>VOFI01001080.1_pt1 | contig 136785 bp, 132 predicted proteins | sample 5384131 | NCBI WGS metagenome assembly VOFI01 (sample SAMN12384728, study PRJNA508395) | human gut metagenome | isolation source: healthy gut H | host: Homo sapiens | reverse complement strand
AAAATTTTGTCGAAGCAAAAGGCTTTTAAGAAAGAATTGTGTGTTAACGTATCTATATTGTGGTTTGTTTGCAAGGAGAGGATAATATGGATGAGAAAAGATTTGCGTTGGAAAGTCAAACGCGCATGCTTTTTCACGGGGCGGTTTGGAGCCATAAAATACAAGAAGTTGAAGCGGACCGTTTGTCGTGCCAATATCGCATTTTAGAGTTTATAACTATTTGCACCTCCGCAGTTACTACGTCTGGCGTAGTTGGTGCTTTGTTCATCAACAATCGAATAGTACAGATTTTGACGGCTATTTGTTCCGTCTTATCTCTTTTTTCATCAATATATTGTAAAAATGTCGACTTTAAACAAAGAGCCAAAGAACACAAAATAACAGCATTGCGTTTTCTGGATGTTCGTGAAAAATTTGTTGTTTTGTTAAGAAAGTTAAGGTTTTCTGATGTGCCTACAGATGATTTGGAAAAAGAATTCGAGGAACTGCTTTGTCAGTATAACAGCGCTTCAGAAACAATGGGTGAAACGAGCCCCCAAGCAGCCGGAATAGCTGACAAGGCTCTTAAAAAAAACAGAGACTATTCCTATAACGATGCTAAAATAGATGTCTTCCTCTCTCCGGAGCTAAGAAGGCAAGGTGTGTATACCCAAGCTACTGTTGAAGCAGGAAACCGAGGTGGGGAAGAATGAATATAGCAAGAACTTTTTCAAAATATTGTGATTCGATTACGCTAAAATCAACAGAAACATTTGATACGAGCATTGCAAGTATAACTAAAAAGTTAAATCAGCACTATTATGAGTCGGACAGTGATAGTGAACATCAATATATTGTTGGCTCAATTGGCAGAGAAACAGCTGTAGAAGATGTTAGTGATGTGGATATCATTTTTGATTTGCCTCGCTCTGTCTATAATAGATTTGATGCCCATGAAGGAAATGGCCAATCACATTTACTCCAAGAAGTAAAGGAGGTTCTTTTAGAACGTTATCCACGAACAAAATTAAAAGGCGACGGACAAATTGTTTCCATACAGTTTACCGATTACACAATTGAACTTGTGCCAGGATTTAAACGGGACGATGATAACTTTGATTATGCAGACTCAAACAATGGCGGAAGTTGGAGAATCACGAAACCATTCCCGGAGCAAAGAGCTTGCAAAAATGAAGATTTCAGAACAGCTGGCACATATGGGAATCTGTGTAGAATTCTTCGTTGCTGGAAAAATAATATTGGTATCACATTTGGCGGATTGCTCATTGATACTTTGGTTGACGACTTTTGTAACAAAGAAAAAATAGGATATATACCATATGAGGAATATATCACACTACTTAAATCTCTTTTTAGCTACCTAAAAAAATTAAATCCAGACCAACAATATTGGTACGCCATTGGAAGTGGACAACAAGTCAACAATACAGGCAACGGTATTTTTGTCAAAAAATCTGATGAGGCATACAAACAGCTTGACAACGCAGTAGATGGCGAAGAAATGGAACAGGTTTTAATAGATTTATTGGGACGCGATTTTGAAAATTGTATTATTGACGGTGCAGTGGAGAACAAACTCGCGATGTGGCAGCGTCAATATGCATATATCCCCAACGAAGAGTTTATTAGAAGTAAGTTTCCAGTGGACATTCAGAATTTTGTTGCGATTGAATGCACCGTTGAACAAAACGGTTTCCGGCCTTATAGCCTAAAATCATGGTTGCAGCGCCATCGATGGCTTGCTATAAACAAATCATTGGAATTTTCCATCACCTCAACAGATGTCATTCCTCCTTACGATGTTTATTGGAAAGTAAAAAATTGTGGGGAGGAGGCATACAAAAAGAGAATGGTTCGAGGGTCCATATTTAGCGGGAAAGATACACTAAGAGAAAAGACCAATTTTAATGGAGAACATTATGTGGAGTGCTACCTTGTAAAAGATGGGATTTGTGTTGCGCGAAATAAACTTTTAGTTCCCATAAACACGGCAGTGTCAGATGAAGAATATCGGCGTACTTATTAAGAATGAAAAACTGTGCAAACATTACACCCCCCCCTTAAAAAGACTGTGATGGAAAAATAAGTGCCTTTGATTGAAAGACAAATTGTCTTATGCTACTATGTAAAAGGGCAAATTCAATTTTCCAAAAGGACAATTAAATTTTCCAAACCAAAAAGCCCCAGACATCGCAAGATGCCGGGGCTCTTTTTTCCCCCCTCGTCCCATCTCAACCACCCAAAAGGGGAGATTTGAGGTTAAACGAGAATCAAAGCTGTTTCCTGTCCCAATCCAATCCACACCACCGCAACAACCGTCCAAACGGCTCTCCAGGCCATTTTGCAGAGCTGGGAGTCCCTTTTTTGGGAAGAAACGGAAGGGCTTGGAAGCCTATTCCCGAGGAATAAGAAGAACTCCGAAGGAGCGAGCGGAACGAAGTGGAGCGAGCCTATATTAGGCAGTCAGTGTGGGGTTTGGGGCCCTTTTTAAAATGGAAAAACTACTGCCTTTTTGGAAAATTGAGTTTGCCTTTTTATATTGTCCATGCTCGCACGAGACGGTATTGCAGCGCGTCAATGTCCTGAAACTCATCCACCAGAAGATAAGTAAAACGCTGCGTTATCTCTTCCGGGAGCTCACCCGCTTCAAAAAGCGCCAGCGTTTCCAGGAGCAGGTCATCAAAATCCAGCACATCCAGCTCGCGGCAGCGGGCGACATAAGATTCACAGAACGCGGCATTCACATTTTCCGGCACCGGCAATCCGTTTTTTGCCGGGAAACAGCCTGCACCAGCTTTGCAGGCGGCAGCTTTGCCCCGGCCTGACGGAGCACGTCGGCGGCAACGGCCTGTGCATCCTCCTGTGAGAGAAGCGTCACGGCTTTGCCTGTCTCCCGCAGCAGTGAAAGGCAGATGGAATGGAACGTGCCGATGGTCAGGTCGCCGATTGTGCGGTCTTTGTCCAGCTCAGCGGTGAGCCGTTCGCGCATTTCACGGGCTGCTTTATTGGTAAAGGTGACGGCCGTGAGCTGCCGCGGGGACACCTGCTTTTCACACAGCAGATGAACGGCGCGGGAAACCAGCGTTTTCGTTTTTCCGGTGCCTGGGCCGGCGATAACAGCCACAGCGGGTTCGACGGCGCAGACGGCTTTCTGCTGCTCCGGATTCAGCTTGCTGTGAGCGGTTTGTACCGGCGCGGAAGGCTTTGCGCCGGATGACTTTTGGGGTGCGTCTGTTTTTCGGGGCCTGCGTGCAGAAGCTTCGGGATGCGGCGCGTCGGAACTGAAAAAACTGATCTGTCCGTTAAGAGATTCGATTTCATCGGGGGAAAGAAGTTGGACGGTTCCGTATTGCCCATCGAAGCCCGGCGTGCGGGACACCTGCCCGCACCGCAGGCGGCGGATGCCTTCTTCCACACAAGGGCCGGCCGCACGGCGGATGTCCTCCAGCGGCGCTTGGCGCAGAATATAAAACTCCGGCCCAAGCTTCTCCAGAAGCGCTTGATACCGCGCGGCGACCTTGAGGCCTGAGGCGGAAAGTCCAGTGGACGCAGCAATCACATCCGGCAGCGGCACAAGGCTTTCAAACGGACGCGCGCCGGGCAGGGAAAAGCCTTCAGGTCTGTCGGCGAGCTGCTCCACCCGATGCTGCACGCCAATGGTGATTTTTTTGCCGCAGACAGGGCATCGTCCTCCGCAGGCTTCGGTTTCACCCGGCTCCAGGCACAGACCGCAGGCACGGTGGCCGTCCCAATGGTACTTGCCCTCCTCGGGGAAAAATTCCAGCGTTCCCGTCAGCGCGGCGGGACTGCGCCCTTGCAGCGCATCGGATAAGCCCGCGTAAGACGGTTCAATGTCCAACAGGTTGGCCTCGCGCCCAAGTTTGGCGGGAGAATGGGCATCTGAATTCGAGATCAGCGCATATCCATCCAGTGCGGAAATGCGCCAGTTCATGGGCGGATCGGAAGAAAGGCCGGTTTCAAGCGCGTGGATATAGGGCGTCAAGTCCTCAAAGCATTCCTCGATGGCGTCAAAACCTGAGAAAGCGCCGAACAGAGAGAAATGCGGCGTCCAGATATGTGCGGGGATAAACACTGCCTCTGGGCAGGTGTCCAGAGTGATTTCCAGCAGGTCACGGCTGTCCAGACCTAGGATTGGCCGTCCGTCCGAGTGGATGTTGCCGATCGCCTCCAGCTTCTGGGAAAGCCTTTCGGCAGCCTCGAGCCCCGGCAGCAGGATCAGATTGTGCACCTTACGCGTTTTGCCGTTCTTTTTGTAGATGGAGCTGATTTCTCCGGTCACTACAAAACGGGGTGCATCGTATTTGCCCGCGGTCTTGTCCGCCAGGCGAAGGCTTTCCCGTAATGTGTACAGGCCGTCCTCAGCAGGCTGCAGCTTGTCCAGTAGTTCAGCACGCCAGGCAGGATGCGTAAAATCTCCAGTGCCCACCAGCCCGATGCCCTTGCGGCGTGCCCAAAGGTCCAGCATCTCCGGTTCACAGTCATGGCTGGTAGCGCGGGAATATTTGGAATGGATGTGAAGGTCTGCAATCAACATTGTATCACCTGCTTGCTTTGAATTTCCTTTATATACCATGCGGCTTTGCATGGTTCAATGTTCTTAAAGCTCTGTGCGCGAGCGCAGAAGCGTGTGCAGTGCACACGCACAGCCGCGTAAGCGGCAGCTTTGAGGTTATTATACCATATTTCTAAGTTCACACTTCGCGTGCAGCTCGTGTTCACTAAGAAACATGGTATCTATGCCGCCAGGCTCATGCTTCGCTTGCGGCTCGCATTCGCTAAGCGCACATATTATACCATGACGCCGCACAGCGGCCACAACAAAACCGCACCTTGCTGCGGTTTTGCATGATACAATGTTCTCAAAGTTCTGTGCGTTAGCACAGAAGCGTGTGCAAAGCACACGCACAGCCGCGTAAGCGGCAGTTTTGAGGTTATTATACCATAATGCTGCGGCCTGCTACAATAAAAGCGCCCGTACGGCGCGGCGGAAAAACAATGTTTTTGCAGATTTCTCAGGTTCTGGGCCGGCCGATGTTACGGGCGTAAGGGGAGAAGGATATTTTTGCGTGAGCCTGTTGACATTTTCGAAAGAAGATATATAATATCAATTGAACGGATGCTCATATGAAAGGATGTGCTTTTTATGGAACTGAGCCAAAACGAACGCTGCGAATATATGCATGTACACGAAGACATTGTAGCCAAAGTGGAGAAAGAGATGCCGGATGACGAGATCCTGTTCGATCTTGCAGAACTGTTCAAAATATTCGGGGACTCCACGCGCATCAAAATTTTGTATTTGTTGTTTGAATCGGAGATGTGCGTGTGTGATATCGCTCAGATGCTGCGTATGACGCAGTCGGCCATTTCCCATCAACTTGCGGTATTAAAAAAGAGCAAGCTGGTAAAATACAGGCGGGAAGGCAAGACCGTGTTTTACTCTCTGTCAGACGGTCATGTAAGGACGATCATCGACCAGGGAATGGAACACGTTTCTGAATAAACCAAATCAATTGAATCTTGGAGGTTGTCGGATATGAAAAAGCGTTTTAAACTTGTAGATCTGGATTGTGCGAATTGTGCGGCAAAGATGGAAGATGCCATTAAGAAGGTGGACGGCGTGAAGGACGCCACAGTCAGTTTTGTAATGCAGAAAATGACGGTGGAGGCCGATGACGCGCGTTTTGACGACATCATGAAGGAAATCGTTAAGGTGTGCAAGAGGGTGGAGCCGGACTGCGAGATCGTGCTGTAAATATGCGCCGCCCCGCGCGGCAGAACAGGGGATTAAAATATGGGTAAAAAGCAGAAGAAAATGCTGGCGCGCATTCTGGTCAGCGCCGTATTGTTCGCGGCGGGATTCTTTTTGCCGCTCGCCGGCTGGTCACAGCTCGTCTTTTATCTTACGGTCTACGCAATCATCGGGTGGGACATCGTGTGGAAAGCCGTACGGAATATCGCTCACGGGCAGGTATTTGATGAAAATTTTTTGATGGCATTGGCAACTATTGGCGCTTTTTGTCTGCAGGAATTTCCCGAAGCGGTAGAGGTCATGCTGTTTTATCAAGTGGGTGAGCTGTTCCAAAGCTATGCGGTGGGGCGTTCGCGTCAGTCCATTGCAGCTTTGATGGACATCCGGCCCGATTACGCCAATATTGAACGTGACGGCAAACTGGAACAGGTTGACCCGGACGACGTGGCGGTGGGTGACACCATCGTTATCAAAGCAGGAGAACGCATCCCACTGGACGGTGTAGTTCTGGACGGAAATTCCACTGTTAATACAGCGGCGCTCACAGGCGAATCGCTGCCGCGGGATGTGGGCACAGGCAGTGACGTCATCAGCGGCTGTGTGAATCAGAGCGGCCTGTTGCGTGTACGTGTTACAAAGGAATTTGGAGAATCCACCGTCTCCAAGATTCTGGATCTTGTAGAAAATTCCAGTACGAAAAAAGCAAAGGCGGAAAACTTTATTACCAAATTCGCGCGTTACTACACGCCGGCCGTCGTGATCGGCGCCGTGCTGCTGGCTGTGCTCCCGCCGTTGCTTGGTATGGGGATGTTCAGTGTCTGGGTGGCGCGCGCGCTTACGTTTCTGGTCATTTCCTGCCCGTGCGCACTGGTTATTTCGATACCGCTCAGCTTTTTTGGCGGTATCGGCGGCGCGTCCAAACGCGGCATTCTTGTGAAAGGCAGCAACTATCTGGAGGCGCTTGCTCAGACGGAAACTGTTGTTTTTGATAAGACCGGGACATTGACGCGCGGCACGTTCCAAGTGACCGCGGTCCACCCGGCCCGGGTTTCCAGGGAACAGCTATTGGAATTGGCGGCGTTGGCAGAGAGTTTTTCGGACCATCCCATCTCCCGTTCGCTCAAAGAAGCCTATGGCCGTGAATTGGACAACGCCCGCGTCAGCGATGTGGAAGAAATATCCGGCCACGGTGTATGCGCCCGTGTGGATGGAAGAACCGTTTGTGCCGGAAACGGTAAGCTAATGGATAAAATCGGCGCGCAATGGCATGAATGTCACAAGACAGGCACCGTCGTTCATGTGGCGGTAGACGGCGAATATGCCGGACACATCGTGATTTCCGACGCAGTAAAGCCGGACGCGGCCCGTGCGATTGCTTCGTTGAAGCGGCAGGGCATCCGCAAAACGGTCATGCTCACAGGCGATGCGAAGGCCGTAGGAGAAAGTGTTGCAAAGCAGCTCGGCCTGGACGAGGTACACGCGGAACTGCTGCCCGCGGATAAGGTGGAGCGCGTGGAAGAGCTGCTGAAGCAGAAGAGCGCAAACGGAAAGCTCGCTTTTGTCGGGGATGGTATCAATGATGCACCGGTACTCTCCCGCGCGGATATCGGAATCGCAATGGGCGGCCTTGGCTCCGACGCGGCCATTGAAGCAGCGGATGTGGTGCTTATGGACGATCAGCCCTCCAAAATCGCAACGGCGATGCGCATTTCCAAAAAAACGCTACGTATCGTGCATCAGAACATCGTGTTTTCACTGGCTGTCAAGGGCCTGATGCTTTTATTGGGGGCATTGGGCGTGACCAATATGCAGGCTGCGATTTTTGCAGACGTGGGTGTTATGGTTCTGGCCGTTCTCAATGCGACCCGCGCGCTGCGCACAAAGGAACTGGAATAGAGCCGACAGCAAAACAGACCGGCACAGGCCTTTCAGTTGGCCTGTGCCGGTCTGTTTTGCTGTCGAAACCCGGAATCAAAATCGCAACAGCCGCTCTGGATTTCTTCAGAGCGGCTGTCCGCTTATGTTCTGTTTCAGTTTTTGAAATCGATTTCTACGCCGCCAATGGTCACACGGGAAATCTGCTCCAAGGGCAGTGGGGAAGTGAATTGGTTTTTGCAAATACGCTCCGTACCGTTCCAGGAGCTGGAAGAACCATTGACGGGAATGGGGGCGCCTGATTTGTCATATGCAAGGATTTCCGGAAGCGGGTCGCTGGAGCCGTTGTCATCCACTGTCACGGATACACCCATCGGCGAAAGTTCTACTTGCGTGACATGCCAGCCGCCAATATTCAGCTCCACATGCGCCACACGCTGACGGGACACACTTTCCAAACGGAAGGTAGTCTCCCATTTGCCGAGTACGGCGTCCTCATAGGAGATGCCGCTGTATGCGACCGTCAGCTTTTCCGGGTCTGCGCCTTGCGGAAGTGGGAGAATATATTCGGTGTATTCGTAATACTGGCTTCCTCCGCGCGTTTCGCATTTCCCGAAATCAATGGAATGGATCGGCAGCTTTTCGTCCTTTTCGGGTTTTCCGGTCATCAGAAATACCTGAGTGAACTGCGCGTATTTGCCGACAGCGCTGTATTTAAGCTGCAAATGGAGCGCGTTATCCGCCACGCCGCCGGATGTGAGACCGCCCCAGGGGAACATGCTGTCCAGCGAACCATCGGATTCCGCAGGGACGAGCGCCTGGTCGCCGTTGAAGGGAGCGCCGGAATCAGAAAAGCCTACAGTGGTGCGGGTGGCGTTGCCTGTTATGGGCTGGAACGCAGGGGAAGGGAACACTGTTTCAATGTCGGAAACGCTGATACCGGTGTTCTGGTCCGACCATTCGGTCCTTCCCAAAAGAACAGCGCCAATGGAAAGCGTGATTTTTTTACCATTTAGATCCTCGCCGCATACGCCTTCAATGCGGAAGGTGGCTGTCGCAGTTTTTTCGTCGAACTGGACCATCTGCACCATCGGCGTCATGGCAATGCCGGAGAGCTGAACATCCGCCAGATTGGTCCGCTCATTGATGCGTGAACCTTCCAGATCCTTGACTGCAACATAAATATCCACCATGTCGTTGTCGTTCATCGCGGCAACAACCGTCGTTTCGATGCCGTTGTCGGTGCAGGAGCGCTCAATGGGCTGCAGCATGGAAGATATCTGTGTGCCCACTATGGCAAACAGATTTTGGGCAGAGGGGACGGTGGTGGCCAGTACGCCCATGCTGCAGGCTAATACCAGGCAAAATACAGCCGCCACGGCAAGAGGACGGCGGAACCGGATAACGCGCGGCCTTTTTTTCTGCGCGGCCGCCTGAATGCGCTGCGCCATGTCATCGGGCACACAAAGCGCCGAAAGGCGTCGGTCGATCGCGCTTTTCATCGGGTTATTTTCCGTCGGCATACCATCCCTCCAATCTCTTTTTCAATTGCTCGCGCGCACGCTTGAGCCGCACAGAAACCGTAGATTCCGGCGCGTCCAGCACGCGCGCAATCTCGCTGATTTTCATATCCTGATAATAAAACAGCAGGATGACTTCCTTGTATTTAGGCTTCAGGTTCATGATCTCCCGCAGGAGCGTGTCATCTTCATGGGGAGAATCTTCTGCGGCCGGTATCTCATTCAATGCCTCCACGACGCTGACCCTGCGGTTCCAGGCACTGCGCAGATAGTCCTTACACACATTGATAGCGATACGCATTACCCATGTTTTTTCTCCGGCGGTGCCGTCGAATTGCGCGTAGTTGCGGTACACTTTTAAAAAGGTCTCTTGTGACGCATCCTCGGCAAGGTGTGAATCCTTCAAATAAAGAAAACACATGCGCAATACAGCGTTGCCGTATGCGCCAACGATACGCTCCATATCGGGCGGCGCAGCAGATTGCGCCGTCTGTTCGGGAATCACAGCGGCGTCCACCGCCCTTTCCTGCCGTTTAGACGGCGTTACTCATACAAAATCTTTCAAAATTGCATTGCAAAATCATTATAACCAGATAATGTAAAAAACGCAAATAAAACAGGGAAGAATGGGGATGCGGTGCATTTTCGCAAACGGAGGCCGGGCGGAGCCAATAAGGCCGCGAAACCGAAAGCGCCTGAGACCTTATATGGCGTCCCAAGCGCTTGTTTTCAGCATTTTGCAGAATAGAAACAGCATGGCGGCACACCCTTGCGAAGCCGGAAAGGCGAACTGCAAAACGGAGGCTGTTTTACAATGCCGAAAAATTTTACATCTGCGTGTCCAGCGCAATCAGCTTTTCCGCCAGCGTTTTGCTGGCGTTGGCCCGCACGGCCATTTCCATAGCCAGCGCGGGGCGCGTCCCGGCAGCGGTCTCAAGCTGCGCCGCCTGCCGTGCCATATCCGCAAACGCGGTCTCTTGAAGGGTGCAAAAGCAGTCGAAAGCCTTCGCGAAGCCGCGTTTCTCCGCGCCGCCGTTGGTCTGCTCCTGCGCGCCTTCAAACTGGCTTTCCAGCAGCGTTTTCACATCGGGTATGGGCAGCACCTGCTTGAGCAGGCCGATTACGAGCAGATAAGCGAGTTGGACGCGTCCATAACGTTTCTTTACCGGCGCGGGCACAATACGGAGCTTTACATAATTATTGATCATGCTGGCTGTCAGTGCATGACCACCGTTTTCAGGCAAAAAAGGCCCCAGATATTTGTCCAGCAGCGTCAGGACCTGATCGAGGTACAGGTCTATATCCGGCAGTTCGTCCCAACGCGGCAAACGTTGTGCGGCCAGCCCGGCACTCCAGGCGGCGACACTATTGTTTATTTCCATGATGATGCGGCACTCCTTTTGATTGGGCTGATTCTTTGGCAAAAATACGCCGGTAAATTGCAAATTCAGTATATCACGGTGCTTGCGAAGGAACAATAGCTTTGCGGAAATAGATTGGCAAAAACACAAAACGTGATAATCTAATTATTAAAACCAGATAAAGAGGTGCGATGAATGATATCGAAGATTGAAGTGTGGGGAGACAGTATTTTGCGCGACGTCGTGCTGGACCCTGCGACACGGCGATATTCCAGGCTGAAGGAAGCGTCCTGCGTGGCGCTTTCGTCACGCGCGCTCGGAATCCCAGCCGAGAATCATGCGCGTTTCGGCATGACAAGTGAAAAGGGCCGCGTTGTAATGGAGCGGGAGATCCCTGCCCATGCGGAGGGAGAAGCGGCGCTGATCGGGTTCGGCGGCAACGATATCGATTACGACTGGCGAGCCGTCGCGGCCGACCCGCACGCGGAGCATCTGCCGCATACCCCGCCGAAACGTTTTTGCGAGAACATGCGTGCGATGGTATGCCTTGCGCGGTCGCGCGGGATGGAGCCGCTGCTTATGACCTTGCCGCCCATCGACGCCGTACGCTACTACGAATGGATCGGCCGTGATATCGAAGGGAAAGAGAACATTCTTGTTTGGCTGGGGGATGTGCAGCAGATCTACCGCTCTCATGCCGCATACAACAGACTGGTGGTGGAACTGGCGCGGCAACTTGGATGCCGCCTGGTGGACCTGCGTGCATCTTTTCTGGAGAATGGCGACTATCGTCCGTATTTATGTATGGACGGCATCCATCCAAACGCGGAGGGACATGCGCTGATGGAGCGTGTTTTTCTAAGATATGCACGGGAAAATCTTCGTACGGCATGAATAAAATGAACAGCGTTTGGGAGAAATCCGGGGCGCTGTTTTTGTTGTATTCGCAAAAGGGCAATGTTATAATGTTTTTAGGTTTGCGGAACGCGCCCATGGCTCTGAAAGTGGGAAGCGTGCAAGACTGCGGCAAGAGTTTTGCCGTGCCGCAACAAAAAAACGTGCCGCCGGGCATGAACCGGACGGACGGCGGAATATATTGTAAGCAAGGAAGTGCCTTTTATGCAGTCTACTTATTTGAATTACGCGCTGCGCCAGCTGGAAGCAATCGTCAATATCCCAAGTCCCAGCGGCTTTACGGCAGAGGCCGTTCGGTACTGTTCGAACGAATTCGCCAATATGGGCTATACGCCTGAGATTACACCAAAGGGCGGCCTGCTTGTCTGCCTGGGCGGCGAGGGCGAAGGGCTTTTGCTGGGGGCGCACATCGACACTTTGGGCGCTATGGTGCGCGAGGTAAAAGCGAACGGCGCGCTACGCGTGGCCCCAGTAGGCGGCCTGCAGGCAAACAACACGGAAACGGAGACCGTGCATGTATATACGCGCGCGGGGAAGGTGCTGGAGGGAACACTTCAGCTTGAAAACGCCTCGGTGCATGTGAACGGAGAATATTCCAAAACACAGCGCACCTTCGATACGCTGGAGCTGCTGTTGGACGCCAAGACGCACTCTGCGGCGGAAACGCGCGCTCTTGGTGTGGATGTGGGCGATTATGTTGCTGTCGAACCGCGTTTCAACGTCACCGAAACAGGATTCATCAAAAGCCGCTTCCTGGACGATAAGCTGTCCGCCGCTATCCTGCTCGCTTATGCCAAATACCTGAAAGATACCGGTCGGAGGCCGCGCCGCAGAGTGTATGTAGATTTCACCGTGTTTGAGGAGGTAGGCCACGGCGGCGCGGTGATTCCGCAGGATGTAGTGGAGATGCTCTCGGTGGACATGGGGTGCGTTGGTACAGGGCTGCAATGCGATGAGACGATGGTCTCCATATGTGTGATGGACTCAAAAGGCCCGTCACATAAAGCGGTGGTGGACGGCCTGGTGGAGGCGGCGCTGCGCGCCGGGGTGCGCTACGCGCTGGATGTTTATCCCCACTATTCCTCGGATGCGGACGTAGCGGTCTGCGCAGGCAACGATGTACGGCATTGTGTGGTGGGGGCTGGTGTGTATGCCTCTCACGGATATGAGCGTTCCCACATTGAGGGGCTGGCCAACACCTTCGACTTATTGAATTCCTATATTGAAACCGCAGATTAAACAAGTTTTCGGGTAAACTGCCCAAATTTTGTGAAAGACTTGTGTTTTTTCGGGGGATACAGTATTATATTGGACCCGTTGACAAATGCCAAAAAACTGCCGAAACCCGCAGTGGTCCCGGCAGAATAGGAAATATGCAGATAGAAAAAGACGGCGCTTGCCATCCTTTTAAGGTTTAGAGCCATGGCAGCAAGGAGGCATTCTTCTGTCGCTGCAAGAATGCCCCTTTTTCGAATCTTTGAAATACAATGCTCTCGTTTCAAAACGGAGAAACTACCCTCAGCCCAGATTTTGCGCAGCCGCATCATGGATAGAAATTCAGGCGTTCCCACACGCTGATGACCTCTGAAAAATGCTGGATAGCAGCTGCTGGCCAACACCCTGCGCCGAATTCCGGCTTTGTCAAAACAACTCGGACGTTTTACGCAGTGCTTGCAGGCATCGTCCTCTATTTGATAGCAACGAAGATATTTTCCGGTCGATTGATTACAATTCAGCCTGTGGTATGTAAGCCCGACTCCCTCCGGACAGATGAACGCATCTCGTTGCGGGTTGTAGGAGAACCCATATTTCTCAGGTGCATTGGGAAATTGAATTGCTGGGATATATCCGGTAACACCCAGCAGTTCCAGTCCCCTGTGGACTGCACCAGTGTCATATCCCCGATCCAAGGCAAGTTGATTCATTGGGACGCCAAGTTTGATTTGCTGCTCCAGATGCCGCAAGACCAGGAGGCTTTCCTTCTCGTTGGCAGGATATACATCAACGCCTGTCAAAATGCCGTGTTTGCAGTCCACGGTTGCTTCCATCAGATAACCAATGCCTCGTTTGTTGCCATGGTTGATGTAGCCGCTGTCAGGATCTGTCCGGCTGGTAGTACGGCGCGTTTTATGGTTCTTTCCGGCGGCTTTTTGAATCCCGGCTGCTGGGAAAGCTCTTCATCCAGAGCATCGAGATAACTTTGCATGCTCTGTTCTACTTCCGTTTCTACATCGACCCAGCTTTCTCTTGATACGTTGGCAGGGATGTAGCTTCCGTCTGCAGCCATGGCTTTTCCATCAATCAGGCCGCAGGCGATGCACTGCTTCACGATTTCATAAAAGGCGTTCTGAAAGAGACCGCTCTGCTGCCATTTGCGCGTTCTGGTTTTGCTGAATGTGGAGTGATCCGGAATAGCATCATCCAGCTCGAATCCACAAAACCAGCGATAGGCGATGTTGAGCCGAATTTCCTCTACCAAACGCCGTTCTGATTTGATCCCGTACAGATATCCGACCAGAAGCATTTTAAACATACTGACAGGATCGACAGACGGACGGCCGGTCGCAGAATAATATGGTGCGAGCAGTCCATAGATGAAGTCAAAGGATACCATGCCGTCTATTTTTCGCAGCAGATGATTTTCTGGAATCAATGACGCCATATCCACGAAAACCATTGCCATTTGCCTGCTTTGACGTCCCATCATGCTGCATCCCTCCTATGGCTATTTTACCATAGAATAGGACGTTTCGCTACTTTGTCAACGGGTCCTATATTTTTCATAACTAATAATTTTTGTTTACACAAACAATGATGTTTGCGCGCAGAAGAGGGATACTCTGGAAGCGGCATTTCAGGGGGCCTTTAAAAAGGTCCCCTGTTGTTTTACACAAAAACGTTGGAAATGGAGGCATGGCAAAATGGAGAAACTCAGACAACAGATTGAACAGAGGCTTTCCGCCGTAACGGGCGACGCCTGCTTTTATTACGAGAACCTGGCGACAGGCGTGTGCTTCGGCCACGCGGCTGACAAGCCCGTAGTGGCGGCCAGCGTCATCAAGCTGGCGGTGCTTATTGAAGCGTTCCGCCAGATGGATGCGGACGCTGTGCGCGCGAACGAGATGTTCGTGATTGCGCGTACGGATAAATTGCCGTCCTGCGGTGCGCTCAATTATCTGCATGACGGCCTTTGCGTCACATTCCGCGATCTTTGCGTGCTCATGACCATCCTTTCGGACAATACGGCCACGAATCTGCTCATCAAGCGTCTGGGCATCGGCAACATCAACGACACGCTGCGCATGCTGGGGGCAGAAAAAATGACGCTCAACCGCCTTCTGTTTGACCGTGAAGCATCGTCCCGCGGCATTGAAAATTATATCACGGCGCGGGAGGCAGGGCTGCTGCTCAAACGTTTGTACGACGGCGAGGCTGTTTCCGGGCCTGCCAGCGAAGATATGCTTTCGATCCTGAAAGACCAACGCCTCAATGGGAAGATTCCGTTCCTGCTGCCGCACAGCGTGAAGATCGCGCACAAAACAGGTGAGGACGATGGCATTACCCATGACGTGGGCATCGTATACGCGCGGCAGCCGTTTATTGTGTGCTTCTGTGGCGAACATGTATCGCCACCGGAATTCGAGCGCGCAATGCAGGATATCACCCTAATGCTGTATGAAAATGCGGAGCGAATTCGTTAAAATATTGTATAATCGAAGGAAAAAACTTGTAATCGTATGCGCTGTTTGGTATACTGGTTGCAATTTATAACCGCTGTAAAGTGCTAAAGTGTTCCGAGAGGAGGAGCAGTACAATAATATGAAAATCACAGAAATTGAAGTCGGAGAGATATTCGTTCCGCTGGCAAAGCCCTTTAAAACGGCGCTTCGTACGGTAGAAAATGTAGAGGATATCGTGGTGCGTATCACAACCGACACCGGGGCCGCAGGGTATGGCGAGGCGCCGCCCACGGCGGTTATCACCGGGGATACCAAGGGAAGCATCCGCTGTGCCATCGAGGATTTTATCCGTCCCGCCTTGCTTGGCATGGAGATCGAAGATCTGGACGGCATTATGTACAGGCTGCATTCCAGCATTGTGAAAAACACTTCCGCCAAGGCTGCGGTGGATATGGCAGTGTATGATTTGTATGCCCAGCGCTTCGGCGCGCCGCTGTACCAGCTTTTGGGAGGCGCTGGGGACACGGTGGAAACGGATATCACCATCAGCGTAAATCCGGTTCCTCAGATGGTGGCGGACAGCCTTGAGGCGGTGCAGCAAGGATATAAGATACTTAAAATCAAAGTCGGCAAAGAGGGCCTGGCCGACGTGGCGCGCATCGCAGGCATCCGCAAGGCCGTAGGCAGCGGCATCCAGATTCGTGTGGATGCAAACCAGGGCTGGACGGCAAAGGAAGCCATTCGTATCATCACCGCGATGGAAGATAAAGGGCTGAACATCGACCTTGTGGAGCAACCGGTGCCCGCGCATGACCTGGATGGCATGCGCGCCGTCACAAAAGCTGTATATACGCCGATTCTTGCGGATGAAAGCGTGTTTTCGCCCGAAGATGCAGCCGAGATCATCCGCACCCGTGCGGCCGACCTGCTCAACATCAAGCTGATGAAGACCGGCGGCATTTGGCAGGCGCTGAAAATCTGCAGCCTGGCCGAGATGTACGGTGTGGAATGCATGATCGGCTGTATGCTGGAATCCAAGCTGGCGGTGAGTGCGGCGGCGCACCTTGCCGCTGCAAAGCGCGTGATCACCCGGGCGGATCTGGACGGCCCGTCCCTGTGCAAAGCAGACCCGTTCACAGGCGGCCCGCTGTATGAAAACGGCGTTATCCGAATGACGGACGCGCCCGGCATCGGCATTACGCGCGTTCCGGCGTTTGTATAAAACGGCCAAACGAAAAGCCCCGGGGCTTTTCGTTTGGGGAACAGGTGTTCCCCAAACGATTCCTTTTGTTCCGCGATGGAAAAGCGTTATCCGGCGTATCTTGTGAAACGCGCCTGATAATAGAGAGAGGGAAACGAAACGGAGGAAAGAACATGAAAAAGTCACTCGCGATCCTTTTGTGTCTGGCACTGGTTGTGGGCTGCTTTGCAGGCTGCGGCCAAAGCGCCGGAAGCGGCACTACGTTCCGCAAGATGTATTCGGGTGAAGTCACCACGATGAACTATCTTGTCACGGGCAGCACCAACGATTTGATCATTCCCGCGAACGTTATCGATACGTTGGTGGAATATGATGCTTACGGCGCCATCAAGCCCGCTTTGGCCGAAAGCTGGGAGACCAGCGAGGATGGCCTGACCTGGACATTCCATCTGCGCGAAGGCGTGAAATGGTACGATTATACGGGCAAGGAAGTCGCGCCTGTCACGGCGCAGGATTTTGTCGACGCCGCCATCTATGCACTGGACGCCAAAAACGCCAGCAGCACGGAATACATGATGGAGGGCATCATCGCAAACGCTACTGAATATTACAAATATACCTCTTATTTGTTGGAAAGCGAAAACGGAACCAAGACCACCGACGAGGATGGGGAAGCCATCGAGCCGGTGGCCGAAGTAAAGCCCGAGGATGTCGGTGTAAAGGCTGTGGACGATTTGACGCTGGAATATACGCTCGTACAGCCCACTCCGTATTTCCTGTCCGTTTTGAACTATGGCTGCTATCTGCCTGCAAACGGTGCATTCATGCAGAGCTGCATTGCCGAAGACGGTACCGATATGTTCGGAACAGACAACACCAAGCTGCTCTATAACGGCGCATATATCCTCTCCACGTTTGAGCCGCAGGGACGCCGCATCATGACGAAGAACCCCAATTACTGGGATAAGGACAATGTGTTCATCGACGCCATCGAGGAGACCTATAACAAAGAGATGGACACCATCGCGCCGGAGATGTTCAAGCGCAATGAAACGGATCTTGCGTACCTCTCCGCCGATATTCTGGATGCATGGCTGGCTGCGGACGACACCGAGAATATGGTCAGCCCGAGCCGGGTGGATTCCAGTTACTCCTATTTTTATGCGTTCAACTTTGAACCGAAGTTCGACGAAGCCTATGAGCCGGACGACTGGACGCTGGCCGTCAATAACGAGAATTTCCGCCAGTCCATTTTCCATGCGCTGGACCGCGTGAAGGCCAAAACCGTCATGCAGCCCTATGATCCGGAATCCTTCATCATCAATACGGTCACCCCGCCGAACTTTACAGATTTGAACGGCGTTGACTTTTCCGAAGTGGGGGACCTGGCCGCGATTTCCGCACGCGATTCCTTCCAGAGCGACAAGGCTCTGGAATACAAGGAAAAAGCTGTGGAGGAGTTAACAGCTGAGGGGGCGACGTTCCCGGTCAAGGTCCTCATGCCTTACAATCCCTCGTCCACGAACTGGGACAAAGAGTGTCAGGTCGTGGAGCAGCAGCTGGAAGGCCTGCTGGGCAGTGATTATATCGATGTGATCGTTGAGGCCGGGCCGTCTACGGGCTTCCTGTCGGAAGTCCGCCGCGGCGGAAAATTCGCGCTGATGAAGTGCAACTGGGGCGCGGATTACGCCGACCCCGCCACCTGGACCGAGCCGTTCAGTGACACCGGCTCCGACAGCTATCTCCACTGGCGTGCAGACACCGCGGCGGGTGTGCGGGATATCATCGCCGAATATGACGCGCTGGTAGCCGAAGCAAAAGCGCAGGTGGAGGATATGAGCGTCCGCTACAACATCTTCGCCCAAGCGGAGGCGTCCATCATCAACCATGCTGTTATCATTCCCTACGGCGTGGAAGGAGACGGCTTCAAGGCCACCCGCCTGAATGAGCTGGAAGCGGAATATGCCCCGTATGGTCTGGCGCGCCAGCGGTATAAATACCAGAAGCTGCGCACCGAGCCGATGAGCCAGAATGAATTCGACACCCTGTACGAGGCATGGCAGGCCGAGCGCGCCAAAGCACTGGCTGCTGAATGATCCGATCGTAAAAGCAGGCTTTGTCCGGATGCGCCGGACAGGGCAGGCGGCCGAAACAACGGCCGCCTGCTTTCATTAGGGAACGGGTGCGCCCGTTTCTTAATGAAAGCAGTCTGTACGGCGGGCATTGTATGTCCGCCATCCAATAAAACAACCAAGTAAGGAGCTCCTGCCCATGATCCGATACTCGGCCAAACGTCTGGCGCGGTCCATGCTCACGCTGTTCATTATTATAACAGTCGTATTCTCGCTGCTGCGCCTGATGCCGGTGGAAGGCTACTTCCAGAACTGTGAAAAAATGAACGATGCGCAGATCCAGAACGGGCTGCGTCAGCTCGGCCTGCTGGATCCGCTGCCCGTACAGCTGATGAATTTTTACAAGCAGGTGCTGCACGGCGATCTCGGCGTGTCGAATATTTACCGTATGAATGTACCTATTACGCAGATCGTTGCGGAAAAGGCGCCTGTTTCCATGATGATGGGCGGTATGGCGCTTTGTATCTCGCTGTTGCTGGGCCTGCCCATGGGGGCCGCTATGGCGCGCGGGAAGGGAAAGTGGTTCGATAAGATCGGCACAGGGTTCGTCGTGCTGGTACAGGCGGTGCCAAGCGCCGTGTATTATCTGGTCATCCAGCTGTACGGCACGCAGATACCCGGCTTTCCGCTCCCGATGTTGTTCCGGATGGACAACCCGTTGAGCTGGATCCTGCCAACCTTTTCCCTGGCCATCGGAAATATCGCTTATTATGCCATGTGGCTGCGACGCTTTATGGTGGACGAATCCAACAAGGATTATGTCATGCTTGCGCGTGCCAAGGGCGTTTCTTCGAAAAAAATCATGAGCGGACACGTGTTCCGTAACGCATTCGTACCTCTCGTACAGTATCTGCCCACGTCTTTTCTTATTACGTTGATGGGCTCTATCTATGTGGAGAGCCTGTATTCTGTGCCGGGAATGGGCGGCCTGCTGGTAGACGTTATCCAGCGGCAGGACAACACTGTGGTGCAGGCGCTTGTACTCATCTATGCCGCGATCAGCATTCTTGGCTTGCTGATTGGCGATATTCTGATGGCCGTGGTGGACCCGCGCATCAGCCTGAACAAAAAGGAGGGCGCGCGGTAATGGGATTGTTCAACAAAAAAAGCGTACAGCTGAGCGACAGCCTGAATCAGGCCACCGCACAGGCGCTGGACGGCCTGAGTGCGGCCGATGAGAAAGAACTGTTTGCATTCGCGGAATACCATCCCGAAGACGCGGAAAAAACCGGGTTTTCAGGCTATTCCTACTGGCGGAGCACACTGCGTGTGTTCACGCGCAATAAAATGGCGATGTTTCTGCTGGGCGTCATCATCGTTCTGCTGCTTTTTACGTTCATTCAGCCGTATCTGCCCGGACAACGTGACCCAATCGTTATTAATAACGATGAAAACGGCATCCAGATTATCAATATGAAGCCGAACAGTGAGTTTTGGTTCGGAACCAATTCCATCGGACAGGATCTGTGGAGCCGCGTTTGGAGCGGTACGCGCACCAGTCTGTTCATCGGCTTTTCCGTAGCCATGTGGGAGGTCGCTTTCGGCATTCTCATCGGCGTGCTGTGGGGTTATGTGCGCAAGCTGGATTTCTTTTTTACCGAGCTGTACAACGTTGTGGACAATATTCCGCAGACGATCGTGCTCATTCTGTTTTCCTACATTATGCGGCCCAGCGTGGGGACGCTGATCTTCGCCATGTGCCTGACGGGCTGGCTGACGATGGCGCGCTTTGTGCGCAACCAGATCGTTATCATCCGTGACAGGGATTATAACCTTGCGTCCCGGTGCCTGGGCACTCCGACGCGGCGCATCATTGTGCGCAACCTGCTGCCGTACCTGGTGTCCGTCATCATGATGCGCGTGGCCATGGCCATCCCGCTGGCCATCGGTAATGAAGTGTTCATCACATACATCGGTCTCGGTCTGCCGGTTTCTACGCCCAGCCTGGGCAACCTGATCAACCAGGGCCGCATGATTATGATGAACCCCTCTTTGCAGTATCAGCTGGTTTTCCCGACCGTCGTGCTGTGCATCATTACCGTCAGCTTTTACATCATCGGCAACGCCTTTGCCGATGCCGCTGACCCCAAAAACCATGTATTTTAAGGAGGACGGCGCAGCATGCAGGATGTGATCTTATCTGTGCAGGATCTTGAAGTGGAATTCACGCTCCGCGGCAAGACATTGCACGCCATTCGGGGTATCAGCCTCGACATCTGTGAAGGCGAGAGCCTTGCCATCGTGGGGGAATCCGGCAGCGGTAAATCCGTGTTCTGCAAAACGTTCATGGGTCTGTTGGATTCCAACGGCCGCGTCACCCGCGGCAGCATCCGTTATGGCGAAAAGGACCTTGCCGCCTTTAAAACGGAAAAAGAGTGGCTCAGCGTGCGCGGAAAGGAAATCGCTATGGTCATGCAGGATCCGATGACCAGCCTGAATCCGCTCAAAACCGTCGGCGCGCAGATCTGCGAAGCGCTGACGCTGCACCAGGGAATGAAGGGGGAGGCCGCCAAGCAAAAAGCTACTGAGATACTGGAGGATGTCGGCATCACTGAGGCGGCGCGCCGTTTCGGCCAGTATCCGCATGAGTTTTCCGGCGGTATGCGCCAGCGGGTGGTCATTGCCATCGCCATTGCATGCAACCCGCGCATCCTTATCTGTGACGAGCCAACGACGGCTCTGGATGTTACCATTCAGGCACAGATATTAAAGCTTCTGAAGGACCTGAAAGCCAAGTATAAGCTGACCACGCTGTACATCACCCATGACCTGGGCGTGGTGGCGAATGTGGCCGACCGAATCGCGGTGATGTACGCGGGCGATATCGTTGAAATCGGGACCTGCGAGGAAGTGTTCTACACGCCCAAGCACCCGTACACCTGGGCGCTGCTGTCCAGCCTGCCGCAGCTCGGCGTGCGGGGCGAGAACCTGTATTCCATTCCCGGTACGCCGCCAAATCTGTTCGCAGATGTAAAGGGGGACGCCTTTGCACCTAGGAATCCGTATGCGCTGAAAATTGATTTTGTGGAGCGGCCGCCGTATTTTGAGGTGAGCCCGACCCACAAAGCGCGCACCTGGCTGTTGGACCCGCGCGCACCCAAAGTGGAGCCGCCGGAAAATATCCGCAATCTGCGGAGTGTGCAGGAGGGGAATGTATGACAATGGAAAACAAGCCTCTTCTGCAGGTCAAGACCTCACAGTGACCTTTGGAGAGCGGCACAATAAGTTTACCGCCGTCAAAAACGTCAGCTTCGATATTTTCCAAGGCGAGACGTTCGGCCTTGTGGGCGAATCCGGCAGCGGCAAAACGACCATCGGCCGGACGGTCATCCGCATCAACCCGGCGGCGAGCGGCGAGATTTTGTACGATGGAGAACGCATCAGCGGCAGGATCAGCCGTGAAAAGGACAGGGAAGTCACCCGAAAAATACAAATGATCTTCCAGGACCCGATGGCCTCCCTCAACGAACGAGCCAAGGTGGATTATATCGTCTCCGAGGGGTTGTATAATCTGGGCGGACGCGTGTCGGAGGAAGAACGCCGCAAAAAGGTTGCGCAGGCACTTTCCGACGTGGGACTGCTGCCGGAATTTGCCAGCCGTTTTCCGCACGAGTTCTCCGGCGGGCAGCGCCAGCGCATCGGCATCGCCCGCGCGCTTATCATGGAACCGGAATTCATTATTGCGGACGAGCCCATCTCTGCTTTGGACGTATCCATCCGTGCTCAGGTGCTGAACCTGATGGCCGAGCTGCAGCGTCGGCGCGGGCTGACCTATCTGCTCATCAGTCATGATCTCTCGGTGATGCATTTCATCTGCGACCGCATCGCGGTCATTCATTTGGGACGCATCGTAGAGCTTTCCAGTACGGAAAAGCTATTTGCACATCCGCTGCATCCGTATACGAGAGCGCTGCTTTCCGCTATTCCGCTGCCGGACCCTGCGGCGGAAAAACGCAAGGTCCTGGAGGTGTACGACCCGTCCTGCCATCATTATGAGGCAGACCCTCCGACATGGACGGAGATCGAACCGGGACATTTTGTGCTTGCAAATCAGGAAGAACTTGAAAAATACCGGACAATGATTTAAACTGAATGACATGAAGGACGCAGCGCGGCGTTTTTCGCGCGGAGCGTCCGTGCTGAAAGCGGACAAAGCGTCCGCTTTCGGTGTTTCTGTATGCAGTTTACACAGTTTTTACACATGTTTCCGTTTGCCGCGGCTTTGCCCTCCGGCGGAGGAAAGCATGTGCCGGAGAAGTCGTAACCATTCTGAACAAGCAAAGGAGAGCTGCCATGATTATACCAAAACCGTTGTTTACAGGCGCGCGTGTCGCGCTGATCGCGCCTTCCGGCCCTGTTCCAGAAGGGCGCTTGGAGCCTGCCGTGGCCAGTGTGCAGGCACTTGGGCTGGAGCCTGTCGTTTTTCCGTCCTGTACCATGCGGCACGGTTATCTGGCCGGATATGACCGCGAACGTGCGGCAGATTTTAATAATGCGTTTTCGGACGCGAGCATCCATGGCGTTATCTGCATCCGCGGAGGATACGGTGCGCAGCGCCTGATGGACCGCATCGATTGGACTGCTATTGCAAAAACGCCCAAGGTGTTCTGTGGGTACAGTGATGTCACCATCCTGCATCTGATGCTGAATCAGCGCTGCGGCTTTGTTACTTATCACACGCCTATGCCAGCTACGGAATGGTATGCAGGTTTGGATGAATATACCGAGCGTTCACTGAAAAACGCGATTTTCGGCGTGCAGGAGCCGAATATCCTCAATCCAGACGGTATGCCGCTGTATACGATCGCCAAGGGCGTGAGCCACGGCGTGTTGACGGGCGGCAACCTGTCGCTGCTCGCCGCCTCTTTGGGAACGCCTTATGAAATCGAGACAAAGGATAAAATATTGTTCATTGAGGATATCGGTGAAACGCCGTACCGTATTGACCGCATGCTGCTCATGCTGAAGCAGGCGGGGAAGCTGCGCGCCTGCGCGGGTATTCTGCTGGGTGCGTTCACGGATTGTGCAGCACCTGACCCGGCGGAGAGCCTGACGCTGCGTGAGGTCATCACAGAATTGCTGCTGGATGAAGGCAAGCCGATCCTGGGGGCGCTGCAGTGCGGGCATATCATGCCTACGATGTCCCTGCCGCTGGGGGTAAACGTGAATCTTGACGCAACGAACCGCACGCTGCGGGTATTGGAGTATTGAATATGACCAGGCAAGAGCTTTGCGCCGCGCTGGATGCGCAGCTTGCAGCGGCGCAGGAACAGGTGTGCGTGCTGGCTGTCCCGTTGGCTGGCGGCGTGCCGTTGTATGAACGGGGCGCGGGCAGGAGGGCGGTCTCCGCGTCTACCATCAAGGTGTTCATCCTGCTGGCCGCGCTGGATGAGGTGCGGCGGGGAAGGCTCGCGCTGGACACGCCTGTGGCGGTCACAGCGGAAGACATTCTTCCTGACACAGGCGTCTTTGTGGACGGTCCCGGCATGCATCCGCTGGAGGAGCTGCTTGTGTGGATGATCGTCCTTTCCGACAATACGGCAACGAACGTGCTCATCGGGCTGCTGGGCGCCGAATGTATAAATGCGGCGGCATGCAGCGTTGGGACGAAAAACACTGTGCTGGAACGCAAAATGCTGGATTGGGATGCAGTATCAGCCGGGCGCAATAATTATACCAGCGCGGAGGACCTGCTGCGCGTGTTCCGTGCGCTGTATGCCGAAACAGTACTCACGCCGGAGCTTTGCGCGCTGGCGCGCTCGATCCTGCGCCGTCAGCGCGATACGCGGATGCTCACCCGTTACATTTGGCAGGACGTGCCCTGTGCCCACAAGACGGGTGGCCTGGACCGTCTGAGCCATGATGCGGGAGTGTTCGAGCTTCCGGGCCGGCCGTATTTCATCGCCGTACTCATTTGGGACGCACCGGATATTGACGGTGACGAGCCTCTGGCGGGACGCGTTTCGAAGTTGGTTTTCGATTATTATTCCCAGGAGGATACGCAATGAGTTTTGCTGTTGTGGTTTCTGACATCGCCCCTTTGTATACGAAGCCGGAGCCGTTGTGTGAGCTGGCAGATGAAGCGCTTTATGGTATGGTGGTGGAGGTGCTGGCGCGGGAAGGGATGTATTGCCGTGTGCGTACCCATTACCGCTATGAGGGCTGGACGCCCGCGCGCTGCCTTCTGGAGGACGGCGCGCCTGCCGCACAATGGCAGTCGGTGCCAAAGCTGGTAGTGCAAAAACCTTATATCGATGTGCTGAACGAGCCGAAGGTACAGGGGGGCTGCCTGCAGAGCATGCCGAGGGGAGCTTTTCTCTGCCCGGAGGGCGGCCCGGATGAAAACCAGTGGCAGCCCGTTCGTCTTGCGGACGGACGTCTCGGCTACACCAAAGCAACTTATCTGGCTCAGCCGGCTCCCGCGTGGGAAAGCGTTGGGGAAGATGAACTGCGGCAGCGCTTATGCGGCGCCGCACTGTCTTATCTGGGCGCACAATACCGCTGGGGCGGTAAAACGCCGTTGGGCATCGATTGCAGCGGCCTTGTCTCCATGGCCTATCTGCTCAACGGTGTGATTATTTACAGGGATGCTGCCATCAAGCCGGGGTTTGCGCTGCATGAAATTTCATTTGAAGCAGCAAAGCCGGGCGATCTGCTGTTTTTCCCCGGCCACGTGGCGATGTATCTGGGAGAGGGACGGTTTGTTCACTCCACCGGACATACAGGTACAGAAGGCGTCATCCTCAGCAGTCTTGCGGAAGAGGCGCCGGATTACCGGGCGGATCTGAAAGAATCCATGACTGCTGTGGCCAGTATTTTCGGCGCGCCGCAGTGAAGATATTATCAATCAGACAGGGGATCGGAAAGCAATGAAAATCAAGGACTTTGGCGTTGAGATGTGGATGAACGCCTATGAAAACGACTGTACTTATAATTTGGCGGAGACCTGTGTGGAATCCCTGACCGTGGAGCAGCTTTTGGAGCTTGGCGGCTGCCGTGAGCAGGCTGTGGCCGATATCCTCGGCATGAAGCTGACCTACGGCGCGATTGAAGGCAGCCCGCGCCTGCGGATGCTCATTGCCGGACTGTATGAAAAACAGACACCGGAGAATGTTATTACGGCGCACGGGGCTATCGGTGCGAATCATCTTGTGATTGAAGCACTGGCCGGGCCGGGGGACGAGGTGGTCTCCGTGCTGCCCACTTACCAGCAGCATTATTCTATTCCGGAGGCGCTGGGCGCTGAAGTTCACATCCTGCCCCTGCGCAGCGGAAATGTATTTTTGCCCGACCTGGACGAACTGCGCGGCATGGTGAATAAAAATACAAAACTCATCTGTATCAACAACCCCAACAACCCGACAGGCGCCCTGATGGAACGGGAATTTCTGCAGGAGGTTGCCGGGATCGCCCGTTCTGTCGATGCATGGCTGCTGTGCGATGAGGTATACCGCGGCCTGAACCACGAAGGCGAGCCGTTCACGGCCTCTGTGGCAGACCTTTATGAAAAAGGAATTTCCACGGGCAGTATGTCAAAGACCTTTTCATTGGCCGGGCTTCGTCTGGGCTGGATCGCCGGGCCAAAAGCGCTGTTGGAGCAAGTATCCCGCCATCGGGATTACAGTACCATCAGCTGCGGTATGATCGATGAATATCTGGCCGGGATAGCGCTGGAGCACAAGGAGGCGGTCATCGCGCGCAACCGCGCCATCGTCACCGGAAATCTTGCCGTTTTGGAGCGGTGGCTGAAAGGACAGCCTAAGCTGAGCTTTGTAAAGCCGCGTGCGGGCACGACTGCCTTTTTGAAGATGGAGTTCGACATGCCCAGCGCAGATTTCTGCCGGGGGCTGCTGGCGGAAAAAGGCGTGCTGCTCGTACCGGGCAGTGTAATGGACCGGGAGGGGTATCTTCGTATCGGCTACGCCAATACGCCGGAAGTGATTGCAGCCGGACTTGACAAAATGGGAGAATATCTTGCGGAGCTGCCGCTGTAAGCTCTGCGCGGCTGGCATTGCAGGCTGTTTCTTCCGCTTTGTTGTATCGATATACAAAAATATACAATATTCAGGCGTGAATTTAGTAGCATTCTGCTATTGTTTTCACGCCTTTTTTTGTGATATACTTTAGCACAATAAAGCATCAGAGAAAATACGGTACACATCGTATTTTCCGGTGCCTATGGAGGGAAAGAAATGAAAAAGTTATTTGCACTTTGCCTTGCCGCCGTGGTGGCGCTGGGCCTTGCGGCGTGCGGCGGCTCCACATCGTCTTCGGCGGCCGCCTCAGAACCGGGAACATCCGACGCAGCATCCTCTGCGGCAGCTTCTGTTGCTGCCGCCGGCAAGGACCCGGCCAACTGCAAGATCGGCGTCATTCAGCTGACGGAGCATGTGGCTCTTGACGCCGCCCGCGACGGTTTTATCGACGCGCTGGTGGAAGCGGGCTTCAACCGGGAAAATATCGACGTGCAGAATGCGCAAGGCGAGATTCCCAATTGCGCGACCATTGCCACTAAGTTTGTCAATGATAAAGTAGATCTGATCCTGGCTGTAGCTACGCCTGCCGCGCAGGCCGCCGCACAGGCAACCACAGAGATCCCCATTCTGGCCACGGCAGTGACGGATTTTGTGAGCGCCGGCTTGGTGAACAGCGACGAGGTCCCGGGCGGAAACGTATCCGGCACATCTGATATGAACCCCATCGAGGAACAGGCCGACCTTTTGGTAAAGCTGGTGCCCGAGGCGAAAACGGTTGGTATTCTGTACTGCTCGGCAGAGGATAACTCCATTCTGCAGGCGGGCCTGGCAAAAGCCGCCTTTGAGGCGCGCGGCCTGACGGTGAACGAGTATACCGCCGCCGACGTCAATGAGATTCAGCCCGTCACCACAAAGGCTGTCGGCGAGGTAGACGCACTGTACGTTCCCACAGACAATCTGTTTGCCGAAAACATGCCCACTGCAGCGCTGGTTGCGGAGAATGCCAAAATTCCCGTGATCTGCGGCGAGAGCGGTATGGTGGATTCCGGCGGCACGGCCACTTATGGCATCAACTACTATAATCTTGGTAAACTGGCTGCTGCTCAGGCGGTAGAAATTTTGGTGGACGGCAAAGACGTGGGCACGGTTCCCGTAGGCTTCGCCTCTGTGGAGGATCTGGAGTTTGCTGTCAACGAGGCGAATTGTGAAGCCATCGGCCTGACGCTTCCGGAAGATCTGAAAGGTTGAGTTTTATCCGGTGCGTTTGTGAAAAAAACAATAAAAACAGGCGGCAGGGCTTTGCCCGCCGCCTGTTTTGTGTTATAATTACTTTATCTGTACGCATTTGGGCGTAACGCTTAACAGTAAAGGACGGATATCATTATGGGCGGCATCATTGCGGCAATTCCCGGCGCGACGGCGCAGGGGCTCGTCTGGGGCGTCATGGCTCTGGGCGTGTATGTGACCTATAAGCTGCTGGACATCGCAGATTTGACGGTGGACAGCAGCCTTTGCACCGGCGGCGCGACAAGCGCCGTGCTGATTTTGATGGGAATGCACCCGCTGCTTTCTCTGGTTTTCGCGGTATTTGCCGGCATGCTTGCAGGGCTTGTAACCGGCTTTTTGCACACGCGTCTGCGCATCCCGGCCATTCTTGCGGGAATACTCACACAGCTGGGGCTTTACTCCATCAATCTGCGCATTATGGGCAAATCCAGCGTGGCGCTTCTGCGCCAGCCGGTGGTCATCAGCCTGGGAAACATCCCCATGGCATTGCTCATCGGCGTGCTGGTAGCGGCGGCTGTTGTCGCTGTGATGTACTGGTTTTTCGGCACGGAACTTGGCTGCGCCATCCGCGCAACGGGCAACAACCGCAAAATGGTACGCGCCCAGGGTGTGAATACCGACACGATGAAGATCATCGGACTGGTCCTCTCCAATGGTCTTGTGGGCCTTGCCGGCGGCTTGCTGGCGCAGTACCAGGGAAGCGCAAACATCAATATGGGTCGCGGCGCCATTGTCATCGGTCTGGCCAGTGTCATCATCGGCGAGGTCATCTTCGGCGCGCGCTTCAATTTTGCCTATCAGCTCGGTTCCATCGTGGCCGGGTCTGTGATTTATCAAATCGTTATTGCCTTTGTGCTGCAGCTGGGCCTTTCCACCGAGGACCTTAAGCTGTTCAGCGCGGTCACTGTTGCGCTGGCGCTCAGTGTGCCCGCATTGCAGAAAAAATTCCTGAAATCCAAATTTACGCCTGTGCCGGCGGGGAAGGAGTGAGCGGTATGCTGGAACTGAAAAACATCCATAAGGTGTTCAATCCAGGCACCATCAATGAAAAACGGGCGATCCAGAATCTCAGCTTCACACTGAACGACGGTGATTTTGTCACAGTCATCGGCGGAAACGGCGCAGGCAAATCCACGATGCTCAACCTTATTGCGGGCGTTTATACCGCAGATGCGGGCAGCATCGTGCTGGACGGCGCGGACATTACCAAACTGCCGGAGTACAAACGCGCCAAACTTTTGGGCCGTGTGTTTCAGGACCCGATGATGGGAACAGCCGGGAACATGGGCATTGAAGAAAACCTTGCCATGGCCTACCGCCGCGGCAGGACCCGCACGCTGCGTTGGGGCATCAGTAATGAGGAGCGCGAATTTTACAAAGAAAAGCTGCAGATGCTTGACCTCGGCCTGGAGGGGCGACTCGCCAGCAAGGTCCGCCTTCTTTCGGGGGGACAGCGTCAGGCGCTGACGCTGCTGATGGCAACGCTGCAGAACCCCAGGCTGCTGCTGCTGGACGAGCACACCGCCGCGCTGGATCCAAAAACCGCGCACAAGGTGCTTACGCTCACGGAAAAGATCATTTCAGAGAATAGGCTGTCCACGCTGATGGTCACACACAACATGAAGGACGCCATCCGTTACGGCAACCGCTTGGTGATGATGCACGAGGGCAACATCATTTACGACGTGTCCGGTGAAGAGAAAGCGAACCTTCAGGTGAGCGACCTTCTGGCCAAATTCGAGGCCGTGAGCAACGGTGAATTCGCCAACGACCGCATGCTGCTGGCGTGATAATTTTTTCAAGGAAGGGGCGTCTGTTTGCAGACTTTTGACGCGGTGCTGTTCGATTTGGACGGCACACTCATTGATTCTGCGCCCGGTATCTTCGATTCCTTCGAGTTCACACTGGCGCAATATGAGATGACTGTTCCACAGGAACGGCTCAGGCGTTTCCTCGGGCCGCCGCTTCGCGAAAGCTTCGCAAAGCTGTTGCCGCCCGACGAGGTAGAACGCGCGGTGGAAATCTACCGCGCGCATTATGCCGAAGCCAGCGGTGCGCTGACAAAGCTATATCCCGGCACAAAAGAACTTCTGAGTGCGCTCCGGGAGGCAGGATATATCGTATGCCTTGCCACGTCCAAGGTGCGCTATGCGGCGCTGAAGCTGTTGGATAAACTGGAGCTTACGCCGTATTTTGATTACATTGGCGGTTCTTCTCCGGATGCTTCACTGGATACTAAAACAGCCGTGATCCGCCATGTGCTTGCCCAGCCGTGTGTACAGGACAAGCGGGCTGTGATGGTGGGCGACAGGGACAACGATATGCATGGGGCGGCGGATTGCGGGCTGCCGGCGGTGGGCGTGCTGTACGGCTACGGTTCCCGCGGGGAGCTGGAACCTTTTGCTCCGCTGTATCTTGCGCCGTCCGCCGGCGCGCTGCGTGCATGGCTGCTGCAGCGCAAAGATCAAGGGGAAGCTGCGCTTCCGGAAAAGGAATGACCGTATTTGAACGATACTTCTGCACATTTCAGAATGCGTGACTGGAAATATGTGCCGAAACGACAGCGGCGCGCATGCGTGACGCTGATCGTCTGCATTTTGTTTTTTCTTGCTTCGGCGTCGGCCACGGTTCTGCTGCTGATCCTTGATGCACGTTCTGCCAATCCTGTTTTGCCGCAGGTGATGGCCGAACTTACCGGAAAGGCCGAGCCGGAGGTGCAACAGCCGGAGTTTCCCGGCGGCGCGCTGCCAGAGAGCGCAGATGCGGGCCAGGCCTATCTGGATGAAACGATTTTCGTAGGGGATTCCAATACTGTGCGGATGTTTGCCTACGGGCTTGTCCCGCTGGAAAACTATATGGCGTTGGAGGGGATGGGCATCGAGAGCATCTCGCAGGGGCCCTGTGTTTATTTCAGTGGGGAGACAAAAGTCTATACCATTCCGCAGGCCATCGCAAAAGTGAAGCCGCGCCGGGTCGTGATGACCTTCGGCACAAACAACGCCAGCGGCCAGTTTACCCGGGAGTCGTTTATCGATGCTTACCGCGACGCGATTGCGGCGATTCAGGATGCTTACCCGTATTGCGACGTCATCATCAACGCAATTCCGCCCATAGGCAAGGTGCGCTCTTATCCTGACATCACAATGGAAACGCTGGATGATTTCAATAAGGCGCTGGAAGAACTGGCGCAGGAGCTGGGACTCCCGTTCCTGAACTCGTCTGAAGCGCTCAAGGGCGGAGACGGCTACGCAAAGCCGGATTATGTGATCGGCGATGGGCTGCATCTGAGCCAGGCGGCGTTGGAAGAGCTGCTGTTCTATACGCGGACCCATGCGTATGAGGCAGAGGACAGGCGGCCTGTAGCTGTAAAAGCACCGGAACGCAAGGCTCCGCCTGCCTGGCAGGGCGTTGTGGCAGCATCCGGCGGCGCGCAGGCGAGCTGACCGGCTGTTTTCAAAAATAAACCGAGGAGTTTTTTATGAATATTTCCGTACTCGGCTGCGGCCGGTGGGGTTCTTTTTTAGCGTGGTACCACAGCGCAAAAAATGACGTGACGCTTTGGGGGCGCGAGGGCTCCCGCAGCCTTGCGGCGCTGCGGGAAACAGGCGGCAACCGCTACCTGAAGCTCCCGGAGCGTGTTTGCCTGACCAGTGATCTGGGCGCTGCTTTGGAATCGGCGCAGCTTGTCGTCATTTCCATCAGTGCGCAGGAGTTGCGCGCGCTGGCGCGATGCATTCAGGCTTATCCTGTGGCGGGCAAAACGTTTATCCTTTGTATGAAAGGACTCGAATGCGGTACCGGAGACCGGCTGACGCAGGTGTTCCGTAGCGAGGTGACGCAGCCCGTCTCGGTTGCCGTATGGGTGGGCCCCGGGCACGTAGAGGATTTTACAGCCGGCGTTCCCAATTGTATGGTTGTGGATTCCGACGACCGGACGGTGGTGGATTTCATTGTGGAAACGATGAGCACCGACCTCATCCGCCTATACAAAGGCGGAGACCTTGTGGGAACAGAGGTTGGAGCCGCGGCGAAAAATGTGATCGGCATTGCGGCGGGCATGCTGGACGGCAAAGGCCTTTCCAGCTTGAAAGGCTCGCTGATGGCGCGGGGCGCGCGGGAGATTGCGCGGCTCATCCGCGCCATGGGCGGAAACGAGCTTTCCGCATACGGGCTGTGCCACCTGGGCGACTATGAGGCCACGCTCTTTTCAAGCCACAGCCACAACCGGCAGTTCGGAGAGAGCTATATCAAAGGTGAGCCGTACGGAAGCCTTGCCGAAGGCGTGCCCACTGTGCGCGCCCTGGTGGAACTGGGGGCGCGCTATGGAGTGGAACTTCCTATTTGTAACACGATTTACGCCATTCTTTATGAAGAAGCAGACGCGGATGCCGCGTTGCGCACCTTGTTTACCCGCAGTGTAAAAGGAGAATTCGATTCCTGAATCCATGCGGCACATCCCGAAGCCTCCCGGCATAAGATGGGCACAAGGAGGTATGCCGTATGATCGAACACAATGCGTTTTGCAACAGTGAGCCGCAGGAGGATGCCCTTTGCGGCTGCGTGGACAACTATGACCTGACGGACTGGAACGATATCGAACCGCCGGACTGGGAGGGCGGCGATGCGCCGCACCAACGCTCCTGCCTGTGCAACGGAGAGAATGGGGACGCCTATGACAATCGGGACCCCGACGGCTGCCGGAATTGCTGCGAAGGGGAGTCCTGCGACGGATGCAGGGATCCTGAAATGGAACTCTTTATCCCAAAGGCATCTTCTCAGCAACAGCCGGAATCCGGGACGCAGCGGCCGATCGTTTATAATTATATGGAGAACGAGGGCAGCTACGAGGAGCAGATCATTCAAATTTGAAGCAGACTGCGGCGGGCATGCCTGCCGCTTTTTGCTGCCTTAACAGAATTTTATCGCCGGCCCTGTTGACGAACGCAGACAAATCATGGATAATAGTAACGATAGATTCTATTTTCGCGCAGAAGGGGCGTGGCGTTTTTTGGCCTTTTATTATTGCCTGCTGTTTGATGTGGACGGCACTCTGCTGGATTTCAATGCGGCGGAGGACGGCGCATTGCGGGATACGCTGGCGCATTTTTCCCTGCCAAACACCGAGGATGCCGTCTCCCAGTACCATGACATCAACAATGCGCTGTGGGCGGCGCTGGAGCAGGGGAAGGTACGGCAGGACAAGCTTGTTATCCAGCGCTTTGAAAAGCTGCTCGCTGCGTTTGGCGTGCAGGGCAATCCCGTGGAGATCAACGATTATTACTTAACACAGTTATCTCAGCGCGCAGATACGTTCCCGGGCGCTGAGGAAGCGCTGGAGGAACTGGCGGAAGTGGCCACGCTGGCTGTTGTTTCCAACGGCGTTGAAAAAGTGCAGGCGGGCCGTTTGGAAAAGTCGGGCTTGGGCCGCTTTTTTGACGGCGTGTTCGTATCCGGCCGGGTAGGCGCGACAAAGCCCGCCCGCAAAATATTCGATACGGCCCTCAATACACTGGGCATTGAAAACCGGAAAAAGGTACTTATGATCGGCGATTCTCTGAAAGCGGATATCGCCGGGGGCACGGGAGCGGGTATCGACACCTGCTGGTGCAACTTCCGCGGCGCGGTTTTGCCCGAGGGCGCTCCGCAGCCGACCTACACGATCCAGGGATATGAGGAATTGCTTCGCATCGTCATGGAAGAGGAGGAGCTTGCAAATGCCGGAAGTAAAGAAAAACGCCATCAGCTTTAAGTCCTCCAATGGAACGGACATCGTCGCGGGGTATTATTACACCTGTCCCGGGATGGAACCGCGCTGTATCCTGCAAATTTCCCACGGCATGTGCGAATACATCGGCCGTTATGACGATTTTGCCGGGTATATGGCGCAGAAAGGCTATGTGGTTTGCGGCAACGACCATTTGGGACACGGCGCCACAAGCAGCGGCCCGAACGGAACAGACGGCTATTTTGCCGAAAAGGACGGACGCAAATTTGTGCTGCAGGATCTGCACGAAATGAACCGCCTTGCCCGCGAGGCGTATCCGGGGCTGCCTGTTATCCTGCTCGGACACAGCATGGGCAGCTTTTTTGCGCGGATGTATGCCGTCCTGTATCCGGAAACGCTGCATGCACTGGTGCTCAGCGGCACGGGCGGTCCTAACCCGTTGGCGGGCGTAGGACTTGCTCTTACTGAGGCGATCGGCAGGGTGAAAGGGCGAAAGCACCGTTCGAAGTTTCTTAACAACATGGCGTTCGGCCAATATTTGAAGCGGGTGGATTCTCCCGATACGCCCTATGACTGGATCTCACGCGACAAAGAGGTCGTTGCACGGTATGCACAGGATGCAAAGTGTACGTTTATTTTTACTGCCAGCGCGTTTCACGAGCTAATGGCGATTTTGCGTGCGGTGAACCGTCCCCAATGGGCGCAGAAGGTGGACAAGCGTCTGCCCGTCGCGCTGTTTGCCGGCGACGCAGATCCGGTGGGAGATTACGGCAGAGGCGTTGAATCCGTTTACCGCGCGCTGAAAGATGCCGGTGTGAAAGACGTTTTCCTCAAGCTGTACCCCGGCGCACGGCACGAGATATTGAATGAAACAAACCGGGCTGAGGTATACGCGGATATCCTCGCGTGGTGCGATGCCCATCAGGCGTGAAAGCTCGGGCAAAATGTTTTTGGATAAAGCGGCGGTGTACTCATGCCGTTGTTTTATATAGGCGATATCCCAAATCTTTGGAATGGAGAGAGAAATCGTAAATGGAAGTATTCATGAATTTTATCAATGCGATGTTTGGAAGCATCCTGTCGCTTGATCCCGTTTCGGCCGTTAAAATGGTCGTGATGTGGGCCATCGGCGGCACTCTGATCTACCTGGCTATCAAGAAGGACATGGAGCCCAGCCTGCTGCTGCCCATGGGCTTCGGCGCCATCCTTGTCAACCTGCCGCTTTCCGGCGCCATCGACCAGATGCATGAGTTGGGCATCGAGGTGGGCGCCCTGAGCGAGCTGTTCCGCGCGGGCATCTCCAACGAGCTGTTCCCGTTGCTGCTGTTCATCGGCATCGGCGCGATGATCGACTTCGGCCCGCTGCTGGCCAATCCCAAGCTGCTGTTGTTTGGCGCGGCCGCGCAGTTCGGCATTTTTATGACGCTGACGCTGGCCTGCCTGGTGAACCTGATTTTTCCGGGCATGTTCAGCATTCAGGATGCCGCCAGCGTTGCCATCATCGGCGCTGCGGACGGCCCCACGTCTATTTTTGTCGGCAACTTCTACGGCACCAAGTATCTGGGCGCCATCATTGTTGCGGCGTACAGTTACATGGCGCTGGTGCCCATCATCCAGCCGCCGGTCATCCGCATGGTGACAACAAAAAAAGAGCGTCTGATCCGTATGCCTTACGAGGCGAAGGAGATCAGCAAGACGGTGCGTATCCTGTTCCCGATCGTGGTCACCGTGATTGCGGGCCTGATTGCGCCGCGCAGCGTTTCTCTGGTCGGCTTCCTGATGTTCGGCAACCTGCTGCGTGAATGCGGTGTTCTGAACAGCCTTTCTGAAACAGCTCAGAATGTGCTGGCAAACCTCATTACCATCGTGCTCGGTATCACCGTTGCCACCCAGATGCAGGCGGATATGTTCCTGTCCTGGGGCACGCTGATGATCATGCTGCTTGGTCTGTTTGCATTTATTTTCGACACGGTCGGCGGCGTGATGTTTGCCAAATTCCTCAATCTGTTCACGAAGAAAAAAATCAATCCGATGATCGGCGCATGCGGCATTTCCGCGTTTCCGATGAGCAGCCGTGTGGTCCATAAGATGGGCCTGAAGGAAGACCCGCAGAACTTCCTGCTCATGCACGCGGCGGGCGTCAATGTCGGCGGGCAGATCGCCAGCGTTATCGCGGGCGGCCTGATCCTCAACCTGATCGCCAGAGTATAAGGAGGTACTGGTATGGATATGGTATTGCAGTCTCTCAGTGTCATGCTCATGGGCATGTGCGGTATTTTCATTGTTATGGGTATCATCAGCGTGGCCGTTTCACTGCTGAACCGGTTCTTCAAATAAAAGAAACTGGCAAAGAGAATCGATGCCTGCACAGGATGTCTGCGCAGGCTTGAGATACAATGAAGAAACCGCTGCCGAGGCGCATTCCCGGCGGCGGTTTCTTCCTGTTGCAGGGAGGAGGGCCGACGTGCCGAGAAAATTGTTCTTCCGATTGAAAGACGGTTTCCCACGGGTAAAGTTGTGTTTTTGCGTGCTCTGCGTTTTGACTTATCTGGCGCTCATCCGCGTGTCTGGAGCAAAGCTGTGGGGGCTGTTTGTTTTCTTCCTCTGTGCCGCGGTGTATTTATACCTCCCCGGCCGTTTCTGGGCCCGCGTCACAGGAATGGAGAAGGTTCTGCCGGAATTTGCTGTGCCGCTGGGCGTCCTTCTTGGCACAGGCTTTCTGGCCGTCCTGTATTGTGTCAGCATGCGTTTGGGCGTTCTGTGGCTGCTGCGCGCGCTGCCGCCGGTGCTGGGGCTGCTCTGGCTGGTGCTCCTGCGGGGCGCGCCGCAAAGTCCGTGGAAAGCGGCACGCGCTGTATATGCGGACGGCGGATTCCTTTCACGGGTCACTCTTTGGTGTGTCCTGTCCGTTTTGTTTGCGCTGATGGTCAGCGTAAAAAATGCGCACCCTGCCGCTGCGGGAGAGATCGTGCTGACGCAGGATGTGATGTGGAATATCGGGAATGCCAATTCTTTTGCGCTGGGATTCCCTCCGCAGGACATCCGCTTTTCCATGGTGCGATTTTCCTATCATTATCTCACGGAGCTTGTGTTCGGTGCGCTTTCTATTGTGAGCGGAATCGCCTGCTATGATATTTACGTGTTTTATGCGGGACCGCTGGTTTTGGCTGCTCTGCTGTGCTGTCTGTATGCATTGGGCATCTGCTTTTACCGCGGCCATCGGAACAAGGCGTTATTGTTCACCTTCGCCATGTTTTTGTTCAACTGCGCCAGCCTGTGGACAGCTCTGACAAACGGAACAGGCAGTTTCGGCAATACAAATATGATGCACCTCATTACGAACGTGAATGCGCAGGGAACAGCGGCTGTTTTTGTTTCGGTTTTTGTGATCCTGTTTACAGAAATGGCCCGCAGATGCTTTGATGTGAGTTGGATGTATCTGACGGTTTTTCTGGGCAGTTTTGCACTTGTGTGTTTTGCCAAAGGGCCGGCAGCGGCCATTGTCGTTTGCAGCTTTGCGGTCACAATGCTGTTTGTACTGTTCCGCAAACCGCGCTGGGCGCGATACTGCCAGAAGTGATATAATAAGGCCATGGATAAACAGATGACAATGTCTGCGCTTAGTGATGAGTTGGCGCAGGTACGGACAAAGAAGAAAGAATTTCTAGCCCAGATCGAGCGGATCGTCCCGTGGAAGGAATGGCTTACGCTGATCCAGCCGTGCTATTACAAAGGAGAGCGCGGCAATAAACCCTATCCACTGGAGACCATGCTGCGGTTGTATCTGCTGCAAAATCTGTATGACCTGAGTGATGAAGCAACAGCGGCGGAGGCAATCGACAGCCGGGCATTTTCAGATTTCTGCGGCGTTGATTCCAGCAATCAGGTGCCGAACGGAGATACCATTGGCCGCTTTCGGAACCTGCTGGTGAAGAATGGACTGCAGGAGAAACTGTTTGCACAAGTTGTTACCGCGCTCACTGAACAGGGCCTTATCCTGAAAAAAAGGGAACGATCGTAGCTTCCACCATTATTTCCGCGCCGTCTTCCACCAAGAACAAGGAGAAAAAGCGGGATCCGGATGCACATCAGGTCAAGAAGGGCAACACATGGCACTTTGGCTATAAAGCCCATGTTGGGGTGGATAAGGACAGCGGACTGGTACACACAGTGGAGGCGACACCAGCCAATGTCCATGATGTGACGCAGACGAGCCGGGAACCGTGAGGACGCGATCGTTCGGAACAAATCCGGACGCAAGATCAAATACAAAATTAACCGACGTCCATCTCAATTAAAAAAGCTGAGCAAGAGCGGCCAGTATGCCGCAAAGAAAGTAGAACACGCAAAGTCTTCTGTTCGGGCAAAAGTAGAGCACGTATTCGGTGTCGTCAAGAAACAGCTGCAATTTCGAAAAACGCGATACCGAGGGCTCGAAAAGCAGCGAGCCAAATTCAATATCATGTTCGCATTGGCGAATCTGCTTCTGGCTGACAGGCCCTGCAAAGCAGGCTGTGAATACTGCACTGTTCGATGCATCGACGGCGCCGGAGGAAGTCCTGCGACTTTGTGCGGAAAACGGCATCGACTACCTTGTTTGTTCCAAACAGTATCCGGGCGACACAAGCCAGCTATCCGGGCTTGTGGTCGTGTATGAAAACGCCGACGTAACGATATACGCGGCAGATTAATGAGAAAATTATGTTATTAACGATACAAAACATTCAAAAATATTTTGGAGCTGAGCTGTGTCTCAGGAACATCAGCTGCGTGCTGGACGCACAAGACCGCGCCGGAATTATTGGCGAGAACGGCGCGGGCAAAACCACGCTCATCAAGATCATCACGGGTGAGCTGTACCCGGATGACGGAATCGTGACGCTGGCGCACGGGGCGACGGTAGGTTATCTGGAGCAGAACAGCGTGCTGGACCCCGCATGCACGGTATATAGAGAAATGGAAAACGCGTTTCGTTCCGTTTTGGACGCGATGGACGAGATGAAGCGTCTGGAGCGTCAGATGGCGGAGTGTCCGGGCGACCATATGCTTTTGGAACGTCATGCGCAGCTCTCCGCCGTTGTAGATGCGGCGGACGGCTATAATATGGACACACAGATCAAAAAGATATTGAATGGCATGGCTTTTCCCGCGCCGGATTATCAGAAAAGCGTGGCTGTGCTCTCCGGCGGCGAGCATACCCGACTTTGCCTTGCCAAGCTGCTGCTGCAAAAGCCTGATCTTCTGATTCTGGACGAGCCGACAAACCATTTGGATTTTGAGACGATGGAATGGCTGGAAAGCTATCTCAAAACCTATCCGGGCGCGATTCTGGTGGTGAGCCACGACCGTTATTTTCTTGATGCTGTCTGCAACCGCATTTTCGAAATCGAGGACAATACGCTTACAGCATATAAGGGGAATTATTCCGCTTATCTTCCGCAGAAAGAGGCGGCTGTGGCGCTTCAGCAGAAGCAGCATGATGCGGATATGGAGAAAGCCGCGAAGCTGGAAGATTATATTGCGCGTAATCTGGTGCGCGCCTCCACCACAAAAATGGCCCAAAGCAGGCGCAAGCAGCTTGAGAAAATGGAGATCACAGAAGCACCGCGCACCTCCCACACCGATCTGAAGTTCCGCTTCACCTTCGATGTGACGCCTTACAACGAGATTCTTACGGCGAAGAATATTTCTGTCACACTGGGGGGCAAAAGACTTGTTGAAGGATTGGATCTGCTTGTAAAGCGGGGAGAACGCCTGGTCATCGCGGGCCCGAACGGCGCGGGAAAATCCACGTTGCTGCGTGTGCTGGACGGCAAGCTGCGTCCACAGGCGGGCACAGTGCGCTTAGGCGCTGGCGCAAAGCCGTCTGTGTTCGAACAGCAACAGCTTCGCCGAGGCGGCACGGTCATCAGCACGATTTGGGACAAATATCCAAAATTCACGGAACTTGAGGTGCGCAGCCACTTGGCCAAGCTGAATTTTCGTGGTGAAGATGTATTCAAGCCGTGTTCGGCACTTTCGGGCGGCGAACTGGCCCGTCTGCGCTTTGCGGAAATTTTGCTGGAAAAGCCGAATCTTTTGTTCCTGGACGAGCCGACGAACCATTTGGATATCTATACCCGGGAATCTCTGGGGGCGGCGCTGGCTTCCTATGAGGGGACGCTTGTGCTCGTCACTCATGACCGTTATCTGATGAACAGCCTTGCTTGTCCAATTTTATTCATTGAAAACGGAAAGACTTCGCTATATGAAGATTATGACGCGATGATGCACCGCGGGGCTGTGCCGCCTGAAAAAAACATCGCACCGGAAAAGACGGCGTCTGCAGGCAAGGCTGCTTACGGCAAGGAGCAGCGCCGCCGTCGCGCGGAGCTTCGCGCACGGATCAAAGCGCTGGAGGATGAAATGGAGACTCTGGCCCTGCGCATTATGGCGTTGGAGGGTGAAGTGAACGACCCTGATATTCTGCGGGATCACACGCGTCTGCGGGACGTATGCGATGAGCTGGACGATACCCGTTTTCATCAGGACGAGGTCCTGGCCGAATGGGAAAGGCTTGTGGAAGAACAGGAAGCTTACGAGCAGGAAAACGACGAATAACACAATACAGGTATGCCCCGGACGCATTCAGCGCCCGGGGCATTTTTGGTTCTAACGCCTGTCCGCGTTTCATATCATTGAACAAATGAATGGCAAAGGACGGGGAAGATATGGACGCTTTTTATCATGCTGCGTCACAGCTGCCCGGTGCAGTCTCGCAGGCGCTGATGCGCATTCCGCCCCGGTGGGCGGGGGACATTACGGAAATCCGCCTGCGTTCGGGCCGCCCGGTGTCGCTTAGCACGCCGAGCGGCGCACGGTTTGTTTCCATAGACGGCGGTTGGCGAGAAAAACCGGATACAGGCGTGCTGTCTACGCCGCACACGCTGGTGCAGAACTGCTTTCAGGCCATCTGCGGATATTCGGTGCACAGTTTTGCGGATTGCATCGCGAACGGCTTTGTTCCGCTGCCGGGCGGGCACAGGGCGGGCGTGTGCGGTACGGCATTCGTGGATGGCAGCGGAACCTTTACGCTCAAAAATATCACGTCCATCAATCTGCGCGTGGCTCGCACGGGCTTGTGTGCCTGCGACGCCGTTCTGCGTCCGCTGCTGTGCGCACCCGGCGTGGGGCTGCTGATCGCGGGTGCGCCGGGCAGCGGCAAAACGACGTTGCTTCGCGCCGTGCTGGCGGAGCTTTCCGCGGCGGGCCGAAAAACAGCCGTAGTGGACGAGCGTTTCGAAATCGCCCCTGTGGAGCAGTCCGGCTTCTGCACGCGGCTGCCTCAGCACTGCGACGTGCTTTCGGGATACCCCAAACACATCGGTATGCAGCATGCGCTGCGCGCACTTGCACCGGATGTTATCGTGTGTGACGAGGTTGGAGCAATGGAAGATATCGCGGCGATCACGCAGGCGGCAAACGCAGGCGTCGGGCTTGTGGTGACCATCCACGCGCCTGACGCGGAAACGCTGCGCCGCAGGCCGCAGTACACGGCTCTGCTGCAGACGGGCGCTTTCCGTCATGTGGCGTTTTTAAAAGGTAAGGAAACACCGGGCAGAATATCGGAGGTCGTGGATGCGGGAACTGTTTTTTAAATGTATCGGTGCGATACTTGTGCTTTACACGGGCGCAGCCATGGGCTGGCGCAAAGGCAACGCCGCCATGCGCCGCGTACAGGTGCTGGCGGATATCTGCGCTTTTTTGGGCGCAGTGCGGGACGACCTTCATTTCCGCTGCGGCCGAACGGAGGAAATCCTCGCTGCGGCACAGCAAAATACCCGGCTGTCGGCGCTGCCGCTTTATTTTTCCGATCTCGCCTCCGGCTGCGGCCTTCAGACAGAGCTGGACAATGCGCTTTGCCGCACTGAACGGGAGATTGCGGGCGTGACGCGGCGGGAAGAGCGCGTGCTGCTGCGCGGCGCGCTGGAGGGGCTGGGCGGCTGTCCCGCGCAGGAGGAGGAACAAAGGCTGGCCTACGCCCAAACACAGCTGGAAACCGCTTTGGATGCTGCCAGAGCGGAGGCTGCCCAGCAGCGCCGGCTGTACCGGACGCTGGGCCTCTCGCTGGGCGGGGCTGCCGCGCTGCTGCTGCTGTGAGCCAGGCGGCGTTCCGGGCAGCACGCTGTATGTGAAAAAGGAGCGAAGCGGAAAATGAACATTGATTTTGTATTCAAGATCGCCGCCATCGGCATTATTGTAGCTGTGCTCAACCAGCTGCTGATCCGTTCCGGCCGGGAGGAACAGGCCATGATGACGACGCTGGCGGGGCTTATCGTCGTGCTGATGATGATCATCAGCCAGATCAGCGCCCTGTTCGACACCATCAAGGACCTGTTTGCATTGTGACCTGCCATGGACATTTTCAAGATCCTGGGCTTCTGTCTGTGTGCGCTGGTGCTGTTGAGCGTACTGCGCCAATACAATCCCGGATACGCGGTGCTGGCCGCACTGGCCTGCTGCATGGTATTGCTTTGGTTCGTCATGCAGGCGCTGGGGCCTGTACTTTCTTTTGTGGAAACTCTTTCGCAGTTTTCAGGCTTCGAGCATTTGGGAACCGTGTTCAAGGCCGTCGCCATCGCGCTGATGGCCCAAAGCGTGCAGGACCTGTGCATGGAAGCAGGGCAAACGGCCCTTGCCGGACGCGTGGAGCTGGCGGGCAAGGTGGCCGTGCTGCTGGCGGCTATGCCGCTGTTCACGGTGCTGACGGATACGCTGCTGGCGCTGCTGCGATGAAGGAGCCGCTTCACTCACGAAGGATTTGGAAACGGCTGGCTTGCCTTGCAGCCATGCTGTTCTGCGTTGCGGCGGCCGGCGTGCCGGCGCTGGCGCAGGAGGCGACGGGAGACTCCGGAAACGGGCAATCCGGGATACCTGAGGAATGGGCGCAGGTCGCGCTGGAAGCACCAATGACCGCCGGGGATTTCAGCGGGATGACATTGTCCGACTGGCTGGAAAAGGGCGCGGAAATACTGCGCGAGAGCTTGCATGAGCCTTTGAGACTATTGGCAAGGCTGTGCGGCCTGCTGCTGCTGGCGGCCGTGGGAAAAAGCATGTGCACCGAGCGAACGTCGCCGGAACTCGCGGGCCTTGTGGATACTGTTGTCACGCTGGCTGTGTTCACGCTCTGTTCTTCCTGCATGCTGGCGCTCACCGGTGTACTGCAGGATGCAATCGAAACAAGCCGCGTTTATATCATTTCTTTTGTTCCGGTGTTCGCTTCTGTGCTGACAGCCTGCGGACAGGTAGGCGGCGCGGCGCTGTACAGTGGCTTTTTCTTCGGTGCGGCTATGGTTATGGCAGATATTCTGTGCAGAGTGGGGCTGCCGCTCACGCGTGTGCTGCTGGCGCTGAATGCTACTGCGGCCGTAGGCAGTACGCTGGACCTTTCGCAATTGACCGCCTCCGTATGCCGATGGACGAAGTGGCTGCTCACGTTTTGCGCCACGGTGTTCGGCGCGCTCATCGGCCTGCAGGGGATATTTGCGCAGAGTGCGGATACACTCGCGCTGAAAACCGGGAAATTTCTGCTGAGCAGCGGCGTGCCCGTTGTGGGACGGGCAATCTCCGACGCAATGGGCAGTGTGCTGGCCGGATTGAAAATGCTCAAAGGCACAGTGGGGTTTGCGGTGATCGCCGTCATTGCGGTGTCGTTTCTGCCGCTGCTCATACAGTGCTGTGCGTACCACCTTGTGTTTTCCGCCGGAAACATCGTGGCGTCGGCAACGGGCGGCACCAAAAGCGCAAAGCTGCTTTCCGGCCTCTCGGATTGTGTGAGCCTTTACATTTCGATGGTTGTCTTTTTTAGCCTGATCGTCATTTCTTCCACGCTTGTGATGATCCTGCTGGGGAATGGAGGGTAGAATTGGAACAAATCAGGGCCTGGGTGCTGGCCGTGTGCTTTGCGTGTATCGCGGCTGGCATCCTCGGGCAGCTTTCTTCCTCCCGGACGCGGTTTTCTGTCATAAAGCTGATACTCACCCTATATATTTTAATAACCGCATTCGCCCCGCTGCAAAGCCTGGGCGATGGGCATGTAACGTTCGACATTCCGGAAGCGCCGCAGACAGTGCAGGCGCCGGATACGGAAGCAATGGTGTTGAACACGGTGTGCACACGGTTGGAGGATACTGTGCGCAGCGCGCTTGCGGAGAACGGGATTGCGTACACCGAAGTGGACGTGGCGTTGGACGCCGACAGCGAGACCGTAGAGGTGGCGGACGTCACTGTAATAGTCCCTGGCGGCACAGATGTTTCGGGCGTGGAGGATGTTGTCACAAAAGCGCTGGGAACACATGTCCCGGTAACGGTAAATGAAGAAGGATAATGCAAATGGAAAAGAAAGCGGAGCATGGGGGCTGGCAGGAAATGCTGCACGGGCTGTTCCAGAAAAAGAATTGGCTTTTCTTTGTCGGGCTCGCGGGGATCTGCCTGATTTTTTTATCCGACATTCTGTTCGGAGGCCGGGAGGGTTCCACGGGCGCGGCGCGGCAGAGCACACAGCAGGCTGTGAGCGCAGCGACGGGCGTTCAGGAATTGGAGACCCGCCTGACCGAAATGCTGGAGAGCGTGCAGGGCGCCGGCAAAGTGCAGGTGATGATCACACTGGAAAGCGCCGGAGAAACGGTGTATGCACGCGACGAACAATCTGATACACAGACGACGCAGGACGGATCGGACGGTGTGACGGACCGAAAGGAATCCTATAAAAGCGAGCATATCATCGTTGACGCGGCGGATGGAAAACAACCTCTTGTGGAAACGCACATCGAACCGGAGGTGAAGGGCGTGGCCGTGGTGTGCGAGGGCGGGGACGATATTACTGTGATAAAACGCATTACCGATCTGGTCTCGGTTGTATTGGGGCTTTCGACCAACCGGATATGCGTTACAAAAATGATTTAGACGGAGGATGCATATGAAAAGCGCAAAAAGCAAAAGACAATTCACCTTGCTTACCCTGGTGGTGGCGCTGGGCGTTGCGGTGTACCTGAACTGGGAGTACGCGAAAACAGACGCGCCTTTCGCACTGCAGGACCCCGGTGCTGTAAGCGCCAACGCAGCCGTGGAAACTGTTACAGACGGCACCACATCCGGCGTGCTGGACGCCCTGCCCGTGCAGGAGGCGCTGCCCGACAAGAACTACGGCGATGCACAGCTTGTGAGCGCGAATGAGACCAGCAACGACAAATACTTTGAACAGGCTCGACTGACACGAAGCAAAACGCGGGATGAAGCGCTGGACACCATGCAGCAGGCGCTGAAAAATGCCGAGTTGTCCGAGACTGAAAAGACAGCGGTCACCCAAACGCTCACCAACACCATCAACAGCATCACAGTGGAAAGCGACATCGAAAACATGGTAAAGGCGAAAGGCTTTGCGGATTGCGTCGCATTTATCGAGGGAGAAAAGATCAACCTTGCCGTGAAAACAGGCAGCGAAGGATTGGATAAGAGTGAGGTGGCGCAGCTGCGGGATATCATTTTGGGTAAAATGGAGACGGAGGCGAAAAATATCAGTATCGTCGAAGTGAAATAGGTGTTGTGAAAGCAGCCGGAAGATGGTATAATAATTCCAAAGCCGCTTCGACGGGCGGCCGGCGCACAGTTGGTGTGCCGGCTTTCCTTCCGCCAGCGGCTTGTGGGATGCCGGCAGTGAAAAAACGTGCCCGGCACTCCTGAAAACTTGCATGTGCGCCCGTGCAGCGGGCAGGGAGGCTTTGAAATGGACGTTACAAATTCCAGCACCATCGGCGGCAGCCTGCAGATATCCACGGATGTCATTGCGAAGATCGCAAAGCTCGCCACGCTTGAGATCGAAGGCGTGAAGGAAGTATCCACCGGAACGATGGGTGTAAAGAGCCTGTTCAATAAGGTGAACCTTCAAAAGCCGATCCTCGTCCAGCTCACTGATGATGTGGCGGAGATCACGGTGAATATCATGGTGAAGTATGGTTATAAGATTCCGCAGCTCTGCGAGAAGGTGCAGGAAAACGTGAAAAGTTCTGTGCAGAACATGACATGCATCACCGTTTCTAAAGTCAACATTGTGGTAACAGGCGTCGCGCAGGAAACTGCCGGCCCGGAAGCGGAGTAACCGAGAAAATCCATGACCCTCCCGCTCTCTGCAGGAGGGTTTGTTTTTGTGAGGAATATCATGAAGAGAAGAATTGCCCGTGAAAACGCTTTTATCGCCGCCTTTGAAGCCAGCTTCAACGCCAACAGCATCGAGGAGATCGTTGCCGCATCACGCGAGCAGGACGAATATGCCGTCGATGCGTATGGCGAAGCGCTGCTGGCAAACTTTTACGCACACAGCGCCGAAGTGGACGATCTGATCAAGGCCAGGCTTAAAGATTGGACGCTGGCCCGTCTGCCGCGCGTAAATGCAGCCATCCTGCGCCTCGCCGTGACCGAAATGCGGTTCAACGGCAGCGACGATATGGACAGTATCGTCATTAACGAAGCGGTAGAGCTGGCGAAAAAATACGCCGGAGAAGAGGACTACCAGTTCATCAACGGTGTGCTGGGGGCAATCTCCCGGGAGGCGCACAGCGCAAAAGCGGACGAGCCTGCCGTTCCGGCGGACTCCGCTTCGGAGGAAGCCTGAGCATTATGTACACCCTTGGCATTGATACGAGTAATTATGCAACCTCTTTGGCTGTGTTCGACACCGCGGCCGAAGAGGTTGTTTGTGACCGTAAACGTTTTTTACCCGTGAAGCCGGGCGAACTGGGCCTCCGGCAGAGCGACGCCGTGTTTCACCATACGGCTGCGCTTCCGGAGCTGCTGCGGGAGCTGGATGCCGAGTTTCCGTTGCACAGAGTGGACGCCGTCGGCGTTTCGGAGAAACCGCGCCCGGTGGAAGGCTCATATATGCCGTGCTTCCTCACAGGGCTTGCAGTGGCGCAGGGGCTGGCGCTGGCGCGCGGCGTCCCTTTGGTGCGCACCACTCATCAACAGGGGCATATCGCCGCCTCTCTGCTCTCCGCAGCGGGGGCATCGCTTTTCGCACGGCGCGTGCTTGTGTTCCATATTTCGGGCGGAACCACCGAGCTCCTTTTGTGCAGCGGAACGTCTGTCGTGTGCCGGGTGGGCGGCAGCACCGACCTTTATGCCGGCCAGGCGGTGGACCGCATCGGCGTAAAACTGGGCTTTGCGTTCCCGGCAGGGGCGGAGCTTTCCATCCTCGCTTCTGAATGCAGCGAAGAGATAAAGCCAAAGGTAAGCGTAAAAGGTGCGGACTGCAGCTTTTCCGGATTGGAAAACCAGTGCGCCGCACTGCTGGAACGTGGCGCAGCCCCGGCTTACGTTGCGAAATATTGCCTGAGTGCCGTGGGCCAGACGGTACTTCGAATGATCTGTGCCGCACAGGAACAGTATCCCGGCGTGCCGGTGGTATGCGCGGGCGGCGTGATGAGCAGCGATATCATACGCGCTTATGTACAGCGGACGCAGCCGGATATTTATTTCGTACCGGGCCGGTATTCCAGCGACAACGCCATCGGCGTGGCCGTTCTGGCGGCAAAGGAGGTTCAGGCATGGCCAATGTGATCACGGTAACGGCGCTGAACCGTTATGTGAAAACGCTGTTGGAGCGGGACTCTGTTTTAACAGATGTGGCGCTGCGCGGCGAGATATCCAATTTTACGAACCATTATAAGACCGGACATTTTTATTTTTCCCTGAAAGACGAGCAATGCTCTGTCAAAGCAGTTATGTTCCGGCGTGATGCACAGAATCTGGCATTCATGCCGCAGAACGGCATGCGCGTCATCGTGCGGTGCCGGATTTCTCTGTTCGAGCGGGACGGCGCGTTTCAGGTCTATGTGGAAGATATGTTTCCGGACGGTATTGGTGCAATGCAGATGGCATTCGAGCAGCTCAAGGAAAAGCTTGACAAGGAAGGTCTGTTCGCTCCGGAGCACAAGAAGCCCCTGCCTGCAATGCCGAAATGCGTCGGCCTGGTTACCTCCAAAACGGGCGCGGCGTTGCAGGATATCCTCAACGTGACGCAAAGGCGCTATCCGATTGCACGTTTTCTGCTTTATTCTGTAACCGTACAGGGAAACGAGGCTGCTCCGGAGATCGCAAACGCCATTACGCGGCTGGACAAGGGCGGACGTGTGGACGTGATCATCGTTGCGCGGGGCGGCGGCTCACGGGAGGATCTGTGGGTTTTCAACAATGAGAGTATCGCCCGCGCGGCATTTGCCAGCAGTACGCCCGTAGTCTCGGCCGTGGGGCATGAGATCGATTTCTCCATTCTGGATTTTGTGGCGGATCTGCGTGCTCCTACGCCTTCGGCGGCAGCGGAGCTGGTGATGCCGGACATGGAAGCGGAATTGCGGGAGATTCGGCGCAGTTATTCAAATATTTGCAAAGAAATACAAAACCGCCTTCAGTTATGTTATAATAGAGTGCGGGATATAGAGACGGCGCCCCAGCTTGCGGCGGCGCGTTCGCTGCCGCTGGGCCTGCTGCGGGAGCTTTCAGAAAAAGCTGACGCCGCCCGGACTGCCATGCATGGCAAAATGGACGCCGCCAAGGGGCGCGTTGCTCACGCAGCCATGCTCTGCGGTTCGCTCAGTCCATACAGTGTACTGGCGCGCGGTTACAGCATCGCCCGGAAAGCGGGCTCTGTGCTCAAAAGCAGCGCGGACGCTTCGGAGGGCGACAGGGTAGAGGTACAGCTGGCCGCAGGACGGCTGGGCTGCAGGGTGGAAACGATTATTACAGAGGAAGAGCTATGAAAAAAGAAATGACATTTGAAGCGGCGGGCACGGAGCTGGACGCTATCCTTGCGGAGCTTTCCGACTCGGAGACGCCTCTGGACCGCAGCCTTGTGCTGTACGCCAGGGCGGCAGAACTCATCGCCTTTTGCAACGAAACACTGCAAAAGGCGCAGATCACCATTGATGAGATCGACGCAAAAAACGCCGGAAAGCAGGAATAAAGAAGGAGCGTTCTATGGATTACAACGCGCAGTACCAGGCATATTTGAACACGGCCGAGACGGCGCTGGCGCAGCAGGCGGACCGGTGCTTTAACGAACGCTCCCGCGTGTGTGAGGCGGCGCGGTACAGCCTGTTCGGCGGCGGAAAGCGTGTGCGCGCCGTGCTTTGCCTGGCCGTGTGTGATATGCTGGACGGCAACAGAAACGCGGCAGCCTGTTATGCGGCTGGGGTGGAGATGCTGCACTGCTATTCTCTCATCCATGACGACCTTCCTTGCATGGATAATGACGATATGCGCCGAGGGCGTCCGTCGTGCCACAAAGCTTTTGGGGAGGCTACGGCTCTGCTGGCAGGCGACACTCTGCTTACGGCAGCATTCGAAACTCTTTCCGGTTCACCAGGCACTGCCGTCCAGAACACCGCCGCCGTTTGTGCGCTGAGCCGTGCGGCCGGGGCAAACGGTATGGTGTGGGGTCAGGAGCTTGACCTTACTTTTGAAGAAAAGCCTGCCACGGCTGAAGAATTGCGCGAGGTGCACCGCAACAAGACCGGAATGCTCATCAACGCGGCGGCGCAGCTGGGAGCGGTGGCGGCAAGTGCGGACGATATTCAGCGGCAGGCCATTGCGCGATATGCCTTTTCCGTAGGACTGGTGTTCCAGATCATTGACGATATTTTGGACGTTACGGCGACGGCGCAGCAGTTGGGCAAACCCATTGGCAGCGACGCTGCCAATGGGAAAACGACGTTTGTTACATTGCACGGCGTGGAACGCTCCCGCGGGATTGCGCAGGAATTGACAGACGGGGCCTGTGGCGTCCTACGCGCGGCATTCGGCGGCCGGGCGCAGTTTCTGGAGACCTTAGCGGCCAGCCTGCTGGAACGAAATCAGTAGAAAGGACCAGATCGTAATGCATGTTTTGCAACGGCTTTTTTTCGGGAATTACATCCTGTCCGTCGCTCTGCTCTCCTGGCTGGCGGCGCAGATATGTAAGACGATCATCAACTATATCCTGAGCGGCAAATTTGAAGCGGAGCGCATGTGGGGAGCAGGCGGCATGCCCAGTGCACACTCGGCGCTCGTCTGTTCCATGTTTATGGCCGCAGCAAAAAGCCAGGGCGTCAACTCGCCCATTTTCGCTATTGCATTTATCCTGGCCGCTATCGTAATGTACGACGCCATGGGTGTGCGGCGTGAGACCGGCGAACAGGCCAAGGTACTCAACCGTATGATATCCGACTGGCTGAGCGAAGACGAGGACGCACCTGCCTATCTGGCGCAGAATGGCCGCAAGCTGAAGGAAAAAGTGGGGCACACTCCATTTGAAGTGCTTTCCGGCGCGTTATTGGGAATTTTGATCGCTGTGATCGTCCCCGCACCCTGAAGGCAGTAAAACGATTGATAGAAAGGACGTGAACGGCACGCGCCTTTTAGACACGATCCATTCCCCGGCCGACGTCAAACGGCTGGATTTCGGACAGCTGCAGGAGCTGTGCGCGGAGATCCGCGCGTTTTTGATTGACTCCGTCTCCAAAACCGGAGGGCATCTTTCCTCCAATCTCGGTACCATTGAACTGACGGTTGCGCTGCATAAGGTGTTTGCTACACCCAGCGATAAATTTGTCTGGGACGTGGGACACCAGTGTTATACGCACAAGATCCTTACCGGGCGCAGGGAAGGATTCGACCGGCTTCGCATGCTGGGAGGCATCTCCGGGTTCCCAAGCCCGCGGGAAAGCGAACACGACGCTTTTATCGCGGGACATGGCAATACCTCACTCTCCGCTGCCATCGGCATGGCCCAGGCGAAGAAGCTTCGGCATGAGCCGGGCAAGGTCATTGCCGTCGTGGGAGACGGCGCTTTTACCGGTGGCATGATCTATGAGGGCATGAACAATATCCGTAGCCTGAACAATTTGATCGTCGTGCTCAACGACAACAAAATGTCCATTTCCAAAAACGTCGGTTCGGTGGCGCAGTATCTTACCCAACTGCGCACCAGCCCGCGTTATTTCAAAGCAAAACGGGATGTGGAATCTCTCCTGGACTCCACGCCGGTCGTGGGCGGCGCCATCAAGGCAGGCATCCAAACGGTGAAATCTGCATTTCGGCGTTCGTTGTATCATTCCACAATGTTTGAGGAAATGGGGTTCCAATACGTCGGCCCGGTTGACGGGCACGACGTCAAAGAACTTTCCATGTTGTTTGATGCATACCGGCAGGAGCAAAGCGCGCCGCTGTTCGTTCACGTTTTGACCATAAAGGGGAAAGGCTTTACGCCGGCGGAACAAAATCCCGGCGAATTTCACGGCGTTTCCGCTTTCGATGTAAATCATCTGACGGATCCGGACGTCGCGCCGGACAGCTCTTTTTCCACAGTGTTCGGGCAGCAGTTGGCACAGCTCGCCGGGCAGGACGAACGTATCTGCGCGATCACGGCGGCCATGAAGTACGGCACAGGGCTTCAGTATTTTTATAAGCAGCACAAATCGCGGTTCTTCGATGTGGGCATGGCGGAACAGCACGCCGTCACGTTTGCCGCCGGCCTGGCGGCAAATGGAATGCGGCCCGTTGTTTCAATCTATTCCACATTCCTGCAGCGCGGTTACGACCAGATCATTCACGACGTCAATTTGCAGCGTCTCAGCGTGCTTTTCGCGGTAGACCGCGCCGGCCTTGTGCCCGGTGACGGCGAGACGCATCAGGGTATCTATGACGCCGCGTTTTTCAGTGAGCTCGACAGTTTTCAGATCGTTTCTCCCTGCAATTACGCAGAATTGGCATATTGGCTGGAACGGCTCCTTCTGGAAGACGGCCCGCGTGCGCTGCGTTACCCGCGCGGCGCGGAGGACGAAGCGTTGGCCGCTCTGGACTGCAGCGGCCTGGAATACGACGTGTTTCGTGCGGAAGGTCCCGCGGATGCGGCGCTCGTGACCTATGGCGCACAGGCTAAGGAAGCGTTGGCGGCCGCGAAATTGGCCGCGCAGCAAGGCGTTTGCGTGGATGTGTACAAACTTACAGTGATACATCCTCTGCCGCAGGGGCTTTGTGATGCGCTCGGCGGTTACCGCAGCATCCTGTTTGCAGAGGAGGGCGTGCGGGGCGGCGGTATCGGTGAGCATCTGGCGGCCGCGCTGCTGGAGCGCGGCTGCAACGCGTCTTATCGGCATATCGCCGTGCCGAACAACGGGCTGACGCATGCTTCTGTGGACGAATTGCGCGCCCGCTTTGGGTTGGATGCGGCGTCCCTGGCAGCAGCTATTATGAAGCAAGGAGACGTCAAGTGAAAATTCGATTGGATCAATATCTTTGCCAAAACGGCCTGGCACAGAGCCGGGAGCGTGCAAAAGCGCTCATCATGGCCGGCATTGTGTATGTGGGTGAGGAAAAAAGCGACAAGCCCGGCAATATGGTAGACGAAAATGCACACGTGGAAGTACGGGGCCATGATATCCGATATGTGAGCCGTGGTGGACTGAAGCTGGAAAAGGCGATGCAGGTATTTCCGCTCACCCCGGAGGGAAAGGTTTGCATGGATATCGGCGCGTCCACAGGCGGTTTCACCGACTGCATGCTGCAGAACGGAGCTGTAAAGGTATATGCTGTGGACGTGGGCTACGGACAGCTTGCATGGACGCTGCGCTGCGACAAACGTGTTGTGAATATGGAACGCACCAACATCCGCCATGTGACAGCGGAACAGCTACAGGAGCCAGTCGCTTTTTTCAGCGTGGATGTTTCCTTTATTTCTCTCAAGCATATCTTTCCGGTCGCTGCCGCCATCACCGCGCCGGAGGCGGAAGGTGTCTGCCTTGTAAAGCCGCAGTTTGAGGCCGGGAAGGAAAAGGTTGGGAAGAAAGGTGTCGTGCGCGAAGCTGCTACCCACCGTGAAGTCATTGAAGCGGCGTCCGGCTTTGCCGTTCAGAATGGTTTTTCTGCCGTTGGCCTAGATTTTTCACCCATCAAGGGACCGGAGGGGAACATCGAATTTCTGATGCATGTGCGCAAATGCGTACAGCCTGAAGGCCTGCCGCAGCGTACGATAGAAGCGGTTGTGTCAAAGGCGCATGAATCCCTGTAAAGGTGTGGTTTTGTGACTGTTTTTTTGATCCCAAACCTAAAAAAAGAAAATGCCGTTCCCACGGCGCTTCGTGCGGCAAAAACGCTGCGGGGTGCCGGCGCGCGCGTTTTGCTGTCCGATGCAGTGCGGGAGTATTTTGTCGGAATGGGACAGGAATTTGCGGAGGACGCCAAAGCGTTCGAACTTTGTGATGTGATCGTGACGGTGGGCGGCGATGGCACGATCCTGCACGCCGCACGCCAGAGCCTGGGATATAATAAGCCGCTTCTGGGCATCAACATCGGCCGTATGGGCTTTTTGGCCACCGTCGAAGCCTATGAGATGGAAAAGCTGGAACGCCTGGTGCATGGAGAATATATCCTTGACAGGCGCTCTATCCTTTCTGTTTCCGTGGACGGACAGAATCGGTTCCGCCAAACGGCGCTGAACGATGTGGTCATCTCAAAAAGCGGCATCTCTCAGACGGTCGATGTAGAGATTTTCTGCGACGACATTCTGGTCAACCATTACCAGGGCGACGGCGTGGTCATCGCAACGCCCACGGGTTCTACCGCATATTCGCTTTCTGCGGGCGGCCCGGTGCTGGATGCTCACATTGCAGGACTCGTCGTGACACCCATCTGCGCCCACAGCCTGCACAGTCCGTCCATGGTGTTTTCGGCCGGACGCCGTCTGCGCGTTTCGCTGTCTTCTCCGTTGGGGCCTCATAACGCGCTGCTCAGTTGCGACGGCCGCAGTCCGGAGACGATTTCCTGTCAAGACACAGTGGACGTCGCGCTGTCGGACAAGTACATTTCGCTGATCTGCTTCAACGAGGCGGATCAGTTTGAAGCCATAGACAAAAAGCTGAAAGGACGGTAACACAATGAAAAACGCACGCCACAGCAAAATTTTGGAGCTGATCGGCCAGCATTCTATTGATAAACAGGAAGAGCTTCTCGCGCATTTGCGCCGGAGCGGCTTTGAGGTGACGCAGGCCACCGTATCGCGGGATATCCGGGAACTGGGGCTTGTCAAAGTCGCCACCGGGGATGGGCATTACCGCTATGTCGCGGCCTCCGGCGCAGGTAAAAGCGCCCATTCGCCCAGCCGGTTTGAAACAATCTTCCGGGAATCTGTGCTTAAGGCGGATTTCGCGGGCCATTTTGTGCTCGTCAAATGCTATACCGGCATGGCCAATGCCGCCTGCGAAGTGTTTGACGCAATGGTGTGGAACGATGTGGTCGGCACGCTTTCCGGCGACGACACATTCCTTGTCCTGATGCGCTCCGAGGATGCTGCGCGCACTCTCGTGGGTGAGCTTGCGAAATATATTGCGCATTGACGCCGCTCTGCGGAGGTGATTTGCCATGTTGTGCGAAATAAAAATTGAGAATGTCGCCGTCATTGAAAAGGCTGCCGCTGTATTCAGCGACGGCCTCAATGTGTTGTCCGGTGAAACGGGCGCGGGCAAATCCATCCTGATCGATTCAATCAACGCTATTCTGGGGAACCGAACTTCCCGAGAGATCGTGCGCAGCCACACGCCCAAAGCCATGATATGGGCCACGTTCCGCGGAATCGGCGCAAAGACACGCGCCCAGCTTGCGGACGCGGGCTATGAAGCGGAGAACGAGCTGCTTCTCTATCGTGAGATCACGGCAGAGGGGAAAAGCACTTGCCGCATCAACGGCATGCCGGCAACAGCGTCTGTGGTGCGCGACATCTGCAGTGGACTTATCAACATTCATGGCCAGCACGACAATCAGAGCCTGATGAACCCTGCGCGGCATCTGGGTATTCTGGATTCCTTTGCGCAGAACGAGACGGCGCACGATGCTTATTATGTGGTCTACAAAGAGCTTTGCCGCGTCAAAAAGGAAATTGACGCGTTGTCCATGGACGAGACGGAGAAGGAACGCCGCATCGAGACGCTTCGGTTTCAAATTGAAGAGATCGGAGCTGCGGAGCTGCGGCCCGGTGAGGAAGATGAGCTGCTGAACCGCCGGACACTCATCCGCAACGCCCAGACCGTAACGGAACAGTTGAACATTGCTTACGCCGCGCTCAGCGGTGCAGAGGATGCTCCCGGCGCGGGCGAAATGCTGGGCAGTGCCGCCACGGCACTGGAGAGCATCAGCAGTCTTTCTGAGGATTTTGCACCGTTGGCTGAGCAGATGAGCGGGCTTTATTATACGGCCCGGGATGCGGCAAGCGACATTGCCGATATCCTTGCGCGCTGCGAGTTTGACCCGCAGGCGCTGGACGCTGTGGAGGAACGGTTGGATCTTATCTATCGCATGAAGCAGAAATACGGTGGGGATGTGCAGGATATCCTTGCTTATCTGGATGCGGCCACGGCGGAACTGGACGGTATTGAGACAGGCGCGCAGAGGCTGGATGAATTGTACGACCGTCAGGCGGCTTTGTACGATAAAGCAAAAGCGCTGGCAGACGCCCTGACGCAGACGCGGCTGGAGGCTTTTAAGCGCTTTAACGCGCAGATCACGGACGCGCTGCGCTTTTTGAACATGCCCGGCATCCGCTTCACGCTGTCACACAAAAAAGGCCCGCTGGCGGGCAGCGGACAGGACTCCGTTGAATTCAACATCTCTACGAACCCGGGCGAAGAGCCCAAGCCGTTGGCAAAGATCGCATCCGGCGGCGAGCTTTCGCGCATCATGCTGGCTGTCAAAAGCGCATTAGCGGATAAAGATGATATCGGCACTGTGATCTATGATGAGATCGACACCGGGGTCTCCGGTCTGGCGGCAGGGCGCATCGGTGAAAAGCTGAAGCAGACGGCGCAGGGCAGACAGGTCATCTGCATCACACATACTGCGCAGATCGCGGCGCAGGCAGATAACCACCTGCTCATCCGAAAAAACGTCAGTGAAGACCGTACTTATACGGAAATAGACGCACTGAGCGGGGAGGGCCGTGTGCAGGAGCTGGCGCGCATGATTTCCGGCGATAAAATTACGGAACTGGCGCTGGCGAATGCCCGGGAAATGCTTCGGATGGCAAAGGCTTGACAGCCGCGCGTATTTTGGCTATACTATAACCCATAAATGCAGCGACGGGAACGAGTACCTGTGAAAGCGCCGGCAAAGAGAACCTCTGTTTGGTGAAAAGGGGAGCGGTGCGCATGGCGAATACATCCCTGAGCAGCGGGCTGAACAAGTGATTCAGTAGGCCTTGCCGGGTGCGCCCGTTAAAGCGCAGTGTGTTACTGGACACACGGAGGCCGGCATCCGCGAGGGGCCGGTGAACAGAGGTGGTACCGCGGATATCCGCCCTCTGCCAAATTTATTTTGGCAGAGGGCTTTTTTGTATGTCTTCTGCCGCAAAACACAGGAGGAAGTTCCATGGAAAACGTATTCGATCTTTTCAAAGAGCGCGGTCTCATCGCGCAGGCCACCGACGAAGCATCCATTCGAGAGCTGTTGGGCAAAGAAAAAATCACTTTCTATACCGGCTTTGACCCTACGGCGGACAGCCTGCATGTGGGCCATTTCATGCAGCTTATCATCATGCGCTACATGCAGCAGGCGGGGCATCGCCCCATTGTCCTACTGGGCGGCGGTACCACGATGGTGGGTGACCCCACAGGCAAAACAGACATGCGCAAAATGCTCACCCAGGAACAGATCCAGCACAACGCGGACGAATTTAAAAAACAGATGAGCAAATTCATCGATTTTTCCGAGGGCAAGGCCATCATGGCGAACAATGCCGACTGGCTTCTCGGCCTGAACTATGTGGATTTTCTGCGGGAGATCGGCGTGCATTTCTCTGTCAACAAGATGCTCACCGCCGAGTGCGTCAAAACACGTATGGAAAAAGGCATCACGTTCCTGGAATTCAACTATATGCTGATGCAGAGCTATGATTTTCTGCACTTGGCGCGGGAGTACGGCTGCAAAATGCAGTTCGGCGGAAATGACCAGTGGAGCAATATCATCGGCGGCGTGGAGCTGAACCGCCGATGTGATAACCGCGATGTGTACGGCATGACGTTCACGCTTTTGACAACGCGCGAAGGCAAAAAAATGGGTAAGACCGAAAAAGGAGCAGTCTGGCTGGACCCCGAAAAAACAAGCCCGTACGAGTTCTTCCAGTACTGGCGCAACATAGACGATTGTGAGGTGCAAAATTGCCTGAAGCTTCTCACCGGTGTGCCCGTCAAGGAGATCGACGCGATTGACATGGGCAACGCCTCCGACGTGAACAAGGCGAAGGAACTGCTGGCCTATGAGCTGACGAGCCTTGTGCACAGCAAGGAAGACGCCGAAAAAGCCATTGCCACAGCAAAACGCCTTTTCAGCGGTGAAATGGATGCGGAGCATATGCCCGCCACCGTTGTGGACGCGACGCTTGTGGCGGACGGAAAGGCCTCCGTGCTCGACCTGCTCGTTGCCGCGGGCCTCGCGCCCAGCAAAGGGGAAGCACGGCGCCTGGTGCAGCAGGGCGGCATTTCCGTGGACGGCGAAAAGGTGACGGATGTATCGGCCGCCGTGAACGCCGAAGCGTTGGGAAAAGGCATCGTTATCAAAAAAGGTAAGAAAGTCTATCACCGTATTACACTGTAACCGGAAAACAACCAAAAAACAAGCCGGGATGCTCCGCAGAGGGCGGTCCCGGCTTGTTTTTTAATATGTCCGTTTATGCGGCAAATGCCTGACGCAGCACATTCAGCGCGCTGTCCTCATTTTCCCCGCGTACAAGCAGAGAAATATCCAGATCGGACGTCGTGATGAGCACTACCTCGATGCCCGCATCCCGCAGCGTACGCAGAGCAAGGGCAGCCACGCCGCAGCTTGTCACCATCTCTTCACCAAAAAGATTGATCTTGCTGTATCCGCTGCTGATAAGAGGCGCGCTGCCCGCGCCCGTGCGGTACTCCGAGATGGTCTGCATGGCGGATTCAAAATAAGACGCCGGCATTGTAAAGCTGAAGTCGATGGTAGCGGCACGGGGCGCGCTCTGGCAAATCATGTCTACAACAACGCCTTTTTGCGCAAACGCGGTCAAGGCGTCCGCAAGAGCCGAGGCCGTATCGGCCTCTGTAAAAGTAATCATCATAACGTCCTGCTCACTGGAAATTCTGGTTACGCCGTTCATAGCAATGCCTCCTTATTCAAGTACGAGAAATTCCGGGCTGATGTATTCTGTCAAAAGCTGTGTGATATATTCCTTACTGAAACCGGAAAAGCGTGCGCGCACACCATGAGCAGCAGCAAGTTCTTCCGTGTAATCTCGGTACAGATAGGCGCGCGCATTGGTGTAGTTGGAATCATAATGCATCACCATCGGCACCGCATGAACATTACCCACCGACGCGCTGGCGGAGCCGTCCGGCTGTGTTGTTTTGGCGATATCAAAGGTCAGGATCACACCGACCATGTTGTTTGCGGCAGCCTGTGTGGAAACAAAATTTCCCAGGGAATAGGCAATGGGAACCGTTTTGCCCGTTCCGGCTGCGGTAAGCAGCTCCACGGGCTGGATGACATGCGGGTGCGTGCCAATAATGACATCCGCGCCCCAGTCCGCAATTTTCTGTCCCAGCGCACGCTGGGCGTCGGTGGGAGTATGACTGCCTTCAACACCCCAGTGTACACCCACAACAACGATATCCGCCTGTTGGCGTGCAAGCTCGATCTGCTGCTGGATCACATCCTCCTGGCTGGTATAAATAACATTGGCGGCAGCATCGGAAGGCGTGGGGAGGCCGTTCGTCGTCTCCGTATAGGCCAGATAAGCGATGCGCACGCCCTCCTTTTCCTGGATGGGAATGTTGCCGTAATCCGCTTCGCCTGCGTACAGGCCCGTGGTGACCACGTCGTCCGGCATGTCGTCCCAGAAACGGAGCGTTGCTGCGATACCCTGAGCGCCTTTGTCGTAGGAGTGGTTGTTTGACATGGAGATCACACGCCAGCCGACATCATATACCGCCCGCCCCAACGCGCCGGGCGTACAGAAACAGGGATAGGAGGAAGGCGGAAGCTCGTCCGTTACCAGAGTTTCCTGATTGATCCAGTTGATGTCGAAGTCTTTATAAAAAGGCGCGACATTTTCATACAAAGCCGTAAAATCATAACCTTCGCCGCCTGCACGGCTGCGGGCCTGCAGATAAAGACCGTCATGAATCAGGTTGTCGCCTGTGGCGGAAAAGCGCAGCGTCGTCACGGCGGGCTGCGGTTCCGGCTCGGGCTGAGAAACGGAAACGGCGGGCTCGGAGCCCGGAGCGGTGCTGGAAGACGAAAGCTGTCCCGATGCACCGCTTCCGCAAGCGGAGAGCAGCAAGGCCGGCACAAGCACCACGCTCAGCAAGGCTATGTGTTTTTGGTTTCTCTGTTTCATAGATGCATCAGATCCTTCATATTATACATCCCGGCGGGTTTTCCCGCCAGAAACACCGCTGCGTTCAGCGCGCCGTTGGCGAACACCTCTCGGGAACCGGCGCTGTGGGAAATGGTGATGACCTCCTCCGGTCCGGCAAAAATCACCTCGTGCTCGCCCACGATGCTGCCGCCGCGCACAGCGTGAATGCCGATCTCTGTCGGTTCACGTTTGCGCCGCTCGGCGTGCCTGTCATATACATAGTGGTAGGGAACCGGGGACGCGCCGCAAAGCTCATCTGCAATCATCAACGCCGTGCCGCTGGGCGCATCCAGCTTGTTATGGTGATGCTTTTCGATGATCTCTACGTCGAAATCTGTCCCCAGCACAGCGTTGGCCTGTTTGGCAAGCTCGATGAGCAGATTGACGCCCAAAGACATGTTCGCACTCTTGAACACCGCTACGGTTTTTGAAAGCTCACGCAGCGCCTGTTCCTGTCCCTCGCTCAGGCCCGTTGTACATATGACGCAGGGCAGCTTGTGCGCTCTGCAGTATTCAATGGCATTCTGCGTGGCGTCAGGGTTGGAAAAATCGATCAGCACGTCCGCTGGCACGGTGTTTTTCTCCAGTGACGGGAACACCGGAACAGCGCTTGGAAGCTCTTTCGCGTCCACACCAGCCACCACGCGGCAGTCTGTGCGCGCCTCGATCATTGTACACAGCGCGCGGCCCATACGCCCGTGGATGCCCTGGATGATGATATCGGTCATATTCACACTTCCTTTTCAAAGGATGATATAAGTATAACACAACAGCTTACCCGATGGCAAAACCAAAGGTAAGCTGTTGCGAAGCTGGGGCTGCATCAGGTTCGGCCGCAGGTGCAGCCATGCTCCTGGAGAGCAGCCTGTCGATTTGTTTTACGCTTTCAGGAAACCGGCCGCACAGAGCGCCGTGCGCAGACGTTCCCGGTTCGCTGCGTTCAAAGGAGCAAGCGGCATACGGCATTGTCCCGCGTCATGTCCCAGCAGATTCATCGCTTCCTTTACAGGAATAGGGTTCACGTCGCAGAACAATGCTTCGATCAGTTCCAGAAGCCGAAGCTGCAACGCAAGGCTTTCCGCGTGTTTGCCCTCGAAATAAAGCCGGCAGATATCGTGCGTTTCCCGCGGGGCTACGTTCGCCAGCACAGAGATCACTCCGATGCCGCCCAGAGCCAGCAGGGGAAGGATCTGGTCGTCGTTTCCGGAATAGATGGCCAGTTCGTCGCCGCACAGCGCAGCCGTTTTCGCGATGGCGCTCACGTTTCCGCTCGCCTCCTTGGTGGCCACAATGAGCGGATGCTTTGCAAGCTCTGCGTATGTCTCAGGCTGAATATTCATACCTGTGCGCGAAGGCACATTGTAAAGGATCATCGGCAGACCTACGGCGTCCGCCACCGCATTGAAATGCCGTACAAGACCCGCCTGGCTGGTTTTGTTGTAATAGGGCGTCACCTGCAGCAAAGCGTCTGCGCCGCGGCTTTTCGCCTCGCGGGAGAGGGCGACGGCGTGGCGCGTATCATTGGAACCTGTGCCGGCGATGACCGGCAGACGACGGTTCACCGTCGCACAGGCAAATTCTATCACATCCAGATGTTCCGTGTCGTTCAGCGCGGAGGCTTCGCCCGTGGTGCCGCAGATGACGATTGCATCTGTGCCGCCCGCGATCTGCTGCTCCAGCAGTTCTTTCAACACCGGATAGTTGACGGAACCGTCCTCCAGCATCGGCGTGATGATGGCCACGCCGGAGCCCTTGAAAATCGTCTGCTTCATGGGGGTATACGCTCACTTTCTTTTAAACGGTTTCTGAATCTCAAAACGGTGGGGAAGACGATCAGCCCATGTACCCCTCCGCCGCCAGCAGCTCTGCCAGCAGAACCGCACCGCCGGCGGCGCCGCGGAGCGTGTTATGTGAAAGGCATACAAATTTGTAATCATATTGCGTGTCGGGGCGCAGACGGCCGATGGAAACCGCCATGCCGTTTTCCAGGTTGCGATCCAGCTTTGTCTGAGGGCGGTCGGCCTCTTCAAAATAGTGCAGGAACTGCTTCGGCGCGCTGGGCAGCTTCAGCTCCTGGGCCGGGCCGGAAAAGGCGGCCCACTTTTCTTTGATTTCCTCCATTGTGGGCTTTTTGTCAAAGCTGACGAACACCGCCGCCATGTGGCCGTCTGAGCACGCAACGCGCAGGCACTGGGCAGTAATGGAGGGCTTGTCGGCCGGAACGATCTGTCCGTTTTCAATATGGCCCCACAGCTTGAGCGGCTCTTTCTCGCTTTTTTCCTCTTCACCGCCGATGTATGGAATGCAGTTGTCAACCATTTCGGGCCAGGTCTCAAAGGTCTTGCCTGCACCGGAAATAGCCTGATAGGTGCACACAAGGCATTTGGAAACGCCGTAATCCCGCATCAGGGGATGCAGAGCGGGAACATAGCTCTGCAAAGAGCAGTTGGACTTTACGGCAATGAAGCCGCGTTTGGTACCAAGGCGCGCGCGCTGAGCGGAGATAACTTCAATATGCTCCGCGTTGATCTCAGGCACGACCATCGGGACATCCGGCGTAAAACGGTGCGCGCTGTTGTTTGAGACAACAGGGCATTCCGCCTTCGCATAGGCCTCCTCCAGAGCTTTGATCTCGTCCTTTTTCATGTCCACGGCGCAGAACACGAAGTCTACTTTCGCGGCAACGGCGGCAACGTCGGCGGCATCCATCACCACCATTTTTTTCGCTTCTCCGGGCATTGGCGTAGGCATGGCCCACCGTGCGCCCACGGCTTCCTCATACGTTTTTCCGGCGGAACGGGGAGAGGCGGCCAACGCCGCGAGACGGAACCACGGATGATTTTCCAGCAGAGAAACAAACCGCTGCCCAACCATACCTGTTGCGCCAACAACACCGACTTTGTATTCTTTCATTTTTAACAACCCTTTCCCATTGACCTCTTTATCTATTTTATGCGCATGATACAAAAACGATGAACATGCGAATAAAGCCGCAAAAGAAAAAAACCGGCTTGAAAACCGGCAAGAATTGCAATATAATATATAAGATTGCTACCTTCCGCAGCGCAACGCGCCACGACGGACGCGACAGCCGCAAGCCTTTCAGCGTTGCAGCCAGGCGGCGCTTGCCGCGCGCTGCCTTCGGCGGTTTTCCCTTTTGACGCGGCTTAGGATTTTGGCAATCACGATACACGCGTTTACTCTTGAAAACCGCACCTCTGCGGTTTTTATTCTATTTATTGTTTAATATATCATCCACACAACGTGATGTCAATGAAAAGAAGGCCTGAACGATGCAAAAAAGCGACTTTTATTTTGACCTGCCCAAAGAACTGATCGCCCAGGAGCCATGTGAACCACGAGATGCCGCGCGCCTGTTGTGCCTCGGCCGCGCCAGCGGCGAGCTCCGTCATGCTGTATTCCGTGACCTTCCCGGCCTTCTGCAGCCCGGGGACCTGCTGGTCGTCAACAATTCCAAGGTGCTGCCTGCGCGTCTCATTGGGCACAAGGAAGGCACCGGCGCAGTCTGCGAACTGCTTTTGCTGCGGCAGGTGAAAGGCGACGTATGGGAATGCCTGGCCAAACCCGGCAAACGCCTGCATGCGGGTACGCGTATCATCTTCGGCGACGGCACACTGACGGCGGTCGTCCGTGATACAATGGAGGACGGCAACAAGCATGCGGAATTTTTTTACGATACTCCGACGCTGTATGAAAAACTGGACGCCTTCGGGAAAATGCCTCTGCCGCCCTATATCCAAAAGCAGCTGGACGACCAATCCCAGTATCAGACTGTATATGCGAAAGAGCTTGGAAGCGCTGCTGCGCCCACGGCAGGCCTGCATTTCACACCGGAGCTTATGGATACACTGCGAAAAGAAGGCGTCCGCTTTGCCGAGGTAACGCTGCATGTAGGACTCGGCACGTTCCGCCCTGTGAAAGAGGATGATATCCTTGACCACAAAATGCACAGTGAATGGTATTCCGTCAGCGAAGAAACCGCTCGTCTGATTCGGGAAACCAAGGCTGCCGGACGACGTGTGATCGCCGTGGGAACCACAAGCTGCCGCACGCTTGAAGCTGTTGCCACAAAATACGGCGAAGTCCGCGCATGCAGCGGCGATACGGATATTTTCATCTATCCGGGCTACCAATACAAGGCCATCGACGGTCTTATCACCAATTTTCATCTTCCGGAAAGCACGCTCATCATGCTGGTGTCCGCCTTCTGTGGCTACGAAAACACCATGCGCGCTTATCGTGTGGCCGTGAAAGAAAAATACCGCTTTTTCAGCTTTGGAGATGCAATGTACATTGGGTGAGTAAAAAATTCGGTCAGAGAAAAGCTCGCATCTTTTAAATAAGGAAGAAATGCGCTCCCGATCGGCTTCCCGCAGGGCTATCCTGTTTGAACAGGCTTGCGATGAGCGGTGGTGGAAAGAATATGCTGAGGAATTGGAAAATTCCGCCGGCTGCGCAACACCTGTTGTCATTCCGGCCCGCTGAACTGGCAGCAGGAGAACGAACTCATACAGCTTCTTTTTGCTAAACAGGAGTTTATCAAAACACTGGTTGGCGATGCCTTGTGATGACGTTTGAATGGACATAAAAACATCACTGTAACCAAATGCTGGCGGCCAGCAGGCCAACCAGCCCAAGCATCGCTATTTTTCTGTGATGTCTTATAACTGCTTGCAGAATTTCAATTGTATCTTCACGGTTCGGCTCCTTTTTAAACAGCATTCCGCGCCGAATTCCGGCGTAGGCTCCGTTCTGTGTATCAGAATAGCCACTGAACCTTTTTTCTGCAAATGCTGAAGCAGTGCCTATTGTCCATGTTGACTTTCGAAGAAAAGCCTGTTATGATAAAAGCAAAGAAAAGCGGTGTGGGGAAGTGTTCCTACACCGCTCATTTTTTGGGGATGCATTTGCCCGTTATAACGGCCCGCCGCATCCGTTTGCAAGCCTGTAACAGAGAGGAACGGTATATCAATGTACAAGCTATTGAAAAACGAAGGTTCCGCCCGCCGCGGAGAATTTTCCACTGTGCACGGAACTGTGCAGACTCCCGCTTTCATGAACGTTGCAACTGCGGCGGCCATCAAGGGAGGTCTCTCCGCGTTCGACCTGGAGGCCAACGACTGTCAGGTAATGCTGTGCAACACCTATCATCTGCATCTGCGTCCGGGTGACAAGAACGTAGCCAGACTGGGTGGATTGCATAAGTTCACGCGCTGGGACGGCCCCATCCTCACGGACAGCGGTGGATTCCAGGTATTCAGCCTGTCGAAGCTGCGCAAGATTACTGAGGAAGGTGTTACGTTCAATTCCCATCTGGACGGCCACCGCATCTTCATGGGGCCTGAGGAGAGCATGCAAATCCAGGCAAACCTCGGTTCCACAATCGCCATGGCGTTTGACGAATGCATGGAAAACCCCGCGGAATACCAGTATGCAAAAGCCTCCTGCGATCGGACGGTTCGCTGGCTGAAGCGCTGTAAAGCAGAACTTTCGCGTCTGAAAGGCGAGGGCCTCGCCGTAAACCCTCATCAGCTTCTGTTCGGCATCAATCAGGGATGCTGTTATGACGACCTGCGCGTCGGCCATATGCAGGAGATCGCAGCGCTCGATTTGGACGGTTATGCCATCGGCGGCCTTGCCGTGGGCGAACCCAAAGAAGAAATGTACCGTGTGATTTCTGTGGTGGAAGAGCACATGCCCAAGGATAAGATCCGCTACCTGATGGGTGTGGGTACGCTCGGCAACATCCTCGAGGGCGTACGGCGCGGAGTGGATCTGTTCGACTGTGTGATGCCCAGCAGAAATGCGCGTCATGGGCATCTGAACACTTGGAAGGGCATCATCAACATCAAAAACGCGAAATACGAACTGGATGAACAGCCGTTGGACGAGGCATGCTCCTGCGAGTGCTGCCGCAATTTCTCCCGCGCGTATCTGCGCCACTTATTCAAGGCTGACGAGATGCTGGGTATGCGGCTGGCCGTGATGCACAACCTTCATTTTTACAACAACCTGATGCTCCGTATCCGCGAAGCACTGGACAACGGTACCTTGATGCGTTTTACCGCCGTTACGTGAATCTCCTGGACACCCGTATCTGACCACACCGCAAAAAGGTGAACAAACTGCAAAAAAGGCAAATGTCAAGAAATAAGCTAACAGCCGACAAAAAACGCAATGAAAACAACTGATGATGCGGAATGCATTGCAAATTAAGCGAGATCTTTCACGGCCACATCAAAGCATCTGCGGGCGGTGCTTCGCAGCAGAGGGCGGGGGTAGTCGTTCAACCAGTCCTGCACGGCGCGGGCGTCCGCGTTGGTCAGGAGGTTAAAGTCCCAACCCTTGGGAATCCAGCGGCGTAAAAGGCCGTTGGCGTTCTCGTTGCTGCCGCGTTCGCTGCTGTTGTAGGGGTGGCAGTGGTACACCTCCGCGCCCGTGGCCGCGCGCATGGCGGCGGGGTTCAAGAACTCCGCGCCATTGTCACAGGTAATCGTCCTGAATATCGGACCATATTCCCGGCGCAGGCTGCGCAAAGCAGCGGTAACATAGCGGGCCTGTTTGCGCGGCAGCAGGCGCACAAGTTCAAAGCGCGTGCTGCGTTCGGTCAGTGTCAGAAGAACCGCGTTTTCCCCGGCGCGCCGTCCGATTACTGTGTCAATCTCCCAATGGCCGAACTCCGCGCGGTCGTTGGCAGCGGCGGGCCGCTGTTCAATACTGCGGAACTCCGGGCCGCGCGTCCGTGGTCGTGTCGGCTTGCGCGGCGCAGGCTTCGGGGGCCGTTCACCGCGCGGCAGATGGCGGCGCTCCACGTTCAAAACCCCTTTGTCAATGTAGCTGTACACGGTAGCCCGGCACAGCGTCACGCCGAAGTGAAGCCCATCAAGGGCAATCGCGTCCAACGCAGCCTGCGGGCTGTAACGGTCGCGAACAATGCGCCGTTCAAGGTAAGCGGAAAGGGCGTAATCCTTACCCAGCTTAACGGGCGCGCCCTTGGCCGTACAGGCGCGCTCATGGTCGCGCTGGGCAATATCCGCGCTGTAAGCCGTAAACGTCTTGTAACCCCCGTCAAGCCGCTGATAGGCTCCGCGCCGTGTCTCTTTGGTAATGGCGGCACGGCTGTATCCCAGCAGGCGGGCCGCTTCGGCCTTGGAATGTCCCGCTTGCAGCAGGGTTTCAAGGCGCAGGCGGTCGGCGTATGTCATGTGGTGGAACTTTGCCATAGCGAACACCTCCGCCCCAAGTGTAGCACAGCACGGTGGACAGCGGCAAGCAGCAGGCGCGGTGCTGCGCGCCGCACTCGGGAAACGGTAGAGCGAGAGGAAACGCCCACGCCTGCGGCGTGGGGGAACCGGCAGCGCGGCGGGCGGCGGCGATCCTTACCGGGGACGCTGCGCGCCCCGGCAAAAGCGCCGCCGAGGAAGCCGCGGCAAAAGGGGAAAGCCATGCGCTGCGGCGCAAGGCTCGCCCCCTCCCGTCCCCCTCCGGGGGAGGCGTGGCTCGGGAGGGCAGGCAGCGGCAAAGCCGCAGCGAGGAGCGTAGCAGCAACGCTTGACAACTGCGGAATGTTGGGATAGGCTAAGGGTAGACCCGTCTTTTTCATACACGCTTCCTACCTTGTTACAGGCCAGCGCCTTTGGCGCTGGCCTTTTCTGTTGCCCCGCTGCGGGGCTGTGTGCGGGCAGGGCCGCGCGGCCTGGCACACAAGGGCAGGCCAGCGCGCCGGGCCGCGCTGCTGCGGGCGAGGCGGGGGCCTGCGCCTGCGGCGCAGCAAGGTAAATCGCCGCCTTTTGGCGGCGGGGCAAGGGCTGGGCAAGTGTCGCGGCACAGCCAAGCAGGCCGCGCCCCTTTCCCAGCCCACGCCGTTTTTTTCAAGCCGTCAGCAGGCGGCAGGCTTCGGGGTAAAGCGCCCGCCTGCGCGGGCGTGTCGCGCCGTGCGCGGCGCTCTGGGGGTATCCCCCCGGGGGTTGTTGGCCCTCCCGGGCCAACGCGCCGCAAGGCGGCGCGGGCGGTCGCGTGGCTGCGGCCCGCGCCCGCCGATGCCGCGCTGGATGGCCCCCCAATGGGGGGCCGTTTGCGCCGCGCGGCCTGCCGCGTCTGGCGCACAAAAAAGCGCCCCCAGCCCGGGGGCGCTTTCCTATTCCATCAGTTCGCGCGCTTCATCGTCCGTCATGCCATCGGCAACAACGTGCACGGCAGCGCCGCCCGCGTCCAGCAGCGCCCCGGCAATAGGGGGCCTGCCGTAGGCGCGGTCGTAAAGCTGCGCCGCAACATCAAGCCGCAGCTTCGCGGGCTGTTCCGTGTCCTGCAACAAATCCACCATATAGCACGCCCCAAGCAGCGCGCCATGATGCACGACCTCCGGGGCGCTCTTGTATTCGTCCATGCTCAACACTCCTTTCACAACTTGCCGTCCACGCCCTGCCGCAGAGGCACGAGTGCAAGGTCGTATCCCAAGCGGTTTAACGCGAAAACGAGGTCATAGTCCAGCCGCAAGCAGCAGCCCGTACGCAGGCTATACACCCGGTTTTTTTAAGGCCTGTGCGCCGCTGTATCTCCTTTACGGGCCGAGCGTCCATAACCTGGGCTATCTCTTCAAAAATCACGGCGCGGCCTCCTCTGCGGGGCTGTAGGGCGTGCCCCGGTGCTTGTAACACGCGCGCGCCGGGATGCCGCGCGGGATGCCCGTGTCAAGCATGTAGTGGCAGGCTTTCAGGCCATTGTAGCCGCCCCAGCTGAACAGCCGATAGTACACGCAGCCCGTGCAGCGCACGACCTCGCCACGCTCGGCCGCCTGTCGTACATGGTAGACAGGCCGCAAAACACGGTCACTCATGCAAATGCCCTCCTTTCCCCTCCAGCTTTGCCGCCGTCAGTTGGTCGGCCAGTGCATACAGCATTGTGACGGCCTTGTCCCGCCCCGAATGATTCAGCAGCCGTCCAACGGCTTCGATGTCTCCCGTGCGCTGCATCTCGCGCACAGCGGCCATCTTGCGGCCCGTGTGCGTGCCTATGGTAGCCCCACGGGGTACGACCCCGGAACGCTGGAAAAACGCCGCGCAGAGGCGAACATCCCGGTACACAGCCTGTCGCGTCCGGTGCTTGGTGTAGTCCGTGCGGCCCTCAAACACCCATATTTTCCCAGCGTTGCCAACAAGCCGCAGATACAACTCGCGGGGGAAATACACACGCCGCGTTTTGCCTGTCTTGAGTTCACGCACGGTCATGCGCTGCCGAAGCCGTTCGGTGCGTAGGTTCAGCACATCCGAGGCCCGAAGCCCGGTCGCAATACAAGTTTCCATCACAAGGCGGTTTTCGGGCATCATTGCCGCGAGTACGTGGCCCATAGAATCGCCTTGCAGCCAGTCGCTGCGCACTCCGCAACACCCCTTTCACTTTCCAGAAATTGTAAATTCGTTTCAGCGGGCCGGGAAAAGGAGGCGGCGCGCTGCCGCCCCCAAGGCCTTGCCGTTTTGCCGGGCGCGCGGTTACTCGCTGCACCCCGGCAGGCCGTCCGGCCCGTACAATTCGCACTGTATGCCCTCCGGCAGTTCGGGGCCGTGGGCAGGCGCAGTGCAGCCCCATGCGGGGCAGGTCTCGCCAAGCGCGGGGACAAAATCGACCATATCGGCGTTGCCGCCCCAAAGCATACCGCTGATTTGCCGGACAACCGCGTCAAAGGCGTCGGCGTCGAACGGCAAAGGCTCATTGCTTGCGGCCAGCAGCGGCCAGCTTGTCCCGCTTGCGCCGCCCCAGCTCGTTGATGCGCTCCGGAGCCTGCACCAGCGTGCGGAGGATGAAAGCGTCCGTATCATTCAGCCCCGAGCAGTCCGCAGCCCCCGCCGTGTACACCACGGGCCAGAGTTCCCCGGCCCGTTCCCGCGTGCTGTCCTCAAGGTCGAGCGTCAGCTCTATGCGCGTCAGCGGCTCAGGTAAGCCCTGTTCAAGCTGCTTGTTGTACAGCTTGCAGCGGCCGCTTGAATTGCGCTGCCCGAGGTACTGTGTGCGGTCTGCCGCGCTGTGCCGTACTTCCTCATACAAGCGGCGGTCTTTCACAAGGACGCAGCTTTCCAGCGGGACGGGGAAGTCGACGGCCAAATCCCAGCGCACAAGCCGCGTGCGGCCAACCGTGCAGCCAAGCAGGCAACTCCACACCCGAGAAAATTCGGGGGTATCGCCAACCTTGTTGGGGTTGAATTCCAGCCGTATGGCTTTCCAGTCGGGCGCGCCCGCCGTGTTCAGTCCAACCCCGAGCCAGAACGTTCCGCCCCCGGTGCAGCTTATGCTGAACTGGTCGCGGAACGTGCCGAGGCGGCGGCTCTCCCAGCGGGAGAACTCCGGGGCCAACGGCCCGCCCAGCCAGTCGAGCAGATGCTGCGCGTTGCGGCCCAGCGCCTTGAAGCCAAGGACGAGTTTGTCGCATGAGTATATAGCCCCCCGCCGCCCAGCGGCTTGCAGCAAATACTTCATGGTTCAAGGGCTTTCGGGATGTACAAATGTACACCACTTTAGCCCTATTAGATATTAGGCTTTTTGCCCTGTGCGCCCGCGGCCCGAACACCGACGATTTTCAGCCGTAAACGCCCATCACGAACGACCAAATCAAACAGCAGAGTATCACCAATAGCCACAGGTTCCGAAGTGTACAAACCACCTCCAAGCCGTCCTTCGCAGTCAGTCGTGTATACTTCCGTCATCTCGACGGGCTGGCCGTCCTTGCCTGTAAAGGCAAAGGGGGCAGTAAAAATGACCTGTTTTCCAAAATATTCCAACCTCCAAACATGTTTCACAGGCCGCAGCCCGTTAACTTACATGTTAGAGCACACCCAAACTGCAAAAAAACGGGAAAACACTTGCAACAGCGCGCTTTTTTCGGTATACTTTATGATAACGCTTATAAGGAGGAATATTTTTCAATGAGTGCAGAGACAACCAGTATGCTCGTCACATTCGTCCCGCTGATCGGTATGGTGGTGCTGCTTTATTTCTTTATGATTCGTCCCCAGAAAAAGAAAGAGAAGCAGGCCGCTGATATGCGTAATTCCATCGAAGTGGGCGACGGTATTACCACCATCGGCGGCATTGTTGGCCGCGTTGCCAGCATCAAGGAGGATACCTTTGTGCTGGAGACGGGGTCCGACCGTGTGAAAATGCGCTTCAAACGCTGGGCGATTCAGGACGTCGAGAAGCTTTCGCTGGATACCCCGGCGGACAGCAGCGTCAGCAAATAAATCCGGAATGAACAGACACCTCCATGCATACCTTTTGATAGGAACATGGGGGTGTTGTTTTATGCAAAAACGCAAAATGAGTGCCGAACGCGGTGCGCCGCGCCTTGCGGCACATGCCCTGGCCGGAATGGTGAGCGGCCTCGCGTCGGCATTCATCCTGTTTGGGCTGGTCGCAGCTGTTTGCTGCAAGGTGGATATTCCGCCGCATCTGCTTTTGCCTCTCTCCACCGTGGCGGTTTCGTTCGCAATGCTGCCCGCCGGGCTTGTTTTCGCGGCACTGCACGGAGAAAAGGGGATGCTGTACGGTCTGCTCATGGGGGCAATGTTTTTTGTGGCGCTCTGGATCGCAGCCTTGGCGCAGGGGCAGACCGAATTCACGTCTCTGTCCGCCGTGAAAGGCGTTGCAATGATGTCTGCGGGCGCTATCGGAGGATATTTGGGCATCGCCCTCCGTGAACGCCGCCGCCGCATCCATTGAAAAAGCCCGTCCGTAAACGAATAAACCCCGCATTTCACTCATATCCTGTACAAAGCTTGTACAGCAAAGAGGAGTGTTAAAATGCGGGGTTTTATAAAGCCAAGGTTTACTCGTCTGCACATGCCATTTCGGGCGAAGGCAGAAAGAAGCCGCCATTCGTTTCATCTGCAGGCCGTCGGTCTGGCATTGGCTCTGCTGGCCGGAGTGCTCTGCGGCAGCTTCTGGCAGCATGCCTCCCAACAAAATGTATACCTGTCTTATTTTGCAGAACAATATCTTGCCGGGCACAATACCGGCAGCTTTTCCGCGGCAATGTCGGTATCCTTTTTGTCGGCTATGATATTACAGGCCGTCGTGCTTTTTTTCAGCCTGTCCTGTATCGGCGCGCCGGTGCTTGCCTGTGTGCCCGTACTGCGCGGTATTTCTATCGGATGTGTATCCGCCTACCTGTATGCCTCTATGGGGATGAGGGGTCTATTGGCCAATCTGATCCTTTTCTGGCTCCCGGCTATCCTGCAATCCGTATTTCTGGTTTTATTTACAGACGCTGCACTGGATACTTCCACAAGCCTGTTCCGGCTGAATTTTCTGGAACAGGCAACCGGAGCGGGCACCAAAATCAGCCGTTGCCTGCGGATTTTTGTTGTTTCCTCTCTCGGTATGCTGCTTGCGGCAATCTTGGAAGGGCTTCTTGCCGTAATATTCGCTCCCGTTTTCTTGAAATAAATGATCCTAACCGATGCACCTTAACCGCCATAAGGAGGAGGGGACAGGGAAAACGGCGTTCAGAGTTCGTCATCCGAATGCTTAGGCAGCGCTGCAGCCTTTACCGGCTGTTCAGGCGCTTTTTCAAAATCGAGCTTTGCAAAAGGAGACGCCTGGGCTGCCTGCCGAAGCTGTGCCGTCCCCATGTGGGTATAGATTTCTGTTGTGGATACATGCGCGTGGCCCAAAATCTCCTTGAGGGCGAGCATATCCACATGGCCTTCCTGATACATCAGCGTCGCCGCCGTGTGCCGCAATTTGTGAACGGAATATCCTTTTCCAGACAAACCCGCCGCTTTCAGACAGTTGTCCACAATTTGCTGGATACGCCGCGCGGAAAGGCGCTTCCCGGTATGCTTGGAAACAAAAAGAGCTTTTTTGTCCTGCAAATTCGGCAGTTTGGCGCGCTCGTCGCACAGGCGGCGCAGTGCAGTATTACACGCATCGTTCAAATAAACGAGCCGCTCTTTATTGCCTTTCCCGACGATCCGGATCGTGCCGTCATCATGAATATCGGTAATATTGATATTAACCAGTTCACTCAAACGCATCCCGCAATTCAAAAACAGCGTTAGGATACAATAATCGCGTTCGTAAAAGTCGGACTGCACATTTTTCAGCAGTTCGACGCCTTCATTCAATGATAAGTACTTGGGCAGACGTTTTTTCAATGCCGGCGTTTCCACGTCATCGGTGGGATTTATTTCCAAAACCTTCATTTTATTGCACAGATACTTATAAAATCCTTTCAGGCTGGAAAGCTTACGTGCGCGAGTCGCGGGAGCGTTATCACGCTCCCGCGTGACATAATGCAGAAATTCGTAGATATCGCTGGTCGTGACGCTTTTGATCGTATCCAAATCCACGCGGCGGATGTCGATTTCATCCGGAGGCACATCTGCCGGGACAAGCCCGTGTGCCTGCATTAAAAAACGAAAAAAGGTGCGCAAATCAATGTAATATCCGTTCACTGTACGCGGCGAAAGGCCGCGGATGGTTTCACTGTCGTACAGATAACGTACGACAAGCTCCGGACAATCTTTATAGTCGCCATGTTTGTTGGGATGGCGAGGATCAATATAGGTGCTCAAAAAAATCCATATCGTTTGAAACCAGGAATACGGATTATGCAACCGCCCTCAATTTCGCTAAATTTTAATTTAGCGAAATTGCTCCTATTCCTCATTTCTACCCGATATGTCCCTCCCTTCGCTGAAATTCGGAGATTTTTCAAGATTAAGATCTGTCGTTCCTCCCTCCGACTTTTTCTTTAGTATATCACATATCCCAAGGCACGGGAACCTGTTCCGCAGATTCTAAAAGCGAAAGCTGCTCACCGGTGAGCGGCTCAAATATGTACTGCTCCAGCTGGGCCCGTGTCATACCAGCGGGCAGCTGCTCCGGATCTCGGACATCCGAAGCCCATTCGTCATACCATTCCGGCAGCATCGTGCCGATGAGCTGCTCACCAGTAGCCCAAGATATCCGGCAATACTCATCCTCATGCTCGGCCTGTTCGAACGGAAACGGAACACCGTCCTCATCAAAAACAAGCTCTGGCTTCTTCAAGCCCTGCGAGCAAAAATATAAATGCTTGGACTTGGCCAGATCGGCAAGCTGCTTTGTGATGTACTTGCTCACATAGGCAGCGCATGCCTCATAATGCTTGATGATACTACAATCGAAATGACCGAACTTCACAGAATACCGATACCAGCGCAAATAGCCTTTTGTATTACGAATCCTTTTCAGCGTATTCGTTTCAGGGTCGCGCCATGTAATAGTTTCGGGGCAAACAAACTCACTGGAAGGAATTCCGGCTATCAAGCCGTGAAAATGCCATGTGCCATTTTTGTGACGCTCCGGAACGATAATGTATTTAAAATCCGGTGCATACCGATTCCGGAAATTCTTAAAAAAATCCCGCAGCGCCTTTGAAAGCGCCTGTAAATCCCGCCTATCCGTCTTACAGTCCGAAAAAGTAAAAGTACAGAAATATACGAACCGGTTACAAAGGATAATGTCCCGAATGTTACGGCGCGAACGGCAAAGGCTCTCATCCAGCTTGAAATCATGCTCCGAAGGATCCGCCCTATCCCCTCCCGGCATCGGGCGATAGCCCTTAAATCCGATGACCCGGAAACGCTTCCTTGTACCCTCTGAATATTCGTAAATTCTGGTGTACAAAAAACCGCCTCCAAACCGCAGTGTTATGCGCTTTTCCCGCAGAGGGTGAGCGAAATGTGTTATGAGGTCGAGTGAGCCTCACGGCGGCCATTTTCGGCCACCTCGAACCCCATAAAAGGGGCCCCTATCCCCTTTTATCGCCCCTTTACGAAAGGGGCTATTTGCCAATAGAGGAATGAGGGCCTTCGGCTATTCGATGCCCAGCATGGGAATTTTTCGAAGTACCCATAAAACTAATTTGTAGGTATGGACAACGGTCCAGACCAAAATAACAAGATCTAAAGCCCCTTGTACAACAGCTTGAGGAACGAAAAAAAGTACAATCCCCATACCGGTTTTCATGTAACCGAGAATAGTTTCCGTAAGCTCTACGAGCCATGCAGGAACGTCTGGAAGAGGAAGAAGCCCTAGAATAAAAGAAAGGATGGATTGCATTAGTCCTAAAACCATTTTTAGAATCATCCAATCACATCCTTGTACACAGATTGTAAGTAATGAATAACAGCGCCAACAACGACAACCGAGGTAGCCAGGCGAACAGCAGCCATCAGGCCGGAGAACCATCCGTCAAGTTGTGACAGGTCAAATGTGTGTTCCTGCCACACTTGATAATCAGTCCCCTGCACCGCGATCGCGAACGCCGGAAAGGTTAACGTAGTAGAGCCGGCAGTAACCAAACCGGACAGGCCAGAGAACAACGTATCTACATAACTCACGACACCCAGGCTTTGCGCTGCCTGATCAGCGAAGCCCTGCGCAGCGCTGCCAACCTCTGCCCCCTGAGAAGTATCAAATTGACTTTCGATTTTATCCTGGACTCCTTGCCCGGCGTCTGTAATACTCTGGTCAAGCTCCCCCGTCTGATTTTCAATAGCGGCTATAATGTCAGCAGAAGAATCATCCTTAGTAAAACCAGTCAATGCCTGCAAAGAACAGTAATAAACCGATAAAGTACCAGGAGTAAGAGCTGACCAAGTCTGAACAAACCACAAATCATTCAAAGGAGTATCTTTATCAACATAAAAAACAATAGTATCCGAAGACCTATAAACAATTTTCAACCCGGAAAAAGTAGAATAAAAAGAACTCGAAGTAATAGTCGTCGAATTAGTACGGAACGCAAGCTTAAAAGCATAAATCTGCCCCGGATAAAGAACTAAAGTACCGTTAGTGGCCAAATGCACACCCATGCCAGTTACAGAAGAAGGAACAGAACCCGAAAAATTCATGGAACCATTAACAGTATAATAAAGAAAATCGTTATAAACTTCACCAGAAGAACTAACAACAAGACCCGGAAGATGATAATAATAAGAACCAGAAGCAGCTCCAGCAGTACGATTCAGATTTTCACCATTCCGAAAGTTAATAGACCCCGTTACATATTTAGGCGCATACGGTTCAGACGCGTGAGCGACTAAAAACCCACCGGAACAAAAGAAAAAGGAAAATAACAACACCACCGAATATAAGCGCTTTTTCATACGGCACCCCCTGTATCGGTAAAGCCGGGTAATCTCCCAGATTGCTATAAACTAAAGACGTTCCCGGCGTAAGGCCCAGATCCTCGGTATTGTACCGGAGATATGGGCCATTGTTGTAATTCGACGCAGAATCATAGACAACGTGAAGCAGCTGCGTGCCGGAGAAGGCACCGGCCAGAGAGATATCTCCGATATACAAATCATAGGTATACTGCCCCGATCGGAACGCTACATAATCCTTTGAAGGATATTTTGAGTAAATACCCGAAAAGATGTCGAGTATTGTAGTAGAAATACTACCAGAATAGATACTATCATTAAGAGCAAAAGGAACCGCTTCACCCGTCGCGGCATCTGGTAATACACTTGCTTCAGGATCCAATACATCACTATTCCCTCCCTCGTCAGACTCCGGCCCGGCTCCCTCCGGAGCCTCGGCCGGAGTCCATGACGGTGACGCCTGTACATAACTGTTCGCTGCGGCTATAATCTCATCCAGCCCCGGAGGCTCACTTGTACCAGATTGCGACCAGACAGCCGAACCCAAGAAAGAAGACAAAAGCACCGAGCATGCAACGAAACATCCACATAAAGTCCTCACAACTTAAACCTCCCACCAAAGGCAGCATTGCAAAACACCTTCACAATATATCCACCGAAGAAAAAGACAACAACAAAAGGCATTGCTTCTTTTACGACATCGGCAAATAGTAAAATAACTTCTTGAATATTCATCTTTTCACAAGCCCCCTTTGGGTGGATTCGCACCTTTCAATTTTGGCATACGTGTCATAACTCTGATACAACTTCGGAGAGTGGAAGAAAAAATATCGGCGGTAAACCGGACAGCTGATGCTTTCATCTATCTTGGTTTCAATGTCTTCTCCCCTGCTCACCCGGTTAAAAGACATCAAGCCGAAGAACGTTTTGCACTGAACCACATACTTGAATTGCTCCCGGAAAGGCTTCGCAATGCGGCCGAAAACCTGAGAAGTACCCACAATATGCTTCCGCTGCTTTCGCTGCTGGGCAATCTCTGTAATAATGGAAACAGGCATATTTTTGCTTTCCAATGAATTGAACTCAATGTGAATCTCATCTATCAGAAAAATAACGCCCTCGAAACCGTTGTTGTACTTATCAAAGCAATCTAATCCAGTGTACTGTACATACCGGACCGAATCCGGAAGACCATATATTTTGACATTGGAACACAAAATAGCGTTCGGAAAAGCACGAAGAAGGTCAAGCACGTACCGGACAGCCGAAAGAGTTTTCCCACTCCCCTGCGGCCCGCAGAAAACCAGAATCCCGTCCGGGTCGAAATACGTGGGATTCGCCTTACGGAAACTCCTTTTGTATTTCACAGATTCAAACAAATCATCTATATCAACATGCGAGCGCATGTACTTGTCTATTGATTCAAACATATATACACCCAACAAAAAAAAGGGCGGGAGCGAGCTCCCGCCCCGGCGGTTAAACCGAAATCTTGCCTTTCCGAAATGCAGCCATGAGAGCACGAACGGCCTTACGGACGCCCCACCACATGAACACAATACCGATACAGGCAGCGACGATTGTAGCCATAACGCCAACGATTGTAGCAACACTGATTTGAGCCGTCATCGCAGAAATTACAGAAGCCCAATCAGCAGCTGTTACAGCAGACGCGCTCCCAGACTCAAGAGCTACCAGCATGTTAGAGGCCACTACATCAAAAATTGTCATGTGTCATCCTCCTTCCCCCAATATTTGCATACATTGCACGTATATGAACTATCCGGGCAACCTACTGTATCAGGAGCATGGCACGATTTTTGTGACGCTCCTATATCGGTTATAAAACACTTCCACCTGCTCGCCAAGCGCCTTATGCGGGTCACCGTCGAACAAAGAAATGAAATCCGCGTACACCTCATTCGAAACCCACTCTTCTTTTACCGCAAGCCCATACACATGTTCAGACTCCTGGTCAAAATACAAGCTAAACCCCGTTACGTCCCGCTGCTGCTTCTTACTGAAATACTTCTTGGGCTCAATCCCTACTATCTTCACTTTTTTCACCTCGTTTTGCATAAGCATTAAAAAATATTTTGTCATACATTTAATGACACTTTAAGTATACATTGTAAGACAATATTTGTCAAAGAAAATTTGACAAAGTCATACAATATAAGTAAATTGAACAAAAGGAGTGAAGCAAAATGTCTATACTTCCCAAAAAAGACAAGCCAATAACATTCCGTATACCGATACAGGCAGCGACGATTGTAGCCATAACGCCAACGATTGTAGCAACACTGATTTGAGCCGTCATCGCAGAAATTACAGAAGCCCAATCAGCAGCTGTTACAGCAGACGCGCTCCCAGACTCAAGAGCTACCAGCATGTTAGAGGCCACTACATCAAAAATTGTCATGTGTCATCCTCCTTCCCCCAATATTTGCATACATTGCACGTATATGAACTATCCGGGCAACCTACTGTATCAGGAGCATGGCACGATTTTTGTGACGCTCCTATATCGGTTATAAAACACTTCCACCTGCTCGCCAAGCGCCTTATGCGGGTCACCGTCGAACAAAGAAATGAAATCCGCGTACACCTCATTCGAAACCCACTCTTCTTTTACCGCAAGCCCATACACATGTTCAGACTCCTGGTCAAAATACAAGCTAAACCCCGTTACGTCCCGCTGCTGCTTCTTACTGAAATACTTCTTGGGCTCAATCCCTACTATCTTCACTTTTTTCACCTCGTTTTGCATAAGCATTAAAAAATATTTTGTCATACATTTAATGACACTTTAAGTATACATTGTAAGACAATGTTTGTCAAAGAAAATTTGACAAAGTCATACAATATAAGTAAATTGAACAAAAGGAGTGAAGCAAAATGTCTATACTTCCCAAAAAAGACAAGCCAATAACATTCCGTATCGACGATGAAACCTACGAAAAAATAGAAGAACTTGTTAAACAAAATAAAACAAGTGTATCTCTGGAAATCCGAAAAATGATTGACTTCTACCTTGAAAGCAAAGAAAGGTTGGAAAAATAATGGAAATCATTATAGGGATTATCCTCCTAGGAATCATCGCACTTGTAGTATTCAACCTAAACAAAAGAAAAGCACCCACACCTAAAAACGCAGAAGAAACCCCAGAGAAAGTCGACGAACAAAAAATCTATCAATATTACAAAAAAACATACTTCTTCACCAAAAACGAATTTTACTTTTATAAAGCCTTAAAAGAGATCGCTTGCGAATTGGAGCTGGAAATATTCCCAAAAGTAAGGCTTGCAGACATTATAGAACCTCCAAGAAATGATAAAAATTGGCAAACCGCATTCAATAAAATAAAAGCCAAGCACATTGACTTTGTCCTGTGCGAAAACCAAACCTTTAAACCCAAACTAGTAATAGAACTGGATGACAAATCACATATCACCGAAAAAAGAATACAACGCGACCAGTTTGTAGATGAAGCATTAAAATCCGCACACCTCCAAATTATTCACACGTACGGAACACAAAATCTAAAGGATAAAATAATAGAAGCCCTAAACAAATAAAATGACCCGCCGGAGATAATCCCCCGGCGGGCCTTGTATATATCATGCAATTTCCGCTAAATCACCGCTTAGCGAAATATAAAATTTCGCTAAGCCTGTTCCCTTTAGCGAAATTGCTCCTATTCCTCATTCCTAACGGATATGTTCCTCCCTTCGCTGAAATTCAGGGGTTTTTCAAGATCAAGATTCGTCGTCCCTCCCTTTGTCGTCCCTCCCTTTTTAGATTAATCCATAACTGCATTGAATCGTCTACAATAGCTGAATCGCTTGCTTCACATACGTTACACCCAGCAATTCCATTGTATTGAATTCCTTCGGATCGATTTGTGCAAGGCTGTGCTTGGGCACGACCGCACGTACAAATCCCATACGCTGCGATTCTCGAAGACGATATTCTAGATTTGTTACGTTTCGCACCTCACCGCCAAGCCCGACTTCACCAATTGCAATCATATCGTCTGGTACAGGTTTGTCCATCAGGCTGGATACGACCGCCAGGCAAACCGACAGATCGCATGCAGTTTCGTCCAGTTCCAGGCCGCCTACAATATTGATATAAACGTCCAAATTACCCAGAAAATATCCTGCCCGCTTTTCCAGCACGGCCAACAATAGGTTCATCCGGTTGAAATCAAACCCGGATGCGGCGCGGCGTGGCGTGCCAAAGCCTGTTTTGGTTACCAGCGCCTGAATCTCCGACAAAATGGGACGCGTTCCTTCCATCGTGCATGCAACACAATTGCCGCTCACTCCAATCGGGCGCCCTTCCAGCAGCAGCTTGGAAGGATTTTCAATCACTTTCAGCCCGGTGCCTGTCATGTCGAACATGCCGATCTCATTGGTGCTCCCATAGCGGTTTTTAGCAGCACGAAGCACGCGGTACGGCAGCATTTTATCTCCTTCAAAATAAAGCACGGTGTCAACAATATGCTCCATTACTTTCGGCCCGGCAATTGCGCCGTCCTTATTGACATGGCCCACAATAAATGTGGGAATTTCCAGCGTTTTTGCCACGGTAAGCAGCCGCGCCGTGCACTCCTTGACCTGCGACACGCTTCCTGCCGAGGATGATATCTCCGCACAGTGCATCGTCTGGATAGAATCAATAACGACAATGCCGGGTTTTGTTTGTTCAACCAAATCGCAAATTGAACCGATATCGGTCTCCGCCGCCAGCATGATATTTTCTTCTTCTACCCGCAGGCGTGTTGCCCGCAGCTTAATTTGCCTTGTAGATTCCTCTCCCGTGATGTAAAGTACATTCACTTGCCTGGAGATTGCCCCGCATAATTGCAGAAGAAGCGTGGACTTTCCTGCGCCCGGTTCGCCGCCCAACAGCACGACGCTTCCCAAAACAATACCGCCGCCCAACACGCGGTCCAGTTCACTGATTCCGGTGATGATGCGGCTGTGCTCTTCCGTGGTGCTGATGTCCTTAAGCCTGCTGGCGATGATGGCCGCGTTTCCTGTCGCCGGAGCAGATACGCCCTTCCCTTTCGTTTCTTTTACGATGTCTTCCACCATTGTGTTCCATTCCCCGCAAGAGGGGCAGCGTCCCATCCATCTGGGGCTTGCTTCTCCGCAGGAGGTGCAGACGTATACAGTCTTAAATTTTTCCTTTGGCATAATAAGATTTCTTCCTGTTTATCCATAGTTTTGTTGTTTGTTACAGTATAGCATCAAACCCGTTCAAAATAAACAGGCTTTGAAAAAAACATCCCAAAGATGTTATACTAATCTTATATTGCCAGAAGGAGGCTGCACGAAATGCTCGTGATCCTTTCTCCCGCCAAAAACATGCACCGTGTGCCCACTCCGCCGCATGCTACGCGCCCTATGTTTTTGCAGCAGACCGAAACCCTCGCAGCATCGATGAAGCGTTATGCGCCGTTTCAACTGGAGAGCGTTCTGAAGGTCAACCCACAGCTTGCGCTGCGTGCATTTACGGATATCCAAGACTGGAATGCGTCTATCCCCGGCTCTCCCGCGCTCCTCAGCTATCACGGACTTGCTTACAGCGCTCTTGATGCCGCAACGCTCTCCCGGGAGGATCTCACCTTCGCTCAGGATACTCTTCGCATCCTGAGTGCTTTCTATGGCGTGCTGCGCCCATTGGATAACATTCTTCCGCATCGTCTCGATTTTGAAAGCAGTTTTCGCTGCTGCGGCAAAACAATGTATGAATTTTGGGGCAGCATGCTGCATGATGCCGTTTTTCAGGCCGGCGCCCCTGTTATCAATCTTTCTTCTGCCGAGTATTCGAAAGCGGTTTCCCGATATCTTCGCGCACAGGATGTTTTTATCACCTGTGATTTTCTGGAATTCAAACACGGAAAATGGTGCATGCCGGCGACCCATGCAAAAATGGCACGCGGCAAAATGGCACGGTTCATCGTGAAAAACCGCTTGACAGCGCCGGAACAGCTGAGCCTTTTCGAAGAAGACGGATATTGTTTTTCTCCGAAGCTGTCGACCTCCAGCCGCTATGTGTTTTCACGATCGTAATCAGCCTGTAAAGCCAATAGACGTTACAGCGCAAAAGCAACCAGGTGCTTTCGCATCTGGTTGCTTTTGCGCTTTTTAATGGATAGACTGTAAAAATGCACGCAGCCGCGGGCTTTCAGGGCATTCGAACAACTTTTCAGGAGTGTTCTCCTCCAGTATCTTTCCTTCGTCCATAAAGAGAACGCGGCTGGCGGAATCTCTTGCAAAACGCATATCATGCGTTACGATCAACATTGTAACCGCGCGCGCCACCAGCTTCTGTATCGTGACAATTACTTCGTTGGTCGTCTCAGGGTCCAGAGCGCTTGTCGGTTCATCAAACAACATGATCTGCGGATTCATTGCCAGCGCCCGAGCAATCGCAATACGCTGCTTCTGTCCGCCGGAAAGCTGTGCAGGATAATTGTCCGCTTTATTTCGAAGCCCCACAACATCCAAAAGTTCCATGGCTTCCGCCAGAACTGCCGCCTTGTCCCGCTTGAGAATACGCAGCGGCGCGACGGTGATATTCTCCAGACATGTCAGATGCGGGAAAAGGTTAAAATGCTGGAACACCATTCCTGTTTTGGTGCAGATACGCCGCACTTCTTTTTCGGGGGGATATTTCGCCGTGCCTTTCACTGTGTCCACCAGCACATCCCCATCAATGACGATGCGGCCGGCAGAAACGCGTTCCAAATTGTTCACACAGCGCAGCAATGTGCTTTTGCCGCTGCCGGACGAACCGATGATCGCCACCGCTTCCCCTTGCTCCACCTGAAGGGAAACATCGTCCAGCGCTGTAAATGAACCAAACCGTTTGCTGACATGCTCGATCGACAAAATCGCCATATCTCACGCCTCCTTCCTCTCATGGCGGGAAAACCGCTTTTCACACCACTGCGAAAGTAGCGTGAGCAAAAAGGTGAGCGCCAGATAAATCACGGCAGCAATAAAAAATGCCGTAGGATTTACATCCCGGTTGTTGGCGTCCTTGGCCGCTTTCAGCAATTCTCCCACACCAATTGCCGTCACTAGGGCAGTATCCTTGATGAGCGTGATGACCTCGTTGCTCACAGGCGGAATTACACGGGCGATGGTCTGAGGGATGATAATGATGCGCATGGTTTGCCAGCGGCTGAAGCCGAGCGTCTTGGCCGCTTCGTGCTGGCCGTGGTCGATAGACTGCACACCGGCCCGATAGATCTCTGCAAAATATGCCGCATAATTCATCGTGAATGTAAGTACAGCGGCTACGGTATTTTCCATCCGGAACGCGGGCCCGAACATAATGGGGAGCCCGTAATACACAAAGAACAGCTGAAGCATCAGCGGCGTGCCGCGGAACACCCAAATATATGCCTTTGACAAAAAACGCACCGGAAAGAAGCGTGAAATCGATCCCAGGGCAAACGGAAGACCCAAAGGCAGTGATAAGACCAGCGTCAGGAAGAACACCTGAAGCGTCTGCCACGTTCCTTTCAACAGTGCCGGCAAAATCGCCTGAATATATTCAAGATTCATCTTCGCTCCCCTTTTTGCAGTTCTCTGTGGCGCCCCGCAAAAAGCGCGGGCGGGGCGGCCCCGTCCGCGCTGTTCACATTTTAGCCTTTGACGACGATATCCGCGCCGAACCAGGCTTCGCTGATCTCCGCTGCTTTTCCGCTTTCAATCAAAGCGTTAATAGCGTCGTTGACGGCCTGCGTCAGTTCAGCGTCACCCTTACGGAATCCGATCGCATACAAATCGTCTCCAAAGTCCACTTCCGAGACGGCAAAAATGCTCCCCAGCTTGGCGTTTTTGTAACCGCCGTATACTTCATCGATGATCATGCAGTCCAGACGGCCCGCCTGCACATCCAAAATCACTTCATCATAAGTAGGATACTCCGTAATTTTGTCCTGAATGGACGCGTAAACGGCATCGTTCGTTACCGCTTCAAGCGCTGCGCTGCCGGCCTGGATGCCGATGTTATAATTCGCAAGATCCTCTTTGGCAGATACTGTAACGCCTTCCTTCGTCATAATGACGATTTTGTTGTTCAGATATGCCTGGGATAGGCTCATCGCTTCCTCACGTTCCGGCGTGATGGACATTCCATTCCAGATGCAATCGATATTTCCGGAAGAAAGCTCCATTTCCTTCGCATCCCAATCAATAGGCTGGAATGTCGCCTTTACACCCAATTCTTCGCACACTGCCGTAGCAAGGTCAATGTCGAAACCAACAAGGTTTCCGCTTTCGTCCCGGAAGCCCATGGGAGCGAATGTATCATCCAGACCGATGACAAGTTCGCCTTTTGCCTGAATATCCGCGAGTGTGGTGCCATATACGCTGCTGTTCACCGCACTCCCCGAAGCCGAAGCTGGTTCAGATGCGCCGGAACCGCCGCAGGCAGTCAGTACAGTACCCAAAACTGCCGCGCTCAAAATAAGGCCGAAAATCTTTTTCATACGCTTTCAAACTCCTCTCATACCACAGTTCACTGCGGCGAGATTCATTATACTATATTACGCTATCATAGTAAAGTGAAAAAATGCTGAATATCCGTTTTTTTGCAAGAAAACACTTCTCACCTTTTCAATATGCCCAGAAGCAGCATGTCCAGAACTTCTTCGGCAGCCGCCAGCATAGAGCGAGCATCTTTGGGGTCATCTTTTGCGCAATACTGCTCCAGTATCCGGCGGAACACACACTCCAGGCTTTCCAAATAACGGGCTGCATGTTCTGCTTTTACAGCGGGACGCAAAGACATTTCGGCAATCACCTCTTGCAGGAAACGCCGGTTCATTTCACGCACGGGACGCCGCAGTTCCAGAATATCCGCTCTCAAGTGCTCCGGCATATGTACCATCGCACTCTCAAAAATCACTTCCCATGCGGGCTCCCGCGCAAAGAAGCGCTCGTGAAGCATGAAATATTGACGGATAGCGGCATGACTGTTTTCTTTTTGTATTTGCGTCGATTCTTCCTGGATATACGCCTGCAGTGATTGAAACAATTCTTTAACGCAAAGAAGAAACAATTCATCCTTGCTGGAAAAATAATGATACATCATCCCTTTCGAGATCCCGTGGCGCGAACAGATCCGGTCCATCGTCACGGTATCGTATGGCTGCGCGCCAAATTCCGCCAGCGCCGCCTGAAAAATCGTCTTTTTTGCATGCTCCTGCCGTTCCCTTTGCGTCATATCACGGATTCCTTTCCGCCTGATGCAGTTCTCCTGCCCATTCAAAGCCTTTCTTTGCCATAAAAACAGCGATGATTTCATTGATAACCGCTGCGGCTGCAATCGTTCCTTGAATGATAGAAGCACACTCCGGCGCCGGGCCGTTCAGTACAGAGACCGCGATGCCGGTAAACACCAGCGATACTCCCGAATGCGGCAGCAACGTAAACCCTAAAAATTTTTTGACTGTCTGCGGCGCATGCGTGACGGATGCGCCCAAATATGCACCGCTGTATTTGCCTATCGCCCGGGCCGTGATATAGATGGCGGTATAAAGGCCTGCTCCGAAAATCAAATGGTAGTCCAGCGGCGCCCCCAGATTCAGTATCGCGATGATCAGGCTTATTCCGATTACAGGGTCCATCACTTTCATGATTTCTGCAAGCTGTTTTTCTGAAATCATATTTGCAAACACCGTCGAAAACGCCATACCAATAAGCAAAAAATTGATGGCCGGTACAGGCAGAACATATTGATTCAGCACCATGCCTATTGCCGCCGAACACAGCAGCAGCAACAGCATTGCGGCAAGCGCTCCGCTTGCCGTATGGGCTTTTTGAAGCAGTTTTCCCGCTACAAAGCCTGTTGCCGCTCCTATGAGCACAGGGAGAAAGACAAGAAACAGCACGCCCAAAACCGGAATCCCTGCCGTCGAAACGTGAGCCGAAACAAGCGCAACAACCGTAAAGAACACCAGTGCCCCGACAAGGTCGTCCAGCGCCGCCATAGGAATCAGCGTGCTCGTGACAGGCCCTGCAGTTTTCATTTCATTCACAATGGAAAGTGACGGGGCTGGTGCTGTGGCTAAAGCGATACCGCCGAACAGGAATGCCAGGTACAACGGCACGCCCGTTATCCCAAAAATGACGCCGAACACCAGGCTGACGACCAGAAATGTCCCCAGGGATTCGGTGATGGTCGTGACAACTATTTGCTTGCCGGCCTTTTTTATCTTGCGCCAGATAAGCTCCGTACCAATCATGAGGCCCACGACGCACTCCAGAATGCTTTCCGCAGTAGTATACCATGCGGCTTCCATCATGGGCTCGTTCAGAAGGCCCAGTGCGTGCGGGCCCAATGTCATGCCTGCCAACAGCCATCCAAGAATTGCCGGCAATTTGAGCTTTGAAACCAGTTTTCCGAACAAAAAAGCAACAAAAACTGCAAAAATCAATTTCAACACATCTAAAAACACCATATTAAACAGCACCCCAAAATATAGACGAAGTCGTCTATTTATTGCGTCTTTTAGCATATCACTTTTAGACGGAACAGTCTATATCTTTTTTGTAAACTTTATTCGGCTGTCTAAAACCGTGGGAATTTGAGTTCTTTTCAGTTCAGACTTTTCCACTTATCCCCTTTCAAATTCCATCCGTCGGGTATCTCTCATAAACCCGGCGGCAAATCCTGCACCGGTTTGACATTTTCAACTCGCGCCAGGCGGAAGCACTTCTGAAAAATAGTGTGAAAATATCTCTGTCACTTGCTGCACTAAGCATATATCATTTTCAGCTTCACTTCAGTATTTTGATGTAATATAATAAAACAGAACACTGGAGGTAAAAGGCATCATGAGAATCCTGATTATAGAAGATGAAAAACTGCTGGCCGATTCGCTTAAAGCCCTGCTTGAGCAAAATGGCTTCGAAGCCGATGCCGCCTGCGACGGCAAAACCGGTGAGTATTATGCTGCGCTGGGAATTTATGACCTGCTGATCCTGGACGTGATGATGCCGGAGCGGGACGGTTATGAGGTGGCCCGGCGGCTTCGGGAAAGGCGGATGGAAATGCCCATCCTGATGCTGACGGCCCGATCTGAACTGGACGATCGAGTGACAGGGCTGAACGCCGGCGCCGATTACTACCTGACGAAACCCTTTGATACGCGGGAATTGTTGGCCTGCGTCAATGCATTGCTGCGCAGACAGGGCGTACATGTGGACGTTCTTTCCTTTGGAAATACCGTTCTGGACTTAGCCAGCGCCACACTGGTCTGTGGAGCGGAGCGTATTCGGCTTTCCTCCAGAGAGTTTGAGATCATGCGGCTTCTTCTCCGGGCGGAGGGAAATAACATTTCCAAGGAAACGATCCTCACCAAGGTATGGGGATATGACTCTGATGCGGTGGAAAATCACGTGGAGGTATACATCGGTTTTTTGAGAAAGAAACTTGCGAATATTGGCTCCAACGTGCGGATCGAGGCGATCCGCCGGCTGGGATATCACCTGGAGGTATGCGTACATGCTTAAAAAGCTGCGGCTCAAATTTGTGTTGATCAACATGAGCATCGTGACCATCATGCTCTGCGTCATCCTGGGATTGGTCTTTTATTTTACCAGCGCGAATCTGGAGGCCGCGAGCATCAATATGATGCAGAATATTGCGGCCAACCCACTCCATCTCGGAGTTCCCAATGAGAGAGAGAAGGATATTCGCCTGCCTTATTTTACGATCCAACTGGGACTGCGCGGTGAGCGCATTGCTGCCGGCGGCGGCTATTACGACTTATCTGACACGGATTTTCTGGATGATCTTGTAAACGCTGTTTTTTCGTCTCCAAAACAGCTTGGCATCATTGAGGAATATAACCTGCGATATTACCGCTCGGATATGCCGCTGAACCATTGTCTCGTGTTCGCGGATATCTCCAGTGAACGCGCGACGCTGAACGCTCTGCTCGGCACCTGCGGCTTCATCGGCGCGCTTAGCTTCCTCGTATTTCTCGGCGTCAGCATCCTGCTTTCCCGATGGGCGGTAAGGCCGGTAGAGACGGCGTGGATGCAGCAGCGGCAGTTTGTGGCGGATGCTTCGCACGAACTGAAAACCCCACTCACCGTAATCATCACAAATACGGAACTCGCCCAAAGCAACGAGTGCAGTGAATCCGTCCGAAGGACATCACTGAACAATATTGCAGCGGTGTCCAGGCAAATGCGCAACCTGATTGAGCAAATGCTTGAGCTTGCACGCGCGGATAACGCTCGAGGAAAAGAACTTTCCGGCAAGGTGGAGCTGGGCAAGCTTATTTTAAATGCTCTGCTGACCTTTGAGCCGGTATTCTTTGAGCGCGGACGTATGCTGGAGCAACGGGTCATTGAGGATATTCATGTACAAGGCAGCGCGGAACAGCTCCGACAGATCGTGGATATCCTGCTGGACAATGCCCAAAAGTATTCCAGAGAAAGCGGGAAAACGTGGGTGAGCCTTCAAAAGAATGGGAAAAAGCGATGTCTTCTGACCGTAGAAAACGAAGGCGAGCCGCTTTCGCCGCAGGAAGCACGGGATATTTTCAAGCGTTTTTATCGTGCCGATAAAGCGAGAAGCCGTACCGGAAGCTTCGGGCTTGGATTGTCCATTGCGGAACGCATTGCAATGCAGCACCATGGAAAAATATGGGCAGAAGGAAGAGATGGGGTCAACTGTTTTTTTGTGGAGCTTCCCTGTCTGTAACACAATCGAAAGAAGGCCAAACGCCGTACGCACTGCGGCGCTTGGCCTTCTTTGCGTACGATCTTCGGTGATCTATCTGACATCAGGCTGCGCTTTCAGCGTCATTTCAGCTTTGTGTGTTAACATGGAAATGCTGACAAAGCATAGCAAACAGGAATGGAGGCAAAAACATGATATCGGTCGAACATTTGACCAAATGCTATGGCGGCTTCAAGGCAGTCGATGACCTTTCGTTCGAAATAGACGAGGGACATGTATATGGCTTTCTGGGGCCAAACGGCGCCGGAAAATCCACCACCATGAACATTATGACCGGCTGTTTGTCTGCTACAGAGGGAAGCGTTAAAATTGATGGTTACGACATCTTTGAAGATGCAGGCAAAGCAAAAAAACTGATTGGCTATCTGCCGGAGCAGCCGCCGCTGTATATGAACGAAACGCCGATGGAATATCTGCGTTTTGTAGGTGAGGCCAAAGGGCTTCATGGCGCAGAGCTGGAATCTCAAATCGAGGAAGTGATCCGCCAGACAAAAATCGGAGATGTGAAGGGCCGCAGGATTTCCTCGCTTTCAAAGGGTTACAAGCAGCGCGTCGGAATCGCGCAAGCGCTGCTGGGCAATCCGAGGGTCATCGTCCTTGACGAACCGACTGTCGGTCTGGACCCCATGCAGATCATTGAGATCCGCGCGCTGATCAAAGAGCTGGGACAAACGCACACTGTTATTTTCAGCTCACACATCCTGTCAGAGGTGCAGACGATCTGCGACCGGATTTTGATTATCTCCAAAGGAAGGCTGGTCGCCTTTGATGAACCGGAGAACCTGGAAAAAAGGCTGCTGGCGCCGAACGAGATCACCATCACAGCCGACTCGTCCCAACAGGAGATCCGGGAGATCCTCTCCTCCGTCAAAAACATCTCGGATGTGCGCATCGAGGCGCGGGATGAAAGATTTGTGCAGGCGCATATCAAAACCGACTGTGAAGACATTTTTGCAGTATCCCGCGCAGTGTTTTTTGCCTTTTCCACAAGAAAAACAGCTCTGCTTGAGATGTCGCTGAAAAAAGCGAATCTGGAGGACGTGTTTATCGAGCTGACAGAGAACGACGGAGAAAAACAGCCGCCTGAAGGACGAGCCCAAACAGCTAAAGAGGGAGAAAGCGAGGGGATGAGTAAATGACTGCGGTATTGAAGCATGAATTGCGGGCGTATTTCCATTCGCTGACCGCCTATGTTTTCGGCGCATTTCTGTTGGCTTTTGTTGGGATCGGCGCCATGATGTATAATCTTCAGGCAGCCGTGAGCAACTTTGAATATGTTCTCAGCTTCGGCTGTCTCGTCTTTGTGGTCATCGTCCCAATCCTGACGATGCGCGTCATCGCGGAGGAGCGCAAGCAGAAAACAGATCAGCTCCTGTATTCCCTGCCCATCACCACCACACAGGTAGTCATCGGGAAATATCTGGCACTGCTCACGGTCTATCTTATCCCTCTGTGCATCATCTGTATTTACCCGCTGATTTTCTCGCAGTTCGGCGACGTTTATCTATTGACATCCTATGGTTCTGTTTTTGCCTTTTTTGTTCTGGGCGCCGCGCTGATTGCAGTGGGCGTGTTTATTTCTTCCCTTACAGAAAACCAGGGCTTTGCCGCGGGCATCGGCATTGCTGTAATTTTGCTGAATTATTACAGTGTCAGCCTTTCAGAGTACGTCTCTTCCACGGCAACCGGCTCTGTGATTGCTCTGGGCGTTATTGTTCTGGCTTTGGGGGCGGTAATCCGATATTTGACAAAAAACGATAACCTCGCCTATGCGTTCAGTTTTATTCTGCTCCTGGCAATTGCGGCGGTCTGCTTTATCGACAGCTCTAAATTTGAGGGTTTGCTGCCGCGCATTATGGAAAAGCTGTCGCTGTTTGAGCGTTTTTACACCTTTGTCAACGGAGTGTTTGACATGACGGCCATCGTATATTTTCTGTCGGTTATTGTATTCTTCCTGTTTCTGTCTGTGCAATCGCTTGAGAAACGGAGGTATAACTGATGAAAAAGATGAACCCGCTAAAGAAAAATCCGCCAAGCCTCAACGCCTTTCGCGGCGGTTCGTACTCGCTGATAATCTCTGCCGTAGTGCTGGCACTTTTGGTTGTGGCAAATGTCTTTGCTTCTGCCCTGCCCTCCGCAATGACAAAATACGACATCAGCTCTACGAAATTGTACTCCGTTACAAGCAACACAAAGGTGGTTGTGAACGCACTGGAGCAGGACGTGACGATTTACTGGATCGTTCAATCCGGAAAAGAGGACGACATCATTGAAAACCTGCTCAGCAAGTACGAAACCCTTTCCGGGCATATCAAGGTCGTAAAGAAAAACCCGGACGTTTTCCCGACTTTCACGGAACAGTATACAAACGAAACCGTTCAAAACAACAGCTTGATTGTGGAATGCGGAGACCGCAGCCGGTTTATCGGCTATGACGATATCTATATCCAAGAAGCAGATGTGTATTCCTATTCCTACAACACCTCCTTTGACGGCGAAGGCGCCATTACCTCAGCCATTGATTATGTGGTCAGCGAGGAACTGCCGCAGTTGTATATGCTGGAGGGGCACGGCGAAGCAGAGCTTCCGGCTACATTCAGTGAACAAATTGAAAAGGAGAACATTGAGGTCAGCAGCTTTTCACTGTTGACGGTAGATTCCGTGCCGGAGGAAGCGGACTGTGTGCTGATTTACGCACCCACCAGCGATATTTCCGAGGAAGAACAGAAAATGCTGGCCAACTATGTGACAGACGGTGGAAAGCTGCTTGTCATGGCAGGGCCCACAAAGGAAGGGACGCTGAAAAATCTGTACGGTCTGTTGGAGGCATATGGCGTAGAGGCCAGCGACGGCGTAGTAATTGAGGCGGACCGGGAACACTATGCGTTTCAGGCGCCTTATGTACTGCTTCCGGATATGGCCGGCAGTGACATTACAGACTCTCTGATTGAAGAAAACTATTTTCCCATCATGCCGATTTCCCAAGGGATGAAGATCACCGGCTCTTCCGGAAATGGGACTGTGACAGAGCTGCTCACGACCTCAGACGCAGCCTTCAGCAAAATTGCAGGATACAGCCTTTCCACCTATGAAAAAGAGGAGGACGACATTGACGGTCCATTCTCTGTTGCACTCTCGGTCGAGGCCAACAGCGGCGGGAAAATCGTCTGGTTCGCCTCGTCGAGCTTCCTTGAGGATATGTACAATGCCTATTCCTCTGGGGCCAACGGAGACATGGCCATGAACGCGTTGTCATCTCTGGTCGGCGAGAGCGAAGCCATGGCGATTCGAAGCAAGTCGCTGAATTACAATTATCTGACGATCAGCGCGTCCACGTCCTCTTTGCTGAAGGTGATGATGATCGGCGTGTTCCCGCTTTTGTATCTGGGAATCGGCATCTGCGTGGTACTGACAAGGAGGAAAAAACAGAATGAAACGGTATAAAAGGCTGTATCTGCTGCTGGGCGTTCTGGCCGTCGCCTGCATCGCAACCTTCGGTGTACTCCGGTTCGAAGAACATCAGGAGCAGATCAAAAACAGCGATGAAATCATTTTGAAGGTTCCCAGCGACACAGTAACATCGCTGTCGTGGGAGTATCAGGAGGAATCCCTCTCTTTTCACAAGGAAGAAGTATGGCTTTACGATGAAGATGAAGCGTTTCCTGTAAGTGAGGAAAAGATAAATGGACTGCTGGCGCAGTTTGAGGAATTCGGCGCGTCCTTTATTATTGAGAATGTTCAAGATTACGGTCAATACGGGCTGGATGTCCCGGTTTGCACCATCCGGTTTTCCACCGATGAACAGGAATATGAGGTGCAGTTGGGCGATTACAGCAGCATGGATTCCGAGCGGTACGTTTCAATCGGAGATGGAAATGTCTATCTGGTGCAAAACGACCCGCTGGATCAGTTCGACGCAGTGCTCAGCGACATGATCGACCACGATGATGTCCCCCGCTTCGATGCCGTGGCTTCGATCCAATTTTCCGGAGATGAAACATACAGTATCGTTTATGAGGAGGGCAGCGATAACACCTATTGTGCCGATGATGTTTATTTTGCCCAAATAGGCGGCGAAATGCTGCCGTTGGACACCGAACGCGTGCAGAGCTATCTGGACAGCATAACCGACGCGGTTCTGACGGATTATGTCACCTATAACGCAACGGAGGAAGAGCTGCAGTCCTATGGGCTGGATTCACCGGAACTGACAATTTCGGTGAACTACACTTCGGAAGACGAAGATGGCGAGAGCTTTTCCGATGCCTTTGTGCTGAATATCAGCCGGGCTCCTGATGAAAAGACTGCGGCCGAAGCGGATGAGACAACCGAAGCGGAGAGCAGCGTCGAAAAGGGAGAGACAGACAGCAAAGAGGAAGAGATTACGGCTTACGCGCGGGTTGGGGAATCGCAGATCGTCTATCAGATATCTGCAGCGGATTACAAAGCGCTGACAGCCGCGGCGTACAACTCTCTTCGTCATCTTGAGGTGCTCAGCGCAGACTTTGCAGACATCGAGCAAATCGACATTTCTCTTGATGGTGCGGAGTATACCATTGCTTCCGAAAAAAAAGGCAACGATCGCACATATTTCTATGGCGAGGAAGAGCTGGATATCGCCATGTTCCAGAGCGCTCTGGAAGGCTTGGTTGCGGAAAGCTTTACGTCCGAGCAGCCCTCGCAGCAAGAAGAGATTGGCCTGACGGTTTATCTGGATAATGAAAATCATCCGGAAGTTCAGATTAAACTGTATCGCTACGACGGCTCTCACTGCCTTGCGGTGGTTGACGGTGCGCCGGTGTCGCTGGTGACGCGTACCAGCGCAGTCGATCTGATCGAAGCCGTCCATGCCATTGTGCTGGACTAAAAGCGCGTGAAAGCACATGGGAAAACCATTTAATAAGCGGCCGCCGGAATGATTCCGGCGGCCGCTTATTGGTTTCCAGCAATACGGAGGATGTCTTTCATTTATGGGTATGCGGCACCATCCGTTATGGAAAGCTTTGCTTGAACTTCAATAGTGTAAACTTTATAAAATTTTTTCTTCGTTAATAAACCAATCCGAACCCATCGCCAATCGGCACAAGTTCGAATTCACGTGAAAAAACAAAGACTCTTTTTGACACCAAATGTGAACCTCTCCAACCTTGTGTGCAAGGGTCAAACGGTATGTGCTTCTTTTAATTGTTTGTTTTTAATCATGGTGTGCATTCTCGTATGCTTTCCGTACATCCTCCGGCAAACCATTAGGAATCATGCTCCGCACCCGATCTTCGCTGCCATCCTGCGATGCCTGCCCATAGTACCAGCACTTGAATTTCAGCATATCCAACACTTGGTTCATATGGGCAATTTCCGCCTCCAGTGTTTCCCTTTGCTTTTCAAAGAATGCCTTTCTCTGGGAGTAGGTGGATGCACCTTTCACGCACCAGTCCATAAATTGCTTAATATCCTTGATTTCCAGTCCGGACTTTTTCAAACACTCAATAACCCTCAATGCTTCAAGTTCGGTATCACTAAATTTGCGGATGCCCGATACTCGCTCCATCTCCGGAAAAAGTCCCTGTTTATCGTAATAGCGCAAGGTAGAAATGGGCAAACCGAACATTTCTGAAACTTGTCCAATCGTATACATACGCTCTCCTGAAAAAAATTACAAATAAATTTTCAAATCCATCTTGACCTAAAGTCAGGTTTATGTATTACCATAACTATAGCAGAAATGCAAAACCGATGCAATGGAAGGAGATTTTTCGATGCGTAAAAATGTTTTGATTATTTCTTCCAGTCCTCGTAAAGGCGGCAATTCCGAAACACTGGCAGCATCTTTTGCAAAAGGCGCACAGGATGCCGGAAACCATGTAGAAACAGTCTGGCTTCGTGAAAAGCAGATTGGGTTCTGCAAAGGCTGTCTGGCTTGCCTCAAGGCCGGCCATTGTGTAATTAAAGACGACGCGGCGGAGATTGCCGCAAAGATGCACGACGCAGATGTGCTAGTGTTTGCCACTCCGGTCTATTACTACAGCGTCAGCGGCCAGTTTAAAACCATGCTGGATCGTGCCAATCCGCTGTTCGGTACGGACTATGCTTTTACAAAAGCTTATCTTCTGGCAACGGCGGCGGAGAATGAAGCAGCGACGGTAGAGGGCACTGTCAAGGCGGTACAAGGCTGGGTAGACTGCTTTGACCGCTGTGAATTGGCAGAAACCATCTTTGCAGGCGGTGTCAGCAGCGTTGGTGATATTGCCGGACATCCTGCACTGGAACAGGCTTATCAGTCAGGCAAGGAGGTATAAACGTGGAAAATTTAGAATTGACTCAAGAATGGGATAAGGTCTTTCCCAAAAGCAACAAAGTAGACCATCAGAAAATCACCTTCCATAACCGCTATGGCATCACGCTGGCGGCGGATATGTATACGCCAAAAAATGCTGCCGGAAAGCTCTCAGCCATTGCGGTCAGCGGTCCTTTTGGCGCGGTGAAGGAGCAGTCTTCCGGGCTGTATGCTCAGACAATGGCGGAGTTTGGATTCTTGACCATCGCCTTTGACCCGTCCTTTACCGGCGAAAGCGGCGGCAGTCCCCGTTATGTGGCATCCCCGGACATCAACACGGAAGATTTCTGTGCCGCGGTGGATTTTCTGTCCGTGCAGGAAAATGTTGACTCCGACCGCATCGGTATCATCGGCATTTGCGGCTGGGGCGGCATGGCAGTCAATGCCGCTGCTATGGATACCCGCATTAAGGCAACCGCTGCCATGACCATGTATGATATGGCTCGTGTGAACGCCAATGGATATTTTGACAGCGAAAACACCGCCGATGCCCGTTACGCAAAGAAACAGGCGATGAACATCCAGCGCATCGAGGACTACAAAAACGGCAGCTACGCTCTTGCCGGCGGCGTGGTCGACCCACTGCCGGAGGATGCACCGCAGTTTGTGAAGGATTACCATAGCTATTATAAGACCCGGCGCGGCTACCATCCTCGCTCTCTCAATTCGGGCAGTGGCTGGAATGTTACTTCTTCTCTTCCCTTTATAAATATGCCGATTTTGCAGTATTCCAGCGAAATTCGGTCTGCCGTCCTACTGGTGCATGGAGAAAAGGCGCACTCCCGTTATTTCAGCGAGGGTGCATATGAAAAGCTGACCGGAGACAACAAGGAATTGATAATCATTCCGGGTGCAAACCACGTTGACCTCTATGACAGCCCGACTGCAATCCCCTTTGAAAAACTGAAAAGTTTTTTTGAGGAATATCTTAAATGAAAGAACGGATTTTTCTTTGTCTGCTGTTAGCGACTGTATCGCTGCTCTGCAGCTGCTCTGAGCAGCGGTATGTTCCAGACAGTATATCGTCGCATGCAGAAATCACCGCCAAGCCGAGAACTACGCGATCTGAGAAAAGCACCACTCTGCCTGGGCCCGAGCCACAGGAAAAAGAACTCACGATGATCGTAAATGGTATGGCGTTGGATGTCTCGTGGGAGGATAATGAAACAGTTGAGGAATTGCTCGTCTATGCCCAAAACGGAACAATTACAGTAAACACTACGATTTACGGCGGCTTTGAACAAGTGGGCAGTCTGCCTCAGAGTTTTTCCAGAAATGATGTACAGATGACCACCGAGCCGGGAGATATTGTGCTGTATTCCGGTAATCAGCTTGTGGTGTTTTTTTCCTCAAACACTTGGAACTACACCAAACTGGGGCATATTAACTTGGCTGCGGAGAAACTGGCGGGATTGTTGGGCGGTGACTCAGCGGTTATTGAAGTCAAATACGAATAATCGAGCAGAAAGGACGCAAGGAGTGCGTTGACCTTATAATTCTTCCTGTTCGTATTATGCACAACATCCAGCTCTAAAAATTAAAAAGTTTATACACAAAAAGGCACTACGGCAACCAAGGAGTGGTCGCCGTAGTGCCCGCTTTCGTTAAATGGCAGGGACTTTGCAAAAAGAAACTGGACACCCGCTCTGATACACATTGTGTCAAAATTGGTATCCAGTTATGGTGGAGATGACGGGAATCGAACCCGTGTCCGAAAAGAGGTCCACGCTAGTATCTCCGGGTGCAGTTCACCTACAGGATTCCCCCATCGGCAGGCCGGTAAACGGGCCGCCGCTTCGGTAGCTTCATCAGTTCATGGCAGCAAACAAAGCTTGATGCTGCTCACGTGCACCGCTAAATGATGCCTTGACCCCGGCGCGCGGTAAGCCGGGCAAGACAGCTGCCTTTAATTAGGCAGCGACAGCTAATTTATTGTTGTTAGCTATTTTTTTGGAGGCGTTTTAAGTGCGTCCCCCCGAGCACTACCCGCTGCTTTCGCTTTCCTCTCCCCGTCGAAACCTTTACATCCCCATATAAAAGGCTGTTCGATGACAGCCTTAACGGCGCTGCTCTTTCATGGCGCGGTCGATGTCCCGTTTTGCTTCCCGCGCCGCCATATCGGCTCTCTTGTCATAGAGCTTTTTGCCTTTGCACACACCAAGCTCCAACTTTACTTTACCACGTTTGAAATAAAGCTGCAAGGGGATCAGTGTATATCCTTGCAGCTTCTGCTGCTCCTGCAGGTGTTTGATCTCCCGTTTATGCACCAGCAACTTGCGTTTACGCACCGGGTCCCGGTTAAAAATGTTGCCTTTCTCATATGGGCTGATGTGCATGCCCAAAACATACAGCTCACCGCCGTCGATCTCCACCCACGAGTCCTTCAGATTTACTGCGCCGGTACGGATGCTTTTCACTTCCGTTCCCACCAGCTCGACGCCCGCCTCCATGGCTTCCATGACAAAATAGTCGTGGCGTGCCTTGCGGTTCACTGCGATCAACTTGCTGTTTTCCTGTCCGGCCATTTTGTCACCTCCTGCCGTGGGATAATAGAATACCCGATTGCGGCCCCTTTGTCAAGTGCTTCGCCCGCACACGTCACAATTCGCCGCGGTTTGCCAGTGAACGCCCCAGTGTTACCTCATCGGCATACTCCAGATTACTGCCCACGGGAAGGCCATAGGCAAGCCGCGTGGCTTTCACACCCAGAGGCTTGACAAGCTTCGCCACATACATGGCTGTCGCCTCCCCCTCCACCGTGGGATTGGTCGCCATAATGATTTCCTTTACACCGCCTGCCTGAATACGCGCCAACAGCTCTTTGATGCAGAGCTGTTCTGCGCCCACACCGTCCATCGGAGAAATCAGCCCGTGCAGCACGTGGTACAGCCCCCGATATTCCCGCGTGCGTTCAAACGCCGTCACGTCCCGCGGGTTTTCCACCACACAGATCACGCTGTGGTCCCGCGCCTCTCCGGTACAGATGGCACAGATCTCATCCTCTGTAAAATTCTGGCACACTCTGCAGCGATGGATTTTCGTATGGGCTTCTTCAATGGCGCGGGCAAAGTCCAGAGCTTCTTCTTTATCCATGCTCAGCACCTGATACGCCAGGCGCGTGGCGCCTTTCCGGCCGATGCCCGGCAGCTTGGCGAATTGTTCGATCAGCCGTTCCAGCGGCGCCGCGTTATATCCCATAATGCGATTCTCGCTCCTTCTGCGTTCTTCCCGTTACAGACCCAGCCCCGGAATATTCAGTCCGCCCGTCAGCGCACCCATTTCCTTTTCCGATGCTTCGTCCACCACACGCACAGCTTCGTTTACCGCCGCAGCAATCAGGTCTTCCAGCATTTCCACGTCATCTTTTTCAACAACGTCCGGGTTGATTTTCAGCCCTGTCACCTGATGTTTGCCCGTCATCTTCAGTTCTACCATGCCGCCGCCCGAGGTGACGCTGTACTCCGTGTTTTCCAGTTCCTCCTGCTTCAGACGCATATTCTCCTGCATCTGCTGCACCTGCTGCATCAGCTGCTGCTGGCTCTGCTTGCCGTACCCCTGCGGTAATCTTGCTTTCATTACGATTTCTCCTTTATATCATTCGTTTTCGTAAACTATTTCAACACCCTGCCGTTCCAGCTGGCTTAGAACGTCTTCGGCACTCTGTCTGGCCTCTTCCTCCTGCCTTTTGCGCTTGTAGGGTCCGATGGCATATCTTGTGCCCGTCACTTCGGCAATGGTTTTTTTGATAAGGTCTGCCGAATAGTCATTTTTGCGCATATACTCCAAGAAAAGGTCGCTTCCGTCGATCAATACACGCTTGCCATCATAAAATGCATTGGAATTGCGCAAATAGACAAACAAAAGCTGATCCTTGGCCTCCATCGCCGCAACGACTTTTTTCCATGCCGCAAACGGCTCCTGTACCACACCGTCCGCCAACGGCGGAGGCGGCGCCAGAGATGGCGCCGCCGGCTTCGGCGCGGAAGGTTCCTTCTTCGGTGCCTGCTGCGGAGAGGATACAGCCACAGGTTTGGCTTCGGCGGCTGAAGCAGGCATTTGGGCAGAGGACACAACCGCCGGTGCAGTTTCAGCAGCCGAAGCAGCTGCCGCACTTAACTGCGCTCCCGGCGCAGAGACAGAAGCCGCCGCAAACGGCTGCGGGGCGGCAGGCACAGCAGCAAAGGGCTGCGAAACAACAGGATGAACCGTCTGGACATCCGGCGCATCCTCGCACAGCTTGAACAACGCGACTTCCAGCTCGATGCGCGCGTCGGTCCCCTTCCCCATCTTGTCCAGCGCACCACATAAGATCTTGATGGCGCGTACCGCATCATTCTGAGGAACTTTGGGCGCAGCCTCCAGATACTTCCGCTCTTCTTCCGGGCTCACACCTACCAGCAGACCTTGTCCGCCGGACATTCCGGCAAGCAGCAGATTGCGGTAATGCAGGATCATTTCATCGCACAAGCGCTTGATATCGATGGATTTCTCCCGCAGCTCCGCCACCAGGCGAAGCGCGCCCGCCGCATCCTGCCTTGCCACGGCACCGGCCAAATCAAACAGGTAGCTTTTATCAGTCACGCCCGCCATACGGCGCACAACGTCCGCATCCACCTGGTTCGTCACGCCTGCGCATGTATCCAAAATGGAAAGCGCGTCGCGCATCGCCCCGTCGGCCAACCGCGCGATCAGCCCGGCGGCATCCGGCGTCAATTCGATTTTCTCCTGCCCGGCCACATACAGCAAACGGCCCTCGATATCCTGAGGCGCAATGCGGGTGAAATCATAGCGTTGGCATCGGGACAGAATCGTCGCGGGCACCTTGTGGATCTCCGTGGTGGCCAAAATAAAAATAACGTGGCTGGGCGGTTCCTCCATTATTTTGAGCAGCGCATTGAACGCCGCTGTGGAGAGCATGTGCACCTCGTCGATAATATATACTTTGTATGTGCAGACACTGGGCGTGTAAGCCGTTTCATCCCGCAGATCCCGGATATTGTCCACGCCATTGTTGGATGCGGCGTCGATTTCCACAACGTCCATCACACTGCCATCGTCAATACCCGTACATACCGGGCATTGTCCGCAAGGGTCTGCGCCATTCCGGCTTTGACAGTTCACTGCTTTGGCGAATATCTTGGCGCAGGTCGTTTTACCGGTGCCGCGCGTGCCTGTAAAAATGTAGGCATGTCCTACTTTGTCGTGCAATATCTGGTTCTTCAGCGCCGTGGTAATGCCCGCCTGGCCCACAACGTCCTCAAATGTTGCAGGACGCCATTTACGGTAAAGCGCACGGTACATATTCACGGCCTCCTTTTGAAGATGCGGCAAAAAACAGGACAGGACGCGGCGCTAAACGCCCGTTATACGGCTCGGCATACAGAGGACAGGCTGCCTGCGGCGCACAAGGCAGGCCACTTAATGCTGCTCGGTTCCCCGCCTGACATGGTTCATGGAGCCCCGTCGCACAGGGCCCGCCCTCTGTATGCCGAACAGTACAAACCTTCGCCCTGTCCGGTTGTTCTCTGATGCGGCTCCCCGGCCGCCGCACCTTCGCCTTTATACGGAACTGCAGACATGCGTGGCCACGGCCGCGCCTCCGGGTGTTTCGGGTTATATTATACTATATTTTCAAGCCGAATGCAAGAAAAAAGCGGGACGCGGCAAAGCCGCGTCCCGCCTGCACGCAGGCATTCTTATTTAATGATCTCTCCGCTGTTGGGGCCGCCCGCAGCATTGCTTTCGTCGGTATCGATATGCATAGCCGTAGCGAATTTCTCGCTCACACGAATGACCACATCATCGAACACCAGCTTACGGCCGTTGCCGCCTGTAACGACCTTGACAATATCCTTGTCCGCCACGCCTGCGGCCGCTGCATCGGCCGGAGTCATGTGGATATGCCGCTTGGCAATGATAACGCCCTCGCCGATCTCCACCTCGCCTGCCGGACCGACAAGCTTGCAACCGGCAGACCCGACCACATCACCGGATTCACGCACCGGTGCGACAATACCAATGGAGCGCGCATCGGTCATGCTCAGCTCCACCTGCGTGGCGCTGCGGCACGGGCCGAGAATCGAAACATTGGCAAGCTCCTTCTTCGGGCCGACAACCGTCACGCGCTCGTTAGACGCGTACTGGCCGGGCTGAGAAAGCTCTTTTTTCACAGTGAGCTGATATCCTTTGCCGAACAGGGTCTCCAGATCGGCCTCGGTTACATGCACATGACGGGCAGAAGTTTCCACAAGAATATTCATTATAAGTCCTCCTTCCAGGTACAATACTATTTTAGCAATCCGCATTTAAAACCGCAAGGGGTATGTGCTATAATTAAAAGAATAAAGCAATAAAAGGTGATTAAAAATGGATTTTGAGCAATTAAAGCAAACCTGCCTTGTGTGCGAAAAGTGCGATCTGTGCTGCACCCGCACCCACGTCGTGTTCGGCACGGGAAACCCCAACGCCGAAGTTCTGTTCATCGGCGAGGCGCCGGGACGCAACGAGGACGAGCAGGGCCTTCCCTTTGTGGGACGCAGCGGCCAGCTGCTGGACCAATACCTGAAAGCGATTCACCTGGACCGCGAAAAAAATGTGTTCATCACAAACATCGTCAAGTGCCGCCCGCCTGAAAACCGGGACCCTCTGCCCAATGAATGGGACGCATGCATCCCCTATCTGCGCGAGCAGTTCCGGCTGATCAAGCCGAAAATCGTCGTCTGCCTGGGGCGTATCGCCGCGCAGCGCATCATCCGTCCGGATTACAGCGTCATGAAAGAGCACGGCCAGTGGGTGGAAAAGAACGGCGTTTACTTCACCGCCACACTCCATCCCGCCGCGCTGCTCCGAAGCCCGGGCAACAAGCCGCTGAGCTTCGCAGACTATGTCGCCATCCGCGAAAAAATCGAAGCCGTGTGCACCCACACTTATGATTGACCGAAGCGCAGGCATTATCCTGCAAACCCGCTGTAAAACAGCGGGTTTTTGTGTCAAAATCCCAGCATTTACATACTATGGACTAAAGGGGTGTATGCATATGCAACAGCAGGAATTGGATTTCTTTTTGGGAGCGCTTTCCCCCACCGGTTTTTCTAGTTATTACACACAAGTTGTAAAAGATGCGGAAACACAGACCTCGGCCCTTTTGAAGGCCGGCCCAGGCTGCGGCAAATCTACCCTGCTGCGGCGCATCGCGGCCCATCTTGAGGAACAGGGCGAGACTGTGGAGCTCATCCACTGCTCCAGCGATCCGGACTCTTTGGACGGTGTCATCTGCGGCGCGCGGAAATTTTCGGTAGTGGATGCTACCCCGCCGCACGGCGCGGTACATAAACACACTTTTTCATGAAGAATATATAACGTCATATTTAATTATTGCAGAATACATTGCGAATGTTTAAAATTCGACTTTTTCGGCAAAACAAGCATTGCGTTCGCCCAAAAGCAGGTTCGCGGCTTCGTTTTCATGCTGCACGCGGTACTTTGCGGACAGAACATGCACAGAATACGGGACCCTTTTGTACGTATTTTCTAAAGAAAATGAGCAGAACGGAAAGCTGCCTTTAAAACAGCTTTCCGTTCTGTTATATACGTCTGCCGAATCTCGCCGGCGGTGTGTTTTACATATCTTCCAGGGGATTCGACCACGTATAGTGCAGCTTTGTTTTTCTCCAGTCCATGCGCTCCATCATGACGTCCATAGGCGTTCCCGCCTGCTGCACAGGCCGGAAGCTGACGATATTGTTCGCAGACGTCTTTCCGAAGAACATCTCATCACAGAAATCCACAATGGCGATCCAATCCGCCGCCTGAAATTCGTGTTTTCCTTCTCGGAAATGCAGAGCATTTTTTTCGGGGACACCCAAAAAATCAAACACTTCCTGCGCGGCACGCCAGGTGACCTGGGTGCCGAACGTGTTAGCCCAAACATCGCCCAAGCCGTCCGTTGTGATCAGTGCGCGCGGCGCAATCAACGCCTTTGCGAAGTGCATATCAAAGGGCAGGCGGTCCTCGTCTTGCAGTGTTCCCAGTTTGTCCAGAGAAAAGTTCGCCATAAACTCCATCTGATTTTTGGCCACCGGGAAATTGGAACGCGTATAGCGCTTTTGCCGCGCACCGAATTCTCCAAAGGCGTCCGTCCACCAGTATCCCAGCATGTCATTGATGCTGCCGGCCGTTTCGCACAGCCCAATGCCTTCGCCGTAGCGTCCGCCCAAAAAGCGGAAGCAGCCCGCCCCGCCGCAGCCGGAGCCGTTGGGTGCGCACAGCGCGATGCGCTCGTCGTAAATTGCAGCGCACAGCGCCACCTTGCCGCCGCGGGAATGTCCTGTGGCGATGATCTTATCGGTATCCGCCCAGTCTGTTGTGAACAGATAATCCACCAGGCGGCTGTGTCCCCAGGCCCACATGGCAATGGCGCCCCAGTCGCACTCCGGGAAAGCCTTCGCCACAACACCGTTAATGGCGTCCCCGTTGTCCGGAGCGAGCTGTTCCTTGTCGAATTCCATAATGGCATAGCCTCTGCGGCAGACGATCTCCTCTTCTGCCGGAGAACCATGACGGCCCGTAAACTGGTTCCATGTGAAAACAGGGACCCTGCCTTCTTTCACCGGCCGGATCAGGTCTGCATAAAACACGACCTCGCCCTTCCGTCCTGCCGTGAGCTTTATTGTTTCGGCCACGCCCTTTCCGTTGTAGACAGGACGCGAGAAAACGACCTCGCCTTTTGTTACGCCGGAATCTTTAGGCATATGTCCGTACAGGTAATGGGCAAGCAGTTCTTTGAGATATTCCCGTTGGGCAGGCCATTCTTCAGGCGTCATCACACGGCTTCCGTCCGGTTTTTCAAAGGGGTCCGGAAGTTCCGGGATGCTGGGCAAATCGTCTTTTTTGCGAAAATAGTATTCCATTATTCTTTTACGCCTCCAATCATAACGCCGGAAACAAAGTATTTCTGTACAAACGGATATACCACAAGAATCGGCAGTGTGGAAACCACGATGGTCGCATATTTAATAATCTCCGCCAGAGCCGTTACATTGGTCGCCTCTCCGCCTGTATTCACGATGGCGTCCGCAGAGCTTGTGAGCAGTATCTCACGCAGGAAGAGCTGCAGCGGATACAGCTCGCGGCTGCGCAGGAACATCGTCGCGGGCAGCCATTCGTTCCAGCGGGCCACAGCATAGAACAGCAGCACCACGGCTACGGTTGCCTTGCTCAGAGGGATAATGATGCGGAACAAACAGGTGAAATCAGACGCGCCGTCCAGCTTCGCAGCTTCGATCAGGCTTTCGGGTACGCTGGCAAACGCCGTGCGCATCACGATCATATTATAAGTGTTCAGTGCCGTCGGGAGCAATATCGCCCAACGCGTATCCACCATGCCCAACTGATTGATCCACAGGTAAAACGGTATCATGCCACCGTTGAAGTACATGGTGAACATGATAACCATTGTCAGCGGCTTCTTGAGCAGATAGCCCTTGCGGCTGAGCACGTAAGCGCCCAAAAACGTAAGCAGCATGCTGATGGCAGTACCGGCGACAACATAAATAAGCGTGTTCATATAGCCGGAACCCAGTTCACCTGTGAACACATGCTTGTATGCTTCCAGTGAAAAGCCCGCAGGAGCCCAAAGCACCGTAAAATCGTGCTTGATGAACTGATTCGGGTCGCTGAAAGAAGCAAATACCACATACAGAAAAGGATACAGACAGATGATGCCGATGAACGCCAGAAAAACATAATTCAGGATGTTGAACAGGCGGCTCGCACCTGATTCTCTTTCAACCATTGCCGTTTCCCCTCCTTACCACAAGCTGGTCTCGCTGACCTTGGCGCTGATTTTGTTCACCACAACGACAAGGACAAAGTTGACCAGAGAGTTGAACACGCCAACGGCTGCGCTGAAGCTGAAATTCGATTCAACGATGCCCTTGCGGTAAACGAATGTGGAAATGACGTCCGCTGTTTCGTAAATGCTGCTGTTGTACAAAAGCAGTATCTTGTCATAGCCTACCGTCATAAACTGGCCCACGCGCAGGATAAACATAATGATGATCGTGGGCAGGATGCACGGCAGCGTCACATGGAGCACACGGTGGAACCGTCCGGCGCCATCCACTGCGGCCGCGTCGTACAGCGTCGGGTCCACGCCGGAAAGCGCCGCCAGATAAATGATAGAGTTCCAGCCGATGGTCTGCCACAGATCGCTGATCACATATACGGCGCGGAAACGCTCCGGGTCCAGCAGCATCGTTTCCTGGGGCACACCGAAGAAAGCCAGCAGTGTGCTCACCAAGCCGGTGCTCTGCGTGAATTCCTTGATCAAGCCGCAGATAACCACAAGCGAGATGAAGTGCGGCAGATAGCTGACTGTCTGAATCGTGCGCTTAAACAACTTGTTTTTTGCCTCGTTGAGCAAAAGTGCAAACAGGATCGGCGCAGGAAAGCACACGACGATGGTGTAAAGGCTGACCAACAGAGTATTGCGGATAACACGCCAGGCATACGGCCCCTGAAAAAAGCTGATGAAATGTTTGAAGCCTACCCAGGGGCTGCCCCAGATACCGGCGCCGAAATTGAAATCTTTAAAGGCGATTTGAATACCCGCCATCGGAATATAAGAAAAGCAGATGTAAAACACGATGACCGGAATGGCCATGATATAGATCCATTTGTTTTTGGAAATATCCTTTTTGATGGTCTGCAGGATGAGCGGCGATTTTTTCATCGGCTTTCCTCCTTTCTGAAAGAGCGCCCCCTTGACCGGGGGCGCTTTTGATTTTGATTCAATGCCGCGGTTTATTGAACACGGCTGTTGTAACGTTCCAGTGCTGTTGTCTGAAGCTGCAGCACGGTATCAAGGCCGAGTGCCTTCAGGTTGTCCTGATATTTCGCAAAGTTATCCAGAGATTCGTTGCCCATAACAAACTTCGAGAACATCTCTGCCGCATAGGTGGAAAGCTCGTTGTAAGCATTGGCATACTCCGCCGATTCCTCGGTGAGCATCGTCGTGGAGGGCAGCCCGGCGCGGACCGTGCCGTTCGCACTGGAGGACCACAGATCAAGCGATTTCAGGTTTTCGTCTACTTCGCCTTCCTGCAGCGTATAATCACGTTTGGATTCCAAGCGCTGGGAGTGATCCATCGGATACGGGCCATTCAGGTTGCGGTAAACGCCGAACGCTTCGCTGGGGGCAATGCCCTGATCGTTGTTGACGATGCTGTCCGTCAGCTTCGGCCAGCCGTCCACGAATTCATAGCTTTCGCCTTCGATGCCCCAGTTCAGGATACGGTTGCCTTCCTCGCTCCAGCCGTAATCCAGTACCCTACACGCGGTGGCAATATCCTCACAGGAAGTGGTGATGGCCGCGCCCGAACCAATGTAGGCAGCGTTGCCCTGCTTGTAGACGAGCTGCTGCCCCTCTTCGAGCACGGGGTTCAGTACGCCCACAGGGTAAAATTCAGAATTGGGGTCGTCAGCCAGCACCTGACGGCGCAGATTGCCCAGGCCGGTAGGCATCATTTCAACCCAAGCGCCCACTTCACCATTGATGACCTTGGATTGTACGTTCGTACGGTCCTGCACCATGAAATCCGGGTCCAGCAGACCTTCGGAATAGAGCTTGTTCATAAAAGCAAGATACTCCTTGTAGCTGTCCTGTGCCGGGCCATAGAAGATGGAGCCGTCGTCCTTCAGTGCAAATGCTGTATTTCCGATGTCATATCCCACGACCGGCACCGTGATATCGTAAGCCGAAGAGAAGCACTGAGCCATCGTCAGCATCATGGCCTGGCAGGAAAGAGGATATTTGATGCCCATATCTTAAACGCCACCAGCGCTTCATACCAATCGTCCAGCGTGACAGGAATATCCAGCCCCGCTTTATCCAGCAGGTCCTTGCGGACCACCAGGCCGATGAAGCTTTCTTCATATGGTTCACGGTCAATGGTGTCCTGCCACACATCGCTGTCCTGGCTCGTATAGGTATAAACCCCAGGGAAGCAGTAGATATTACCGGAGTCTGTGGTGATCTCCTGCCGGACGTCCGGATGTGCGTCCAGATATGCGGAAAAATTGGGGGCATATTCTTCAATGTAATCGTTCAACGCCACGATCTTCCCATCCGCGATTGCCGCATCCGGGCCGCCGGGATAAGACGTAGCCCAACTGTAATACATAATGTCGGGCAGGTCGCTGGTCGCCACGATCAGGTTGAACTGCTCAGCAGACTGGCCGCTGGCCGGCTCCTGCCAATCAATGTCCACGCCCACATTTTTCTCATAGAGCTGCCAGCCCTTGTGTTCCGAAAAGGATTTCACTTGATTGGACGCCATGTTTTGCGGGTCCATCCACCAGGATACGGTTGTTGCCGTCCCGGCGGTGCTGCCGCCTGCGCTGGAAGCAGAGCCTGCCGCGGGCGCGGAAGAGCTTGCGCTTCCACCGCAGCCGGCCAGCGAGAGCGCCATGACTGCACATGCGAGGAATGCGGAAATGATTTTCTTCATGTTTGTACCTCTTTTCACTCCATTTTTTGTTATCCCGAACAATTCGGGGTTTCAACGCTTTCAGCCTAACAGTAATCCGTCAAAATTGCTATCTTTAGTTTTTAATGCAATGTATTTTTGTTTTGTATTTACAATTTTTCGCCATCGCTATTTTTTTGTCTATCACTATTTTTTTCAAATCTATTTGTAAACCGCACAAAAAAAGGGAAAGTTTTGTCAACCTTCCCGCCGAGACGATATTTCAAGCTCAGCTGTTGATGCTTCCGGGCGTCGTGCCCTCATATTTTTTGAAGATACGGATAAACGTATTGATATTTTCGAACCCGGCCTCATGCGCGGCTTGCGCGACCGAAATGTGCCGTTCCAAAATACACTGCTTCGCATATTTGACGCGCAGGCCGCTGATGTAATTCAAAAGGCCGATCCCTGTTTGCTGTTTGAACAGGTTGGAAAGATACGGTACGCTCATGCCCAGGTATTCCGCGGCCCGGGATACATTGAAATCCAGGTCTCTGTAATGCTCATTCACACACTGCATGATGCGCTCCATCGGCTGTTCCCGCGCTGCGCCCGCCGCAGTGTGAAAGCCCTCACAGGCGGCGGATGAGCGAAGCACCGTCGCCATCAGCATCTGTGCTATCTCATCCCGCGTGCCTGCGTGGCGCAGCAGATGCAGGTCCGCCCGCAGCGCCTCCCGCTGCTGCTCCCACACCTCGGGCATGGTTCCCAGGCAGCGCAGAATACCGCACAACAGGTCATACGCCAAACAGCGGCACATGCTGACAGGGAGCTCCTGCTCTTCCCAATTGTGCCGCAGAATCATCTGCAGAACAGAAGCTGCTTCTTCTTCATTTCCTGCCGCGATGTAGCGCATCAAAAGCTCTTCCTGCTCACTGGAAAGCCGCGGCACCTGCGCCGGCTGCAGAGTCGGCCCGCATTGTTCCTGACAACCGGCGGCTTTTTCATGCTGTTCGCGCAGCGCTTCGTTGGCCGCCAGATAAGCAAGATGGATGTTTTTAAAATCCCGCCATGGTTTTGAAAAGGCGCACAGAAAATCCCCGCCCGCCTCCCGCGCCGCGCGTTTCAGCAAAGCGTCCAGCTCCGCCACGGTTTGTTCGATCCCGCTGCCGGTGGCCGCGTTTAAAAGTATGCTCCACTGGCGTCCGCGCGGCAGAAGATAAGCCCGGACGCCCTGCGCCATATGGTTCAAAAGATCCTCCAGCGCTTCACGCTCACTGCCGCTGTCCAGCAGCGTCTCCGCTCCGCCTCCGGCGTCCAGCAGGACCACACCGAACCAATCGCCGCTGAAGCCGGCATCCAGACGCTCCAGGACCTGATGCAGATGCTTTTCATCATATACAACGTCGCCTTCAATGCAGGACTGCACAAATTCCTGCCGCAGCTCATTCCTCTGGTTCTCCCACAGCATTTGTATCTGATCTCTGCTGCTTTTTGCGTCTGTAAACGCAGCCAACAGCTGGTCATACTCATTTCCGCTCAGCGCGTGGCCCGCTGTGCCGGCAAGTTCCTTGCGAAGCCGGTTGAGCGGCTTGTATTGGATATACAAAAAACACAGACACAGCACCGCTGTCATGCAGACCATAGCCAGCATGACCGGGAGTGCCCGGCGGATGATCCAATCTGACTTTGCACCGATGGAAGACATCGGTACGACCGTGATAAGATGCCACCCGGCTTTCGGGAGCCGTTCGCGCTGTATCCAGTAGAGCTGTCCGCCCAATGTGATCTCCGAGTCCTCCGCGGAAGACACGTCGGCATTTTCCAGCAGCTCCGCAACCGCAGCGTCACCTGTTGCGCTCAGCAATGAGCCGTCCGAATCCAGCAGCACTGTCGTACTGTCCTCAACAGCGGAGTTTGACTGGATCATTCCCGCAATGGTTTCGGGGTTCATCACTTGTACCAATGTTCCTTTTGGCGTTCCGCCCACAAGGGGCACGCTCGTCAGCATCAATGCCTCTGATTTTCCACCTGTTTCAAACACATACAGCTCGTTGTAATGATAGTCCTGCAAAAGTGTGGTGAAATCCCCGGCAGACATGGCGGCTTCCAGCCCCAACGAAGCATAAAATTCATGCAGCCTGAAAATGGCGTCACTGGAAAGAGCCCTGCCGATATTGTCCATGTAAAGATATCGGCTCACCTCTCCGCCGGACTGGAGCGCGTATACCGAAAGAGACTGCTGAATGGGCTGCAAATTGTAATATTTCGAGCCGCTTGGGTCAGGCGTAGAAACAAAATCGTTTACCAGATAATCGTTGCTGATCTCATACGCACAGCGCTCCAGTTCATCGAAATAATCATTGATCGCGTTGTTGCTCTGCTTTTGCAACGTCTGCGTAATAGATTTATATTCACTGATGAGCTGGTTTCGCGCATTGCGCCCCAGCATAATGCACATGACCACCATCATCAAGAGCAGCAGCCCATAGGAAAGACACCAGGTATACAATACGCTTTTTCGTTTAAACATCTTCCCCATCCCTCTCGTTAGCCATAGAAATTATTATAGCACACATGCAGACGGCGCGCAAAACATCGAAACAAAAGAGACTGCGGACGCCCTCTCTTCGATAGCGCCCGCAGCCCCAATATATCCTTAATAAATAGCAGCAATATGTATATGCCGTACAGCCTGAGAGAAAAAGCTTTTATTCTTCGCCACACGCGGGGAACCGCACGCAAGCATATCCTCAACCACACCTTCGAAATGCACAGAGGCGACACGCCGACGGTTCATGCACCCCGCCATCAACTTTACATGATGTTTGTTTGTGGAGATATCTTCGATTTTCCGTCGGACCCCACCGTCTTTCCAAAGTGCGATTCCATAGGTCCTATGAACCACACCGTGCTCATCTCTTATCGCTCCTGCTGTTACAAAATAATACTCCAACTGGAATCCGCCCTTTCCGCCGAAAATAATAATTGCAGAATCCAGTATACTGAAAAAAGGCGTTAATTGCCGTTAAGAAAACGCGGGCAGCCGCCAATCTTCCGTTAAGACTTATTCCTTTTCCCCGTCCAGCATCCGGTAACCGACGCCGGTCTCCGTAAAAATATATTCCGGCTCCGCGGGGTTCTTTTCCAGCTTGCGGCGAATATTTGCCATATTCACGCGCAAAATCTGATTGCTGCCCCCTGTAACGCCGGGGCCCCAGGTCTCCCGCATCACAAAGTCGTAAGTAAGCACACGCCCGGCATGGCGCGACAGCAACGCGACGATATTATATTCCGTTTGCGTCAAATGCACATCCGCACCGTCTACCGTTACCCGGCGCTTGTCATAATCGATGCGCATTTTGCCCGCACGGAACACGCCGCCCGATGCATTTATATCCGCTCTGTTCTGGCTGTGGCGCAGCGCTGTGCGCACACGGGCCAACAGCTCGCTGGTCCCAAAAGGCTTTGTGATATAATCATCCGCGCCCAAATCCAAAGATTCCACCTTATCCCGCTCATGGGAACGCGCCGATACAACGATCACCGGCGTCTGTGTCCAGCTGCGCACCGTACTGAGCACTTTCTGCCCGTCGATATCCGGCAGGCCCAAATCCAGAATGATCAGATCCGGACAGTAGGAGGACGCCATCATCAACGCCTCCTCCCCCGTGGCTGCGCGTTTCACCTCATACTGGTTCGCGCGCAGAACCGTTGTGATGAAACTGGCAATGTTGCTTTCATCTTCCACCAGTAAAATCAAATATTTGTTTGCCATTTTTATTCCTCCTCCAGCGGAAGCCGAAATGTAAACTCCGCGCCGCCTCCAGGCACGTTGCGCGCCTCCATGGTTCCGCCGTGCGCTTTTACAATACTGTTGCAGACCGAAAGGCCGATTCCCATGCTGTGGTGGGCGTCCGCATGGTCCTCTCTGTCTCTTTGAAACATGCCGTCAAAAATATGCGCAAGCCGTTCCGGAGAAATGCCCGCGCCGTTGTCACTAACGCAAAATTGTGCGTTTTTCCCCTGCCGTGACACGGTAAGCCTTGCTCTTGTATCCGGCGGAGTATGAAAAGCCACGTTTTCCAGCAGATTTATGATCACCTGCTTGATGAGCATCGCATCCATGGGCACCATCAGCAAATCGTCCGGCACAGAAGCCGAGATCACGCGTTCCGGGAAACGTTTTCGAAATTTTGAAACAGCTTCTGCAACAACTTCCTCAGCCGCCTCCGGTACTTTATTCAAATTCGCTCCCACCGCCCCGTCTACACGCGTAACCGTAAGCAGATTTTCCACCATACCCACGAGCCATTCGGCATCTTCGTGTATCTCTCCCAGCAAAGTAAGGCGTTCTTTTGCTGTGAGCACACTGTCATTTTCCAAAATCGCAGAACTTGCCCCCAGAATGGAAGTAAGCGGCGTGCGCAGGTCATGCGACACGGCTCGCAGCAGATTGCTGCGCATCTTTTCGCGCTCCGCTTCAAGCTGAAGCTGTCCCTGTTCCTTGATGCGGACCGTCATCGTGCTTGTTGTGACGGAGACAATGAGCGCACACAAAATCGTTACAGGATAACCGGGCAGCGTGAAATTGAACGCCCAGTACGGATAGGTGAAAATAAAGTTGGTAAGCAGAACGCCCGCGACTGCGGCAAAGGTTCCGTACAAAAAGCCCTGGGTAAACCTTGCAATCATGAACGCCGCCAACACATAAATGACCTGTACAGCCGCCATGTAATCATCTCCCGGGTTAAGTTCCCGCAAAATGATGCACGACGCTGTCGCCAGAAACAGACCGAACAGCGTTTTCAAGCAGTCTCCTGCAGATACGGGAAAGCACCGCTTGAAAAATCCGCTTATACGGTTCGCCACAAAAGTCACCTCTCCCTGTCTCATGCTCAGGAACTGCAATAGAAAAGCTCTTCTATATAATAACAAAATCCAGCAAAAAATTCCTAGTACCCAGCTTTTGTGCGGAACGGCAGATACAAATAAAATACGGAATATGCCACAATCTCCACGGCATCCACGAATTTTCTCAAATCAGCCAGTCGATTTTTATTTCCTGCGCACCTGTTTTACCATCTCTTTCTCCTATCTGAACATCTTGAATAAAAAGAGCCGCCAGTTCCCTTGTCAGAGCGGATGCTTCCGTAATCTCCTGTAAGTAAGTCTCCAGTTTCGTCCTGCCTCCCGGCGCTTTTTGTTCCTCTTTTTTCCTCAAGAGCCAATGCTTCGAGCCTGTGTATCAATTCTTTTTTTGTCCGCAAGGTAAACCCGGTTCAGTTCCAGAAACTGTTCTTCTTCCAGAATGCCACGGGATTTGTCCAAATACAGGTCGTGCAATGCCTTGACCCGCTGCTCAAGCTCCATCTTCAGGCGCAATTGTTCCTTTGTACGGCGTTTCCGATCGCTCTGTGCAAGATCTTCCATAGCGCATACATCCGCCTGCTGCGGATCGAAATAGCGATTTATATGACATTGCAGCCGGCGCAGCACCTCCTCCTCCAACCAGTCCAGGCGGATGTTATGATTTGTACACAGAGGCTTGTGCGTCGCATACAGCTTGCACCTGAGATAAGAATATTTGCCGGCAGCCCGGCCGTTGCTGTAGCGCTGCATCGCGCTGCCGCACTGCATACAATGGACTTTCCCCGCCAGTGGATGCACCTCTCCCAGCCCCGTGGAGCGTGTGCGCGCATGCAGCATTTCCTGTACGCGCTCGAACGTTCTGCGGCTGATGACCGGCTCATGGGAATCCGGCACAATGATCCAATCGCGCTGCGGTACAGAAGCCATCTTTTTGGATTTATAGCTTATTTTTTTTGTGCGCCCCTGTACAAGGTCTCCCGTATACATCTGATCCCGCAGGATACGGCTTACTGTCGTGCGGTTCCACAGCCCATGGTCGTTGTGCGCTGCGCCGTTACGGTACGGATAGCCCATCGCCTGCTTGTGCCTCGTCGGGTTCGGCACGCCGTCCCGGTTCAGAATGGCCGCGATGCTCTGTGTGCCATGCCCCGCCAGATACAGCGCGTAGATGCGCCGCACCACGGCGGCCGCCTGCGGCTCCACGATCAGCTTATTTTTATCCGCCGGGTCTTTCCGGTAGCCGTAAAGCGGGAACCCTCCGATGTATTGTCCCGCCCGGCGCTTGTAGTCGAACACAGTACGGATATTTTCCGATAAGTCTTCCAGATACCACTCGTTGACAAGGCCGTTGATCTGCCGCGCTTTTTTGTTGCCCTTGATGTCCGTGTCCACGTTGTCGACCGTAGCGACAAAACGAATGCCCCACTCCGCGAATAAGCCGTGGATGTATTTTTCGACCAATTCCATGTCGCGCGTAAAGCGCGACTGTGTTTTCACCAGCACAATGTCGAACCGCCGCGCCTCTGCATCCGCGATAAGCTGTCGAAAGGCCGGGCGCTCCCGGTCAATGCCGGAGTAATCTTCATCACAATAAATATTGTAAATGTCCCAGCCCTTGTCCAGCGCGTACTTGATGAGCATGGATTTCTGGTTTTGGATGCTCTCGGACTCCGATTGCTTCTCCTCATCCTCCCGGCTCAGCCTGCAATAAATCGCCGCCGTCATGGCACTACCTCCTGCACAGTGTTCTGCTGCAACGGCAATACGGCCACATCGTTTTCAAAACAGCCGTCACACACAGGAAGAATTTTCTGTACGGGATTGTAAGTATTGCTCCATTTTCTGCTGAACGGATGTCTTCCTTTCAGCCTCTGTTTTCGCCTGAAAGGATTCTGTTACAATAAATATTGGCCGTTTCATATAGATCGCCCCGGTAATACTTATGCATCAGCAGCCCGTCCCTATCGCTCGGCAAACAGGACATTCTCCGGCAAGGAGCCGCACTGCCTGTATACCGCCACTCCGTTTTCGCAAATAAGAACATCTTGCATTTGGCTTTTAGCGCGGAATCCATCTTGAATGCGCATAAATTCCATTTCCACAAAAAAGCTCCCCGGAACAGTCAATTGGGCTGTTTCGGAGAGCTTTTTCTTATTGATTCGTATCTTTTTGATTTGCAGATTTGCGTTACATCCTGCAGGCGCTGCACCCCTGAGGGCATGCAGGAGAGGCATCGCCCTCTTCATTTTTGCCGAACACCTGTTCGTACAGCCGCTTGCCTGCCGGCGTCGCCGCGAGGCCTCCTTCTGCTGTTTCCTTCAATGCCGTGGGCATCGCGTCGCCTACGCGCTTCATCGCGAGGATCGCTTCATCGGCGGGGATAGGGCTGCGAATGCCAGCCAGCGCGAGCTGCGCCGCGACAAGAGCGCCCGCTACGCCTGCCGCATTGCGGTGGATGCAGGGAATTTCCACAAGACCGGCCACAGGGTCACACACAAGGCCCAATACATTGCCCAGAGAGATGGACACCGCGTCACCCAGCATATCCGGCGTGCCGCCGCACAATTCCACAAGAGCCGCCGCAGCCATGGCTGCGGCACTGCCGCACTCGGCCTGACAGCCGCCCTGCGCGCCCGCAATGCACGCATTGTTTGCAATCACCATACCAACCGCTGACGCCGTGAACAGTGACATCACGCAAGCGCGCTCCGGCAGCTTACGCTCTGCCTGCAACGTGAGCACGGCGGCCGGCAGAATTCCGCAGGAGCCTGCCGTGGGCGCCGCAACGATACGGCCCATTGCCGCGTTCCATTCGCTGACTGCAAGCGCGCGGGTGAGCGCGCCGGAGAACACCCCTTCGCACAGCACGTTCCCTTCCCGCTCTGCACGTGCCATACGGTAAGCGTCTCCGCCCGAAAGGCCGCTGGCCGAACGTACGCCGGGCGCTTTCCCCTCCTCCACGGATGCCGCCATTACCGCGTAGCTTTTGCGCATGATTTCATACAATTCGTCCGCGCTCTGTTCCATTTGTACTGCCTGCTGCTCCAGCACCAGCTCAGAGAGCTTCCTCCCGCTTTGTTTCGCTGCTTCGATCAATGCGGCGATTGAATCATATCTTAAATCCATTCTCATTCTCCCCTGTTACATCGGTGCAAGCATCGTGGACGACAATACATTCGGAAGTTTTTCCACACAGGAATTCACATCAGGCTCCAGCGCGCCGTCCACCTCGATGGTCATGACCGCTGTTCCTCCTTTTTGTGCGCGGGAAAGGCGGAAATTACAGATATTGACGCCGCGCCGGCTCATTTCCTCCGTAACGGCGGCAATCGTTCCTGGCGCATCACGGTGCAGTACGATCAGCGTCGTATACTGACCGGTGATCTCCACAGCCATGCCGTTTACGCGTGTGACAAGAATATTTCCTCCGCCCACTGAAGCTCCCTGCACGCTCACCGTATGTCCCTGCGCATCCGTCAAAGTGATAAGCGCGGTATTGGGGTGTGCATTTTCCAAAGCAGCCGGCATGATGGTGATGGCCAGCCCGGCTTTCTGCGCAAGCGTCAAACTGTCGCGCAGGCGCGCGTCATCGGGCTTCATGCCCAGTATCCCCGCGACAAGCGCCTTATCCGTCCCGTGGCCCCGGTATGTCTTGGCAAAACTGCCGTGCAAACGAATGTCCGCCGTCACGGCCGGAGCACCCAAAAGCGCCCGTGCGATGAGCCCAATACGCGCCGCGCCCGCGGTATGTGAGCTGGACGGCCCGATCATCACAGGCCCGACAATATCAAATACATTCATGGAACCCCTCCACATTATGTTTTACATATGCGCTGCCGCCATTTGCCCGCCCCTCTGAACATCGCTCTGCGGCTTCGGGGTTATTATACTACATTTATCCCTTTTTTGATATGGGAAATATGTATCATCCGCAACCAAAAAGGCGGCGCTCCCGTGCAGAAACGCCGCCATGAATGGGTCAAATTTTGATTTTGAGCCACTTGTCATGTTTGAAGCGCCACATTGTGAGCAACAGGCGCAGAAGCTGATCGATGGCCAAGCCGAGCCATGCACCGAACAGCCCCATGCCCAGCGGATAAACAAACAGCCAGCCGGACAGCGGACGGATACACGCCACACTGATAAGAGAAACCAGCGCCACGAAACGCGTATCGCCGCCGCCGCGCAGGCACCCGCTGTAAATCACCTGAGATATCTGCAGGAACACGATGACCGCGACGAAATCCATGATCATGGCGCCGTAATCAAGGATCTCCGGATCTGCTGAAAAAAGGCGGAACACATCGCGGCCAAATACAACATACACAAACGCCACCGTTGCCGAGCACAAAAAGCCCAGCCGCTGGCAAAAGCCGCCGTACACCTTGGCCAGGTCCGGACGCTTTTCTCCCAGGCTCTGCCCGACAAGGGACACCGACGCAACAGAAAGGCCGTCGCCAAACGCAAAGGAAATGGTAATAATATTCATGCCGATCTGATGGGCTGCAAATGCGTTCGTTCCCAGGCGCGCCACGACCATCGTGTACATCAGGAAGCCAAAACGCAGGAACAGCTGTTCCGCCAGGGTGGCGGAACCAATGTTGGCGATGGAGCCGAGTGTCTTGCGGTCAAAGCCCACCGGCCTTTTATTGTAAAATAAGTAGAGGAAGCTGTCGGGATGCATTACCGAGCGCAAAGCCATTCCGCTGGCTACGACAGTACCCAGCACTGTTGCGATGGCAGCGCCGTTTACCCCCAGTGCCGGGAAGCCGAAGTTTCCGCCGATAAGCAGGTAGTTGAACACAATATTCACAAGATTTGAAACAATATTGGTACGCATCGCAATTTTTGTGTTGCCGACGCCGCGCTGAGCCGCATTGATGACCATATTCAGCACGTTGAAAAACTGGCAGCCCACAATGATGCGAAAATAACCCGTGGCAAGCTCGTGCGTGTCCTCGTTGGTTCCCGCGAGCCGAAGCACCGGCTCTGCAAAAATGAGCGCTAGAGCGGTGATAACGACAGTAAGCACCACTGTGATCAAAATTGCCTGTACCAGAACACGATTTGCGCCTTCGCGGTCTCCTTCCCCCTTGCGCCGTGCTACAATGGCACTGACCGCCACATTCACAGAAAGGAAAACCGCCAGACAAATGAATTTCGGCTGCCCGGTCAGACCGATGGCCGCAATGGCCGCGGCTCCCAGTGACGATACCATAATGGTATCCACCACGCTGACAAGCGCCACCAGAAAGGATTCCAGCGTGGAAGGCCATGCGACGCGGAACGCCCGCCTCAGCAGGTCTCCGTCGTCCGGCAGGGGGCCCTCCAGCTGTGTGCGCTTTAAAATGCGCCGTGCATTAAAAAGCAATGAAACAACTCGGTTCAATTCCCAATCCTCCATACATTTGGCCGCATCACAGATGCGGCCATTTTTCCTATATATTTACATTATATAACACCTTTCGGCACAGAGCAAGCCGCCTGCTATGCCGTCAAAAAATCCCGGCCGAAGTACAAACGGCCGGGATACATTTTAAGATAACAGGAGCCGCTGCCTTATCCTTTGACCGCTCCCGCTGTCAAACCGGTGATGAACTGACGGTTCGCCAGCAGGTATACGATCAAAATAGGGATCAGGGCGATGGAAGCGCCGGCCGTCATAATGTGCCATTCTGCCGCGGCGTTGGCAGAATAACGCAGATTTGCCACAGCCACGCTCAACGTTTTCAAGCCCGGGTTTGACATCGTGAAAACCTGTGCCGTCACAAATTCGTTCCATGCGGTGCGGAATGCAAACAGCGCGATGACGCCGAGGATGGGTTTGATCGCAGGAACAATGATCTGCCAGAAAATGCGGAACGTACCTGCGCCGTCTATGGTCGCAGCTTCATCCAGTTCCTTGGGAACACTGCGCACAAAGCCTGAAACCATGAAGATATTCGCCGCCTGCCCGCCCGTGAGCAGCAATGCCAGCCCCACCATATTACTGGTGAGTCCGACGGCATGCAGAAGGCCGTACAGCGGATACAGCGCCACAGAACCCACGGAGATGAACATGCTGAGCAGATAACTTGTGGTGAGCAGTTTTTTGCCCGGGAACTCTCTGCGGGCAATGATATATGCAGCCATCGAAGCAGTCGTAACTGTGAACAACACGGTCAGCAGGGCCAGCACAACACTGTTTAGCGTATATTTACCGAACTCCAGCTTCTGGAATGCGTAGATATAGTTTTCGATCTGCCATTTTTCCGGCAAGATACCGCCGCCCAGCGTAAGCTCGGCATTTGTTTTGAAAGAGCCCAACAGAGTGTAAATAACGGGATACAGCGTAAAAATGCACATTGCGCCCACAAAAGCCCATTTGAGCACCTGCCCGATGAAGGATACCGCCGCATCGCGGCGTTCGCTGGGGCGCATCTCTGCCCAGCGCAAACGGTGTGTTTTTTTCCATAGCGGTTCCTCCTTATTCGCCCGTTACTTTGTCCAGCTTACTGCCGATAAAGAGATACAGACCGGTGATCAAACCGATGATGCAAGCCGCCACCAGGCTGACAGCCGCGCCGTATCCAAATTCCTGGGTGACCGTAGAGCCTGCGGAAATCGGGAAGAAGAGCTGGTAGATATAAAGGAACATGACATTTGTTTTGCCCATTGGACCGCCCTCGGTCAGCACCATGATGCTCTGCATATCCATAAAGGAAATCACCAGTGCCAGCATCAAGATCATCTTCAGAACCGGTGCCAGGAGCGGTATCGTGATGCGGAACAAAGTCTGTGCACCGTTTGCACCGTCCAGCTTTGCGCTTTCATATACATCCGTAGAGATCCCCGTCAGGCCTGCGATAAAATACACCATGTAGTTGCCCACACCACCCCAAACAGCCAGGATGATGACTGTGAGCATCGCATGCTGCACCCCCAGCCAGTTTATATTTTCATCGATGACGCCAAGCCACATCAGAAAACGGTTGATCTCGCCGTTGTATGTATTGAACAGCAGATAGAAGATAAGAGCCATCACTGCGCTGGACATAATGGTTGGCGTAAAAATAATGGACTGGCTCACGGCGTTGATGCGTGTGCTTTTACTGAGCAGAAATGCCAGCATGAACGCGATGGGCAGCGTAAGAATGAGTTTGCCCCCCACATAGACGAAGGTGTTTACCACAGAATCCCAAAACACAGGGTCCCTCGTAAAAACACGCACAAAATTGTCCATTCCAACAAACTTCGCCTCGCCGTAGCCGCGATAGTCGAACAGCATATACCGCAGCGCCCACAGGATGGGATACACCGTGAACACTGCGAACATGATGATGTTCGGCAACAGCATCAGATACGAGGTGCGCTCGTTATAGACGCGCTCCCAGACCTTTTTTCCTTTCTTCGACATGCCGTCACTCCCCTTGCCGTAATTGGTATCTTAATTATACCGCCGCCCAAGTATGCGAGGGAGGAAAATCATCGGAAGATATGTCTAAAATTCAACGAATATCAAGCCTTTCCCTCCAGGGCGGCAGCTTGATATTCACTGGGCGTCATATGGTAGAATTTTTTAAAACATACGGAAAAATATCGTGAATCCGCGTAGCCCGCCTGTTCGGCAACATCGCACACCTTCGTCTGCGGATTGCCAAGCAGAATGTGTGCGTGCTGCATACGCTGCGCTGTCAGGAATTCCGTAAACGTCTGCCCAGTCTCCTGCTTGAACAGCTGCCGCAGATAATTGGGGCTGATAAACAGTGCCGCAGCCACGTCATCCAGAGAAAAATCAATGTCTGAGATATGCGCCTGCACCACCTCGCTCACCCGCTCCGTCAGTATGCGCCGGGGCGGTTTTTCTCCCTGGCGGCGCAGCCAGTACAGCGATACGAAGTTCTCGAAGCAGGCTCTCAGCTCCTCCATGCTCGCCGCCGCCATGATCTCCTGCTGAAAATTTGTGAATTCGTAATAGCTCATCGGCATATCGGAAGCTGGTTTTTTCAGAATGGAATAGCATAAGCGCAGCACGCACATGCGAATGAATGTCGCATCGCGGATCTCCCGCTCCACAAACCATGCGAACAGCGCTTCGCAATTTTGGACAAAAGCAGCCCGGCTGCCGCACTGTACCGCGGCGGGGATGTCACGAAGGAGCTCCTCCGGCGGCTCCGGACACGGCAGAAGCTTTCCGGCCAAAACATCCTCGTAGGTGGTAACGGGCGCCGCCTGTTCCGGGAACGCATAGGCGCGAGCCTGCGTAGATTGGCGGTAGGAAAGCTCCAGCTTGGCGGGCGTTTCCGCAATACAGCCGACAAAAAAATGCACATCCAACGCCTGCGCGCGTTTACAGGATACCGCAATGGAAGTAAGCGCATGGCTCAGCGTGAGAAACAGCCCTGCGCGTGCCGTGCGGGGCGCACAGAACACCACCGCCTGCCGGGGCGGCGTGCCGAGACGGAGCAGTACAGTACGCACCGCGCCATAGAGCCGTTGTTCCAGCACCCGCTCTAAAAGAGCGCGCTGTGCGTCCAGGCCGTCGCACAGTACGCAGCAATAGCTTGTCCCCTCTTGCGCAAACACGGCGTTTGCCGCAGAGAGAGCAGGCAGCTCTTCTCCCAGCAACGCAGCACGGAAATAGCTCTGCAATTCCAGCTCGTTGGTTTTCTGCGTGTTGGTCCGCAGCGTTTCTATCTGGGCCCAGCGCAAAGCCTGTGCGTCCAGTTCCGCTGCGAAACGGCTCAAAGCGGAAACGAGCTTTGCAGTGTCCAACGGCTTCAGCAGGTAATCGCTGACCCCAAGACGGAGAGCCTGCACAGCGTATTCAAACTGGTCATACCCGCTCAGCACCAGCAGCTTTGCCTCCGGCAGAAGATCAGACAGGCTTTCCAAAAACTCCAATCCGTTCATGTGGGGCATCGTGATATCCGTCAACACCGCATCGGGCAGAATCTCCCGCGCCAGCGCCAGCGCCTCGCGTCCGTCCCGCGCCAGTGCTGCAACATCCCATTCCGGGCAGTTCTGCCGCACAAAATCCGCCACGCCCTCGCGGATGCTCTCCTCATCGTCCGCTATCAGTAAGCGATACATATTGCTCCACCTCATCCTGTGTGATACAGGGCAATCGCACGGCGGCCACCGTGCCGCGCCCATATTCGCTCTCCAGCATCAATCCGTACTCTGCGCCAAAATACAGCCTGATACGTTCGTTGACGTTGAAAATGCCGTACCCCTCCCCGCTGACGGAAAGGCCGCGCGCAAGGTCTGCCTGCAGCATGGCCAGCCGTTCCGGCGGTATCCCCGGGCCGTTATCCGTCACGCGCAGCTCCATCACACTGCCGCTGCGCCGCCCGGATATGGCAATAAGCCCCGGCGCCTCGCTCTCTTTGATCCCGTGATAAATCGCGTTTTCCACCAACGGCTGCAAAATCAGCTTAACGGTATAAAGCTGCAGGATATCCGGCGAAAGCTCCACCGTATAACTCAGCTTTCCGCCGTAACGCAGCTTCTGAATCTGCAGATAACTGCCCACATGCTGCGCTTCCTGCTCCACGGAAATGATCTCTCTACCGCGGCTCAGCCCGATACGGAACAGCGTCGCCAATGCCGTTGTCATTCGGCTGATATCCTGCGCGCCCGCACGTTCAGCTTTCCAGCGAATGGAGTCCAGCGTGTTGTACAAAAAATGAGGATTGATCTGCGCCTGCAGCGCCTTCAGCTCTGCGCGGCGCTTGAGCTGCTGCTCCACACGCACACGCTCTTTTTCGTCCTGTAATTGGGCGATGTATGTTTCCTGTTCGTCCAAAAGCATGTGAATGTGCGCCAGCATGCTGTTAAAGCTGCGGGACAGCGTTCCGATCTCGTTATGATACGGATATTCAAAGCCCTGCCAGTCGTTTTTCACGTCCACACTGCGCATACGCTGCGACAGACGCGAAAGCGGCTGTGTTACGCTGTGGACGATACGGGTCAGCGCCACGAGAAGCACCAGCACCACAGCAAGACTGACGGCAAAAAACACATTGCGGATGTTCTGCAGCTGGCCCAGAATATGTTTTTCCGATTGAAGATAGACCACGTGCCAAGGAGCGTTTGCCAACGCACGGTGAGCCGTCAGATACTTCCCCCCTTGCGCTGCGGTTTCTGTAAAACCTTCGGTTTCAAGCACCGCATGCAGCGCCCCGTAGTCTTCCGCAAGCGCGGCGGCAGCCGCGCCTCCCGCCTGCGTAACCAACCGGCCCCGGCCGTCCACCAGCAGCATATCCGAACCGTCGTCGGGTACAATATCGTGCAGATACGCCGTCAGACGCGCTTTGTCGATATTGGCCAGAAGCACGCAATCGCCCCCGTAACCGTCTACGGAAAAACGGTACATCACAGGCAGCACCTCGCGATGCGTGATGAATATTTCATCTTTCTGCACTTCACCCCAAATAACATAGCTTTCGCTTTCTTCAGCCTGGCGCCACAGCACAGACGCCTCAAAGCGGTATTCCTGCTCGGTAGAGACGCCCATATCCGTGAAGCTGCTTTTGGGCGTATACAAAAAGATGGAACTGATGAGAGGCTCCGTTACCTTGTGCAGCGAGAGGCACGGCGAAAGCAGCGTCATCGCCACGCCCTGCGCCGACGGCTTATCGCTGAGCAGATAATCGGTCAATGCGCCCTCAAAGCTCGGGTCGAGCCGAATATAAAACAGCCGCTCCACTACATTGCGCAGCTTTGCGTCCATATAAGTCTGCGCCTGTGTGAGCGTCACATCCGCCGCGCTGCGCGCCTGCCGTTCCACATTTTCAGCCACATAGAAATACAACGCTACCTGGCACGCGATCAGCACGGTCAAAAGCACCGCCGTCACCAGCAGCGAAAGCTTTACCCTGAGGCTCGCGTTGCGGTAAGCACACAACAGCCGTTTCATTCCAATCCCCCCCGGCACGAAGCGCAAAATACCGTTCATTCTTGCTTTGCACAGCAAAGCAAGAAAACCGCCCGGGCGGTTTTGCGCCGCTTTTTTATACACAAGTATACCATTTTGCCCCGCCAAACGCCAAAAAGAGAGCCCTTGGGCAGGGTTCTCTTTCGGCGCTTAGGGTTTGTATTTTACTTGGCGGTGTCCTGCTTGAGCGGATCAAAATTGGGATAGACGATGCGCTCCGCACCACCGTCCACCAGCTTGTCGTAAGCGGCGTTGTAGCGGGTGTTCAGGTCTTCAATGGCACTGTCGATGTCCGTCACACCAAAAATGCACTCCACACAGGTGGTGTAATAATCCTTGCCTTCCACCACGACGCCCGCAGGCAGCGGCGGCCAGTTCTGGTCATCGGCATTGATGGCCAGATTCGGCATCTTCTCAATGGATTCCGGCGCTTCGGCGCTTTCCACGGCGCTGGGGATCATCACGGTGCCAAGCCCGGCTGTATGATACGGTCCCATAACCTCATCGCTGTGCAGGAACTTCATCACTTCCCACGCCTCATCCGGATGCTCCATCGCGGGATTGATGCCGAGGTTCGAACCGCCGAACCAGAGCTGCTGCTTACCTTCCACCTTGCCGTTCACCGTGGGGAGCTGAGCGCAGTTCCAGTTTGCATCCGTCGGGAACTGGCTGGCATATACGCCCGGCTCCGCATGGCTGATGGAGATATACATCGCGATATTTCCGGCTGCGAATTGCGTGCGCAGCGGGTCGATATCCAAAGATTCACTGCCCGGGAACGAAACGCCGGTGGCGAACATTTCCTTGAACGCCTCCAGGACGGGCTTATAGCTGGAGAAGTCATAAGTACCGGTTTTGTAGTCAAACCCACCGCGGGTGCCGCCGCTGCGCATCACGATCATGTCGATGGAACGCGCCACGGAGCTCGCCGCGGATTTGAAGTTACCCGCAATGCCGTAAATCCCTTCACTGCCAAGCTGTTCTGTAACGAGCTTTGCGTCCGCCACCAGCTCATCCAGCGTTTGAGGTGGCCCGTCTATGCCTACACGGTCAAAGATGTCCTGGTTATAGAACAGGCGCGCGGCAGAAGCCGTGTACGGCAGCGAATAGATGCCGTCCCCCAGCGCGTTGATGCCTTCCACAAAAGCGCCTTCGCCAAAACGCGCTCTGTATTCGTCATCCATGTAAGGGGCAAGGTCCAGAAGCTGCCCCTTCTCCTTGACGACGACCTCGATCGGGTCCGTACCTGCAAGCTGGTACACATCCGGCGCTGTGTTTGTGCTGAACGCCAGATCCAGCATTTGGCTGTAATTGTCGGCATATACCTGGAAATCAATGTAGATATTTTTGTCGTTGGTCGCATTGAACTCTTCTATGAGCGGCGTCATATACGCCTGATCGTGACGGTTTGTGGTCCAGTAGGAAATCGTGATTTTCCCTTCCGCTCCTGCCGGCGTGGAACCGGCTGCCGAAGCGCTCCCGGATGCAGACCCGGACGCGCTGCCGGAGCCTCCTCCGCACGCGCTAAGCGAAAGCACCATAACACCTGCAGCAACTGCCGAAAGGATACGTTTTGCCTTTTTCATGTTTCTTCCTCCTTTGGTTGATATCCGCCGCGCCGTCTCCAGCGGCGCTGCCGTGGTTTCATGGTATCCGTTTTTCGCCCGTTTTAAAAGAGAAAATTTTCCGAACTCATGTGTGTTATCTTCAGTTTCAAGCGCCGGAGCCGCTACGCCTCACAATCGCACCATATCTCCAGGCCGTTTTCGCGAAACACTTTACCGACACGGATGGCGTCGGGCGCACAAACCGCGGCAGCCTCTCCGGACATCAGACGGTCCGTCATGGAAATATATCGTGCAATCGCCTGTTTTTCCCGCATTGCGGGCAGCTCATGTCCAATACAGATAGAGTCAAATTCGCTCTCGCGCGCCCACAGTCTGCGCAGGCTGGCATTGTACTCATGAAAATCATGTCCGGTGAGCGCCATGCTTACGTTGACCGTGTCGCCGGTAAACAGAAGCCTGTTTTCTTTGTCCAACAGACAAATGGAACCGGGCGAATGCCCCGGCGTGTGGATGACCTCCAGCCTCCGTCCGCCGAGATCGAACACATCACCGTCAGCCAAAGGCAAATACTCGGGCTGCGGAAGCTCCTGCCGGGGCACCAGCGCATCGATTTTCCTCTCGTTGCCCGGGTTGCGCACCGGCGCCCGCGTTTTCACAAACCATTTGCGCATCGTATTGTTCAGCGGGAAACGGCGGCTGTGTTCCCAATCCAGAGGGTGGAGATACACATGCGGGAAATGGCCCGCGCCGCCCACATGGTCCGGGTCTCCGTGTGTCGCAATAACAACGAGGGGAAGCCCTGTAAGCCTTTCGATGTCTTCCGGCAGCGGGCCGATACCTCCGCCCGTGTCGATCAATGCGGCCCGGTGTTTTCCGACCACGAGAAACATATTAACGAGTTTGTATTCACTGACCAGATAAGTATCCGGAGCTATTTTTACAACGGGCCGTTCCAGCATGTTGTTATCCTCTCCTTTAATCATACAAGGCGTTCGGGTTCATACCAGATCAGTACGCGCTTGTATTTGTATCCTGTTCCGCCATGCAGTGCATTCCGCCCTTTTTCCCCGTGTGCCTGTCCGGACAGCAGGAGATCCGTCGCTTCAATATAGTCCGTGATCATGGTTTTATCCGCCTTGTCCAGCGCGTCATGCCCCAGGCAAATAAAATCAAATTCTTTTTCCCGCGCCCACAGTCTGCGCATACTTTCGTTATACACTTTCACGGTACTGCTGGAATCTCCGCAGTTCAGCAGCAGACTGTCGTTGCACATATCGCCCGTGAACAGCAGACGGTTTTCCCTGTCCAAAAGACAGACGGAACCCAAGCTATGGCCAGGCGTATGGATGACTTCTATTGTGCGGCCTCCCAACTCGAAAACCGTTCCGCCTTCCATAGGGATGCGCCTCACAGGCCCGTTTTTCTGCACCAGCGCCAGAAGTTCTTCCTCCGTCGCCTCCGGGTTGCGCACAGGGCCGCGGCTTTTGGCATACCAGGCGCGCGCTTCTTCACCGCGGGCATAGCCCTCCTCCGACAGCTTGATATCCATCGGATGCAGGTGAATTTCCGGAAACAGTGCGGCTGCGCCGTCATGGTCAAAATGGCCGTGTGTGATGGCAACCGTGAGAGGCTTATCGGTAAGTTCCCGAACCGTCTCGGCCGCATTTCCGATGCCGGTACCGCAGTCGATGAGCAGCGCAGCTTCATCGCCCTCCAACAAATACATATTCACCAGTTTATATTCACTGATGAGCCAGGTGCGCGGTGCGATTTCGACAACAGGTTTTGCAAGCATATGTTTTCCTCCTTTTATCAGCCGGACTCTCGTTCATTTGAATCCGGCGCCGGTGTTGATCCATGCGCATATCTCATCCAAGGCCCAGTCTCTCGTGAAAAGTAGTTTCACATCCTATCGCTATGCGTCGTTTTTGTCCAGAAACAGCAAAAACTGCATCCAGTCCCACGCAGTCAGGTCATGGCCGCCCTCCCGGCGGTGATATCCGATCCCCTCTGTAATGATTGGCTCGCCCGCCAAAGGCGCATTCCGCGGCAGCTCCGGATGCCCAAACAACCGCCATGCGGCACTCGCCTCCCTTGCGCCGAGCCATTCCGCGTCCGGATCGCTCCACGCGTCCTGCGCGCCGCTGGCCACATAGCAAAGACGCGGGGCAACAGCAGCCAGCAGCATATGCTGGTCGAACGGCATTTCATCTTCCCGCCAGGCATACCGTGCGTAGCTGGGACAGAACCAATGCGGAAAAAACGCATTGATGGAGGCCACATTCTCTCCGCGTTTTCCGCGCGACACCGCAGCACCTGTGCAGCCCGAATCGTTCACCAAAACGCTATGGATACGCGTATCCTGCGCAGCACACCACAGCGCTGTTTTCGCCCCGCGGGAGTGCCCGGCCAGAGAAATTTTTTTGGCATCTATTCCTGCATGGGCACACAAAACGTCTGCCGCTCGGCTGGCCGCAAATGCCCAAACGCCCAACGTTCCCAACCCGTCCGGCTCCCGGGCCGTGTCCTCCCCGGCAAACAGCCTCGCAAGTGCTGCTGGGAACAGCCTGCGGTCATCCGGCTGCACCTCTCCGGCATAAAACGCCGCAGCAGCCCGCCCGGATGCAAGTATCTGTTCCACCGGCCAATATCCCTGCGCGGTATCCCGTTCAATATCCAGAAGCTGCGGCATGGACGCCCCGCCCTTTTGGAACGCGGCCATCATCCGTTCCACATCTGTCCGCCATTCTTTCGGCGCGCGCGCCATCAGTTCCTCCAAAGCGGACATGTCCGGGCCCTTCACAGCCGCAGGAGTTTTCTCATGATTGCTGATCATCAGAACCGCCGGCACAGGCTTTTGCGGATTCGGCAACACCAAAGCCATGTGAAATGCCGCACTGCCCCGTTTTGTACGCACCGTGATCCTGTAAAATTCACGTTTTGCGGTACCCTCCAGGGCTTCTGCTGCATACAGCAGATCCGCTCTTGTTTCGAAGCCATCCCGTGGCGTGCGGCCGAAGACGTTTTTTTCAAATAAACGAACGATCTGCACACGGCGCTGTTCCCAATTTTCCGCGGTAATATCCGGCCCGTAAATGGGCGGCAGACAATGCTTCATCCCACAAGCACGCACCTTCCCGTATATTTCTTTCAAAATCTATTATACAGGCTTTTATCAGAAAGCCGTGTACAGTGGATTACGAAGCTTGGTTGAAAAAATTATGATGATGCTTTTTTTACAAATAAAAAACAGCCGCGCTGCGGAACTTTTCCACAGTGCGGCTGTTCATCGTTGTTAATAATAAAATGCGGGGCGTCAAGGCTTATACTCTTCCAAAAAAACGCCGTCCGCCTTAAGCTGCTCGCGCAGAGCGTTTGTATCCAGATTATTTGCAGGCATGTCCGTGTGCGCACTCTGTGCAGCAGCGGTACCCGCCGCCTGGGCGATCCCCATGAGCACCGGAGTGACGCGCACCGCTGAGCACGCTACGTGTGTAGCGCTCAGGCAGCGGCCCGCCACAATAAGGTTCTCCACGCCGGGCGTGACCAGACTGCGGTAAGGAACAGAGTACCAGCTGCCCGGCTTGAGGAATTTGTGTACGGTGTTTCCTCCGTCCGGCGAATGCACGTCAATGGGATAGCCTCCCATGGCGATGGCATCCGGGAACATCACATTGTCCGTCAGATCTTCAGCCGTCAGCTTGTAAACGCCATCCACTTTACGGCTTTCGCGAATACCGATGTTCGGCCCGGAAAATGCCAGATGACAGTTTTCAAAGCCCGGGATATACTTTTTCAAAAAACGCAGCGTTTCCTGCACCTGCTTACGGCCTTCTATCTCCGCTTCCGTCAAATCGAACGGGTCCACAGCACTGTGCTTGGCGATGCGTGTCATATTTACCACATATTCGCCGTCAGTGTTCGTTTCAAAACAGAGCACAGTGTCCCGGTCGATATGAAATTCACCCGCATCCTTTGCGGCCTGAATCCTGCTGAACGCCCCGGAGATGTCATAGTGGCGCAGCTCACGCAGGTTGCGCGGCGTATAACGCGCCATGTCGTCCAGATTGTTCAGTACAAAATCGCAAACCTTTTCTCTATCCACTCCGTAAACGTGAAAATTCATTGTCATCGGCTGGGCGAGATTGTCCTCCTCGCGGCCGTAAACACTCGTTACGCCGGCACTTGTGGCGACGTCCGCGTCCGCCGAAGCATCCACGAACACCTTGGCGGAAAGCTCATAAAAGCCGCCCTTGGTGTAGAGGCGGGCCGTGCGGATCACGCCATTCTCCACAGTACAGCCCGTAAACACCGTGTGATACATCAGCGTCACACCTGCTTCACGCGCCATATCCTCCCAAACGATTTTCATCCCCTCCGGATCAAACGCCGTAGTGGAAGAACAAAAACCTACGGCATCCGGGATATGCCCCGTGGAAAAGCCCCGGCGGATCATTTCCTCTTCCATTTCCTGGGGGATGCCCCGCACGACCTGCACGTCTCCCGCGTGGTATGTCATCTGCGGGCCGGTGCCGCATGCCGTCAGCGCACCGCCCAGATATCCGTTCTGCTCTACAAGGATCGTCTTTGCGCCCCTGCGCGCGCTGGCAATGGCCGCGACGGTTCCCGCCGGGCCTCCGCCGATCACAGCCACATCAAATTCCAGTTGCTTCATCCTGCCGCTCCCTTTCTTCGGTCAATTCATAATATGTACGGGCAAAGGCATGAGCGCCGATCTCCGAAAGTGCGCGCACACCGGTCTTTCCCAGCTTCAAAGGCCCCAGCTCCAGCATGGGAACTTGATATTCCCTGCTTGTCAAGCCCAGCTTCGTCCACTCCAGAAAGTGAAAATACTCATGGCTTAGGATAACGTTCTGCGCAGTTTCCAGTGTCATACCATTTTCCTGCGCCCACAGGCGGATAGCGCCAAGATACAGATGAATACGGCTCTGTCCCGAAATATAATCACTGAAATAGCGCTGGTTTCCAGATATATAATCCTTATCGACACACTCGCAGACGAGGCCGCTGTCCGCGGCGATCTTGAAAAAATCCGTTTCACCGCCGTATTTTACAAAAATATCCCGCGCCGCCTGTTCACCTCCGCCAGGCCCGCTCCACGATGGAGGCACGGTCCTGCGGAAGGATTTTTGCGTAACAGACGTCGTACGTCAGCTCCTGGTCCGCAAGTTCCCTTCCCGGGAACGGCAGTGTATAATCCGGCATCCTATCCTCCTTTGTCGGGCAGCTCTGCTCAGGCATCAACGCGCTTGGTCGCGGCAACGATCAGCGGCTCTTGCGCGCCGCACCCGGCAAGCTCCACATTGCCCAGGCTATATATCTGTGTATCGCTGGAGAGACCGGAAAGGTCTATCACCCGTTTGCCCAACACCACATATAAGTTGGGCAGGTTTGCGCCGCCGTCGTTGTATTCCGTTAATTCTTCCAGCATCCATGCGGCATCCTTTTCCCATTCCGCTACGCTGGACTGTCGCACCCATGCATTGTTTTTCTGCAGGCGTATGACGCCCTCCTCGTCGATGAGGCGCAGCGGATGCGTCGTTTTTTTACGCAGGCCGAACAGCTTCTTTTCGACCTTGTCGTACTGCACCGCAAACATGGGACCGTTTTCGGCAGCAATGCGAAGCTGAGCTTTGTCTGCGCCCAGATTTTCCGCCACAATGGCGAACAACGCATCTTTCCCCAGCTTCTGATTCATCATATCCTTGCTGCGCATCTCGGTCGCACCCACGGCGATTGCACGGATGATATTGCGCTGGGTGTCCACCTCCACGCTCACCTCCACGGTGCCGGGAGCCGCGCCGTTCTGGATGGCCTTCAATTCGGCCTCCCGGCGCACGCTGATGATATCGTCGTCAGTGGGATTTGTCACCGTACGTTCCACCATATCACGCACCATGGCCAGCGCCACACCGATGGTGGAAATGACGGGCGCGTTTTTTGCGATGCGGTGCTTATGCCCCATCGTTTCCGCCAGGTGCGGCACGACGGTAGACGCGCCGCCGCCGCCGCCAACGAACACTGTATTGCGCGGGTCCATCTGATAATCTTTCATCAACTGTGACGCTACCCGGGCGTTTTTCTCCGCCGCAAAGGCCAGCACCCTTTTGGCCGCCTCCTCCACAGTGCATCCCATGTTATCCGCCAACGGCTTCCAGGCCTTTTCAGCAGCCTCCCGGCTGCCATAGGCATAATCATCCGGGCGGACATAGCCCGCAATGTTCGCCGCGCCCGCCATGGTGAGCGCCACTTTCACGCCATTTGTGCATTGGATACATGCGTATTCCGGGTCTGTGGGAGTGGGGCGCACGCCTGTGAGGCGCGGTTCCACGATGTCTTCCGGCCTGGAATAGACCTCGTACTCCAGATCAGCGATATGCGCGCTGCGCGGCCCGGTGCCGACAGCCTTTCCATCCCTGAGCTGCACCATGCTGCCGCCGCCTATCCCTACCGTACGCACATCCAGACTGTTTAAATAGGTTTTGTGTCCGCCCACCTCGGCGTATTGGATCATCACCTTGCCGTCCTTCACGCAGGAGATGTCTGTGGACGTGCCGCCCACTTCAAAAAAGATACCGTCGGTGAGCTTTTCATACATCAAAGCGCCCGCCACGCCTGCGGCCGGGCCGGAAAGAATGGTAAGGATGGGCCGGTTGCGAACCTCCTCCACCGTCATGACACCGCCGTCGCAGCGCATCACCATCAGCGGGCTTTTGATGCCCGCCCCCTGGATGCTACGTTCCGTCATTGTGGCGGCCTCCAGCATTTTCGGCATGATGCTGGCGTTCACTACTGCCGTGCGCGTGCGGATTTTCAGGCCGTAAAGCTTGGAGATATCGTTGGTCGCCGTGCCCGGTACGCCCAGTTCTGCGCACACATGCACGGCAGCGTTCTCATTCGCCGGGTCATCCACGCTGAATGCCTCGGCAGCAACGATGCTGGTCGCTCCCTGCCCCATCAGCTCCTGCACCGCGCTTTTTACTGCGGCCGCAACGTCCTGTGCCGCGCCGGTATCCACATAGACGTTTTCGCTGGGCAGGAACTTGCCTGCCGCCAGCTCAATGCTGCCCATCGCCGTGTCGGATCTGCTTTTCGCGCCCTGCAGGCCGCTCCCCATTGTCACGATACCCACGTTTGCAACGTCGCCTTCCAGCAGAGCGTTGGTAGCCTGTGTGGTACCGTGGGCAATGAAGGTAACATCCTCCGGGCGGATGCCGTTTTCCTCCATCACCTTATGCAGCACCTCCACGATGCCCGCGGCCACGCCCTCTTTGGCCGTGTGGGTGGTCGGCACCTTTACGGTGCCGATGAGTTCATATGTATCGTTGTTGATCGCGACAGCGTCGGTAAAGGTACCGCCGACATCGATGCCAATGCGCACTTTCATATCATGCATTCTCCTGTTCGTTGTTCTACCGGGCCTTTCACGGCCAGCCCAAGGGCGAAAGCATCTGCGCTTTTGCCCTTGGGCCGGCTGTGAAACGGAGCGCCGCCTCGCGGTCCGCGCCCCGTCCACAGCGGATAAAAGTTTATAAAAAATCAGAAATAAAGGAATGCGCTGAGCACCACACCGAAGACCGCGATGACCCACAGGTAGGGCAGCAGCTTTTTGGTGATGGTGTTTACATCCACTTCCGCAAAGTTCGCCGTCCAGACGTTCTGAGTATTTGTCGGGTCGCCGCAGCCTTGGATGCGTTCAGCCGCCAGGAAAGCGCCCATAACGGCCAGCGGGGACAGCGTGCCCAGGCCGATGACAAGTGCCGCAATGCCGGAGCCGAGGCCGAACAGGTTCATCGGGCCGCGGTACAGAGAGAGCGGAGCCAACAGGCTGAAGAAAATGATGTAAGCAATGCGGTTCGACGGAATGACTGCCAGCAGGAACGGATTGAGCACTTCCTTTACCATGCTGTGCGTCACAGCCAGGTACAGGATGCCGATGCCTATCATCAGGATAACGGCCGGGCCTGCATCCGTGATGCCGTCATAGCAGGTCTTGACCAGCAGATTCATCGCCTTGGAAAAGCTCTTGGATGTAAACACAAGCACCCAAATGATGCCTGCGACGAATGCCGGCACAACAGGCACCTTAAGCAGAGCGACCAGCAGGATGGGAACCAGCGGAGTGAGCATGGCCAGCGTACCGGCAACACCCTTGAGCTGGCGGGTCTCCGGAACATCGCTCACGGGGGCGGAGAAGGCAAATTTCACACCGTTTTTCTTGAATTCCACAAACACCAAGACCAGCGTGGCGATGAGCGTGGCAATCAGCAGATAGATCTCAAAACTCTTGATCTGTTCGATCTCCAGTCCGAAAATACTGGAAAAGCTCTTCCAGTTGGCAATGTTAAACGTGAGGCCCGTGGTGAATGCCATTAGGAAAATGCACGCTGCGCTGATAGCCGGAACGCCTACCGACACCAGAATAGGCAGCACGATGGAGCCAACCATAATGATAGAGCCCAGGCCGCTCAGCGTGGTGAACAGGATCGCCACGGCCACCACCATGATGAGGGTAACGACCAACGGGCGGTCACCGCCCAGCTCAGCGCTCTTTTTAATGATGTTTTCCGTTACGCCCGTCTTGTTCATCAACTGGCCGAGCCATGCGCCGAAAATAACGGCCATGATGGCGCTGCCCATACGGACAGTGCCGTTTTCCACCACCGTCTGCAACCAGCCGATGGCATTGCCTTCGGCGTCGGTGCCCACGGCGGGCACGCCTGCAATGATGCAGATGATGACTGCCATCAGCGGCAGCGCTAACAGTGTGGGGATCTTCTTGGTCATCATCAGCGCCGCAATGACCAAAAAGACTACGATGATGAGGATACCTTGTAGCATAATTCTGCTCCTTACTTTCCGGGGCCAGGGGCCCCTTGTTCTATGTTCAGCCGCCGGGCGGCGGCCTACATACAGGGTTCAGACTGCGTCCGCAGCCGCACGGAAAGCGGCAGTGGCACGCTTTACGTCCTCCGGCCGCGCACCGCCCATCACAACGGCGCCAATCATTATGGCCTTGCATCCCGCAGCAGCCAGATGACGCACCTCTTCCGGGCGTATCCGCCGCTGTGTGGGCACCACACAGGGCTTGGCCGTCTTAGCCGCAATGTCCGAATAACGCAGGATATCCGCATAATTCATGGACGTGCCGTAATTTTCTCCCGGCTGGATGCTGCATTCCAAAACGTCGATTGCGGATGCGCGCACAGCATCCAGTGTATCCTGGGTATAATCCGTACCAATGGCAATCATGCTGGAAAGGCGCGTGCTCTCCATCATGTGGCAGGGAACGTACTGCGCATAGCTGGAAAAAAAGGAAAGCCCCATCTCTTCCAGCTCCAGCCGCTCCTCCTCATTGATGTAGGCGTCCCCCCCGCCGGGAACAAGGCCCACTGGCACATCCCCGCACAGGGCGATCAGCTCACGCAAAAAAGTCCTGTTTTCTGCAAAGGTGCCAAACGTGTTTCCGCTGGCGCGGTGCCAAACATTGCAGTGCACCTTGACAGCCTGCGCTCCGCCCTCCAATGCAGCCTCCGCCAGCGCAAGATCGTTGCGGGGCAATGCAGCTATGACGGAAAATCGGTTATCTGTGAGCATTTCTGTATAATCCATTCTGTCATTCCCTTCCTTTCCCGTTCTGAAGGCGGTGTACTCGTCCCCCCGCCTGCGGTGTGCCGCGGCAGACCTTGAAGCAAAATTTTTTAAAAATAATTTCAGCCCGCACAAAGGACGTTCTTACGGATACGCTCCGCCAGCAACGCCGAAAGATCCTGATGCGGCAAATCAGCCCGACGCACCTCCGGCGCCTGTTCGGAAAGCCTCTGCTTGACCTGCGCATCCACCTGCTCTACAAATCCACGCACTTTTGCAGCGTGTCCGGACAGCAAAACGGTATCCAGAGGGAACAGCGTGCACAACACTGCGATCAGGCCGGAAATCTGCGCGGATAGGATACCCGCCCAACCGCCCTGACGGGTGGGCAGAAGCCCTGTCTCTTCCGCATCGGGGCCTGCGGCCGCTTTAAGCGCCGGCAGGACCAGCGCGTCGCCGCAAAGCATCGGAGTGACATCAGAGCACATACCTTCCCGCAGCGGCAGCGGCCGTCCGGACAGCGTGATGCTGGCCAGCACGCGTTCGCCAATGGCGATATGGGCGGTGTTCTCTGCTTCCACATTCTCCCGCTGCTCCAGCGCACGGCTCACCGTATATACCTGAGAGTACTCTTCCGTCACCGGCACGCGAAATTGTGTGATCAGCGCTTCCCGCAGCGAAATGCTCGCGGAGGAAAAGCCGGTGGAATACATTACGTTAAATTCGCTCGCCTTCATGTCCTCCTGGAACAAGAGACCGAAGCCGGCCACCTTACCAGCATGGAGGCTGGCAGAATCAAAAAGCTCAAACACCGCGGCAGTGATGGCAACGAGCAGCTCATTACCGGAAAGATAGCTTTCCGACAACACCTTGCCGTTGCAGCGATTCAAACACATATCAAACAAATCAAGGCTTGCGCCCTTTCTCCCGATGTTTACAACCGCTATGCAGCCGTATTCGGTGTTGATGTCCAGTGCAGTACGGCTTCGGCCTGCCGTTATGGCCCTCTGGCCGCTTTCGGCCAGAATCCCCTCTTCCAGCAGCTCTCCTACAAGAGCGGACACTGTACTGGGGGAAAGCTGTGTTTCATGCGCAAGCTCAATGCGTGACAACTCGCCCTTTTCCAGGATCGTGCGAATCAGCATTTCCCTGTTGCGCCGTTTCATCTCTTTCAAACCTGTTTTTTTCATGTTTCAAATTCTCCCATTGCAATGGCATTCTGAGCAGCGGGACGTCTCCCGCCACCTATTATTTCGGATTCCGAATCCGTTATTTCGGAGTTCGAAATAATTGCAGCTTTATTATATCGCCGCATCTTCTGGTATGCAAGGAGAAGTTTTCAGTGCATCGTTTTTTCTCTTTTTTGACAGAAATCCCAATGCGTTTTTTGTGCAATACTATAAAATCTCAATTTTTCCAGCCATTTCGTTTTATAAAGCAAAACAGCCGGGTACAGTTCAAACTGCACCCCGGCTGTTCCATTACCCTCATGTCCTGAAAAACTACTCGATCGCCACTTTCATCACACCGTCGCGCCGGTTCTCGAACAAATCATAAGCTGCGGCGATTTCCTTAAGCGGATAGATATGCGTGATCAGCGGCTCGGTGTCCAGCTTGCCCTGCGAAATAAGCTCCAGGATCTCTCCGCAGTCACAGCCATCCACACCGCCCGTTTTAAATGTCAGATTTTTGCCGTACATTTCCGGCAGCGGCAGTATCTGGCTGCCATTATACAGCGCAACGATGGTGACCACGGCGTTTGGGCGCGCGCACTCCCAGGCCAGACGGAATGTCTCCTCCGCGCCCGCTGCCTCCAGCACCACATCCGCACCGCCGTGGCTGCTGTTGGCCCGTACAAATTCAAGCGCATGAACCGGTTCCACCGTCAGGACCTCCGGATAATGCTCACGTACAAAGCGCAGACGCGCCGCGTCCTTTTCACAGACAATAACACGGGCAGGCCTTTTCAACAGTGCGCACAACAGCGTACAGATGCCTGTCGGCCCGGCGCCGATAATGAGCACGGTATCCTCCGGAGCGATTTCAGAAATGCGTACCGCCCAAAAACCCGTGGCCAGCACGTCGCCCACCAAAAGAGCCTGGCGGTCGTTGACATTGGCCGGAATCCTGTTCAACCCCTGATCGGCATACGGCACCCGGACATACTCCGCCTGTCCCCCGTCGATGCGGCAGCCCAGCGCCCACCCGCCGTTCGGGTCGGTGCAATTGTTTACATAGCCATGCTTGCAAAAAAAGCATTCGCCGCAAAACGTCTCTACATTTACCGCCACTCTGTCTCCAGGCTTTACAGCCGCTACCGCCGGCCCCACAGCCTCTACCACGCCCACCACCGCCGGCCCCACAGCCTCTACCACGCCCACCATTTCGTGCCCAACGGTAACGCCCGGCACAGCGCGCGGCACCGAGCCGTGCTTAATGTGCAGATCGCTGGTGCAGATGCTGGCCAGCGTTACCCTGATAATCGCATCCCGGTCATCCTGCAAGGCAGGTTTTTGTTTTTCCCGCAATTCGAATTTTCCGCGTTCCACATAAGTATAGGCCAGCATAATTGCAATACCTCCTGAGATGTCCCGACGCCACGCGTCCTATTACTGTATTACCAATATCATACCATTTGAAACGTTGGGGTTCAATCACAGTGCGGGCGTTCTTCATGCCGCTTTCCTCAAAAGCAAGATCCCGGAGAAGCATCAGCTTACTCCGGGACCTCTTGTTTTCATCCGATCTTCATAATCTGAGGAAAAATCATTCTTCCAGCAGCGACAAGCATTTTTCCGGCTCCGGCGCAAAAAGAGATGTAACGGTTATTCGCTGCGCCAGGCCTTCCACGCGCAGCATTTTACACAGTTCATCCATAAATATACCGTACCCCGTTGCAAGACGGGCGCCTTTCAGAGTTTGCTCCAAATCCTTCCGGCCGCTAAAGCTGCCATACCAGTTTCCCGCCGAAGTATAGTCTACGCCGCAACTCGGGCTGCCGTCGACCCCCACAACACCCAGCAATCGGAACCTTTCCGGATGCGCCAGATATTCTTTCATTTGCAGAAGATATGGCGCCAGCAGTTCACGGCAATGATTGCGAAAAAAAGGATTGTCAAACTGATTACTAACATGTCCCCAGCGGCAGGCTCCATAAAGCGTGAATTCCGGACAGGGTA
>VOFI01003085.1_pt1 | contig 137874 bp, 147 predicted proteins | sample 5384131 | NCBI WGS metagenome assembly VOFI01 (sample SAMN12384728, study PRJNA508395) | human gut metagenome | isolation source: healthy gut H | host: Homo sapiens | reverse complement strand
GCAGAAGATTCAAGATGAACGGAGTGATGTCGCTGAAGCCGGAAACAAAGGAGAGCAGAGTCAACCTGCCCTCGCCAGCGTATATCATGAGTGGCTATTGTAAATACCACAAAAAGCACGCAAAAATAAGCGCTACCTTGAACCTTGAAGCGATTGTATGCCGTCCTCGTCTTCATCGACCGTTTCCGACATAGCAGGACATTATCGTCAATGTTATTAAATGGCTGTCAAAGCCCCTATACTGAATATTCCTATCAGGATAAGAAACTGCAAGAACATCATGCTGACTGCCAACAGCATCGCCGCCACATATTCGGGTGCTTCCTGGGCGGATATTACTTTTCCGACTTTGCGCGCCAGTACGGATATGGTGGCAGTGCTGCTGTACAACCCACCTACAATGCCGGGGATACCAAATACCGGACTCGCGGAATACGTATCTTTTCAGCAGATAAGAAAGATAGGAGATGCCCGGAAACCACCACCGTAGCGCCAGCCATATACTGTAAGGCGTGAGGTTGATGCCCGGTATCAGATTGTCGTCGGCAACATCGGGGTGATGATACCGCTGATGGCAAGGAAACCTGGCAAGCGTAATCATTTCGTCGTTCTTCATCCGCTGTGCCAGTTCGGTAAACGTATGTTTCAGCTCGGTAAAGAGCAATACGGTCACAATTACCATTACATAGAACCAGGGAGGGCTGCGTAGCAACGATAGGTGCAATGCAATACGTAATGAGCGCAATGATAATGGTAGTGACCCCGAACACATGAAACTGCGCCTGCTTGACGTAATAATTCAAGGCAAGCAGCAACTCCTAGGACAGCCCCGCCACCCATAAACAGGCGATAGTCCGTCGGGTCAAGAATATAGAGGAGATAGCCCAGAATGCCGATAAAGTACGGTCCGTACCGAACAGTTGTTCTCCTCCTTCGCGCTTCAAACTGATACGCCTCAGGGAAAGACCTATAGCTAAAGAAAACACCGTCACCAGGAAGGTAACGGGTTTTATCAATAACACCCGGCTCGCACAGTTTCATCAGCCTCGGCTTCATTCAGAGGAATTTTTTCCCATTCGTAACGGCTGATACCGGATGCATCGGATGCTCCCTAATGGTGAGATACCCTGCCTCGCCACGTATGCGTGTACCTGCGTCCGTCCGTCCGCGCGCACTGCTGATATATCCCTGAATGATACGAATTCTGCGAGTATTTGCGACTTGTATTCTCCCTTTTTACGAGAAATTCCGTTCTATCTCTTTGCGGCATATTTATCTTCTGAATCAGCTCTAGCGAATAGCCCACCAGCATGGCGCAACCACCAATACCAAAGCGGCAACCTGATAATCAGCAATACTCTCCTGGCTTGTTGTTCTTCTTTCCGGCTGTGCATTACTTTCTTTTTACTCTTTTCCATGGTGTTTCTATAGTTTAAAGTTCAACGATAAACAAAAGTAAAAGGAAATTCGGGAAGTTTGCAAGCATTTATAAAAAAAAGAAAAAAAGAAATGTGTCAAACAAAAACGTTTGTTATTTGTTTTACCTTTATCAGGACACGGGATTAATGGAGTTCACCGAAAAAGAATAAAGCAAATCTGCGAAATCCGTGCAATCCGTGCCTATAGAAGAGGAGGAAAACAGAAAGGACTAAATGTTATCTCCGCCTGCAAATTCCGTAAATTGAGCCTTGACGAAACCGTCTATCTTACCGTCCATTACCGTTTACATCCAGAAGTACGGAAGTGGTACGAGTGGTCTTTCACCCGACGGTCGTCGAATACATAACTGCGTATTTGCGACCTCAATCTTCTTCTTGCCGGCTTCCACCTTTGCCTGTTCCGCCATACGATGCTGAGGTTCGCCCACATCGGCGCAGATGGAACGCAACTGACGCATTGCATTCTCCCGGTTTTCTTGGGCTGGTCACTTTCGGTATTCTCAATCAGGATTTCCTCTTCCTCGCCAGTGTAAGGGTTTTTTGACCGATAGCGCAAACGCACGCCGGACTCCACCTTATTTACGTTCTGTCCGCCCGCCGCTGGAGCGGAAAGTATCCCACGAGATGCGCGCCCTGTTCGATGTTCACCTCCAATCGTATCGTCCACCAGCGGAGTGACGCAAAACGGATGCGAAAGAAGTCATGCAGCTTGCCCACCAGGCATTATAGGGAGATAATACGCGCACCAAACGGGCGGACTACCGTTCTCACCGCTTCAGCCGTGGCGTATAATCGCCGATATTTCAATGGTACAGGTTTTGGAGTTCGGCCTCGTCGCCTTCCCGCCGCAGAAGTTGGAAATAGTTGCCCGGTATCCGTGTGTTCGACATATCGCGAATACATACCATCAATAACTCATAGTCTGGCTCCATCATGCGCTTAAACTCCCGGGTATTTTCATTTTAATCCATCGTCCGGCTTCCACTCACGAAGCTTTTATTCTTGAGCTCAAGGGCTCTACGGCAGCGAGATGCTGCATAGGCCTCATCCACTTCCTCTTCCGTTACCCAGTTCATCGCTTGTAGAAATCGAATGCAAGCTGCAACTCATCGCCAGCTTGCGACTTTCATTGCCGGCGGAAATCCATTGCTGCCTTTCACTTTTCTTCATCTGAGCTTCGGCGGCTTTTCACGGTCATCCGGAGAACCGAATGTACTTTATTCTCTCTTCCACTTGTATTTTTTTTCCTTCGATGTGTCGAATAGCGGTTCAACGCTTCGGTACGTTCCCTTGATATCTTTCAGTTGCGTTTAATGGTATCATATGCGCTTTCTTCAAATTCTATCTTTTCAAACCGCAAAGATAGTGCAAAAAGTCTGAAAAAATCGCGCAAATCGCTGCAATCAACGGAATAAGAAAAGAGGGGGCTATTCCGCCACTACGTCCCAACCCGAGTACATCTACCATAGAAGTAGAAAGAAAGTAACCTTAAAGACCGTCCTGCTGGTTTCTCATCCGCCACCCGATAGCAACAGGTAGCATCATCGTCCGTTGCTATACTCACCCAACCAACGGGGTAACTCCTCTTTACCGGATGTTGCCACAATCCGTCGCATACGCTTTTTCCACCAACGCCATGATGCCTTTATGAGTAAAGTTGGTATCCGCCGTGAGGATACGCTTCAAATGATATGTTAGCCGCGCACCGCCGTACGCTGTCCGTATAAGTTTTGAACCGGTTCTTTACCTCGGACGAGCGCAAACCTGCCACCGTAAATACGGCAATGCCCTGAGCACCGCTATTCAGCGCGGCATCCATACATTCGAACATTTCCGACCATCGGTAGCAGTCATGCCGCAATACAATACGGTTTTATCATTCTTGTCGCGCACATTCTCAACCGTACAATCGGAAATAAACTGACATCTTCCGTATAGAAAGTATGGTAAACCATCGGAAAAACGATATCCAGGCGTTGCGTACCCCAGTCCTGCCGCACCATGCGTGAAGCCATTTTCGGCGTAAAGGAAGCGGAGGGCCGCGCCATTGTCTTGCCATACGAATGCACCACTCCGGCAATCATATTCACCCAACTTCCGTTATCGAGGTCGCAAGCAGGGCTGCCGCCACTTTATGTCTGCCGAAGGGTGCGCCTTTTGCTCACGCGGATCATAGCCATACACGCTCTTGAACTTTTTCGAGAGCATGGCGGGATAACCGTAATCCCATGCGGCTATTCCCGGTCTTGCACAATACCGTAATGCAGCCCGCTTAACGTGGTAGGAAGGCACTACATCCACCAAACGGTTGTAGTCGATAGCAATTTCGTTCAATCCCTCGACTTCGCAATACGACTTAATTTTCTCCCTGATGAATTCGCGCATCTCAGGCAGTGCGGGACAGAGGAATTTATAATAATCCCATATGCCGTAGTATCTGCGAGGCTCTTTCCGTTGCGGTTTTACACGCTGAGCAGTCAGGATGTTCTGCCAAAATCTTATCGCGGTCGTGCTCAATTCATGGTCCACAACCATGCGTATACTTCAATGCCGTTTTACGGGCTATGGGAATTTACAATGCGATAGTCGTCGGGGGTGGGTGCATTCAGCATTATTCCATCCATGCCGATGTCATTCATCACCTGGCATACCGAATCGAAGTGCCGGGACGATAATCCAGCCATGTCGAACATGGGATACTGTGCTGGTTACATTATTTTCCACACACCCGGCATGAAAAAACGCTCCATATTGAAAAACGACTTTCTTAATATCAGCGCCGATAAAAGCTTTTCTCATAACATACTAAGTTTTAAGATTAAAAAATCTTTCCATAGAATATAAACAGACCACACCGGCGCAACCCTAAGAAGAAATACACATTTTTATCCCGACTTCCAACTTTTTTCCCCTTTTCTCCCTCCCATCACAAAAGACTTCTGAACAAGAGGAACAATGAGTCCCTAGTGAAAGGCATTCAGTCAAAGTCAAGGCATTCAGTCCTGACTTGATAGAGTTCATTCAACAGGGCGGAAAGAAGAAAAGAATCATACCGTTCCATTTTGTAAACATATAAGCCTAAACCGTTGACGGCATATCCGACAATAAAAAAGGCATACCGCCTCCTTTTTTCCCTATTTTAAAGCAAACTGTAAAAATCATCCGGACTTTTATTCTTCGTACATCTTATCAATCAGCTCCTTATAATTCTTTTGCCACCACAGAACGTTTCAGCTTCAATGTTTGTCAGCTCGCCCCGTTCCATGCTGGCGAACGGTTCCGGACAATAAAGTGAAACGTTTCACCTGCTCATAATGCGCAAACTGCTGTTGCAACGTTTCTATCCGGGCACGGAACAAAGCCTGCACTTTAGGATGCTGCAACAAGTCGGCCCACTTCACCTTGCTCAAGGCCTTTCTCCCTTAGCGTAGTTCGCTTCACCAAGCCATAAACCGGAACAATCAGGGGCGGACAATAAAACTTACGCTGGTCGGCAATGACAGCAATCACGGTCAATGTAACGGTCTATCGACAGTTTGGTTTCGAGCCTGCGGAGATATATACTTTCCGTTCGAGGTCTTGAACAAATCCTTGATACGTTCGGTCAGGTACAAATGATTTCCTTTCAGATAGCCGGCATCACCAGTATGGAACCAACCGTCTTTTGTCGATAACCGCAGCGGTGGCTTCCGGTTTTTCTTTATAATAGCCGGTAGTGATAGTCTTACCACGAAGCAGTATTTCATTGTCTTCGCCTATCTTCACTTCAAAGGTCGGGCATGACGAAGTACCTACGGAACCAATCTCATAGCCTTGTTGAGGAAGCAGGAAACGGTAGCCGTAGATTCCGTCAGTCCATATCCTACCACCATATTGATTCCTACCGAATGAACGAATTCGCAGATTTCATCGGGAACGGCAGCACCGGCAGTCGGGAAAAAGTTACCATTCTCAATACCGATTGTTTTTTTCAGCAAAGAATAGATAGTCTTTTTGTAAAACTTATATTTCAGATGAAAACATCGGGGGCGGCGTTTTGCCTGCACGCAGGTAATCAATGTTGTGCATCTTCCCTACTTTAAGAGCATCCAGCATCATTGCCTTCCGTAGGCCGCTCTCCTGGGAAATCTTCTCCTGCACACCGGCATAGACTTTCTCCCAAAAACGGGGTACACTGCACATCAATGTAGGACGTATCTCCTTGATAGTGGTCTGAATATCTGCCGGACGAAGATTGACACAAACCTGCACACCTCTGTGAAGACAGAAATAAGTCCATGCTTTTTCAAACACATGGGTCAGCGGAAGGAAGTTCATGGAAACATCCTTATCCGTCATGGCAGTCAGGCGGATATCATGGATGCGGATAGCCTCTCTGTAGTTGAGTGATGCAGCATCACTCCTTTCGGCTCACCGGTGGTGCCGGATGTATAAAGAATATTGGCAAAGGTCGCTTTGTCCGATGCGAAGGGCAGTGCAGCTCTTCTTGGCATTGTGGGGTAGCCCCTCGCCCAATGCCCAGAAACTCGTCGTAGTAGATAGGAGGTCTTGTCATGAGGATCAGCGCCACGACGCTGCGGTCGAAAATAATCCAGTTTCTCGAAAGTGGCAAAAGCCAATGCGCTGAAAGCGGCATCATACTAGGTGCTCTCGCCCACAAAGAGGAAACGTATCGAGCATCGTTGATAATATACTGGGCCTGAGCCGAAGAGCTGGTAGCATACAGCGGTATGGTAACTGAACAGGTTGTAAAGGCAGCAAAATCGATAAATAAACATTCCGGCTTGTTTTTGGCGAGGAAAGATACCGATGGTTCCTCTGTTCCTCTGCACCTAAAGCCACCAACGCATTGGCTGCCTGACGTACTATCGAAGAATTTATTCCAAGTGATAGGTATCCATTGTGATGTTCCTGAATCCCTAAGGGCTACTTTGTCTCCAACACTTCTCTGCCTGACGATGTCAAGAACAGACAAATGATGATAAGTCATATTTTTTTAATGAATTGGTAAATATGGGTACAAAGGTATTAGTTTTTATTTGAAACTATCTCCCCTTTCGGAGTTTATCCGTAAGTTTGCAAAGTAATAACGAATATATAACCAGAACCCAACGATGACAACGGATATAGAAACACTGGTTTCCGAGGCGAAATCGGACTGCTTAAATCATTTGATAGCCATACCATCATTGAGCCGCGAAGAGCAGGCTGCGGGGACTTTCTTCAGAATTACATCGAAATGCAGGGAATGGCAACCGGACGGAAGAGCAACAATATATGGTGTCTCAGCCCGATGTTCGACCTGAACAAACCTACGCTGCTGCTGAACTCGCACATCGACACGGTGAAGCCCATAAACAGATGGCGGAAAGCCCCGTTCACCTACGGAAGAGAACGGCAAGATTTACGGTTTGGGAAGCAATGACGCTGGAGCAAGCGTAGTCGGCCTGCTGCAGGTATTCCTGCAATTGTGCCGGACTACACAGGCTTACAACCTGATTTACCTGGCTTCCTGCGGGAAGAGGTGTCGGGCAAGGGAAGGAGTAGAGTCCTGCCGAACTGCCGCCCATACAATTCGCCATTGTGGGCGAACCCACGGAGATGCAACCGCCATTGCCGAAAAAAAGGGCTGATGGTACTGGATAATACTCACCGCCTACGGCAGGTCAGGGGCATGCTGCCGGAACAGAAAGCGACAACGCCATATACAAGGCGCTGAACGACGTTGCCTGGTTCCGCGATTACCGTTTCCCAGAAAGAATCGGCTTTATTGGGTAGATTAAAATGAGTGTAACCATGGTGAATGCAGGGACACAGCACAATGTAATACCCGACCGCTGCACATTCGTAGTCGACATCCGCAGCAACGAATGTTACACAACCAGGAACTTTTCGACGAGATACGGAAACACATCGCCTGTGAAGCCAAAGCGCGTTCTTTCCGCTTGGGTTCTTCGCATGTTTCTCCCGAACACCGCTGGTAAAAAGGCCGTTGCGATGGGTCGGACTCCTTTCGGTTCGCCTACCCTTTCAGACCAAGCACTGATGTCTTTCCCGTCCATGAAAATAGGACCGGGCAAGGCAGCCGCTCCCATACTGCGGATGAGTTTATCTTCGTCAAAGAGATTGAAGAGGCTATTGCACTTTATCGGACCTGCTGGACGGAGCAACAATATAAAACTTATCTGTTCAGCCAGGGTTCGGGATTCAGCTTCTCCTTTTTCACGGCGTAGCTGGAAATGAAGGCGGCCCGTCCGCCGTCCGCCCCATCCGAGAATACCTGGCCGATAGCTTGCTTGGTAGTGACCGTGTCGCCTTGTTTCACCGAAGCGGAAGCCAGGTTGCAATATACGGAAATATAGGCTCCATGACGGATAAGGATATTAAACAGCCCGTTCAGTTTGAATACGGCCGCCACCTTGCCGTTGAAGATGGCACGCGCCTGCGCCCCGGTTTTCCCTGGATGTCGATACCTTTATTGTCCAACTTGACGTTGCGCAATCCCTCCACGGCATATTGCCCGTAATAGCTGGTTATGATATTATAGAATGCTCCGCTGATGATAGGCATAGGTAGCTTGCCGCGGTTATTGGCAAAAAAGTCACCGGACAGCTCGCGGTCGGCCTTGCTCATGGTATAAGTTTCCAGAGGAGCAACCTTTTTCCGGAAGCGGACGTTCCCGACTTAGCCGCTTTAGCCGCTTCTTTCTTGCGGGCAGCCGCTTCACGGCGTGCTTCCTCTGCGGCACGTTTGCGGGCTTTCTCTATTTCTTCGGCAATCAAGCGGTCGATACGCGCATTAAGCTGGCTGGCCTCGCGCCGCTTCTTGGCAATCTCGTTCTGTAATCCGCGTTGCTTCTTCCGTAAATCGGCCACAAGGATACGCTTTTTCTTTCTCCTGCGCTTCCAGTTTTACTTTCTCGGCCTCGCGCTCTTTCAGCAGATTGGCTTTGGCAGCCCGCACCTGCCTGAGCTCCGCTTTCTTCTTATTGACCTGTTCCTGCTTTTTCAGCACTTCCTCGCCCTGCAGGCGTTGGTAAGTGGCATACTCACGCACATAACGCAAGCGGCGATAGGTCTGCGCCAGACTCCGTGCAGAGAAAATAAACATCAGCTTCTCCTCAATGGAACGGTTCTTATAAAGGTACTGGACAGACGACTCGTATTTCTTCTTCTTGTCCTTCAAGTCGCGCTGCAATTTTCCTAACTGGCGTTCCAATGACGATAGCTCACGGTCTATCGACTCTACATCGTTATTTATGGTAAGGATATAGCGTTTGCCTTCCTCTATCTGCCCCGTCCAAGCGGCACATCCGTTCAACTGGCTGCTTACGGTTTTTCTTTGTAGTTTTTCAGAAGTGTTTCCGATTCGGTAATCTGCTTTTTGCAAAGCACCGCGCTTGCTTTCCAATTCCTTTATCAGTTTGTTGGACTGGGCAAGAAGCGGAAAAGCCAGACAGAAACAACCTATAAAAATACAAAGCAAACGTCTCATAAGCTCATCAACATTTCTAATATTTCATTCAACTCAACTTGTGTGTACTTTGAAGACAGCTCGGTAGGCGTCAGCGAAAACGAATTATTGGAAACGCCGGACAATTCGATTCTGCCTTTCTCCAGCGAAGGAATGCCCAATTCCTTTCCCGACAACTCTTTCTTTCCGTTGGGTTTGGAAGCATTGAATAGAATCTTTTCCAAATGAGCAAAGTCGGCTTTCTTCGGCAGCACATCTTTCAATTCCTTACGGGTAGCACGGACGTAACGCTTGCCCATGCGGTCTACCAGCAATATTTCTTCGGGTGTCACCTCCATGCGCGCCACCTCTGTACGTATGATAGGCATGAGGAAAGAAAGCTGCATCCGTTCGCCGCTTATCAGCTTCATCGTACCGTTTACGGTGAAAACGGCGTCTTTGGTAGGAACGGTCAGCCGCACCTTGGAAGACAGGTAGCGGGTACTTTCGGGAGAAATTTGGACGTCTCCGCCTTCCGGGTGGTTTTACAGCCTGCCAGACAGCAGAGGATAAAAGCATAAAGACCAGAGTCCTGCCATTGAATTTTGTTTGTTCCATTACCTTGTTACTTTTATTATGTATCACTTCACCGTTTTACCGACTTACTTATCACTGATATACTTCTTCTTCCGAATCTTCTCCTGTAAGGTCCTGGACTTACTGCCTATCTTCAATGCCTGGTTCCAATACTCCAGAGCCTTGTCCACATCACCCGTCATATAGTAGATGTCGCCGCAATGCTCTACGATGACGTCGCTTTTGCCTCCGTCACTTTTCATGGCATCGTCTATATACAAACGGGCCTCGGCATAATTGCCTTTCTCAAACAGAATCCAGGCATAAGTGTCCAAATAGGTGGCATTATCGGGTTCCGCCTTTACCGTCTTATAACTCATCTCCTCGGCTTTATCCAGATTACGACGCTCGACAGACAGGTAATAAGCATAATTGTTCAAAGCTCCGATATTGGAAGGATTGTACACCAGCGCCGAATCATAGGCAGCATAGGCTTCCGTATTCAAATCTTTCGTATGATAGGCGTCTCCCAAAATGGAATAGAAATCCGAAACGACCTCTTTCTTACTATCCGCCGTAATTTGCGTCAATGCTTTCTGACAAATGGAAATCACATCATCCGTCCGTTCCGCCTGATTATAAGCGATAGCCAGATAGAAATAGAACTCCAGCATCTCCGGGTTGGTTTCAACGCCGGCTTCGCATAAATCAATCACATCGTTGTAATCCTCCTTGCGTACCGCTTCACCCAGCAACATCATACGCGCAGCCGTATTGGTAGGATCAATTGTCAACACCTGACGCAGTACCGGAAAGGCTTCCTTGTTCATTCCTTTGGATAAAAGATACTGAGCGTAAAGCATCGGTATCCCGGCATCATCCGGTTCTTGTTCCAGAATACGGTCGAAAAGGCTGATAACCCGCGTACTGTCCTTACCGTCCTGCTCATTCTGCACGACAAACTGGCGCATTACATTCAGTTTCGTTTCCGAAGGAACTTTCTTGTTGAGCAATAAAGTGTCCAACTGCTGCTGATAAAGGTCTTTCTGACCGGTCTCCTCATAATAGGACGCCAGCGAATACATCGCCATGGCATTATCCGGCTCGGCATCCAACACCTTGCGGTACATGTTATATGCTTCCTCTTTCTTTCCGTTCTGCATATATACATCCCCTAACACAACCTGATAACGGGAATCCATCGGATACTCCGCAACCAGGCTCTCTATCTCATGGAAAGCATTCTTATTGTCTTTCATTTGCAGATAAATACGGAACTTCTCCATACTCAACTGCTCGCTTTTGCCCATCTTCTCCTCAATCCGGTTCAAAGTGGCAATCACCTTATCATACTGCTCCTGCCGATTATAAATGTCCAACAAGGCATAAAGCGGGTCCAACTTGTCGGTGAAACGTATGGACATATCTTCCAGCAGCTTCATCGCTTTCTCCTTTTCGTCCTGTTGCTGATAAAGATTCGCCAGTCCCTGACTGTACCAATAATTATCCGGATCGTTTTCCACGGCCTTCTCCAATGCAGCCTGCCCCTGAGGCACTTGCTTCAGGAACAAATAATATTGCGCCAGTTCGTATAAGGCCGACGAAGCATTCGGATTGATAGTCAGGCAATGTTGCAGCAAATCAAAAGCCGCATCATAGTCTTTCTGAATCTTCAGACGGGCTGCTTCCAAAAAGAAATAATCGTACTTACGCTGCTGTTCCGGAGTAAGTTCCGCCACAGGCTTCGCCGATAATGCCTTTGCCTGCTTACGGGATGTCCCGCAGGAGACAAGCAAGAAGCCCGCCACCAACAAAAACAGCCCTATTTTCTTATTATCGAATATGCTCATTATCTATATAAAATCAAATGGTATAAGCAACCCTCCGTCAATCACTCATCACTCATCGCTAATCACTCATACCCCATCCCAACTACACGCCCGTATGTCCGAAGCCACCGGCACCGCGTTCCGTTTCATCCAACACATCCACCTCCTGCCATACGGCCTGCTCATGGCGGGCAATTACCATTTGGGCGATTCGTTCTCCGTCCTCAATCATAAATGTTTCCGAAGAAAGATTTACGAGGATAATACAGATTTCACCGCGGTAGTCTGCATCGATAGTACCCGGAGAATTCAATACCGAGATACCTTTCTTGATAGCCAAACCGCTGCGGGGACGAATCTGCGCCTCAAACCCAGCCGGCAAAGCGATGTACAAACCTGTAGGAACCAGGCAACGCTGCAACGGTTCCAAAGCTATCGGCTCGGAAAGATTGGCACGGATGTCCATTCCAGCAGACAACTCGGTGGCGTATGCAGGCAACGGATGTTTCGACTTATTTATAATTCGGACGGTCATACTATTATTTGCCATTTCAATGAAGTTACGATTGAGATTACTTTAATTCACTATTTAACGGACAAAATTACGGATTTTGAAGCAAATAGTCATACATTTGCAGTTAAATAATAAGAAAGTAAGAACATGATGGACTGGAATACCCTCATATCCGCCAAACGATTCGGCTTGGAAGAGTTTCATAAAGAGCGTCACGAGAACCGTTCTGAATTTCAGCGGGATTACGACCGCCTCATCTTCTCCGCACCTTTCCGGAGATTGCAGAACAAGACGCAAGTGTTCCCTCTGCCCGGCAGCATATTCGTACACAACCGGCTGACACATAGCCTGGAAGTTTCCTGCGTAGGCCGTTCGCTGGGCAATGACGTAGCCAAAGCCATCCTTGCCCGCCGCCCCGAACTGCAAGACTCTTATCTGCCCGAAATCGGTTCCATTGTTTCCGCAGCATGTCTGGCGCACGATTTGGGCAATCCGCCATTCGGACATTCCGGCGAACGCGCCATCTCTACTTTCTTTTCGGAAGGAAAAGGGCTGGCATTGAAAGAAAAGCAACCCGACGGAGAACAACTCACCCCGGCACAATGGGAAGACCTGACTCATTTCGAAGGAAACGCAAATGCTTTCCGTCTGCTTACCCATCAGTTTGAAGGACGCCGCAAAGGCGGTTTCGTCCTGACCTATTCCACACTTGCCAGCATCGTAAAATACCCCTTTTCATCGAGCCTGGCAGGACAGAAATCCAAATTCGGCTTCTTTATTACCGAAGAAGAAAGTTTCCGGCGAATAGCCGAAGAATTGGGGATGAAACAGCTTAACGGTTCACCTTTGAAGTACGCACGTCACCCGCTTGTCTACCTGGTAGAAGCGGCAGATGACATCTGCTACCAGATGATGGACATCGAAGATGCCCACAAACTGAAGATTCTCACTACGCAGGAAACGCAGGACTTGCTATTGGCCTACTTCCCTGACGAACGTAAGGCGCACATCCTCGACACGCTCAAGATTGTGAGCGACACCAATGAGCAGATAGCCTATCTGCGTTCTTCCGTCATCGGGCTGCTTATCGGCGAATGCACCCGGGCATTCCTCGATAACGAAGTACAGATACTGGAAGGGGAATTTGAGGGAAGCCTCATCAAGCATATCACCGAACGGCCTGCCGCGGCCTACCAACATTGCGCAGAGGTATCTTTCAAGAAGATATACCGTTCGCGCGATGTATTGGACATAGAACTTGCCGGTTTCCGTATCATCAGCACCTTGCTCGAACTAATGATCGATGCAGTACGCTCACCGGAAAAAGCATATTCGCAGTTGCTCATCAACCGGGTATCCGGACAATATAATATGAAAGCAACTGCACTGTATGAAAGGATACAGGCCGTATTGGACTACATATCCGGCATGACGGATGTATTCGCCCTCGACCTCTACCGGAAAATCAACGGAAACAGTCTACCGGCTGTATGATTTATCTGCTCGGATAGAATATCTTATTCGCCCCGGAAGTCAGTTTGCATGCTTCCGGCTCGCTTTCGATGAATGACTGGATATGGCGGATGCGCTTTTCCGCCAGGATTTCATCGACGGCAATCAGGATACCTGTTTCTTCCACATCACCGAAACCGTAATTAATGGCCGTACCGAACATACGCATTGTCGGACTGAGACTCATGTAGGCATTTACCAACGGCGGAATATTGTATCCCAGCTTACGGATTTCGCCATTCAATATTTTATAGTCTTCCTTAAATGTATCCTTACAGAACAATGCAGCCAGTTCTTCCTCGTCCGACTCCAATTGCAGCGGTTTCATCGGAGTAATCAGACTGTCTTTATCGGCAAAATGCTTTCTCAGAAAATAAAGAATCATGTCGCGTCCTTTACGGATATAGCTGGGATACATGGTAACCTTTCCGAAGAAATACTTCACGTTGGGCATAACCACCGTCAGCGCGCCCAAGCCATCCCACAAGTTATCCAATGCGAACAAGCCTTTGCTGTCGCGACGGGTAGACTGGTACTCGAGCGTCACGAATGAACGTCCAAGCTCAATGGTAGTAGGAAGATATTCATTCAGGAATTTCTCGGAAAAATTAAACATGTGCGCAGTAGCCAAAATCGGCGCGCCGTGTTCGTCGAAGCGTACATCCGTACCGAGAATATAGCGGTAACCGCCCAATATCTCTTCCTCTTCCGGATTCCAGACTATCAACTGCTTATAAGGATTATCCATAATATCGTACTCATCAATATCCATGGACATTCCTGTTCCGCCACCGGCAGCACGAAATGCAATCTCACGCAGACGTCCGATTTCCTTCATCGTATTGGGTGAATCCTGGGCAGTAATAATATATATCTGATTATTACTCTTATTCGTCATGCGCAAGCGTTTGTCTTCGGTCAACTCCGCTTTCAGCAGTTCTTTGCTTATCGGTGCAATAATATCTTCCATCTTCCGAGCTTCTATTTTTTTATATTCAATGTTCAACTTACAATTTATACACGATATCTTTCACATACTGCGCCCATTGGGCAGGTGTTTTCGTCTTATCGAATGTTTGCCAGGGAATAGGCTTACCTATAGTAATGGTAAATGTTTTATGACGGTTTTTCAACATTTCATCTGCCAGATACAACATGGCTATATTAAACTTGATACCCAACGTTTTGCAAAGATTCGCCAGGTTATAGAAAAAATCGGAGTTACGGCCGTCAAAATGAATGGGTACCACATCGCGGTGCGCTTCAACGCTCTTTACTATAAACGTCTTTTTCCAGTCCAAATCGCGGATGACTCCATTCCGGCGACGCGAGCAAAGCCCGGCAGGAAACATAATGAGCTGATCGTCCGATGCAAACCCGGCCTCTACCATTTTCGGAAAGTCCTTGGCCTGCTTGCCGGTCTTATTGATAGGAATACAAAGAGGAGCCAGTCCATGCAGGTTCATAAGCAGGTCATTTACCATATATTTCACCTTTCCATCGTAAAAACTCCCGAGTACATAACCCAACGCCACTCCATCCTGTCCGCCTAAGGGATGATTGGAAACGAATGTATAAAGACCATCCTTTTCGCAGATTCTCCTTGCCCTTCACTATCAGTCTGGCATCCAGAAAGTCCAGACAAGCCTGCAGGAATTCCACCCCCACTTTATCTTTCGACTCTCTCAGAAAAACATTCAATTCATCCTGATGAACAATGCGCTTCAAATAAGATACGACAAACTTAGGGATATACTTCACATGCTTCGGAGCTTTCTCCCGAAGAATCTTATCAATGTCAATCAAAAATAAAGAGTCGTCAGCCATTCTTTTTGTGATGAAATGATTGCGCAAAATTAACGCATCTTTTTAATTAAATGCAAATATTCGATAGAAAACTGCACCCAAAATCTATCAAATAGCACCCAAAATCTATCATTTGATAGTTTTTACCCCAAAGATTGCTTAAAAACGGCCTGCCGGGAAGCCGGAACTTTCGTAAACTTGCAATGCTAAAAGGCAAAACGAACAAGTAACCATTTAACAAAGCACATTTATGAACAGTATGACATTTAAAAAAGATCTGATCGGAGTCCAAAACGATTTATTACGCTTTGCGTACAAGCTTACCTCCGACCGCGAAGAAGCCAACGACCTTCTTCAAGAAACATCACTCAAGGCTTTGGATAATGAAGATAAATACATGCCCGATACTAATTTCAAAGGTTGGATATATACGATCATGCGCAACATCTTTATTAACAATTATCGTAAAGTAGTGCGCGACCAGACATTTGTGGACCAGACGGACAATCTTTACCACCTGAACCTGCCGCGCGACACAGCATTTGAGAACACAGAAAGCGCATACGACCTGAAAGAGATGCACCGTATCGTCAATTCACTGCCGCGCGAATACAAAGTACCGTTCTCCATGCATGTTTCCGGCTTTAAATACCGCGAAATAGCCGAGAAGCTGGAACTCCCGCTGGGAACCGTAAAGAGCCGTATCTTCTTTACCCGCCAAAAACTACAACAAGAACTGAAAGATTTTGTTTAGTCTTTCATTCTTTTACCCGCCTTTTGTCCCGTAAGATGTTTCATGTGCCTTACAAAATAATCATTTTTGCTTTGACACAAATTTTTTATAAGCCTGCCATAAATTACAGGGTTCACCCGCCAAGCGCCGTCAACAGGGCATAATGAAAGGTGAAGGGATACGGACAAACATCGTTTTATTCAAAATACACTATCTGTTCGGGGCAAACACACCATATATTCCCATTAAACAGATGATGCATTTCCTGCCTACAGACCATGTGTTTACTCAGGAAGCACACAATACCCCCACCAAACAAACAACATAACACATTGTTCATTTTCAATAGAATAAGTAATCAACAAGCTGTTGAAAACTTCTAAATAAGATTTTAGTTAAAACATTGTGGGGAATTGTGGGGAAATGTGTACTTTTACCGTCGCTTATTATAATAAGGTGAAAAATGATACGCTTTTTAGGCAATATTGAAGCAAAGACGGATACAAAGGGACGTGTATTTATCCCTGCCGGCTTTCGGAAACAGTTGCAGGCTGCTTCCGAGGAGAGACTCGTATTGCGTAAAGATGTATTTCAGGACTGCCTGATACTCTACCCCGAAAGCGTCTGGTTCAAAACGCAAAACCAACTCCGGCAGCGGCTGAACAAATGGAATGCGAAACACCAACAAATTTTCCGACAGTTTGTAAGCGATGCGGAAATCATGATTCCCGACGGAAACGGACGCATCCTGCTGCCTAAACGCTACTTACAAATGGCAGGCATACAAGGTGAGGTACGCTTTATCGGCGTGGACAACACCATCGAAATCTGGGCGAAAGAAAAGGCTGAACAGCCCTTTATGAACCCGGAAGAATTCAGCGAAGCGCTGCAAGATATTCTGGGAGAGGAAAACCTGGGAGAGGAAGAAGCAGAGACAAGCGATAAAAGCGTAGAGTAATAGAACGATTGTAATGAAAGAAAGATGAAAGAAGAAACGACATATCATATTCCGGTACTGTTGATGCCAAGCGTTGACGGAATGAATATCCGTCCGGACGGAACGTATGTAGACGTGACATTCGGCGGCGGCGGCCATTCCCGCGAGATACTCTCCCGCCTGGGAGACGGTGGAAGACTGCTTGGTTTCGACCAGGACGAAGATGCCGAACGGAACATCGTAAACGATCCGCACTTCACTTTTGTACGCAGCAACTTCCGGTATCTGCATAACTTCCTGCGTTATCATGGCATCGAGCAGGTAGATGCCGTACTCGCCGACCTCGGTGTGTCGTCACATCATTTCGACGATAGCGAACGGGGGTTCTCGTTCCGTTTTGACGGCGCCCTCGACATGCGGATGAACAAGCGTGCCGGACTCACAGCCGCCGACATCGTAAATACATACGATGAAGAGCGCCTTGCCGACATTTTCTATTTGTATGGAGAATTGAAGAACAGTCGCAAGCTGGCATCCGTTATTGTCAAGGCACGTGCCGCTCAAAAGATTGGCACCATCGGGGAATTTCTGGAAATTATCAAGCCCCTCTTCGGACGTGAAAGGGAAAAGAAAGAGCTTGCCAAAGTGTTTCAGGCGTTGCGCATCGAAGTCAACCGGGAAATGGAAGCGTTGAAAGAGATGTTATATGCAGCCACGGAAGCATTAAAGCCGGGTGGACGGCTGGTGGTAATCACCTATCATTCGCTGGAAGACCGCATGGTGAAAAACATCATGAAGACCGGCAACATAGAGGGCAAGGCGGAAAAAGACTTCTTCGGAAACGTACAGACGCCTTTCCGTCTGGTAAACAATAAAGTGATTGTTCCGGATAACGATGAAATAGAACGCAACCCGCGCTCGCGAAGCGCCAAGCTGAGGATTGCGGAAAAAGTGTAAGAATGAGGGAAGCGATAAGGCTGTAAAGAGATAGAACGATGAATGAAACAAATAATAAACAAGAGGAGCAAAAAGGCGAAAAGGTGAAAAGACGGACTTCGCTAAAGAACATTATAGGCGGTGATATTCTGGCTACGGACTTTTTCCGCCGTCAGACGAGGCTGCTTGTCCTCATCATGGTTCTTATTCTGTTCTATATCCATAACCGTTACGCCTGCCAGCAGCAGATGATAGAGATAGACAAGCTCAAGAAAGAACTGATAGATATAAAATACGATGCCCTGACACGCAGTTCCGAACTGATGGAACGGAGCCGTCAATCGCGTATCGAGGAATACATCGCAACGAAAGAGAGCGATTTGCAGACTTCGACCAATCCGCCGTACTTAATCAAATAAGTACGGATAATGGTAAGCAAACCGATAAACAAGTAAACTGTAATATAGTATAATAGTAAATCGAAACAACCTTGGCAGTAAACAAGAAAAATATAATGACCCGCTACTTCTTCGTAGTCCTCGTCATGGGACTGATAGGAGTAGCTATTATCGTAAAAGGTACTGTCATCATGTTTGCCGAACGTCAGTACTGGCAAGATGTTGCCGACCGCTTTGTGAAGGAGAATGTTAGGGTGAAGCCCAACCGCGGCAATATCCTTTCATCGGATGGTAAATTAATGGCGAGCTCCCTACCGGAGTACCGTATTTACATGGACTTCAAAGCGGGTGGAGAGAAGAAAGACACCATGCTTATGAATCATCTGAGAGAAATCTGCGAAGGATTGCACCGGATATTCCCCGATAAAAGTGCCGCCGAATTTAAAAGACATCTGTTAAAGGGACGCAAAAGGGGTAGCCGCAACTACCTGATTTACCCGAAACGTATCTCCTATATCCAATATAAAGGAAGCCAAAAGACTACCGGTGTTCAACTTGAACAAATACAAAGGCGGTTTCCACGAACAGACTTACAACCAGCGTAAAAAACCCTTCGGCTCTTTGGCCGCCCGTACATTGGGCGACCTCTATGCCGATACAGCGCAAGGAGCCAAAAACGGTATCGAACTTGCCTTTGATACGTTGCTGAAAGGACGCGACGGTATCACCCATCGCCAGAAAGTGATGAACAAATACCTGAACATAGTGGACATTGCTCCCGTAGACGGTTGCGACATCATTTCCACCATCGACGTGGGTATGCAGGATATTTGCGAGAAAGCACTGATAGACAAGCTGAAAGAGATAAACGCCAGTGTGGGTGTTGCCGTATTGATGGAAGTGCAGACCGGAGAAGTAAAAGCCATTGTCAACATGATGAAAGCGGGCGACGGCAACTATTACGAAATGCGTAATAACGCCATCAGCGATATGCTGGAGCCGGGTTCCACATTCAAGACAGCCTCTATCATGGTAGCCCTTGAAGACGGAAAGATTACTCCCCATACGGAAGTCGACACAGGCAACGGCATCATGATGATGCACGGCCGCCCGATGAAAGACCATAACTGGCATCGGGGCGGATATGGCAAAATTGATGTGACACGTATTCTGGAAGTATCATCCAATATCGGCGTTTCATATCTTATCGACAAGCACTACAGCGACAACCCGCAGAAGTTCGTAGACGGATTGAAGCGTATCGGTATAGACCGCCCGCTCCACCTGCAAATAGCCGGAGAGGGCAAACCTAACATCCGCGGTCCGAAAGAACGGTATTTTGCCAAGACCACGTTACCTTGGATGAGTATAGGATATGAAACGCAGGTACCGCCACTGAACATACTGACTTTCTATAATGCCATTGCCAACAACGGTACAATGGTGCGCCCTAAATTCGTAAAAGCGGCAGTGAAAGACGGTGAGGTTGTCCGTGACTTTCCTACGGAAGTTATCAATCCGAAGATTTGCTCGGACAATACGCTGACACAGATACGGGAGATTCTGCGCAAAGTAGTTGCCGAAGGTTTGGCCAAACCCGCCGGAAGCAAACAGTTTGCCGTAGCCGGCAAGACGGGTACGGCGCAGATTTCGCAAGGTGCCGCCGGTTATAAGGCGGGACGGGTGAATTATCTCGTCAGTTTCTGCGGATACTTCCCGGCAGAGGCTCCCAAATACAGTTGCATCGTTTCCATACAGAAGCCGGGACTTCCGGCATCGGGCGGTTGATGGCGGGTAGCGTATTCAGCAAGATTGCAGAAAGGGTATATGCCAAGAATCTGCGGTTCGATATACGCAGTGCGATAGACAGCACCACCAATGTAATTCCTGCGGTAAAGCCGGGGAGATGAACGAGGCATTATGCGTGCTCAACACATTGGATGTTCCGGTGCAGAAACAGTTTGAGGTAGAAAACGAGAGAGAGTTGTGGGGACACAGCCAGGCTGCCCCGTCCGCCGTTATCCTGCAAAATCAGAAAGTTTCTGACGGCATAGTTCCCAGCGTAGTGGGCATGGGGGCCAAGGATGCTGTTTATCTGCTGGAAAGCAAAGGACTTAGAGTACGCCTCAACGGCATCGGCAAGATAAGAAACCAGTCCATCGCAGGCGGAAGCCGATTGATAAAAAGGACAGACAATAGCCTTGACATTACGTTAATATAAGAATATACATTATTATATAATAAGGAATGAAATTAAGCGAACTATTAAAAGCGATACAACCGGTACAAATTATCGGCAGTACGGAGAAAGATATAACAGGAGTGAATATCGACTCCCGTTTAGTTGCGGCCGGACATTTGTTTATGGCAATGCGCGGTACGCAGACCGACGGTCACGCATATATCCCTACCGCCATTGAAAAAGGCGCTATAGCCGTACTGTGCGAAGACATGCCGGAAGAAACAAATCCTGATGTTACATATATCCAAGTAAAAGACAGCGAGAATGCGGTGGGTAAGGTTGCCACCACTTTCTATGGTGATCCCACTTCAAAATGGAGCTGGTGGGCGTAACCGGCACCAATGGCAAAACCACCATTGCCACCTTATTATATAATACATTCCGTTATTTCGGATATAAAGTCGGACTGATTTCCACGGTATGCAACTACATTGACGACCGGCCCGTGCCGACCGAGCATACCACCCCGACCCGATTACCCTTAACATGCTGCTGGGCAAGATGGCAGACTCCGGGCTGCAAATACGCATTCATGGAGTGCTCTTCTCACGCCATCGCACAGAAGCGTATCGGAGGTCTGCAGTTTGCCGGAGGCTTGTTCACCAACCTGACCCGCGACCACCTCGATTACCACAAGACTGTTCGAAAACTACCTAAAGCCAAAAGAAGTTCTTCGACGACATGCCTAAGAACAGCGTTCAGCCATTACCAATGCCGACGACAAGAACGGACTGGTCATGACCCAGAACACCAAGGCTCGCGTGTAAACGTATTCATTGAGCAGCATGGCAGACTTCAGAGCCAGGATTCTGGAGTGTCACTTCGGCGGCATGTATCTGGAGATTGACGGCAGAGAAGTGGGCGTACAGTTCATCGGTAAGTTCAACGTGAGCAACCTGCTCGCCGTATATGGTGCAGCCATTATGCTCGGCAAGAAGCCAGAGGATGTACTCGTAGTGATGAGTACCCTTCACAGCGTAAACGGAAGACTGGAACCAATCCAGTCACCAGAAGGTTATACCGCCATTGTTGACTATGCCCATACACCAGATGCACTGGAGAACGTATTGAACGCCATCCACGAAGTGCTCGAAGGAAGGGCGGAGAAGTCATCACCGTTTGCGGTGCCGGTGGCAACCGTGACAAGGGCAAGCGCCCATTGATGGCACAGGAGGCTGTAAAGCAGAGCGATAAGGTAATCATCACCAGCGACAACCCACGTTTCGAAGAGCCACAGGACATCATCAACGACATGCTTGCCGGACTCAATGCCCAGCAAATGAAGAAGGTAATCAGCATCGTAGACCGCAAGGAAGCCATCCGCACAGCCTGCATGCTGGCAAAGAAGGGCGACGTGATTCTCGTAGCCGGTAAGGGACACGAAGATTACCAGGAGATCAAGGGCGTAAAGCACCACTTTGACGATAAGGAGGTGATTCGCGACATCTTCGGAATTTCACAGAAGTAAAAGCAATCAAGAAAAGAAAGAAAAATGTTATACTATCTCTTTAGATTTCTGGAGCAGTGGGGCATCTCAGGTTCTCACATGTGGGGCTACATCTCATTCCGTGCCCTGCTTGCGCTGATTTTATCATTGGTAATCTCTGCCTGGTTCGGCGAGAAATTCATCAAGTATCTCAAGAGCAAGCAAATTACAGAGACACAGCGCGATGCCAGCATCGACCCGTTTGGTGTCAAGAAGATTGGCGTTCCTTCTATGGGTGGTGTCATCATCATCCTGGCTATCCTCGTACCGGTACTATTACTCGGACGTTTGCGCAACATCTATCTGATTCTGATGATCATCACCACCGTATGGCTCGGCTTTCTCGGTGGAATGGACGACTTCATCAAGATATTCAAGCGCGACAAGGAGGGATTGAAGGGCAAATATAAGATTATAGGACAGATTGGCATCGGCCTGATCGTGGGACTGGTACTCTGGTCTTCACCTGATGTAAAGATGAACGAGAACCTCGCCATCGAGCAACAGGGACAGGAAACGTTGGTAAAGCATCGTACAGAAGCAAGAAAATCGCTGAAGACCACCATCCCATTCGTCAAGGGACACAACCTCGACTATTCCAGCATCACCAGTTTCTGCGGTAAGTACAAGGTAGCAGCAGGCTGGATTCTCTTCGTCATCATGACCATCTTCGTTGTAACAGCCGTATCAAACGGTGCCAACCTCAACGATGGTATGGACGGAATGTGTGCCGGAAACTCCGCCATCATAGGTGTGGCGCTAGGCATACTTGCATATGTGTCGTCGCACATCGAGTTTGCCGCCTACCTCAATATCATGTATATTCCTGGTTCTGAGGAACTGGTAGTATTCTTCTGTGCCTTCATTGGAGCCCTCATCGGTTTCCTCTGGTACAACGCCTACCCTGCCCAGGTATTCATGGGCGATACGGGTTCGCTGACCATCGGCGGTATCATCGCAGTAGGTGCCATCATCATCCACAAGGAGCTGATGCTGCCTATCCTCTGCGGTATTTTCTTCGTAGAAAGCCTCAGCGTGATGATACAGGTTTACTATTACAAGATAGGAAAGCGGAGAGGTGTGAAGCAGCGTATCTTCAAGCGCACACCTATCCACGACAACTTCCGCACCGGCATGAACAGGATGGATCCTGACTGCAAAGTATCTTGGAAGAAGCCTCGCAACTGTTCCATGAATCAAAGATTACCATCCGTTTCTGGATTGTAACCATCATTCTGGCAGCAATAACAATTATAACGTTAAAGATAAGATAACAACCCAATGAAGAATTACAATGGCTGAAGAGTTACCGATCAGCGCATCGACAAGTATAGAGAATAAGTAGTATATGAGTAGAATTGTAGTTTTAGGAGCAGGCGAAAGCGGCGCGGGAGCTGCCGTACTTGCCAAGGTGAAAGGTTTCGACACGTTCGTATCCGACATGTCTGCCATTAAAGACAAATACAAGGAACTGCTGAACAAGCATGGCATTGCCTGGGAGGAAGGACAGCACACGGAAGAGCTGATACTGAATGCCGATGAAGTCCCGGCATCCCCAACGACGCTCCGCTGATTCTGAAATTGAAAGAAAAAGGCATCTCCATCATCTCCGAGATAGAGTTCGCCGGACGTTATACAAACGCCAAAATGATTTGCATCACCGGTTCTAACGGCAAGACTACCACCACCTCGCTCATTTACCACATCTTCAAGAGTGCGGGACTGAATGTAGGGCTGGCAGGCAACATCGGCAACAGCCTTGCCTTGCAGGTGGCCATGGAGAAGCACGACTATTATGTTATCGAACTCAGCTCTTTCCAACTGGACAATATGTATAAGTTCCATGCCAATATCGCCGTGCTGATGAACATCACTCCAGACCACCTGGACCGTTACGATCACTGCATGCAGAAGTATGTGGATGCCAAATTCCGCATCACCCAAAACCAGACACCGGAAGACGCTTTTATCTTCTGGAACGACGACCCCATCATCCGCAGAGAGCTGGAAAAGCACGGCTTAAAAGCCCATCCCTATCCTTTCGCTGCCGTGAAGGAAGACGGGGCCATCGCATACGTGGAAGACGGTGAAGTGGAAATCAACGAACCGATAGCCTTCAATATGGAGCAGGAAGAACTTGCCCTGCGAGGAACCCACAACCTGTATAACTCATTGGCTGCCGGCATTTCCGCCAACCTTGCAGGTATCCGCAAAGAAGATATCCGCAAAGCCTTGTCCGACTTCAAAGGTGTAGAACACCGTCTGGAAAAGGTAGCGACCGTACGCGGCGTCCAATTCATAAACGATTCCAAAGCAACCAATGTCAATTCCTGCTGGTACGCCCTGCAAAGCATGACAACCAAAACCGTGCTTATCCTCGGCGGCAAAGACAAAGGAAACGACTATACCGAAATAGAGGATTTGGTACGTAGCAAATGCTCCGCACTGGTCTACCTGGGACTGCACAATGAAAAGCTGCACGGCTTCTTCGACCGCCTCGGTCTGCCGGTGGCCGATGTACAGACCGGCATGAAAGACGCGGTAGACGCCGCTTTCAAATTAGCCCGGAAAGGCGAAACAGTATTATTGAGTCCCTGTTGCGCTTCCTTCGACCTCTTCAAGAGCTATGAAGACCGGGGCGACCAATTCAAGAAATACGTAAGAGAGTTATAAATGGATTTATTAAAAAGCATATTCAAAGGAGACAAAGTAATCTGGATTATTTTCCTCTTCCTCTGCCTCATCTCCATTACAGAGGTGTTCAGTGCTGCCAGTACGCTTACCTATAAGAGCGGCGACCATTGGGGCCCATCACCCAGCACAGCATTATCCTGATGGTAGGCGCTGTGATTGTGGTCCTCATGCACAACATCCCCTACAAATGGTTTCAGGTATTCCCTGTCTTCCTGTTGCCGGCTTCCGCAATACTGCTGATACTGGTCATGATGATGGAACGCATCAACGGGGCGGCGCGCTGGATGACGTTCATGGGCATACAGTTCCAGCCCTCGGAGATAGCCAAAATGGCGGTTATCATAGTCACGGCTTTCATCCTGTCCAAAGGGCAGGATGAGGACGGCGCCAACCCGAAGGCTTTCAAGCGGATTATGATAATAACCGGAGTTATCTGCCTGCTCATTGCTCCGGAGAACTTGTCCACGGCGGCATTGCTGTTCGGGGTAGTCTTTCTGATGATGTTCATAGGGCGTGTCTCTGCAAAACGCCTGTTGATGCTGATTGGCAGCCTGGCATCGGTAGGCATTGTTGCCGTAACTTTCCTGCTGATGACAAAGAACAGCGACATACCTTTCCTACACCGGTTCGACACGTGGCGTGCCCGTATCGAGAAGTTTACGAGTGACGAGGTAGTGCCTGCCGCAAAATTCGATATAGACAAAGACGCCCAGATAGCCCATGCACGTATCGCTGTCGCTACCAGCAATGTCATCGGCAAGGGACCGGGCAACTCCGTACAGCGTGACTTCCTGAGCCAGGCATTCTCCGACTTCATCTTTGCCATTATCATCGAGGAACTCGGACTGGTAGGAGGCGTCATAGTCGTATTCCTTTACATCTGTCTGTTGATACGTGTAGGACGTATCGCAAAGAAATGCGACCGCACTTTCCCCGCCTTCCTCATCATCGGCATAGCCCTGCTGCTGGTGTCGCAAGCCGTCTTCAACATGATGGTGGCCGTGGGACTGGCTCCCGTAACCGGGCAACCGCTGCCGCTTATCAGCAAAGGAGGTACTTCGACGTTGATAAACTGCGCCTATATCGGCATGATACTGAGTGTGAGCCGGTACACCGCCAAGCTGGAAGAACAGAGAGCGCACGATGCCCAAATCACCATGCAGGTGGAAACCGGCAACGGGAACGAAAGCACTTACAGCGAAGCGCAAAGCGCTGCCGAGCCGACAGCCAAGATGCTGAACAGCGATGCCGAATTTGAATAAGATTAATTATCAGTAGTAGCAAGTAGATAAACTCATATATGGAAACAAAGAACAACAAGCCGCGCATTATCATCAGCGGTGGCGGTACGGGCGGACACATTTTCCCGGCCGTATCCATTGCCAACGCGATTAAGGAATTGCGTCCTGATGCGGAAATCCTGTTCGTAGGTGCAGAAGGACGCATGGAAATGCAGCGTGTACCCGATGCCGGCTACAAGATTATCGGCCTGCCCGTGGCGGGCTTCGACCGCAGGCACTTGTGGAAGAACTTTGCCGTATTGGTGAAACTGGCACGCAGCCAATGGAAAGCGCGCAGCATCATCAAGCAATTCCGTCCGCAGGTGGCAGTAGGCGTGGGCGGCTATGCCAGCGGCCCTACCCTGAAAACGGCGGGAATGATGGGAGTACCTACCCTGATACAAGAGCAGAACTCCTATGCAGGTGTCACCAACAAGCTGCTTGCCAAGAAAGCCTGCAAGATATGCGTTGCCTACGAAGGCATGGAAAAGTTCTTCCCTGCAGAGAAGATTATCATGACCGGCAACCCCGTCCGCCAGAACTTGCTCGGACATGCCGTTGCGCACGAAGAAGCCGTAAGCTACTTCAGCCTGAACCCGTCCAAAAAGACCATCCTGATACTGGGCGGCAGCCTCGGGGCACGCACCATTAACCGCACCCTGACCGCCGGCCTTGACGTCATCCGGCAGAACCCCGACATACAGTTCATCTGGCAGACCGGCAAAATATACATCGACCAGGTAAGGGACGCCATCACCGCGGCAACCGGTGAAGCCGTACACCACCCGCACATCAATGCCATACCCAACCTGTATGTGACGGATTTCATCAAAGACATGGCGAAGGCCTATGCGGCTGCCGATTTGGTAATCTCCCGTGCCGGCGCCGGCTCCATTTCGGAATTCTGCCTGCTTCACAAGCCTGTAATCCTTGTCCCCTCGCCCAATGTGGCAGAAGACCACCAGACCAAGAACGCACTGGCGCTCGTCGATAAAGACGCCGCCATCTACGTAAAGGACGCGGAAGCCGAAGAGAAACTCCTGCCCGCAGCACTGGATACGGTAAAAGACAGTGATAAACTGAAAGAATTGAGCAACAACATCGCCCGATTGGCATTGCCCGACTCGGCAACCGTCATTGCCAAAGAGGTGCTGAAACTTATTAAATGACAAGTACATGAATATAGAAACCATAAAATCCGTTTATTTCGTCGGTGCCGGCGGCATCGGCATGAGCGCTGATACGCTATTTTCTATCCAAAGGCAAGTTCGTGGCGGGATATGACCGTACGCCAAGCGAACTGACCGGGCATCTCATTGCAGAAGGTGCACAAATACATTATGAGGAAAACACCGGTCTCATCCCTGAGAATTGCAAGGACAAGGAAAGCACACTGGTGGTGTACACCCCTGCCATTCCTCAGGAGCATGCCGAACTGGCCTATTTCCGGGAGAATGGTTTCGAGATATATAAACGTTCCCAGGTATTGGGCACAATTACCCGCAGCAGCAAAGGACTCTGCGTTGCCGGTACGCATGGCAAGACCACCACAAGTACAATGGCGGCGCATCTCTTCCACCAGTCGCATGTGGGCTGCACGGCTTTTCTCGGAGGCATCTCCAAGAACTACGGGACAAACCTGCTCTTATCTCCGGCCAGTCCGTACACCGTAATCGAAGCCGACGAGTTCGACCGTTCGTTCCACTGGCTTTCTCCCTATATGAGCGTTATCACCTCTACCGACCCCGACCATTTGGACATATACGGCACGCGCGAGGCTTATCTTGAAAGCTTCCGCCACTACACCACGCTTATCCAGCCGGGAGGGGCACTGATTATCCGGAAGGGGCTTGCCTTGCAGCCGGATGTACAGCCGGGCGTAAGAACTTATACCTACTCCCGCGACGAAGGAGACTTCCACGCCGAGAATATCCGCATCGGAAACGGTGAAATCGTCATCGACTTCATTGCTCCGGACACCCGCATCAACGATATCCGGCTCGGTGTACCTATCGGCATCAACATAGAGAACGGCGTGGCAGCCATGGCGCTTGCACACCTGAACGGGGTAACCGATGAGGAAATCAGACAGGGAATGGCCAGTTTCCGCGGCGTAGACCGCCGTTTCGACTTCAAGATAAAGACGGACAGACTCGTATTCCTCAGCGACTACGCCCATCATCCTGCCGAAATCGCGCAAAGCGTGAAGTCTATCCGCGAACTTTACCGGGACAAGAAGATAACGGCTATCTTCCAACCCCATCTCTATACCCGTACCAGAGACTTCTACAAAGACTTTGCAGACAGCCTCTCGCTACTGGACGAAGTGATTCTGACAGAGATATACCCTGCCCGCGAACAACCCATTCCCGGTGTCAGCAGCCAACTCATATACGACAACCTGCGCCCGGGCATCGAAAAGTGCATATGCAGGAAGGAAGACATTCCCGACCTGCTCTCGAAGAAACCGGTTGAAGTGCTGATAGTGCTGGGAGCCGGAGACCTGGACAACTATGTACCTTCCATAGTCCGACTGCTCGAACAGCGCAGCAAAGCGTAAACCGTAAAACAGTAAACAGCAAATAAGCCTATGATTAAAAGGATTCTACTTTCTATCGTCCTGTTGCTCGTCCTTGCCTACCTGATAGTGGCCGTTACCGCTTTCAACCGGAAGCCGGCAGGTCAAGTGTGCCGTGATGTGGAGCTGGTTATCAAAGACACGGTATATGCCGGCTTCATCACGAAAAAGGAAGTAGCCGCCATGCTGGAAAAGAAAGGCGTCAGTCCCATAGGCAAGCACTTGGACCGTATCCGCACCAAAACGTTGGAGCAGGCGCTCTCCAAGCATCCGCTCATCGACGAAGTGGAATGTTACAAGACGCCGAGCGGCAAACTCTGTATCGAAGTAACCCAGCGTATCCCTATCCTGAGAGTAATGAGCGCCAACGGCGAGAACTACTATCTGGACAATAAGGGCACGGTAATGCCGCCCGATGCAAAGTGCGTTGCGCACCGTGCCATTGTGACCGGAAACGTAGAAAAGTCGTTTGCCATGAGGGATTTATATAAGTTTGGTGTATTTTTGCAAAAGAATTCGTTCTGGAACGCGCAAATCGAGCAGATTCATGTATTGCCCGACAAAAACATAGAGCTGGTACCGCGCGTAGGCGACCATGTCATCTACCTCGGTAAGCTGGACGACTTCGAACGAAACTGAAACGGGTAAAGGTATTCTACGAAAAAGGATTGAACAAGGTAGGCTGGAACAAATATTCCCGTATCAGTGTTGAGTTTGGTAACCAGATTATCTGCACGAAAAGAGAATAGTTACCGCGCAGCAAATAGTAGACAGTAAATAGTAAAATAGTAAATAAAACAGTTATGGCAACAACAGATTTCATCGCCGCTATTGAGTTGAGTTCTTCCAAGATTTCCGGTATCGCAGGAAAGAAGAACAGTGACGGAAGCATTCAGGTGTTGGCCTATGCACGCGAAGATGCGTCCTCGTTTATCCACAAGGGGGTCATCTACAACATTGACAAGACCGCACAGGCGTTGACTTCCATCACCAACAAGCTGGAAAACCAGCTCAACAACTCCATTGCCAAAGTATATGTAGGCATCGGCGGACAGTCATTGCGCACAGTAAAAAACGCGGTGAGTCGTACACTGGACGAAGAAGGCATCATCTCGCAAGAGCTGGTAGACTCCATCTGTGACGAGAACCTTGAAGTGCCGTTGGCAGACATGAGTGTACTGGATGTGGCCCCCCAAGAATACAAGATAGACAATACCCTGCAAGCCGACCCGGTGGGCGTGGCAGGCCAGCACATCACAGGACAGTTCCTCAACATCGTGGCACGCGCCTCACTCAAGAAGAACCTGGAACACAGCTTCGAGCAGGCAAAGGTGGAGATAGCCGACCTGCTTATCGCTCCGATAGCATTGGCAAACGCCGTTTTAACGGAAAACGAGATGCGTTCGGGCTGTGCACTGGTAGACTTCGGCGCCGATACCACCACCATTTCGGTCTACAAGAACAATATTCTCCGCTACCTGAGCGTATTGCCGCTGGGTGGCAACACCATTACCCGTGACATCACGTCCCTGCAAATGGAAGAGCAGGATGCCGAAAAGCTGAAACTGCAATACGGCAACGCCCTCTACGAAGAAGAGGAAGAGAGCGAGACACCCGCCGTATGTGCACTGGAAGACGGACGCGCCATTGAGCTGGCCACGCTGAACAACATCATTGGAGCACGCTCCGAAGAAATCCTTGCCAACGTATGGAACCAGTTGCAGCTCTCCGGTTATGAGGATAAGCTATTCTCCGGAGTCGTATTCACCGGAGGCGGAGCAAACCTGAAGAATATCGAGGAAGCTTTCCGCAAACAAAGCAAAATAGAGAAAGTAAAGACGATGCACTTCGTGCATGACACCGTTCACGGATTCAGTGACGTACTGGCCAAGGACGGTATGCAGAACACATTGCTCGGCCTTCTTGCCGCAGGCAACGAAAACTGCTGCCTGCAGGAGGTGAACCGATCCTTGAAAAGCCCAACGACCCGAATGACACACAAACTGTCATCGTTTGGTAACGACGAAGCAAAAGAACACGGTCAAAGCCCGTCCCCAAAGAAGCCCGAACCTTCAAACCCAACGCAGGGAGAAAGAACCGGTAAGAGCAGGTAAGAAAGAAAAAGGGCAATACAAAACCAAAACCAAACAGGTTTTGAAAAGACCTTCAACAAAATTCCAATGAAGATATTCTCGGAGATGATATGAAATAAGTTTTAAAACAGAATAAACTCTTACTCATGGATGATATAGCACAATTCGATTTTCCGACCGATTCACCGAAAATCATCAAAGTTATCGGTGTGGGTGGCGGTGGCGGCAATGCCGTAAACCACATGTACCGGGAAGGCATACATGATGTCGCTTTCGTTGTCTGCAACACCGACCGCAAAGCATTGGAAGAATCTCCGGTTCCAGTTAAACTGCAACTGGGGCACAGAAGGATTAGGAGCCGGAAACCGCCCTGCGAAAGCCCGAAAGGCGACCGAAGAGCATAAACGAAGTGCAAGGGGATGTTGAACGATGGTACGAAAATGGTCTTCATCACTGCCGGTATGGGTGGTGGTACAGGTACCGGTGCAGCTCCTACCATTGCCCGGATTGCCAAAGAAATGGACATACTGACTGTTGGTATCGTTACTATTCCTTTCCGTTGGGAAGGAGACAAGAAGATAGACCAAGCATTAGACGGTGTAGAAGAAATCAGTAAACACGTAGATGCGTTGCTTGTCATCAACAATGAAAAACTGGGTGAAATCTATCCACGACCTCTCCGTAACCAGCGCATTTGCCAAAGCAAACGACACCTTGCTGATTGCAGCCAAGAGCATTGCTGAAATCATCACTATGCGAGGCATCATCAACCTCGACTTCAACGATGTAAAAACCGTCCTGAAAGATGGTGGGGTAGCCATTATGAGTACCGGTTACGGCGAAGGCGAAAGCCGAGTCAGCGAAGCCATCCAGAATGCCCAGCACTCTCCGTTGCTGAACAATAACGATATCTTCAACTCTAAGAAAGTACTGCTTAATATCTCGTACAGCTCGCGATCATGAATTGATGATGAGCGAAATGGATGAAGTAAAAGACTTTATGAACCGCTTCAGCCGCGACTTCGAAACCAAGTTTGGTATGGCCGTGGAAGACCCGGAACTGGAGCAAAAAGTCAAGATTACCCTGCTTGCCACCGGCTTCGGCATCCAGGACATCCACATGAAAGAGATGGACGACCGCATCACCCAGCGTACCGCAGAAGAGCAGAAGCGCCTTGCCGAACTGGAGGAAGAGGAAGAGCAAAGACGCTCACGCCGCGAAACCTATTACGGAAAGGATGCCAACACCAAGTATCAGCGTCTGCGCCGCCGGCATATCTATATCTTCAACCCTGAAGACCTGGACAACGCCGACATCATCAGCATGGTGGAGAATTCTCCTACCTACCAGCGCGACAAGAGTACCCTGGCGGCAATCAAGGTCAAGGCGGAAGAAGCCGGCATACTCGCCACCGAAGAAGCGCGGAAGCAGAAAGCGGCGGCAACGGCATAATCACTTTCTAAGCCGTCTGCCGTTCCGGACTTCAGCCGGAAACAGTACATTGTAAACAGTAAAACAATAAAGAACAATATGGATTTATTTGAAAGAGTCAGCGAAGACATTAAAAACGCAATGAGAGCCAAAGACAAAGTAGCTTTGGAAACCCTGAGAAACATCAAGAAAGTATTCCTCGAAGCCAAGACCGCTCCGGGAGCCAATGATACCCTGACCGATGCCGATGCCCTGAAAATCATTCAGAAGCTGACAAAGCAAGGCAAGGACGCCGCCGAAATCTACGTGCAGCAAGGCCGCCAGGACCTTGCCGATGCAGAACTGGCGCAAGTAAAGTTATGGAAGCATACCTGCCCAAGCAGATGTCTCCCGAAGAACTGGAAGCTGCCTTGAAGGAAATCATCGCCGAAACAGGCGCTACCAGTGGTAAGGATATGGGCAAGGTAATGGGCGTAGCCAGCAAGAAACTTGCCGGGCTTGCCGAAGGACGTGCCATCTCGGCCAAAGTAAAGGAATTGCTGGGATAAGCGTTCTGCCCAACCCAATACGTACAGAGCCGTACTTCAAGCTCCCCTCCGGTTGGAGAGCAGTTTGAAGTACGGCTTTTATTGTTTCCATGCCTATGACACGCCCGTTTCCCCCGGAAGAAACGCCCGTTCCCTTTCATAGAAACGAGAATTTCCCTTTAAGGAAACTGAAATTTCCCTTAAGGGAAACGCGCGTTTCTCTACAGGAAACTCCAGGAAACACGTAAGGAAACGGAATGCCCTTTGAAACGGAACTCAATCAAACAATTCTTTCAAGACTTCCAAAGACTTTAATACGGGAAAATCCGGCAGATGCAAACGGTAATACTCGTTCATAATCGTCAGACAACGGGCACGCTCCATGCGGCTCATGGCAAAGAGATGCATCGTTTCGTAGTTCATGCGCATCAGCCTTGTGAGACGTGCCGCCTCTTCCGGCGCTATATAGTCGGAATGCAATTGCGGACGCAACGGGGTAAAGCAGGCATTCTGCAAATCAAAATAATCGCCGCCGTGATAATCTTCCAAATTCGGATACAATCCGAGAAAACGCGACAAACGCATCAAAAAGACCAGATGAAAATTGGCAAAGCCACTGCCGCATTCATCCAACCAGACAATGGAATGCTGCAAATAAGCGAATAAAGGACGGTTTTCCGCCTCCTCGCGCAGCGCACGATATAAGAATTCGGACAGAAACAAAGCATGGCAGATTTATAAGGATCGTAAGGAATCGAAGTAAAAGGATAGAAAGACTTTGCCTCTTTCACCTTATATATAGCAGTATTCGGCCGGAAATCCGCTTCCAGCTCTACCAAAGACAGAGGTTGGAACAGTACCGACTTCACCGCAGCCTTGCGCGAACGGGACACCGGAACCAGGAAAGAAGCCCGTCCGGACACCTCGGTATAGATGTCTACAATAATAGAAGTATCCTTATACTTCAAAGAATGCAATACGATTCCTTGCGTTTTCTGTAACATTTCCGTCCTTTAATCAAGTTTCAATCCGGCTAACAAAGCTACAAAAAAAGCGCGAAACTACGGAACTTAAAGAAGAGGAATAAAAAAAATGAAGCAAATACAGAAAATTTAAAAACATCATTATACATCTGATTATCAATAAATAAAACCACATACAAGAGGAAACACAGAAGAATTTCTGCAAAATTTTTATCAGAAATGTTTGCCAATTCAAAAATAGTTTCTACCTTTGCAACCGCAAACGAAAGGAAAAACGGTTGCAAAGAGCGGAAACGCTCAACAAGGATGGCCCGTTCGTCTATCGGTTAGGACGCAAGATTTTCATTCTTGAAAGGGGGGTTCGATTCCCCCACGGGCTACAATTAAAAAAATAAACGAATTAAAAAAGATTAGTCGAGATGGCAAATCACAAATCATCACTGAAAAGAATCAGACAAGAAGAAACAAGAAGACTTCACAACAGATATTATGGCAAAACCATGAGAAATGCTGTTCGTAAGCTTCGTGCTACTACAGATAAAGCTGAAGCAACAGCAATGTATCCTGGTATCACAAAGATGTTGGATAAGTTGGCTAAGACTAACGTAATCCACAAGAACAAGGCTAACAATCTGAAGTCAAAGTTGGCAGTTTATATCAACAAACTCGGTTAAGCTGATAAGTTACACAAAAGATATGGGAGTCCGGACTTTTTAGTTCGGACTTTTCTGCGTTTGTATCATTTCCGGACAATACCCTCAAAACAAACAAATCCTCACGGTGCTAAAAAGCTGTAAACAGCCCAAATTTATCAAGCCGCCGGCATGATATATCAAGGATTTTCACTATTTTTGCTTTGTTATTACAATAAGAGAAATTAGATTATGACTGAAGAAGAAAAGATAAACGGCGAAAGCAATTACTCGGCCAGTAACATCCAGGTACTGGAAGGTTTAGAGGCTGTACGTAAGCGTCCTGCCATGTACATCGGCGACATTAGTTCCAAGGGACTCCATCACTTGGTTTACGAGGTTGTAGACAACTCCATCGACGAAGCTCTCGCCGGTTATTGCGACCACATCGAAGTTACCATCAACGAAGACAACTCTATCACCGTACAAGACAACGGACGCGGTATTCCGGTAGACTTTCACGAAAAAGGAAAAGAAATCCGCACTGGAAGTTGTAATGACCGTGCTGCATGCCGGCGGTAAATTCGACAAGGGTTCCTACAAAGTTTCCGGTGGTTTGCACGGCGTCGGCGTATCTTGTGTAAACGCATTGTCCACACACATGACGACGCAGGTTTTCCGCAACGGAAAAATCTACCAGCAAGAATACGAATGCGGCCATCCGCTATATTCGGTAAAGGAAGTCGGCACTACCGCAATCACCGGTACGCGCCAGCAGTTCTGGCCGGATGCTACAATCTTTACTGAAACGGTCTACAGCTACGATATTCTGGCAACCCGCATGCGCGAACTGGCCTATCTGAACGCCGGCATCAAAATTACGCTGACCGACCTCCGTGTAAAAGAAGAAGACGGAAGCTGCAAGCAAGAAGTTTTCTATTCCGTAGAGGGCTTGAAGGAGTTTGTACGCTATATAGATTCTTCCCGTGAACATCTGGTGAACGATGTCATCTACATCAACACCGAAAAGCAAGGTACTCCGGTAGAAGTAGCCATCATGTACAATACTTCCTACAACGAGAATATCCACTCTTATGTAAACAATATCAATACCATCGAAGGCGGTACGCACCTGGCCGGCTTCCGCCGCGCGCTGACCCGTACCTTGAAGAAATATGCCGAAGACAACAAGATGCTGGAAAAGGCAAAAGTAGAGATTTCCGGCGATGACTTTCGCGAGGGTCTTACTGCAGTTATCTCCATCAAGGTAGCCGAACCGCAGTTTGAGGGACAGACCAAGACCAAGCTCGGTAACAACGAGGTACAAGGTGCCGTTCAGCAGGCTGTAAACGAAGCTTTGTCTGATTACCTGGAAGAGCATCCCAAAGAGGCCAAAATGATTGTAGACAAGGTGATATTGGCAGCTACGGCCCGCGTAGCTGCACGCAAGGCGCGCGAGTCCGTACAACGCAAGTCACCGATGTCCGGTGGCGGCATGCCGGGCAAACTGCCGATTGCTCAAGCAAAGACCTAAAGAATGCGAGATCTTCCTTGTCGAGGGTGACTCTGCCGGTGGTTCTGCCAAGCAGGGACGTAACCGTACTTTCCAGGCTATTCTGCCGCTTGCGTGGTAAGATTCTGAATGTAGAGAAGGCCATGTGGCACAAAGCATTCGAAAGCGATGAAGTAAACAATATCATTCAGGCTTTGGGCATCCGCTTCGGTGTAGACGGAGAGGACAGCAAGGAGGCTAATATAGACAAGTTGCGTTACAAGAAAGTAATCATCATGACCGATGCCGACGTCGATGGTTCTCACATCGACACGCTGATCATGACGCTCTTCTTCCGCTATTTCCCGCAGGTGATACAGCAAGGGTATCTGTACATTGCCACTCCCCCCCTTTACCTCTGCACCAAAGGCAAGGTGAAAGAATACTGCTGGACAGACCAACAGCGCCAGAAGTTTATCGATACTTACGGCGGCGGTTCGGAAAACGCAGTACACACCCAACGCTACAAAGGTTTGGGTGAAATGAATCCGGAACAATTGTGGGAAACAACCATGAATCCGGAAAACCGCATGCTGAAACAAGTGCATCTTGAGAATGCTGCCGAAGCCGACTATACCTTCTCCATGCTGATGGGTGAAGACGTAGGCCCGCGCCGCGATTTCATCGAAAAGAACGCAACCTATGCAAATATTGACGCATAATCAGGAAATTAAAAATTGAGAATTAAGAATTAAAATGATAGCATGTCTATTTTTCAATTCTTAATTCTCAATCCTCAATTTTTTATTTACCAACCTCACATCTTACAACGAAGAAGCTCCGGACGGACAGGAAATACCTGTTGACCGGAGCTTTTCTTATATCATTCCCTGCTTCTTCATCTCCTCGGCAGCCAGTTCCAGCTCGGCATACCAATCTTCGCCGAATTTACGTATCAAAGGTTCCTTTAAGAACTTATATACCGGAACATCCTCTTTCCGCCCCAACAGGACAGCCGCCTTACAAACATCCCAACGGTGATAGTTCACCGCCTTATAAGGCCCGTAATCGCCTATGCGGATAGGATAAAGATGGCAGGAAACGGGTTTGTAAAAGTCCGTCTTACCTTCTCTATACGCTTTTTCTATGGCACAATAGCAACAGCCTTTCCCGTCATAGCAAGTAAATACACAGTCCTTGTTATTAACAATAGACGTTACCAAATCGCCCTCTTCATCCGTGTACACCACCCCTTGTGCATCTATCACGGCACGCGCTTCCGGAGAAAGTTCATCCCAAATCACAGGCAGTACCTCTTCCAGTTTCTCTACCTCCTCAAATTCCACCGGAGCACCGGCATCCCCTTCAATGCAACATTCTCCTTTGCAAGCATCCAGATTGCAAAGGAACTTCTCGCGCAGTACATCAAAAGAAACTACAACATCATCTATCTGTAACATTAGTAAATTGAAAATTAAAAATTGAGCATTAAAAAATAAATGTTCACCTGTTTAAAGATTGTTTCATCCGCTTCTTCTAAGACAATATGAATTCTTTCTGAGAATCCGCTAAAAACTTGTATGCGTTTACTATTCGAATAGCAAACGCATACGACTTAGCATGGATAATATTATCCCTTGCTATCATTTCTTAATTTTTAATTCTCAATTATCAACTTATAATCAAGTCTTTACCAGTCATTTCAGCAGGTTGCTTCATACCCAGAATATGCAGGATGGAAGGAGCTACATCTGCCAATACACCGTTCTCTACCTTAGCATTCTTATCGGCCGTGACATAAACAAACGGAACGGGATTCAAAGAGTGGGCCGTATTCGGCGTACCGTCCTCGTTCAGGGCATGGTCGGCATTACCGTGGTCGGCAATGATGATTACCTCGTAATCGTTGGCTTTGGCAGCTTCCACCGTATCTTTCACACATTCGTCGATAGCTTTTACGGCTTTCTCAATGGCTTCGTAGATACCGGTGTGACCCACCATATCACCGTTGGCGTAGTTCACTACGATGAAATCGAACTTCTTGGTATTGATAGCCTCAACCAGTTTATCTTTTACTTCGTAAGCACTCATTTCCGGCTTCAGGTCATACGTAGCCACCTTCGGAGACGGAACAAGGATACATTCTTCCGCATCGTACGGAGTTTCGCGACCGCCGTTGAAGAAGAATGTTACGTGGGCGTACTTCTCCGTTTCGGCAATATGGAGCTGGGTCTTGCCGTTGGCTGCCAGGTATTCGCCCAAGGTATTCTGTACGTTTTCCTTATCGAAGAGAATGTGCACACCCTTGAAGGAAGCATCGTACGGAGTCATGCAATAATACTGCAAACCGGGAATAGTGTGCATTCCCTGCTCGGGCATATCCTGCTGAGTAAGCACGATAGTCAGTTCCTTGGCACGGTCGTTACGATAGTTGAAGAAGATAACGACGTCACCTTCCTTGATAGTACCGTCGAAGTTCGCGTTTACAATCGGTTTGATGAACTCATCGGTTACGCCCTCATCGTAAGACTCCTGCATGGCCTGGACCATGTCGGAAGCAACCTTACCTTCTCCGTTTACCAACAGGTCATAAGCTACTTTCACACGTTCCCAACGTTTGTCGCGGTCCATGGCATAGAAACGGCCTACGATGGAAGCAATCTTGCCGGCAGACTTCTCGCAATGGGCAGTCAGCTGCTCAATGAAGCATTTACCGCTCTTCGGGTCGGTATCACGACCGTCCATAAAGCAGTGGATGAATGTATTCTCGATGCCGTATTCCTTTGAAATATCGCAAAGCTTGAACAGATGGTCGAAAGAACTGTGTACACCGCCATTGCTGGTGAGTCCCATAAAATGGATGTTCTTACCGTGCTCTTTCGCGTAAGAGAAAGCGGAAACGATTTCCTTGTTCTTCAGGATGCTGCCGTCGGCACAAGCACGGTTAATCTTTACCAAGTCCTGGTATACGATGCGTCCTGCACCGATATTGAGGTGACCTACTTCCGAATTACCCATCTGTCCGTCGGGCAAACCGACATTCTCGCCGCTTGCCTGCAGCTCCGAGTGCGGATAAGTTGCCAACAGACTGTCCCAATACGGAGTAGGCGTATTGAAAATCACATCATCTTTACCTTGATCGCCGATACCCCAGCCATCAAGAATCATTAAAAGGGCTTTCTTGCTCATAATTATTAGTTTTTTAATTGTACAATCTCTACTTATATGGAAGAAGGGAATTGATTTACAATCCGTTTTTCCAATTGCAAAGGTACAAAATAGCGGCCAAACTATATCATTCGGAAAGTAAAAATAACATTTGCACAAAGGAGCGCTTTCCATAAACAACAAGAAATCCTAAAAAAGCCATGCCAACGCATGAAATCCAGTATGATTTTCATACTTTTGCATGGCTTTTAAATAAAATCAACTGAAATTATGGACGATTCAAACCCACGAACGTGCAATAGTGTTTACAATTAAAGCGAGCGGAGACGTTGGTCGCAATGCCTCTGTTCGGACTAAAGAAAGGAGGCAAAACAATGAGAAAGTATCTCTACAGCGAAAACGGCTTCGTAGAAAAAGCCGAATGGAAACCCAACTGCTGGGTCAACGTAGAATGCCCGGACAACGATGATTTCAAATTCCTAACCGAAGAGCTGAAAGTTCCCGAATCATTCCTTGAAGACATAGCCGATACGGACGAACGTCCGCGTACGGAGACCGAAGGCAACTGGCTGCTGACCATTCTGCGCATTCCGATGCAGAGCAACCAGCACGGCATCCCGTTTATCACTGTGCCCATCGGCATCATTACAAACAACGATATCATCGTTTCCGTATGTTATCATCACACCGAACTGATACCGGACTTCATACAGCATACCCGCCGCAAAGGGATTGTTGTCAACAATAAGCTGACACTGATTTTACGAATCATATACTCCTCCGCCGTATGGTTCCTGAAATATCTGAAACAAATCAATAACGATGTGGCCACCGCCGAAAAGGAACTGGAAAAGAGCATCCGTAACGAAGACCTTCTCCAGCTGATGAAACTGCAAAAGACGCTGGTGTACTTCAATACTTCCATCCGCGGCAACGAAGTCATGATAGGACGGTTGAAAAACATCTTCCAAGACACGGACTATCTTGATTTGGAACTGCTGGAGGATGTTGTTATCGAACTGAAACAGGCGTACAACACGGTAAACATCTACAGCGACATCCTTACAGGAACAATGGACGCTTTCGCTTCCATTATTTCCAACAACGTGAATGCTATCATGAAACGCATGACAAGCCTTTCCATTACCCTGATGATACCTACGTTGATAGCCAGTTTCTACGGTATGAACGTGGATATACACCTGGAAGGATTTCCACATGCGTTTGTGTTCATTGTGCTGCTGTCCGCAATATTATCGGCCGTGACCTTTATATGGTTCAGAAAGATCAAATGGTTCTGAAAATACGTGTACGCTACAGACATCAGTATTTCAACACCTTTGCAGACACCGTTTTATACCTGGGCATCGTCATACCGATAGAAGCACCGATATAGGTGGGGTCGCAAACTATATATTTCCGGCCGTTCACCATGAGATAATCACCGGAAACATTGCCATTGAAGCGGACAGCAGTGGCGATGTGTTCCGGGTAATCCAGCAATACGACATCAAGCCCCAAGAGTTTCCGCACCAGATAAGAGAACAGCATCGCACGGTCCTCGCAATCGGAATAGGGATAGTAGAACAGTTCTTCGACAAAGAACGGCTTCTCGTATCCGAACTGTTGGCCGTCTGTCTGATATTGGAAAGCGGTCTGCACGAAATTTATCAGAATGTTTGCCGCATCCGCCTCATTCCGCCCCTGCACCAAAGGAGCCAATGAAGATAATATCCGGTTTTCCATGGCAGCATTGACCGGAGCATTGAAGTAGACGCTGTAATCGCACTGGGGATAATCTTTATAGAAATCCATCAAAGCCTTCGGAACATCCACCGTTACCCTGGCAGCGCTTCCCTTTGCCTGGTGAGTGGAGCTGACGACTGTACCCGGAAACAACGGAGCCTCTTTCAATTGCATTCCTACACTGTTCTTTGCCTTGGGAGAGTCTTTCTGACACATGTAAAACTGGCATTGTTCATTATTGCCGCTGAGATTATAGTAGTTCTGACCGTTTAAGGTTATATAAGGATGCGCATAGATAGAACAATCCGTAGCAACGAACAACATCATTTTATCTTCCGTGGCTTTTCTTGCCATGCGTGCCTTGTAACCCATTTCATTGAGCAGGAACTGTTGCATTACAATGCTTTCATTGGCCGTACCGCAATAAGTATCGGCTACCTGCCTCACCAATGTAAAAACTCCCCAATCGTTCAGCCGCAAATCTTTCTGTATCTGCGCACAATCTGCCAATAACGGCTTGTAATCGGAGTTGCATAAAGCCTCGTAGGCATCCGCAATGGCATTCTCATTAAGTCCGTTCAGGTTGCATTTACGGTTCAGGCTGTTATTCAAATAAAAAGCCAGACCGCCATACGCTATCTTGCTGCGTCCCGATTCGCCCCTGTACAATGGGGACGTTGGAGTTGAAGAGACCGGTAACCGGGGTTCTGCCGCCGGCTCCGGACGTCGGCCTGCTTCAACAACAGGAGTACGTTCTGCTTCCGGTTCGGCCTCGACAACCTCGACCACCGGTTTCTTCTCCGGCTGCACCGCCGGCTTGTCCGCAGCTTTCTCTTCGATAATGATGACTTTCGGGTCTTTCTTCTTCCGAACTATCACTTCGGGCTTGTCAAAGACAATTCTGTCTACCTCATTAAGCTGTACTACCGGCTTCTGTTTCCCTTCCGAAGTTGTCATATCGAGTATTTCCTCAATCGTCAGGCAAATCGGCTTTTCACTCTTCGGCGCAGTCTTTTCATCGTATATAACCGGCTTCACCGGTTCGGGCTTCACCCGCTTCAAAACCGGCTTCTCCGCTTCAAACTCCTTCCAGGGCTCACGCATGAAGTTGATGAAGTCTTTATTGGCATCATCCATAAATTTATCGAAGTCTTCCAGCTCCTCTTTCATAAAACCGGATATACCGCCCTTGTTCTCCTGAGCCATTCCCGTAAGAGCCAATAAAAGCCCTGCAATAAAAGATATTGTTTTCTTCATGGTCGCATCGTTTTAAATAACCGAAAAAGGTTGCACCCGGAGCACTGTGCCACAGGAACAACCTTTATAAATCCATATAGATTACTCAGCCTCTACCGGTTCGCCGATAAACTCCTCCACTTGCTGGGAGAGTACACCCAAAGCTGCCTGTTTTTTAGCCGCCAACGCAGCCTCTTCCCTGGCTTTCTTTGCTTTGGCCTCATCGATAGACATATATACATTGAATTCCTTGCTGCCGTCCTTGTTTTCTTTCACCAATACAAGGTGCTGCTTCACAAGACCGGCAATCTTTGTATTGACACCCGATTCATAAGCCGCGCCGAACTTGTCAATCTCCTCTTCCGGAGTAGAAGACGCCTCGGAAGACATCAACCCTTTCATCTTGCCTACAACCTGTGCTTTGGCTCTGGAAGCATAACTGGTAATGCCGTTCATTATGGCATTCTCTCTGCCTATTTTCACATTCTTGCCGATGGCAATACCTACCAGCTCGATGCGATTTTCCGGATCTTCCTCCAGATACGTGCGGTACTTGGAAAAAGCATACTCCAGCGTAGAAGAACTTGCCAATGGCTTCCATCCCTCTTTGGTCAACTCTTTCACCCTTTTCTTGACATCCTTTTTCAGAGCTTTGGACTGTGCACCGGCAGTTGCCGCACAACCGAACAATATAGCGCAGACAAGCGCAAAAAACGCAAAACTTCTTTTCATAATCATTTCTTTTTTATTGTTAATAATATACTCATTCCCAGTTTGTGACATAAGGTAAAGACAACTGGGAGCGCTCTACGGCACCCGTTTGCGGATTGACGAATGTTATGGCACCCTGCACAAAGGAGAAAAGCGGCTTCTTTTTCTCTCCGACTGTAAATTCACCCTCTGCCAATGCCTTTATCTGTATAATACCTTTGGTTTTATAAACGCCATCTATATCATCGAATATAATAGGAGCGGATATTTCGGGAACATGAAGTTCCAACGCCTTCAACCCGAAAGGGGTACCTCCCCTGTTGTTCAATGTCAGGCGGATATTGATATTGAATATCTTTCTGTCCGCCACGGAATCGGCCGTCAGCACCAGTTTCCCTTCCGGTACGACGGAGAAAGCCATGCTTCCCGTTCCTGCCTCGTTCAGGAAAGCCTTATGTTGCAAGCGTTTGCCGCCGACTGTCAGTGAGATGTTCAGGAAGTTCTCTTCTTCCGGCAGGCAGTCTTCCGCACTGTACGTAATGAGGAACATCCCGTCGGCAGGACGGACGCTGATTTGACCGGCGCAGTTGGACGTAACTTTGGGTTTGGCCGCCACCTTTATAGGATTACCATCCAACAGAAGCTGACACTGATACTTTCCGCTTTCAAGGAAAGTGCCCGTCAGTGTAAGCGCATCGTACAACTGCCTGTAGCGGGCAGTCAACCCCTTTACCCGGCTCAAACGTACATCATCGAAGAAGTACTCGGACAAAGTATTCAGTTCCGTTATGGCACGGCTTATCTCATCGGCAGATTCGATTGCCCCTATCTTCTGCTCCAATGCTTCATACCGGGCCACCTGTCCGGCATCCAATGCTTCAAATTCCGCAGTCAGTTTCCTTTGCTCTAAACGCGAAAAAGGATACTTTACCGAATAATTATAATGTTCTTTTTTCGTGGCTTTGTCCTGGACTTTCTCCCAATAGATTTCTTCGACATTGGAAAGGGAAATCCCTTTCAGAAAAGGAAGATTGGCAGACTTTATCCTGGATATTTGCGTAAAAGCATCCGAAGATTCTATGTTTCCATTCACATTGACTTCCGAAAGAGTATTCTTCTTGGACACCGTTACATTGCTGGCTACCGACTGAATGATACGTTCGGTTATCTCGGTCAACGCTTTCGTCTGCCCCTCAGCCAACGAACCGCCGTAACCGACACTACCAGATAATCTTCCACCGCCGTATTCAGCCAGCCCGGAACTTTCTTTGTACTCCTTTCCACCACTTTGGTCTGGGCTGCGACACCCGTAGCCAGCAATGTGATGAAAATCATCCATATCAATCGTTTCATACGCTTTTTATCTTTTTATTGCCATTGAACCGGCAGGTTACGAATGTATACTTTTGTATCCGCTACCAACAACTCTATATAAGAAAAAAGGGAGAATCTGTCGAATACGTTCGTTACATAAAACTCCCGCCGTACCGTTACACGGGGCGGCATCTTCATCCATGCCCCGTTCTGTATCTCGAAGTTCTTGCATTCCGTACCGCTGTCCGTAAAGGCGGAAGTAAATCGCAAGAACTCATCCGTATTACGGCCTGTGTCCACATTGGTCATTTCCGCCAAAATCGTGATACGCTGCTGGGTAGCATTACCTGTGCACTTCAAAACCTTGAACTGCAACCTGTTTGTGGAAAGGGTAATTTCGCAGCGGGCTGCCGGAGTTTCCTGCGCAACGGGCTTTTCGACCACTTTCTCAACAATCACAGGTTTCTCGACTACCTTCTCAACCACAACCGGCTTTTCCACTATCTTTTCAACTTCCACTATTTTCTCCACTTCAACAGGTTTCTCTATCACTTTCTGTATAATCACCGTATCCGGCTGTACATCGGGCACATACTGCGCCAACTCCGTCTGGAGCACGGAAGCCTGCTCATAACAAGGCACACTCTCCGACACGGCAGAAAGATAACTCAATGCCTCCGGGTATTTCTTCAAATTGTAAAGGCTTTGTGCTTTCTGAAGAATAGTAGCACAATTAGCGGCATAATAATCCTGTATCTTCTGCCGGGCAATACGGATAAAACGGGTGTAAACCGGATCGGTTGTACGCAGAGCGGAAATCATGGCTTTATAGGGGTCGGCGCCTTCTGCAGCCTGCCCGGACACGGACACAACGGCACTGTGATACATGCTGCCGTCTATCCTGTTCTTGGCAACCAGCGTCAATTCTCCCTTTACAAGCGTGGTATTACGCATCAATCCCGAAGTAGACTGCTTGTCTAAAACCGTTATCACCGGTTCTATGACAAAGACATTATAGTCGTTTGCCGCTCCCGCACTGTTTCGGGTGATAATTTGTCTCAACTTGTTTTGAAGCATTTCTTGCGATGCTGCAGACAGCTCGCTTTCCCCGGACAACGGTTGTACGGAGAAGTTGATTGTCTGTCCCGAAAGCTGAACGGTACAAAATCCTGCAATCAATAGAAATAAGAATTTCTTCATATCATAATTATTAAAAGACAGATGTCCGGCTGTGTATCTTATCCATAAAACACCTGCCGGACACCCAGTCCAATGTTATTCCCTGGAATTCTGAATTAAAAGCTGTATGTACTGTCCGGAAGCGGCTTTCTCGCTAACCGTATAGCCTTTGTCTTTCAACAATCCCGATGCAAACCTTCTCAGCTTGCCCGTTTCCGACTTTATGGAACGCGGTCTTCCCGTATCAGGGTCATATACCGGCACACGCATATAGACATTCAGACCGTTGCCTCCCGAACGGACTTCACCGTTGCCTTTGAAAGCATTTTCAAGTACCCACTCGTCAAGTTCATCACTCAACGTCATATCTCTTGTACCGACAGCATCGTTTTCCATATCAAAGTCGCAGTTTTCATCGACATTGAGGGTTATGTTCACTTCCCGGCCATTGGTTACCATATCACGGAATGCCTGTTTCAGCTGGTTGAAGAAATTCTCAGAGATGCCTTCCAAGGAATATTCGGTCAGCTCTTTTTTAGACGCACGAAAACGGTCGCTCACAATACTGGCGTTTGCCAACGAAAAACCGGTCTCACGCTCTTTAGCCTCCATCAAAAGAGTGACATTGGAAGCTCCTCCGGCGAAATCTTCTTTGGAAATTTTCACCGTCACATATATATCCGCCCGTGCGCCATCCACATACGCCTGCAATCCGGTAGATTTGGCATTCAATGCAGAGGCCGCATAAGCACGGTTCTGCACCCGCTGGAACTCCGTCATAAAGTCAATCGTCTTGAAATTACGCAAATTAAACTCTTCCTTTATCTTGGAAAGAGCCAACGGCACAGCTTCATCATTCAGAACCGCATCTTTTATCCGGTCGTTCTCTCCTTCTCCGGGTTCTACAAACGGAACCACCATTACATTCGGCTGTCTCGCCTGACCGTTTTGGGCTAACAGATAAAGAGGTAGGAACAGACTTAAAAAAGAAACAACTATTCTCATAATCATCTATATTAATCAAAAACCGAACGAATCGAAGTTCATATTCGCTATCTTATTCTTCAAAACATAATAGTTGACTGCAATATCAAAAGGCTTTTTCTTTACTTTCTCACCTTTCACTTTGTCCAGTTTTCCCATGGGCTTCACCGAACTTATACAATCCTTATACTCCTTGTTCTCAAAAAAAGCAAGCAACTTGCCCTGGCTCTTCGCTTCCGCCTCCGACTCCGTCATCGAAATCACAGCCGGATAATCCTTGGAAAAACCCGAATAAAGCAAAGCACGGATCACACGCACTTCCGCATCTTCCTGCGCCAAAGCATCGTTCTTGCCATATCCCAACGTACGGAGTACCACGACGGCATCTCCTCCACGTCCCCTTACTTCCATTAAATTAACCGATCCACCATAATTCACCGGTTTTACCTTTTGGGCAAAAGAAGTCGTGAAGCACAGTAAACAGAAAAAAGAAAAAATCAATATCTTCTTCATATATCAACGGGATTTTAAAAGTAACAGTCTACATTGCAGGAAACTGTTGGCATCCAATGTAGGTATCAATTCTATTATACGGTCTTTACCCTCGGTGAAAGAAACCGCAGATGTAGAAGCGCGCAAGTCTTGTACCTTTACAGCACCAACCACTTCGCTCTGACGCTCCCCACCACTATATTTTATCAAAGAAACCTGGAACTGATCTCCTTTTCTTATATTCAGGCTCTCGCCGCAGGTAATGACATATTCATCTCCTTCGTAGCCGAGAAGCCCGTATACCGGGATATTATTTAAAAAGAAGTCCGTCAAAGGCTCCGTTAAAGTAGCCAGAGCTTCCTGACAAGCGGCGTCCCGGTTGGGACGGATAGCGGTTTTCTTGATATCGCTGATAAACTCACGCGAAATCAATGCTGCCGCCGTAGAATCGCGCGCATCACTGATGCTTACTTTCAGGCGAAGTACACAGGAATAACCTGCTCCACCTGCCCTGCGGGTGAACTGGCAACTGTTTATATCACAGGAAAGCGTATAGTCATTCTGCTTGGAGGATACGTACTCTATCTTTTCCGCTCTGGACATCTTCATAAACAGACTGGCCTCTGCATCCCGTGTGAGGGCTTCCAATGCGTTTTCATCGGATATCTCAAAACGCCCGCTCGCCTTTGCCACTTCATCCAGCTTGGCACGTACATTCCCCTCATAGATACGAATCATATCCATAGGCTTGGTATTACCTTTGGCCTCCTGCTCTTTGGCAATATTCACCAAAGTGCCGTCCGTAACCTTTATATCTACAAGACGTAAGGTCATTGCGTTCTTACCCTTACTTTGGGCAAAAACACCCAAAGCAAGAGTAAGCATTACAAACAATAAATATATCTTTTTCATCGTGCTGTCCCTTGTTTACAACTATTCTTCTTTCACTTCCTGCCCCTCGTTGGCTTTCTTATACTTCAGTTTCTCCGTGTTCTCTTTGATATTACGCTGAATCAATGGAATTACATTTACAGACATCTTAATAGCTTTTGTTGCCTGTTTCACTTTCTTTCCGATTGTCAATGCTTTCAATGGGTCCGAAGTCAGAGATGCCAGTGCCGATACGCTTTCAGCAGTAAGGGAGACTCCGCGGGCAGCAGCCTCTGTAAGATTCAGAGTAGCGATACTATATACTTTCAGCGCATCATTCTTGGCAATGGGTTCGTTTGTATTCTTGTTTTTGGCATTCCAAATTGTATCCGTCACTCCCATTTCTTCGTCAAAATAAGGTTCGGGAACCATCTCTATAAAAGCAGTATTCTCTTCTACCCGTTGCAGCAAAGCAAACAATTCATTCGTGTGTATAAAAAATGTATCAACTTCCGCAATGCCTATATTGGCTTCGATAGGCTCCCACTCTGCCAAAAATTCTTCATAATCTGCACGCAAATCAGCTATTTTAGCATCCTTCTTGGCTGCTTTCTTCAATTTAGCTTCTTTCTTGGCATTCTCTTTTGCTTGTTTTCGTGCTTCTTTTTCTTGTCTTGCTTTCTCTTTCTCCGTTAATTCCTGAGAGTAAGTAGTGGTAGTCAAAATAAACAGACCCAATAAAACCAATAAATATTTCTTCATAACCTGTAATTTTTAATATGAAACAGAAATAGCACTTCTGCTCCAGGGTTTATAATAAATGTGTAAATCTCCCTTTTCGCCTAAAAAATATTGATAGTTGTGAACAGCCTTTTACTAAATCTGAAAATACGCTTCACAGTCAGTTTCCAATCTGCTTAATCATGATATCACATCTTATCAATCCGTCTCAGATAACTTTTTTTTTCGTTAACAAAGATAAGCGCATTTTAATATTGCGTATGTACACTAATTTTATTATATTTACCCAATAAACACCTACTATTAACCAAAATACTATCAGAATGAACACAAAACTAAAGAAAATCGCAGGACAACAACTGCAGCTGCTACGCTTGGAGAAGAACCTGACACAAGAACAAATGAGCGAAAAACTAAATCTTTCTACAAGTGCCTACTGTAAGATTGAATATGGTGAAACGGATTTAACACTGACAAGATTAGACAAAATTGCAAAGGTACTGGGTATCTCTGCGTTAAGTCTATTCAGCCACATAGACAAAAGCATGAATCCGGATACAGACAACAGTTGCAAAAACAACAGCAACAATGACAGCGCATATGACCTGAATGACCTCCGTGAACTCATCAAGGCCAACACCAGAATCATCGACCTGCTATCCAAACGGATAGACTTATTGGAACAAAGATTATAGGAAAGGAAGCTCCAACTGCCCGCCACCCAGCAAATTGAACGTCATGCGGTGATAAGGAGTGGTTCCCCGTTCGGCAATAGCCGCACGGTGCTTCTTTGTGGGATATCCCTTATTATGATTCCAGTCGTAATAAGGGAACTCTTCGTGCAGCCGGTTCATATAATCGTCGCGATAGGTCTTGGCAAGAATGGAAGCAGCTGCAATGGAAAGGTATTTGCCGTCGCCTTTCACAACAGTGGTATGCGGAATGTCCCGATATTTCTTGAAACGGTTGCCGTCGATAAGCAAATGTTGCGGACGTAGCTGCAACCGGTCAACAGCACGGTGCATGGCAAGAAAAGAAGCATTGAGGATATTTATCTTATCTATTTCCCCGGGAGAAACAATCCCCACCGCCCATGCCAACGCTTCTTTCTCAATGACTTCGCGCAGGGCATACCGCTGTTTTTCGGTCAGTTGCTTGGAGTCGTTCAGCAGTTCGTTCTTGAAATCTTTGGGAAGAATAACGGCTGCGGCATAGACAGCACCGGCAAGGCAGCCGCGCCCCGCTTCGTCACATCCCGCTTCTATCAGTTCTTTATTTAAATAAGGTAACAGCATACATCACTACATTAGAATGCGCAAAGATAAACCTTTTCATAAGTAAACCGGATTTTTAAAGAGAATAAATATGACTATCTTTGCCGGCAAATTAAAATACAACAGAGATGTTTACGATTATCGGACTGATGCTCACCGGAATGTTGCTGGGCTATCTCTTACGGAAAAGAAGTTTACATAAGATTCATACTGTCATCACGGTATTAATCTGGGCGCTGCTGTTCATCCTCGGCATTGAAGTTGGCGGCAACGAGCAAATCATCAAAGGATTGCACACCATAGGCATCGAAGCCGTGATACTGACCTTGGGCAGTACGTTGGGCAGTGTCATTGCTGCCTGGGCGCTGTGGAAAGCTTTATATAGGAAGAAAGGAAAAACGGCATGAAAGGCAGCCTTATCATAATCGGTTTCTTTGTTTTGGGTACGCTTTGCGGAATTTTCCACCTGATACCCGTTGATGCAGTCATGGATAGCAAGGTCAGCTTCTATGCACTTTGCGCCCTGATGTTCAGTGTAGGATTGAGTGTGGGTAACGACCCGCAGACATTGAAGAATTTCCGTTCGCTCAATCCCCGGCTGGTATTTCTGCCCATTATGACGATACTGGGCACGCTGGCAGGCTCTGCAGCGGTCAGCCTCATCCTGACGCACCGTTCCCTGACCGATTGCCTGGCCGTAGGTTCGGGATTCGGATATTATTCACTCTCCAGTATCTTCATTACCGAATACAAAGGAGCAGAACTCGGAACTATCGCCCTACTCGCCAATATCAGCCGCGAGATACTTACCCTGCTGGCAGCACCGTTACTGGTACGCTGGTTCGGCAACCTGGCTCCCATCTCTGCCGGCGGCGCCACAACGATGGATACCACACTCCCGATAATCACCCGTACCGCAGGACAGCAGTTTGTCGTAGTCTCCATATTTCACGGATTTGTAGTGGATTTCAGCGTGCCGTTTCTGGTGACCTTGTTCTGTTCGATATAGGTGATTACAGACAAAGCGCTGCTTCGAACGTAGAAATTAGGATATTATCGTGATAAATCCATCCCATGAGACAAATATATTCGTCCCGCGAAACGACAAAAATCATCCCGTGAGATGAATAAATCCGTCTCACGGGATGAATGATTTTGTCTTACGGAACGAAGCGCGTATGTTTAGAACAGGCTCCAAGCCACAGTCAGCCCCGCCATAACAATGGCCACCATGCTCATCAGTTTGATAAGAATATTAAGGCTCGGACCGGAAGTATCCTTAAACGGGTCGCCTACCGTATCGCCTACAACCGTGGCTTTATGCACTTCGCTACCTTTGCCGCCGAAATTGCCTTCCTCGACATACTTCTTGGCATTGTCCCACGCACCGCCGGCATTCGCCATAAAGATAGCAAGTACGAATCCGCTGCTAAGTCCACCGATAAGCAGTCCCAACACACCGGGAACACCGAAGACAAGTCCGGTCAGGATGGGAGCAATGATTGCTATCAGCGAGGGAACTACCATTTCACGTTGTGCGCCTTTCGTGGAGATGGCTACACAACGTTCATAATCGGGTTCGGCCTCACCTGTAAGGATACCCTTTATCTCGCGAAACTGGCGGCGTACTTCATCCACCATATGGGCAGCGGCACGACCTACGGCATTCATCGTCAGTCCGCAGAACAGGAAAGCCATCATCGAACCGAGGAACATACCCGAAAGAACTTTGGGATTCATCAACGTTACATCGTAGTGGTGCATGAAATCGAAGAAAGTGGCATCTTGTACGGACACCGTTTCACCACCCACAAAGATGTCGGTAGTGCCCAAACGGGTCAGTCCGATACGGATTTCCTCGATGTAGGATGCAAGCAGGGCAAGTCCCGTCAATGCAGCCGAACCGATGGCAAAGCCCTTACCCGTAGCGGCTGTCGTATTGCCCAAAGAATCGAGCGCATCGGTACGCTTACGCACCTCCTCGCCCAGACCGGACATTTCCGCATTGCCGCCGGCATTGTCGGCGATAGGACCGTAAGCGTCCGTGGCCAGTGTAATACCCAACGTGGAAAGCATGCCTACGGCAGCGATACCGATGCCGTAAAGTCCCAGACCTACATTGGCAAAGTCGAAACCGGAAGCAAAAAGATAGGAAGCAATGATGCCCACCACTACGGCAATTACCGGAATGGCAGTAGAGAGCATACCCAGACCGATACCCGAGATAATGACAGTAGCCGGCCCCGTCTTGCCGCTCTCACTCAATTTCCGGGTAGGACGGTAGGATTGGGAAGTATAGTATTCCGTGGAACGACCGATAACGATGCCTACCACCAGCCCCACAACCACCGAGCAAGATATCCACACCCAGTTGTCCAGCTTCAACAGCCAAAGGATAAGGAAAGTGGCAACGACTATCAGCACCGAACTCAGGTTCGTACCGAAAGCAAGGGAATTCAGCAGGTCCTTCATCCCGGCATTCTCTTGGTACGCACGGAGAAGATGCCTATAATAGAAAGGATAATCCCCACAGCGGCAATCAGCATCGGGGCAATGACGGCTTTGAACTGCATCAGCGTATCCCCCGAATGGATAAAAGCGGCTGCGCCAAGAGCCGCCGTAGCAAGAATGGAGCCGCAATAACTCTCGTAAAGGTCGGCTCCCATACCGGCAACGTCGCCCACGTTATCGCCTACATTGTCGGCAATGGTTGCGGGATTGCGGGGATCGTCTTCAGGGATGCCGGCTTCCACTTTGCCCACAAGATCGGCGCCTACATCAGCGGCTTTCGTATAGATACCGCCGCCCACGCGTGCAAACAACGCCTGTGTGGAAGCTCCCATACCGAACGTCAGCATCGTAGTGGTGATAATGCAAAGTTTATGAGTGGGTGTCATCACATCCACAGGGATAACCGCATTGAGCAGCAGATACCAGAAGGAAATATCGAGCAGGCCAAGCCCCACTACAACCAGCCCCATTACCGCACCGCTGCGGAAAGCGATGCGCAAACCCGCATTCAATGAGTTACGGGCAGCGTTTGCCGTACGCGCCGAGGCATACGTGGCCGTCTTCATACCGAGAAATCCGGAAAGGCCGGAGAAGAATCCGCCTGTGAGGAAAGCTATCGGAACCCAGGAGTTCTGCACTCCGAAGCCGTAAGCCATAATCGAGAAGAGAATCACCAGTCCCAGAAACACCCATCCCACAATCTTATATTGCTGACGGAGATAGGACATGGCGCCTTTGCGCACAGCAGCGGCAATCTTAACCATTTGAGGAGTCCCCTCACTCTCTTTCATCATCTGACGATGGAAATACCAGGCAAAGCAAAGCGCCAGAACGGAAGCGGCCGGTACCAGCCAGAAAAGCAATTGGTCCATAGCATAAATCGTATTAAAAGGTTGAACGAAAGCTTAAAAGTATTGATTTGAAATGAAATAAGCAAACGATTAACCGAATTTATGCCAAAGACTGGAAAAACAAAAGAATATATCAGAACGTACTTGATGATTTCCTTTAGGCGCGGAATTACACAGGATTTCACGGAAAAGAATAAAGTTAATCCGTGAATTCCTGTATAATTCCGTGCTTGAAAGAAATAAACCGCAAGCGTTTTTTATTTTGCCGCACTCTCTTTATTCTACCGTCACAGCCGTACCGCAAGCAGTCACCATCAGCATACTGCCGCTACCGCCTACCGTTTCGTAATCAAGGTCAACGCCAATCACTGCATTAGCGCCCAACAAACGGGCTTGTTCCTGCATCTCGCGAAGCGCCGTATCTTTAGCTTCACGAAGCACTTCCTCGTACGAACCGCTGCGTCCGCCTACCACATCGCGGATACTGGCAAAAAAGTCACGGAATACATTGGCGCCGATAATTGTTTCGCCGGATACGATGCCATAATAACGGGTTATCTTTGCACCCTCAATCACTGAAGTCGTTGTTATTAACATAATCTTTATTTTTAAGTTATCTGCAACTTATCAGACGCACAAAGAGGAAGAAAAGTTGCAGCAATAGTCAAAAAAAAAAATTAAATACGCAATTTCATCCGGCAAGCATCAAAACATACGGCTCACACGCTCTATGCCCGCTACCAATACATCTATCTCCTCTTTCGTGTTATACAGACCAAATGAAGCACGCACCGTTCCTTCAATGCCGAGACGCTGCATCAACGGTTGTGCGCAGTGATGCCCCGTACGTACGGCAATGCCCAAACGGTCGAGCAAAGTGCCCATATCGAAATGGTGAATATCGCCTACGAGGAAAGAGATAACACTCCCTTTCTCTTCGGCCTCACCGAAGATGCGCATACCGGGAATCTCTTTCAAACGTGTCATGGCATATGTAGTCAGTTCATGTTCATGGGCGGCAATCTTCTCCATGCCGATGTCAGAAACGTAATCCAACGCTTTGGCAAGCCCTGTCGTACCGATATAATCGGGTGTTCCCGCCTCGAACTTGAAAGGAAGTTCATTGAAAGTAGTCCGTTCGAACGATACGTGCTGTATCATTTCGCCGCCACCCTGGTAGGGGGGCATCTTATCGAGCCATTCTTCTTTACCGTAAAGCACACCCACACCGGTAGGACCGTACACCTTGTGACCGGAAAAAACGTAGAAATCCGCATCCAAATCCTGCACATCCACCGGCATATGCGGAATGGACTGGGCTCCGTCCACAAGCACGGGAACGCCTTGCCCGTGGGCATAGCGTATCATCTCCTTTACGGGATTCACCGTACCCAGCACATTGGATACATGGGCTACGCTGACAATCTTCGTACGTTCGGAAAACAACTGTTTGTACTCGTCCAACAAAAGTTCGCCTCTGTCATTCATCGGGATAACTTTAATGGCAATCCCTCTTTTGGCAGCCAGCAATTGCCAGGGAACGATGTTGCTGTGATGTTCCATGACGGAGAGAATCACCTCATCCCCCTCCTGCATAAACTCCTCACCGAAGCTGGAGACAAACAGATTGATACTTTCCGTCGTGCCGCGGGTAAAGATGATTTCATTCGTACTGCCGGCATGGATGAACTTCCGTACCGTCTCGCGAGATGCCTCGTGCAACTCCGTAGCCTGCTGCGAAAGGAAATGCACACCGCGATGCACATTGGCATTCACCGAATAATATTCGTCCGTAATGGCATTTACTACCTGGCGAGGTTTCTGCGTAGTCGCACCGTTATCAAAATAGACCAACGGCTTGCCATATACCTCACGGGAAAGTATCGGAAAATCAGCTCTTATCTTTTGAAGGTCCATATCTTTCAAATTATGAATTATGAATGAAGAATAAGCTGCGCAGCATCAGTACCCGCATGGCAATTCTTCATTCATAATTCTCCATTATTTACATATTGCACACCCGCGGCATTTGTTCAGTTCACCGCGGAAACGTTTCTCCACCAGCAGGTGCAGACGGTCTTTCAAGGCATCCAGGCGGATTGTGTCAATCACCTCGTTTACAAAAGCGAACATCAGCAGCAAACGTGCCTCATGCACGGAGATGCCGCGCTGCTGCATATAGAACAGGGCGCTTTCATCGAGCTGGCCTACCGTAGCACCATGACTGCACTTCACATCATCGGCATAAATCTCCAGTTGCGGCTGGGTATACATATGCGCTTCGCGAGTGGCGCAAAGATTACGGTTCGTTTGCTGGGAACTCGTATGCTGCGCACCCGGACGTACCAGTACCAGGCCTGCAAAAGCACCGACAGACTGGTCGTCGAGCACATACTTAAAGAGTTCGTTGCTGGTACAGTTGGGCACTGCATGGTCTATGGTGGTATTGTTGTCCACATGCTGGTTCTTATCCGCAACAGCCATCCCGCAAAGGTTCAGTTCAGCACCTTCGCCGGCAAGCGTAACTTCGGTTGTGTTGCGGGTAGTACCGTTATGCAAAGTCATTCCGTTCAGCAAAACGTTGCTGTTAGCTTCTTGTCTGACATACAAACTGCTGATGCGTACCGTACTGGTATGCGTCTCCTCCAGTTCATAGAAGTCGAAAGTGGCATTCTCCCCAACGAATACCTCTACCACTTGCGTAGCAAGGAAATTCACACTGTCCATGGCGTGGTCGCATGCCAGAAGACGGGCTTGCGCACCCTCTTCCAAAATGATAAGCACACGGCGGTTCACCATAAAGTTGACATCGCCGCGCAGAATGTTCACCAACTGGATAGGTTTCTCCACCACCACGTTCTTGGGAACATACAGCAATACGCCGTCCTGCGCAAAGGCAGTATTGAAAGCCGTCACTCCATCTTTGGAAGTATCTGCCAGCTTACCGTAATACTTCTTCACCAGCTCCGGACGCTGCTCCGCCATTTCCTTGAGGCTACCGAAGATAACGCCCTCAGGCAAATGCGACTTCGGCAAAGCCTTGTTATAGAAAGCATCATTCACAACAAAGTAAAGGGAAGTGCTCATATTCGGCACATCGCACTTGAATACTTCGTAGGGATTAACCGGAATCTCCAACCGGTTCAGGTTCAGTCCGTAATCGGGTTCAAAGAACTTGCTGACATCGGTATATTTATATTTCTCCGTCTTACGGGTAGGAAAGCCAAGCCGCTCGAAGTCGGCAAATGCAGCGGCACGCGGAGCATTCAGCGCTTCGGCGCTATGACGGTATATCATCGCCTCCGTCTGGGAGAAAAGGTCTATATATTGTTGCTCTACACTCATGTTATCTGATTATGAGTTTTGAATTACAATTATGAACGGGCTGCGCATCATCATGCTGCAGGATAATTCATAATTCATAATCCATAATTTATAATTCACTCGCTTCTTTCTTAATCCAATCGAAGCCGCGTGCTTCAATCTCCTTAGCCAGTTCGGGGCCGCCTGTCTTCACGATGCGTCCGCCAAGCAGTACATGGACGGTATCCGGTTTCAGATAGTCCAGCAGGCGTTGGTAGTGGGTGATGACCATTGCGCTGGTCTGGGGAGTCTTCAGTTTGTTGAAGCCATCGGCTACAATGCGCAAAGCATCTACATCAAGCCCAGAATCCGTTTCGTCGAGAATGGCGAAAGTAGGTTCCAGCATAGCCATTTGGAAGATTTCGTTGCGCTTCTTCTCACCGCCGCTGAAGCCTTCGTTCACGCTACGGTTGGCAAGTTTGTTGTCCAGTTCGACAATGGCGCGTTTCTCGCGCATCAGTTTCAAGAATTCGCTGGCAGACAGGGCGGGCAGATGACGGTATTTACGCTGTTCGTTGACAGCGGCACGCATAAAGTTCACCATCGAAACTCCCGGTATCTCCACCGGTGTCTGGAACGAAAGGAAAACACCTTCATGGGCACGGTCTTCAGGACTCATAGCCAAAAGATCCTTACCGTTGAAAGTTACCGTACCGCGTGTCACCTCGTATGCAGGATGTCCCACCAGCACATTGCTCAGTGTACTCTTTCCGGCTCCGTTCTGTCCCATCAGGGCATGCACCTCACCGTCGCGGATCGTGAGGTTGATGCCTTTCAATATCTCTTTGCCATTGATGCTGGCGTGCAGGTCTTTTATCTCTAACATGATATTTAATTTTGAATTTTGAATTCCAATAGCTATCCTACGCTTCCCTCGAGTGAAATAGCTAACAATTTCTGAGCCTCTACGGCAAACTCCATAGGCAGCTTGTTGAGTACCTCCTTTGCATAACCGTTCACAATCAGTCCTACGGCATCCTCCGTAGAGATGCCGCGCTGGTTGCAATAGAATATCTGGTCTTCGCTAATCTTGCTGGTGGTTGCCTCGTGCTCTACAATGGCCGTCTCGTTATGGATATCCATGTAGGGGAACGTATGCGCACCGCACTTATCGCCCAGCAGCAAGGAGTCGCACTGGCTATAGTTGCGGGCATTGTCCGCTTTTTGGGCAACGCGCACCAGACCGCGGTAAGAGTTTTCGCTCCGTCCGGCGGAGATACCCTTGCTGACGATAGTGCTGCGGGTATTCTTTCCGAGATGAATCATCTTTGTACCGGTATCTGCCTGCTGGTAATTATTGGTTACCGCCACGCTGTAAAACTCTGCCGTGGAGTTATCACCCGAAAGGATGCAGGACGGATATTTCCAGGTAATGGCCGAACCGGTTTCCACCTGCGTCCAGGACAGTTTGCTATTTACCCCTTTGCAGTGTCCGCGTTTCGTTACGAAATTATACACGCCGCCTTTGCCTTCGGCATCACCCGGATACCAGTTCTGGACAGTGCTGTACTTCACTTCCGCACGGTCGTGCACCACAATCTCCACAATGGCGGCATGCAGTTGGTTTTCATCACGCATCGGCGCCGTACATCCCTCCAGGTAAGAAACGTACGAATCATCATCCGCCACAATCAACGTTCTTTCAAACTGTCCGGTATTGCGGGCATTGATACGGAAGTAAGTGGACAACTCCATCGGACAACGTACCCCCTTCGGGATATAGACGAAAGAACCGTCGGAGAACACCGCAGAGTTCAGTGCCGCAAAGAAGTTGTCGCGATAGCCCACTACCGAGCCCAAGTACTTCTGTACCAAATCAGGATGTTCGCGCACTGCTTCGCTGAACGAACAGAAGATGATGCCTTTCTCCATAAGCGTCTCCTTAAAGGTAGTCTTTACGGATACAGAGTCCATTACGGCATCCACCGCCATACCGCTAAGTGCCATCTGCTCTTCCAGAGGAATGCCCAGTTTATTGAATGTCTTGACCAGCTCCGGGTCTACCTCGTCCATGCTCTTGGGTCCGTCCTTCTTCTTGGTAGGGTCGGCATAGTATGAGATAGCCTGATAGTCTATTTCAGGAATACGGAGATGCGCCCATGCAGGCATCTCCAGCGTCAGCCAATGGCGGTACGCCTTCAGGCGGAACTCCAGCAACCATTCGGGTTCTCCTTTTTTCTCGGAAATCAGCCGCACCACATCTTCATTCAAACCACGCTCGATGATGTCTGTGTGCACGTCGGTCGTAAAACCGTACTTGTACTTCTCCTGAGTGAGTTCCTTTACATATTTATTGGGTTCTTCTTGTTGCATTGTTTCTATAATTATAAAATTACAAGTTACGAATCAAACCACATCTCCATTCACAATCTGTTCCGTAACAGCCTTTGCTGCAGGAAAGAATATTCCGGCAAATGACTTCATGGGATAATATAACACCGATTCTTTCTTTTTTGTTTGACTGAGCAGCGTATTGTCCGAATCTATAAATTCGATAACGCCCACCAGCAAACTCACCAGCAGAAGTGCTTTCAGCGCTCCCAGCCCGGAACCCAGCCAACGGTTCAGCCAACCGAGCGACACGGCTTCCATCGCCTTCGTCAGCAGCGAAGCTATCAACGCAAAAGCCAGAGGCACCGCTACCCAGATAGCAATGAATGCCAGCACTTGCGCCACTGTCATTGAATCGGTAATCCTGGAAAACACTTTCTCGGCAACGGAAGCATACAAAGTCTTTGCCGCCACCAGACCGGCAACCAGTCCCAACAAGGTAGCCAACTGCTTTACAAAACCTTTTATAAAACCTACAAGCGCTCCGGCACCGATTATTACCAAGATTATACTATCTACAACAGCCATAACTATATTAAAAAGGCGCGGATTACACGGACAAACACGGTTTTTCTTAACCAATCCGTGAAATCCGTGTAATCCGCGCCTGAAGATTTTTTATATATTGCTTACAGAGTCTGCTTTACCTCCACTTCTTCGTAAGATTCGATGATGTCTCCTACCTTGATATCGTTGCAGTTTGTCAGGCTGATACCGCATTCGAAATTTGTTCCAACTTCCTTCACATCGTCCTTGAAGCGCTTCAATGCATTGATATTTCCTGTGAAGATAACAATACCGTCGCGAATCAGACGGGCCTTGTCGCTGCGTTTCACCTTTCCGGTCTTCACCATGGCACCTGCCACAAGACCCACTTTGGTAATGTTGAATACCTCGCGCACCTCGATAGTGGCCGTCACCTGTTCCTTCAAAGTCGGCGCCAGCATACCTTCCATAGCAGCCTTCACCTCTTCAATGGCATCGTAGATGACAGAGTACTTGCGGATGTCCACACCTTCCTGCTCTGCCAGCTTGGCGGCAGCACCCGAAGGACGAACCTGGAATCCAACGATAATCGCATCCGAAGCGGCAGCCAGAGATACATCCGATTCGGAGATAGCGCCGACGCCTTTGTGAATAACGTTTACCTGTACCTGCTCGGTAGACAGCTTAATCAACGAGTCGCTCAACGCTTCAACGGAGCCGTCCACGTCACCTTTCACGATGATATTCAGTTCGTGGAAGTCGCCCAATGCCAAACGGCGGCCCACTTCATCCAGCGTCAGCATCTTCTGTGTACGCAGACCTTGCTCACGCTGCAACTGTTCGCGCTTGTTGGCAATTTCACGTGCTTCCTGTTCCGTTTCGATTACGTGGAATGTATCGCCTGCAGCCGGCGCACCGTTCAGCCGAGAATCAACGCCGGCTCCGAAGGACCTGCCTCTTTCATGCGCTGGTTACGCTCATTGAACATAGCCTTCACCTTACCGTAGCTGGTACCCGCCAGCACGATATCGCCCATTTTCAAGGTACCGTTGGAAACGAGTACCGTAGCCACATAGCCACGACCCTTATCCAATGAGGACTCGATGATGGAACCAGTAGCACGGCGATTCGGGTTTGCCTTCAAATCCAGCATTTCAGCTTCCAGCAATACTTTCTCCATCAAATCGCTTACGCCGATACCTTTCTTGGCTGAAATATCCTGAGACTGGTACTTACCGCCCCATTCCTCAACGAGGAAGTTCATGGCAGCCAGTTCTTCCTTAATCTTATCGGGATTAGCCGTCGGCTTGTCAATCTTATTGATAGCGAATACGATAGGCACACCGGCAGCCATGGCATGGTTGATGGCTTCCTTTGTCTGCGGCATCACGTTGTCATCGGCAGCCACAATAATGATGGCAATATCCGTAGCTTTGGCACCACGGGCACGCATGGCGGTAAACGCTTCGTGACCCGGAGTATCGAGGAACGTAATCTTGCGCCCGTCTTCCAATGTCACGTGGTAAGCACCGATATGCTGCGTGATACCACCCGCCTCACCGGCAATAACATTTGCCTTACGGATATAGTCGAGCAACGAAGTCTTACCGTGGTCTACGTGACCCATCACCGTTACAATCGGAGCGCGAGGCTCTAAATCTTCCTCGGCATCCTCTTCCTCAACGATGGCCTGAGCCACTTCTGCGCTTACATATTCTGTCTTGAAGCCGAATTCTTCCGCTACCAGATTGATTGTTTCCGCATCCAGACGCTGGTTAATGGAAACCATCATGCCGATACTCATACAAGTAGCGATAACCTGCGTAACGGAAATATCCATCATGCTCGCCAGCTCATTGGCAGTCACGAACTCGGTCAGCTTCAATATCTTACTTTCCGCCATTTCCTGGTCTTCCAGTTCCTGCATACGGCTGGATGCCATGTCACGTTTCTCCTTACGGTATTTCGCACCCTTATTCTTGCCTTTGGAAGTGAGGCGTGCCAAAGTTTCCTTTACCTGCTTTGCCACATCCTCTTCACTTACTTCCTGTTTGATTACAGGTTTCTTGAAGCGGTCTTTATTCTTGTTCTTACCGGCTTGTTGGTTATTACCCCCTTGCTGGCCGCCTTTCAGACGATCGTTTCCGCCACGCTGGAAGTTGGATGCATTGTTGATATCCACCTTTTCCTTGTTAATGCGGACGCGCTTTTTCTTGCCGTTGGCATCGTTGCCATCTTTCGTCTTATTATCGTCACGGCGAATCTCCTTGATAATGGCTTCCTTCATCAGCTTCTTCTGATCCTGACGCTGCTTTTCTTTTTCTTCACGCTCCTTGCGCTTTTCCTCTTTCGATTTCTTCTTCGGACGTGTAGACTGATTCAGCGCTGCGAGGTCTATTTGTCCGATGACGTTAATCTTCGATACAAACTCAGGCTGATGTATTTTGAATATTTCTTCTTTTTCTTCTTTATTTTCCGAAACAGCTTCTTCGGTTGCAGCGGGAGCAGGCTCCGCGTTAGAAACCGGTACGGGTTCTGCAGCCACCGGCACAGTTTTTTCTTCTTCTGCCGCCGGAGCAGGTTCAACCACCGGAGCAGGTGTCGGCTCTGGCTGAGGTTCGGGAACGGGTTCCGGTTTCGGAGCCTCAACAACAGGTGCAGGTTCTTCCGCCTTTACTTCTTCAACCACCGGCATCTCCGGTTCCACCGCTTCTTCCTCTTTTTCCACAGTATGTTTGCGATTCAGTTTATCCAAATCAATCTTCCCGACAGGCTTAAACTTCGGACGTACATCTTCGGGAACCACAGCCTTTACCACCTCTTCGGTTTTCGGCTTTTCCTGTGCTTCCTTGTCATAACCGTCAATAGCCACCGATGCCTTGTTGCGTTCCTTACTCTGACGTTCCTGAATGAAACGCTCCGTTTTCAATTTAAGATCCTTATCTGTACTAAACTCTTTCACAAGCAAGTCGTACTGCTCGTCGGTAATCTTCGTATTGGGATTTGCTTCAATGGCATATCCCTTCTTTTGCAAGAACTCAACTACCGTCGTGATTCCTACATTTAAATCTCTTGTTACTTTATTTAACCTTATCGTCATACTTTAATTTAATGAATAATGGAGAAAGAAGTAGTGGTTAGTGATTAGCGATTAGGGGTTAGCGATAGTGTTTAGTGATGATTTTATTATACATACCAAAAATCACTTATCACTAACCCCTAATCACTAATTTTCCCCTTCTTCAAACTCCGATTTCAAAATGCGTAATACTTCGTCCACCGTTTCCTCTTCCAGGTCAGTCTTTTCAATCAACATCTCGCGCGGTGCATTCAACACAGCCTTGGCGGTATCAATACCGATAGCCTTGATGGCATCGATTACCCAACCGTCAATCTCATCGCGGAATTCATCCAAGTAGATATCTTCATCCTCTACCGCTTCATCCAATTCGCGGAACACGTCAATGGTGTACTCAGTCAACATACTGGCCAGCTTGATATTCAAACCGCCTTTACCGATAGCCAGCGACACCTCTTCCGGTTTCAGGAAGACTTCCGCCTTGTGCTCTTCCTCGTTCAAGCGGATAGAAGAGATTTTGGCAGGGCTCAAGGCACGCTGTATAAACAACTGGATATTGGACGTATAGTTGATAACGTCGATATTCTCGTTGCGAAGCTCGCGGACAATACCATGAATACGGCTACCCTTCACACCCACGCAGGCGCCTACCGGATCGATACGGTCATCGTAGCTCTCAACGGCAATCTTGGCACGCTCGCCGGGGATGCGGGCAATCTTCTTGATGGTAATCAGTCCGTCATTGATTTCGGGTACTTCCATTTCGAACAGACGTTGCAGGAAGACGGGCGACGTACGGCTTAGGATAATCTTCGGATTATTATTCTTGTTGTCCACACGTGCCACTACGGCGCGGGCGGTCTCGCCCTTGCGGTAGAAGTCACTCGGTATCTGTTCGGTCTTGGGCAGCAACAGTTCGTTGCCTTCATCATCGAGCAGCAACATTTCCTTCTTTCCAAATCTGGTAAACCTCTGCATTGATGATAGTACCCACTTTATCAATGTATTTATTGTAAATACTGTCTTTTTCCAGTTCCAAAATCTTGGAAGCCAATGTCTGGCGCAAGTTCAGAATAGCACGGCGGCCGAACTTCGCAAAGTTCACCTCATCCGTCACTTCCTCTCCCACCTCGTACGAAGCGTCAATCTTCCGGGCTTCGCTCAAAGAAATCTGCAGGTTCGGGTTTTCAAGGTCCTCATCCGCCACAACTTCACGATTACGCCATATTTCGAAGTCACCCTTGTCCGGGTTCACAATCACGTCGTAATTCTCATCGGTTCCGAACATCTTTGCAATCACACTGCGGAACGACTCTTCGAGCACGCTCACCATGGTGGTTCTATCAATATTCTTCAGTTCTTTAAATTCCGAAAAGGTATCTATCAAGCTGATAGTTTCTTCTTTCTTGGCCATAGTCTTATTTAAAACTAATTAAGTATTTAGTATATTTTATCTCCTCGTATGTAAAGGTCAGGTCCTCATCCACCATTTTAGGACGCTTGGCTCCCTCCTCTTTCACTTTCTTCTGAACAGTAACGGTAAACTGCCGCTCGTCGGCATCTTTCAACACTCCGCAATGCTTGCGGCCGTCTTTTGCCAATACTTCCACTTCCTTGCCGATGTGGTTGACGTACTGTTGCAGCACTTTAAACGGTTGTCCGATACCGGCAGAACCGACTTCCAGTTCGTAATCCTCATCCTCACGGTTCAACCGGGACTCTATGTAGCGGCTCAACTCTACGCAGTCCTCAATCCAAACACCTTCTTTGTGGTCTATTTCCACCAAAATCTTGTCATCCGGGCTGATTGTCACTTCCACAAGGAAGTAGTCCTTTCCTGCCAGCCACTCGTCAACAATCTGACAAACAGTTTTCTTTTCTATCATAGATTAACCATTAGGAACAAAAAAGAGGAGCTCAATCGCCCCTCCACCTTTCATCCGTTTCGGTTGCAAAGATATAAATAATCTGTTCGACTACAAAATAATAGGAGAAAAAAAGAATATTTAGCACTCCTGCCCGAATTTATCTTCCATTCAAAATTAATCACTACATTTGCAGGGTTCTTTAAACTCAATCGTCATGGCACATCACCTGAATACCAACAAACAGTTTATGATAGGCAACGGCATCCTTGCTTTTGCCGTAATATTCGTTGTCGTTATCTTCGTCTACATGAGCATGCGCCTGCAACGGCAGAAAGAGGGCGAACGCCACTTTGCCGAAACCTACAACATCACTTTGGTAAAAGGCTTTGCCGGCGATTCCATCTCCATTCTTCTCAATGACAGCGTGCTGGCAGACCGGCGCATCGGTGAAGAGCCTTTCAATATCGAGGTAAAACGGTTTGCCGAGCAAAGCGCACTGATGATAGTGGACAAGGCAACCGACAGACTTTCTCTGTTTGAGTTGAGCGAAAAAGGCGGTAACTATCGTTTTGAAAAAGACGGCGATGAAGTGAAGCTGTTGGCACAGTAGTCCGTTCCGTGCCTCTCCCACTATAATCGGCCTGTTTCAGAAGTCTGTCCTATACTTTCTCAGCTCGCTGCGCAGCAGTTGCGCCTTGCCATCCGTCATGCCATCAAGCAACGCCCAAAAGCGCTCGCCATGATTCATTTCACGGGTATGTGCCAACTCGTGCAGCAGCACATAGTCAATCAAGTGTTTGGGCAATAGAACAAGGAAATAGGACAGATTGATGTTTCCACGGGCGGAACAACTTCCCCAACGCCCGCTGCTGGAGTTTATTTTCACACTCTTATAAGAAAGATTATGCTGCAACGAGAGTGCATAAAGCCGAGGCGGAAGAATAATCTTGGCATTACGCCGCAAGGCTTCTTCAATCACTTTACGCAGCCAAGCCTGCAACTCCTTATTTGAGAAGTCTGCATCCGGCGGACAGATAATCTGCATTTCCCCCAGTTCCGAGCGCGAAAGGAAGCGGTCGCGTTCTCCGCCGACCAAACTCAACTTGAAGAATTCCGTATCAATCCGATAGTCCAAATCAATCAGCGGACGGCTTTGCTGCTGTCGGGCGGCCCTCAACCGGGGACGCAGTTGCTCCACAGCATTCTTTACTTCTCCGATGGTTGTGCCCGGCGGAACAGTTACATGAATGGCATCCTCACGCGTACGAAAGGTCAGACGCCGGGCACGGACATTCACCCGTACCAACAAACGTCCCAGCTCCTTATCCTCTAAAACATGCTCCGTTGCCATCTGTTCTTTCCTCCTTGAAATAAGGACAAAAGAACGAAGAATCGTCCGAAAAAGCAAACGCTTGTCTACCAAAAACGAACAATGTGTTCAAAAGCGGACACCGCATTTCCTCCATTATATCCTAATAAACAAAGATTTATGCTTATGGCATAGGATTTGAATAAGAACCGGCAGCAAGAAGTTCCCGGTAAAAAGTCATAATCCCCTGCAACTTTTTGAGAGAAGACTACGTCTAACAAACAAGAACACTTAAAATACATTGAACATGAAAACATTAACAGCAATCATCGTATCAGGCATCTTCGCATTAAGCGCAACAGCCTGCACGTGCAACTCCAACTCCGGTCTGTTTGGCGGAAAAACAGTCAAAGCCAGCAGGAACTATGTAACCAAGAATATCAAAGTAGACAACTTCACCGGTCTGAACCTAGCAGGCAGCCCGGATGTTACTTACACCCAAAAGGCGGGAAAACCCGAAGTGGAAGTGTATACTTCCGACAATATCGTAGACCTTCTGGACATCAATGTAGTTAACAACACCTTGAATATCAAGTTCAAGAAAGGTGTCAACGTATCTTACAACAAGCTGGAGATACGCGTCTCCTCCGAGACACTCAACAACATCTCCGTTGCCGGCTCCGGTAATGTAGAGTTAGCCAACGGACTGAAAACAGACAACCTGAAAGTATCCGTAGCGGGTTCGGGAGACATCGACGCGGACAACATAACCTGCACCGGCAATCTTAACGTATCCGTGGCAGGGTCGGGCGACATAGAAGGCAGCAACATCACTTGCGCCAATCTCACGGCATCCATAGCCGGTTCCGGAGATTTGAAGCTTGACAACGTATCGGCCGCCGGCACCGAAGCCTCTGTCTCAGGATCGGGCACGGCAATATTGACGGGAACTTCCCAGGAAGCCGATTACCGTGTAGCGGGTTCGGCGACCTGTTTGCATCCGGTCTGCAGGCAAAACGCGTATCGGCAAGCGTATCCGGTTCGGGAGACATCAAATGCCATGCCACCGACTTCCTGAAAGCACGTACCAGCGGCAGCGGAAACATCGGCTATAAGGGCAACCCGGAACTGGACTTCCCCAAGAAGGGATTATACAAGCTTTGATTCTACATACACTGCAGGGGGGGGCAACTTTCCGCTCCCCCAACAACAATAAAAGGGACGCTGCATCACGCGGCGTCCCATTTATCTTAGTTAGTTTCTATAAAATTTTGAGAGAATTGAAACTTCACAGCCTCTGTTTTTGTTTTAATAAAAGCACACTAACTATATTATATTTAAAGCAAATGAAAATGTTATTTTAAAAGCAAATGAAAATATCTACTGTCTGTTTTCCTTCTCCTTGCTTACACGGTGCAGACTATCCAATATCTGCTTCTCGTGCGTTGCGGCCCTATCCCCCGAAAGGGCGACCGACGGAGCGGAAATTTGCTTGCCGATAGTATCGGCGGCAGCCACCTCTCTTACATCGGCAAAGAACGAATGTTGCATCACATTGCCCAATGAAAGCACCACTGCCACTGCGGCTGCGGCTTTAAACAACGGCATGAAGCGCGCCGTCAATGTCATGCGCCTGGCCTTCACAACCGGAGCTTCAATCTCGGCAAGCACCCGTGCATCGAAATCCGCACCCAGATGCTCTTCCTGCTGAAGTTGCTGATATACAAACAAATCCTTATAACGCGACAAGTGTTCGGGAACGTCCTCTTCTGTAAAGAAAGTACGCAACTGCGCTTCTTCCTCAAGAGAAGTCTCACACTGCCAATAACGTTCTAAAAGTTGTTCTATATATTTAAAGTCCATAACCTTCTATATCAATAAACCGTTGTTTAACCTTTTGCCTTGCCCTGAAGAGGTTCACTTTCACCTGTTCCTCTGTCAGACTCAGGACAACCGCAATCTCCTTGTAGCTCTTACCTTCCATATCCCTCAGCTGCATAATCAGCCGCTGCTTTTCGGGAAGTTCGTTTATCAGGCGGTGTATCAGAGCCATTCGTTCTTTATTCACCAGCCTTTCGTAAGGGCCCGATGCTTCGGAAGCCTCTTCCATATCGGGGGTAAGTTCCACCGCTCGGGCGTCTTTCCTTTCGCTGCGGTCTATCGCCAGATTCCTTGCCACTGTCAGGCAATAGGCTTCGACAGAACCGAACTGCGTCCACTCGTCGCGCTTGTTCCATACCCTAATCAGCGTTTCCTGCACAACATCTTCCGCTTCCGCCCGGTCGGATGTAATCCTCAGGGCCAACCGAAAGAGCTTGTCTTTCAGAGGGAGAATGTCATTACGAAAACTGATTTCCTGCATCTCTAATTAATTGACGGTTCAGCAAACGGAAAGTTACAGTCTGCCACCACTTTTTTTTGATTTATTTTTTGATACGGGTTCCGCCATCACTGTTTATGGCTGAGGCTAAGGTGATTACAACTTCCGTGACTCCGGCATTCAAAGCCTCGAAAGAATTCTCCAGCTTGGGAATCATGCCGCCCTGGATAACCCCTTCGGCAACATACTGCTTAAATTCTTCCGGAGTAATCCGGGAAATCACGCTGTCGTCGTCATTCTCGTCGCGCAGCACGCCTTTCTTTCTCGAAGCAATATACCAGCGTCACGTCAAACTGTCTGGACAAGGCTTTGGCCGTTTCTCCGGCAATCGTATCGGCATTCGTATTCAGCATGTGTCCCTCGCCGTCGTGTGTCAGCGGGGCCATTACCGGAACAACGCCTTTATGGATGAGTTCGCTCAGGAACGCTCCGTTCACCTGCTTCACATCGCCCACGAAACCATAGTCCACCTCCTTTACCGGACGCTTCGCGGAACGGATCACGTCCATGTCCGCACCCGTCAGGCCGAGCGCATTCACGCCTCGTGCCTGCAAACCGGCCACCATATTTTTGTTCACCAGTCCGCCATACACCATTGTCACCACCTTCAAAGTCTCGGCATCGGTGATGCGGCGTCCATTCACCATTTTGCTTTCAATACCCAACAGGGCTGCGATTTTCGTTGCCGAACGTCCGCCGCCGTGCACCAGGACTTTATATCCTTCGATGGCGGCAAAGTCATCCAACAACTTGCAGAGGGTGGCTTCCTCTTCTACGATTTTGCCACCCACCTTGATTACAGTCAGTTTCTCTCTCATTATTCCAAATATGTGTATCCGTACAAACCGGAACGGTAATTAGACAAAAATTCCTTGCCTTCTTCCAGGGAGATGCGTCCTTCCTTTACCGACTGGCTCACCCAGGTCTCCAAAGTACGCACCAGCTTCTTCGGACTGTACTGCACGTAATCCAGCACTTCCGCCACCGTCTCACCGTCGATAACCTGCTCTATCGTATACCCCTTATCGCTCACGGATACATGCACCGCATTCGTATCACCGAACAGATTGTGCATATCGCCGAGAATTTCCTGATAGGCACCCACCAGGAACACACCCACATAATAGGGTTCCTTACTCTTCAAGGAGTGTACCGGCAAGTAATGGGACACGTTCTTGGTAGAGATAAAGTTGGCAATCTTACCGTCCGAATCGCAGGTAATGTCCTGCAGGGTAGCCGTCCGGTCCGGCCGTTCGTCCAGACGCTGGATAGGCATGATGGGGAATATTTGGTCTATCGCCCAGGAGTCCGGCAGGGACTGGAAGAGCGAGAAGTTACAGAAATACTTATCCGCCAGCAGTTTGGGGAGACCGCGGAATTCATCGGGCGCATGCTTCAGTCCGCCGGCTATCTGGTTCACTTCGCGCATGATAGACCAATACAGCCGCTCAATTTTGGCGCGGGTCTGCAGGTCCACGATGCCGTGGCTGAACAAATCGAGTGCCTCTTCGCGTATCTGCTGCGCATCGTGCCAGGCTTCCAGCATCCTGTTCTGGTTCAGTGTATCCCAAATGCCGTAAAGCTCCCGCAAGAGTTCGTGGTCGTTTTCGGTCACCTCTTCATCGTCGTCCCATTCGGGCAGATTGGTGGTTTCCAGCACCTCGAATATAAGTACGGAATGATGCGCCGTCAAAGCGCGTCCGCTCTCCGTAATGATATTGGGATGGGGAATGCCGTTCTTGTCGCTGGCATCCACCAGAGTAGAAATGGAGTCGTTCACATACTCCTGGATGGAATAATTCACGCTGCCCTCGCTGTTGGATGAGCGCGTTCCGTCATAATCCACTCCCAGGCCGCCGCCGATGTCCACGAATTCCACGTTGAATCCCATGTTGTGCAACTGCACATAGAACTGCGACGCTTCACGCAGAGCGGTTTTGATGCGACGGATTTTCGTTACCTGGCTTCCGATGTGGAAATGTATCAGCTTCAGGCAGTCCTGCATGCCTTTGCCTGCCATGAAGTCGAGCGCTTCGAGCAATTCGCTGGACGACAGTCCGAACTTGCTTGCATCGCCGCCCGAATCTTCCCACTTGCCGCTTCCCGACGAAGCCAGCTTGATACGTATGCCGATATTGGGCTTTACATTCAACTGTTTCGCCATTTTGGCTATCAGCTTCAGCTCATTCATTTTCTCTACTACGAGAAAGATGCGTTTTCCCATCTTCTGCGCCAGCAAAGCAAGCTCTATGTAACTCTCATCCTTGTATCCGTTGCAGATAATCAGCGAGTCGGAGTCCATATTGATGGCAATCACCGCATGCAGTTCGGGTTTGGAGCCTGCTTCCAGTCCGAGATTGAATTTCTTGCCGTGGCTGATAATCTCCTCGACCACCGGACGCATCTGATTCACCTTAATGGGATAGATAATAAAATTCTCCGCCTTGTAGCCGTACTCTTCCGCCGCTTGTCTGAAACAACAGGAAATCTTCTCAATCCGGTTGTCAAGAATGTCGGGAAAGCGCACCAGCATGGGCGCCGTCACGTCACGCAGTTGCAATTCGTCGACCAGGTCTTTCAAATCGACGCCGACGCCGTCCTTACGCGGTGTTACTACAACATGACCTTTGTCATTGATACCAAAGTACGAAGTGCCCCAACCAGTTACGTTGTACAGCTCTTCTGAATCTTCAATACGCCATTTTCTCATTTCTTGTTACTCTGCTGTTTTAGTAGTTTATTTATAAAAAAGGGGTACAAAAATACATATAAATCTGGAACATTTTACTTTTCCGGATGAAAAACGCACATTTACAAGGAATTAAACGCCCAGCAGGCTACGCAACTGCTGCACGGACCCGGCAATCTGCCGCCTGCTTTCCAGATGTCCTGCATCGAAACGGTAGCGGGCTTGCACATAGAAAGGGGCGCGTTTGTCCAATGCGTCCGCAATAAAGGCGCGCAGCTCCTCGTCCGTCTTTCCTTGCAGGATGGGACGCTGATGGGTTGCCACCCGCAAACGGTTGAACAGTATATCGGGATGTACATCCAGGAACACGGTTTGCCCGTGCCCGTTCATGTAGTCCATATTGTCGAAGAAACAGGGCGTGCCGCCGCCGGTCGAGATAATGACATCCTCAAACTCGGACACCTCGTGCAGCATATTCCGCTCCAATTCACGAAAAGAGGCCTCTCCCCGCTCGACGAACAGTTCACGGATGGATTTGTGAAAACGTTCTTCGATGTACCAGTCCAAATCAATGAAAGGTACATTCAGTTCGCGGGCAAAAGCCTTTCCTAAAGTTGTTTTACCGGCTCCCATGTAACCGGTCAGAAAGATACGTATCATAATTGCTTACCGTTTGTGTACAAAGATAAGCAATTCTACAGTGAGACTACCTCACAATCAGCGGAAAATTTTAATCCGCTCGCTCAACTCCCCGAACTCCTTTTCGCCGGGTTCGGCAGTGGGCGTGCCAAAAGGCATTTCGGCTATCAGCATCCAGCTCTCCGGCAAGTTCCAGGTACGGCGCACTTCGTCGTCAATCAGCGGGTTGTAATGCTGCAAGGAAGCCCCCAGGCCTGCGTCTTCCAGCATGGTCCAGACAGCCAGCTGATGCATGGCCGATGTATGCTGCGACCAAGTCGGGAAGTTTTCGCTGTAAGAGGGAAACGCATCCTGCAATTTCTTTACAACCGTCGTGTCCTCAAAATAAAGCACAGTGCCATGCCCGGCAGCAAAGCAGCCGTCAATCTTGGCTTCCGTCTTTGCAAAAGCCTCAGGCGAAATGCGCTGCTTCAACGTATTTTTTACAATATCCCATAGTTTCTTATGCTCGTCGCCCAGCAGCAGGACGATTCTTGTTGACTGCGAATTAAAGGCCGACGGCACGTTCTTCACCGCCGTACGGATAATATGCACCACTTCCTCATCCAAAACAGGAGAGTCGCTACCTATGGAATAATAACTGCGCCGGTGTTCCAACGCTTCTGCAAATGTTCTCTTCATATCTTTTTATTTTATTGTCTGTTCTTATTAAGAATAAATGAGTTATATAAAATTACAAACTCAAGGGACTAGACCGATACTCTTTTTTTACTTCCCACTTCTCCTCAATTTAAAAGAACAAGCGAACGGAGCCGATTGTTCGCATTTGTGAAATATATTCGTACCTTTGCCGCAGTTATGAAAAAAGAGAAATTCTACGTTGTATGGGCAGGCGTCACTCCGGGCATTTATACATCCTGGACCGAATGCCAGCTACAGACCAAAGGCTATGAGGGGGCAAAGTTCAAATCGTTCGACACCCGCGAGGAAGCAGAGCACGCCTTTGCCGCTTCACCCTACGATTACATCAAGCGCAATACATCCGCAGGCAGCACGCCATCCAAGCCGTCTCAAAATGCAGACGCTCCCTACCCCGCCGCCGTCCTTGAAAACAGCCTTGCCGTAGATGCCGCATGCAGCGGAAATCCCGGAGCAATGGAGTACCGGGGGGTACACGTTGCCAGCCGCCAGCAGGTTTTCCACTACGGTCCCGTGTACGGAACCAACAACATCGGAGAGTTTCTTGCCATCGTGCACGGCCTTGCCCTGCTGAAGCAAAAGGGCTTCGACATGCCTATTTACAGCGACAGCGTCAATGCCATCGGTTGGGTAAAACAGAAGAAATGCAAGACCAAGCTACCCCGCGACTCCAGAACCGAACAACTTTTCCTGCTGATAGAGCGCGCCGAGAAATGGCTGCGTGAAAACACCTACTCCACCCCTATCCTGAAATGGGAAACCAGGCAATGGGGAGAAATACCCGCGGACTTCGGAAGAAAATAGCTGGGTGGAACACCCATATCCCCATGACAAAACCCTCGCATACACGGGGGATAATGTCGTTATGCCACTACAAAACATCCTTATCCTTCTACTGAAACTTCGTCCCGCAATTGCGGGCCCGACAGCCCGCATATGGAAACCGTACGGCCCGCAGCCGGCAACCGGGGAGCCCGCAGTTGGAAAACGAGGTTTTGCATCAGGCTTTCCTATATTATACACGCGCCAAAACGACAAAACCAACGGGCAACAGTCACATTAAAACGCAGAGATTGGGATGCTCCGCCCCTGAAAACAGAGGATTTTAACCGCTGTTAACACGTTCTGCACCATGCGCGTTTTGTAGCTGTATATAAGCATTTTACAACAGAAAAGAAGGGTAAAAATGACGACAGAAAGTGACGACCAACAATTTGTCATCACGCTCGTCACCGTTGTCAACAGTTCCTCTATCCCCTTCCTGGAAAGGGATAGAGCGCCATCGGTGACGAGTGACGAGAAAAAACGTAAAAATACAGATTGTACTTAACCTAAGGACTGCATATCATTCAGCTTTTTATAGTAGCCGTCTTTGGCAAGAAGCTCCTCGTGCCTGCCGCGTTCTACGATTTCGCCCTCGTAGAGCACGCAGATTTCATCCGCATTCCTGATTGTGGAAAGACGGTGCGCAATGGCAATCGTGGTGCGGGTTTTCATCAACCGCTCCAAAGCTTCCTGCACCAGACGTTCCGACTCCGTATCGAGTGCGGAGGTGGCCTCATCCAGAATCAGTATGGGAGGATTCTTGAGAATGGCGCGGGCAATGCTGATACGCTGACGTTGTCCGCCGGAAAGTTTGCTGCCACGGTCGCCGATATTGGTATCGTAACCTTTCTCGGTGTCCATAATGAAATCGTGGGCATTGGCTATCTTGGCAGCTTCCACAACCTGCTCCATGGTGGCATTCTCTACGCCGAAAGCAATGTTATTGAAGAAAGTATCATTAAAGAGAATGGCTTCCTGATTGACGTTTCCTATCAGGCCGCGCAAATCGGCGATGCGCGCATCCTTGATATCAAGACCGTCTATCAGTATCTTGCCCGATTGTACATCGTGGTAGCGGGGCAGCAAATCCACCAGTGTGGATTTTCCGGAACCGGATTGCCTACCAGTGCGATAGTCTTGCCTTTGGGTACGGTCAGGTTGATATGCTTCAATACCTGGCGGGAACCGTCGTAGCTGAAACTGATGTCCTTGAATTCCACCTTATCATTGAGCGAAGAAAGCGGTTTCGGCAAGGCGGGTTCTTTAATGGGATTCTCCGCAAAGAGTATCTTGTCGATACGCTCCATGGAGGCAAGCCCTTTGGGAATGTTGTATCCGGCTTTGGAGAATTCCTTCAACGGGTTGATAACGCTGTACAGTATCACCAAGTAGTAAATGAACGAGGGGGCATCTATAGTAGCGCTGTTGCTCAGAATCAACGTGCCGCCGAACCACAGCACGATAACGATGACGCATGTGCCCAGAAACTCGCTCATGGGATGCGCCAATGCCTGGCGGGTGGCTACCCGGTTGATAGCATCGCGGTATTCGTTGCTGCACTTATTGAAACGCTCCATCATTTTGTTTTCGGCAATGAAGGCTTTAATGATACGCAACCCGCCCAGGGTTTCTTCCAACTGCGACATGGTATCGCTCCACTTTGCCTGCGCATCCAGCGACTGCCGTTTCAGTTTCTTGCCTACCGTGCCCATTACCCAGCCCATGCCCGGAAGCACCAGCAGCGTGAACAGCGTCAGCTGCCAGCTGATGGCTATCAATGTGCCGAAATAGGCTATAATCAGTATCGGGTTCTTTATCAGCATATCCAGCGAACTGGTAACGGATGTCTCCACCTCGGTAACGTCGCCACTCATGCGGGCTATGATATCGCCTTTCCGTTCCTCGGAAAAGAAACTCAGCGGCAGGTGCAGCACCTTATTATATACTTGCGCACGGATGTCGCGCACCACGCCCGTGCGGAGAGGAATCATCACGGCGGAAGAGGCGAAATAGGAGAATGCTTTCAGCAGGGTCATCACCGCCAGGAAGACTCCTAAAATCAGCAATGTCAATGAGCCGCCCTGCGAGGCTATCATCTCGGTGACGTAATAATAGAAGTTGTTGACCGCTATGTCTTTCATGTTGATTCCTGCCGCGTCCCAGGGAATGAATTCGTAGGTCTTGGTATCCATCTTGAAAAGTATCTGAAGGATAGGGATAATCAGGGCGAAAGAGAATATGTTCAGAATTGCCGATAGCAGGTTCAGGAACAATGCCCATATCAGATATTTCTTGTAAGGCGGAACAAAACGCCGCAGGAGTCGGAAGAATTCTTTCATTCGGTCAAACAGTTAATTCATTACGTTCGTATCGGGCGCAAAGATAGCACAAAGCAGGGGGAGAATAAAACGAACAGGTTCTTTTTTGCGCGCCGGGCGGATAAAAACCAGCCGATTGCATGTGAAACAACTGTTTTTATCAAAACGCGGCACAATAACCGGTACTTTTTCTGCAATCCCGATAATAATTGTGTAGCTTTGTAGCTGGATAAAAACAACGCTAAAGGAAAATGAAACCATACGATTACCTGATTGTAGGCAGCGGCCTGTTCGGAGCCGTGTTTGCCCATGAGGCTCATAAAGCCGGAAAGAGATGTCTGGTGATAGAGAAACGTCCACACACCGGCGGCAATATCTACTGCGAAGAAGTAGACGGCATCAACGTGCATAAATACGGTGCGCATATTTTTCATACAGACAACAGGGAAGTATGGAATTATGTGAACCGGCTTGTAGAGTTCAACAGATACACCAACTCTCCGATTGCCAATTATAAAGGAAAGCTGTATAACCTGCCTTTCAACATGAACACTTTCTACCAATTGTGGGGAGTACGTACTCCGGCAGAGGCCCGGGCAAAGATACAGGAGCAGTGCAGGGAATACGAGCATATAACCCACCCGCAAAACCTGGAAGAACAGGCACTGAAACTTTGCGGAGAGGACATCTACCGGCAACTGATAAAAGGATACACGGAGAAACAGTGGGGACGCCCGGCAACAGAGCTTCCGGCATTTATCATCCGGCGCATCCCGTTCCGGTTTATCTTCGACAACAACTACTTCAACGACCCGTACCAGGGCATTCCCATGGGAGGATATAACCGTTTAATCGGTGCCCTGCTGGAGAACATCGAGGTGCGCACCGGAACCGATTACATGGCGCACCGCAAAGAGCTGGACGCTTTGGCGGAGAAGGTGCTCTACACCGGCTGCATAGACGAATACTTCGATTATGCATGCGGACACCTGGAATATCGCAGCCTGCGATTCGAACACAGACACCTCACGGATATAGAAGACTTTCAAGGCAATGCAGTCGTGAACTATACCGACCGCGAAACTCCTTATACCCGTGTCATCGAACACAAGCACTTTGAGTTCGGCAAACAGCGTTCTACCGTCATCACCTATGAATATCCCGATGATTTTGAACAGGGGAAAGAGCCTTATTATCCGGTAAATGACGAAAAGAACAACCTGATTTTCAGGCAGTATCAAGAACTTGCACAGCAACAGGAGAGTGCTTTTCGGCGGCAGACTGGCGCAATATACGTATGCAGACATGGACGATACGGTGGCAGCGGCATTAAGCTGTGGGAAAAAAGAGAGCTTATGATTCCGCCTTACTTACCCGCACTTGCGAGAAATTGCCAAAGCCTCCAGTGCGGATAACGCCAGAATGTATAACGGGTAGCATGGATATCTGCAAGCAGCTCTTTTCACAAAAGCAGAAGTCCGCAGCTCTTCAACCGTATTGTCTTTTGCGCACACCGCAGAATGCGGCGCAGCATCCTCAGCCTGCGGTAAATCATTACAGGCATATAGCGGGTATGTTCTTCTTCGGGAATGGACAACAGCCTCTCCTTATGGAAGATGTGCTCGTAATCAGCCGTAAGTTTGAATACATGCGTTATATTCCCGCCATGTTGTATATAGTTATAGACACTGTTTCCGCCAACCAGACGTACCGGCTTGGATGATGCAAACGCCAACCGCAGGTTCATAAGCATGTCTTCTCCCATCACAATCTCCCGGGGTGTACGTAGCGTGTACTCATCAAACAACGTGCGCCTGAACAGCTTTCCGCATGTAGCCGAAATGTTGTACCTGCCCTTGATTAAAAGCTTACGGTAGCAAGCCGGCGAAAGCCTGTTTACCCCCCACAAGCGCTTTTTCCTGCAAAAACCGACTACAATATCCGTATCTTCCGACGTTGCTTGAAACAAACGCTGCAAAGCGTCGGCAGGCATGGTATCATCAGAGTCGACAAAGACTACCCATTCTCCTGTTGCCAGCTCCACCCCTTTTTGACGCGCATAGGTTGCTCCGCCATTTTGCACATGCAATACTCTGATGCGAGTATCCTTTTCCGCCAGTTCGTCGCACAGAAGCCCGGTGCCATCCGTACTTCCGTCATCGACCAGACATATCTCGAAATCTTCAAAAGACTGTGCAAGCAAACTTTTTATGCATACAGTCAGGAAATTTTTCCGATTATAAACAGGTATTACAATAGAAACTTTTACCATCTCACTTAATCAGTTATCAAACAGCTTCATAGGATACGTCCCGGGCAGCGGGCTGCTACTTGCCGAGGTTCACATATTTGGGTTTTCTAAGCCCCAACAAATAAGGCACGCACTTAATGTACCTTTTTAAACGCTCTTTTACAGAAGAAAGCGGCCGTTTCCCTTTCCAGGGCGTCATATCCAGGTATTTATAGTATTCATTCCTCAACGGATGCATACTGTCATAATTCCAGGGCTTCTTGTTGGTATAATGCAGAATGACAGGATGCAGCAGTTCTTCACGGAAAGCCTGCCAGTCGGCCACCCGTTTGTCAATGCCGTAGCGATAAAAGCCATCCTGCATGTTCCACTTCAAAGGAACAAAGACCTTGTCCTTGCATAGGACGACATTCAGCAAATCCTGGTCATTAAACTGGATGCGCTCCGGATAAGTCTCGAAATACCGCACACACTGCACATCGACCTTATGTTTCCGCCAGTAATCAAGATTAATCAGCAGCACCCCCGCATTGAAATACGAGCAGGACTTATCATAGTGCAAGCGTTCGTAACGCTCATCCTCATCCTTGCCGATATCTTCGACACAAGCTGCACCGCACCCGGACAAATCCGTGTTCCAGAATTCGGAAATATCTCCCAATATTACAATATCGCAGTCCAGGTAAAGTACTTTCTCCAAACTCTCGGGCAGAATAGATGAAAACATGCAACGGTAATAAGTTGCCATGGAAATCCGCTTGCCGAACTTTTTTATGAAAAAGCATTGCAACAGATCTTTCGGTGGATAGTAGAAGCAGACTTCATTGCCATAAGGAGCAGCCAGGTTGCGTAGAATAGCCTGATCCGCTTCCGAAAGGTACGGAGCTACAATATGCACACAAATATCGGCACGCTTATTATTCTCAAACAGAGAAACCAGCGTAACAGCACAGTGCTGTATAAAATTAGCATCAATATTACAAGCAATATGTATCATACAATGGTGTTAACAATTTGACGTTTGTTTGGTTACCTGAAAATATTTATCCATTACAAGCAATGAAATCAGCCGTTCGCGTCCGGCATCGAAAAATTGGGAAACATATTCGTGGGCATGCTCGACAATCTGTTCCGCCTCTGCCGGGTGAGCGATGTAATAGTTCAGTTTCTCCTCCAAATCGGAAAGGTCATCCTTAATCTCAATATAGTGATAATCGGGAATCAGCTTTCCCTCCATAAACCAGGTTTCACAGGTAGGACGCGTCATTACGGCAATAGAGTTGGACGACATTACCCATTTCAGATTGGAGGCGACATCGTTACCCTCGAGCGCCATGATAAATTTATAATCAAGATGCTCACGGATTGTTTTCTTAGGAGTCATCCACTCCTCAGGATAACCTTCGTTCCTGCCCACCACGCCGCAATCGCAAATGGATGAGCCAAAATATTTTTGAAGGAACTTCTCACGAATGCGGCTAAGGCGAATCTTGCCGCGAAATATAGCCTGATTGCGTTTTTGTGAAAAAGGCACAGGATCGTTCAGAAATATAAAATGACGCAGTTTGTCCAGTTTAAGCACAACCGAATACGCATTGTCCTCCTTCAGCAGCCGGCTCTTTACAATCGAAGGGTATTCGGGAGTAAAATATACGTCACCGGGAATATAGCTGATGCGCAGTTGGCGGTCAAACCAACGGGCCACATCCTGCAAATCAAAATAATATGCCTTGTGAAACGTAGACGGACGGAAATTCTTTATCTTGTCCAGATAGACATAATAGCTATGCTTATGCTCATGCAATATTGTATCGGGCAGGTCTACCGGATACTGCATCTTATTATAATAATTCACCCTTTCATAAATGTAATCCTTATCAGGCCGCGCCTCCACTTGTGCCAAACAGCTCTTTCTCCGGATTCTGAAAAAGCAATCGGGTATGCACCGCTTCAAATATCCCTTTAAAAAGAAGAATACCTTCGGGGGCTTGCCGCTACGAAGCTTATACAACAGACTATCACTCATCTAATACCGTTTTATGGTCAAAAGAAATGTTTTTTAAACGTTCGTTTAAAAAACACAAAGATAAAAGTTATTTCCTATCTAAAAAATATTGTGACTCGTTTTTTTCGCATTTACGGATAAAAATGTATCAATCTGAGGATACGCACATATAATACAGTTATAAATATATACAAATATGAACAATTTAAAATCGTTTGAAAAGATGTTTTTTAAACGAACGTTTAAAAAACATTTTCCTCAAAAACAGAGATATGAGATTTATTAAAATGACCGGCGGACTGGGCAATCAAATGTTTATCTACGCCTTCTATATGCGGATGAAAAAACATTACAGCAATACCCGGATTGATTTATCCGATATGGTGCACTACAAAGCCCATAACGGCTATGAGATGCATCGGGTTTTCAATCTTCCCCCAATAGAATTCCGTATCAACCAACCCTTAAAAAAGGTTATTGAATTTCTCTTTTTCAAGAAAATCTATGAACGCAAGCAAGTCCCGTCAAGTCTTGTTCCATATGATAAAAAGTATTTCTGGCCTCTATTATATTTCAAGGGTTTCTATCAGTCGGAACGTTTTTTTGCCGACATGGCAGACGATATACGCAAGGCTTTTACATTCAATCCGCACCTGTCCAACAGGAAAACAAAGGAAATGTCCGAACAGATAGACCATGATGAGAATGCGGTTTCCATACATGTACGCCGGGGAGATTACCTGGAACCCAAATATTGGAAAACAACCGGCTGTGTATGCCAACTGCCTTATTACCTCAACGCCATAGCCGAAATGAACAAACGGATAAGCCAGCCCTCCTACTATGTTTTCTCGGACGACATTGCCTGGGTGAAAGAAAACCTGCCGTTGCCAAAAGCCTTCTTTATCGACTGGAACAAAGGTGCAGAAAGCTGGCAGGATATGATGCTGATGAGCCGCTGCCGCCACCACATTATCTGTAACAGTACGTTCAGCTGGTGGGGAGCATGGCTGAACCCGCGGGAAAATAAAACCGTCATCATGCCCGAACGCTGGTTCCGGCATTGCGAAACACCGGACATCTGTCCCGACAAATGGATAAAAGTACCGATTAATCAACCTGACAGCATACAATAAATTATGAAAATTGGTATTCTTTATGTGGGTATCGGAAAATATATCCGACTTTGGGATAAGTTCTATTCCAGTTGCGAATCGATGTTTCTTCCTCAATATGAAAAGAAATACTTCATATTCACCGATTATCCGTTAAAAAGCAGCACTAATGTACAAGTTTCGTTCCAGGAAGATTTGGGCTGGCCCAAAAATGTCCTGTTCCGCTACCAAATGTTCCTAAGGCACAAAGAAGAACTCAAACATTTTGATTATCTGTTCTTTTTCAATGGCAATACAGAGTTTCTGCAAATAATAACCCCCGAAGAATTTTTACCGACCGAGAAAGAGGCATTGACCGGTTTGGAATGGCACACCTATAGAAACAAACCATTGCAAAAATATCATTATGAGCGAAGAAAAAATTCACAAGCATACATACCATACAACAGCGGCGAGCACTATTATCAAGGCGGACTAATCGGCGGTGAGAGCAAGGCCTATATCGAACTGTTAGAACAATGCAGCCTTATGACGGAAACCGACTTAAAAAGAAACATCACAGCACGCTGGCATGATGAATCTTACCTGAACAAATATCTGCTGGATAAGCAAATTAAAATTCTGAGTACAGAATATGGCCGCCCACAAGAATGGACGGTTCCCCCAACTCCCAAAATAATATTCCGGGATAAGAACACCATCCTAGGAGCATCCTATATCTGTTCCTTAAAAAAAAGGAACCGCCTGAAACTTATTAGCAAAGCCATTCGGAATATTCTAAACAAGCTACTGAAACGATGAAAGAATTAAGGTTATTCTTGAGAAAAATAGATCAAAAAGTTATATCTAAAGGCAAACATTATCTGCTTACCCTCATTATACTTTACAGATATAAGACAAATGAGGTTCTTGACCATTATAAGGAACAAACACCCCAAAAGGAAGAACCTATCGGTGCAACATCTCCAATATGGGTGTGCTGGTGGCAAGGAGAAAAGAAGATGCCCGACATAGTAAAAGTATGCTATTCCTCCATATGCCAGCATGCAGACAACCACCCCGTAATCCTGATAACAGAGAAAAATTTTCAGGAATATGCAACAATGCCCGACTTTATCATGCAGAGATTGTACAAACGCGAAATGACAATCACGCATTTTTCCGACTTGCTAAGAATGAATTTATTAAAACGGCATGGAGGCATATGGCTGGATAGCACAATATTGCTCACAAAAGATATAGACTCGATAATCAACACGAGCCTGCCATACTACAGCCATCATCACATCCCCAATAACTGCAACGTGGTAAAAGGTAAATGGACCGGTTTCTTTCTTGCTTGCGGTAAAGGCAATATTCTCCCCTCTTTCATCCTGGATGCTTTCTACAATTATTGGAAAAACAACAACCGGATTGTAACTTATCTTTTTATCGATTACCTCTTTGCCTTAGCATACAAACATATTCCTGCCGTATCGAAAATGGTGAATAATATTCCGATACAGCCCATGAGTAATCTTTCTAAATGCTTAAACCAGGAATATGATAAAAAAGCAATGGAAACGTTTTATACCAAATACCATTTCCACAAGCTGACTTACAAGAAAGCATTTGCCATGCAAACCCGCAACGGGAAAAAGACAATCTATGCCCATCTCCTGACCGATAAGGCATTCTGACAACCGGTCAATCAGTCTATCTTCCCCAGCCTTTCGTGTATCCCGTCGCAATAAGCTTTCCACAGTTTAGGGATATCACTCCATCGGTAAGCATCGGTAAACGGACAAGTGACAAGAGCAGTCAAAATATAGCCTGCCACTCCATTAAAACCGCGAAGATACCTTACTGCCCAATTACGTCCATAATGATGGCTCAAATAAGTGGAATTACGTACCTGATAGAAACGTTTCCACTTTTTCTTCTTACTCCGTTCGCTCCAACTGTCATTCGAGAAAAACTTCTCCTTATCCATCAGCGCATCAGGAACATACAGAATTCTGAATCCCGCCTGTACCGTACGGAGACAATAGTCCGTATCATCACAAAAGATAAACAGATCCTTATTGGGATAGCCAATCTTCCCAACAACCTCACGCCGGATAAACGGTCCCTCAAAAGCCGCTCCTTGTATCTCCACAGGCCCTGTTATAGTCTGTTTCGCCAGCTTCCCGGTGTACATGGAAGCAAAAGGATTCGTCAAGTTATAACCTTGAAACTCATGCGTGAAAAGCTTCCCCTCCTGCAAACGGCGCGGAGCAAGTATACCTATATCTTCCCGGCCGGCATGCTGCAATAACCGTTCCAGACAATCGGCACGCGGAAAGACATCATCATCCATGCACCAAATCCAGTCGGCACCCGCCTGATATGCATACTGCATACCGGTGTAAAAACCACCGGAGCCCCCCACATTAGCCTGATTGATAACGGTAAGTCCCGATTGGGTCTTCAGCCATTCGGCAGTAGCATCCGTACTGCCGTTATTGACAACTACAATTGAGGAAACAGGCTTATTCTGCTGCAGGCAACGAACCGTTCTCTTCAACAGTTCTATCCGATTATAAGTGACAACTACGGCTATAATATTCATGACGATTTTAATAAAGATTATCAATCTTTCCCGGCTGAGTACTTCTGTAAGCAACCATCAGCTCAAAACACTTTTCCACATCGAAACCGCGGGCCTTTGCATACTCCTCCGCCATCCAGCGATGCATCTGCGGGGTAGCCGGCAACCGTTCGAAGTTCTTGCAACCGGCTTTCATGCCGATAGTTCCGACAAACATACGGTTCAAGTCGACAATCTCCAGCTTAATGCCTTCCGGTGTTTTCTGAAACAGGATATTTTCACGTCCGTAATCTTTATGGGCATATCCATGTTCGTGGAGAACGGCAGTTACCCGCCCTATCTCACGCAAAACTTCCTCTTCATAGTCAAACTTCCGCCTGAACAGGTCGTTATAGACATACGGACATGTTGACAGACAGCTCACATAGTAACTTTTATCGAACAAAAGGCCGCTGCGCACATTGAAATATCCTACCGGTTGCGGAGTCCCTACCCCTATCTTAAGATACAGTTCGGCATGATCGTAAGAACGCTTCGCTTTGGATGGACGGAAAATACCGTACACAAAGCGATTAATGATATTCGGGCGGTGAAAAGATTTAACAACATACTCCCGACCGCCATATTCCATCTTTCTCAATTCGTTACGTCCTTTATGAATAACGATACCTTCGTTTTTTTCAAAACGTTCCGGCAAAGACAAGATAAAATCTCCCAACTCCTTAAAGTCCGGGTGAATAACTAATGTATAAGGATGAAACATATCGGATTTCCGGCTCATTTCAGATTTCATAAATATATCAGATTTTATCCAGTCCCTTTTGTATACTTCAACCAGTAATATTTCAACGGATTCTTATATTTCAATTGTTTCCACGGACGGCTGCTATGGGGCTGATGCAATACCGGCAACGTAGTAAACAGGTAATTCTTAAACCCTTCTTTCAAAGATTGATGCGAAACAGTTACATCATGCCAGTTCTTTTCAGGATTCAACTGATGGAAGTCGAATGCTTTCAGGAAATTCAATGTCAGCAAGGAACAGCAGAAACTGCAATGCTTTTTCTCCGGAAACACCTGGTTTTCCTTACCTTTCGCAAAAAGATAGGGATAGTTGATTTCTCCTTTCTCATCGACTGTGACGGCAGCGGCAATACCGCAGTCCGCCCGTTCTGCCGCTCCGTTGAACAAGGCCTGCAATGTATTCTTCTTTACCACAACATCCGACTCCACGATTATCAAACCTGCCTCCGCCTCAATGGCACGCTGCTGTGCCATTTGCAATACCAGCAGATAGTTCGGCGAGGGATGGTCCGTTATTTCCGCAAGATTTACCAATTCAAAGCCCAGCTTTTCGGATGCATCCTGCAACTTGGCCGTGTTTTCTTCTGTACTGAAGTCATTATATACGGTATAGGTAAACGGCGTCTGAAAATCGGATGCAACAATGGCTTCCACCGTTTGCAACGTCAATTCAATGGAGTCCTTTACAGGAGTAATGATATGAATACACTTCATTGGATATAATTAATTAGTCTTTGTTCAACAAGCTGCAAAATCCCCACAAGTTGACAAAATTATACAATATTTTGCACACAGCCAAACAGTTTGCCGCATTTATTCCTTATCCGCTTTCCGTTTTACCGTATGCTTTACTTTCAATACGGCGAGATTCAGTTCAATCGTTGTTTCCGAGTCCGTTGCCTGAAGATTATTATCCAATAAATCGGTGAACAAATCACCGCTTTTCTCCAACAAGGATTTCTGCTGCTCTTCGGAAGCATCCGGCAGGTTGTTCAAGGTACGGGAGAGTTCGCGCAGTTTGGCAAAAGTCTCGATAATCGTAAACGTTGCATTTGTAGCACGAGAACTTTTCAGAATGGTAGCAAGCATATAAAGACCTTTCTCTGTAAAAGCTTTAGGTTCAACTGTAGAATTTTCAACAAGAGAACCGGTCGAAATTTTCGACCGCAGATACTGTTTTTCACTATCATGCAACGTAAAACAATAATCCTTGGGGGAAATTTATCAAGGTTATTTCTAAGGGCTTCATTAATATCCCGTGTTTCCACCCCATACAAAGCAGCAACATCCCTGTCCAAAAGGACCTTCTGCCCGCGAAGAGTAATTATCTTATCCTCTATTTCCTCAAAGCCAATCAGTGTTTTCATCAGTATATCAATTTATGTTTTAAACAATCTGTCAAAGGTATGCATTATTATATCAGAAATGTCTGTTCTCATGAATTATTTCTAACTTTGCCTGCAATAAAACAAAAGCATCATGAAAGTAATTGTCGATGATAAAATACCTTTTATAAAGGAAGCCATTGAAAAAATAGCCGATGAAGTAGTCTACGCACCGGGAAAAGACTTCACCCCTTCTTTGGTGAAAGATGCGGATGCACTTATTATCCGTACACGCACTCGTTGCAACCGGGAATTGCTGGAAGGTAGCAAGGTTAAGTTTATCGCTACGGCAACCATCGGCTTCGACCATATCGATGCGGAATACTGCCGCGAAGCCGGTATTACATGGACAAATGCTCCCGGCTGCAATTCCGCCTCCGTAGCCCAATACCTGCAATCATCTTTAATTTTGCTGCAAACGCTGAAAGGTATCAATTTACCGGAAGTTACTATCGGCATTATCGGAGTAGGCAATGTAGGCAGCAAAGTTGCAAAAGTGGCACAGGAATTGGGGATGCGCGTTTTACTGAACGACCTTCCCCGTGAGGACAAAGAAGGGAAACAAGGCTTTTCGTCCCTGCAAACACTTGCCGAAGAATGCGACATACTCACTTTCCACGTACCTTTATATAAGGAAGGCAGATACAAGACCTGTCATCTCGCCGACGACGCCTTTTTCCAATCGCTAAAGCGGAAGCCTGTTATCATCAACACTTCACGCGGAGAAATAATCGAGACCGGTGCACTGCTGAACGCTTTGGAAACAGGACTGGTTTCGGATGCTATCATTGACGTCTGGGAAAATGAACCGGCCATAAACCTCACCTTATTGGATAAGGTATTCCTCGGCACACCGCACATCGCTGGCTATTCGGCAGACGGCAAAGCCAATGCAACCCGCATGTCGCTGGATGCCCTATGCCGGTATTTCAATGTACAGGCAGACTATCAGATTATTCCTCCTGCCCCAAGCCAACCGCGCATTACAGCAGATACCCTATCGGCCGCCTATCTACAAATGTACGATCCCCGACAAGACAGCAATGCGCTCAAAACGCATCCGGAACTATTTGAGAAGTTACGGGGAGACTATCCTTTAAGAAGAGAGAAAGAAGCATACACAATTGTGAATCATCCGGAATAGCATGCCGCTTCTTTCCGCAAAAGACAATATCCCGAAAGGTTATCAGCACACTTCCGACAACAAACCGCCGATAACTTTCGGGTAATATTCATATTCCAGCGCATGCACCTTCTTTGCCACGTCTTCTGCCGTATCCTGCGGCAGGACAGGGCATTTGTACTGCACTATAATTTCGCCCTCATCGAAATGCTCATTCAAATAATGTATGGTAATACCTGTCTCCGTTTCACCGGCGGCCACCACAGCTTCATGCACATGCCCGCCATACATTCCTTTACCGCCAAATTTAGGCAATAAGGAAGGGTGAATATTTATAATTTTATTAGGATAAGCATGCAAGATACAGTCCGGCACACGTGCAAGGAAACCGGCAAGGACAATAAAATCGACTCCTTCGTCTTCCAACAAAGACAATACAGCCGTACCATCCGCCCATGCGGCCTTACCCAAACAGGCAAACGGAACATTCAGTCTACGTGCACGTTCCAAAACAAAGGCAGTCTCCCTATCAGCCAAAACCAGCTTTACGTTCACCGATTCGCTATTTTGGAAATAACGGATGATATTCTCTGCATTTGTCCCGTTGCCGGAAGCGAAAATAGCAATGTTTTTACTCATAAACCCTCCAAATCCTGCACAAAACCGTGAAAAATGTGCAAAAAGGTGCATTTAATTCATCAAATATTTGCGAGGAACGATAAATATTCATTCCTTTGCACCGCAAATTTAAAGAAATAAAACTAATTATTAATTAAAAACTTAAAGTTATGTCTGAAATTGCATCAAGAGTGAAAGCGATTATCGTCGACAAATTAGGCGTTGAAGAATCAGAAGTTACTAACGAAGCTAGCTTCACTAACGATTTGGGAGCTGATTCTCTTGACACTGTAGAACTTATCATGGAATTCGAAAAAGAATTCGGTATCTCTATTCCTGATGACCAAGCTGAGAAGATTGGTACTGTAGGTGATGCTGTATCTTACATCGAAGAACACGCTAAGTAATCTTAATCCATTCATATCTTAGTATGGAATTAAAAAGAGTTGTAGTAACAGGTCTTGGCGCCATTACTCCCATTGGCAACAGTGTTCCCGAATTTTGGGAAAATCTCGTGAATGGGGTTAGTGGAGCAGGACCTATTACTCATTTCGACGCATCACTTTTCAAGACCCAATTCGCATGCGAGGTGAAAAACTTTGATGCCAATCAATATATCGACCGCAAAGAGGCACGCAAGATGGACTTGTATACCCAATATGCCATCGGTGTAGCCAAGCAAGCGGTAGAAGATTCCGGTCTTGATGTCGAAAATGAGGATTTGAACAAGATCGGTGTCATCTTCGGCGCCGGTATTGGTGGAATCCGTACATTTGAAGAAGAAGCAGGTAACTATGCCCTCCATAAAGAAAATGGTCCTAAGTTCAATCCGTTCTTCATCCCCAAGATGATTTCGGATATTGCTGCCGGACAAATTTCTATCCTGTACGGTTTTCATGGTCCTAACTATGCGACTTGTTCTGCATGCGCCACTTCTACCAATGCCATTGCCGATGCATTCAACCTCATCCGCTTGGGTAAGGCAAATGCCATCATCAGCGGTGGTTCGGAAGCTGCTATCGCAGCCTGCGGTGTAGGTGGTTTCAACGCTATGCACGCTTTATCTACCCGCAATGACTCTCCGGAGACTGCATCCCGCCCGTTCAGCGCAAGCCGTGACGGTTTCATCATGGGTGAAGGTGGCGGCTGTCTGGTTCTTGAGGAACTGGAACATGCCAAGGCACGCGGTGCCAAAATCTATGCGGAAGTTGCCGGTGTAGGTATGTCTGCCGATGCGCATCACCTGACAGCTTCCCACCCGGAAGGTTTGGGAGCCAAGCTGGTAATGAGAAATGCGTTGGAAGATGCAGAAATGAAACCTGAAGAAGTAGATTACATCAACGTTCATGGTACATCTACTCCCGTAGGTGATATTTCGGAAGCGAAAGCAATCAAGGAAGTATTCGGCAAGCATGCTTATGAGTTGAACATCAGTTCAACCAAATCCATGACAGGCCACTTGCTGGGTGCTGCCGGTGCGGTGGAAGCCATCGCAAGTATTCTTGCCATCAAGAATGGCATTATTCCTCCGACTATCAACCACGAAGAGGGTGATAACGACGAAAACATCGACTATGACCTGAACTTTACGTTCAACAAGGCTCAGAAGCGTGAAGTGAATGTAGCTTTGTCCAACACGTTTGGATTCGGCGGTCATAACGCATGTGTTATTTTCAAGAAATACGCAGAATAATACGGTCGTGTTACGTAATCAAATAGATAAAATAAGGCTCTTATTCCATAAGGACAGAGAGTCTTATTTTTGTTTTTATAAGATACTCGGATTCTTTCCCCGTAACATCCGGTTCTATGAGCAAGCACTGCTTCACAAATCCACTTCCATCCGTTCCGAAAAAGGACGTCCGTTAAATAACGAGCGGCTGGAATTTTTAGGCGACGCCATTTTGGATGCCATTGTCGGTGATATAGTATATAAGCATTTTGAAGGACGCAGGGAAGGCTTTCTTACCAATACCCGTTCCAAAATCGTGCAACGGGAAACTCTAAACAAACTGGCTGTGGAAATAGGACTGGACAAACTGGTCAAGTATTCCACCCGTTCTTCATCGCACAACAGCTATATGTACGGCAATGCTTTCGAGGCATTTATCGGAGCTATCTACTTGGACCAAGGCTATGAACGCTGCAAGCAGTTCATGGAGAAAAAAATCCTCAAGAACTACATCGACCTCGACAAGATGTCGCGCAAGGAAGTCAACTTCAAGTCCAAACTTATCGAATGGAGCCAGAAAACCAAAATGGAGGTTTCCTTTGAGCTGATAGAGCAATTCCTCGACCAGGATTACAACCCGATGTTCCATACCGAAGTCCGCATAGAGAGCCTTTCTGCCGGTACTGGCACAGGCTATTCCAAAAAGGAGTCACAGCAAAATGCCGCACAAATGGCATTGAAGAAAATCAAGAGTGACGAAGCCTTCAAAGAAGCTATTGAAACAGCCAAGATACAGAACTACGCGGCAAAGGAAAATATGGCAACAGAGGAAACCCAAATTGTCGCAGAAGAGACTTCTGCTGTAGAGACATCAGAAGTTCTTGAAGCTACAGATTATACGGAACCTACGGATACTGCACAAGATACAGTCAAATCATCCGAAACAAATCCCCATACGCTTGCCCTGGACGACTAAATCATGGTCTTCGGTCACTAATTTGAGCTTTCCGGCTATCTCCCCCAAAGGAGCGGAAGATATTTCATTCCCTTTCAGCGTTACCATACGTCCAAACTGTCCGCCTGCAATCAACTCCGTAGCATGCCCTCCCATGCGGGTCGACAAATTACGGTCAAAAGGCGTAGGCGAACCACCCCGCTGGATATACCCCAAAACCGTTTCACGGGTTTCGATACCCGTTTCGTATTCAATCTCCTGTGCGATATATTCGGCTGCACGTTTCTTGCCGTCCGTCTGAATTCCCTCGGCAACCACAACGATGGAATAAGGCTTTCCTTTCTTCAGACGATTCAAAATCGTATCACCTATATTATGAATATTATAAGAAAGTTCGGGAATCAAAATCACATCACCGCCACCAGCCATACCGGAGTACAGCGCAATCCAGCCGGCTTTATGCCCCATCACTTCTATCACCATCACCCGCTTGTGCGAACTGGCGGTAGAGTGTAACCGGTCGATGGCATCCGTAGCGATGCTGACGGCAGAGTCAAAGCCGAAAGAAAAATCAGTCCCCCAAATATCATTATCAATGGTTTTAGGTACGGAAACTATATTCAAGCCCATGGCAGCCAACTTAGCAGCCGTCTTCTGCGTACCGTTACCGCCGATACAGACAATACAGTCCAGCCCCAGTTCCTTTACATTCCGTTCTATCAAAGCAGGCTTGTTTACATCGGATACCACCCCGTTTTTCTTGAACGGCTTTTCACGGGAAGTACCCAGCATCGTACCGCCCAAATTCAACAACCCGGACAGAGACTTGTCCGTAAACGATTCCACATCTTTTGTCAATAATCCTTGAAAACCGCTATGAATACCTATTACTTCCATTCCATAATGATTGATAGCCGTTTTGCAAACGCCGCGGATAGTCGCATTGATACCGGGGCAATCCCCGCCTGAAGTCAAAATACCGATTCTCATGATGTTTTAGTTTAAATTACGGTTCTTTTCACCTATACGGACGTAAAGATAGAAAAAAAAGAGAAAAAAGATAGAGATGCCGATAAATAAGATTAATTTTGCACACTTAAACAGATTTCGATAAGAACGATGAATATTACAAAACTTCTGAATAAAGTATACTTCGCCCCCCGCTTGAAAGAAATCGAACTGTACACCGAACATGCAGGTGAGTTGCAGGCAGGTGTCCTGAAACGTTTGGTACGCATGGCCGCCAATACGGAATGGGGAAAGAAGCATGACTATGCCTCTATTCGTACTTATGAAGATTTCAAGAAGCGCCTTCCCATACAAACTTACGAAGAAGTAAAGCCTTATGTAACCCGCCTGCGTGCCGGTGAGCAAAATCTGCTTTGGCCTTCGGAAATACGTTGGTTTGCCAAATCATCGGGAACAACCAACGATAAAAGCAAATTCCTGCCGGTCAGCAAAGAGTCTCTGCAAGACACTCATTATCAAGGCGGGAAAGATGCTGTTGCCATCTATCTGGGAATCAATCCCGAAAGCCGTTTTTTTTCCGGAAAAGGATTGATTCTCGGCGGTAGCCACAGCCCCAACCTGAACTCCAACCATAGTTTGGTAGGTGATTTATCTGCTATTCTGATACAGAATGTACACCCGCTGGTCAACTATATCCGTGTGCCAAGCAAGGAAATAGCCTTGATGAGCGAGTTCGAACCTAAGATGGAGGCCATAGCCAACAGTACAATCCATGCCAATGTCACCAATCTTTCGGGTGTGCCATCCTGGATGCTGGTACTTGTTAAACATATACTTGAAAAAACCGGGAAACAGTCATTGGAAGAAGTATGGCCCAATCTGGAAGTATTCTTCCATGGCGGAGTGGCTTTTACTCCTTATCGGGAACAATACAGACAAGTCATCAAAAGTTCCAAGATGCACTATGTCGAGACATATAATGCCTCCGAAGGCTATTTCGGCACACAGAACGACCCGAACGATCCGGCTATGCTGCTGATGATTGATTACGGTGTTTTCTATGAATTCATACCTTTGGAAGATGTCGGCAAGGAAAATCCGCGTATCTACTGTCTGGAAGAAGTAGAACTCAACAAGAACTACGCAATGGTCATCTCCACTTCTGCCGGACTGTGGCGGTATATGATTGGAGATACCGTGAAGTTCACCAATAACCGCCCGTACAAATTCGTCATTACCGGCCGCACAAAGCATTTCATCAATGCCTTTGGCGAAGAACTTATCGTGGACAATGCGGAAAAAGGTTTAGGCAAAGCCTGTGCTGCCACGGGAGCACAGATTGTAGACTATTCCGCCGCTCCCGTCTTCATGGACGAACATGCCAAATGCCGCCATCAATGGCTGATTGAATTTGCCAAAAAGCCAGATGACCTGGATAAATTTGCCAAAATACTGGATGACACCCTCAAAGAAGTGAATTCCGACTATGAAGCCAAACGGCAGAATGACCTGGCTTTGCAGCCTCTGGAGATAATCGTTGCCCGCAGAAATCTGTTCCATGATTGGCTGGACAATAAAGGCAAGCTTGGCGGACAGCATAAGATACCGCGCCTCAGCAATACAAGAGAATACATGGAAGAGATGCTGAAGCTCAACTTCAAAGAATAATACCACCGCCCAACAACAAGCCGTCCGCATCATAAAAGGCGGCGGCTTGCCCCGGGGCGATAGACTCCAACGGTTCCAATAGCGAAACCCGCAGATATCCGTTCTCCCTCCTGAGCAACCATACAGTGGTTTGCCTGCTTGCGATAGCGTATCTTTACGATAACCGTTTCCGCTCCCAATACCCGATGTGCACTGATAAGGTTCCAATCTTTAAGATGCATTTCATTCCTATATAAGGAGGCAAGTGGTGCAAGTACCACCTCATTGGTTTCCATTCTGACTTCCTTCACAAATACAGCCCGATTCAGATGAATGCCCAGTCCACGCCGTTGACCTATCGTATAGAAAGGGTATCCTTCATGCCATCCTAATACATTCCCCTTTTCATCGAGAAAATGCCCTCTGCCCGGCAGTTGCTCCATAGGAACCTCACGCTTCAGGAAAGAACGGTAATCCAACGGACAGAAACACACTCCTATACTGTCTTTTTTAGTGGCGACACGCATAAACCCACGTTCAGCGGCATAAGCACGCGCATCCTCTTTTGTCATATCTCCCATTGGGAGTAACATCCGTTGCAAGATATCCTGCTTCAAGCCCCATAAAAAGAAAGTCTGGTCCTTGTCTCTGTCAACTGCCGGAGCAATGTAATAGTTGTCCTCTAAAAAAGTTTACGTACGTAATGTCCGGTAGAGATCCAATAAATTCCCTTTTCATCGGCTATTTCCGCCAAAAGTTTCCACTTCAGCTCATTATTGCAGAGGGTACAGGGAACGGGGGTATGCCCCGCCAGATATTCATCTATAAAGTAACGGATAATGCGTTCACGGAAGAGTTCCCTTGCATCGTATGTAATATGCCCAATACCCAACCGTCCTGCCAGCGCCCGCGCATCTTCCAGATATTCCGTTTTTCCACCCACTTCGTAAAAACGGAAAGTGACTCCCGATTACTTCATAGCCGGCTTCCTGTAACTTCATGGCAGCCACGGAACTGTCCGTACCGCCGCTCATTCCCAATAATACACGTTCTTTTGACTTCATACTGCAAAAATAGTATTTCATCCTGAGAAAACCCTATCTTTGCCACTTTCAAAAAAACAATCAAATTCAAACCATGAAACAAGACTATCGACTGCTCGTCCTTGACCTGGACGGAACCCTGACCAATTCGAAGAAAGAAATCTCTCCGCGCAATCTCCGTACCCTGTTACGGCTACAGCAAAGCGGCGTACGCCTGGTACTGGCATCAGGCCGTCCTACCTACGGTATTGTTCCTTTGGCGGAACAACTGCAAATGAAAGAAAACAACGGCTATATTCTTTCTTATAACGGCGGAGAAATCATAGACTGGAGCACCGGTGAACTACTGTATAAAAACCTGCTTCCCGACGATGTACTGCCTATCCTGTACCAGACTGCAACCGATAACCGGCAAACAATCCTCACATACGACAACGAGTGCATACTTACCGAAAATCCCAACGACCCGTACGTACAAAAAGAAGCATTCCTCAACAAAATGCAGGTACGCCGCGTAGAAAACTTCCTGCAGGAAATTCCCCTTCCCCTACCCAAATGCCTCATTGTTGGTGAACCGGAACAACTTATGAAAACAGAAGCCGAACTGAGCCTTCGTCTGCAAAGACAAATCAGCGTATACCGTTCGGAACCTTATTTTCTGGAACTCGTTCCTTTGGGCATAGACAAAGCACGTTCGATCGCCGTATTATCGGAAAAGCTGGGTATCACCCGCGAAGAAGTGGCAGCCATGGGCGACGGTTACAATGATCTCAGCATGATAAAATACGCCGGACTTGGCATAGCAATGAACAATGCACAGGAACCCGTGAAAGCTGCTGCGGACTACATTGCCCCAAGTAACGACGAAGATGGAGTAGCCATCGCCGTAGAACGATACTTCCTGCACGCTTTTTAAAAACAGATAGTCCTAATTTACAAATATTTGTTATACCTTTGCCTTTCCAAAAAAGAACTAATTATCAAACGTTATGGAACAACAACTGACCATTTACAACACCTTAAATAGAAAAGGAGTTATTCGTACCTTTGCATGCTCCTCATGTAGGTATGTATGTCTGCGGACCGACCGTTTACGGTGATGCCCACCTGGGCCACGCACGTCCTGCCATTACTTTCGATTTACTTTTCCGCTATCTTACACACATTGGCTATAAAGTGCGCTATGTCCGCAATATTACCGATGTAGGTCATTTGGAGCATGACGCGGACGACGGTGAAGACAAAATTGCAAAGAAAGCCCGTTTGGAACAACTGGAGCCCATGGAAGTGGCACAGTATTATATAAACCGTTATCACAAGGCAATGGAAGCATTAAACGTGCTTTCTCCCAGCATCGAACCGCATGCATCGGGACATATCATCGAACAGATAGAGCTCGTAAAAGAGATACTGGAGAACGGCTACGCTTACGAAAGTGAAGGCTCCATTTACTTTGATGTAGCAAATACAACAAAGACCACCACTACGGCAAACTGTCAGGACGTAATCTGGACGATGTACTAAACACTACGCGTGAACTGGACGGCCAGGAGGAAAAACACAATCCCGCCGACTTTGCACTATGGAAACGTGCCCAACCGGAACATATCATGCGCTGGCCAAGCCCATGGAGTGACGGCTTCCCCGGCTGGCACGCCGAATGTACGGCAATGGGAAAGAAATATCTGGGTAAACATTTTGATATTCACGGTGGCGGTATGGACCTTATCTTCCCGCACCACGAATGTGAAATTGCACAATCCGTAGCATCGCAAGGCGATGACATGGTACATTACTGGATGCATAACAACATGATAACCATCAACGGACAGAAAATGGGTAAAAGCCTCGGCAACTTCATCACACTGGATGAGTTCTTCACCGGCTCCAACAAAACGCTGACACAGGCTTACAGCCCGATGACCATCCGTTTCTTCATTCTCCAGGCCCACTATCGCAGTACGGTAGATTTCAGCAATGAAGCTCTGCAAGCTGCAGAAAAAGGTCTGGCAAGGCTTATGGATGCTGTACACGGACTGGAGAAGATTGTTCCAGGCAAAGCTTCTACGGTAAACGTGAAAACATTACGTACCGAATGCTATGAAGCCATGAACGATGATTTGAATTCTCCGATTGTAATAGCCCATCTCTTCGATGGTGCCAGAATGATAAACAATATCATTGCAGGCAATGACACCATTACAGCCGAAGACCTGAAAGAGCTGAAAGAGACCTTCCATCTCTTCTGCTTCGATATATTGGGACTGAAAGAGGAGAACACCTCCAATGAAGAACGCGAAGCCGCTTTCGGTAAAGTTGTAGACATGTTGCTGGCAGAGCGTATAAAAGCCAAAGCCAACAAGGACTGGGCTACTTCCGATAAAATCCGTGATGAACTGACTGCATTAGGTTTTGCCATCAAGGACACCAAAGACGGATGTGAGTGGAAATTAAACAAGTAAACCCAAAACGGTTATAACCGTTTCCTATAAATGAAAGAAAGAGGTGCATCATATCCTCCAAAAAATTACCCCTGCTACATATGATTGTGGCAGGGGTAATTCTTTTTAGAAAACAATAGTTTTTATTTATCGTATGGTATCATGTCAGACAAGATGCGCTCTCTGTACCAGGGGTCGTCAATCTCTTTCAAGACTTTTCCCATCTCTGTACACAGCTCATCTACTATTTCCTTATTCTCCTCTAACGGAAGATTATTCATCTGATACGGATCTTTCTCGTCGTCAAACAAGAAACTCTTTACAAGCTTGTGATTATCACGGTCTACATAAAGAGCCAATGTGTAACGGGCCGATTTAAAGCCGCGTGACGATGGGAAATAGGAACGAACCTTACCGTCTTCATCCTTCTTACCGTCTACGTTCTGAATATAAAGAGCTCCTGCAGGACGCACTATATCAGCTTTTTCATTAAAGAACAGCGGAGCATAATTGTGTCCCTGCACATTTGCCGGAATAGAATCGGAAAGACCCGCCAACCCCAACAAAGTAGGCATAATATCCGGAGAAGACAGCATCAAATCATCCAGACGGGGTTGAATCTTGTCGGGGAAGCGAACCAGGAAAGGCACATTCATCGACTCGGAGAAAGGAGAATTCTTCGGATCGTCCGTGTGCTGGCTGCACATAGTCTCACCGTGGTCGGAAGAGAAGACTACGATTGTGTTTTTATCCAATCCCAGTTCTTTCAACGCATCGAGTATCTGCCCGAAAGCACGGTCAACACCTGTAACGGAAGCGAAATAGTAACGTACACTCTCCGCCTTTGCCATTTTAGAATCGGCATTGGGGCGAATCAGCAAGCTGTCCAACGGCTGATCCTTGTATAAGTTGAAGTCCTGTTCCATACAGTCGTCCAACGAACGATAAGGACTATGCGGCGGATTCATGCCCACCATGATAAAGAACGGTTTCTTCGGGTCGCGTACATTTCCCTCATTCTTCAGATAAGAAATAACTTTACCTGACTCGTGCAGCGGAGACCATTCGCGCGGATCATGCCGTTTACCGTCCGTATCCCAATAATGCGGATTCTTATGTTCATCAAAAGTTCCGTAAGCATACCAATAGTTAAATCCGTGACGACGGTCTTTCGGTGTATAAGCATCCCATGCAGGTATGCGGTCTTCCACATATTTTCCCGGGCGCTGGGGGTCATTGGGGGTCGGGAAGTCTGCATGCAGTTTACCGAAATAGGCACAGTCGTACCCCGCATTGCTGAATACATCGCTCACACAGTCTACATCTTCACGCAACGAACTGATAGGACGGTTCGAATTGCAGTTCAAAGGAATACCACTCTTGTTGGGATACATGCCTGTCAGTAACGACCCCCGGTGAGGACTGCTCAACGGGCAATTGCTCATGGCAGAGGTCAGTACCAAAGACTCTCTCGCAAAATCATTCAGACGAGGAGTATGCACCGGATCATTCCGGAAATTCACTTTCTCCCGAAAACCTTCCTGCCCCCAGAACTCCATTGCCTGATTGCGGAACTGGTCGGGAAAAACATAAATAACATTCGGCTGTTGGGCCTGCTCTGCCTGCGGAGTTTTACAACCCTGCAAGGCGAACAAGCCTAAACCGCCTAACAATATATTCAATTGACTTTTCATTTTTCCAAATCTCTTTTACGCTTCAAAGCTTCCAGGAAATAATAATCGGCGTAGTTCAGCGGAACATCGATTTCAGCACCGTGAGGAATACTGCCGACCGAGTGCATCAGGATAAAGTTCCCGTTTGTCCCTACCTCTGCACGATAAGCCGGAGAAGCAAGGCTTTCCATAATTCTGTCGGCCGTTTCCTTATACCCCTTATCGGTAACATAGGTACTCAGTTCGTAGAGGGCAGAAGCTGTACATGCTGCGGCAGAAGCGTCACGAGGCTCGTTCGGAATCTTCGGAGCATCGAAGTCCCAGTAAGGAACCAAATCTTCGGGAAGGTTCTTGTTTCCGAAAATAAAGTTATACACTTTCTCTGCCTGTGCCAGATATTTGGCATCATGAGTATAACGATAACACATTGTATAACCGTACAAAGCCCATGCCTGTCCGCGAGCCCAAGACGATTCATCGGCGTAGCCCTGCGCTGTTTGTTTTTTGCGCACCTCACCAGTCTCTGGATCATAATCCACCACGTGGTAACAACTGTTGTCCGCACGGAAGTGATTGGCCATAGTCGTGTCGGCATGTTTCTTAGCCACATTATAGAAAGTAGAGTCGCCCGAAAGTTTAGTGGCTTCGAACAGCAGCTCCAAATTCATCATATTGTCAATGATAACCGGACATTTCCATCCGCGTTCGGCCTGCCAGCCTTTGTCGGCATCCCAAGACTGGATAACACCTGCACCCGGACGAAAACGGGTAGACAATGATTTAGCAGTCTGGATAATTACGGGCTTGTACTCTTCCTTATTGGCAAAACGATACCCGTTCAGATAGCTGGAACCAATCATAAAGCCTACATCATGATGCCAAGTAAGATATTGTACGGAATCCAATGCTTCAGTATACTTCTCTGCCAGCGGTAACCACTTTTTATCACCGGTCAGTTCGTACGTATACCAAATATTACCAGGAAAGAAACCAGAGCACCAGTCATCGATAGGAACGTAGTGAATGCTACCATCCTTATTAATGGTACGCGGATTAAGAATTTTGCCAGATTTTTCGATAATGTCTGTCTGAAGTGTTTCCTGTGCCACCGCATTATCAATATTCTCCTGAATGAAATCATTTGCAGTCTGTTTTTGTCCTGCACAACCTGCTAAAACAAGAAGGGAAATACCCAATGTAGTAAGAGTCGTTTTCATAATAAGGGATTTATTTATTAATTATGTCTATTTTTTCGAAGACAAAAGTAGCGCAAGCTTTCGAAAATAACCCACCTAAATTATCCAATTAAAAGCTAAAATATTACATTTGTGTCCAAAACATCAGATTTCTCCTTAGTATTAATCATTTATTACCAAAACGACATGACGCCGCAAGAATTTTTCAAGAAAGACAGTTTTGCCGAAAAAACAGGTGTAGAACTGATAGAAATAAAAGAAGGATACAGCAAAGCCCGTCTGGTAATTACGGAAACACATCTCAATGCCGGAAATCGCACCCAAGGCGGAGTACTCTTTACACTGGCCGACCTCGCCCTGGCAGCGGCAGCCAATTCTCACGGCACACTGGCTTTCTCACTGTCTTCCAATATAACTTTCCTGCGTAGCAGCGGTCCGGGCGACATATTATATGCCGAAGCCCGCGAACGGTACATCGGACGTACTACCGGACATTATCAGATTGACATCACCAACCAGAACGGCGAGCTGGTAGCCACATTCGAGTCAAGTATCTTCAGAAAAGGAGACGCACTGCCGTTTACTTTGTAACAACGGAAGTCATCGGGTAACGATTGCCCCTTACACTTTTGAGGAAAGCTTTTGCCGAGCCGAAATTCAAATACATATCCAAGCGTATGGGAAGGTGGTTCTTATCATCAGAAATGAAGAAAGTAATCACCTCCTTCTCTTTTCCCTTCTTGTATTCCACGAAAGAGAATACAAGGCAGCGGTAAATTGTATCATTATTCGCTTCTATATCTTCCTTTCCGCGATAAATCAAGGTTTGCTCCTCCACTCTGCGCCCTGTTGCCATAGGGAAAAGTATCTTCTCGCCTATCTTGTAGTCTTTAGGGTTATAAGAACGGGCTTGCGCCAAAATACTCAGCATATCAAAGATACAGCGGCTATCGCTGTACTCCATCTCCTGCGGTTCACGCACGGGATTATGCCAGGTACGCCTCTGCTTTACGGTAGCTACACCGTCGTCATACGAGAACCATGCCTCGTCGACCGTATAGCGTTTTCCCTCCTCGGCTGCTTTACGAAAATAAAGCGGTTCCAGTTTATCGCTGACATAGCAAGTCAGCGTATCGCGCATTTTAAAGAAAAAATCCGTTTTCTTGCTGCCCACAGAAAGAAGATTGAAACGGTAGGCCGGCTGGAAGCGGTAAGTAGTAGCATTAGTAGTCAAGCTTGCCAACCCTACTTTCTTCCAGATAAATTTCCAGTTGAAATACAAATCGTACATAACATGCTCGCCCGACTGAAACGCTTCGTTCTTAGCCACGCATTGAGCCTGCACAGGCATTATGCTGCACAGACACAGAAGTCCGGCCAGCAAAAACAATCCTGCAGCCCGCTTCCGTTTAATAACTATATCCCCTACCGCTATTACGGTTGCTGTTGTTGCGGTTATTCTGGCTTTTCTTCTTTTTCTTGTCTTCATCTGGCTTTTGTTTTTTCAGTTCATCCGGTTTTTGCTTATCCAACGGTTTTTCTTTTACGTTCCAGTCCTGAATCAAATCAAAATTGGCCTTAAATTCCAATACCTGCGGATAGTAATAAACCATTTCGGGCTGGCGCCTGGCAGCATAATCACCGGTATCCCATACACCATTCCCATTTGTATCATTAATGAGCCGGGCTCCATATTTACCCGGATTCAAATAATAAAAATCCGCTTTTCCCTCTACAACCGGAACAGTACGTACTACCTTGTCCTGAGCATCCAGCAATTCTACAAATGCAGTAGAATCAGCTCCGGTAATGTTGAAAAATATCTGTCCGTACTCTTCCAATTTCTTTACAGTAAACTCCTTCTTCACTTTATCGGTAAACAAACCGTACAACCCGTGAAAAGCGGTCGAGTCCACTTCAAAAACGTAACTTTCACCCGGTTTCCAGTCTGCATACAGATTATAACGTTTCAAATCCAACGAATCCCGCATAAAGTCAAACGGCACATCCTGCCATAGCGTATCGACCTTCTGCCTTACATGCAAGGCAGTATCATTAAAGCCGGCTATCGGTTCCATAAAGCTCAATGTGATATAGTCGTATACATCCATTGCCGAAGGCGCATACACATCCATTGCAAGGAAAGGAGTCGGTTCCGGCTCTTCTTCACCCTTTTTCCTTCTTTTCTTCTTCTCCTTCTCGGCTTTTTCCTTCTCTTCCAGTTTCTTTTCCTGCAGTTTCTTCCAGCTTACTTTCGATACAATTCTCAAAGTATCTGTCCGGGGAACCAACTGATTCAAAGTATCTGTATACAAATAACTCAAGCTCATCCTCAATGTATCTTGCTGATAAAGCAAAGAATCTTTGATCCAATAGTGAATCGTATCGTTCCTCCCGGTAGTCTGCTCAATGACAAAAGCATCCTTTTCATCGAAATTCAACCCTTTCATCAGCGGCAGACTGTCGGCAGGAGCCGTAAAATAAAAAGAGAATTTTTCCGGAGTAAGACGTTCCGTTTTCATAAGACGCTGCGAGAACGTTTTTTCCTTGAAACTGCGCAACAGCACATCATCCGGCAGGAAATGGGTATATTGTCTCTCTACAATCGTATCTACGGTCAAAGAGTCTCGCCACAAGGTATCCTGGCGCATACGCCTTTCCATGGAAGGGATAATAACGGAGTCATTAAAAGCTATGACCTCCGTAGGCTGGGAAAATTTAAAATTCTGGTCGGCATCCATTAAAGCATAAATACGATATTTGCCAGGAGAGACTCCACGAATGGAAAACTGTCCACGGCTATCCGTACGGCCTACACGGTCGAAAGGCAACGTGGTAAATGCCGAATCGGCTAAATTGGCATGCAATCCTACCAGTACTCCCCTTTACCGGTTCCAAATTCGATGCATCAAGCAACGTACCGGCAATGGCCATTGAATCAAGCTCTGCTCCGGTAGAAAATGTATAGGTAAACCCCTGCATCGGGTTTCCTTCATTATTATCCTGAATCGCGTCGGCAAAATCGATAGTATACGTAGTATTAGCCTTTAACGTATCTTGCAGGTTGACCACTACCCTTTTACCGTTTGCCTTTATTTCCGGTTGCTGCACTTGAGGAGGTGAAATAACCACTTTTTCATTGGCTTTCTCCAGTTTGATAAACTCATCGAACTCAATAGAGATTTTACTCTTTTTGTTATGGAGTGCACCCGGCAGGGGAGAACCGGTGACAAAACGAGGCGGTTCCTCATCAATCGGACCACCTTCCAGTCGGCCCACACTGGCACAAGAATATAAAACAGCCACACTTACAGCTGCCCCTAATAACCGACGTACAAACGGTTTCATCTTAGTATGATGCTTGCAATCTAACATGATGCAAAAATAAAGGTTATCCTGCAATTAGCAGTATGCTTTACAGTATTTTAATCAAAAAACAAATATTTCCTTCAAGTATATAAAACATAGTTAAAAAAGAGGGAAATTCATACCTTATATACGGAGAAAAGAATAATTTTTTGCGACCGAAAACTAAACATTATGATTTAGTTTTCACCGTTATCCTTCTTCTATGATTTACACACAAAAGCTTCGGATTAACTAGAATAAAATTATACAGAGAATAAAAGAGTATGAAGAGTAGATTAGTATTATTGGCATGTTGCCTGGCACTGCTAAGCAGTTGTGGACAAGGTGACAAAAGCACGGGAAAAGCACCCGAATTTGCAGTGATTACAGTAGAAACGACCACTGCCAACCTGACAAACAGTTATCCGGCTACTATTAAAGGTAAACAAGATGTGGAAATCCGCCCGATGGTAAGCGGTTTCATCACCAAGCTACATGTGGACGAGGGTTCCGTTGTACACAAAGGACAAGTATTGTTCAGCATTGACCCTGTACAATACCAGGCTGCAGTAAATTCGGCCAAGGCTGCAGTTGAAACAGCAAAAGCCGCTGTAAACACACAAGAACTTACTGTAAGCAACAAACGCACGCTGAACCAAAAGAACATCATCAGCGATTACGACCTGCAAATGGCCGAAAACCAGCTGGCACAAGCCAAAGCACAATTGGCACAGGCGGAAGCGCAACTGATCAATGCTCAAAACAACCTGTCATACACCAGTGTAACAAGCCCCAGCGACGGTATTGTAGGTACTATCCCCTACGTGTAGGTAGTTTGTAAGCCCCTCCATGGGCACCCCGCTGACCACAGTTGCCGACATCTCCGAAATGTTCGCTTATTTCTCCATGACCGAAAGACAGCTCCTGTCACTGATACGCGAAGGCGGAAGTACCAAGGATATTCTGGCAAAGATGCCTCAGGTACAACTGCAACTGATTGACGGAACCATGTATGCCGACAGTGGTCGTGTAGAAACCATCAGCGGCGTTATTGACCAGACTACAGGTGCAGTAAACATGCGTGCCCTCTTCCCCAACAAACACAACATTCTGCGTAGCGGCGGTACAGGAAACGTAGTATTCCCCAATCCGATGGAGAATGTAATCATGATTCCGCAATCGGCCACCACAGAAATACAGGACAAGAAATTCGTATTCGTTGCACAACCTGACAACACGCTGAAAAATACCGAAATACAGGTATTCAGCCTGAACGATGGCAAATATTTTTACGTTACAGACGGCTTGAAGGCCGGTGATAAAATCGTGATAGAAGGCGTACAGAACCTGAAAGACGGACAAAGCATCACTCCTATCACTCCTGAAGAGAAAGAGGCTGAATATCAGAAAGCCCTCAAAGACCAAAAAGAAGGTAATATCCAAACTGCGTTCAATTAACATTTAACGCCCCTAATCATTAAGTAACATGAAATTAGATAGATTTATTAATCGTCCGGTACTATCTACGGTAATCTCCATCCTGATAGTAATCCTGGGACTTATTGGTCTGGCAACGCTGCCTATCACCCAATATCCGGACATTGCACCACCGACGGTATCGGTACGCGCCACTTACCAGGGTGCCAACGCCCAAACGGTGTTGAACTCTGTCATTGCGCCGCTGGAAGACCAAATCAACGGTGTGGAGAACATGATGTACATGACTTCCAGTGCATCCAATAACGGTTCCGCCGAAATTTCCATTTACTTCAAACAGGGTACAGACCCGGATATGGCAGCCGTTAACGTACAGAACCGCGTTTCCATGGCTCAGGGTTTGCTACCGGCCGAGGTAACCAAAGTCGGTGTGACTACGCAGAAGCGACAGACATCCATGTTGATGGTATTCTCCATTTACGATGAGAAAGACCAGTACGACATCGAATTCCTTGAGAACTATGCCAACATCAACCTTATTCCGGAAGTAAAGCGTGTAAACGGTGTGGGTGATGCCACCGTGCTCGGTCAGGACTACTCCATGCGTATCTGGCTGAAACCGGATGTGATGGCACAATACAAGTTGATCCTAACGATGTAGCCGGTGCACTGGCCGAACAAAATATCGAAGCGGCTCCCGGACAGTTTGGTGAACGCGGCAATCAAAGCTTCCAATACACCATCCGCTACAAAGGCCGTCTTCAACAGCCGGAAGAATTTGAGAATATCGTAATCAAAGCCCTTGAGAACGGTGAAGTTCTCCGTTTGAAAGACATTGCCGATATTGAACTCGGACGTCTGTCCTACAACTTCAACAATACGGTAAACGGCCATAAGGCAGTATCCTGTATCGTATACCAGATGGCAGGAACCAATGCTACGCAGACTATCAGTGACCTGGAAGAAGTACTTGGAAAAGCATCCGAAACGCTGCCTTCCGGTTTGAAAATCAATATCGCCCAAAGCGCCAATGACTTCCTGTTCGCTTCTATCCATGAAGTAATCAAAACGTTGATTGAGGCGTTCATCCTCGTGTTCATCGTAGTGTATATCTTCCTGCAAGACATGCGCTCTACGCTGATTCCTGCCATTGCCATTCCGGTAGCTTTGATTGCTACTTTCTTCGTACTGCAACTGATCGGCTTCAGTATTAACCTGCTGACACTCTCGGCTATGGTGCTTGCCATCGCAATTGTAGTGGATGACGCCATAGTTGTCGTCGAAGGTGTCCATGCCAAGCTCGACCAGGGATATAAATCGGCACGGACTGCATCTATCGACGCCATGAGTGAGCTGGGCGGCGCTATCATTTCCATTACACTGGTGATGATGTCCGTGTTTGTGCCGGTAAGTTTCATGGGTGGTACAGCCGGTACATTCTACCGCCAGTTCGGTCTTACAATGGCCATCGCCATCGGTTTCTCCGCATTGAACGCCTTGACACTGAGTCCGGCCTTGTGTGCCATCTTCCTGAAACCGCACAACAGTGATGCCACCATGAAAGAGCGCATCGGTGTCGCAACTAAAGAGGCACGTAAAATCATGATAGCCCGTTATGTAGATTCTATCGGCAGAATGATGCGTCCCGGCCTTACACTGCTCTTTACCACAATCGCCATCTTGGGTATGATTTTCGGTTTGTTCAGCTTTGAGAACCATCCTGTACTCTGTCTGGTAATGATTGTTATCAGCGTATTGGCATTAGCAGGTATGACTACGGATAAGTTCAAACACTCTTTCAACGCATCCTACGACTCCATCCTGGGTAAATACAAGAAACAAGTGCTCCGCTTTATCCAGAAGAAATGGCTCTCCGGCGGTATTGTGGTAGGCTCCATTGTACTGTTGATGGTGTTTATGAACATCACACCGACAGGTATGGTACCCAACGAAGACACCGGTACCATCATGGGTGTAGTAACGCTTCCTCCCCGGTACTTCACAAGAACGTGCCATGGAAGTGCTGAACCGTGTAGACAGTCTCGTTGCAGCCGACCCTGCGGTAGAATCGCGTACGGTAATTTCCGGTTTCAGCTTCATCGGTGGTCAGGGACCTTCCTACGGTTCGCTCATTATCAAGCTGAAAAATTGGGAAGAACGTTCCACCATGCAGAATTCAACGGTAGTTTACGCCACACTTTTCATGCGTGCGCAAAAAATCATCAAGGAAGCACAGGTACTGTTCTTTGCTCCGCCTATGATTCCGGGTTATTCGGCATCCAGCGACATCGAACTGAACATGCAGGATAAAACCGGTGGCGACCTGAACCACTTCTTCGATGTAGTGAACGACTATACTGCCGCACTGGAAGCACGTCCGGAAATCAACTCCGCAAAGACCAGTTTCAACCCTAACTTCCCGCAATATATGTTGGATATTGATGCTGCTGCCTGTAAGAAAGCAGGTCTCAGCCCAAGCGACATCCTCAGCACCATGCAGGGATATTTCGGTGGACTTTACGCTTCTAACTTCAACAGCTTCGGTAAAATGTACCGTGTCATGATTCAGGCAGAACCGAATGCAACCAAAAATCTGGAATCACTCTCCAGCATCAAGGTGCGTAATGGCAATGAGATGGCTCCCATCACCCAGTTCGTATCCGTCAAGAAGGTATACGGTCCGGATATCATCAGCCGTTTCAACCTTTACACATCTATGAAAGTGATGGTGGCTCCTGCCAGCGGTTATACATCCGGTCAAGCACTTGCTGCCATTGCAGAAGTGGCCAAAGAGAACCTGCCTGCCGGTTTTGCCTACGAACTCGGCGGTATGGCACGTGAGGAAGCCGAAACCAGCGGTAGCACAACCGGTTTGATTTTTGTGCTCTGTTTCGTATTCGTTTACCTGTTGTTGAGTGCGCAATATGAAAGTTATATTCTTCCGCTCTCCGTATTGCTCTCCGTACCATTCGGATTGTTGGGTAGCTTCCTGTTTGTCAGCGGTATCGGTTCATTGGGTAACATTCCTGCATTGAAAATGATTTTGGGAACCATGTCTAACGACATCTACATGCAGATTGCACTTATCATGCTGATGGGTCTGTTGGCCAAGAACGCCATCCTGATCGTAGAGTTCGCCCTCGACCGCCGCAAAATGGGTATGAGCATTACATGGGCTGCCGTACTGGGTGCCGCCGCCCGTCTGCGTCCTATCCTGATGACTTCTCTGGCAATGATTGTAGGTCTGCTCCCGTTGATGTTTGCTTCCGGTGCAGGAGCCAACGGTAACCGTACACTGGGAACTTCGGCTATCGGCGGTATGTTAATCGGTATGATTCTGCAGATATTCATCGTACCTGCCCTGTTCGTTGCTTTCCAATATCTCCAGGAGAAGGTTAAACCGATGGAATGGGAAGATGTGGATAACTCGGATGCAGAACCTGAGATTGAACAATATACAAAATAGTGATTAGCGTTTAACGATTAATGGATAGTGGACATCCACAAGCAAAATACTAATTATTAAACACTAACCGCTAAACACTAAAATATAGTTTATCATGAAGAAAATAATAATTCTGATGTGCGCAACTGCTTTATTGAGCAGTTGCCATATCTACAAATCATACGACAGACCCGAAGATATTACAGTAGAAGGCCTATATCGGGACACCATTGCCGGTGGCGATACACTTGCCGCAGATACTGCCAATTTCGGTAATCTGCCCTGGAAAGAAGTGTTTACGGATGCACAGTTACAGACACTTATCGAACAGGCATTGACCAACAATGCCGACCTTCGCAGCGCTGCACTCACCGTAAAGCAGGCTCAGGCAGCACTGATGTCCGCACGTCTGGCTTATGCTCCCATGCTGGCTCTCTCTCCGCAAGGAACGGTAAGCAGCTTCGACAAAGGTAAAGCCACACAGACGTATTCGCTTCCTGTGACAGCAAGCTGGCAGATAGATCTGTTCGGTCAGTTGCTGAACCCCAAGCGTAAGGCTCAAGTCTCACTGAAACAGACACAGTTCTATGAACAGGCTGTACAGACACAAGTGATTGCAAACGTAGCCAATATGTACTATACGCTGCTAATGCTCGACCGCCAGTTGCAAATAAGCGAAAGCACCTGTGACATCCTGAAACGCAACCTTGAAACCGTAGAAGCAATGAAAGAGGCTGCTATGGCTAACAGTGCAGCCGTAGAGCAAAGCCGCACCGCCTATGCACAAGTACTGGCTTCCCTGCCCGATATCCGCCAAAGCATCCGTGAAACGGAAAACGCACTATGCCTGATGCTGAACCAACCTGCACAGAGCATTGCACGTGGTACATTGGAACAGCAGCAGTTACCTGCCGAATTCTCTACTGGTATTCCTTTGCAACTGTTGTCCAACCGTCCCGATGTAAAAGCTGCTGAAATGTCACTGGCAGCAAGCTACTACGACACCAACAGCGCACGTGCAGCCTTCTATCCGCAAATCACCTTAAGCGGTTCTGCCGGCTGGACCAACAGTGCAGGTTCCGCTATTATCAATCCAGGAAAGCTACTGGCATCCGCTATCGGTTCGCTCACACAACCTCTGTTCTACCGCGGTGCCAACATTGCCCGGTTGAAACAAGCAAAGGCACAGGAAGAGCAAGCCAAAATCCAGTTCCAGACCACACTGCTCAAGGCCGGAAATGAAGTAAGCAATGCTTTGTATCAATATCAAATGACCTCGGACAAAGCCATTTCACGTGAAATTCAAGTGAATTCTGCCCGCAAAGCTGCGGAAGATACAAAAGAATTGTTTAACTTAGGCACGTCAACCTATTTGGAAGTCTTGTCCGCCGAACAGTCTTACCTCAGCGCACAGCTTTCGGAAGTGGCCGACACCTTCGACCGCATGCAGTCTGTAATCAGCCTGTATCAAGCATTGGGCGGAGGAAGAGAATAATATCAGTTACGGGTTATGGGTTATAAGTTATTTTTGACGGCTCATCTCCCATAACTCATAACTTATAATTTATAACTCATAACTAATTACTATGATTAGTCCATTAGCATCTGTAGATTCTACCGCAAAAATCGGTAAGAATGTAACCATTCAGCCTTTCGCTTACATCGAAGGAGATGTGGAAATCGGTGACGACTGCGTGATTATGTCAAATGCAAGTATCCTCAAGGGTACGCGTTTAGGTAAAGGAAATAAAGTACACCATGGTGCCGTACTGGGTAGTGAACCACAAGATTTTCATTACACAGGCGAAGCAAGTCAGTTGATTATCGGTGACAACAACGACATTCGTGAAAATGTGGTTATCAGCCGCGCTACACACGAAAGCGGATGTACGCGCATTGGCGATAGTAACTATCTAATGGACGGTGTTCACCTCTGCCACGACGTACAAGTAGGCAATCACTGTGTACTGGGAATTAAGAGTACAGTGGCTGGAGACTGCCACATAGACGACTGTACAATCCTGAGCAGTAATGTTATCCTACATCAGAATTGCCACATAGGCAGTTGGGTATTGATTCAGGCAGGTTGCCGCATCTCAAAAGATGTACCGCCTTATGTTATAATGAACGGCAATCCGGCAGAATATCACGGTATCAATGCGGTGGTACTCCAGCATAAGCATCAGGTTACCGAGCGTATTTTGCGCCATATAGTCAATGCTTACCGCCTGGTATATCAAGGGAATTTCAGCATACAGGACGCTTTACAGAAGATTGAAGATCAGGTTCCGATGAGTGATGAGATACATAATATCATCAACTTTATCCGTAACTCAAAAGGTATTGTAAAGTAAACCTCGGCATATAAGAAAAAAGGCTTGCAGAAGTCCTGTGAATAAGACATCTGCAAGCCTATATTTTATATACCGGTTTTATTGCTATTCAGAGTATTATAACCCTCGTACCTACTTGAAACGCAACATCCCGAAAAATTCCGGACAATGGAAGTTCGGCTTTTCCAAATCAATGGGATTCCATGACAGGAAATGAGGAGTCTGCAACTTATCACCGCATTTATAGAAATTGGCACGAATGGCCTTACCGACCAATGAGGTGATATTATGCATAAAGAAAGCGGAATAAGGTATCACCAAAGCCACTTCCCAACTGCAATCTCCTATCCGCTCCTCAAAATCCTTCTGTCCCAAAGAAGACCAACGCTGTACTTTATCAAGCACTTCCTGCGGTGCATGTTGACGGTTGGAGCGTCCTGCTCCCGCACCGATAAGCAGTCTTCCAACACAGTTACATTCCATGTTATAATATACTCCGTCTCCGGCAGGAATGGAAAAGAACTCCACACAGGCATCTTCCCAAACCGGCCCGTTGTCTTTGCCCGCTACTGCGCGTACGCTGGCTTCTTTCACTTTATAATGAATCAGGATAGCATTGTCCGTATAAGCAATACGAACTTTACGTCCGGACAGTATGGATATGCCGCCCAATTCACTGTATTAACCGGCTGAAAAGCCACTTTTTCTTCATCCAAAAGAGCAGGCACCGCTTCTACCGGTATATTTGCCATACTCACTTTCTTGACATCCAGTTCTTTCATCATCTTATTTTTAGGAGTTAATGCGAATAAGGGTAAGACACAGCAACCCATCATCGCCGCCATTATACACCTTTTCAAATGCATGAAGCTATGAATTTCTGCATTTCCGGAGTATGTTCTTCTACACTTTGAAGCAGTTTGAATTGAGCCTTTGTGCGCACCAGGTTATGTTCCGGATATTGAATTTTATAATAAGTATCGCCATTGATATAGTCGGCCAGGAAACGCACGCACTGCATATAAGGGAACAGAGCAGCCGCATAGGGCAGGTTCTCTATCTCTACCGGCAGCAGGAAAGATTTGGCCGATTCCAGATAGCCTTTTGTGAATGCCTTGAATATTTCCATATTGAAATTCACATTCGCAAGGTCTTTATCATCTTCCAAACCGGTATTGGCTCCCGAACGCAGGAAATCGCCAAAGTCGGAAAAGACGAAACTGGGCATTACGGTATCGAGGTCGATGACACAAAGTACATTGCCACTTTCGTCAAACATCATATTATTGACTTTCGTATCGCAATGGCAAACCCGCTTGGGTAACTTGCCTTCACGATGCAGGCGCTCCGCTTTGCACATTTCCTCTGCACGGCGCTCTATCTCATCCAGAAAATACCGTACTTCCTTTACACGTCCGGCAGCATCGGCCGCCACAGCATCGCGAAGCTGTTTCAAACGGAATTCCATATTATGGAAGTCGGGAATCGTCTCGCCCAGTTTATCGGGAATATCGGCAAGCATTGCCTGGAAATTACCGAAAGCTACGCCTGCATAATATGAATATTCGGGGTTAACCGTTTCGTATGTCCTTGCATTGGGAATAAACGCCATAACACGCCAATAGCTCTCACCATCATGCCAATAAGTTTTTCCTGTATCGGCAGGAAAGAAATGCAGCACCTTACGTTCAATGTCTTTCTCGCCTTTCTCTTCCAGTTTCTTACGGATATGAGTGGTTACGGCATTGATATTGGCCTGCAACATTTCTACATTTTGGAAAATGGCATGATTGATACGCTGTAATACATAATCGGGGGCATCAGCCTCGAGAGTGCTTACTTTATAGGTGTCATTAATAAGACCGGCCCCTAAAGGATTGATTTCTTGAACTGTACCCTGCAATTGAAAATGAGATACGATAGATAAAAGGTCTTTCATGATAATAAATAAATTAATTTATGATACAAATATACGCTCTTTATTACATATAGTAAGTTTATTATTGTCCGATGAACATCCAAAAATATACATTTAAACAAACATAGCCGCAAAATCCAAATAATAAATGAGAATCTTTGTACAAAATATTTCTATATTTGTAACTGAAACCTTAAAAATAACTCAACGTGCAGAAGCTTATCATCAGATTATTCTTTATTTTAGCGAGTGCGGCTTTCGCAAATGTATATGGGCAGAACATAACCTTTAATCACCTTACCACCGATGACGGATTATCTCAGTTTTCCGTAAACAGCTTATATGTTGATGAAAACGGTATCTTATGGATTGGTACACGCGAAGGGTTGAACCGCTACAACGGAGACGACATACAGACCTACAAGCTACAGAAGAACAATCCCAACAGTCTTTTCTGCAATACCGTATCCCGCATTACGGGCAATCATAACGGGAAAATATATCTGCTCTGCACCGAAGGAGTGGCGGAATTCAACCTTGCCACCCAAAAATTCACTACGTTAATACAAGGCAACATCAACAGTATTTATTATAATGACGGACTTTTTATCGGCAAAAAGAATGAAATATACCGTTATAACGAGGAAACTGGAAATTTCGACCTTTACTATCAACTCCCGGACCGAAATCTGGAAATAGTCTGTATACACATCAATAAGGGTGTACTATGGCTGGGAACAACAACCAACGGCGTATACTGCCTGAATATTGACAAAAAAGAGCTGACGCATCCCATTCAGAAAGGAAATATTACCAGTTTTTATCAGGACAGCGAAAGTGAATTGTGGATTGGCAGCTGGGAAGAAGGACTGTTCCGTGTAAAGCAGACGGAACAATAGAGAACTTCAAATACAATGCCAAGAACCCACACAGTCTCTCCTCCAATTTCGTCAGGGCTGCTGTGAGGACAATTTGGGCAATATATGGATAGGTACTTTCAACGGATTAAACCGATACAATAAAATCACCGGATTATTCCAGAACCATACGGCCAATGACACACAGGCCGACGGGCTCACCCACTCTTCCATCTGGTGTATCGTAAAAGACAACCAAGGAACGCTGTGGCTGGGAACCTACTTTGGCGGCGTCAACTACTTCAATCCGGAATATGAAATCTACACCCGTTATTCCTACTCTTCCAACGAGAAGAAAGGACTGAGCAATCCGGTTGTAGGACGCACCATTGAGGATAAAGACGGCAATCTGTGGATAGGAACCGAAGGCGGCGGACTGAATTATTATAACCGCCGCACACGCGAATTCAAATGGTATCGTCCACAGGAAGGACGTAACAGCATTTCGCATAATAATGTAAAAGCGCTTTATTATGATGCCGATAAAGAAATTATATGGATAGGCACTCATTTGGGCGGTCTTAACAAACTGGATATACGCTCAGGGCATTTTACCCATTACCGCATGGAAGAAGGTAATCCTAACACTCTGCCATCAGACATTATCCGCGATATCATTCCCTACAAAAGCCTGCTGATTATAGCCACACAAAATGGAGTATGCCTCTTTGACCCCGCTAACGGACAATGCCAACAGCTGTTCAAAGATAGCAAAGAGGGAAAATCCATTAAAATGATAGCGGATGTCACATTCGATTCGGAGGGTACACTATGGATTGCTGCCACTGGAGAGGGAGGTATTCAGCTATCGTTTTGACACTCTGCAAGTTGACAAACTACCGCCATGATGCCACCAACCCGAATAGTCTCAGTAATAACAATGTGAACAATATAACGCAAGATAGCAAAGGCAACCTGTGGTTCTCCACCTCGGGTAGCGGTCTGGACTTATATCGCCCCGCAACCAATGATTTTGAAAATTTCGACAAGGAGAGAAATGGTCTGGCCAGTGACTGCATTTATGAAACGCAAGAATCTCCCAGCAGCGGCAAATTACTGCTCATCACCAACGAAGGATTCTCCATCTTTAACTACAAAAATAAGACTTTTAATAATTACAGTGCTGAAAACGGTTTCCCGTTGACAGCCGTCAACGAAAATGCACTCTGTGTCACCTGCGACGGTGAAATATTTCTGGGAGGCATACAAGGCATGATTTCTTTCCATGAAATGGAACTGAACTTTACCCCAAAACCTTATAAGATTATCCTCTCACGGCTCATCGTCAACGGTAGGGAAATCTCTGTAGGAGATAAAACCGGCATCTTGCAGCACTCCTTATGCCACACCGGAGAGATAACCCTCAATGCAGACCAAAGTATGTTCAGTATAGAGTTTGCCACATCCAATTACATACCTGCCAACAAAGACGATATTATTTACAGACTGGAAGGCTTTTCCAATGAATGGACAAGCACACACGGGCTGCATACCATTACTTACACCAATTTGAATGCAGGCACTTACACATTGCTCATTAAGCCGGAAGGAAAAGACGAAAACCTTTGTCCGCAAGCACAGCTCACCATTCATGTATTGCCGCCGTACTACAAAACAACACTTGCCTACTTCATATATATTATCATAACGGGAGCGGTTCTGTGGTATCTGATACGCGCCTACAAATCAAAAATCAAACTACGCGAATCTTTGAAATACGAACAGAAACATATTCAGGATGTAGAAGCGCTGAACCAATCCAAATTGCGCTTCTTCACCAACATCTCGCATGAGTTCCGTACTCCTCTGACTCTTATTGTGGCTCAGGTAGAAACCTTGCTACAATTACAGAACTTCACACCTGCCATCTACAACAAGATATTGGGCATTTATAAAAACAGTATCCAACTACGCGAGCTAATAACCGAATTACTCGACTTCCGCAAGCAGGAACAGGGCCATATGAAGATTAAAGTCAGTCCGCACAACATCGTGAATTTCTGTATGAAAACTATCTGCTGTTCCTTGAATATGCCAGTGCCAAACAAATCAACTTCAATTTTGAAAAAGAGACTGACGAACTCGAAGTATGGTACGACCAGAAGCAAATGCAGAAAGTTATCAATAACCTCTTATCCAATGCTATCAAGCATACGGAAAAAGAAGATACCATTACGCTCAGTGTAAAGGAAGAACGGAATAACGTTATAATTTGTGTAAAAGATACGGGAAGCGGTATCGATGCAAAGGAGATAGATAAGATATTCGACCGCTTCTATCAGATAGAACCGACTGGTTCCACTGATGCCGGCAAGAGCGGCACCGGTATAGGACTGGCTTTGACCAAAGGTATTATAGAATTACATCATGGCTCCATCCGTGTAGAAAGCGAACTTGGCAAAGGTACGAGCTTTATCGTTACACTGCGCTTGGATAACGAATTCTTTACAGAAGAACAAATCAACCGGAATCCGGATTGCGTACATCAGATTGAAATTTCCAAATCCGAAGCAGATGCTTTCCTGAAAACCGAACTGGAAGAAGATGCTCCCATCAAACGTATTCCGGATGCCAAACTATTGATTGTAGAGGATAATGAGTCCATACGCGAAATGCTTGCCAACATCTTCAAGCCATTCTATCAGATATTGATGGCAGCCAACGGAGAAGAAGGCTGGGAACTGGTACGCAGTGAAATGCCCTGCATTGTGGTAAGCGATGTGGTCATGCCCAAAATGTCGGGTACAGAACTATGCAAACTCATAAAAACGGATTTCAACACCTGCCATATCCCCGTAGTGTTATTGACTGCACGCACTGCCATTGAATTGAATATCGAAGGATTGCGGATCGGCGCGGACGATTACATAACCAAACCGTTCAATACAAACTTACTGATATCCCGCTGCAACAACCTGGTGAATTCACGCATCCTCTTACAGGAAAAATTCAGCAAGCAACCGCAAACGGCTGCACATATGCTTGCTACCAATCCTATTGACAAAGACATTCTGGACCGTGCCATGTCTATCATCGAACAGCACCTGGACGACACAGAATTCAATGTCAATGTCTTTGCCAGAGAAATGGCAATGGCGCGCACCAACCTATTCACCAAACTGAAGGCCATTACAGGACAAACCCCAAACGAATTTATACTGACTATCCGTTTGAAGAAAGGTGCTTTGATGTTGCGCAATAATCCGGAACTGAACATTACGGAAATTTCCGATAAGATAGGATTCAGTTCCTCACGCTACTTCAGCAAGTGCTTTAAGGACATCTATCATGTCAGCCCACTGGCTTATCGCAAAGGAGAGGAAGCTGATAAAGATGAGGAAGAAGCAGTAAATGAAAAATAAGAATTCTGCACTTTTGTACTTTTTATGATTCCGTGTGTACTCTTTTATACATACAGACCGGAAGATAGCGCATATCTTTGGACTTGGAATAAAACTTTAAAGTCCAAAGGCTATGAAATATTTATCTAATCTTCTACCGTATCTTCCAAGTACGGTCCTTTTGATAGGATGTGGCAATCCGTCTAAACAAGAAGCCAAGAGTGACCAACCGCAAAAGCCTAATGTTATTTACCTGATCGCTGACGACTTGGGCATCGGCGACCTCAGCTGCTACGGCGCCACTAAAATCAGTACCCCGAATATAGACCGCCTTGCCGGTCAGGGTATGCAATTCACCAATGCATATGCCACCTCTTCCACAAGTACCCCTTCCCGCTTCGGACTGCTTACAGGTATGTATCCCTGGCGGCAAGAGAACACAGGCATTGCACCGGGTAATTCCGAACTGATTATTGATACAGCTTGTGTCACAATGGCCGATATGTTCAAGGAAGAAGGCTATTACACCGGAGCCGTCGGCAAATGGCATTTGGGATTAGGTCCTAAAGGTGGCACGGACTTCAATCGCGAAATCAGGCCGAATACTCAAGACATAGGCTTCAACTATGAATTTATCATTCCTGCCACAGTAGACAGGGTTCCTTGTGTGTTCGTAGAAAATGCCCATGTTGTAGGGCTTGATCCCCAAGATCCTATTACTGTCAGCTACCAGCACAAAGTGGGCGACTGGCCTACAGGGCTTGAAAATCCTGAATTGGTAAAGATGAAACCCAGCCAGGGGCATAATAATACCATTATCAACGGTATCCCCCGTATCGGTTGGATGACCGGTGGCAAATCTGCTCTTTGGGTGGATGAAGATATTGCAGATATCATTACCGGAAAAGCCAAAGATTTTATCGTTGCACATAAAAACGAACCTTTCTTTCTGTATATGGGTACACAAGATGTACACGTTCCCCGAGTCCCTCATCCGCGTTTTGCAGGGAAAAGTGGTTTAGGACCGCGTGGTGACGTTATTTTACAACTGGACTGGACAGTCGGCGAGATCATGCACACCCTCGATAGTCTGGATATTGCTGATAATACAATCTTCGTATTATGCAGCGACAACGGTCCTGTTATTGATGACGGTTATCAAGACCAGGCCTTTGAATTGCTGAACGGCCACACCCCCATGAAACATTACCGGGGCGGCAAGTATAGCGCATTCGATGCCGGAACCCGTATTCCATTTATCGTACGCTGGCCGAAGGGGATCAAACCGGGCAAACAACAGGCTCCATTCTCCATGATTGATGTATATGCTTCATTTGCAACCTTGCTGAATCATGAACTTCCTACAGGTGTTGCCCCTGACAGCCGCGACCAACTCAACAACTTCCTTGGCACGGACACCATCGGGTGCGACTATGTGGTACAACAGAACCTGAATAATACTCTATCCATCATTCAGAATAACTGGAAATACATCGAACCGAGTGACAAACCGGCTTTGGAACATTGGACTAAAATGGAAACGGGAAACAATCCCCAGCCACAACTTTATGACTTATCTGTAGACCCTTCCGAAAAAGAGAATTTGGCTGGTAACTCACCCAGATAAAGTAAAAGAGCTGGCTATTCTGTTGGAAAAAGTAAAAGCTGCAAAAACCAAGTAAATAAGGACTAGGCAGAGCACCGATTGTCCGCAGATAATGTACAATATCAGATTATTTGCGGACAATTAGTGAATATCTCTACCTTTATTAGCCTATACTTTTGCGAAGAGATTTTCCGATTTTGAACAAGACTGATAAAAGCCTTTTTTTAAATAACCAATTAAATTAATATTTATGAAACAGAAATCTAATCTATTCAAGACATTAGGTATTATGTTGCTCTTTGTGCTATTCGCCACACAAGCTAATGCACAAAACATTACAGTAACAGGTACAGTAAGTGACAATTTAGGTCCTGTGATTGGTGCCTCCATACAAGTGGAAGGAACCAGCAATGGATGTATTACAGACATTGACGGAAATTACACACTTCCCAACGTACCGTCCAATGCGACTCTCGTATTCTCTTATATCGGTTATCAGACCCAAAAAATAGCAGTAGCCGGCAAAACGCATATTAACGTAACGCTAAGTGAAGACAGCCAATTATTACAAGAAGTGGTGGTAGTGGGCTATGGCGTTCAACGTAAAAGTGACTTGACCGGTGCGGTAGCTTCCGTAAAGACAGCCGATGCATTAAAAAGTACCCCGACAGGTAATGTATCCGATGCCTTGCAAGGACGTATGGCCGGTGTATCCGTACTCTCAGGTTCCGGTGACCCCAGCGGCGACAACACCATCCGCGTCCGTGGTATCAACTCTATTACGGCAGAAACAGGACCGCTTGTTGTAATTGACGGATTCATCGGTGGTTCTCTCCAGTCATTGAACCCTGCGGATATCGCCTCCATTGAGGTATTAAAAGACGCTTCAGCAACAGCTGTATACGGTTCACGCGGTGCCAACGGTGTTATCCTGGTAACGACCAAAAATCCTGAAAAGGATAAGCTAACTGTCTCTTTCAACGCATTTGCCAATATTAAAACCGTTGCCAAATACCCCGATAACCTCTCTCCGTACGAATATGCCAACTTGGTAAACGATTACGGTAAAGAATACTTTGGCTATGGCGATAATCATTTTTACAGCCCGGAACAACTCGAAGCATTCAAATCCGGCAAGGCAGGATTTGACTATTCAAGAGAAATTTTCCGTAGCCCGGCAGTTACTCAGAACTATGAACTTTCCATTGCCGGTGGTGGTGAAAAAACAACGTTCTTAGCCTCTCTCCGTTATCAGGACGACCAAGGTATCATTAAAGAATCAGGAAGCCAAATCTACAGCTGGCGTTTAAAGGTAGATACCAAAATCAAGAAATGGCTGAAAGCAGGTTTGAATATATACGGTCACTATCGTGAAACAAGCAAACCCCGTATTACCGAATACGATGGCTTGATACAGCAAAGCATGTACTTTCCAAGTACCATCGAACCTAAAAACGAAGAAGGAGAATATAACAATAGCTTCTTTGATGGTGGCAAGGCATACAATCCTATGGGATACATCTGGGAATCCAGCAACTCTAACAAAACAATCAATAACCGCATACAGGGCTATGTCCAGTTCGATATTCTGGATGGTTTGAGTTTCCGCTCTCAACTAGGCGTGCTTTTTGATAACAGACTGAATACTTCGGTAGAAAACGAAGACAGTTATTATTCCTACAAAAACAGTCTGACTCAAGGACAAGCACGTAGCTATTGGAACACTTCATGGCTGAATACCAATACTTTGAGCTATGTAAAGGAATTCAATGAAAATCACCGTATCAATGCAACTGCCGTATTCGAGCAGTCTTATGACAACAACTACAACCATACCGGTACAGGATATAACTTAGACTATATCGACATGATCGGTGTCAATAATCTGGCATGGTCCGATTCAAACCTCGCAGCCATTGCATCCGACCGCAGCATCAATACCCTTATGTCAGGAATGTTACGTGTCAACTATGTATTCATGAACCGTTACATGCTTACCGCCTCTATCCGTGCCGATGGTTCCTCACGTCTGAAAGATAAATGGAGTTACTTCCCTTCTGCTGCATTGGCATGGGATTTGAAGCAAGAAAATTTCTTGAAGGAGAATAGTTTCATCGACCAACTGAAACTCCGTTTGGGATACGGCTCCGTAGGAAACCAAGCTGTAGAGGCTTATCGTATCTATTCCAAAATGACGCCTGTTACCGTTACTACTCCAAACGGGAGTTCTTCTACCGCCTATAAGATAGACCGACCGGCTGCTCCTTTCCTAAAATGGGAACGCAACGACCAGTTCAATGTCGGAGTTGATTTCGGTATTCTGAACGGTCGCGTACGCTTAACAGCAGACTGGTATAGCAAATTGTCAAAAGATATTTTGCTGGAAGTGGCACGTCCCTCACACATGGGATATACTGCCATCCTTGATAACGCAGGTGAAATCAAGAATACAGGTGTTGAGTTTACAATCAGTGCAGATCCTTTCAATGATAAAGAATTCAGCTGGCACACAGACCTGACGTTATCTCACAACAAAGGTACGTTCAACAAGATTCCGACAGCTAACCACCGCCAACAACAGGCCGGAAACTTCCAAAACCAGATATTCCAAATGATTGAAGGAGAGAAGTTAGGTTCATTCTGGGGATACACATTAGCAGGAGTATGGCAGGAGGATGATGTAAATGCTCCATTCGTAGATGCCAATGGTCAAACAAACGGCAAAACCAACGGAGAAGTGTACAAAGTAAAACCGGGTAACTCCAAATATGTAGATGTCAACAAAGACGGAGTATACAATGATGCAGACCAAGACATTATCGGATGCGGACAACCGACATTCAACTGGGGCTGGAACAATACATTCAATTATAAGAACTTTGACTTCTCGTTCTTCGTAGTAGGTTTCCATGGATTTGACATCTACAATGCCACTCACCAAATGGGATATAACCTGATTAAGAGCCAACAAATGGCAGGCGTAACCCCTATGCGCGAGTTGCTGAACCGTTGGACACCGACCAACACCAATACAGATATACCGGGATTCGTGAAAGGCGGAACTGAAAATAAAGACTTCTTCAGCACGCGTTTCGTTGAAAACGGAAGTTTCATCAAGATGAAAAGCATCACATTAGGTTATACTCTTCCTGAAGCAACCTGCCGTTCATTGGGTATCAATAACCTACGTGTATATGCCTCCGTACAGAATCCATTCCACATCACCAAATACTCCGGTCTGGACCCGGAAGCTACTATGGGTAGTCCTTTGGTACAAGGTGTTGATTGGGGAGCCTATCCTAACAGCCGCAATTATTTAATCGGTCTGAATTTCTCATTCTAATGAATAACCTACTTAAATAAGAACAACATGAAGAAATTAATATATTTAACAGCAGTTGCCGGAAGTTTATTACTGACGACCTCTTGCGTAGACCTCACACAAGAACCCGAATCCTTTATCACAGAAGAAGAATACTGGAATACGGTAGACCAAGCAAGCCTTGAAAAAGCGGCAGACGCCCTTTACAGCGATTTATGGCAAGGAAATTACGGATTCAACAGCCGTCTGCAACGCATCAATGTATGTGCGGATGATATTACCTACCGTGCAGCCAAGGCCAATAACGAACTGGCTTATTATAGCAGACTGACTCCGAATCTTACAGCTAATGATGCTGACTTCTCAACTACTTGGACCCTGTTCTATAAGGTCATCAGCAGTTCCAACAAAATTATCAAGGGAACTACTATCCCCACCAACGAAAAAGAAGCCAAAGCATTTAAAGAAGTATTAGGCGAAGCCTATTTCATGCGCGGTCTTTCCTATTTCTATCTGACCCGTCTGTATGGCGATGTGCCTTTATTACTGGAAAACGATGAGGCAACCATCACCATGCCGAGAACATCAGTTGCCGAAATATACGATAAAGCGATTATTCCCAGTCTGACTACAGCTACCGAATGGTTGCCCAACAAAGGACGTAGCGGCAACAGCACTCCCTCAAAATGGGCCGCAAAAGCATGCTTGGCAGATGCTTATATGACAATGGCAGGATGGCCGTTAAACAAAGGAACCGAATATTACGGTCTGGCAGCAGCCCAAGCCAAAGAAATCATGGACAATAAGGCCCAAGCCGGTCTTGTATTGACAGCCGAATATTCCGATTTATGGAAAGAAGACAAGAAAACAGAAACCAACGAAGTAATGTTTGCCCTGCAGCATAGTGCCAAACATAAGATAGCAAGTAACTACGGTAAATCTTACTATCCGAGCGATTATTCTCCTAATGCAGGATGGGCAGACTATTACGGCAATGAAGATTTCCTCAAGGCGTATCCCAATGATGACCGCAAAGAATGGAACTATATGACAGAATGGAAAATAAAAAGCGGAGAGATTATCCCATATACCGAAAGTGCAGACAAACTTCCCGCCATCTCCAAGTACTATGATTATGACGAAGGAGCCCCCGGTAAAAGTGCACAATCAAACGGTATAACTTGTATTTACCGCTATGCAGAAGTTCTTTTAATGTACGCCGAAGCTTCTACCCGTGCTACAAACTCTGTGAACCAAGATGCCCTGAATGCTATCCAGGAGGTACAGAAACGCGCCGGTTATCAAGACAGGCAAATAGAACTGACCACAACAACCGAACCTACCGCATTCTTAACAGCCGTATCCAACGAACGCGGTTGGGAATTCTTTGCAGAAATGAAACGCTGGTTCGAACTGGTACGTTTGGAAAAAGTAAAAGAGGTACGTGCTGAAGAATGGGATGCTTCCACTTTCAACACAAATCACCATTACTATTTCCCGGTACCTTATCAACAGGTAGACCTTGCCGGCTGGACCAATAATGCAGGATATTAATATACCACAAAACTTCTAACCTTATTTTTATTATCAATAATCTGATAAACAGACCTTAATCAATTTAACATGTAAAGAGGGAAGGATCGTGAGATTCTTCTCTCTTTTCTTATAAACAATATACTCGGTATACGAAAAACCTGTATCTTTGTTCACATCCAATTAACGCTATAACATTATCACATTCATGAAAAGATGTAAGCTGATACTTTTCTTTAATATTTTCATTCTTCTGACAGCATCTGCGCAAAAAATAGAAAACCTGGTTGAGTTAAAGCAGCAGTCGGAAAACCGTTTGTTTCACCGCCTGGATAAAGCCCCACGCACCCCTGCCTTTGCATCCGAAGGTTATTGGGTATGGGGTAGTTCAATAGTAAAGGGAGATGACGGTAAATATCACATGTTCGTATCCCGGTTTCCCAAAAAATTACCATTTCATCCGGGATGGATGGTCGCGTCTGAAATTGTACATGCTGTGTCCGATATACCGCAAGGACCTTATCGTTTCAGTGATATCGCACTTCCCGCACGCGGTGCACAGTATTGGGACGGGCGTTCTACACACAATCCGCGCATATTGAAACAAAACGGTAAATATTATCTCATTTATATGGGATCTACACACCCGTTTGCCGAACCGACATACGCGCAGCTCACCTTAAACAGCCCCTGGTGCACCGTTGCCCGCGCCAATAAGCGCATCGGACTGGCTGTAGCCGATTCTCCATATGGTCCTTGGAAACGTCTGGACGAACCGATACTCAAAACCCAACCGGGTACATTCTATAGTTTCCTTACCTCAAATCCTTCTCCAATCATACAGGAAGACGGTTCAGTTCTCATGATCTTCAAAGGCCGCCATTACACTAACAATTACGAACATTCGGCAATGAGTCTCGGAATAGCCTATGCTCCTGCAATAGAAGGTCCTTACCATGTATTGAACAACAATCAGCCTATCTTTGAAGTAGACGGACAAGGTGAAGCCGAAGACCCTTTCCTATGGAAAGACACCAAGGCTATCACATCCTATTCAAAGACCATGTAGCCAAATTTACAGGAGAACGGGGCGGTGGTGTTATGGCACACTCTGAAAACGGTATCCAGTGGACAGTAGACAAGGCTCCCAAAGCCTATTCCCGTACCATAGAATGGGAAGACGGAAAAGTGGAGATGCAAGGGCAACTGGAACGCCCCTTTATTTTCTTTGAAAACGGCAAACCTACTTACATTTTCTTTGCCACTATGGACGGCCCCGGCGGATTCGAGAATGCATCACACTCTTGGAATATGGTTATTCCTATAAAAGATAAAGAATAAAAACGTATCTTTGCGGTTATGAACAAGAATTTATTGCCTATTCATTTCGCTCCTCTTCAAGGATATACAGATGCTGCTTACCGACAAGCACATGCTTGTATCTTCGGCGGTATCGACACCTATTATTCTCCTTTTGTACGTATGGAACACGGTGAAATCCGCCGAAAAGACATACGTGATATAAACCCGGAAAACAATCGGAATATACACCTGATCCCCCAACTGATTGCACCCCAACCAAGCACATTGGAACAGATTGTATCCCTTTTTATCGAGCATAATTACCAGGAAGCAGACATCAATCTGGGGTGTCCTTTCCCCATGCTGGCCAAACGGCATAACGGAGCAGGAATGTTGCCGTATCCCGAAGAAATAAAAGAACTACTGACTGCCGCCACAGAAAAATATCCTCAAATCCGTTTCTCAGTCAAGCTCAGATTAGGCTGGGAAAACGCCAATGAATGCCTTGCACTCCTACCGTTACTGAACACACTTCCCCTATCCCACATCATCCTGCATCCGCGTTTAGGGAAACAGCAATATAAAGGAGAGGTAGATTTAAACGGATTTGAGGCTTTTTATCATGGATGCGATAAACCCTTGTTGTATAATGGAGACCTGCATACAATAGAAGATATACAGACCGTTACCGAACGTTTTCCGAGATTGGCAGGAGTTGTAATAGGGCGTGGTCTGCTTGCCAATCCGGCTTTAGCTTGGGAATACCAGCAAAACAGAAAGCTGTCTCCTGATGAAATGCTATCCAAAGTAAAACAACTACATACAGCGATATACAACAGCTATGAAGAACAGTTACAAGGCGGTGAAACACAGTTATTGATGAAAATGAAGAACTTTTGGGAATATCTGCTGCCCAACGGTAACCGTAAAGCCCAAAAAGCTATACATAAAACCAGTAAACTAACCAATTACCGGATAGCAGTAAACGATTTGCTATCTTCATACCAATAAGAATAAAAACAGAGAAAGAAAGTGTGTCAAAATGCTTTTCGGTCATTATCGGCCTAACGTCTTCCAAGGATGGTTTAATGACAGAAATGAAAGAACATTCTAAGCAAAGTTAATGACAGGATGTAAGATTATCAGCATTTAACACACTTTTCGATTTACATATCCGGAATTAAATGCACCTCAGGACGTATTTGAACTACATGATGCAGTTTCATCCACTCATTCAAATAAGCACGATGTTGTAAGAGAATTTGCCGATATTTTTTCTATATAGCCAAGTTCCTCATTTCTCCGCGGTCATTCAGCATGTCATAAAGCTGCTCACGATACAGCCCTTTATCATACAATACATATTTATAACGCGGAGTACGCAAGGCCCAACCTCGGGCAACTCCTTTATCAAATGTAGTCTCACTGACAATATAAGGCTGGTGTACCTGTTGAGGATCAGCTTTTTCCACCAAAGACCTAAAAGAGACGCCATGTAAACCTCCAGGAAGGGAAATTCCCGCCCAGTCACATACGGAAGCAAAGAAATCGACACCTTCATTAATAAGTTGGGGCATTTCTTTGCCGGCATTCTTCTTTCCGGGAAGGGTAACTATCAAAGGTACATTCACTACTTCTTCATATAAAGCCGATTTCTGGTTCCAATGATGCGCACCCATACCATCACCATGATCGCTTGTAAAGATAACTACCGTATTCTTCCACAAATCCTGTTTATCAATTGCATCGACAATCTTACCAATCTCGGCATCCACCTTTTCCACCAGCCGGAAGTAAAGGCTGCGATAACGCCGCCAATCATCAGGAGAATAATGACGGGTTGGATAAGCCGAATAGTTCAATGTCTGTTCATAATCTATTACATCGGCATCATAAGGATTACGGGCAAAATTTGAAGGAAGTCCGGGCCATTCATCTTGAGGAAGTTCGGGCAAATTGCCAAATGGCAAGTTCTGACTGCGCGCATACTCACAGATATTATGGGGATTATCAAAACCCACTACAAGGAAAAAGGGTTTGGAATGTTTCTGCTCAAGGAAAGCAACGGAAGCTTCAGCCAAGCCATTATCATTATGCGGATGAATGGTAGAAAAGCCGAACTCACCATCGGGCATGGAAGGGGTATGTACATGCCATTTTCCACCATAAGCACACTCATAACCGGCACGTTGCATTAACCAGCCTAAACTGGCAGTACGCAAAGAATCGGCCATAGGAACGTTGTTTCGGGAGAGTCCGACTTCGTGGGAAGTATGTCCCGTAAACATGGATGCCCTGGAAGGACCGCTTAACGGAGCGGAGCAATAAGCATTTTTAAATAAAATACCCGCCTGTGCCAAACGATCCATATTCGGCGTGTGTACATCTGCATTTCCCATACAACTCATGGCAGAAGCCGTCTGCTGGTCGGTTACGATATAAATAATATTAGGCAGCTCCTTTGCCCCCAATAAAGAGGGGGCAAAGGCAGTTGCACAAAACATGATATTCTTTAATTCCGTCATGACAAAAAAGATTTAATCAAAACCTATTTACGCAACAACTCTACATCAAAGCTTGCAGCATCCTTACACGTAAAACGCAACACTGTTTGTTTCTTATCTGCCGAAACAAGTTTGCAATACGGTGTTTCTGCTACTTTCCACCAACCTTTCAATGTAACAGTCACGGGAACTTCTCCACTCTCGTTATCAATCCACGGACGGGAATAGATACTCCGTTCAATCCGTTTTCCATCCTTATCAAAAGCCTCATCACTCGGACCGCGGTACAATGCCAAATCCGGCTGGGAAACAGTCAGTAACAGTTTGCCTCTATCTTCGCGAATCATAACCAGACAGGAAGTATCCGCCTTCTGTAACAGCCCGTCTGCAGGAAGCGTTTGAGGAGTTTCAAACAAAACATAAGAGGTAAGATTATCCGTCAAAGAACGGACTATGTGGGCATTACGATCCTGCTGAAGAACTTTATAGGAAGGCTTCTTCGCAAATGCTTTCAGGGAAGCAGCGTCCGTACGGGGCAATACGGCATATTCATAAGAAGCGCCTCTCGGAGCCTTACCATGTTGCAGCGTCAAGGAAATCCAATCGCCCGAAGTCGGCTTTGTACTTCGTTCACCGACTGTAACCTGCGGGAAATTCTTTTCATATTTCGCACTTCTCATAGAGGATTTGGAAAGATAGTACCCTACCCCATTCGGATCAATATAAGTCTGTCCGTCACTCTTGTAACCATCCCAGTATTTATGATTCTCAGGAGTAATAGCTGCTAATTGGAAAACAGTCGTCTCGGTAGGATACTCTGTATTCGTGTTCTCAATGTCCGTACCCAAACATACTATCGTACCGTCAAAGAAGTGGAAAGACTTACGGGCACGGTGAGAGCCGTTATATTTGTCATGCTCATGCAGCTTCATACCGAAGTTACCATTCAGACGGGCCTGGGACAGCCCACCGGCAAAAGCCTCATCGGAATAAAGCATTTCTTCCATACCTGAGTAAACATCCACATTCAATACCTTGGCGCGCAATTGCTCAAAAGGCAGATGAATACTCGTCACCCCCGGAATGCGATTCCAGTCGAAACCGTTTTCTTGCCAACCACTAGTAGTAAAAGTCACCATTTCATCGGGTTTACCCGTTAATATCTGCATACTGCCATGTGCCAGATAACGACCGTAGAAATTGGCGGGAAGATAGTGTTCGGCAGCCCATAGATAACGGGAATGTCCACGCACTACAGCCGCCCAATTATCCCGACGCTGTACGGAAACACAACCGTAACCCAATGCAAGGTTGCCTTGCGGATCGGGTTCGGGGCGGAATCCCTGTGCTTCAAGCAGTTTCTTCATCTCCAACTCTTGACGAGTGGAAGCCTTCGGAAGATAATCAGGAGCATCTTCATCGGACCTATTGACATAAGCCATCAAACGCAGATAAGCAGCAGCCATGTCGGCATCATATTCCTGCTTACCGTCCGGCGTTCCTGCAATAGCCATAGTAGCATATTGAATGGGAATCAGTTCTCCTTTTCCGTTAGGATGACGACCTGACATGGAAAGAGACCATTGCTTCAAATTACAATAAAACCGCATCGTGAGCAGTACGTTCTTAACAGTGGAATGCGCCTGTTCAGACACCTTGAACTCTGTTCCACTCAATAAATAAATCATATTCGTGGCTCCATCCAACCCACCGACAGCATAGGCGGGATAGTTATTACGATGATGAAAACAAGCTCCATCTTTCTTGAAAGAACCCGACAATCCTTGAGCCGGACGGCATCCATAATCCAACCAACGCGAGAAAGAACGCAGATATTGCAGCTTTTCCGGAGTATCCTCCATAATCAGGATACTGGCCATACGTCCCTGAGTCTGCGTATTGAAAGAATCTATATCAATGCCGTTTACGGTAGGTTTAGGATAAACCTCGTTAGTGATGGCATACCAGCGCAGCGTGCGTTCGGCTTCATTCAGCTTGCCGGCTTCATTCAGTACTTCCTTCATCAGGAAATAGGCTACATAGAGTCCGCGCATACTGTAACCGTAATGATGGATGTTTCCCCAACAACTGCCGTAAGCCACACCTTGGTCGGTAATATGGTCGTACATGGCAAGGAACTTTTGCTTCAATTCATCCTGCGCAGCAACATCCGCTGCATTGTTATAGGCTATGGCAATACGCTTCATCAGTTTGAAATACTTGTCCATTTCCATACCCAGCTTGGTAAACATATCCTTATCCCAATTCGGTATCATACGTTCGTAAGCTTCCGCCTGACGCACCATGAAGATAGGCAGACCGCTCACTTTCCCGTTTTTGTACGTAATCTTATAGTAGTCATACTGTTTACGTATAGCCGTCATTTCCTTATCTGACAACCTTCCGGGTGTATAGAACATATCCCTGAAGCGTTTTTCTATTTTCCGCATTTCCTGTTTCTGCGTTTCGCTAACGGCAGTCAAGGGTATATCCGGCTTCCACAAAGAATGTTCGTAAATAACAAGCCAATGATTGGTAGTTCCCTTATTCACAAAAGGAACTTGCACGTCAGCCGTCTGCTGGCGGGCATCCACCTTACTGGCGGGTATAATATGATCTAAATATAACTTCCCTTTTGTATCGGGAGCAATAATACGGATTTCATTCATCCCCTCTTCCGGCGTCCCCACCATATCACGTTCATAGCACACCCATGCTGCACGCCAACCGGTAAAGTTGATTCCAAATGGGAAAGAAGTGCATTTCTTTCCATCTTTTAAAAATTCAAACTCTATTTTCTTATCCTGTGCTTGCTCATTGTACACCCATACAATGAAAGCGGAAAGATAGGTATCTTTTCCGGTAGGGTCTTTCTTCTCGAATTCAAATCCTTTTTGATAGAAAGCACAGCCCCCGGATTAAATGTCCAACTCAAGCTATGCAAACCATCTTTATAATGTTCATCACTGATTTCCAAACGGGAATCCGTTCCCGAAATAAATACCGGCATTTGCGGGTCTTCAAAAGAAAGCAGTTTGTCATTCTTCACTACCTGGGCTTCTGCACTTACCGGTAACAAAGTCCCGAGGAGCATCCCTACTCCCATTGTCCATTTACTAAATTGCATCATATTTATTTACTTAAGGTTATTTATATGTTTCATTTTAGATACCCAACATCTCCTCCGCGTAAGTGAATCTTATAATTAAGTATTGTACAAAGAAAAAGCTCTTTCAAAAAAAAGAGTGACATAAATCGTACAGAAGAGGTCTAAAAATGTCATAAGCCCTTATATCATACCTCAGACAACAAGCTGAAACAGAAAAAGAGTTGTCACTCCCATTTGTCTGTATCATATTAATTTACATATTATTGATTAGGAAGAAATAGCGGAAATACATTGGATACGGCTCTTTACGGGCCTGCGATATAAATAAATTCTCGTATTGTTTATTATGCATTTTACACATATATTTGCGGTCAAGATAAGATATAAGAAATTTATATCCGTAGTTTTTTTAACCTTAATTAGTTGTTTTATGAGAAAAAAAAAGCAAGACCCGATTTCTCTACCCAAGAGAATTGTATTGGGAGCATCCTTGATTTTAGCTTCTACCTACACTGTTGCATGGGCTGGCAATACCCAGAACGAAACGCCCCATCATCATGCAATAGAAAGTATTACTCAAGTAAAAACTGTGACGGGAGTCGTAACGGACCAGTACGGACCGGTTATCGGTGCCAATGTACATGTAAAAGGAAGTACTACTGGTACAATCACAGACATCGATGGTAAATTTTCAATTGAAGTTCCGGTTAACTCTGTCTTGGAAATTTCGTACATCGGTTTTCTTACCGAGGAAATTCAAATTACCGGAACAACCAAAAATCTGAATATCCATCTGAAAGAAGACTCCGAGACCTTGGAAGAAGTAGTGGTAGTGGGTTATGGTACTCAAAAAAAAAAAGTAAACATGTCAGGGTCTGTTTCTTCTGTAAATGTAGGAGAACTGACAGAAAGCCGTCCCATTACCAATGTATCACAAGCTTTGGCCGGTGTAGCAGCAGGTGTGAGCGTTATGAGCGGCAGCAACCAACCAGGTAATGACAATGCTACTATAACAGTACGAGGACAAAGGTACCTTGAACGAATCGGCTCCCCTGGTCATCATTGATGGTGCGGAAGCCGGCATCAATACGGTCAATCCTCAGGATATTGAATCTATATCTATCCTGAAAGATGCAGCCTCTGCGGCTATCTACGGTTCACGGGCGGCCAATGGTGTTATCTTAATTACCACCAAGCAAGGCAAGGCGGGAAGTATCCATATAGACTATAACGGCTACATATCTTGTACTTCAACCACCATTCCCCACCACATGGATCCGGTATCCAACTATGCCGATTACATGGAACTGATTAACGAAGGATATGAGCAGTCTGGCATGGCAAAGCCCTTTAAGGACCAGGCTCTTATTGAAGAATGGCGTGCTGATGCAGGAAAAAATCCGTTGAAATATCCCAATACCAACTGGCTGGAAGAAACCTTTAAATCCTCCGTTGCACACAATCATGTTATTTCCATGAACGGTGGTAGTGAAAAAATTAAATTCTACTCATCTTTCGGCTATCAAAATAATCCGGGTGTAATGGAAAACACCGGTTTTGAGAAATATAATGCCCGTCTGAATGTCTCTGCCGATGTTAAAAAAATGGCTGAATCTGGCCGCTCAAGTCAGTGGTTACGTTTCCAACATGGATCCTGCAGCCAAGTATCAAAGTGAAGGAAGTACAGTAAGCGATGTATTTAAATTTGCCTCAGCCACCACTCCGGGTATGGTATTCCGTGCTCCCGACGGACGCTACGGTGCTATGAACAACTCGGAAGACTCTTCCCAATCAGCCAACAACAATCCATTGCTTCGTCTGAACTCCGTGGACGGTAACATTCACAAGACCAATGTACGAAGCCGCTTTATAGCAACACTCAAACCATTCAAGGGTTTTACCCTGACAGGCTCCTACTCCTATGAGTTTGTAGATGAAGAGCGAAGCAGCAAACCGGTTTTCCTTGAAGGTTGGGACTTCAGAAATGAAATAGTAACTTTCACCAATAAGAAGAAAAGCAGCATCATGAACTACGACGGAAAGATAGACCGATTCTTCAATGATGTAGTAGCCCGTTATGAAACTCGCCTGATAAACGATGCGTTAGGTATCAATGCAATGTTGGGTGCCAGCCAGGAAAAATACCGTTCACACAATTTTAAAGCTACTAAATATGATATGATAGATACCAGCCTTGGAGTACTTAATGGTGCTATCGGTGATGCATCTGCCAGTGGAAGTAGTGCAGAGTGGGCCATGCGTTCTTTCTTCGGTCGTGTCAACTTGGATTGGCAACAGAAGTATTTGCTGGAAATCAATTTGAGAGCCGACCAATCTTCCCGCTTCCTCAAATCCAAACGTACCGGATACTTCCCCTCCGCATCTTTTGCATGGCGTTTAGAACAGGAAAAATTCATGGAAGGATTAAGAGACAAAGGATTGAGCACACTGAAGCTGCGTTTGTCTTACGGTTCGTTAGGCAACAATGCAGTGGGCAACTACGATGCCCTGGCCTTATATGCCAACAAAAACGATGACGGTGCTTTCAACTACAGTCTGAACAATTTAGTGGCATTAGGTCTGGCACAAGCCCGTATTGCCAATCCTAATTTAACCTGGGAGTCAACTTATATGACCAATGTAGGTATTGATTTCGGGCTATTCAACAATCGTCTGACCGGTACAATGGATTACTTCCACAAGAAAACCAAAGATATCCTCATCAATCTCCCCGCACCTGCCGTACACGGTATCGCATCCATTCCCAAACAAAATAGTGCAGAGGTGTTGAACCAAGGTGTGGAACTTACACTGGGTTGGCAAGATAAAATAGGAGATTTCTCCTACTCGGTAAACGGAAACTTTACTTATGTAAAGAATGAAGTGACCAAATATAAAGGCAAAGACAAAGGTGGCATTACCTACAGCGGCGCTAATATCATTTGGGAAGGACATGCTATCAATTCACAATACCTGTTGCGTTGCGACCGCATCATCCAAACCGATGAAGATTTGGCATTGGTACAGCAAATGATAGACAATGCTCCGGTGGTAGACGGCAAAAAAGTTGATCCGTTCGCAGCTTTCGGTACTCCGCAAAAAGGTGACTTGCTTTACAAAGACATCAACCAGGACGGTATTATCGATATGGATGACCGCGAAATCGTAAGCGATGGCCCGAACCCAAAATTCCAATTTGGTCTGAATCTGAATGCTTCTTATAAGGGGATTGATTTTGCCATGCTGCTGCAAGGGCAAAGCCGGTGCTAAAATTTACTGGCAAAATGATTTGGCCAATACCCCCAGTGTACGCCACGGCTATCAACTGAACAAGGAAGTGGCAGACGGCAGATGGTACGAAGGCAGAACAGATGCAACCTATCCGCGCCTGCTGGAATACCAAGATCAAAGAAACAAACAAATGAGCGACTTCTACCTGGAGAATCTGGCTTATCTGAAAATACGTAATATCCAACTGGGGTATACGCTTCCAGCCAAACTAACCAAGAAAATTTCATTAGAACGTCTTCGCTTCTACGGTAGTTTGGAGAACTTCTTCACTTTCACCTCTTTCAGAGGCTTCGATCCTGAAATAGGAGGAAGCATTGACTATCCTGCCATGAAAAATGTAGTGTTCGGCATTAACCTTAGCTTTTAACCAATAACATTGAATAAAATGAAAAAATATAAACTCTTTATCACATTGGCTGCTTCTCTATTCCTTACAAGCAGCTGCTATGATTTGGATGTATATCCTGAAGACCAATTGAGTTCGGGAACCTTTTTCCAGACTCAAGACCATGCAGACCAAATTATGATGGGTGTCTACAGCCAAATGCAGTCGGATGATATTTTTGGACGTCAGTTCGGTCTTGACTGTTTAGGTAGCATCGGCAGCGGATATGACCCTGCATCATACGCAGTTATAGGTCGCGGTACTTATAACTCTACTTCCGGATTAGTAACCGGAAAATTCAAAAATCTGTACGAAGGCATAGCCCGTGCCAATATCTTGCTTCAAAACGTAGACCGGTGCGATATGAGCGATGAGCTGAAACTGAGATACAAAGCTGAAGCCCGATTTATGCGTGCACTCTATTATTTTACTCTGATGGACTTCTTCGGTCCTGTACCTGTTTATGATGAAAGCACTATCGTAGCCGAAGATTTCATGAACATGCTGGAGCCAAGAAAAAGTCTGGAAGAAGTACGCAAATTTATCATTGACGACTTGGACAACGCCGATACTTACCTGCCTACAGAATGGGATGCGTCCAATGCCGGTCGAGCTACCAAGGCTGCTGCCATGTCGCTGAAGGGTAAAGTGCTACTCTATGCCAAAGAGTATGAAGCCGCCAAAGAATGTTTTGAGGCTGTTGTAACAAACAAGGAAGGCAAATATGGCGAAAAAAGAACTCTACCCGGATTATGCAGGCTTGTTCAAACCGGGTGGTGATGAAAGCAGTGAAATGATTTTCGCCATTCAGAACATAGGGGTGTAGGACAGGATTTCGGTATGCCCACGACTTTCTATATGGGTAGCCGTGCTTCCTATGGAAGTTGCTGGAACAATGTCATGGCCTCTATAGATTTTGTAGACAGCTATGAATGTAAAAACGGAAAGCCCTTTGACTGGAACGACTACTTCGAGGGGTTATAACGAGAATATAGATATAAGGAAAGAAGTACTCTATGCCAAGCTGGACAACAGCAAAAAGTGGTAACTTATCCTGCAAGCCGCGACAAGCTATTGGAAATGTACGAAAATCGCGACCCGCGTATGAAAGCATCTATTATTCTTCCCTACACACACTATGCCGGCTGGGTGAAAAATGCGCCGAAAGATACAGAATTCATTCTCCTGGAAAAACAGGGTGATGCCCATGAAAACAATGGTTTCATCCGTGTCAATCAGAATTATCAGCTCTATCTCTGGAGAAAATTCGTAGCAGAGGGCAACATGGACGGTGCTATCAATAACCGTGCCGACACTCCGATCAACTTTCCTATCATCCGACTGGCCGATGTGTATCTGATGCTCGCCGAATGTTATAACCAGATGGAAAACGGAGATCAGGAAAAAGCTGTATATTATATCAATAAAGTCCGTAACCGTGCCAGTGTAAATATGCCTGAAATCAATAACGGTGATTCTTGGATGGAAGCAAGAACCAAAGAAGAAGTATTTGCCCGTATCCGTCATGAACGCGCTGTAGAACTGGCAGCAGAAGGCTGGAGCTTCAGTGACATGAGACGTTGGGGTTTACTGGAGGAAGTGGCAGGCCCGGTGAAAGATATCGTAAACAAGAAACTTTATGACCGTGTAGTCAACGAAAGAGACTATCTATGGCCTATTCCGCAGGACGAAATAGATAAGAATCCCAATTTACGCCCTAACAATCCGGGATGGTAATATACACCGGATATGATATAATACTCTGAAAGAAAAAATTCAATACCGGAGTCAGATACAAAAAAGTCCATCGGAAATTATCCGACGGACTTTTTTTATTGTTTGCCCCAATGCAAAAAGCACATGCCCTTGTGCAAAAATCCAAAAAACGACAGCAGATGTTACGGATGAAGTTCCTCAAAGCTTTTATTCTCCTCCTGCATTGTATGGACAGTCTCTTCCAGCTCCCCGATAGGCAGGTCGAGATTATACCAATCATTATAGCAGTCGGTCACATACCAATTACCGTCTATCAGCTCAAACACAACGCGGAGCGAGGGCTCCGACTCATCATACCCCGCCTCAAATTCTTTATAGGCAGGTTCATCCCGGGTAAAACGTGAGATGTAAACTCCTCCTTCTTCTTCTGTGATACGTCCTTCTTTCAAGGTTTCACTATCCAGTAACGCCCATTTATCACGGGTAAAAGGAAAAGTCTGCTCTGTCTCGCCATCATCCTGCAACAATACGATAGGCGATTTCAAAGGAAACTTGATACGTGAATACTGAAATGAAGCACTGGATGTAAACTTATGGAGAAATGACTTGAAATCCTCTCTGGCTGCCAGACTGTTGAAAGTTGAGAGCATAAACGCCATGCACAGACAAACAACAAAATTAATAGCTTTCATAATAGATACGAGTTATTCCGATTTAAAGTGCAAATATACGACAAGCCGGAAATTTACAATGAAAAGCCGGCGGGAATTTACATCTGTTACTTCTTACCCCTCAAATACTCATAACCGAAGCGGCAGCGCAAACAGTCCTTCCTGTCGCAATATTCCTTTTGAAGCTGAAGCAAAGCCTGTGAGTCGGCCGCAGTATAAACGGGAAGTCCGGCTCCACTCCACAGACGGGTGACATGATTGTTCTCGGCTTTCAATGCTTCAAGAAAACAAGTGGCACGGTCACAAAGCCGTTCATCTGCTCTGTGCATTCCGTAAGCATACAGAAAAGGGATAACGGTGTTGATAAGAATAAGGTTCAAAGCATTCTCTCCCAAACGCTTTTCTTGATGGGGCGAGCTTTTTTTAAACGTAAAATGCGTCTCCCAATAGAGCGAAGTCCGTGCGGATATTATCTTCTTTATATCTTCCGCTGTTTCGGCCGCCATAACTCGTGAAAACAAAGATTGTTCCTTATGATACAGCCAGGCAAGCTGTGCCAGGCGCACATGGGGGAAATTGCTGGGACGCAAACGTAAAAAACGCCACCGGTCACCGCTCACTGGAGCTGACAATTCGAACTTGCGCTGCAAATAATGGAACTCTTTCTGAAGTTCCCGGTAGTAACAATCCTCCTGCCAATCTTCTTCCAAAAGCCCGGCCTGTCCTAAAAAGAACGCCTCTACCTGAAAAAGGCTATCCCGATGCTTGTCTACCGCACGGAAAGGCAGATAGCGGCCCACGCTTCAAAAGCATCGCCATTCAGACCGAAACCCAGATTACGGGCAAGGGTAATAAAGAATACATCTTCCCAATGATTGTTGCAACGCTCCAGACGTGCGGCAATGGCCTGTGCCTTTTGTTCAAAACGCTCTACCTGCAAAGCCGATAACCAGGAATGGACCGTCAGTTTCGGTAAGGAAGCAAGAATAGAATAACAAGGAGGGTATATTTCCGTCTGACGTAATTCGTCATAACGCCGGCGGACATTGTCCGGACAGTGCAACAGTAGCTGGGGAACAATACCGCCGTTGGCATAGTACACCTCGCAATCCGACTCGTCCACCACATGCAGAATAACATTATCGTAAACCGTATCCCGGTTATGTCCGTGACGAAACCAGTCCGAAGCCTGCGTATGCAACTCAACGTTACCCACCCAAAGCGTACTGTTTATTTTCAGTTTTGCGTTAAAGAAATCGGGGCCTGCATCAGTATTCGGCAAACCGGGATCTATCACTTCGACCGGCTGTCCGGAGGTTGTCTGGAGAGGCATTAAAGGAAATATCTTATGCTTCCAAACGTAATGCAGCAATTGTTCCATTGTTAACTTATCGTTAATGTTGTGCGCAAATGTAAGAAAAAGATTACCTTTGCGACATATAGTTCGTTGATAAACTGAATAAAAACCAAAGAAACAATGAAAATCGCATTAATCGGTTACGGAAAAATGGGTAAGGAAATCGAGAAGATTGCCTTAAGCCGCGGACACGAAATTGTCAGCATCATCGATGTGAATAACCAGGAGGATTTTGAATCGGCCGCATTCAAAAGTGCCGATGTCGCCATAGAATTTACCAATCCGACGGCAGCCTACAACAATTATATGAAAGCTTTCAAGGCAGACGTAAAATTGGTTTCGGGCAGTACAGGCTGGCTGGAAGAACATGGTGAAGAGGTAAGAAAGCTTTGTTCCGAAGGTGGAAAAACCCTGTTCTGGTCGTCTAATTTCAGTCTGGGAGTAGCCATATTCTCGGCCGTCAACAAATATCTGGCGAAGATCATGAACCGGTTCCCTGCTTACGACGTAACAATGAGCGAAACTCACCATATACACAAGCTGGATGCTCCAAGCGGCACTGCCATTACCCTGGCCGAAGGTATTCTGGATAATCTCGACCGCAAAAGCCGTTGGGTAAAAGGTACCTTGCAAGCACCGGATGGAACCGTGTCAGGCTCTGTCGAATGCGCTGCCGACGAACTTCCGGTCAGCTCTATCCGCGAAGGAGAAGTACCGGGCATCCACAGCATCCGCTACGATTCCGAGGCGGACAGCATCTCAATTACCCACGATGCCAAGACCCGCAGCGGCTTTGCTTTGGGAGCTGTGTTGGCAGCAGAATATACAGCCGGCAAACAAGGTTTCTTAGGCATGAGCGATTTATTTCCATTTTTAAAAGACTAAAGTATTATGAGAAAAGCAACACGTGCCCAATGGGTCAAATTCGGCATAGTTACCCTGCTCTACCTGATATTCCTTGTCTGGGTGAAAAGTTGGTGGGGGCTGATTGTACTTCCTTTCATATTTGACATCTACATCAGCAAGAAAATACCTTGGAGTTTCTGGAAAAAATCCAAGAATCCGGCTGTGCGTGGCATTATGAGTTGGGTAGACGCCATTGTATTCGCCTTGGTGGCTGTTTATTTTGTGAATATCTACATATTCCAGAACTATCAGATACCTTCGTCTTCACTGGAAAAATCATTGCTGGTGGGTGACTTTCTGTATGTAAGTAAAATGAGCTACGGTCCGCGTGTACCGAACACACCGCTTTCCATGCCGTTGGCACAACACACTTTGCCGATATTTAACACCAAATCGTACATTGAATGGCCGCAATGGAAATACAAACGCGTACCGGGTTTCGGAAAAGTGAAGCTGAATGACATTGTCGTGTTCAACTTTCCTGCGGGTGATACGGTAGCGCTTAACAGACAGCAAGAAGATTTTTACAGCCTGGCTTACAGGGAAGGACAGCGCGTATATCCCAATAAAATCAATATGGACAGTCTGACGCGCGACCAGCAGCGTACCGTCTACGACCTTTATTACAATGCCGGCCGTAATCTGATCCGTACCAATCCGCAAATGTACGGTGATATTGTGGTACGTCCGGTCGACCGCCGCGAGAACTATGTAAAACGCTGCGTCGGCCTGCCGGGAGATACCCTGCAAATCAAAGATACACAAGTGTACATCGACGGAAAAGCCATCGAGAATCCGGAAGAGATGCAGCTCAACTATTTCGTACAGACCACCGGCCCGTACATACCGGAAGAGATGTTTCGCGAATTGGGCATCAGTAACGACGACCAGATACTGATGACCGATGACTTCAATTATGAAGAAGGACTTATGCAGATGGGATTGGACCGCCGCGATGCTCAAGGCAGACTGACTCCGGTGTATCACCTGCCCCTCACCCAAAAAATGTACGATACGCTCGCCGGCAATAAAAAACTGGTCAGCCGCATCGTCATGGAACCGGAAAACCTTTCAGGACAAATGTATCCGCAAAACCTCTATACAAAGTGGACACGGGATAATTACGGTCCAGTCTGGATACCGGAAAAAGGTGCGACCATTATCCTGAACAAAAGATAACCTGCCCATTTACGAACGTTGCATCGTAGCTTATGAAGGCAATACACTGGAACAAAAACCGGACGGTATCTACATCAACGGACAAAAAACAGACACCTACACCTTCAAGCTGGACTACTATTGGATGATGGGCGACAACCGCCATAATTCCCTT
>VOFI01001381.1_pt1 | contig 138000 bp, 118 predicted proteins | sample 5384131 | NCBI WGS metagenome assembly VOFI01 (sample SAMN12384728, study PRJNA508395) | human gut metagenome | isolation source: healthy gut H | host: Homo sapiens | reverse complement strand
AAGGCCGCTGTTTCGCCGGATTTTTTCATTTTGAGCACGGGCCTTGCCGGGGCCGTACTGCAAAAATTCATCAATTACGGCGCAAAGCTGGCGGTGTACGGCGATTATTCCGGATATACCAGCAAACCCCTGCGGGATTTTATCCGCGAGAGCAACCGGGGCCGGGATATCTTTTTCCCCGCCACCCGGCAGGAAGCCATCCTCCGTCTGGCCGGGGTGTGACCGCGTGCGGCGCGGCAGTCGCGGACGCTTTCCGCCACGCCGTGCCCGTACCGAGGCCGCAGCCATACCGCTTGGCAAAGCCGGGGCTTGAACAAGTTCAAAAAGGTAAAGCAAAACCCGCCGCGTTCCAAAAGAGTGCGGCGGGCTGTTTTCTATATAATAGACGCGCTTACGCTGCGGCGTTTGCCTGCGCCTCGGCCACGCGGCTGTCCGCGTCGGCCTGTGCCTGCGCAACGCGCTCGTCGGCTTCGGCCTGTACCTGTGCAACGCGTTCCTCCGCTTCCGCACGGGCTTGCTCCGCGGCAGCTTCGGCTTCATCCAAGCGGGCCTGCCACTCGGCCTCCAGCGCCTCAAGCTCGGCGTCACGGGCAGCGCTGCTCTGTTCGCTCTGCCAGCCGGCAAGCTCTTCGGCGTCCATATAATATCCCGCGTCATCCACATAGATGCGTTCCGTCACGCACTGGGCCAGCTGCTCCGCCGTCATATCCGCCTGATAGGATCCCTCCACGGCCAGGCTGTACAGCGGTGTTTCTGTATCCCGGCTTTCCCGCATATACAGGCTGATATACGGGTCGCGCACGCCCGTGGCGCGCACGGCTTCAATGACAGGCCGACACGCGGCCACAAATTCCTCCCGGGTGGCCCACGTTCCTTTCAGCTCGGCGCTCACACCCACGTAATCGCCCGCCTTCAGATCCGCCGCGCCGGTCACGTCTTCCGGCGTGCGCAGCTCACCCAGGTGAACGTCATAGGTGACATTCACAATATCTCCGTTGCCCTTGAGCCGGGCGTAGGTCGCTTCGTACAGCTCCTGCTCCACCCGCTGCTCGGCAGCACTGCGCCCCGGCCCGGCATATTGCAGTGCCACAGGCACGCATGCCGCTCCCAGCGCTGTGACAATCAGCAGAAAACACACGAACATGGAGAGAAAGTCATATTTCAGCCGCATGCCTTTGGCTGTGGACGCCGCGAAGATCACCTCGCAGCCCAGCGCCACCAGTACCAACGGCGACAGCTTGAACAGCAGAAGAAAATCCACATTGGGGAAGAACAGCCCCACGCACAGCGCCGCGCCTACCACTACCAGCGCAAGGCCCATGGTGAGCGTGCCCACCCGGCGCACCGGGCGCGCCGGCTCGTACACCGGCATTTCAGAGGGCGGGGTATCCAAAGCCGCCGGCTCCTGCGGTGAATCCGGAGCCTCCTGCACGGCGGAGACCCGGTTCTCGTTCTCAGCCATTGCTTCCGTCCCCCTTGAACGCGGTGTAATCATCCCCGGATGCATCCTCGTGCCGGGAAGGACCCTTTACCAGATACAGCCCCAGCAGGATAATGAGCACGGCGATCACAAGGGTTGGAATGCCGTCCATGATATTGCCCAGCCAGACCAGCCCATAGGTGCGGTACAGATCCCACAGCAGAGGACGCAGAAATGTGTTGTACAGAATGTACGCCCCCAGAAAGATAAGCAGGCCGCCGAACAGGTTGTGACGCCTGGCCACAACATTTTTCCAGTTGGAACCGGCAATGCTCTCCACATCGAACAGATAGGCGTCCGGGTTTGCCGCCACCTGCTCGGGCGTCTGCGCGCGCAGATTGAAAGTATCGAAGAACGAGTAAGCCCAAATGATGGGCGCAAGGATGCCCAGGATGCCCATATTCAGCAGCGACGCCACAAAGATGAGGCCCCAGAAGGCAATTATCACGGACAGGCCGCGTTTCATATAACCAAGATACATCTCTCCCGCGCCGGGCAGGCAGGCGAAGCAGAATGTCAGAAATCCACTTTTTCTTTGCATGATATGTCTCTCCCTTGTCTTATTTCGCATCTGCCGGGGCGGCGTCCGCGCGCGGCAGGATATTCGTGAGCGCGGCGCTGATGGAGTCTCCCGCACTGCGGAAGAAATCATTCACGCGCGTTGCGGCGCTGATGGGCGCCGTGATCCGGGCCGGCTCCTGCTGGCGGATGGTGCGGTCCGGCACAAGGCTGTTGAATACGCCAGTACCCCACAGCACCACCGCGAATGCCGCAACGGCGGCTACACGGGTATACCGGTTGAAAAACACCCGCACGGCCCTGCGCCGCACCCGCGCCAGCACCGTGGGCGTCAAGGGCATTTCGGGAACGAGCAGCGTGTCGTCCGCAAGCAGTTCCGTGTAACGCACAAGGCAGCTGTCGCAGAAGCTCAAATGCTCCGAGGCTTCCAGCCGGCCCATCTCATCCAGCGTGCCGTCCACAACGGCCCGCAGGCCCTCGTCCGTGAGATGGCCCTCTTTATTGAACAATTCCATGCCCGTTTCCCCTTTCTATGGCGTTCTGCAGCAATTGCTTGGCGCGGTAGATCTGCGTATGTACTGTTTTGGGCGGCCGCCGCAGCGCCGAGGCGATCTCGTCCACGCTTTTTTCCTCCAGGAAGAACAGTACGGCGACCTGGTGGTAAGGCTCTTTCAAGGCGAGGATGGTATCCCGGATGCGCGCCGCTTCATCTTTGGCAATGGTGATATCCTCGGGCGGCGGCATGGCATTCAGCACGTCTGCCACGGCAGGCATCTCGCCGTCCTCAGCCGCGGATACGCGCCGGTGGTAGGCGCTTTTCAAATAATCCTTGGCCTTGTTCGTGGCAATGCGGGCGAGCCAGGGCTTGTAACTGCCGGGCGGGCAGTCGTCGCGGTGGGTGTAGGCGGAAAGGAGCGTCTCCTGGGCAAGATCCTCGGCCAGCTGGTGGTCTTTTGTGAACTGGTAGCAGATGGTGTACACCAGCCGTTCGTACTGCCGTACGAGCTGGGAAAATTCATCACTTGTCATATTCTGTGCGATCCGCTCCACCACCTTTGCCCGCCCTTGTTTCATCGCCCTACACCCATGAAACGCCGCCGGAAGATCATTTTCTTCAAGAAAAATAAAGTTTTTGATACTTTTCCAGAAATTGCCCTGTTGCCGCTTGTCCGGAAGGGCCGAAAATCAAAAAAACCTGCGGGGGGAAATCCCCCCGCAGGGTGCTGCGTAACAGGTTCACGCAAAAATCATGCCAAGAGCGCCCAGCAGGCCAGCCGAGGCCGCGCCCATGATGAGGCCGGCCGTCATGACGCCGCACAGCACCGCCAGCACGCTGGGCCAAAACTTGAGGTCCAACAGCGTCGCCGCCAGGCAGCCCGTCCATGCGCCGGTGCCCGGCAGCGGGATGGCCACAAACAGGAACAGCGCCCAGTAAATTCCGCGCCCGGCCTTCGCCTGCATCTTTTCGCCGGCTTTGACGCCCTTGTCGTAAATTTTCATAAAAAAACGGCCCAGCCCGCCGGGCAGCTTGGTACACCACAGCAGAACCGCCTTGGCAAACAGCAGGATGACGGGGACAGGCAGCATATTGCCGATGACCGAAACAATATAGGTGGGAATCACCGGCAGGCCCATGGCGAGCCCCGCCGGGACCGCACCGCGCAGCTCAACGATGGGCACCATGGAAATGAAAAAGATCCAAAAATATTCTTTTACCAGTGCAAGCATCCGTTTGCTCCTTTTGCTTTTTTCAAATTTTCCGCCCTGCTGTTTCAGGGCGTTCTCTCGGCGCGGCAGGGCCGTGCACAGGCATTATCATACCGTATCCGGCGTTATTTTGCAAGTTCCCGCTGTTTTCGCCGCGCATATTGTGTTATACTGTTGGCAGTATTGGCTTTGCCGTACCAGGCAAACCAAAAAAAGCGGAGGAAAGCACATGAAGAAACTCATCTGCCTGCTGGCCGCGGCGGCGCTTGTATGCTGCGCTCTGCCCGCATTTGCCGAAGCTTCCGGCGTTTCCCGCGCGGATTATACCATTACCGCATACAGCGTGGACGCCACCCTGCACGAAAACAACACCGTTACCCAGACCGAGCGCATCACCGTTGATTTCGCCGTACCCTCCCGGGGTATTTACCGCGTGCTGCCCGTCGCCCTGTGGGTGGAAAAGGACACCGCGGACGGCCCGCAGGAGATGGCCTACCGCGCCAGGGTGCGGGACCTTGCCGTGACGGGCGAGGGCCAGACGGCCGGCGCGCCCGTGGAGACCGATACCGAAGACGGCTTTTACAGCATCCGCATCGGCGATGAGGACACATGGCTCACAGGCGTGCAGACCTATGAGCTGACATTCACCTACGACATCGGAGACGACCGCGTGGCCGCCTACGACGAGCTGTTTTATTCCTTAAACGGCGGCCGGTGGGACGCGCCCATAGAGGACTTCCGTTTTTCGTTCACCTTCGAAAAACCGCTGACGCAGGAACAGAAGGGCGCGCTGGTGCTGTACAGCGGTTCCTACGGCGGCAAAGGCAATGAAGCGGGCGTTTCCGGCGCATGGGACGGAAACACATTCTCCGGCGCGGCGGGGCGCACGCTGTACCCGGGCGAGGCCGTTACGCTGTACGCACGCCTGCCCGAGGGCTACTTCACCGGCGAGCGCATGGCCCCGGTATGGGTGTTTTGGGCTTTTGCGGGCGCAGGCGCACTGCTGGCCGCGTACACGCTGCTGCGGGCGCTGTCGGCCCGGCGCAGAGCGCCGGTGGTCACGCCCGAGTGTACGCCGCTGGACGGCGTGTCCAGCGCCGAGGTGGGCTATATCATCGACAATTCGGCGGATGACCGGGACATCCTCTCGCTGATCCTCTGGTTCGCCTCCAAGGGCTATCTCGCCGTAGAGGGCCGGGAGGAGGACCTGCGGCTGGTACGGAAAAAAGGCCTGCCCGCGGGCAGCCCGGAGTACCAGACCGTCTTTTTTGACGCGCTTTTCCCGGCGGGACGCACCGTGTGCCAGCTGCACAGCCTGGAGCCCGCCTTCTATGAGGCGCTGCAGAAAGCGAAGCTGAGCCTGTCGGCCCACTTTACGGGTGAACGGGCATTGTACAGGCCCGGCAGCGCCGGACGTGCGCTGGCGCTGGGCGCCGGCTGCGCCGTACTGTGGGGCGCAGCCGGCCTTTCCTGCGGCGCGTTTATCACAGGTGCCAGCGTAGGGCTGGGCCTGCTCTCGGGGGTATTGCTCCTGCTGTTCGGCCTGCTGCTGTATGCGGCGGCGGAGCGCTGGCAGTTCTCCGGCCGGGGGGCGCGCATCGGCTGGGGAACCGGCGTGGGCCTGTGCGCCGCCGCGTCGGCGGGGCTTGCCTACGGCGCGGCCCTGTATGCGCTGACGCCGCTGTGGGCGGTGCTGGGAAGCTATCTGCTGGCCCTGCTGGCGTGCCTTGCCGCGCCGCGCATCGCCCAGCCCACAGAGTACCGCCTGGAAATGGCCGGCCGCCTGCTGGGCCTGCGGAAATTCATTGAGGAATCCGAGCTGCCGCGCATCCGTGCGCTGGCCGCGGAAAACCCCGAATATTTTTACGACGTCCTTCCCTACGCCTCGGTGTTTGGGCTGGAGGAGGAATGGGCCGGGCGCTTTGATGGGATGGCCGTGCCTCCGCCCGTGTGGTACGGCTGCAGCGACATGACCGTGTGGAATGTGATCTGGTTCAGCCATATGATGCACCACAGCGTAGACCATTCCATGACGCAGCTGCAGCAAACCGTCGCCCAGCAGAGCGGCGGCTCCAGCGGTGGCGGCGGCAGCTTCGGTGGGAGCGGCGGCGGTTTTTCCGGCGGCGGCTTCGGCGGCGGTGGCGGCGGGCGCTGGTGAGCCCGCTTCCAAAATGGCCGTACAGGCTATTTTTCAGGCCATGCGGACCGTCCGGATAAGCTTTTATTGTGAAGCAAGAAACAGCCCCGCGGCGTTGTGTGCACAACGCCGCGGGGCTTTCGTTTTCTCAGCGCAGATAAACGCGGGGCACGCGGGGACCGATGCGGCACAAAAGCTCGTTGGCGATGGTGCCCGCCGCCTCGGCCGCTTCCTCGGCGGTGATGCGCTCCGGGCCGTCCGCGCCGATGAGCGTTGCCACATCCCCCACCGCCGCGCCTGTGTCCGTTGCATCCACCAGAAGCTGGTCCATACACACCCGGCCCACAACGGGCGCGCGCCTGCCGTGCAGCAGCACATGGCCGCGCCCTTCTCCCGCCGCGCGCGGCCAGCCGTCCGCGTAGCCGATGGCCACTACCGCCAGCCGGGTGGAGCGCCGTGCCCGGAACGCAAGGCCATAGCCCGCGCCTTCGCCGGGCGGCACGCGGCGCACACTGACGACTCGCGCCCGCAGCGCCAGCGCCGGAGCCAGCACCGGGTGCAGCCGCGCCGCGCAGCCCGCCGTACTGAGCGCGCCGTAAAGTGCGATGCCCGGCCTGGCATATCCGCAGTCAGGCTGCGGCTGGTTCAGGATGCCGCAGCTCGCCTGCGCGTGCAGCGGCGGCAGCGTATACCCCGCGCCCCGCAGCTTCCGCGCCAGCGCTTCAAACGCATCCAGCTGCGTGCGGGTAAAGGCCGCGTCCTCCGGCGCAGGGCTGTCCGCCACTGCCAGATGTGTGAACAGCCCCCGCACCTCCAGCCCCGGCAGACGCAGCATCTCGGCCACCGCCGGAGCCGCGCCCGCATCCGTGCCCAGGCGATGCATGCCCGTGTCCACCGCAATGTGCACGGGCAGCGGCCTGCGGCCTGCGGCACGGGCCAGCGCACGGGCGTGGGCCGGGTCCGTCACCGTCTGGCACAGCCTCCAGCGCCGCAGCTCCCGTATACGGGCCGCATCTGCATAGCCCAATACCAATATTTCACCGGTGATGCCGCACCGGCGCAGCTGCGCGCCCTCCTCCGGCGTCGCCACTGCAAAGGCCCGCACACCGGCCTGCCACAGCCGGCCCGCCACGGCGGGCGCGCCGTGGCCGTAAGCGTCCGCTTTTACCACGGCCATCAACCGGCAGCCCGCTGGCATGCAGCCCTGCAGCGCGCCCGCATTGCGCGCAACCGCCTCCAGGTCTACCTCGGCCCAGGCACGCGCTCTGCGCAAGTCCGGCTTCGGTGCTGTTCCGGAACGGCCGTCCCACCTGCGCCGCTGGCTCAAACGCGCCAGCAGCCATGCCGCCGCGCAGGACGCGGCGGCTACCGCCGCAAAATGGGCCAGGCTGTTTTCCACCAGCCATTCCCGGGCATGCAGCACTCTGGCCGCACCCCGCACGCCCACGATGGCCATGGGATGCAGCACATAGACGAGCATGGAAAATTCCCGCAGGAACGGCGCGTCCCCGCCCCGGGGGACCAGCAGGCACAGGAACAGGAAGCAGGCGCAGGGCACAAGCGCCAGGTACATGCTGTCGTGCCGGGGCCAGCCCAGCGCCCGCAGACCAAAGGCCTCGGCAAACAGGAGCGCCAGCGAACAGCCCAGCCCCGCAAGGCACGCCCGCGGTCGTCGGCGGGCGGGAAAACCTGCCAGAAGCGCGCCCAGCATCAAAAACGCCGGCGCAAAGAACAGGCCGTTGCGCGTGTAGTCCATCACGCCGAACAGCGCATCATAGCCCTCTTTCAGCGCGGGCAGCTGTTTTGCAAGGCCATACCAGCTGTCTCCCAAAAGCCCCGCCAGATACAGCGCGCCGCACACGCCCGCCGCCGCGCCGGGGCGCAGGAAGCGCAGCAGCCCGCACACCACCAGCACTCCCAGCAGCGCGGCGGGCAGGTACCACAGGTGATAAAACGTGCCGTCCAGCACAGCGTCCCGCACAAGCTCCCCCAGCACGTTTTCCACAGGGAAATTCCCCGCATACAGCGTCACGGGCAGGTACAGCACGGTGCAGGCCGCATACAGAACGCCCGTCTTTTTCAAAAAGCGGCGCACGCCGGGCGAAAGCGTCCGGGACCGCAGGCCGGGGCGCACAAGCTCCCCCAGCAGAAAAAATCCGGTTGCCGTGAAAAAGAACGGCACGGCCAGCCGCGCCAGCGTTTTCAGCGCAAAATCCGCCGCTGCGGAAAAAGACGCCAGCGGAGCGGTATGGATGCACACCACCAGCAGCGCGGCCGCCACGCGGAAGCGGTCCACGGCCGGATATCCCCGCCGCGCCGTCATACCGCGCCCCACACGGTGACGACAAGGCCGCCGCAGTTGTCTGCGGATGCCTGCCACACACGGTCCCGCGGCGCGTCGAACCGCGCTCCCTCCGGCCCCAGCGGCACACGAAAGATGTCAAAGCCACGTCCCCCAGCCTCCGCGTGCAGCGGCTGTTCGGGCGTGTATGCCCCCAAGGCTCCGATGTATTCTTCCAGCGTCACGCCGCGCTGTGCCATCAGCCCGGCGTGGGGCCAGCCAACATAGCGGAAATGCCATGGTTCATGGCCGATGCCGGTGACGGTCTGCGCGCCTTTGGGATACCGTTCGATGAAGCCGTAGCGCGCCGCCGCGCGGCGGAAAGCCGCGCAGACTCCTGTATCGGGAAATGCGGGACGGATGAAGTCGATCACCTCCCGCGCCTCGCCCACATCAATGGCAAGGCCTGTTTCATGCTCGCTGCAGCCGGGCAGCGCCACATATTTCTGTGTGAATTCAAGGCCGTTGTCCCGCACGGAATCCGCATACAGCGCCTGCTGCTCGGCGTGGCTGCGCCAGCCGCTGACGGGCACGATGCGCCCCGCCGCGCGGATGCCGTCCAGCAGCGCTGCCAGCATGACCGCCGCCTGCCGCGCCAGCAGCACGCCGGGCGCGTCCGGCATGGCGGGGACCAACGCTTCGGGCGCGGGCCGTGCCTGCAGGGGATGTGCAGGGTTCACCAGCGCCAGCGTGCCCGCCAGCGCCTGCTCCCGGGTCACTGTCTGCATCATACGTCCGCCACCGCCTGTTCCAGCAGCCGCTCCACCAGCGGGCCGAATTCCACTCCCGCGCCGCGCATCATGCCGGGAAAGCGGCTGTGCTCGGTGAAGCCCGGGATGGTGTTCACCTCGTTGAACACGATGCGCCCGTCCGGCGTGTAGAACAGATCCACCCGCGCGAAGCCCGTGCAGCACAGCGCCCGGTACACGGTCTTGGCTGCTTCACGCACACGGTCCCGTTCAGCCAGAGACAGGCGGGCGGGCATGTGGATGCGCGCGGTCTCCAGCGTATATTTTTCCGTATAATCAAAAAAGCCATGGGCCAGCTCAATCTCATCCACCTCTCCCACGGTGAGCGCCTCTCCGGCGCCCAGCACGGCACAGCCCACCTCAAAGCCCGGCACCGCCTGCTCCACCAGCACCTTGCCGTCGTGGCGGAACGCTTCGGCCACGGCCGCGGGCAGCGCGTCCGGCGTCTCCACACGGGTCACGCCGAAGGACGAACCCGCACAGGCGGGCTTGACGAACAGCGGGTACCGCAGCCCGTGGGTGCATGCCGCCAGCACCTCGGGGCGCGGCGGAGCATGCAGCACCGCACAGGGCGGCACCTCCACCCCCGCGGCCCGTGCCAGGCGGTGCGCTGCGTCCTTATCCATACACAGGGCGCTTGCCAGCACGCCGCAGCCCACGCAGGGGATGCCCGCCAGCGCAAGCAGCCCCTGCACGGTGCCGTCCTCGCCGTTTTTTCCATGCAGCACGGGAAACGCCGCATCCAGATACAGGCTGCCCGCGCCCTGCACCAGCAGGCCGTGGACAGAAGCGTCCGGCGTCAGCGTCACAGGCGCACATTCCTCTTTTTCCCATACGCCCTCCCCTACGGCGTCCAGCGGGCCGCGGTACCAGAACCACCTGCCCTCCCGCGTGATACCCACCGGCACGGCTTCAAAGCGCGTACCCTTCATGGCGTGCAGAACGGCGCAGGCCGATTGCAGCGAGACCGCATGCTCGGTGGACTGTCCCCCGAACAGCACGGCGACTTTTATTTTTTCCATTTGGATGGCCCCTTCCCATTGTTTGTTGAGAACAGGACCATCGTACCGCACGTTCCTGACGGACGGGCTGGGGAAAGGCTTTCAAAAATCTTACGGCATTCTGAACATCCTTTGAAGCGCGGCCGCTCACAGCGTCACCTTTTTTATAATAAATTCTTAAAAAGCCATTGACACCGGGGCGGATCCGCCCTATAATTGTTAGTAGCCTAACTAAAAAGCAAGGAAGTGTCGAAGGATGAAGGGTGAACGCCACGTGGGCGGAGAGATCCGCGTGCTTTCCAACCTGATCAAACGCTGTATGGACGACGGCATGCCGCCGGAGACCACCGGCATGCAAGGGTGGATCATCGGCTTTTTGCACCGCAACGAGGACCGTGACATGTTCCAGCGGGACGTGGAGGCTGAATTCAACATCCGCCGCTCCACGGCCACCGGCATATTGCAGCTGATGGAAAAAAACGGCTTTCTTCTGCGGGAGCCTGTTGCCTATGACGCCCGGCTGAAAAAGCTGGTGCTTACGCCCAAGGCTTTGGCGGTGCACGAGGGCGTGATCTCCCGCATCCGCGCCACAGAGGCACGCATCACCAAAGACGTCACACCCGAAGAGCTGGAGCAATTTTTCGCCATCACAGCCAAATTCCGCCGCAATCTGGAGTGAGTGTCCGCTTTGCCTTTTCCATGCCGCCGGCGCAGGCGCGGCTTTTTCCGTGCCTGCCGCCAGCGGTTTTCCTCGGCGTATATAGTTAGGAAGCTTACTGTAATGGCACTAACAAGTTAAGCGAAACAAAACCAATCTCAGGAGGACATTTTATGCTGAAAACCCTATTGGCTGAAGTAAAGCAGTACAAAAAAGCGTCCATCCTCACGCCGGCATTCATGGTGGGCGAAGTTGTCATGGAGATTCTCATCCCCATGCTGATGGTCTATCTCATCGACAGCGGCGTGGAGAAAGGGGACGTGCGCACGATCTGCATCACCGGCGGCGCAATGGCCGTGATGGCAATGCTGTCTCTGGCCTGCGGCGTGCTCTCAGGCAAATACGGCGCGCGGGCCTCCAGCGGATTCGCGCACAATCTGCGCCAGTCCATGTTCCGCAATATCCAGACATTTTCTTTTTCCAACATCGACAAATACTCCACGGCCGGGCTCGTCACCCGCATGACGACGGATGTGACAAACGTGCAGAACGCCTACCAGATGATCCTGCGCATGTGCACCCGCGCACCTGTGATGCTGCTGTGCGCAATGGCGGCCGCGTTCTCCATCAGCGCGCGGCTGTCCCTGATCTTCGTGGCGGCCATCGCGTTTCTGGGCGTGGCGCTGTTTTTCATCACGAAAAATTCTCACCCCGTATTTCGGCAGGTATTCCGCAAATACGACGACCTCAACGCCAGCGTGCAGGAGAATGTCAGCGCCATCCGCGTCGTCAAGGCCTATGTGCGCGAGGACCACGAGACGCAGAAATTCCACACCGCCAACGACAATGTTTACAGGCTGTTTGTCAAGGCTGAGACCGTGCTGGCGCTGAACAGCCCCGTGATGCAGTTCACGATGTACATGTGCATCCTGGCCATTTCCTGGCTGGGCGCGCACATGATCGCCGCCCATTCTCTCACCACGGGTCAGCTCATGAGCCTGTTTACCTACGTTATGAACATCCTGATGAGCCTGATGATGCTCTCCATGATTTTCGTGATGGTGACAATGGCCCGCGCCTCGGCGGACCGCATCGCCGAGGTGCTGGAGGAAAAGGCGGACCTCACCTCCCCGCCCGCCGCCCGCACACAGGTGGAGGACGGCCGCGTGGACTTCGACCACGTATCCTTCTCCTACAAAAAAAGCGGCAAGCCCGTACTGGATGACATTGATCTGCACATCCGCGCGGGCGAGACCATCGGCATCATCGGCGGCACGGGCAGTGCGAAATCCAGCCTGGTGCAGCTCATCCCCCGCCTGTACGACGTCGCGGAAGGCGCGGTGCGCGTGGGCGGCGTGGATGTGCGGGAATACGACGTGGAAACCCTGCGCAACGAGGTGGCCATGGTGCTGCAGAAAAACGTACTGTTCAGCGGCACCATCCGGGAAAATCTGCGCTGGGGCGACAAAAACGCCACGGACGAGGAGATGGAGCGCGCCTGCCGCCTGGCACAGGCGGACGAGTTCATCCGCGCGCAGCCGGACGGCTATGACACTTACATCGAGCAGGGCGGCACCAACGTGTCCGGCGGGCAGAAACAGCGCCTGTGCATCGCGCGCGCGCTGCTGAAAAAGCCCAAGATACTGATCCTGGACGATTCCACCAGCGCCGTGGATACCCGGACGGATACCCTGATCCGCCGGGCTTTCGCAGAGGAGATCCCCGACACCACGAAATTCATCATCGCCCAGCGCATCAGCTCCGTGCAGGACGCAGACCGCATCCTCGTGCTGGACGACGGCCGCGTGGCCGCCTTCGGCACGCACGACGAGCTGCTTGCGAGCAGCGAAATTTACCGGGATGTCTATGATTCCCAGATGAAAGGAGCGGATGACGATGCGCGGCGTACCTGCTGATAAAAGCGCGGCCATGATGGCCCCAAAGCAAAAGGTTGAAAAGCCCATGCGCATCATGGGCCGGCTGTTCGGCTATATCCTGCGGCGCTACAAGCTGCACTGCCTGGGCGTGCTGCTGTTCATCTTTGGCAGCACCGCGGCCACCGTGGCGGGCAATCTGTTTATGAAAACGCTCATCGACGACTACATCGTGCCCTATATCGGCGAGGGCGGCGCGTCGGACTTCGGCCCGCTGCTGGCGGCGCTGCTGAAAATGGGCTGCGTCTTCCTGTTCGGCGTGCTGTGCACGCTGCTGTACAACCGCATCATGGTATATGTGTCCCAGGGGACGATGCGCGCCATCCGCGACGATTTATTCCGGCATATGGAGCGCCTGCCCATCCGTTATTTCGACACCCATGCCCACGGCGATATCATGAGCATTTACACCAACGACATCGACACGCTGCGCCAGATGATCAGCCAGAGCATGCCCCAGCTCGTCTCTTCGGCGGTAACGATCGTCAGCGTATTCTGCTCCATGCTTGCCCTCAGCCTGCCGCTGACAGGGTTGACGCTGGTGATGGTGTGCCTTATGCTGTTCACCACCAAAAAGCTCACGAGCAGGTCCGGCGCATATTTCGTAGCGCAGCAGCGCAATCTGGGCACGGTCAACGGCTATATCGAGGAGATGATGGAGGGCCAGAAAGTCGTCAAGGTATTCTGCCACGAGGATGAGAGCATCGCCCGGTTTGACGCGCTGAACGACGCGCTGGCCGACAGTGCCGATAACGCCAACCGCTATGCCAATATCCTCATGCCCGTCATGGCCAACATCGGCAACCTCAGCTATGTGCTCACGGCCATCCTCGGCTCGCTGCTGGCGCTCTTCGGCACGGGCGGCTTTACGCTGGGCGGGCTGGCATCCTTTCTGCAGTTCAACAAAAGCTTCAACCAGCCCATCTCACAGGTATCACAGCAGTTCAACTCCATCATCATGGCGCTGGCAGGCGCGGAGCGCGTATTCAGCCTGATGGATGAGCCTCCTGAAACCGACGAAGGCTATGTGGAGCTGGTGAATGCGGAACAAACCGCGGACGGCAGTCTGGAAGAATGCCGCGGGCGCACGGGTGTCTGGGCCTGGAAGCATTACCACAGGGCCGACGGCAGCACCACCTACCGCAGGCTGGAGGGCGAAGTGGTGTTCGACGACGTGGATTTCGGTTACGACGACGCCAAGATCATTCTGCACAACGTCAGCCTGTATGCCAGGCCCGGCCAGAAGATCGCTTTTGTGGGAGCCACCGGCGCGGGCAAAACGACCATCACAAACCTCATCAACCGCTTTTATGACATTGCGGACGGCAAGATCCGCTACGACGGCATCAATGTCAACAAGATCAAAAAGGCGGATCTGCGCCGGAGCCTGGGAATCGTTTTGCAGGACACACACCTGTTCACAGGCACCGTAGCGGACAACATCCGCTACGGCAAACTGGACGCCACCGACGCAGAGGTGACGGCTGCGGCGCAGCTGGCGGGCGCCCACGCGTTCATCGAACATCTTCCGGACGGCTACAACACTCTGCTGACAGGCGACGGGGCAAACCTCTCACAGGGCCAGCGGCAGCTGCTGGCCATTGCCCGCGCGGCCGTGGCGGACCCGCCCGTGCTTATTCTGGACGAGGCCACCAGTTCCATCGACACACGCACCGAGCGCATTGTACAGGAGGGCATGGACCGCCTGATGGCGGGCCGCACGGTGTTCGTCATTGCACACCGCCTCTCCACTGTACGCAATTCAGACTGCATCATGGTGCTGGAACAGGGCCGTATCATCGAACGCGGCACCCACAGTGAGCTGCTCGCGCAAAAAGGCAGATATTATCAGCTCTACACCGGTAAGTTCGAGCTTTCCTGACGCCGGACATGAAAACAGCCGGAAGGGAAGATTCCCTTCCGGCTGTTTTCATTTTCTTTCCGCCGCGGCTCAGTCCTCGAAGCACACGTTCATATATCCCATAATGAAGCGGATGATCTTCTCCTCACCCATATGGTCGGAATCGAAGCAGATGTCATAATGGCCGGCGTCGCGCCAGTCGCTGCCCGTGAAAGCGCGGTAATAGTCCGCGCGGCGTTTGTCCACCTGGCGCATATGGCGGCGCGCCTCGGCCTCAGAGAGGTTGTGGCGCTGCATGACGCGGCGCACGCGCACTTCCTCCGGCGCGTGGATGAACACACGCAGCACATTGGGCCGGTCGCGCAAAATAAAGTCCGCGCAGCGTCCGATCATCACACAGCTCTCGTTCTGCGCCAGGCCCAGCATCACCTTGGCCTGGTAGCGGAACAGGTTCTCGTTGGAAACAAAGTTGTCGCTGTCCGGCGGGATGACCTCGCCGTTGTAGGCGTCCTTGGCCACGCGGAACAGCAGACTGCTGCGGAAGCTTTTCTCCGCGTTGGCAAACAGTTGTTCGTTGATGCCGCTGTCATCGGCGGCCATGCGCAGGATATCCCGATTGTAAAAAGGGATGCCCAGGCGCCCGGCCAACGCCTCGCCGATGGCGCGGCCGTTGCTTCCGTTTTCCCTGGCGATGGTGATCACGTAATTTTTCATAACGTTCCCTCCCTGAAACAGCAGCTTTTTTCACTTTCAGTATAGGCGAACGGAGCGCAAAAATCAACCGCTTTTCACGGTTTTCCCCGGTAAAAAACAAAGCGGCCGCGCCCATTCCTGGATGGGGAACAGACGCGGCCATGGCCGGCGCGAAGTGGGATGCGCCGGGAGTCTATTTTACCATGTCGAACGGTGTCGAATCAAGTTAAAAAGCCCGTCTCCCCTAAGATTCCGTTGTTTTTTGCAAAAAAGCACCGCCGCTGCAAAAAGCAGAGCAGTGCGCCGGGCAGCGCGGCCGCAAATCCGCCGGGCTTCCACGGCCGTAAATCAAAAAATTTGATTTTCCATGCCTGCCGGCGGCACAGGCAACACATATTTTGTAAAGTTGCCTCAACCGGTTCCTTTGTGTTATCATGAAACAAAACCAATGAGGAGTGAGGCACATGCGGCGTACGGACCGCGAGATCACAGATGCAGAAAAAATCACACAAATCATCCAGACCTGCCATTGCTGCCGCCTCGGCTTCTGCGACAACGGCGCGGTGTATATCGTGCCGCTGAATTTCGGCTACGCCGAGGAAAACGGAAAGCGGGTGTTCTATTTTCACAGCGCTAAAAGCGGGCGGAAGCTGGATCTCATCGCCGGGACGCCCTCCGTCGGCTTTGAGCTGGACGTAAACTACGCGCTGGTAGAGGGCGAGGAAGCCTGCCGGCATACCGCCCGGTTTCAAAGCGTTATCGGCACGGGGCGCGTTTCCTTTGTGGAGGAGGCCTCGCAGAAAGAAGCGGCTTTGCAGGCTCTGATGCTGCACAATACCGGAAAAGACGGCTGGACGTTTTCCGGCGCGATGTTGGATTCCGTCCGCGTGTTTAAGCTGGAGGTCGAAACGCTGTCGTGCAAGGAGCATGAATGATTTTGCAATAAAATCGTCCTTCCCGGTGGGTTCTCATAAGACAGTATTAGAAAACTACTAAATTACGGCATCTGTCAGGCAGGCGCGTTTTTTTGAAGGGAGGTATCCTGTCATTCCCCATGCCTGAAAATCAAACTACTATCACCATTTAATACTCATGCGGTTCACCAAGAGACATACTAAAAAAATTGCTATGCTGTAAATCACACAAGGAACAGGCGCGTTAACGGCCTGTGAGGCAGGGTTCGGGGAAGCTTCTCAACAGGTATTTTTGCAGGGCTGACAGCCCCGCAAAACAGCAAGCGTGTCCATTTTGCGTTGCTTGCGGTTTCGTGCAAGGTGTAAACGCTACTAAAATAATTTGCAGAGAGCTATTGACAAACGAGATAATGGTGCATATACTATTCACATCAAAACTTTTTAATATGAGGCAAACACATGAGAACTTACCAAGAAAGCGCAAGGGTGTTTAAAGCCCTGTGCGACCCAAAACGTCTTGCCATTTTGGAGCAACTACGCAGTGGCGAGAAATGCGCTTGTGTTTTACAAGAGCCGATGGATTTAACACAGTCTGGCCTATCTTATCACATGAAAATTCTATGTGATTCCGGGCTTGTGGTGAGTCGTCAAGAGGGTAAATGGACGCATTACCGCTTGAGCGAGACCGGCAAAGATGAAGCGGTGGAGTTACTACTGGCTCTTACCACACCGAACACAGAACGGGTATGTGAATGCCCCGCATGTGATAAATAAACGCCATCATAGCAAGATGGCGTTTATCTCGGCACTAAACATCAATTTTTTTTGATATGTTGTCCGGCAAATTGAAAGCGAGGTTTCTCTATGGGTGTGTGGCAATTTATCCAGGATCAAGTGTTCGGCATGAAATGGCTGAATGAGCTAATTGGCAAGGGCCTTTCCAAGCTGGGGCTGGATGTAAGGGAACGTATAGGAGGAAGTATTCAGTTTTTCTTCTATGATGTGTTAAAAATCACGGTGCTGCTCTGCCTTTTGATTTTCGTAATTTCCTACATTCAAAGTTACTTTCCGCCGGAACGAAGCAAGCGGATATTGAGCCGGTTCCATGGTGTCGGTGCAAATATCATATCTGCCCTGCTGGGAACTGTGACGCCTTTCTGTTCTTGCTCGTCCATTCCACTTTTTATCGGCTTCACCAGCGCAGGGTTGCCGCTGGGAGTTACATTCTCTTTTCTGATTTCATCCCCTATGGTGGACTTGGGGAGTCTTATTCTTTTAATGAGCATTTTCGGGGCAAAAGTTGCGGTCATCTATGTGATTGTCGGTTTAATGATCGCTGTGGCAGGCGGCACCTTAATTGAAAAACTACACATGGAACCGTATGTGGAGGAATTTGTCCGTGCTGCCGGCGGCGTGGATATTGAATCTCCTACCCTGACGAAACGGGAACGAATACAGTATGCCAGAGAACAGGTCATTTCCACATTCAAAAAAGTATTTCCATACATTTTGGTTGGTGTGGGAATTGGCGCAATCATTCACAACTGGATTCCAGAAAGCTGGATTGAAGCGGTATTAGGCGGTAACAATCCCTTTGGTGTTGTTCTTGCCACGCTGGTGGGTATCCCCATGTATGCGGATATTTTTGGTACAATCCCGGTGGCAGAAGCCCTGCTCTATAAGGGCGCACAACTCGGCACAATTTTGTCCTTTATGATGGCTGTCACAACACTGAGTTTGCCGTCCTTGATTATGCTTCGCAAGGCTGTGAAGCCGAAGCTGCTGGCGCTGTTTATTGGTATTTGCACTATCGGTATCATCCTTGTGGGCTACCTGTTCAATGCGTTTCAATTTTTGCTTATATAATTTTCAGGAGGAATCAATTATGGGACTTTTTAACAAGAAAAAAGAAGAAACGAACTCCTGCTGCTGTGTGGGAAACTGCACCCCAAAAACAATGGCAAAAACAGAAGCGTCTAAGTCTGGCGTTGGGGTGAAGGTGCTGGGAAGTGGCTGCGTTAAATGCAAAACTCTGGAAAATGCTACCCGTGAAGCTCTTGTGGAATTGGGAATGGATACAACCATCGACCATGTAACGGACTTTTCACAAATCGCCGCTTACGGAGTTATGACTACTCCTGCGCTGGTTGTGGACGGGAAAGTCGTGTCTTATGGCAAGGTGTTACCAAAGAAAGAAGCTAAAACCATCATTGCGGATGCAAGGAGGTAACGCTGTGCTTTTCTATCCGTCTCCTTGGCTTTTCAAAAAAGCCACTCTCCAGGGCGGATAGAGATTGCCCAAGGATACGAAAATCATCGTAATACACAGCATTTGAAAATAACGCCCGTTTCTCCTGCGTCCGTACAGCTTTAAGCTGTGCGGGCGCTTTCCTATGCTCTGAGACACTTTGTCTCCAGGCGCCCCGCCTGCCTTTTGTTTCGATTCACCCAACCAAAAAATCAAAACGGAGGAATAAAATGCCAGCCATCAACCTGAAAGATTTTTTCTGCCGGTACACTACGGACAAGTTCATTGATGTTTCGGAAAAAGGACCTGAAGAGCTTCGGACGGATAAGCGGTACGAGGCAACCCAGAGTATCCGAATCACTTATGCTCCGTGGGCTTTATTCCGCTGGAAGAGCTGACAAAAGCAGGAACGGCATGATTCATAGGCCATGCCGCTCCCCAAAACTTCACTCACTTTTTTATGGCACCCCGCCTAAGGCGCTGTTCCGCTTGTTTTTTAATGTGCCGTCAACACAAAAAAGCGTCCGAAAACCGTATAAAGCATAAGAAACCACCCATTGACGCCTAAAACACAGGAAAATCAGCCGCAGCGGCATTTCTACCTTTCCTCCACCTGCGGCTCCTGGATGCGGCCTATGGCAAACATTGCCGTGACAAATAACAGGAGTGTGAAAACGAAGGGCAGGCGGCGGTCCATACTGGAGAGCCACCCGGCCAGATAACCAAAAGGAGAGGAGAGGGCAACTGTGGAGGCCATGATAAGGGCATTCAGGCGTGCCCGTTCCTGCGGAGTGATGTTGAGCTGGAGAAGCGCGTCCTTACGCGGATTCACCAGCGCTGCCGCCACAGCGGCAATAAACACATACAACAGCACAAAGCCCAGTCTGCCCGCAGGAGAGAAGATCAGCACCAAGGCAGCCACGACGTACAACGCCAGCCCGATCCACAGCGGGATGCGAAATTTCGTGGCATTGATGCGGTGCTGAAGCCCTATCATAAAGATCAGCATGACAGCAGCGTTCAAAATGGGGAACAGCGCCAGAAAGTTTTCCGAAAGCCCCAGCCGCTGTGTCACATACAGACCAAAAAAGTTTGTGCTCACCATGTTGGTGACATACAGGATCACAGAAACAGCCACTGCTTTGAGCACGCCCCTATTCTTCAGCATACCGGGAATCAACTGGCGGTATTCCCCCAGCATATGAAAAACAGATATTCCCCTTGTCTCTGCGCGCCGGATTTTGCCCTGCTTCGTTTCATGGCAAAACCGGAAGGTGATGAGCGTTTTCAGGATCATTGTCAGCGCAAAAAGAAAATACAGCACCCGTACTACCGGCACGATCGAATACGAACGGACGAACAGACCGGAAAGCGGCGCAAAAAAGATGGCCACCAATCCGCCAATATTTACCCAGGTATAGATTCCTACCAGATCCTTTGGGCGTGCGTCCTCAATCAGCAGGCAGTACCATGCCGTCTGATTGATCTGCTCAAAGCAATTCAGGATTGCAGCGGCCAAAAACAGCCAGAAATTGTTCGAAACAGCCCACACCAGACAGGCCAGCCCCCATCCGAAAAAATCCCCCATCATGGTAGTGAATTTTCGTCCCAGCTTGTCAGACAAAATGCCCCCCAAAAAGGAAAACAACACCTGGACTGCCATCGTGACGGAGAGAATCAGGCCAATCTGCACATCTGTGATGCCCTGTGTGTACATATAAAGAGTGGCGAACGGTGCGATAAGGTTGTAAGGGACGCCCCACAGCGGTTCGATCAGCACAAGCGTACGCGGATTCCCCCCATTGTCGGCCAGCACCTGAATGAGAGGATGTGCCTTCAGACTTCTTATTTTTGATTCCAGACTCATATACAACATCCCGGCTTTATCCAAATTTCCCGCTTATTCTATCATACTTCCAAACAAACGGAAAGAGGGCAGCATTTCTTCTTCCTAAATAGTGTTTACACGAGTAATGTGGTAAAATAGGCCAATAGCTCAGAAAGAGGTGTTCCTATGAGCAATGAACAACAACGCCATGACAGCTGTGATCAGGTATGGAATCTGCTGGCGCCTCATCGTTCAGGACAGCGAGGGCAATGGGGGCGGCACAGCACAAGATAACCGGCGGTCTATCAATGGCGTATTTTGGATTTTACACACAGGAGCACATGGCGGGGGTTGCCGCCGTGCTACGGGAAATGGGGTACTGTATATCAGCATTTTCGCAGATGAGCCTGATTTGGAATGGCCGATGATTGATGTCAGCCACTGTAAGGTACATCCACATGCAGCAGAAGCCAAAAGCGGTAATCAGGACATGAGTCGTACAAAAGGAGACTCAATACCAAGATTCACCTTGTCGTGGATGCAAATGGTATGCCGGTCCGAGTACATGTTGCAGAGGGTATCCGAGCTGATTGCCAAGAAGCTATTCACCTGATTGGGGGAATAGCTGCGGAAACATTATTGACTGATCGTGGTCATGGCACCAACCCGATTATTTCTTATGCTGCTGGTGCTGGGATGAACGTCGTCATTCCGATCAAACGAGATCGCAGATAACAGCGGAAGTATGGCCGTTATTTGTATCGGCTTCGTCATTTGTTGGGGAATGCTTTTCTGCACTTGAAATACTGGCGTGGTATTGCCACTCGACACGCAAAAAATACAGCATCCTTTTTGGCAGCAGTACAAATTCGTTGCATTGCTATTTGGTGTGCCGTTTCAGCCTAATCTTGTGTAGACACCATTTAGGAAAAGGCCCGGGCCATGGTGGAGGAACTTCCATGAAGCTGAAAGAAGCCATCAAAAAGGCGGAGGAGAGCATTGAGGAGACGCTTGCCTGCTGCGACTTCCCCAGCGAACACTGGGCACGCATAAACATTTTCCCTGCCCCCTTATTTCAGCGGGAATTTAATGATGGCGTTATCCTTCGTGCTTCGGTAGATGGCTGTGAACAGCTCCACCGTGCGTCTGCCCTCTGTGGCGTCCACCAGCGGCTTTTTGCCACTCTGCACAGCCTCGAGGAAATCTTTGATCTGCTCGCGGTGATAGTAATACATGGAGTCCACACTGTTGAAGAAGTCGCTGTCCTCCTTTTTCCACACAGGCAGCATTTCCTCTTCGCCAGGCACCGTCCACAAATCATTTACAGGCGGTTCTGTTATAGACGTCATGCCCGCGATGAACATCGCGCCGCCATCGGTCTGCACACCTGCGGCCGCACCGTTCTCACCGAAAATGTGCACCCTGCCGTACAGCGCCGGGTTCTGGCTGTTACTCACAACGATATTGCCCACAGCGCCGCTCTTGAATTTAACCACAGCCACAGCCGTGTCCTCCACCTCGATATAAGGGTGGTTGAGGTTCTTCCAGACGCCGTATACTTCGTCCACCTCGCCCATGTACCACAGCAGCAGATCCAGCTGATGGGGCGCCTGGTTCACCAGCACGCCGCCTCCCTCGCCTTTCCACGTGCCGCGCCAGGGGTCGCTGTTATAATAAGCCTCGTCGCGCCAACCCAGCATCGTCACCATTCCCAGCACGGGACGGCCCAGCTTCCCATCCTCGATGGCCTTGTGGATGCGCATGCAGGGGCGGTAAAAACGGCGCTGCACCATCGTGCCTACAGTGACATGATTACGCTTCTCCGCCGCGATGATGGCGTCGCAGTCCTCAAGGCTGGAAGCCAGAGGCTTTTCCACAAGCACATTGCAGCCGCAGTCCGCAGCCGCCACGGCCGGACTGGCATGCAGTGGGTGCGGAGTACAGATGCTCACCACATCCAGCCTCGCATCGCGGCACATTGTGGCCACATCCGTATACGCCTTCACACCATAGCGTGACGCAAATGCCTCCGCACGCGCGCTGTCTGCATCACAGACAGCGACAAATTCGCTCTGGGGCAACTCCGCATAGACCTTGGCATGAAAATCGCCCACCTTTCCACACCCAATGATACCGGTTCTCAGCTTTTCCATGGGGCTTCATCACTCCTCATTTTCACTTCATGTAGCCGCCCTTCATCGGGCCGACCGCATGTTCGGAATAGATTTTCAAAACACCGCTCTGATACCGCAACGGCCTGGGCTGCCACGCGGCTCTGCGCTCCTTCAGTATCCCGTCCATCTCCTCGGGCGTTTTCCGCTCGCCCCGCACACCCACTATGGCCAGCACCCGCGCAGGGATATCGATTTGGATAAGGTCCCCCTCCTCTACCAGCGCGATGGGACCGCCTTCGGCCGCCTCCGGCGAAACATGCCCGATAGCCGGGCCCTTGGACGCGCCGGAAAAACGGCCGTCTGTAATGAGAGCGATGGTCTTGCCCAGCTCCGGGTCGGAGGATATCGCCTCCGTGGTATAGAACATCTCCGGCATTCCGCTGCCCTTGGGTCCTTCATAGCGGATAAACACCGCATCTCCTGGCTTGATGTCGTGGGCGATGACGGCGGCAATGGCGTCCTCCTCGCAGTCGAAAGGGCGGGCGCGCAAAAGCGCCTTGTGCATCTCTACCGGCACGGCCGAATGCTTCACAACAGCCCCTTCGGGCGCCAGATTCCCGCGCAGAATGGCGATGGTCCCCTTATCTCCGATTGGGGCGTCAAACGGACGAATGATATCTTCTTTTTTGACCCCTGTCTTTTTAAGATATTCCGCGCATTTTTCGTAATAGCCGCCTACCTTCAGCCCGTCCAGGTTCTCGCCCAGCGTTTTTCCAGTGACGGTCATCACATCGAGGTGGAGCAGGTGACGCACCTCTTCCATGATGGCGGGCACGCCGCCCGCATAATAGACATATTCTGACGGCCAGCGTCCGGCGGGGCGCACATCCAGCAGATAATGAGCACTCTTATGGATGCGCTCGAATGTGTCGGCATCGATCTCAATGCCGAATTCATGGGCGATGGCCGGAAGATGCAGGATGGCGTTTGTAGAGCCGGAAATTGCCGCGTGCACGATAATGGCGTTTTCAAAGCTCTCCCGCGTCACGATATCGCGGGCCGTCAAGCCGCGCTTTGCCAGCTCCACAGCCTGTGCGCCCGCTTTTCTGGCCACTTCCACAAGATCCGCGCTGGTGGCCGGCAAAAGCGCGCTGCCCGGCAGTGTAAGGCCCAGCGCCTCGCACATCACCTGCATCGTGCCCGCCGTGCCCATAAAGCTGCATGCACCGCAAGAGGGGCAGGCATGGTGCTTATAATAAGTGAGCTGCGCCTCACTGATCTCACCGCGCTGACACATGGCACTGTAGGCACCGATCTGCTCCAGTGTCAGCAGGTCCGGCCCGGCCTCCATAACGCCGCCTGTCACCACGACAGCTGGCAGGTCTGTTCGGCCGATCCCCATTAGAAGGCCCGGCAGCCCCTTGTCGCAGCTGGCGATGAATACCCCGGCATCGAAGGGAGTGGCGTTGTTGTGGATCTCCACCATATTGGCGATCATGTCGCGGCTGGCCAAAGAATAATTGATACCGTCATGGCCCTGTGCCATGCCGTCGCAGATATCCGTTGTGAAATAGCGCGCGGCCCGGCCGCCTGCGGCTGCCACACCTGCAGCCGCTGTATCCACAAATTTCAGCAGATGCGCGCTTCCCGGATGGCTGTCTCCAAAGGTGCTCTCGATAATGACCTTCGGTTTTTCTAAATCTTCCAGCTTCCAGCCCATCCCGAGGCGCAACGGGTCCATTTCAGGCGCCAGACGGCGCACCTCCTCGCTGTGATACATACGCACACCCTCTCCTTCTTGTTTCCATTCTCCATATCATTATCATTTATCAGACATCAGACGTCTTATGTTTCGCTTATAAATTAACAAATCTTCACCGGCAAGTCAAGGCTTTTTTCGAACTTTGTGGAAGACCACAAAGTTATACTTCATTTTTTATCGCTTTGCACGAAAACATTCAAAGGTCTTTTCTGAAAGAAACAGACAAACCGGGCCGCCGTTCTGCAGGCCTCTACCGATGCTTTGCCCCGATGAAAAGCGCCGCAGAATCTCGCTGGAGAACGCCCCTGCTCCTCTGCCGACCGGTACATGGCCCAAAAGCGCCAGAAAAAGCAAAGCCGATCCCTGTACGTGTATAAACGCACAGAGACCGGCCTCTTTTTTACTCTTGTTAAAGCACTGCGTCAGCTGTCGTCATCCGGCAGCGCCTCGATGCTTCGCCGATTGTCTTCCAGATGCACGCGCATCGCCTGCCGGGCAGCTTCGGAGTCGCGCGCGCGAATGGCATCCACAACAGCCTGATGAGTGCACAGCGACTGCATCTGCAGCGCACGCTTCGTGATATCGATAAAAAGAGGAATAGCCTGGCTCAGAATGGGGACCAAATTTGGCATGATCGCGTTGCGCGTACACGCCGCCCAAAGCGTATGCAGCTGCTGATCCAGCGCTCCATAATTTTCATTTCGGCGCACCTTTTCCTCAATGGCGTCGCACAGCGCCTGCATTCGAGCAATCTCTTCCTCTGTCGCCTTTTGTGCGGCCAGCGCAGCGATCTCTGGCTCGATCATAAGGCGCACCTCGCACAGATCGAGGCCCAGCCGCTTTTTGTCCGGCTGAAAACGCAGCCCCAGAGGATCCTGCACAAGGCCGGTCTGCTCGCACACAAACGTGCCGTTCCCTCGATGGACCTCCAGAATATTGCGGCTCACAAGCGCCTTCGTCGCCTCGCGCACTGTGCTACGTCCCACACCAAGGCGCTGCGCCAGCTCATACTCGCTGGGCAAGCGGTCGCCGGGCTTAAACTCCCCCAGGACGATAAGCTTCTCAATCTCCTCGGAGACGAGCTGAGGCAACGGCTTGCTCGTCTGCTTTACTTCAGTGAACACGCGGTCTCCTCCCACCTGTGACTATGGCAACCTGCGCACAGCAACACACAACGTGCGTGCCACAGCCGCAGCAATTCTAAAGCATTATACCACAGACTTCCCCTGCACGCAACGCTGTAAGCGCCTTCCGAGGCTTCAATATCTCTCCAGCTGAAGTTGATTCCCAGTACCTCGTCTATCTTGCGCTGCTCGTCCGGCTCAACCTTTCCGCGCGTCGCGCAGACGGCGCTTCTCCAGCGCGCACCTGTTCCATCCGCACCACACTATTGCGGGACAGGCCGCCCGTACCCGCCTTGAACCCAATCTACGTGGGCAGATTCGTTTTGTCCTATTTAAAAATGGTGACAGCGATGCTCACGTCGCTGTAGCGGTTGCCCGCGTCGTTTTGCACAGCAAGTGTAGGTCGCACACCGCCTTGTTTACTTCCCATCACCGAGACTGAGCTCCGTGCAGAACACATCAGTGCGCTTTGCCTCTCTGTGTTCCCTGTTGCCCATAAAAAAACTCCCGGCTAAGAAACATATCGCCTTCGTCACGGATGTTTTCCCCTACAGTAAAAAGTTTTATTTTCCCTAATGTTTATTTCTGCATACAAAGTCTTACCATTGGGTAATACAGTTTCCGTGCGAACCATATCTCCATCTAACTGAGTAATCATATTATTAAGAATATCTCTCAATCAAATCCGCCTTTCAAGTAGGAAGTCAGATAGCGTTCCAGTGTCCTTTGGGAAATTTGGTTTCGCTCACAGATTTCAGCTCGAATTAGTCGCACACTGTCTTTGTCCAGGTTTTGCGACAACAGGGGCGCAATCAGAGTCATCCGTTCCTCGGCAATCTCGGTGGCGAGCTTTTGGTCTTTCATATCCATACCAGTGTTACCTCCTACACATTTTAGGATGACACCAGTATAGACGGGATGTCCTTCCTTGTCATGGCGGAACGGTGCTGTTCCCAATTTCCGCTGTTCACCACCAGCCGGACAAAACTCGCCGTCCGCCGGCGTAGGGAATGGCCGGGGCTAAATGTCGCCGACATCTGGCCCGCCGTAATCAACCCGTCCAGAACGTTTTGGGCATACCAAAGAAACCATGCAAGCCAGAAACGGATGCGCAGCCAAGTTGAAGTTTCGCAAGTGTGCTGGGTTTCTGTGGCCTCAGCAATCTCGCAAAGAGAGTTCAGGTCATGTCGCTTGTATGGGACTAGGCCCTCCGGCAGTTCCCGGTGGGTCTTTCCGCAATGTCGGCACTCCATCACCCTTAGATGAATTTGGTGCGTATGTTCTCCTTGCCGGACCTTGCGGATGCAGGTTCCATGTACTTTGAGCGGTCCACCACAGATTGGACAGACGCTGCTCTCTTGGCTAAAAATTTTTGTCTTTTCCCCATTGCGGGTTATCTCAAAGTGTGCTATGCTAATCATGGTCTGTGAGAGGAAGCAGAGATTCACTTTGGTTATTGAAAATTGGCTATCATTTTCAATAACTAGGATCTCTCTTCCTCTTGCTCCGTTTATTACCAGAATACAATCATAGCACATCCACTTAAAAAGAACAGGACCACCTCGGTGGTCCTGTTCTTTTGTCTAACAACATTGCAAAACTGGCAGAACTGCCCGGCTGCTTTGACAAATCACTCCGGCTTTTTGTCAATTCAGCTCGGCTTTTTCCGGACAAGTCGGGGCGGCGCTAACAAACAGTTTAATCGTTTACGGCCATAATATGAATGACGGAAGTATGTTTGCAGTATTGCAAAACTATTTGAAAGAAGGTTTTCTAGAACAACATCCCGCGTTTGAATGCGACAGCCTATTGCAGAAACGTCATTTTCAAATCTTTGCAGTTCTGCACTTTAAAGACTCTCCCGAAAATGCCAGTTCATATTACGCCTTTCCTTTGGATGAAACGTCTTTTAGCCGATGTGTTGAACGAATCCAGGCAGATGCACTATATGAAACTCCTTCAATAGTTACATGGGGTGATCAGCTTTTGCTCCTGTCTACTTGTGATCAAAACGATGCAGAGTCCCGAATTCTAATTGCATGTTACAGAGAAAAGCAAGATTTATGACATTATAGAAAGGGTGTTTATATTTGGATAAGAATGAACTGATTGAGAAAATTGCAGGCAATACAGGTCTGACAAAAAAAGATGTTGGTATTGTAATCAACACTTTTATCGTAACAGTCACCAAAGCCTTAGTTGAAGGCTCAAAAGTGCAATTATTAGGTTTTGGAGTTTTTGGAACGCGCGAAAGAAACGCCAGAAAAGTCCGTAATCCCCGCACAGGAGAGAGTATAGATCTTGCAGCTTCCACTGTTCCCTATTTCAAGCCCGGAAAAATTTTAAGAGACGTTGTAAAATCCATAAATCATCCCATATAAAAAAGCTTGCATACAATAAATATCCCCCGGATCCCCCGGCAAAGCCGGGGGTTTTTCATATGCGGGCATAGCCCTAGAATACTAGCACGCGCGTCACGTCGCGCAAGTACGGTCTGCCAGCCGCGAAAGTTCCGTTACTTGCCGCCCGTAAACGGGCACTTTAGAAGTTTGGCATGGTCAGCTGCTCTCCTGCTTTGTCCTGCTCGTACTGACATTGGATGTACTCCTGTATCTTCTTTGCATTTTTCCCTGCCGTGTCCACATAGTACCCACGGCACCAGAATTCCCGGTTCCGGTATTTCTATTTTTGCTCCGGGAACTTCTCGTACAGCATCAGGCTGCTTTTTCCTTTCAGGTTCCCCATGAAACTTGCTACTGCTATCTTTGGCGGTATCTCGATCAGCATGTGGATGTGGTCCGCGCATACCTCCGCTTCGATAATCTTGTTCCCTTTCCAATTGCACAGCGTCCTCAGAATGCTTCCAATTTCTCTTCTTTTCTCTCCGAAGAACACTTTCCTTCTGTATTTTGGCGCAAACACTACATGATATTTGCAATTCCAACTGGTATGCGATAAACTATTTACGTCGTTCATTTTCGAATGTCCTCCCTTTGCTTGCTTGTGCAGTTCGCAGACCGCACTTCCAGTATAGCAAAGGGAGTTTCACTATATGCAATGGAAGCAGATAGTGTAACACTGTGAAAATAGCAAATCAATAGCAAAAAAATAGCAAATTGACAAAGCGTATTTTTTCGCTTCTTTATAATCACTGTGTCTTCTATTTCGAGAAAGATCAACTGGAGGAATTACCATATGAATGAAAACAAGATTGTAGCAATTTTAAATAGAAAAGGTGGTGTTTGTAAAACTACTACTACCCATAATTTAGGCGTGGCACTGGCCGAGCGCGGCTATCGTGTTTTATTAGTAGACTGTGACACACAGCGAAATCTTTCCATCAGCCTCGGCATCAATCACCCCGATGAAGAACAGTATACTCTCTGCGAGTTGCTTCACCCCTTGGTTGATGTAGACGCTGATGATGTGGACATCCATAACTGTATCCGTCATTTAGAAAATGGATTAGATTTTATCCCCAATAAACAGGCTTTATCCGCGCTCGAAAAACAGATCAGTACATTGGATTTTCGCAGAGAGTGTGTATTATTCGACGCACTGGAAGATGTAAGGTTGGATTACGACTATATCCTTTTGGATTGTATGGCCTCTTTGGGGATGCTGGCCGTTAACGTGATGATGGTATGCGATGCGGCCCTGCTGGTATCCACGCCAGAAGAAGATTCCATAGAAGGACTTTCCCTCGCTTCCGATTTTATCAAGGAAGCCTCCCACGCTTTGAGGAAAAAAATTCATGTCTGTGGTCTCTTAATCTGCCGGGTGGATATGAGATACCGAAAAAGTAGGATAGGTATCGATAAAATTCAAAAATTGTTTGCTGAAGAATACCCCATATACCCGGAAATGGTTCCAGACCGCGTTTGTGTGGCAGATGCTCGTAATAAGCAAGTAAGTATCATTGAGTACGCTCCGGAAAGTGAACCTGCGCAGGCCTACCAGGCAGTCTGTGAATTGTTTTTAAGGGAGGTCGGTTGCTATGGCAGTCGCTCCGCTTAATTCGTCCGGGATGTTTGATGCCTCCCCTACCCTGGTGCCGCGTTCACGGGAACGTGTGGAAAATATCCGAGTAGACGTGATTGATAACCATCCACGGAATACTACACAAGTGAGAGAGACCATGTTGGATCCGGCATTTCGTGAAAGCATCGCGGCAGTCGGCGTTTTACAGCCTGTTCTTGTTATCCCTAACAATGATGCCGCAGGCCGCTATTACTTACTGGCCGGACACAAGCGGCTGCTTGCAAGCAGGATGTGCGGTCGGGAATATGTGCCGGCCATCATTCGAAAGGATCTTCCTCCGGGATTGGAGGGCATCTATATCACAGATACCAATTTGCAATACGGTGTAAGGAATATGCTTCCCAGCGAAAAGTGCCGCACTTTATGGGAACAACATCAAAGTCTTAAAGAGTTCCGGCAATACTGTCGGACACATGCTGAAGAAAAACAGGAGATTGAATTAGGCGGTAAAGTGTTCAAATTTGGGCACCTTGAAAAAACGCGAGAGGCATTGGCAACTGCGTATGGGCTAACGCCTACCGATGTGCAACGGTTTTTAGGACTTCATACTCTATCATCTGTTCTGTTTGAATGTGTCGACCGCCGCACATTGGCGATATCAGCTGCGACCTATTTGGCACAGTTGCCTAAAGAATGGCAGCTTGAAGCAGCCCGCTGGATACCAGATAAAAAAATAAGTGCTTATCAGGCACAACAGATTTTATTTTTGTATCAAAATGGCGGCAACGAGAAAGGGATTAAGGATATTGTCCAAAACACCCAAAACGATAGTCGCCACAAAATCACTGGAAGTTATAAAATATCCCGTCGGATGCTAAAGTCATATAGCCCATACTTAGCAACTATGAACGATGATGAAATCGCTTCGATCTTGAAAGCTGCTTTGACGCTTTATTTTGAAAGTCATCCTCTTGAAAACTCCGAGCAACGAGGGTATAATATAAGCGAGGAAGCTGTATGACAAGAGAATATATAATTATGCCGGAATTTGAGCGGCAATGGAAAGCGATGGGACTGAGCGATACGGAGCTGAAGTACCTGCAGGAACAGCTGCTTCTTAATCCTCAGCAGGGACCGGTGATGAAAGGTACGGGAGGGCTGCGAAAAATTCGTGTTGCTTTTGAGCATCAAGGGAAAAGCGGGAGTGGCCGTGTGGTTTACGTAGATTTTCCCGCTTACGAAACCATCTACTTAATCACAGCATATCCTAAAAATGAAAAGGATAATTTGTCTGCAGCTGAACGCAATGCCATCCGAAAATTGATTGAACAGTTGGAGCAGTTTTTGAAAACAAAATGCGAAAAGGGGCGATTACGATGAGTACAGGTGTATATGAGAGTATCCTGCAGGGGTTAAATGAAGCCATTTCCACAGAAAAAGGCCATCTGCGTGCAAAGCGTTGCAGGATGACTGTACAGCCTCCTGAAGAATTCGATGCTGAGGAGATCCGCACCATACGGTTGAGCGCTAATATGACACAGAAAGTCTTTGCAAGTTTTCTCGACATGTATTCCGGCAGCTCCCAGACCGTCAACACACGGGAGATCTTCACATCACCCAACGGAACGGCGCTGTCCCCGAATCTGTATATGCCGTGCTATGGATACGATATTGCGGCAGCGGGCGGGGACATGAGCATCCGCTACGCGCTGGTGCGGCACAGGCACAACAACGGGCAGCTATCGGATGACCGGGTATACATCCCGGTGAACGTGCCGATGTACGCGGGCTGCTATTACGGCTATGACCTCACCGAGCCGGCCGGCGTGCAGGCCAGCGCGCCCACGGGCTGGCAGAGAGACAGCGCGGTGGTGCGGTTTTCCGGCGGCACGGACACAGGCACGAGCCTGCCGGACTGGAGCGCAGCGCCGGGCGACTACGGCAGCGGCATCCATCACTACGAGTACAGCATCAACGGCGGCGCATGGACGGGCTGTCCCGTAGGCGACCCCACCGTGACCATCACGGCAGGAGGTGAAACAACGGTGACCGCCCGTGTGGTGGATGGCGCGGGTAACGCTTCCGGCCAGACGGCTACGGCAAAGGTGTACATCGACCCGGCCTCGCCCAATGTGCCCGGTATCACGCTTTCCACGGAACAGTGGACGAACAGCACGGTAACGGCGGCCATCAAGGACAACGGCGACGCACACAGCGGCGTTGCCCGCACGGAATATTCTCTGGACGGCGGAAGCTGGACGGCATACAGCGGCGTGCTTTCCATCGCAGACCACGGCAAACATACGGTCAGCGCCCGCGCCATCGACAATGTGAGCCGCATTTCCAGAACGGCCAGCAAGACCGCGCTGGTGGATAAGGTTGCTCCGGTCATTTCAAAGGTGGAGCAGCAGCCAGACAGCGGCCATACGGAAATGACGCTGGCCGTTACGGCCACAGACGCGGACAGCGGCGTCAAGGGCTATGCGGTCACCACAGAGGAAAAAGCGCCTGCGCTGGACAGCTTTAGCGCCGGCACTCCCAAGGTAGACCACAACGGCGTTTACTACATCTGGGCAGCGGACAAGGCGGGGAATATTTCCGCTGCCGCAAAGGTGGACGTCACCGCGCTGGATATCGTAGCACCCGTTGTGGTAAAGGTGGAGACACAGCGCACCTGGGACGCCACAGAAAATTGGGCGAAGGTGACGGCGCAGGACGATAACAACGGCGTTGTGGCCATCGGCTGGGAACGGGCCGAAAAAGATATGGAGAGCCGTCATGCTCCTGACCCGATCACCTGGGTGGATTCTACGGCGGAAGCGACCTTCATTTTCACCGAGAACGGAAGCTACAACGCCTATGCCCGCGACCTGGCAGGCAATGTGTCCGGGCCGTATCCGTTCATCATCGACCACATCGACAAACATTCTCCGGTCATTGATTCTGTGGAGTGGGACAAGGGCTGGAGCCAAAGCAAGACCATTACGGTAAAAGCCCATGATACGGAATCCGGGCTTGGGCGGTATGCGGTGACGCGCACGGCGGACCGCCCCGCTGAGTGGCAGGACAGCAATGTGTTCGCCAACATCACGGAAAACGGCACGTACTATCTGTGGGCGAAGGACAACGTGCAGCGCGTGTCCGCGGACGCGGATGCAGATGGAGGTGAGGGAACACCAGACCCCGGCCCGGAAGAGATCGTCATCGACACCATCGACCGTTCAAAGCCCGTGATGGACGATATCCTGCATTCGGCCGTGGATAACGCGCCCGCGGGGATGTTCGGCTATCCGCATTTCAATGAGGTAGACCGCCCGGAACTGCTGGCCCACGATCTGGCCGATGAAGGCTGGACGGACAGCGGCATCAAGGCCATCTACTACCAATACGCATTGGACGAAGACCACCTCGCAGCCGATTGGCTGACCTATGACGAGCTGGACAAGCCCGCCATGCGGGAGGAATACTTCGGAAACATCTATGCGAAGGCGGAGGACAACGCGGGAAACGTGTCCGACGCCATTTTTGCAGGCTTCATGTTCGAACAGACGGAGCCTGTGGCGGAGAAAACCCTGGCCCCGGATTTCTGGACGAACGGGACGGTGGAGATCGACCTGTCCACAGACGATAACCTGTCGGGCGTGCGGGACATCACCCTGCCGGACGGCAGCATCGTGGATGCCGCGCAGGCGAAGTACACTGTGGACAAAAACGGCGTGTACAACTTCTCTGTGCGGGATTACTGCGGCAACATCCTGTCCTATCCCGTTGAAGTGAGCAATATCGACCGGCTTGCGCCGGCTGCGGATTATGAGGTGATCCCCGGTGACTGGACGAACAAGCCCGTGACCATCCGTGTGACGGCTGCCGACCCGGAGCCGGAGGACGGCTATTCGCCCAGCGGCGTCCAGTCCATCACGATGCCGGACGGCACGGTGGTGGAAGGCGGTACCGCGGATTTCGTTGCGGACGCCAATGGGAAATACGACTTCATCATCACGGACAACGGCGGCAATACGTTTACACTGCATACCGGGGTGAGCAATATTGATTACCTCGCTCCCGAAGCGGAATATACCGTGACGCCGGATATCTGGACGAACGGGCCTGCGGCCATCCATGTGACGGCCGTGACCCGGAGCCGGAAGACGGCTATGCGCCCAGCGGCGTCCAAATCCATCACACTGCCAGACGGCACAGTAGTGGAGGGCGATGCGGCGGATTTTACCGTGAGCGCCAATGGTACGTATGACTTCATCATTACCGATAACGGCGGAAATACGGCCACACTGCACGCGGAAGTAGGCAACGTGGACGCCGCGCGCCCGACTGTGGATTTCCATTTTGAGCCGCTGGACGGCGGCGACCGCACCATCATCACGGAATACGGCAAAACCGAGTACTACAACTACGATATCATTATGAACGCCAGCGCCGGTGATGTTGGTTCCGGCATCGAACGGTATGAGTACAAAGTTGGCAGCGGGGAGTGGACGGTGTTCGGCCCGGCAGACGCGCCGAAATTCACGGAGGAACAGGTCGTCCATATCGTTGTGCGTGTATGGGATGTTGCCGGAAACGTGAGCGAAGAAAAGGCACGTGACATCGTGCTGGACAAAACGCCGCCCACGGCTTCGCATACGCTGACGCCGGGCGAAGGACGGAAAGGTGAACATCAACCTGGGAATGGACGGAAGCATCTGCGGCGTCCAGTCCATCACACGGCCGGACGGCAGTGTGGCATATGGCGTGGATACGCTTGTGTTTGAAGCGGACCGGAACGGAGACTACGATTTTTTCGTGTGGGACCGGTGCGGGAATCTGCTGAAGCACACCGTACCGGTCGATAGCTTCGTAACACCTGTAGCCGAAGCCTGCGTCCTCTGAGCCGGAAGATCCGAAGCCGGAACCCGAGACTGAGCCGGAACCGGCGCCAGAGACGGAAGAACCGGCGGCACTGGTGGAGGTCCCTGTGCAGGAGGATGCCCGCGCGCTGACGCTGGCCGACCTTGCCTGTACGCTGCTCTCCATCCTGTTGCAATCCTTGTATGGCTGCGCAGGAAAAAAGACGGCGGGGAGGATGCAGACGATGAAGATGAACAGGTCGATGAGGACGTAGAAGAAGATGAGCCGCGGGGATACGCTGTCCAGAAAACCGTGAATGCGGTGCTGGCGGTACTGTCTGCGGTCTTGTTCTTCCTCACGCAGCCGCTTGTATGGCGTTTCCGATTCGTAGACTGGTGGACGGTGTTGTTCACGCTGCTGTGCGGCACGGCGCTGGCCATGCTCATCTGGAAACGCAGAGAGGAAAACGACCCCGAAGAAATTGATGAAGAAAACATGGAGGATTTTGCAGAATGAAAACGATCGTATCACTGGCCCTTGCGGGCCTCATGTCCATTTCCGCACTGCTTCCCGCACTGGCGGCACAGGAGGCGGAGAACGTATCCATCGCCGAAAACTCCGGTATTTCGGAAAGCATGGCGCAGGATGAGAGCAGCATATCCAGTTCCGGCAGCACAGCGGATGAGAGTACTGCGCCGGAGTCCGGCAGCAATGCAGGGGCTGATGTTTCGCAGCCCGAATCCGGCAGTATGCCGGTGGAGTCTGACAGCAGCATTTCTGAGGGTTCGGAAGCGGAAACCAGCAACTCGCTGCCTGTTTCCGACAGTATGGCGTCCGATGAAATGGATGCTGACTCGGAACCGGCTTCCGGCAGCGAAACAGCGGAATCGGACGTCGATACCAAGGATGAAGATTCATCTGGTGTAATATGAGTATCGTGAGCGTATCCGCGTCTTGTTCCGTGTCATTTACATGGTGGATTCAAAACAAAATATCATCCTCCTCGCTCCCTTTATAAAAAGGCGTGATAAGGACACACAGTACGCTTTGGAACTCGCCATACAGAGAGCCGCCATTATTCGGCAATACCCAGAGTGTCGCGTAGAGCTTGATCTCGGAGGTGAGATGCCTGTATTGATTCACCGGGATATTTAGTATCCTTCCTTGCTATTTTGCAGTAGAAAAGAGGTTCAAAAAGATGAGAAAATGGATTCTGATGCTGGTCTGTGTCCTCACGCTATCGGTACTTTCCGTATGCTTTGCAGAGGATTCCGACAACAGCGGCGAAGTGACAGCGCAACAGTCTTATGTAAATGAAGCGATTACAGTGGCAAGCGAAACATCTGCGGACGCGTCCTTACAACCCCCAGTGCTGAGGGATGTTGCTTATATGACTCAAGGAGGCAGGCAGCTGATTATCAAACTGTATGATATAGATCCAGACTATGATGTAAGCCGCCTGGCCGAACCGGATTTTGAAGAGGGGGGATTGTTGTATACACATAAAAATACCATCAAGGTGTCTGACAATCGCACTATGGAGGCCAAGCAGGCCAGCCAGACAGTGACAGTCAGCCACACAGAAAAAGACAATGCCATGGTCAGCCTGCAGCCGATGCTGGAATACTCGGAAAATGGGTTTACCGGCCAGCTGATGATCCAGCCGGAGAGTATCACAACGGCGGAGGCGGGAAAAGAAAGCTACGGCTATACCGTAAGCGACACCCGTGAATATTCCAATCTGGACCGTAACGATACGGCGTACATTCTGAAAACAGTGGAGAAAAACGGAGTATCCCTTACACTGGCCGGCATCGACTGGCAGGCTATGGGAAACGGTACTTTTACCGCGATAGCCAGCTATTCCGGTCGTGCAACAGGCAGTAAGGTCACAGGATATACCTCAAAAGCAATCTATTCCGGCGAAGTGAGCAAAGAAACACTGGACAGCTGCACCTACAAAGTGATTTATGAAGGTGCCCCCATTCCTGCGCCCTATCTTCAGTATGGACTGACTGCGGGCAGTGTACTGGCTCTGCTCATCATTCTGGCTGTGCTTTGGAACAGGCGAAAAAACGCGAAAATCTACGCCCTTTTGGATGGTGAATTCAAAATCGTTCGCCGGGTACGCATCTCCTATATTGATCCAATTATTGATCTGACGCCAGCCGCCGTCCAGAGCCGGGTGAGCGAATACATCATCACCATCGATCGCTGGGCGACAAAACGGCTGAACAATCAGCGTCTGCGGATTTTGTGCGGCGACGGCGTGGTACGTGAACAAACGATTGTGAACACAGGCTATGGCTACAAGATCCATCTGGAGGCAATTCCGGTCCCCATAGCCGAGGAATACAAGGAGGATGAATATGGACACGCGTAAAAAGTTCTGGATCATCGTTGGAGTGCTGGCAGTGATTCTGGTAATAATATGCGCCGGCGGTTATTTCATACTGCATCCGACGCCTTCGGAGATACCGCTGCCCAATGTTATCACGGCCGAGGATGGAGAAGTCACAGTTACAGCAGACACCCCGCGGAAAAACCAGATGCCGGATACGGTCTGGAAGGATTCTTCTGCATGGGCTATCGGCAGCTTTACTCTGCCGGAAGCAGCTGTTCTGAACGGCGAAGGCTGCATTGGCATCGTCACTGTACCGTCTGTTGGAATTCAAATGCAGGTATACGAAACGGATGACGCCATGGAAGATATGAAGCACGGGGCCGCACATTTTAAGAGCACTTCAGCCTGGGAAGGCAATATCGGCCTTTCCGGCCACAATTACCGTTCTCAATTCGGCCCGCTCACTCGGGTCAAGGATGGCGACATCATCGCCTATGAAACAGCGCTTGGCACCCGGTATTATCAGGTCAGCGCCATCGTGGAAATTGCGGACGATGACTGGAGTTATCTAGACAGGACCGACGACAACCGGATCACACTGATCACCTGCATTGTCGGTGAGGATGACAAGCGCCTGGTAGTGCAGGGGACTGAAATCTGAAATATTTTTTAGGAGAAACGTCGTTAGCTTGCAATCGCCTTTTTTGGTGCTATAGTGAAAACACAAGGGAGGTGTCAGCAATGACAAAAACGAAGAAAATCTTATTGGCAGTTGTGCCTGTATTGGCTGTTCTGACCATTGAGGCTGGCATCGCTTTATGGGTGTTTCAGCCCGTCCGCATTGCTTGTGACGATGAAGCTGTCACCGCTGTTGCTGTTTGGGGAAGAGCATGGCTTCCTCTTGAGAGCGTACCCAGCAATCGGGTCGTAACAATAGATACCACTGCCCTCAAAATTACAACGGCAACGCCTGTCAATGAAAAAGAGGTCCGTGAAGCGGCAGTAGATACAACCGTGCAGGAACTGGAAGCCAAATACAGAACCCAGCTTGCGGAACTGGAAGCGCAGATTGATGAAACCAGCCAGCAGCTGGCGATTGCACAGGCACAGCTGGAACGTCGTGAAGCCGATGAAGCAGCGGCCGCAAAACGGGCGGCACAGCAGAAAGCCGCCGCACAACAGGCCGGAAATAAAACCGCTGCACAGCAGGCAGCGAACAATGCAGCCCCCGGCGGGGCAGGTTCCACCCTGGCCTCTGGCGAAAGCGCAGGCACATCCCAGCCGGCAGTACCGGCAGTTGACGCCGCGGCGCTGATCGCCAATGGCCACGCATATGCGGCAAGTAAAAACATGGGCGTCAATTCGGCTCTGACGATCGGCAACGCCGGATATTTTAATCCGGTGGATCTATCGATCTTGTCACAGGTCTCTGCTCAAAGCGATATCTACTACTGCATCGATCAGATCGCAGGCATGATGGGAGCAGTTGAACAGGATCATCCGCCCGTCTACAACATCGTGCAGGACGGCAGCAAAATCTACGTGCTGTACGGCTAAAACTTACCATCTCCTATATCACTCATACAAACGGGAAAACCGTCTACCCTTCGGGGCAGGCGGTTTTCTCGTTTTCATTTAATTTTGAATACCGACTGCCTTGTATCCCACGGAAAAGCTTTGGCGTTATTCCTTTTCCGTTATACCAGGCTGACAGAAATGAGGTAAAACAATATGTCCCAAATTATCAAAAAGCGGATCATTCCCATATTACTGCTGGTTGTGTTGTGTTTTGGAATGGTACCTACAGCGTTTGCTGAGGCAGAGATCACGACAATCGACACATCCACGGTCACACAGACTGATGTACAGGGTAAACCAGATACCGATATCACGGTTGTTCCCAATGAGGATGCTGGCGATTTGATTACGGATGAAGGGCCGGACAGCGGTCCAGTTGATGAAAGCACTTCATCCAGCACAGATTTCTCCAGCACGAGCAGTTCGGAAGTTCACACGCCGTCGAATTTGGAAGCGGCATCTTCCAGCAGTGTCAGTTCCGACAACACAGTGTCTTCTAGCAGCGAGGCGATGCGCCCCAACTCTTCCAGCCCTCTCAGCCCGGCCATGACCCCAGAAAGCGAATCCGTTTCCATTGAAACAAATGAGGAAGTTAAAAAGGCTCCTGCAGAAATACCGGTGGAAATCGTCCGTATGAATGGCGCTTCCCTGTTTTCTACCTCCGCTGCCAGCGCCGGGACGCTTTCCTGGACCAAGCATCCGGAATATCAATACGATGCAAACCTGGGGATGGGATCCGTCAATATGCAGGTGTGGCCAACTGCTACAATCAATGGTCAAATCGCATATTGTGTCCAGCCCGAAAACCTCAACACACATGGGAGTAAGCCCTACGACCCGATCCAGTACGATCAGCTTTCCAGTACGCAGCGGTATGCAATCGGCTACGCCATGCTGTATGGAGCCCAGGACGCCGGCAACATCCCTTTCCATATTGCGACGCAGACCATCATTTGGGAAATCGTCCACGGATATATGGATTTGGAGTCCTTTATCGCGACCAATAAAACGGCCTATAATGCGGTAATCGGGTATAACCCTGCCGCAGCTCCCTACTATGAACAAATTCTTGTACAGATGCGCAGCCACAAGGAAGTGCCGTCTTTTACGCATTTCTTCAGTGCGCTGGCGCCAACTCATAAGGTTCTCGGCGTTCCCGGAGAATACAAGCTCGATTTGGAGAATACCAATCCCAACTGTGATTTGAAAGATTTCAATTTTCAGAACAAAAATGGTGTCACATTTACAAAAGATAAGCAGACGCTTCATATCACTTCAGCGAGTCCCATTTCCGCGACCACGCTTTTTTCGGCTTATAAGGGGTCTATCGGCGAAACCAACAGCCTAATTTTTTGGAGTTCAACAGATGGTGTTGATCAGATTCGCGCCACCGCGGATGTGCTGGATCCGGTTCCCGCCTATTTTCGTTTGAGCACGGAAGATGTTGGCGAATACAGCATTGAAATCAGCAAATATGAAACCGGCACAGATCTGCCTCTGCCCGGAGCCGAGTTTGAAGTAAGGCACTCAGAGAAAGGCGTTGCTGGAACCTACACCACGGATGGTTCGGGAAAAATCAAAGCGACTGTCCCCTGGCAGGGAACGTACATCATCACCGAGCTTACCCCTCCGGCCAATCATCTTTTGGACGATGAGCCGAAGAAGGAAGTGGTGGTTTCCACCGATAATAAAACACCCGGCGTATCCTTCCACAACGATAAATTTGCAGGTTTGAAAATCATCAAAATCGACGCTACGACAAAGGCAGTCATTCCGGGGGTCACATTCAATATCGCCAAAAAAGGCGGCGGCCAGGCGCAGCAGATGACGACCGGTGCCGACGGCGTTGCCCTGCTCCCGGCTCTGGAGCCCGACTGGTACGTTATTACTGAAGTGTCGTGTCCGCCCAACTACATCCTGGACAGTACGCCGCACACAGTAGAAGTCAAGGCCAACGAAACCTGTGAGATCACACTTGAGAATTATGCCAAGCCCAGCCTTGAGGTTACAAAGGTGGATGCTGATGATCCCGCGCTCAAACTTGAAGGCGCCACATTTCGGATTGCACAGCGCGGCAGCAAAGAATATCAGGACATTACCACCGGTCCCGATGGTATTGCCCGCCTGACAGGCATGGAGCCAGATTACTACGTTGTCACGGAAGTTACGGCCCCTAATGGGTATATCCTGTCGGACGAAGAGCATACGGTGGAAATCGTCGAAGGGCAGGTCACAACAATCACACTGTCCAACCAGAAAAAGCCCTCACTGTCCATTTTAAAAATAGATAGTGTCACCGAACAGCCGCTCGCCAATGCAACATTTGAAATTGGATATAAAAACGGAGAAACGATCGGCCGTTTTACCTCTGACGAGGGCGGTCTCGTGCGGCTGCCTCAAATCGACCCCGGCCTGATTGTCGTTACGGAAATCACGGCTCCGAATGGGTACATCATCGACCAGCAGGAACAGGAGATCCTGCTGAACCCGGGCGAAGAAAAAACACTGCGTTTTGAAAATACACCCGCCAGCCCTGTCATCCTAAAGAAAGTGGACATGGAAGGCAACCCGCTGGCCGGCGCCACGTTCCGTCTGACCAAAATGAACGGTGAACTGGTCGGTGAGTATACCACAGGACGCAATGGCTTTGTAACGATCCCGGAGCTAGATCCCGGCTGGTATGTCGCCGTCGAAATCAAAGCGCCGGACGGCTACAAACTGAACAATATACCGCAAAAGGTGGAGCTGAAAGCCGGTGAGCCCGCCATTCTGGAGTTCGAGAATGAAGAGCTGCCCCATCTGCAAATCTACAAATATGATTCCGTCACGAAAAAGCCGCTTGCGGGTGTGGCGATCCGCGTGGAAAAGCTGGACGGCGAGCGCATTGGAGATTTTAAGACCAACCAGGCGGGTCTGATTGCCATTCCCGATCTGGAGCCCGGCGCCTACGTCTGTTATGAAATCGCCACCGTGCCGGGCTACCAGTTGGATATGACGCCTCAGACCGTGGAACTCGACGCGAATGGCCGCGGCTATGTGGAGTTTGCCAATGTCCCGCTCGCCGGCCTGACGCTGCAGAAAATCGATAGCGTGACAAAGGCTGGAATTGGCGGTGTGGAATTCTTCGTGACAAAACTGAACGGCGAGGAGATTGGTACTTACACGACGGACAGCGACGGCCGCATTTTCATTCCCAATCTTGAAGAGCAGTATGTCAGAGTGCGGGAAATCAGTGTGCCTGACGGGTATAAAATCGACACGGCAGGGAAAATTGTAGAACTCAAGGCCGGAGAAGCCAACACAGTGGAATTTGAAAACCATCCCTATCCCTACCTTGTCATTTACAAGCTGGGATACGACGGCCAGCCGCTGCCCGGCGTATCGTTTAAGATCATCAATGACGCGGGCCGCGAGCTGGGTACTTACACCACCAACAGTGCGGGCCGGATCGTGCTGACCGGGATCGACGAAGGCCACTATGTTGTGCAGGAAGTGAAGGCAGCTGAAGGATATGAGCTGGACGCCACGCCCTATGACGTATATCTCCAGTGGGGCAAGACCACCCAGATCAAGCTGAAGAACAAGGAGCTAGGCTCTCTTTCGCTGGTAAAGGTGTCGGCAGAAAATGAAAAGCAGGTGCTCCCCGGCGCCAGTTTTCTGCTGTATGACGAAAAAGACAATTTAATCGGCGAATACACGACGGATGAAAACGGCGAAATTCTGCTGGATCATGCGCTGAAGGCCGGGCTCTACACATTAAAGGAAATCAAGGCTCCGGATGGATTCGTACTGGACGAGCAGACGCAGAAAGTGGAAATCAAAAACGGCGCCACAATACGGCTCACCTGGCCCAACACGCCGGAACGGGGACGCATCCAGATCGAAAAAGTATCCGCGGAGTACAATGACTTGACGAAGTTGCCTGCCGGCTCGCCGCTGCCGGACGCGACATTTGAAATTTTTACGCCGGATGATAACGAAGTGGCGGATAGCATCACTACCGATGAGCGGGGGATCGCCACATCCCGGCTCTTGCCGCTGGGAATCTACGGTATCCGTGAAGTGTCGGCGCCTGAGTATTACCTTTTGAACGACAAGGTAATTTTTGTAGAACTGAAGGTCCACAACGATTTGATACAGCTAACAGTAGAGGACGCCAATGAAGAGATTGAAGTAGACGTGCAGAAAATAGGAAATGTCGAAGCAATGCCGGGCGATTTGATCCGTTACGATTTTGACGGCATTTGCAACAAATCAAACGTACCGCTGGATGAATTCTACTGGCGCGACATTCTCCCGACGGACGCCGTGACGCTGCAGGAAATCCATACGGGGACATGGAATGAGGATTTGGAATATAAGGTGCTGTACAAGACGAACCTGTCACAGGACTACCGGGTGCTGGCCGAAGGGCTTCACACCAATGTGGACAACCTTATTGACTGCAAAACGGCAGCGGTGGGTTTAAAGAGCGGCGAAGTCATCACGGAGTTCCGGTTTGAGTTCGGCACGGTGCAGCCAGGCTTTGCGCCTGTTACCAAGCCATACATTCAATGCCTCGTAAATCCGGGCCTGCCCAACGAGTACCGTTTCCGCAACTGCACAGATGTGGGCGGCCGGCACGGTGATGAATGGGTGATCAACAAGGACTGCTGGGTGACAGTAATTTATGCAACGCCCAAAGGAAAACTGCCCAAAACCGGAAACTGACATTCACATCAAAATATAAGACAGGGGCGGCTCTTTTGGGGCCGCCCCTCTTTTCAAGGGAGTGTTTGTATGCAAAAAAAGAAATATTCTGTAAAAGTAACGTGCTTTTGTCAAATGCTACCCCGGAGGTATATCTCCATGGTGTCCATAGCGGCGCTTCTCTTCATCTGCGCCTCCCCTGCCTATGCCGTCGAAGATATGTGGACGGTGGGCCGCGAGATTATCACGGACGTCTATTCTCAAATCGCCGGTATCAGCACCGTGCTGGCCGGACTCATGAGTGCGGTAGCGGTACTCGGCTGTAAATTTTCCGGCGGCCGACAGCAGCGTGTCGATCAGTCATGGGATTGGCTCAAGCGAATCTGGATCGCATGGGCCGTCATCAACGGCATCGGCGCGTTTATCGCCTATGTCGCCCCACTTTTTTCCGGGTTGGCTACCCTGGAACCCGGAGCGTAATAAGGAGGGAAAACATCCATGCTGGAACTCATCGTAAAGGGGCTTATTCTCTGGGTTTATGACATGATTCTGGAGTGCGTTGGCTTCATTGGCAATCTGCTGTTGGAGGTTTTCAGCATGGATACCTCCTACTTTGTCAGCCATGTCCCGGTCGTTTTAGAGATGCAGAAAATCCTGATTGCCGTGGGCTGGGCGCTCCTGCTCGGCAATCTTGCGTTTCAGGCGATGCGCTCCATGATGGCGGGGATCGGCCTCAATGCCGAGGACCCGAAACTGCTTTTTGCCAAAAGTTTTCTATTTGCCTTTCTGCTATTTGCCAGCCCGGAAATCTGCCAGGTAGGGATGGATCTGACCAGCAACGTTATCAATCTCCTGCAGCTTCCTGATACCGTCAGCATCATGGCACCCGAGGAATCATGGTTTGACTTTACGGCGGGCTGGCTGTTGGCAGTGATTTGCGGGTTCATCATGCTTTTTCAAGTGTTCAAGCTGTTCTTTGAGATTGGCGAGCGATATGTTGTGCTGAGCATACTGGTCTTTTTTGCTCCGGTAGCGTTTGCCATGGGCGGAAGTCGGTCAACGGAAGATATCTTCAAGGGCTGGGTTCGTATGTTCGGCAGCATGTGTGTGGTCATGGTAAGCAATGTATTTTTCCTGAAAGTCATTTTATCCGCACTGAGTACAATACCGAATACGCTTACCATTATTCCATGGCTGATTTTTGTCGTGGGTCTGTGCAAAGTTGCCCGACGTATCGACGATATCCTGTGCAGACTCGGCCTCAATGCCGCGCATACCGGCCGTGAGCATATATTTCCCGGCGCCTTTACAGCGATGGTCTTGCGCTCGGTGGCCAATACGGTCCGACAGGCGGCGCAGACATATGCCGGGCAGATGCCTCACTTCGGTGATTTCCGGAGCTACGCGCCCGGAGGCTGGCGCTGGGGCGGCACCTTCAGCGATTTGCCGGAGCTGCCGCCGCCTGCACTTCCGGCGCCCAACAGGCATCCGGGACTGCCCGGGCCGTCCGCGCCCAATGGCTCCTCACCTGAACCGCCTTCCAGCCCAACTGATCCTGCAGGCGGTCAAATGCCGGATGATTTCTCTGAAAAAGGCGTGCATGGCAGCGCAGCCCGCAACAGAGGCAGACGGACAACACGTCCGCAGTCCGCCGGAGCGCAAGCCAGCGCCGTTCATGCGAAAAAGCCGTTTCCTCTTGCACATGGCAATATTGATATTTTTGCAGAAGATGATGCCCCTGTACAGAAAAAAACGACTCGCCCGCCAGCAGCACAGGCATCGGGTACTTCACATCCCGCCGGCCTGCACAAGCAGGGTCAAGAAACACCTTCCGAAGAAAGCGTCTCCATCCGCAAAGCGAGACCCGCGGCCCGTCAGACGCAGGGACAGTCCGATAAGGCTTCTTCGGGAGGGCGCGTGATGCAGCAAGACGCACCGAAAGCGACAAGGCCGCCGCTGCACCGTGCGGGAGAAGTTGAACATTCCAGCGGTCAGACGGCATATATGGAAAAAAAGAATTTTGCTGTTTCCAGTTCTGTCAGCCATTCCAACAGCCAGACGGTCGCAGCGGGCCATGCTGCGCGTCCTCTGCAAGCAACGCGGGCCGAATCCGCGTCGTATGGTGAAAACACTACGCGTCAGACACAAAAGCGGTCGAACAGTATTTATGAGCAAGGTATGGGCGCTGTGCCGGCAGCACGGCGATTCACAGAAACCATGAATCATCCCCTAGTGCATTCCACGGAAAAGCAAGTGAAAAAGTCCGTACATACTGCCCGGCAGCAAACAATGCTGAAAAACGGTGTGAAAGAAACACCGCTGCCCGGCTCAGAAAGGAGGCCGCCGAATGAGCGAAAACGATAGTGCCCGTGCGGCGGCACAGCTCGCCGCCGTAACCGCTAATATTGCAAAGGGTGCGGCGGAAGGCGGAGCCTATGGAGCCGCGGTCGGGGCCGTCAAAGGCTTCCTGCCACAAATCGTCAAGGTCGTTGCCGGTCTGCTGTTTTTTCTGCTGTGCCTTCCGCTGATCATCTTCGTGGCCCTGCCGAGCTGCCTGTTTGGTTTTCCGTCCGTAATGGACGAAGAAATACAGGATATGACGGTACAGGCGCAAACTGCATACGGTAACTACGCCCAAACACAGCAGAGTATCCAAAATCACGCAGACGCTGTCTTACAGCAGGCATCCGAAGGATTTGACGATGTAGCCGCCACAAAGGATTTGCAGGGCTTTGACGCTTATTGGATGGCGGCCATATCCTCAGTCCTGCACATGCAGGAGCTGGACGCCATCAACGAATCGGAAATCAGAAATATCACGCGGCATGCCGTCCGGCAGACGTCCTCAGTTGAAACCTACTACGAGGAAGAGGAATACCTGTATACCTATCCTGACGGCACAACAGAAATCCGCACCCGCGAGGTGGAGCGCCGCAGGCTGCACATCAGCCTGCGCGCTGCCTCTCCGGATGAAGTTATGTCAAGCCTTGGTTTCACGGAGGAACAGCATCAGTGGGCGGCCTACATCCACGATAACATCGCGGACAACCAGACACAGGGAGACTCGCCCGCAGTCGATATGGGAGATGTGACGTTTACAGACGCTGAAATTCCGGTTGTGTATTATGCGCAGACGGACGGCCGCTGGAGCGGGATCCGCTATTCTGGCAGTACCATTGGTATTGCCGGCTGCGGCCCTACTTCTGTCGCCATCGTTGCATCGACTTTGACAGGACAGGCAATCACTCCGTCGGAGGTTGCCGCCTGGAGCGAGGCCACTGGGTATGCCGCGTACGGAAACGGCAGCTATCACTCACTGATACCGGACGCGCTTACCCATTATGGCCTGGCGGTCCAGCGGGCAGGAGTTTCCAGTGCGCAGCAGCTTGCCGCTGCATTGTCCAGCGGAAAGTTGGTGATTGTGATTATGGGGCCTGGCACATTCACAACAAGCGGGCATTTTATAGTTCTGCGCGGCGTGACGGCCGACGGCAAAGTGCTGGTTGCCGATCCGTACAGCTACAGCTTCAGCCAGCGCAAGTGGGATTTATCGCTGATCATGCGGGAGGCCAAGCGTTCGGCCAGTGCCGGCGGGCCGTTCTGGATTGTTTCAAGATAGGGGATGAGATGGAGATTATGCGGATTGAATATGCTCTGCGCCGGAAATACCGAATCACACAGAAAGAAATATCTGCTGCCATGGGAGTCAGCCGGATGCGTTTTGTAGATATCGAGCAATACGGCAAACCCTGTACCCTGGAACAGCTTGCACTGCTGCAGGAAGGATTCCGTGAAGTAATCCGGCGTCGAAGGAGAGAAACCACAGAACTGGAGCATGATTTTCATAAGCTGGAATCATGTCTGTTAGATACGATGCCTCAGGAAAGAAGGTGAATCTATGCACACCAATTACATCATCCCCGTAAATTTTACGGATGCTGGTAAGCTGCTGGGGACATTTCCCGTCCGAAACAGCATTGAGGCGCTCTGCCTGCTGGTTCCGGTCGCTTTGATATGCCTGAATCTTTCGGGCCTTTCCTTTACTGTAAGGCTGATGCTCACAGTCGGGATCGCCGTTATTATCTGCGGCGTCGCACTGGTCGGCATCAACGACGATTCATTGTCGCAATTTTTATCCGCGTGGTTGCGCTGGCGGCGCAGGCGGGCGGTGATATTTTACCGAGGAAAGTAGAAACAGGAGGAAAGTAATGAAATTCAAAGAATGGCTTTTGGGCGCGCCGCAAAAAGCTTTCGACCTACCGGCACAGGAAAAAGGAAGCACGGAAGGGTGGCTTCCTGTTGCCGATATCCGAAACGGCGTGATACTGCTCAAGGATGGACGGATCGTAAAAATTCTGGAAGTGCTGCCGGTCCTGTTCGACCTGAAATCGGACATGGAAAAGGAAAACTTGATTTACTACTTTGCCAGCTACCTGAAAATTGCGCCCACCCATCTGCAGATCCGCATTGTGAACCGTCCCGCCGATATCCGCTACTATACAAAGCGCATGGAGGATTATGAAAAAGATGAACCATCTGAAACCTGCCGGGCGTTGATCCGCGACAACATTCAGGAGGTGGACCATCTTGCGCAGAACGAAGTTCTCAACATTCGTATTTTCCTGATTTTTCAGCTGGAGCCAGATATGAAGCTGCGCGGCAGCACCTTGGAAGCCGCCGCAGAGCGCATGTATGAGGAAGCGCAAACCGCCCGCAGGTACCTCGACATGTGCGGACTGGAGGTTTTAGAGCCGCAATACGAAGACAATTTCCAGTTGGAACTCCTTTATCAGCTGCTCAATCCCAATACAAGCCGCAGCGCCCCATTGCCGCTGCATATCTTTGATGCAGTATCCACTTTCGCCGGTATCACAGAGGAAGAAATGTGCCGGCGGGCCCAGGAGGCTGCAGATGAAGATGTCCAGGAAGCTATTGCATCTTCTCCACCGGATGAAGGAGCCGAAGTGGAAATCCTTCCGGTTGTTCCTGCGCCGGCCGCAGAACCGGAAAGTGAATCGCCCGAGAAAGATTGTTCTTCCGACATCAGAATCATAGACGGCGCATGGACAGTTGCACCGATCCCCCGGATGCCGCGCAGGAAAAGGGCGAAAAAACCTCGTCATGAAAAAAAGCCGAAAGCGCCTCAACCCGTTAAGACCGAAAAACAGAAAAAGCATTGGCGCAAGCGCGAAAAAAAAGGCAAAGGAAGTGACGCCGGATTACAGGCCCCTGCAATCCGGCGCCGTCACTGTGCCGGATCTGCTGGCCCCGGCCAATATCCAGCGGGAACATAAGCATTTCATTATCGTGGACGGCGTTTATCACAGCTATCTGTACATTACCGGCTACGGTTATGAGCGAGTTGTTTCCAGCGGCTGGCTCAATCCGCTCGTGCAAATGGGCGACGGGGTAAATATGAGCTTTTTTATCAGCCGCCAGCCCAAAGACCGCGTCCTTTCAAAAATCTCCCAGACGACTGTTTTCAACCGGGCAAGGATGCGCGATGTGGACGATACGCGCCAGGATTTTGAGGAACTGGATTCTGCAATCACTTCCGGCCTTTTTCTCAAGGAGCAGATGAACCGCAACAACGAGGATTTTTATTATATGTCCACATTGGTCGAGGTGACTGCGCCCAGCGCGGAACTCCTTGAACAGCGGCTTTCTGATACGAAGTCTTATCTCGCTTCGCTGAGCCTGATTTCCAAAGACTGCGATTTTCAGCAGGAGGAGGCATACCTCTCCTGCTTGCCGCTGCTTTCCCTGTCGCCGTCGCTGGAGCGGAAAAGCCGCCGCAACATTCTCACGACCAGCCTCGCCGCCTCTTTCCCCTTTTCGTCCTATCAGGTCAACGATATGAATGGCGTGATTTTCGGCGTCAACATGCAGAACAATTCCCTGTGCTGCATCGACCCTTTCGACGATGAAAAATACGAGAACGCCGGCATCGCGGTATTTGGACGGACCGGGGCCGGAAAGACGATGCTGCTGCAATGCCTCGCCTCGCGGCTGCGCGAACAGAATGTGCGCATTTTCATCGTGGCCCCGCAGAAAGGCTTTGAGTATCGTCCGCTGTGTGAAAAAATCGGCGGCGCTTATATCAAGCTGGCACCGTCCTCCCGGGACTGCATCAACATCATGGAGATATGGCGGCGCACGCTGGATCCGGACGAAGAACTCGGCCGCCTGTCGGAGCGCAACGATTCCCTGCTGGCGGATAAGATTTCAATGCTGCATGCTTTCTTCTCGCTTTTGAAACAGGATATTTCAGAGGAAGATAAAAACCTGCTGGACGCGGCTTTCGTTGAGTGCTATGCGCAGTTTGGCATTACGCACGACAACGCCAGCATTTTTGATGCGGACGGCAATCGGAAAACCATGCCCACACTCTGCGACTTATATCATTTGCTCCAAGGTCGACCGGAAGTCGCGCATCTCGCCGTACTTTTGACCCGGTTCGTGAACGGCAGCGCCAAAAGCCTGGGAGGGCAAACAAACGTATCGCTCGATAATGATTATGTCGTGATCGACATCAGCGATATTGGAAAAGATTTGCAGCCCATTGGCGCGCTGATCTCCATCAGTTCCTGCAGCGACCGGTGTACGGAAAACCGTCTGCGGCGAAAATTCATCATGATGGATGAGCTCTGGACACTGATCGGCGCGGGCTCCAATCCTCAGGTGGCGGAACGCGTCGTACAAATCGCCAAGCTGATCCGTTCCTACGGGGCAGGTTTTTTGAATGCGACGCAGGACCTTCTCGACTATTTCGCCCTGGAGGACGGCAAGTACGGCAAGCTGATTTTGAACGCCTGCCGCATCAAAATCGTGCTGCCGCTGGAAGAGGGCGAGGCCCGGTTGGTGCAGCAGAAGTTAAATCTGTCCGATGCGGAGACCTTACAGATCATCCGCAACCGCCGGGGCGAGGGGCTGCTCTGTATCGGACAGAACCGGTTCAGCGTCGCATTCCGGCCAACGAAATTAGAATATGAACTCATCACTACGTCGCGTAAGGATTTGGAGCGTATCGCCGCTCAAAACCGCAGGCCATCTGCGGCAGAATCATGAGCTTCGGGAAAGGCAGTGATTCTAATGGACAGGGAAAGCGCGTAATACGCAAAAAAACATTAAAATACGTAGAGGGAGAGTGATACCAGCACTATGATCTTATCACTATTGGTTATCGCGGGGGCCATGATGCTTTCCGTATACGCCTGTATTGTTGTTGGGGCGCAGGCCGAAGAGGAATGGGAGCGGCAACGCATGCAATCCGCCTTAAAAGACGATTCGGCCAATCACCATGTAAAACTGTGAACGCTGTTTTTGAGCGATCGGAGAACAGCGTTTTTGATGAAGAAAATATGTTGGAACTTGTTATTTCTCACACGACAGCCACTGACAAGTGGATAAGGCGCCACCATTATCTGCACAGTACTCCTGCCGGCGCTGTGATACGAATGGAATTTTGGATTCCTGTGCAAGAGACAGCGGAGCTTTGTAGTGAAACAGAATTGTCCGGTGAAAAATGTCTGGTCGGCGCGATGCTGTGGGGGCGGCCTGTCAGCCCTCAAATCGACCAGAAGCATATCCTCGAACTCACGCGCTGCTGCTTTCTTGATGTTATGCCGCCCAACACAGAAAGCTTTTGTCTTGCCAAAGCCAGGGCATGGATACGCAAGCACAAACCGGAAATCAAAGGTCTCATCGCGTATGCATCAACTGCAGAACACCACGGAGGGACAATCTATCTTGCGGACGGATGGTTTAAAGTCAGTGAAACAAAGAGCGTTTATGGTTCGTGGGAAAATCGTCCGGGCAGAATGGACCGCGACTTGAGCAAAAAATTGAAATTTGCCAGAAGCCCTTAATCAGATTAAGAAGGAGGCCGCTGCCTTGAAAAATCCATCTGGACAATCTATGCTTTTACAGCAGGCTCAGAAGACACTTCTGAACCTTAGCGCATTTTATACTTCCGGGGGTCAAGATCTCCACGCCCTCCATTCAGCGCTGGCACAGGCAGAATCGCTTGCAATTGGCCTGCGAACGGTATATGAAGCTGCATACTGTAACACATCTGCCGGTCGGGCATCGTCCACCGCACCAATTTTGCAGAATATCGATGGAAGAATTTCTGTCAACGAATATGGATGGCTGCATATAGAACTGGCTATGCTGCTGCCTCACTGTCAATACCAAACGCCGCATTATCTAATCGATACTCTGGAGCGTCTGCTTGATGGTTATGCGCAGCATCACCAACTGCCCTGGTTTTCGAAGGCACTGCTTGCCATCGATGAATGGAGCAATATACGAAACCGGCAGGTATATGACCAGGACAACAAAGGCTGGAAGGCGATCCCCAACATTTTAAAAGGGCGTGTATTGGCGGATGACGATCAATATCATCTGGAAATCGCACTTCTTTCCAGGCAAGAGGCTCAACCACTCTGTCATATTTTCATCCTGCCAGCAGAAGAAGCCGACGCTTTTTTCACTCTGCGTTCAGGCAATTTTGGTTATCCCCCATGAAGGCTAATCATGGGCGCGCATTATATGGCGTTCCCAAGATTCAACGGGCGCGGCCATGTTTCGCGCGCGCCTGTGTTTCTTTACAAGCTACCCCGCTGCAAAGCGGCTTTCCCAAGCCTGTCACATGGGCGTTATAAAAACATAGCGCCCACCGTGTAGCACAGGGCGCGGAAAGGAGTACATTCTTGTTATATGACCTTGCCGACATTATGGCTCTGCGGTTTGCCGGGCATGTTCGCAATATACCGATCGAGTTACCCCAGTCTTTTCATGGCAACATATTTTCTGAAGAGACTCTGCTGGCACTTTGCCGGCAGAAAGTTCTCACAGAAAACCGCAATCACCGCAGTTATTCCCTCACCCCCGCAGGAATCGCCCTGCTTGAACATCTGGGATATACTTATCAGCTTGACAGCCGTCAGCCCGCACAGGCCAAATTGGAACGAAGGCTTATGTCGGCTGCAGTATCGGCACTTTTTTGCCGTGCGGGCTTCAATGTTTTTCTTGATAAACTGGAGGGACTTACTTCTGAGCTGACTTACCTGTCCTCCGCGGTTTTACGTCGTGACCCGTCTTCAGCTGCCAGCAGAGTATTTGCCGGTGTACGCTTCACAGGGATTGCGCATGCGCACAAAAGAGCTCTCTTAGTCCACTATATTGACGATGGGTTCATGTATTTCACAAGCGAAATGCGTATGTTCCATGGGGCAGTGTCCGCGCTGAGCTGTCCTTTCGGCGTTGTGTACACGGGAAAAAGCTATGAACAGATCACGCAATTACTTACTGCGTCCAAAGCCTTCAGCAAATCCAAAAGCCGGGCTGGCGATGCGCTTACCTATCGGATCGCCGCAGAAAGGACCATGTGCCCTTTATATCTTGTAGAGGCAACAGAAACCGGAGCCCGTCATTTGATGCTGCTTCAGCAGAAAGGCTACCGGGCAAAAATTGCCAATTATGCCCTACAAGAACAATATCTTCCGCCTCCGCAGGACGCCCCGATGCTCGACGCTATGATGGGGGGCACGCCTTTCCTTGTTTGTGTCGATATGGACATTCAACGTATCCGTGCTTCATGCAGATATGCCCGCGCTAACGGATATACCGAGCTTGCTGCCGTTGCGCTCCCCGCTCAAATTGGAGCCCTTGCTCGTTGGATGGAGGATATGTTTCCCTGTGAGCTTTATGCGATTGAGGAATCTGCGTTGCTTTCTATCTACCCGGAACTGACGCTGCAGGAAACAGAGCGAGAACCCGTACTTCAGCGAGGAGGCGGATGTTATGTCCCAGTTGTATGAACTGTGGAAAAAATTAAAACACAAGCTGGCCGACAGGCAATTTCTTCTTTCGCTGTTGCCTGCACTTTTGATTGCCTTGTATTTAGCGGGCCTCCTCATCCACGCGGCCTATAATGGCGTGCGTATCATGTTTTCTGCTAATACTTCTGCAGAACCAATTTGGAACTGGAACCCTTTTGTGGCGATTTCCAGTGTATTCTCTCCATTCGGTATATTTTTAATTGCCTTTGTATATGGGATGGTTTTCCTCTTCTCAGGCCGGGCCAGAGAACTGCTCACAGGCGAAAAAACGGATAAGGACCAGAGAGGCTTTGAGATTCTGCATGATGGTCTGCATGGCACCAGCGGCTGGATGACAAAAGAGGAACAGACACACACACTCCAAGTTGGGAAAGCCGAAAGTCTGTCCGGAACGTTAATTGGAAAGATGGATGCAGAGGGCAGTGACCGCATCGCCGCTGTCAGCGACCAGCTTTATATGTCTGGTCACGTTATTGTCTATGGAGCATCCGGTTCTGGCAAAACACGAGGCTTCACGCTGCCGCTGATCCTTCAGAAAATCGAGTTATTCGGGAATGCTCGTAAAGAGAGCATGGTTGTGGTCGATCCCAAAGGGGACCTTTTCCAAAAAACATCAGCCCGCGCCAAAGAGCGCGGTTTTTTTGTGCGTGCGCTTAATTTGTTGGACCCTGCGTATAGCGACAGCTTCAACTGTCTGGCCGACGTTGAGGAAGACGCCGGCCTTGTCAATATCATCGCCGATACCATTATCGCCACGACCTCCAGCAAATTTGAAAAATCCGACTTCTGGGCCAAAGCAGAGAAAAATCTTTTGATGGCATTGATTTGGTATGTTGTTCTGCTGGAAGATCCGGAAACGCACAAACGGCTCCCCATACAGGAGCGCAGCCTTGGAACGATTTATAAGCTTCTCTCCGAGGAGTCTTTCAATGACCTGGACGCCCGTTTTGCGCAGCTTCCGGCAAAGCATCCGGCCCTGCCGCCTTATGGTATTTTCAAGCTGGCCAACCGTCAGATCCTTGGAAACATCGCCATCGGCCTCGGCAACCGTCTTTCTGTGTTTCAAGATACACTTATCAATAAGATCACAAGCTATAACGATCTGGACATTACACTGCCTGGCAAGCAGCCCTGCATCTATTACTGCATTATCTCTGACCACGATTCCTCTATGGAGTTCATCAGCTCTTTGTTCTTTTCCATCATGTTTACACGGCTGATGGCGGTCGCCCGGCGTGATACCCCGGATGGTCGGTTGCCTATCCGTGTAAATATGCTTTTGGAAGAATTCTGCAATGTTTATCTTCCCAGCGCATCAAGGCTGCTCAGCGTAGTCCGAAGCCGTAACATTGCCTGTCAGCTTCTGGTACAATCAGTCGCCCAACTGCAGGATCGGTATCCGCAAGGGGAATGGGAAGAAATCGTATCAAACTGCTCCACTCAGCTGGTACTCGGAGTCAATGACGTTACGACGGCCACTTACATATCGAAGAAGTGCGGTATGGTCACGGTACGGACCAACAGTACCGTGTCACCGCAGCTGCCGCCTCTGTCTTTCCTTTCCAGCGGAGCCAGTGCAAACCGTTATAGCCAGAGCCGCTCTGAAGCGCAGCGTCCATTGATGCTGCCGGATGAAGTGGAACATATGGATAAAGCCCGGTGTCTTGCTCTCATCAGCGGCCGCCGTCCGGTGATGCTTTATAAGCTGATTCCGGAAGAACTTCCCGGGTTCGATAAAATGGGACTTGTGAAAATTTCAGACTATAAACCTCATTGGAAAGAAAAAGATGATCAATACCAAAAAGCAGCGGCCGCACCCCAAGTTTATATTCCTTCCGTGGACTCCCGTTCGGCTCCCTGCAGGCCGCTGTCTCATCCTGCTTTCAGAGCTGATGGCACTAGCCAACTGCAGATACCCATGGAGCCCAGAGAAACCTGCCATTATGAATTGCCCCGACAGCAAAAGAAGCCATCGCCGGCAGCAGAGGACCGAGTCGGAAATATGCGTCGGTACACGGCGCAGGAAGTCCTGGCGCAGACCCGATGCAAGGCCGCATCGAATACCGGGGAAAATACCGCCCCGAAAAAAGGATGAAATAATATGAAACCTGCGACATTACCACAGCGACCAACTTTCGCACTTATGAAGCTGACCGATGTAATCTCCTTTTACCATCTGCAGATGCCGCGTTGGCTTTTCTGTGACTCCAAATATAAGGAATTGTCTCTGGAAGCCAAAGTTGCCTATACCTTTCTTCTTAATCGATTCCAGTTATCGCGTATGAATGGCTGGGTCAACGATGCCGGTGAAGTGTACATTGTTTTTACGCGTGAAGACCTCGCCCGGGAAATGGGCGTCAGCTATCGGAAAGCCATCGAAAGCTTTCAGGAGCTGGCACAGGCAGCTCTGATTTGGGAGCGCCGCCTTGGGCGGGGATACCCGAATCAGATCTATCTTGCCGCCGTCCGGCTCTCCGACAATGGTGCATCCTCACACAACTGCGCACCGTTCACTGTAAGAAATGCTGATTCAGCATATCAGTCACGGACGGAATCAGAGGATTTCAATGGGGAAAAGGACCGTGCTGTGGAAAGCGAGAAGTGCGAAACTCGCATATCAAGAAATGCAGAAGCCGCATCTCCAGACCTGCCGGATCTGCAGGCAAATTATATTGAGAAAAGCTATCTTGAGAAAAATCGTCTGTCTTTGTCACAGGACAGCGACGCAGAGCTGTGTGAGATTTTGCAAAAAAAGTGAACTGCCGTTGTTTTCTCCAGAACTTGCAGGGCTATTTGAACACGCCATAACACGCTTGTACTACTCAGATAACCTGCGCGTGAATGAAGCTCTGCTTCCGCAAAGGGTAATTCGGCGAACGCTGCATGCGTTGGACGGCAGCATCCTGCAGACGGTAGAACAACGGCTGCACGGCAACACAGAACGCCGGGTACGCAAAGGACTGGCGTATACCATGGTCGTGATCATCAACACTATTTGGGAAAGCCGGGCAGACATTGAGCTCGATCCGGAGCTCAACACCTCTCTTTGCACGATTCGAGCTCCGGCAAGGGAGGAATCGGTATGAAAGCCAGTATGCCCCTCACGCACCAATATCTCCTAAACATCGTGGAAGAGGCTGGCGGCTTAAATGAAGAACGGCTGGCCTGGTTTTATCAGAGATACATTAAGTCTGAACAAGTCAAATACACGCCCGAGCTTGCCAGCGTAATCAAGCAGCTGCACTATCTCGGCAAAATTGAAAAGCGTGGGCGCTATTGGTGCCGTCCGTGGCACGAACCGGATTATACCCTGTTGCGCTGCCTGGACGTCATGATGGCACTTGCAGATGATGTCCTTCCAAAATTTGTTTACAAGCGCGAGACGAAGACGCTAACCTTTTTCCTTCCTACCGGCGATGATGGTGGGGAGAATGTCTTTCTCCTGTATGTCGTTACTGCGGGGCAGGAATCGTATGTGAGCACGTTGGCCAGCGCCCAGATGATGCCGCCCGGCCATACGGTTTTGTATCTGTTGGAAAATTCCATGCAGCTTTCCAAGTTGTTTTGCAATAAGCTCTTTTTTGCTGTCTGCAAAGGAGGTGATGACCATTTTGAATTCATAGCGGGCGAATGCCCAGAAGAAGCCGAACACAAACTCGACGGAAAGGAATGATAAGCAATGCCCAGAAAAAAATCCACACAGGAACCCAAACACAATGAATTGCCGGAGCTGCAATCAACTTCGGAAAAGGAGAAGGATAAAACCACCGAACAAGTGTCTAATACCGAAGCTGAAACGGCTGCAGAAGCAGAACAAACAGGCAGTGGGCTGCCGAACAATGAAGCCATGGAAAATGCTTTTGCAGAACAGTTTTCAATATCGGAAGACGCTGAAACGGATGTCACTGCTCTGGCTGACACTTCAGAAACTGCGCCGCAGGAACGGTCAGAAAGTTTCAACAGTTCAGATAAGGATAGGTTGGAGGAAAGTACTTACAGAGATACAGAGGTTCCCGATGGTCTGCTCGCCAGTGATACAGATGCTCCAACCGTCGATTTTACAGAAGAGGAGCAATGGGCGGTATCTGCGCCAGGTGATTTGGCAGAAAGCCTGGTTCCCCCGCCAGCTGATTTCGTGTTGCTGAATGAAGAGCTTGCTACTGGCCGACAGGATTGCCTTTCCTTGGAACAGATTGGTGCAGCGGGTGCTGGAGTAGAACAGGTGTCCGAATTTGGACACCTTAGAAATGCGCCCATCGATGCTAAAAAAACGGATCCCTATTCCCGCGGGCCAAATGCTCGGGAAGAATTTTTCGCACTGAATGTTAGAAAACTGGATCGCAGGCTCTCTGCAAAGCAGCAGGAAGAGTGGGAAAATATCTATGCATCATTCCGCGCACACTCCGCGCTGCACGGGATCATCTCCGGCAAGGAGACAATCTCGCTGAAAGTATTCAACGCGGAAACGGGCGCCAATGAGATCAAAGAAATCCTGTGCCTGACAGTGGTACAATACCGGGTCAAGGTTCTGATTCCCGAAACTGAACTTTGGGCAGACGGACAGGCGCACCCACGTCATATCGTGTCACACATGATCGGCGCACAGATCGACTATGTGATCACCAATGTTGACAGGGCGGGAAACTGCGCCGTTGCCTCGCGGCGCCGGGCGTTGGAACTGCGGCGAAACCGTTTCAAGTATGCGCGCCGTGGGAACCAGCCGGGCAATCATGTCATGGTGAATGTACTCATTGTCGGGCCAAAACTGATGCGCGTTGAGTGTTGGGGACACGATATGCTGCTGACACCCCGCAGCCTTACCTATGCTTCTGTCGCGGATCTGCGTGAAGAATACCATTCCGGGCAGCAGCTGGAAGCGGTTATTAAGGAGTATAATCCGGAAAGCGATGATTTGAGGATTTCTGTGAAAGAGGTCAATCCCAATCCCTTTGATGATGCGGATATCCGCCATCCGGTCGGCAGCGAGTGCCGCGCCATCATCGGCGGGAGATATCGGGGCGGTGTGTTTTGCAGGCTGCCGGACGATGTTACCTGCATGTGCCTGTACTCGAACATCTTTACAGAATATGACTGTTCGACCGGTGATGCGGTGTTGGTACGTATTACCAATTACGACTATGTTAATAAGCATGTATATGGGAGGATTGTATTGAGGTTGTAACACAAGACGGTGCGGCTATTCCCCCCCAAAAAACGGAAATAGCCGCACCATCTGTCAGCTAGTGTCTACACAAGAATGATAATTTTCAATTGGTTGGTTTGACACTTTAAGTCTTAGATGGCTTGCGAGCTTCGATATACAAGTCAATATCCTCATATGATATAGTTGTATGCAAAGTCTCATAACAAGAGTAGACATATTCCCAAACCCAGTAACGGCTAAAAAGTTCCGTAAGTTGTTTGTCTGTCAAGGTGTTTTACTAGTTTATATTGCTTGACACAGTAAATTATCAATTTTTCCTCGACAGTTCAAAACTGCCAATATGGGTACGGTCATAACAGAAACGTTTATCGCCTGTTTAGACTGTCCCGTATGTCAAACCTACAAATGAGGCAGGAAAATTTTATTCCACAATACTGTACCTACGACCACTTTACGCCGGATGGTACGGAGCATTACTTTGTAAAATTCCTATTTATTAAAAACGAGTACTATTATGATATTCTCCTTGGACTTGACGATAAATGTGAGTGCATTGAATCTCTACATATTTGTAAGAAACTGAAGCGTAGAATTTATGATATAGTTGCTATATACGGTGATTGATAGCGATGAGGACAAGGAAAGTGAAACAGGAATAGGAGCAACGTAGCAAGCATAGGGAGCGTGGCCACACCCACGAAAACGCCCACTTTTGACCCTGTCGGGCAGTGTCCGTTTTTGCTTATTGGTATAGTCCCAAACCCAAGGAAAGACCTTATATCCAAGATAACTTTAGATTTTTGCATTTTTACAAGAGCAAATTCGCACTTCAATTAGTAAGCCGATTACAAATGATAAACCATTGCAATATCGTGGCACAATAATAAAGATAAGTCTTGATCGTCATGGGAAATATTATGGGTTTATATCCAAACTGCCAAATGACATCTTTTTTCATGAAAGAGATAACCCTGGTCTGCGATTTTCTACTCTTTATGCGCATGACGTTTTGTATTATTTCAAAAAAGACAAAGTTACATACACAGAAAAAGCTGTTAATATGCAACCGCTTTGATTTGCTTTGCTACGATATGTTCCTAAAGAAGTCCTCTGGTCTACGCATTTAGGACCTATTCAGCGTCCTTTTTTCAAGGCTTTCAAGCGCTGGTCGTATAGGGGGGATATGATTTGACTTATCCTCCTGAAAATAGACTTCTAAACACGTGCAAAGAAAAAGCTAGGGCAAGAAAAGGCCAACACCCCGGCACCCCCGCCTTGGCTTCTAGTGGACTGTTACGCAAGAGGGCTGCGATCCTCTTGCGGCCCTCTGATGAAAGTGTATAACCGCAAAGCGATTGTACACTTTTATAGGGTCAGATAATGTTCATGATAATCTATGCTGTTATTATCCTCTGCGTTTCCATTCCAGCGGCTTTGCTGCCCATTCTCCGAGAAAAGAACAGCTAGAAAAGGAATGGGTAATTGATAAATCTTTACTTGATTTTTCTTTGCTTACTTATATCTTTATTTTATTGTGGCGGATTTTCCGACAGTGGTAAACGCAACAATGGCAAAAAGGGAAAGGCACATCTATCATGCCTTGCTCTTTGCATATCGTACCGAGGCGGTTGTCGGTTATCTTTATTCCTAATCCTAAACTAGTAAACTGGTAGTATATTTGCGGGAGTAATCGCCAGAAGTCCAGCAATTCTTACTCATTCCCTGTGGGATTTGGGTTCTCCTCTGTATCCGTCCATTCCGGTACAGTAATGGTATATGCCCTGTTCATACTGTATTTCTGGCAGTTCAAAATCCTTCTTGGAAATTTTGAAATTTTGCAAAAAAACAAATTTTGTAAATGCACAAACATATTTTGACGTACTATAATAAAGATGTACTTTAGGTGATTGTTTTCAGGTCGGAGTGGGAGCGGCTTCTTCATCCTTTGCCGTTATCAGTGCCAGTCTGTCTAAAATAACCCTCAAGTACAATAAGCTGCAGTAACCTGCCCCTTTGAGGTGCGTTGCTGCAGCTTTTTCTATTTCCAACAGAGAGAGGAGGACGCATATCAAATCCTATAAATTACAATGAGGGGGGCTGTGATTGACTCAAACCCAGCTGTTTAAATTCACCTGCAGCAGCACCAAAAGCGGAATTTATCTATCCGCATACGCAAGTACGATCGTATACTCCCTATTGCCGAGCGATCAAGGTGCGCATACGAGAGGGAACCTAATTGCAATCCACTTTGGGGGTGAGCCGTCAACCGTTCAGGCGCTGTGCACTCTGATTGCAAGCGGTATGCCTCTTCAGCTTACAACACCAGAAGGCAATGTGGAGTTCACCCCGCGAAAAGCGCAATATCAGAAAACAATTACTGGATCCAATGGATACGCGGAAGCAATTCTATCCTTGGGACAGGAGGAAAAAAAAGAGCGCGAAGAGAAGAAAAACGTTCAGGGGGAAAGCTATTTCGTCACCCGCATCAAAGAACGGCGTTTTTATTTTTACACTCCTGCCGGCGATGATACCCGCCTTTTCCAACTGCTTGATCAGCATTCGCACATGCCTCTGCTTCTGGGTTTTCAAGAGTATATTTTGACTGAAGCACGTCGCTGTGGAGCACTTACTCCCCTTACGGTTTTATCCAGTACGGAAACCTTTGATGCATGGCAGCTGAAGCTGAACGAAAATGAACAAAACCTCCGTGCGATTCTGGAAACCGGACTTCACGAAAGAAAGATTACGATACCTGGCGCTGATCCTCATGCATCAGATGCTTTTGAGAAGGTCGGGACGATCTCACAGTATCTGGCGAAATTTGGCGTAACGGTCGCAGAGCGCATCAAGGAACGCTATCAACCACTGTTCGATCCCTCCAGAGAAGCGTTCAGCCGGGAAATAAATCAGATCAACGACTATATTTTTCGAAACACTGGTTACCGTCTGTACGACGCGCAGATGGCGGCAGCTGAGACGGCCAGCCGCAAAATCGATCAGCAGCGTCCGGCTATTGTCGTAGGCGACTGCGGAACGGGAAAAACCAAAATTGGTATGGCGGCCCTTGCCGCCAGCCAGATGCGGGAGCGACAGGAAAAGCATTTCAATATTGTGATGTGCCCATCGCATTTGTGCCGAAAATGGGTGCGTGAAAACGGTGAAACAATCCCCAACAGCCAGGCGGCTATTGTTCACAACATTTCAGAATTCAGAGCGGTTTATCAAGACTATCTTTCCGGCGATAAAACGGTATATGCCGTACTCTCAAAAGAGCATGCCCGAAACGGATACTACCGCTATCCGGCTGTGCGCTGGATACACTCAAAAAAAGGCTTTGTGTGCCCGGACTGCGGTGAGGTGATCGAGATGCCGCTTGTGGATGAGGGCGGTTCCACCTATTTTGTCCATGCCGACGGCACGTTCTTTCTACGTGAAAATTCCAAAAACCATATTTGCCGGCACTGCCGCTCCCCTTTATGGGCTCCTCTTTGTGACGGGGCGCTCCCGAGGGGTTGGGCAAAAATCGGTGGCTTTGGTTATGTCTATCTTCCGCATCGGGTACTTTATACGCCGTTCATAAAGAGTTCCGCCATACACAAAAAACTGGAGCAGCTTGCTGATTATGACTTTCCCCAGCGCGTTGTTTCCCCGCGGCGATATCCATTGAGCACCTATATCCGCAAAAAAATGCGCGGCAGGATAGACGCTTTGATTGCGGATGAACTGCATCAATACAACAATGACAGCGGACAGGGCGATGCCATGGGGGAGATTGCCCATACAGCGCGCAAGGTTATCGGCATGACGGCCACACTCATCAACGGATATGCGACGGGAATTTTCTATCTTTTATACCGCCTTTTCCCCCGCTATATGCAGTTGGATCAAAAGGCTTATGGAGATACGAAAGCATTTGCTTCCGACTACGGAGTCATCGAAACCACCTTTGAAGTCGCAGAAGAGGAATACCAGTCCACAAGGCGCACGGTAGTGCACAAAAAGAAAGACCGGCTGCTGCCAGGCGTTTCGCCTCTTGTTTACGCGCGTTTTTTGATGGAAAACGCAGTTTTCATATCACTATATGATATGGGAAAGGCGCTCCCGGATTATGAGGAAATCCCCATAGGCCTGGCCATGAGCGATGACGTTGCCCGGGAGTATGAACACATCCAGAAGTATTTTCAGGCCCTGTCACGTTCTGACCCCCAACAGGCATCCGCACTTCAATCCGCATTCATCAACCTGCTCACTGCTTATCCCGACCAGCCTTACGGGCATGAACCCATTTTCTTTTCAAAAAAGGGGATGCCGCCCCAAGTGGTCTATGCACCTGAAGATGCTGTCCACCCTGGATGCCTGCAGGAAAAGGACCAAAAGGTGTTGGAACTGATCCGCACAAAGCTGGACGCCGGAGAAAATGTTCTGGTCTATACGAGTTGGGTACGGCTGGACACACAGGAAAAATTGTTCAAAGCTCTGTGTGAAAATAACATCCCTGCTGCAGTCATGGCACAGCGTGTCCCAGTAGAGCGCCGTGAGGAATGGATACAATCACAACTGGATGAAGGCATCCGGGTGCTGATTGTCAATCCGACTTTGCTGGAAACGGGCTTGGACTTGAATGATTTCACGACACTTATTTATTACAACATCAGCTACAACCTGTTTACTTTACGCCAGTCATCGCGCCGGAGCTGGCGCATCAACCAGTATGCCCCCCGCATTGAGGTGTATTTCTTTTACTATATCGGCTCGATTCAGCACCGGGCCATTGAACTGATGGCCACAAAGCTTTCCGCGGCAACTCTGATTGAAGGAAACATTTCCGATGAAGGGCTTGCAGCACTGGGCAGCAATGATGACCTGGCGGCACAGCTTGCCCGGGAATTGGCACAAGGAATCAGTGAGCATGTGGAAGACCTCACAGCCATGTTTCATAAAATGGCCTTTCTCAAAGAAAATGAACAGGCAGACGAACCAACTATATTGGACGGTCCGTCGCAGCCCGGAATCGCGTTGCCATCCACTGTACAGCCTGCCGGCATCGTTCGTCACACATCGCCTGTATTACCTGAAGGAAGCAAACTACGTTACACGTTCACTGCGCCCAAGACACCCCGAAAAAAATACGGAACAAATCAAAGGCCCGAACCATCTCTGCAGCTTTCGCTGTTTGAATTGTTCGGCCAATCTGCATAGGAGGTATCGTGTATGCATATTCGCTTTATTCGAAGTCAAGCGCTCTCTGCACTCAAGAAATTGCAGCCCGCGCTCCCAAGGGACAACTTGATCCCACAGCTTTCCGGTATTCATCTTGAAGCAGATGCAGAGCGAAAGGAAGTTACCGCTACGGCGCGCAGCACGGCATTGGCCGCGCGCATCAGCTTTCCATCTAAAGTGGAGGAAGCCGGAAGCGCCGTAATCAACGGCACCCTCCTTTGCCAGTTGATGGAGAAATTTTCCGGAGACGATGTAGACATTCAAACGGTTCCGTCTGAAAATGCCGTGCTGCGGAGTGGGCGCGCTACTTTTACACTCGCCACATTGCCATCCGCCAGCTATCCGCAGCCTGTATTCCAAGACCCGCACGCTGCAATCACCATCACAAACTTTCCACAGCTGGTCAGACGAACTGCATTTGCACTCATGCAGAACAGCTCGGAGAAGCCTGCTTACGGCTGTATTCGTCTGAATGTAGCCAACAGCCGCGCCATCGCTACGACAACAGATCTGGAAGGGCTTACACAAGTAGCAGTACCCGTAACGATGGAAGAATTTTCTGCGGAAGATGCGCCGATGTTCCTCATTCCATCATACGCGGCAAAATATGTCTCTTCTGTGCTGGACGCCAAAGAGGCTCTTACTATTGGAATTACAGACCATGAGCTGATTTTTTCCGCGCATGGCCTGCTTGCAAGCTGTCCCGCCTGCAAGGCGGAATTCCTCGATCCTTCCATGATCCTGCAGCGGCTAAAGCCCTGTTACAGTGCTCTTGTTGAACGGGAAGATTTCTGCAACGCGCTCCATTCGTTGACGGTTTCGGCGAAGGATCCACGTGCTACGGTTGATCTGGGGCTTACAGATGATTCCTTGACACTAAAATGTGCTGACCTGTTCAGCCGGACAAGCACCAATATCGCCGCCACAGCGGCGCGGCCAACGCCGCATGTCTTCTATTATCGTGAAGATATCCTCGAAAAAGCAGTTCAAACCTTGCAGGGAAGTGTCATCCGCGTTGGGATTGACCAAAATGGTGCTTTGCTGCTGCGAACGAAAGAACAGCTCTATGTACAGATGCCGCGCACCAGGGCGTTTATTCCCAGCGAAACAGATGTAAAAAAGAAAGGTTCCCCAAAACCGGCTCAGGCCAAACGAACAGGAGCAAAGAGAAAAGCAGCTTAATTCTATATTTTCTAAAATGCTTCCGCACAAATGTGGAATCGTCCGTCTAAATCACATTGAAAACTGGAGGAATACTTATCATACAGCATACACGAATGATCCGAATCTCAACACAAAGAAATACTGCCATGGCGCATGCTTCTGATCCACAGCAGTTGGCAAAAGAACTTTGTTCGCTGGCCGGCTTGCACGGCAATTTTAGCAGCTATGATCTGAACCGGTTCGTAGGTTCGCTGAATTCTGAACAGGCGCGTGACGATCTCTATCCGCTCATGATACGGCTGATTCGTATGTGGGCTGTCGGGAAGCCGGAAGGCCTTTCCGGTTACGTGGTGGATGATTGCCGGAAAATCTGTGACCTAATGGGCTGGGCGCCGGCTCGGGAGAACTGCGTATGATGAAAAACATCTATACCGTGAGGCTGAATAACGGACTTACCGCCCCATGCGATTGCAACTATGTAAGCATCATCCAGGGAGATATCATCGGATACATGGATCTCCGGGGAGCACTTCGGTTCTCTACCAAGCAGGAAGCCACGGATGCGTTGCGCCGTCTGCCGGAACAGGTGCGCCACAAGCATATTGTTGCAGAAGTACCTTCCTTGCAGCTGCTCTATTTTCCACCCTACGGTACAAGAATGGACGCTTGAGCGGAGAAGATGAGAGGTAATGCCATGGAATATAGAAAGGTATATTTCCGAATCCGCAGCCGCTACCAGTTCAATTCTGGATGGATATGCGAGCGCGATGCGGCCAGATTTCGAGAAGAAAGCCGCCAGCTGTTTCAAAATGCAGGCTGGCAGCTGCATCCCGGTAGATCGAGCATATCCGATACTGTCACGAAGGGTCTGCAGGAGCTGTATCTTCATCCAATGAATTTCAGCGGCGTCATACAGCTGGATGAGATTTCTGGAATCCAGGAGTTTCTAAAGAAAGCAGATTCATTCCGCTGTTATGGCGTCGACTACTATGAGAGATATTGGAACCTCACGGACGAGGAATACAGGACGCAGCTGGAAGGCCGACGCGAAGAGATCATACGCGCGATTTTGGAGCGGTGCAGGACAAAACGGAAAAACCTGTATATAACAGGTCCACTCGATTTGAGCATCGCTCAAAAATTTTCTGTTCACCGACTCTGTGATAAAGAAGGCCGGAAGAACCTCGCAAATCGCTTTGTGGAAGAACTGGTAGAGCAGCTCATCCGGGAAAGCCGGCTGGTGACGGCAAAAACCCAAAATGGCACCGGCATCCGCGCGGCAACCGATGCAGAACTCCGAGTCTTTTGCAGCCTGCATTTAAAGCATGACAAAGTTTGACATCTGGAAAAGAATGTACAGCGAGTACCGTAAATCAGCATTTTTATGAAATGGGGAAAATCAATGAAAACTATTTTGATGGATAAGATGAACAACGCCCTTCAATACCTCAATACCTGCCTCGCAGAACGTGCAGAGCTGCTGCGCTTCATGGCTGTCGCAGTGTTGACACGCCGGAATCTTTTCATTCTGGGCCTGCCGGGGCAAGCAAAATCAGATGCTATCCGTCGTTTCCGCAGCTGTTTTGAGAACATGAATTTCTTTGGATATCAGCTTACCCGGGAGACAGACGAAGAAAAGCTCTTCGGACGGCTGGATCTGGCAAGCATCGTGCCCGGCGGCGTATCCAATTCTGTATTAAAAGAAACGCCTTCTTACCAGTCGGCGGTTGCAGAACTTGAGCAGCTGTATAATATGTACGAGACTGAACAGGATGACGCAAAGCGTTCGGTGATGCTGGCCCGTATCAAGGCAGCCGCAGGATCGGTCAGCACCCTGCGCGAAGCGCTGTCCATGCTGCACAGCGGCCGGCCGTCAATTTTGACGGCTGGCAAAATCCCGCAGGCGCACCTTGTTTTGCTCGATGAGATTTTTAAAGCGAATGATAACGCACTGAACTCTCTGCTCACCGCACTCAACGAACGCATCTATACCAATGAGGGCGAAGAAATTCCCATCGCAACCATAAGTTTTTTCGCAGCCTCCAATGAAATGCCCAATCTGCACAATCCGGAGGATAAGGTATATGCTCCCTTGCTTGACCGTTTCGATCTGAAAATTGTTACGGAATACATCAAGGACAAATCTGCCCGTCAGCAGATCCTTCACGATAAAATCAGCTGTTCTGATGTCAACCATGCATTGGAGCCCATCACACTGGATGAACTGCATCGGATGCAGCAAGAAGTTGCCGAAGTGGAGGTGCCGGAAGCGATCTGCGACATGATGGACGACATTCTCTGTGAAATGCGCAAGGAAAACCTGCCCATCTCGGACCGCAAATTTTTTGGCTTTTATCCAATCGCACAGGCCCTTGCATGGCTCAGCGGGAAGGACAGTGTGACCAGTGACGAAATCCGTGCCCTTACACCCTATCTCTGGAGCGTCCAAAGTGACATCCCTAAGATTGAACAAATCCTCAAGGATGCCTGCATGGACGGCGTAGCTGAAAAAATTGAAGACTTTCGCGCACAGTTGAACGAAGCATATTCCGCATTTCTTGCCGATAGCCAGACAGATAAGACGCGGGCTCTCTTGAAATTCCGGGAATGCCTTGTACAGCTTTATAAGAACTGCCTTGAATTCCGAACTACGCTGCCGACTGCATCGGTACAGGCCGCTGTAGACACATTGATTGGAGAAATGGAGGACAAGAGCCGCCAGGCCCATTCCGCTACAAACCTTACATATATCACGCTGCCCGAACTGGAACAGCTTCAATCGCAAATGCCTTGATAATTACGGAAGGTATAAATGAAAAGGAGAATTACGATATGGCGAATATCGTTGTCGTAAGCGGCCGTATGGTAGCAGATCCTGAGCTGCGCAACATCAGCGAGGATAAGGCTGTGTGCAATTTCCGAATTGCCGTTCCAAAGCGATTTAAGCCTCAGGAAGGGGCAGACAGTGATTTTTTCAATGCGGTCGCATGGAATCATACAGCGGAATTTATCTGCAAATATTTTTCCAAGGGAAAGCGGATCGAACTTGTCGGTTCACTCCAAACTCGGAACTGGGAAGATCGTGAAGGAAATCGGAGGACTGCAACGGAGATTGCCGTGTCCAGCGTCGATTTCGTTGGAGATAAGGAAAAATCCGAATCGAAAGGAGTTGCAGCCCAAAGCAGTAGCCGGCAGGCGGTCCGCCCTGGTTACACTTCTCCGCCGGCACCTGTCGCTGACGCGGAGTATATTGATTATGAAGATGGTGAGGATTTGCCTTTTTGAGGCAATTCCCTGATTGATCCGACGGGGGCCAAACGGCCCCCGCCTTTTTAGGAAAAGGAGAAGTTTGCGATGTACAGACCAATTGTATTTATCAATATGCCGGCATTCATGAAAGCATATCAAGAGCTTCAGCGGCAAAGAAAATCATCTTCTGTCTCAAACCGCCTGTTTCAATCACTGAAGCTGGAGGATCAGATTTATGATGCTGCCGCCCAAAAAGTACCGCATCTAAAGGAAATACTCAAATGTAAACCGCGGAGTCTGCCTATTTTCCAAGACATTGTGAGGGATCTGTTCCAATGCTTTTATTCGCTGAAACCGCTCCGACGCCCGGAACATGAACTCAGCATTGCTGCACGCAGCATCAGCGCTCCATTGTTTGCGCAGTTCGAAAAGGATGCGGATTATACCCGCCTGCAGGCGCGATGCCGCGGACGCAGTTTCCTTGCGGCGGAAAGCGCGGCAGAATTCGCTGAAAAGCTCTTACAGCACCCGCAAGACCTCCTCCCAAAGCATGGCGGTCAAAAGGATATGGCACAGGTGCTTGAACAGCAGGAACAGATCTTCCAGAAAATGCTGAAGACGTTAGATCACAAAAAGACACTTTATGATCAGGAATCCACGGGTGAACGCTTCCGCTCCCTGTCCAACCAGATGAACCGTGTGCTGCATAAGGCAAAGCAGTTGGAGGATCTGCACCGTATTTTGAACGACAGTATTTCTGCTGCGGCCCACTCCCGGGCGCAAACAGTGCATCAGGCTGCCGAAGCCGCCGGACAGCATACACAGGGCCTGAAAACCCTCTTGGATGCATGGGGTACGGAGCCGGGGAGCGAGCAGTTCGGTGAAATGGACATGGAAATTCTGGACAAGGCACAGTCCAGTGACCTTTTGGCGCGAATCGCGCGTTATCTGGGCCCGTGCCGCGAACTGATGCACGAGCAGCGAAACAATGGGTATACCTATCGCCGCGGTGAAAAGTGCGGTATCACACTGGGGTCGCAGATACAACAGGCTCTTTCTTCCGAACTCGCCTATCTCGCTCATCCAGTCACCGCGCCGCTGTTTCTCCACAAAATTTCACGCCGGCAGGTACGCCAGTACAAGCGCCGCGAACGCATCTCTCTTGGAGCGGGCGATGTCATCGTCTGCGTTGATGAATCTGGTTCGACGGAGTTCGATGATAAAGATGCCTGGGCCAAAGCCATCGCTTATGCTTTAGTGGATAAAGTCGGGAGCCAGGGACGCTGTGCGTCCGTCATTCACTTTTCCAGTGCATCAGAAGTCAGCGAAGACCTTTTTATTCCGGGACAATACACATCGGAAGACGTCATGAATTCTGCCCGCCATTTCTACTGCGGCGGCACAAATTATGAGGCACCGCTGCGTAAAGCCGTATCGACATTGGACAGCGGTGTACTTTCGAAAGCGGATATCGTCTTTATCACAGACGGACAATGCAGTATTTCTTCTGTGTTCCAAGATTGGCTGTGCGCCAAATTATCGGAACACCACGCGTCCATCACAGGAGTTCTACTGGATTCCGGAAACAATTTTGAATTCTCTTTAAAGGGCTTTTGCAAAACCATATACCGTACCAGTGAGCTGGCGCCGTCCGAGATCCTGTCCGAACTCGTGCTGTCCTAATCGGTTGTGCGGGAAAGGAAAATTGGTTTTCGACTGAAATACAGTTCACAGTCCGCAGGGGAGTCTGACCATGCCAAGTCTCTGTATGCTTGCCCGATTGATTGCCATTTATCTGAACACAGTATATAATGGAAAAAAGTCTTGATTCCCAGCTCGTTTTGTGCGACAAGGAGGCTGCCGTGGAATATATTTTAAAACTTTTCGATACTCCTTTGCTGAAGTTTTCAGTAAATCGAACGATTGACGGCCCGCAGATCCGTATTACATGGCACGACTTAGAAAAGGTACATCTGCTTCCGCTGTCTATGGAGTGTACCAGCGATTCACTGCGTCATTGGCTGCGGCACCGAACGATCCCTGCCAATCGCGCCTATGTACAGAACTTTCTCTCAAAGCTCGGCCTCAGTGAGAAGGATTTTATGGGTATTTTGGATGTCGGCCGCGGCCTTTCTCTGAATGACAGCTACTGGGTCGTGCCGGTTGGATTTGAAGGTACCTTTGCAGAATACAACCTGTTCGACAATCCTTTCAGCAAGATGCTTTCCTGGATTGCCTTTACCGGATACGGCAGCACACCGAAAAGGTCGTTCCGATCTTCACCAGAGTTCACGACAAATGGGATGCTTCCCAAGGCCTGGCGCCGCATCAATGGAGAAATCCGGCTTTATAAGGGCGGTACCAGCGGTTTTTCCAATACTGGGAAAGAGCCCTATTCTGAATACTACGCCGCCCAAGTCGCGCAGGCGATGGGGCTGGATGCAGTCTCCTACGGCTTGGCACGATGGAAAGGACAACTCTGTTCGACCTGTCGGTTGTTTACAAGCAAAAGCGTTTCCTATCTGCCTGCTGGGGCACTTATCCGCGAAAACGGTTTGACGCCGGTGGTCTGCATGTATGAAGAAAAGGGGCAGAGCAGTTTTTTGGCGGATATGCTGCTATTCGATGCCGTCATTCGTAACACGGACCGCCATCTCGGCAATTTCGGTTTTCTGGTTGATAGCTGCACAAACAAAGTTATCGCTCCTGCGCCCTTGTTTGACCATGGTCTGTCGTTATTCTGCTATGTAATGGACGGCGATTTGGAAAACCTTGAGGCCCAGGCAAAGGCATTAACGCCGGCGCTGTATGCGGATTTCGATGAAGGGGCACGCCTGTTGATGGGGCCTATCCAAAGAGAACGGCTGCACAAATTGCTGCGTTTTCAGTTCAAGCGCCATCCGTCTTATAATCTGCCGCAGGCGCGGCTTGCTGCACTCGAACGCTTCATTCAAACCAAAGCGTCCGAATTATTACGATCATAAAAAACAAAAGGCGGTCTGTATCAGGTGAATGCCGATAAGCAAGCAGCAGAAACAAATTAAACTTAACGACTGACAAACAGGTGCAAAATGGTGTGTCATATATTTGACACACCATTTTTTGTTGCCGGTGAATTATACTATCAAGTGCAACACTTTAGGGGAACAAAAAGAAGTCCATACAGAACCCTGGTAGAATGAAGTTACCACACCACCAAACCACCGGAGGGAACTGTATGAACTATCATCATCTTACCATAGAAGAGCGCAGTTGTATACGGAAATATTATGTGGATGGGTTGAGCTATCGAGAGATCGCTCGGCTGATCGGGAGAAACGTGAGTACTGTGTCGCGGGAGATACGGCGGAACTGCAGCCACATGTATGACATTCCGACCTACTACCCGCACACAGCGCAGAAGAAGTATCTGCTGCGCCGTTCCTACTGCCACCGCGGGATGTTCCATTCACAGGAAGTGCTCGACTACATAGAGGAAAAGCTGCGGGCGACCTGGTCGCCGGAGCAGATCGCCTGTACCCCTTGTGAGCTGAAGCTGCCAAGCTGGCGTACCATCTACCGGTGGATCTACGAGAAATACCTGGTAAATGGCAATCTGAAAGTACTGCGCCACAAGGGAAAGAGCCACGGAGTGAAAGAAACGCGAGGGAAATACAGTAAGGGAAAGTCGATCCGCAAGAGGGACAAGTCGGTATACAGCCGTGAGGAAGCCGGGCATTGGGAAGCGGATACAGTGGTGAGTGGCCAGGGCAAAAGCAAAGCCTGCTTTGCCACCCTGGCGGAGCGCAAGACTCGGTTTTACATTGCCATGAAGATGTCGGACCGACGGGCGGAGACCATGGAGAACGCCATTGTCGCTGCATTGTCCGCTTTCCCTCCGCAACTGGTCAAGACCATTACCTGCGACCGGGGCACGGAGTTTGCCAACTGGCGCCGCATTGAAGAACGATTGCATTGCGAGGTCTATTTTGCCGACCCATATTGTGCCTGGCAGAAAGGTACAAACGAGAATCTGAACGGCCTGCTCCGGGAGTTTTATCCCAAGGGCAGGAACCTTTCCCGTGTTGCTCCCGCCACATTAAAACGAAACCTGGCGTTGTTGAACGCCAGGCCTCGCAAAGTTCTGTACTTCCATTCTGCTCAGGAATTATGGGACTTCGAGCTCAATTCCTGTTGCACTTAGTTTGACAATTCACTTTGCCGAAAACCACTCGTAAGTGAACTGTTCCAGAAGAAAAAGACAGAAATAAAACCACCATTGCTATGATAGAAGTGCGGTCTGTCAACTGCCCCAACAAGCAAAGAGCGTTCAATCAAAAATGAAGGATGTAAATAGTTTATCGCATACCAGTTGGATTTGAAAACACGGTGTGGTGTTACCGATAGTAATCTTAATCACATAGGAATTTACCTCTATTCCAAAGGCAAAATTATGATTCATTTGACTTTTGACTATAACGTTGGAAAATTTCATTGCTCAACCGAGGAATATAAAGTCTTGAAAAATTCATCCGACTGTATATGCAGGCCGACAACATGGAACGGGAACACATCTATTTCCGGGGACAGGCAGACGCTTTGTCCTATCCGAAAAAGATTGGCGCTTTCAAAACAGAATAATGACTCGACGGTGCGGAGTGATCTGCACCGTCTTTACATAGTATCTGCATATAAAACAAAGAAAAAATATGCAGAAAACCGCCTGTAGGATTGATTATCTGCATATAAAATGGTAACATTGTATGCAGATGGAAATGGAGGATGTGCAATGAGAGTATTTAACTATTCTTTTTTGAACAACGGATTACTCCCGGCGAATCTGGTCAATCTAACTTCCAGTATTGTCTCGTTAAAAACAATAGCGGGAGTTCGGAAGGATGAATACGTGCAGATTTTTACTGAACTGGAATCTATTGCTAAGGTGCAGTCAGTCAAAAGCTCAAATGCCATAGAAGGTATCGTAACCAGTGATGAGCGTATCCAAGCCATCGTCAATCAAAACAGCGCCCCCTTAAACCACAACGAGGCGGAGATTGCCGGGTACAGGGATGCACTGAATACGATCCATTTGAGTTATGAGCACATTGACTTCCGGCAGAGTGATATCCTTCGGCTCCACGAGATGATGATGTCCATTGCGGGATATGAATATGGCGGCCAGTATAAGACCGATGACAATGTGATTTTGGAGGTAGACGCCGCAGGTCAGCAGAGGGTTCGTTTCCGGCCAACACCCGCAGAAGAAACGCCCCAGGCAATGGAACAACTGGAATTAGCCTATATGGCGGCCAGAAGCGACTCCAGTATCAACCAGCTTCTGCTTATTCCCTGTGTAATTCTGGACTTTCTCTGTATTCATCCATTTCGTGATGGAAATGGCAGGATGTCTCGGCTACTTTCCCTACTTTTACTTTATAAAAATGGCTATGACGCAGGAAAGTATATTTCTTTCGAGGAACAGATTAACAACTATAAAGCCTACTACTATGAAGCCTTGCGGCAATCTTCCAAAGGCTGGGCTGAAAACGAAAACAGCTATTTCCCTTTTATAGAGAATTTTCTTTCTACGCTTTATATGTGCTATAAGGAACTTGATAAACGATTTGCTGTTGTCCATGGAAAGAAAATCACAAAGAAAGCCCGTGTGGAAGCCACTGTATTGAATAGCCTTATTCCCATTTCCAAGGCCGATATTTGCCAGATACTGCCCGATGTCAGTCCAACTACAGTAGAAGCTGTGCTGGGAGCTATGGTGAGAGACGGCAGCATTAGGCGGATCGGACAAGGGCGAAATACGCGATATATTAAAGAATAGCGTAAGTTCTTTTCTCCAGAGAGTGATCCGCATATCTCTAGTTTACAATTGTTTTTTTATGAAACAGCGAAGAAACATACTTGCTATTTTACGTGTATTGGATGAGCGGCAAGATTATCTGGTACTTCTTTCCGGGTGATCGTTTCCAGAACAGAGAATGATAAAATACTGAAATCAGATACACACGCATTCTCCTTGTCGAACTTGCCGCTTCCTGCGTGCGCAAAAATTCCTTTCAAACAAATTTTGTAAATACACAACCAGAAAATTTTAGTGTACAATAGACTTATTCTTTAAGGTAAGAGTTGCTTTAGGTAAGAGTTTCGCAGAGACGGATGCGCCGTTCTGCGCCTATCTGAGTACAACTATGCCTTTTAGAACCGCAAGCCATACTGATGCCCTGTCGGGGCGCTGGTATGGCTTTTTTATTTATCATCCGATAGGAGGATTTTGTATGAGTGATTTATTCGACGATCTGGACTTTGAAATGCTCGGCGGGGACTTTGAGGACCCGTTCGAGAACGAGCCTGTGGATCCCATGCCACCTCCCGTTCCCGGTATGCCTAACGCAGGGCATCAGCCTGTGCAGCATCCGAAAGCTGCTGTACAGAAGGCTTCTGAAGCTGATTGTACCGAGGGACCGGCACAGCACCGCATCCTTGCGCCCCCTCACCAAGCATCTGCGGAAGCTTTCACAAATGCAGAGGCTCAGGTCACCAAAGCTGATGACAATGCCGCAGACACAGCTGCTTATCAAGAGGAAGTTTCAAATCAAACAGGTCCTGAACAGATCCCTACGCTGAATATGATGGTCTCTCTGGCGGATCAGACCGAAGCAGCTGCGGCACAGCAGGACACACGGACGCTGATGGAACTTCCCCCTGTGTTCAAGTACGGTTCGTGCGAAGAAGATATCTCCGATGGGGACATGACCTTTGAACAGCTGCGCGCGGAAAAGGAGCCTGACTTTCTGGAGCTTGAAGACAGCAAACGCGTGTCCTGGACTGTGCAATACGGCCGGGTGACAAAGCCTATTTCGTCTCCGGCAAAGCAGAAAATTGCGCAGGTCAAAGAGGAAATCGAGCTGTCCAAAGAGTTTCTGGAAGGGCTTAAAAAGGCAAAGGACAAGCGTCCGCGCTGTTTTGTCAAACCCACAGTAGCGGGAAAGTCAAAAGGTATCGCTGCCTACAAGGCGATTCTCTTATCCCCGGAAGATGCGGCGCAATCACCGAAACCCATCTGTCTGTTTCCCGCCCGCGACGGCCAAATGTATGAGATGCGAAAAAACAAGCTTGGGGTTTTCGTAACCCCCACGAATCACATTCACGAACTGAGCGAGGTAAGGGCCGGCTTTCAGCCGGCCCTGCCGCGCATCCCCCATGAGCTTTTCAAGCGGATCCTTGCTTTTTTCCGATACTACACGGAACAGGAGCATCCGCTGGAAGTTATGGTACAGATTTATTGGGATTCACTCAAAAAGCGTTTTTTAGTCGTTGTCCCCTATCAGCACGTTTCCGGTGTAGAAGTCCGCGTGCCCGAAGAACAGCCGGGACAATTAGACGAAGAACGCTTCTATTACTACGCGGACGTTCACTCACACAATATCATGCCGGCGTTTTTCAGTGAGCAGGATAACCGCGATGAATTGGCGACCAGGCTCTACATCGTAGTCGGCCGTTTGCAAAGACCATCCCCGGAGATCCGCGCGCGGATTTCCAACGGCGGAAAATTTTTGGAAATCCCACTGGAGGATGTAGTTGAGGTAAGCCAGGCAGAGTTTCCAGAATACTGGACAGCTTCGGTCGCTCCTTGGTTCACCGCCAATAGGAAAGGAAATGCATTATGAACTTCAGTTTGTGCCGTCCGGTCAAAATCCTTCTCCTCGGAGCAGGCGGAACCGGAGGCTATGTGGCGCCGCATCTTTACCGTCTGATGCATACGTTGAACAGAACAGTAAGAATCAATATTGTAGACGGTGATCTTGTAGAGGCCAAAAATCTCGTGCGCCAGAATTTCTGCGCTGCCGATCTTGGCGAGAACAAAGCTAAAGTCCTTGCGACGCGCTACTCCGAGGCGTTTGGGATGGAGACTCTCTACCACCCCACATTCCTTGAAAAGGATGAAGAGCTTTATCGAATGATCCAACCAGGCGACATTTGGCTGGACGGAAAACGAGTGCCGGAATTGAGCATTCTGATCGGATGCGTGGACAACAACAAATCCAGGCAGATGTGCCACAGAGTATTCGAAAGGTCTTCACATCTGGTCTACATCGACAGTGGGAACGATGAATTTTCCGGGCAGGTCGTATGCGGTATCCGCTGCAACAGACGCACGATTTACAAGCCAGTCTGCAAGCTGTACCCGGATATGCTTGAGGAAACCGATAAATTTCCCAGCAAACTGTCTTGCGCGGAGGCTGCGGTTTCCGCACCTCAGAGTATTACCGCAAACATCATGGCGGCGACCGTGGTGACAGACTTTGTGTACAACATCGTTGCACGGGGCAAATTAACGACCCGCTACGCCGTGTTTTCAGCCGCCAGCATCAATGTACGGGCGGAGAGCAATAAAAAAAGACAAAGGAGAACTGCATAACATGAAAAAAGGGATCTGCCTGATCGAGCGGTTGTATGTGCCTTATGGCCAGACCGTACACGTTGAATCGCTGCGCGTCGACAAACTCATTGTGGATGGAAGCCTCATTGTCGAGGGAAAGATATCTGCCGTGATCTGCCGCGGCAAAGGCAGCGCGCAGGTCGGCGACATGGAAGTGGACAAGCTCCACCTGTCGTCCGTTACATGCGAAGGGAGTTTAAAAGCACGAGAAGTGATTTCACGCCGCGTCTATGCAGAAAGCATTCATATTTCCAAACGCATTTGGTGCCTTATTTCGCTTGTTGCAAAGTATCTGGTCGCGCCCTATGCCGCCACACCGCTGCTGGGATGCGAAAATGGGGACCTTCAGGACTGCGTGATCGTTCCTCAGCGGGATTACTCGCTTCGCAGGTTTCGCAGGACGGTCTGTTGGCATCATTTCCTGTCTCACGTCCGTGCCAGAGGAAAGCATCTGGAAAAACAGAGGCATACCAAGAAAGCGTCCATCCAGGAGACGGATGCCCGGGCCATTGAAAAACAGACAGAACAGACAGACGAAGTGCTGGATCAGTTGATCCACAAAATGGAGCATCACTTGGACCAACTGGATACAATGATTCGGGAACGGGAGGCGCATGGAGTCTATGCACCCTGTGCGGACGGCTCTGAAATGCCGGCAGTGAAATGTGTTTCCAGTCCGGTCTTGCCGGGCAGCGAAGAAAAATCCCAGCCGAAAGCGGCGTGAGGTGCCGCCAATGGAGTTGGAAACCCATTATTCCCTGCGCTGTTTGCTCAATGCACAATCAGGGCTGCGATCCACAGCTGCCGAGCTTGCAAAGCTTCGCCGCAGACTGGATAAAATGCTTCGGGAAAAAGGGATGGAAACAGCCCGCCCCGTTCACGATTCCATCGTGCGCGGAAAAGAAAAGCTCTGCAGCCTTTTGAATGGCAGCAGACTTTCTCTTCTGGAAATCGGCCAGGAAGAGTTGGCGTCAGCATCGCAAAAACTGGTCTGCTCCGTCCGCCATTTTCCAATTATGGCGCCGGATTATACGCCGATGCTGACTGGCGTTTTAAAGTTTGCCGACCTGCTTCCAATCAAAGATGACAGCCTTTCCGCCGCGTTGGGCCATCTGGCGAATCTTGCCAAGATTGGGTACTATCCCACAGATCCGGCACATGTGGCATATTTATCGCAAGCACTGGTATTTCCCGAGAATTCTAAGATAAATCTGCTTGATCCCTGCTGCGGTGAAGGCCTTGCGCTGGAACGGATTGCCCAAGGGCAAAACTGCCATACGTTTGGCGTAGAACTGGACGATTCCAGAGCACGCCAAGCCTGTGAGCATCTGGAGCGCGTGGCGATGGGCAGCTATTTTTATTCCCGTATCAGTCATAATGCGTTCCAACTGCTTTACCTGAATCCGCCGTATCTTTCAACGATAGGAGCCAACGGTACACGGACCCGGGAGGAACGCCGTTTTCTCATTGAGACGATACCACATTTAGCGGAACATGGAGTTTTGATTTACATCATTCCATATTACCGCCTGACTCCGGATATCGCCCGTGTACTATGTGATAACTTCGAAAAACTGTCCGTGTACCGCTTTTGTGGCAAAGAGTTCACAAAGTTTCATCAGATTGCCGTGCTGGGATGCCGGATTCCCAGGAAAGATGGTTCCAGGCTGGCTCCTGCCTTTTTGAGCCGTGTGGAAATATTGGAGCAAATCCCTACACTTGATGAACTCCCCCCTGAAAGCTATGCACTGCCTCCGGCCACGGCGAAAGTCCAGATATTTTATGGTTCTGTTTTCAACGAAGTGGAATTGGCCAGACAGCTGGAGTCCTCTGCGCTGTGCAAAAAACTGTACCGGGAGGAGAATGTGTTAGACCGGATGGACAAGCAGCCTCTTCTGCCGCTCAAGGTAGGGCAGGTCGGTCTGATCGCCGGTTCCGGCATGGTCAATGGCTATGCCGGAGGCGAGGCGCCGCATGTGATCAAGGGTTATATGCAGCCAGAGGAAACGATCACAGTAACTTCAGCGCCACAGCAGGATCCAAATGCTTCCCAAATGATATATCAGCACAACAAAAAAAGCAATCATCTTAGAATCAACATCTTAACACCGCACGGGATTAAAAGCCTGTCTTGAATGCCGTGCCTTTTGGAGCGTGATTGTATGAAGTCAGAACTTGATTATTCTATCTTGCAAAAAAACGTCAATGCGCTTGCATCCTGCGAGGCAGAAGACTTTTTTACCGAGATCAGTCCGCATCTGCGTGATTACTTTCTCATTCCGCTTTTACGGGGAAAGTCCGTTTCCATCGGCGATCTGGATTTCTCTCAATTTGATGAAAGCGATATTGACGATCTTCAAGACGGTGTGGAGCAGCTGGCTGATATGCTTCAAAGGATACAATGTACCGCTGAGAAAGCCATATCGGTTCCCAGCGCTGCGAAAGCTCTTGTGCCGTTTTTGTAAGTGGGTGGAAACAATGTTTGAAATTGAAGAAAATACGTTAGATGAGTTGCCATACAGCATCACATGCCTGCAGTTTGCATGCCTGGCATACGAAGCCGCCCCGGAAAATGTGAACTCTATGCGCCATCTGGAGTGCAGCATGGACGATACCTATGAAGCAGCCGAAAGCGCACTGGCGTGTTACTGTGATCTTATAAGTCCACATGACTACGGGGACAACAGCGAATGCTTTACCTATGGCTGCTATTATTCCAGCAAGCACATGATGGAGTTTTACAGACTTTGCCGTGTTCATGCAAAGCTGCTTCGTGTGAAGCTGCACGAAGAACCATTTTTCGCGCGGGCGAAGCGGTTTGTCTATTCGCAGCTGGGAAATGCCTATACATTTGATTATACGCTGCAGACGAAAGTAAACCGCGAATATGCCAGCGGTATCGCCGTCCGCTTTACGGGAGATTTTTACGAATTCGAAGATTTTAATATGGCGATGATCGACGTCATGCGTTTCTATCGGGACGAGGCGGCCCGGTTGAAAAACACCCTTGCCATGACACGGCGAACGGATTCGGATATGACAATACGGGAGGAAGCTGCATGACTGGCGATCGGGTTACCTTTACGCTGTCCCCAAAAAGTCCCTATGTGGATTGCTCGTGGATGGATGGGCCGCAGGTTGGAAGAAAGACAATAGAGTTTTCCGCTTTTGTCAAGGCGATTCAGGAATCCACTCCGGCGCCGACAGCATGCTCCGGTCTGCTGCCGCCGGGGACGATCAGCTATTGCGAAAGCTCAAATCACCAAATCACGATGACCGTGGAATCCTCAGATGAATATGCCGACATTACTTATTTCAATACGCGTTATGAACATTTCCCACTGCCCCATCTGATTTTCCAGTTTTCATTTTTTGAAGGACAGCGGGTGCAGTCGGTGCGGATCGGCGTCGCCGAACGAGAAAGGCTCCGCCCGGATTCAAGGATGTTTTATTATCCGTTCTCAAACGTTTGTGCTGCGAACGGGCGGCTTTGCGTTGGCAGCAACATACTTCCCAAAGTTTCATCTCCGCACGGCTTAAACAGCCTGCCGCGTTTCCTGCTGGAGCTGCCCAACAACGACGATTGGTTTGATTCCACACACAACAAGCCAGGCTGTTCCATGCGTCAGCTTCTGGAGCACCTGAAAGACAAAACACCGGACTATTATGAATCCGATATCCTGATTCCAGACGGCAGGACGCTTGCCGACTTTATAGATCCCCAACACAGGTAAGGAGGCGAATGTTTTATGAAAAAATCCTGGGAACAAATTCACCAGGAGCTTTCGGAGCCTTTCTCTCACGAGGATGTGGAGTGGAAGATCCAGACAGTGAGCAAAGACAAGTCCCGCGGCCTTGCGGTCGCATATGTTACCGCCCGTGCGATTCAAAACCGGCTGGATGCCGTTGTCGGGGCACAGAACTGGAAACCCGTCTTCCGCCAGTGGCATACCGTCACGGACCGCGACGGAAACCCGATCCCTTCCCAACTGTGCACCATCCAAATTTTTGATGACGAACGGCACGAGTGGCTGGAAAAAACAGACGGTGCAGAAAATACGGATTACGAACCGGTCAAGGGCGGCCTTTCAGACGCCATGAAGCGGGCTGCTTCACAGTGGGGCATCGGCCGCTATCTATACAAGCTGGGAACACCGTGGGTCGATGTGGAGTTCTTTGGAAAAACAGCCGTCATTGCCAAAAAGGAGATGCCGGGGCTGAATCAGTTCCACGACGATTTCATTGCAAAACTTAAAGGTCCTATGCCGGGAAATCGTTCCAATCCTCCGCAGCAGGAGCGGCAAAGGTCCGAGACTTCTCCACAAAGCAATACCTCATCCGGGAATCGGGCGACGACCAACGGTTCCGCAAAACCCAAGATCAGCATTGCTGATACACCGCGCTACACGATCCGAAAAGCTGTCCCGCACCGCTTTAAGAGCGGCATCATGACAATCATGGATATCGAGTGTGAAAACGGAGACGTATTTACGGTCTTCTGTGACAAACCGGATGACGCACTGCGCGCCGGCACTGTACTGACCAATCTCAGAGTCAGCCAGCGTCCGGGCAAGGATGATCCAAACCGACGGTTCAACACACTGGAAAGTTACCGCGTGGCATCCGCTGCGTAAACTGATACAAGGGAGGCAGCCAAGTGGATAAGGTCGCTTATTTCAAGATCACACGCTTAAAAATTTCGCGCTTCAAATCACATGTGGAAGAAACCGAGTATCACTTTGGCGATCTGACGATGATCAGCGGCGGGAATCATACCGGTAAAACGACCATCGCGGACGCGATCGCCTGGGCCATGATCGGGCAGGGCTTTTTCGGCGGACATCTGCTCGACCGCTTTTACAACGATAAGGAGCGGGAAAAGCGCATTGCTGTAGAACTCGAATATGTGGATGCCTCGGGAATCCGTCATGTCCTTTCCCGGCAGCGCATCAATGACAAAGTGGATGCGGCGCTGGATGGCAGCGTCATACGCCAAAAGGATCTCAATGCCATGTTTGGCGATGCGGATGAATTTCTTTCGCTCGTCAATCCGCTTTATTTTGTTGAGATTTTAGCAGAAAAAGGCCGGGGACTTCTGGAGCGAAACCTTTCTCCTGTGAAACAGGAGGAAGTCCTTCAAAGGCTGAACGGGGACTCGCAGAAAGTGCTGGAGGGCTACTCTTTCCTGTCTCCGGAGGCGGCTCTGTCCAATCTGCGCGCAGAACAGCGCGAGATTGCGGACGCCATGCTGGCGCTGGATGGCCAATCCGACCTGCTGGCACAGCAAAATCAGGAGCGCCAAGACCGTATCCAGGCGCTTCAAATGGAGATCAAAGCTCTTTCAGAGCAGATTGCCGGGCTGGAAGCCAAACAGAAAACCGGCATTGACGAAGGCGCACTGCGCCTGGAACTCGCTTCCTTGACCATGCGGTACGATGAGATGCTCAATGAAAAGCCTTTGGCATTTGATCCAACTGTCTATCGGGCCCGGGAAGCGGAGCTTCGCACAAGGCTATCGGAAGCCGAGAGAAGAACATTCGAGAGCAAATTCTCACAGGAGATTGCAGTACAAGAGAAAGCGCTGGCCTTTATGAGGAGCCGATATCACCAGATGGCGGCTTTTCTGACCGCACTCAAGCCCGGCATCATTTGCCCGCAGTGCCGCAGACCGGTGAAAGAGGACGAAATTCTCGATTGTGAAATAGGCTTGAAAAGTGTCCTCGCAGAGTGCAAGGAACAGGGCGGTGGAATAAAGCGCAAGCAGCAGGAGCTTCTTGCGCTGGAAACACAAAGCCGCAGGACATTTGAGGATTGGAAAAACGGCGATATGGCCGAGATTCAAAAAGAGGTTGAGCAGCTTTACAGAGAAGAAGAAAAAGCAGCACAGAAGGCCGCACAGGAGCAGGCGGACTATACGGCGGAGTTGGAAAAGATCAGTTCACGCCGCCAGACGATCGACGTATTGCTCTCCTGCGGAAATCTGACGCCGGCTGAAGAAGAACGGCTTTCCGAACTGAGAAAAGAGATCGCGGCCAAAGACGCCGTACTGGATCAGCTCTCCCGGGAAAGCAGTAAGCCCAATCAAAATGTTGCTTCACAGCGCGACATACTCCAAAGCCAGCTCAACGATGTGAATGCGCGGATTTCCGCTGTAGTGGATTACGCGTCTGTACGAAACGAACTGCTTTTCAAAGCGCTTCACACACCGAACGTGGAATTCCAGCTCTATGATGTGGTGAAAAAAACAGGTGAGCTTGTGCCGGCCTGGAAATTACGTTACCGGGGAACGATCTATCAGTGTCTTTCCCGCTCGGAAAAGATTCTGGCAGGTTTGGAAGTTGTGGAGCTGCTGAAGCGTCTGACAGGGCGCTGCTATCCGGTATTCATTGATGACTCGGAGAGTGTCGACCATATTCCGCGCCCCTCCGGTCAGGCACTGATTTCCAAAAAAGTGGCGGATCAGCCGCTCAAAGTGCAAGTGAAAAATACATCGATGAACCTGCCCAAGGCCGGGTGAGCGGATGACTCCAGAATATAAAACCGTCCCGATTCTCGATGCTGCGCGCCGTGCGGGTGTCCGCATCGCCGATGGACAGGCAGGACGGTATGAATTCAAGGCGTTCTGCCCTTTCTGCCTGGGACGGACGAAGAATCCGCACCTTTATCTGAACACCGAAAAAAACAGGTTCTTCTGCCAGCGGTGCGGAGAACACGGAAACAGCGTATCGCTGTATGCCAAAATTCGCGGGATTTCCAATAAAGAAGCATTTGAAGAACTGGAAAAGAGCAATCTCCAGATGTTCCCACAGGCAGCACCCAAGGAGCCAAGGCAGGAATATATGGCCCCGCTGGAACAGCGGCACGATGTCTACTACGATCTGCTGGCGCTGCTGTCATTGTCAGAGCATGACTTTCTGGACTTGCTCGGCCGCGGCCTTACGCTGGACGCCATCGAGCAGAATATGTACCGCTCCATGCCGGCCAAGGTGGAAACCCGCAGCGAACTTGCACAGACGCTGTCGCGCACCCATGATCTCCATGGTGTTCCCGGATTCTACCGCAGTGAAAACGGTGATTGGCGCCTGTCCGGAAACAGCGGACTGCTTATCCCGTATTGTACTGCCAAAGGGTATATCCAGGGGCTGCAGCGCCGTGCGGAGATTGGTGGAAAACGCTGTTATGTATGGGTGTCCAGTAACCCGGACAAATGCCGGAAAGACGGCAGTCCGCTCTATCCATGTGGAACAAGAGCGCACGGGTGGATCCATATCACGGGCAATGTCCACAGCACAACCGCTTCCATCACAGAGGGGGCGCTCAAGGGCGATACCGCGAGCTGTCTGTCCAATGGAGCGCTTTACTTATGCGCACCTGGGGTCAATGCAATCAAGTACCTTCCCTCGGCCATCCGTTCACTGTCTGTGGAACGTCTTTTAGGAGAATATGACATGGATCAGATCCGGCAGGAACAGTATTCTGCGGCACTGCGGCGGATGCAAGACACGCTCAAGCCTCTGGGCATCCCCTATATCCAGCAAATGTGGAACCCCGCTTATAACGGGATCGACGATTACAAACTGCACAGCCGCTGGCTTCCTCTTGCGGCTTAATAAAGAAGGAGAATTTTATGAGTATTGCGAACAACACGGTCAATCTCAGCGAGATCATGACCACAGCCAGCGATGGCGAAGGTGTTCTTGGGAAAATCGTTTTTTACGGTCTCGGCGGTATCATGATCGACCGGGAAGAATTTGAGCGGCTGCGGGCGGCCTGCCAGTTTTCTGCGCCGACCAATTTCCGCAGTACCCCTGCCGATGCTTTCCGCAGTGCCACGGGCGATCTGCATGACCGGCTGGTACGCGGCACGCAAATCTATAAGGTGTACTGCCGTGACAACCGGCAGCGCCGTCATACCATCAGCCGGGAATTGATCTTGGAAGCGGTGGACTCCACCACCAATCTATATACCAAACTTGCCAATATCGTTTTGGATAAAGATAGCGAAATCATCACGCTGGAGGACGCAGCTTACAATCCGATTGCGGATGCCTTGCCGTATTTTGACCAGGTTCAGGAAAGCTTTCAGTTGTACCGTCGCTGCGTCAACCGCAGGCAGATGGATACCGTGCTCGGCAAAATGCTGGATGACATGGAGGCCGTCAAAGTACAGTCGCGCGGCGGTATGTATTTTGTCCCGCGGCAGCACATGGCAAAAATCGATATTTTTGAGGACTTTCTGGAAACGATGAACGAACATGCTCTTAGCGAAAATCAGGTGGATGTGAACAGTATGTATGTCGTGGACAATGAGCGCCAACGTGAAAAAATGGCGCATGAATTTTATGTTGCGCTCAAAAAGGAAATTGAGACATACCAGGAACGGGCCAGCCACCTGATCAACACCGGATGCGAAAGTCCGACCATCATGGCAGGTCCTCCGTGGTGCCCCACCGCGCCGCCGGCGTCTTCGCGATGATGAACTGGTCGAACGGGTGGCGGCTTCCGTCCGCCTGGCGCTCCCGCAGCGGCGCCGTCTGCGGCGTCTCGATGTATCCCGGCCCGATGCCGTTGCACTGGATGTTGTATTCGCCATACTCGCTGGCAATGTTCTTCGTCAGCATCTTCAGGCCGCCCTTTGCAGCCGCATACGCGCTCACCGTCTCGCGCCCCAGCTCACTCATCATGCTGCAGATGTTGATGATCTTTCCGTGTCCCTTTTCGATCATCCCCGGGATCACCGCCTTGCTCACGATGAACGGCGCGTTCAGGTCCACGTCCACCACCTGCCGGAACTGCGCCGCCGTCATCTCGCACATCGGGATGCGCTTGATGATGCCCGCGTTGTTCACCAGAATGTCGATGACGCCCACTTCCTGGGCGATCTGCTTCACCATCGCCTGCACCGCGTCCTCGTCCGTTACGTCGCACACATATCCGTGGGCTTCCACGCCCGCTTCCTTGTATGCCGCAAGGCCCTTGTCCACCAGCTCCTGCCGGATGTCATTGAATACGATGGTCGCACCCGCCTTCGCCATGCCTTCCGCGATGGCAAAACCGATGCCGTAGCTCGCGCCTGTTACCAGCGCTACCTTGCCTTCCAGAGAAAAATCCTTCATTTCCATTTTTTTGCCCTCCTGCCCGCGCGCTCTTTCCGCCCGCGGCTGTTTTCTGTGCTTTTACCGAAGCTCTGTGGTCGGGATCACGTCCATGTCGTCAAACGCCTGGTTTTCGCCGCCCATCGCCCAGATGAACGTGTAGTTGCTCGTGCCCGCGCCCGCGTGGATGCTCCAGCTCGGGCTGATCACCGCCTGCTCGTTCTGCATCACGATGTGCCGCGTCTCCCTGCCCTCGCCCATCATGTGGAACACCACGTTGTCCTCCGGCACTTCAAAATACATATACACTTCCATCCGACGCTCGTGGGTGTGCGCCGGCATCGTGTTCCATACGCTGCCCGGCTCCAGCACCGTCATGCCCATGGATAGCTGGCACGTCGGCAGCACGTCCGGGTGGATGAACTGGTTGATCACTCGCTTGTTGCTCGTTTCCATCGCGCCCAGCGGCTTTTTCGCCGCGTCCTCGATTTTGATGAGCTTCGTCTCATACGCCCGGTGTGCCGGGGCCGACACCATGTAGAACTTCGCGGGATTCGCCGCGTCTTCGCTGGCGAACAGCACTTCCTTCGTCCCCTGCGTGATGTACAGGCAGTCCTTGTAGCCCAGCTCGTACTTTACTCCGTCCGCCGTGATGCTGCCCGCGCCGCCGATGTTGAAGACGCCGATCTCCCGGCGCTCCAGAAAATACTGCGTGCCGAAGTTGTGCCAGATGTAAGCGCCGTCGATGTGGGAAGCGGCACGCTTGAATGGATCAGGCTTCGGATTGCCGAAAATATCTTCCAGAAGAACTGCGTCGCCACCGCCATGGCTTCCCTCGCCTTTATCCTGTTCCACTATATACGATTCCCCAAACATCGGATACACAACGATTTCATTCATTTGCTGTGCGCCTTCTTCATTCCGGTCGCCGCCGCCGTTGATGTACACCTGTTCCTTTACTCTGTACTCTAAACGCCCCTTCGAGCCGTTGAAATTTACCACATAGCCTTCCCACGGCATATATGTGTTCAGTGAATAGGTGAGGATGGCATTTGTATTGTACTTTACAATCACGCCCATTGTATCTTCAATGCTGATATCATCGCCGAACACACTGCGGTCACGGATATAGCCGCTGTCCGCTTCCGCGTCCAGATAAAGCCCTTTCAGCGTCTTGCTGCTTTCCATGTCAATGGCGAACGGATCGTTTTTCGCTGCCTCGCTGCCATGGCAGCGATAGTAGAAATCCTTTACGCCGCGCTTTTCCGCGTTATGGCGTCCGTAAAAATTCAGCTCTCCCATCGCAAAAACCGTTTCCGGCCTTGCACCGAGCCAGAAGTTCACCAAATCGAAATGGTGGGTCGATTTATGCACCAGCAAACCGCCGCTGTTGTGCTTGTTGCGGTGCCAGCGCCGGTAATAATCCGCGCCGTGGCTCGTATTCAAAAGCCACTCGAAGTGTACGGAAAACACGTCGCCGATTACACCGTTCATCAACAACTCCCGCACCTTTGTGTTGCTGGGGGCATACCGGTAGTTGAAAGTCACACGCAGTTTTTTGCCCGTGCGCTTCTGCGCGTCAAGAATCGCCTGCGCCTTTTTCTCGTCGATTGTCATGGGTTTTTCCGAAATCACGTCACAGCCCTTTTCCATCGCGCGGATGATATAGTCATGGTGCGTTCTGTCAATCGACGTCACAATGACAGTATCCGGCTTAGTCTCATCAATCATGCGCTCAAACTCGGTATAATCGTACATGGGAACCGGCTCCGCTCCCAATTCCTCTTTGAGTGTACGGTTCGCAAATTCCATGCGCGTTTTGCTCAAATCGCAGAACGCAACCATTTCGGATGTTTCTTTATATGTAGTGCAGATCGACTCGTAATACATCCGCGCTCTGCTGCCCAAACCTACCTGTGCATACTTTGTTTTTTTCATATTGCTCACCTTTTCCATTCAAAAGCTGATTTTGAATCCCTGCTCAGCGGCGCGCTGCGCCTCTGCGCACATCAATAAAAATGCGCCTACGCCGTGCAAATCGTTTGTCGAACGAGGCCTGTTGCAGTAATGTGTGTAATCACCTACGCCTGTTCCAATACAAATATTCTCAACCAACAACTCTTCATCGTTCCACTGTACCGCCGTATCAAATACGGCGTTCATTCCAGCCACGGCCTGCTCAAGATACCGCTCTGGCAAGAATCCTTTTCGAACAGCTTTAAAAAGCGCCGCCGCGAACAGACAGGAACAAGAGGTCTCCGGCCAATTCCCTTCTTCTCCGATCTTGTTGACCACCTGATACCACATTCCCGATTTTGACTGGTAACGGCATATGGCCTTCAGCAAGTCGGCCACAGCCTCGCTCAACTCCCGGTATCCGTATTGTTCCTGCTGGATAAAATCAAGATCTGTTAAAATCGCCACTGGAACCCAGCCAATGGAACGACCCCAGAACTCGGCGGAGCAGCCCGTTGTTTTATCGGCCCAAGGTTCTGCTTTTCTGTAATCCCACGCATGATAAAGCAGCCCTGTTTTTTTATCTCTGGTTTTTTCCAGCATCATCATGACCTGATCTGCAACCAGCTTGAGATACTCCGGCTTTTGATAGCGCATTCCATATTCCGCGCAGATCGGTCCGCCCATATACAGGCCGTCCAACCACATCTGATCCGGGTACATTTTTTGATGCCACAGGCCACCAAGGGGGGTTCTTGGATAGGTGTCAATCGCGCCCATCAAAGCATCCAGCGCTTTTTTGTAGCGCTGGTCGCCCGTATGATCCAGCAAAGGATACAGCAAAATACCAGGCTGAATATCATCTAATGCGTTAGGATTGAAATACAAAATGTTCCCGTCCGTATCAATCTCACTGTCTACCCATCCTTTTATGTATTCAAGATAGCGAATATCTCCACACAATTGGTAAACATTGTATACCCCAGATAGGAAAACTCCTTGATGATAATGAAATTGTCCGGTGGGCGGAAGCTCCTCAGCTTTGAATTTTTTCATCATCGTATCACAAGAGGCTTTTGCATAAGCTATTGGGTCTTTTCTGTTCATTCTGTTTTCTCCTCTATGCCGATTTTATCGTTCGATTGTTGCAAACCATTTGTCAGCTTATCAAACAAAATCAATATTTATATACAAATCAGCGGGTGCTCTTCATCAAATGCGTATCGAGCCACTCAAAGGCATCTCGTTGCATCTCTGTGTTGAACTGGTGCGGACATTCATAAAATTTGTATTTAAATTTATCAGCCGCGCCGGCCTTTTCATATACCCTTTTGAGATGTTCTCCGGCCTCTCGCATTCCCTCCTCCGGATACAGAGCATCCTGGCGGCATTGCTGTACAAACAGGCTATTAGGCACAGCCATGCTCACAAGATCCGGAAAATCCATATGCCGACTCAGGCCAGGTATGTACACCATATATGTGTGATTTCGCAGATGACTGTGCAGCAGGGAGTGGAATGTGGGCATCCATCCAGCCACTACCGAACATGCAACGCGCACGTCCGTCCCGGCCAACAGGGCTGAGCGAAAACCACCAATGGAAAGTCCACAACAACCAATCCGACTTGCATCCACATCGTCCCGCGACAACAGATAATCCACACAAGCACGGTCATCGTGGGAAAGTATTCCAGCCCATGTTGTACCGGCCATAAAAATATGCTTGATCAAAAGACCCTCAAATTGTTTGCACATCTCATTATAGGCGTGGATATACGCATCACTTTCCGGTTCCAGCCCGGCGAGGGGGGCGCCTAACATGTCTTTGGCAGCCTCTGACAGCGCATCATAATCGACTCTTTTCTCGCCGAAAAAAAACGCATCGATCACGAGCACTACGTATCCCCGCCCTACAAGATCTGTCGCCCACGAATTGCCGCTGTAGCATTCTCTTTTAAATTCGTCTACCAGCTTTGGCAGGCCATCGGCCTGTATAATCTTTTCTCTGCCGTAATAATAAAAACCACCATGATCATGAATCGCGACGACTGCTGGGAACGGTTTTTTCCCTTTTTTAGGGATCAATACCGCTCCCCTCGCCCTTGTAAACGCCGAAGTGTTGAATTCCACTTCTTCCTGCCAATAGTCATGATGCTCTGAAGCACAGACAGTTGTGGCATCTAACGGCCCTTCCGGAGGAAAATAGGAAAGTAGCTCCAATACTTTTTTTTGGGCCGCTGATCTCCATTGCTTTAGATCTTTCCACGAAGCATTCAGGAACGACAGTTCCCGCGGGTTCCTTTCGGAAACAGCTTTTAAGAACTCATAAAAATTTCCAATGTCGCTCTTATTCGCAGAATTCAAGATATTTCACCCGCCATATCCTTTTGCATTTTTGAAGTCATTACAAGTTTTCATTGATAAAATCATACGTTTTGTCGCCATACCACCGGTGCTCGCCTTCAAAAACAGCCCACACAAGCTTTTCCTCCGATTTTAGCAGCTGGTACGCGCTTTTTGCCACTTCCACTTGCTCGTACACATTATCAACGCCGCGTTCTCCGTTCAACGGATCCTGTCGACCTGTTTCCACAAGCAAAGGCCGCGGAGCAATCAGTGCACCAAAATCGCCCATGTCTGCGACACGCCACAAATTGGGAATATAGTTGCAGTCACAATTATTAGACAACTTCAGCAAAGCGTCCCGGACCCCATAAAAGTATCCGCTGACAACTGCGCACTTGATTCGGTCATCCATCGCAGTCAGCATCAGTGTTTGATATCCGCCGCCGGACATACCAACACAACCCAACCGGCTGACATCGCAGTCTGTGCGTGTTTCAATATAGTCGATTAACCGCTGCAAGTCCCATACCCACATTCCGCCAAGCGACAGCCCCAGACAAATTGCCATACGGTTCAGCTGGCTGCAGGTGCTGTGGGTCATGTCCTCTCCTTCTGCGCCCTGGAGGCCCCACTCGCGTCTTTCGCCAAAGCCGCGCGCATCGGGGCAGAACACCATGTATCCGCGGCGCACTAACTCTACACCATAAGCGTAGTTGTAATGTTCGATTTGTTTTCTTACCGCTGGAATATCCATGCGGCCCGTAACTGCATATTTTCCACAGCTGTCATGCCCATGGGCCGCAATCAAACACCTCCGCATTGCATCTTGCTGCTTAGGCTTCAGTACATAAACGGGCATCCAGACGTCGGGTTCTGTCTGCAAAAGCACCTTTTCGCGGACGTAATCCCCCATATCTGTTGTTTCAACCAACTGAGATTTCAATTGGCAGGTCTCCAAACGGGACATGCCGCTGACTTCACGAAACTTCGCACGCAGCACCGCCTTCCATTCTATGTATTCTTCCTCGCTTTTGGCGCGAAATGCCATTTTCCGAGCCTCTCTGTCATATACATTAAGCAGATGCGGTGTGGTATCATAATATTTTTCGCTAACTCGAATCCTCATGGAAAACACCTTCCTTCCATCAGCCCTTCACAGCCCCCATGCTGATGCCTCCGATGATTTTTTTCTGGAAAATGATATACATTAAAATGCTTGGCAGTGCCACAAGCACGGACGCTGCAAACATAACGACATAATCCGCGCGTTGAAATTGCACTTTCTGCATATTGTACAAACCGATCTGAAGCGTTTTCTTTGAATCAGTAGAAAGCAGGATCATGGAATAATAGACCTCACTCCAGCAGCTTATGAATTGGATGATTAATACCGGAATCAGCCCAGGCTGGGCCAGAGGCAGCATCACACGACCAAACAGCTTAAATCTGCCGCATCCGTCTACTGTCGCAGCCTCGCTGATTTCTTTGGGAATCGTTTTAAAAAATGAAATCAGAATAAACACCGAAAACGCCATCATGTTAACGCAGTTGACCAGCATTAGGGCGACGCGGTTGTCTACCATACCGAAAGAACTCAGTTCGATAAACAACGGAACGATCCCCGCAGTTCCCGGAATCATCATGCCTGATATGTAAAGAAAACGAAAAACGCGTCTTCCGAGGAAGTCATAACGTGCAATCACATAAGATGCCATTGAAGCAAATAACATCATCAGCGCAAGAGATCCGATGGTAATCACAACAGTGTTGAGAAAATATTGAGAAATATGTGCCTTGGTCCATGCGTTGACATAGTTTTCAAAATGGAGCTCTGAGGGAAGCGCAAAAATATTGTCAAAAAGACTTGCATTATCCTTAACCGAGCAGAATACTGCCCACAATATAGGATACAATACAATCACGCTATAGATACACATAAACACACGTACAACCCAGACGCCGATGTCTGATCTCAGATACTTTGCACTCGTACCTGTTCCTCTGTTACCCTTCATTTTCATCGCCCCTCTCCACAAGCCGAGTAGCCAGATTGTACAAAACAATCGATATAATTAACATCACTGTACCGACCGCCGCGCCGTAGCCGAAATTGTTCATCCCAAACGACTGTTGATACATATAAAGCGACAAAACTTCCGAAGAACGGTTTGGCCCGCCGCCTGTCATGACCAAAATGCCAATAAAACCGCTGGAGAACAGCTGTGCCACAGCAAGGATAAACAGCGTTTGAATTGTCCCTTTGATCAAAGGAAGCGTAATGCTGAAAAATTTTCGTACGGCACCAGCTCCATCAATAGCAGCCGCGTCATAATAATCCTGCGGCACGTTGGTCATTGCCGAAAAAATAATTACGAAATAATATCCGATTACACCCCAGATACCAGACATGATGATAGCAGGCTTTACTGTAAGCGTATTTCCCAAAAGTCCCATCTCTGCAATTTCCGTAAAGCCCATCGCCTTCAAAACAGGCGTGAAAATACCGAACACAGGGCTATAGATAAACTGCCAAAGCATGGCTCCCACAACTGGAGGGATGATATTGGGAAGATACATTACGCAGCGGTAAAATTTTACATCTCGAGCGTTTCTCAAGCGTTCACTGCTCAGAATAGCACTAACCAATAAGGCGATTACCATTCCAATTACAAAATTTGCAACAGAGAGGAACAATGTGTTTCCTATCACTTTCAGAAGGATTTCCCGTTCTTGATACAGCTTTTCAAAATTGTCAAGTCCAATAAAAGGCGCATCGTTCGGGTTTGCAGGGTTCCAGCGAAAAAAAGAATAAAATAAAGAGGCGAGATTAGGGTAATAGTAAAATATTAGATACAGCGCTGCTCCGGGGATTAAAAACACAAAAAAGAAAAGATATTTTTCTATTGTGTCACGTCTTTTGCTGCGCATCAAAACACATCCTTTCTTAAGTACTTGGGGAGAGCTACCTTTGGTAGCTCTCCCCAAGTACGAAAGCCATAAAAGCGGTACCCGCTTACTTTGTATATTTCATGATGGAGTCATCATCCAAAATTTTCTGTGCCAACGCCGCGCAAGCTTCACCAGCTTCTTCTGGTGTATAATCTCCTGCTATCACATTGTAGATAATGCTTGTATACTCCGGTACACGGAAAGACTGCGCATACCATGTAGTATATTTGCTGTCATAAGCAGTCAGATTCGGATCAGCTAACGTACTGGCTACCTGCTGAGAGAAATAGGAAAGGGTTGTGTCCTTTGCCATTTCTTCCATAACTTTTCTGTTGCTGGAGGTGGTGGAACCGCCATCTGTGACATACGCTTTCTGGAACTCATAGCTGACAATCCAGCGCAGGAAATCCAGCGCAGCAGCCTCACGCGCTTCGTCGCCACTCTTCATCGCAGACCAAGCGTTGTACCAAGTGTTTACTTCCTTGGTTTTGTCATCGCCCTTATTGGCAGGGAAAGCCATATAGCCAAGTTTCAGGTCTCCAATCTGATCCTGCATTTCGGATTCAAACCAATAGCCGGAAGCGCACATCGCATACTGTCCCTGCAGGAAAGCTACTTGGGACTGCGTAGCGTCCATGCTCAATCCTTTCTTGTCGATAATGCCACGATCCACCAGTTCTTTCAGCATGCGGAAACTTTCCACCTGCGCCTCGGAATTCCAAGCCTCAGGGTCCAGATTGTCGCGTGCATCCATAAAATCCTTACCGCCATTGGTATAGCACAGGCTTTCCATGATGCACATCTCTACGCGCGTTTCGTTATTCAAAGCTGCATAGGAAATAGGAGTAATGCCGTCCGCAATAATTTCTTCCGAAACCGCCAAAAGTTCTTCCCATGTATCGGGAATTTTCCAGCCATGTTCCTCAAACATGGTTTCATTGATGACAATGCCCGCAAAGCCAGGATTCTGCGGCACGGACCAAAGTCCTCCCATAGAACGGCATGCATCAAGCGAACCATCAATCACGGACTCCTCCACCGTGCAGTCCTGATCCAACGCCGACGTTTTAACGAACTCAGACAGCTCCTGCACCTTACCGCCTTCAATATATTCTACAGGTGCGCCGCCATAAATAATATCCGGAATCTGCTCAGCTGCCATCAGAGAACTGAATTTAGCTAAAAAGTCATTCTGAGAAACAACTTCCAGTTCTACAGTTACATTAGGGAAATGTTCCATATAGCCCTCGACCAGAAAGTCGAACATATTCTCGGGGAGAGCCGTAGAATTGGCTAATACATGCAGAGTTACCGGCTCTGCATCCGAGCCATCCACATTTCCTGACGCAGAATTGGTTGACGTTGTAGAAATAGAGGCGGGTGTAGAACTACTCGCCGCTCCACCACAGCCAACTAGTGAAAGTGCGAGTGCAAGCACAAGTACGAATGACAGGGTTTTTCTCAACATAGGTAATCCTCTCCTTAACAGATGTAGTAGTTGTTAGCGCCCTTCTCCCAAGGACCTTCCATTTTACAAGTTGTCTTCGTAATCCCCCCTACCATAGTTGCGCAAAATACGGCAAACGCCATATACTACGACCTACAATTTTTACATTTGCGATAACGTTATTTCAATGCTTACAATTTAAAGCGGTAGTTTCCCGCCGTCTGCAATAACGTTATCGCAATCGATATAACAAAAATGCTATAAGAACAACCTATTGTCACACTCTTCCAGATTGGACTTCATCAATATAAGCGTACGAATATAAAGAATTGGCTGGAACACCGGAACCTTCAGGTATAAATAATCTACCATCACCTTCAGTGCCTGATATCCCTGTTGAAAAGGGTTCTGAAACAGAGTTGCATCTAATACACCATCCCGAATAAAAGCGTCAAGCTCTGCGTTAACATCATGTCCTATCGCCACAATCTTATCCTTCATTCCTAGCTTCCGTAAGGCACATGAAATTGCATATGTTCCAAACATATTGTTTGCATAAATTCCATTCACATGCTCTGTACGCAGTATATGTGTAACTTTTTCAAGGATATCATCCAAATCAAAGTTATCGCAATACTCAAATGGTCCACAAATCTCAATATTTTTTCCGCTTTTCTGAACAGTATCGCAAAAACAGATTTGTCTTTCCCGCAGCCCCATTGCTGCACTCGTTGTTGCCATACACGCAACTCGCGCACCGGAGAAAAGGTATTTACTCATCAGTTCACCAGCCATTGCACCTGCCACACGATCATTCAGTCCCACGTATGCAATACGTGGTCCTCCCAAAATATCATTGTTAAATGTAATTGTGGGAATTCCCTTTTTGAAAAGCAATCGAAGCTGCTTATTCAACTGCGTGGGATGTACTGCTGAAATCAGTATCCCTTGCACCTCATCATGCTCACATTCTTGCAAAGCGCTCAACTGATCTGCAACCGATTGAAAATCATCACACTTATAAAGTAATTTTATTCGATATTCTTCATGCTCTTTTCGATATGATTCCATCCCCTCTATTACGGTTTTGAAATAAAAGTCTCTTGGACAAATTACCGCAATGCGCAACGTATCCTTTGAGGACAAGGCCTTAGCTTGGACATTGGGGCGGTACCCCATCTCCTCCGCTGTTTTCAATATCTTTCTCTTCGTTTCCTCGCTGATCCGCCCCTTTTTAATCAGCGCTCTGTTTACAGTAGAAACCGATACCCCCAACTTATCCGCAATCATTTTTATCGTCGTCCTTGGCAGAAGCTCTCCTCCTTTCTGCGGTAACGTTATTTCTAATTAAAAAATAGCACATAACCCCTTTCTTGTAAAGAATATTTCCGCTTTTTTTTTCAAATTGATGATTTTACCAATTTTATTTTGCATTTTTCAGTACAACCGCCCAACCAAACATTTACCACAAAATTTTATACAACATATTTGGGCAATGAAAGCGAATATACATCAATTGCATTGTTCCGTAACAGATTGGCCGCAATTTGCAGTGCAGCAGGCTTCGACAATCCTCCTCTGCTTACACGAACCTCTAACGCCTGAGCCAAGCCTTCCCGTGTTACCATATCATGTGTAAGACACGACAATCCCGCACTGTCTGTTCCATACAGCATGCGGTCATTGGGTATCATGTCGATCCATTGCCCGATAACCTCCGCAAACCGCTCACCCGCCCAATAAGGCATCCAGTTCAGTTCCGCACGTACATTTGTCATCGTAGCAGCAAGATGTGCTAAATCGTCCGGATGGGGGAAGCCGCCGTGGAAAAGAACAAATGTTGTTTCCGGAACACTGTAAATAAAAGGCGAAAGCTCTTTGACGAGCGGAATTCGTGTTGGCCCCCATGCAGTCCAAATCAGTCCTGCGTGAATCTGAACAGGAATTCCCTCCCGCCCAGCTGCCCTCGCACACAGAACAGATAATGCATCCTCTACAATGACGCTGTCCTGTTTGTCCCCTTTGCCGGGCGTCAAGCCTCTTTCGCCTGTTCCGCCTTGTTTAGATTTTCAGGATCTGGCGCAAAGGGACGATCTAACACATACGCGAACGCACCACCTTTGATGGCTACAGCGCCGCCAGCCTTCGCAACATGTATATAACGCTGTACTACATCTTCCATTTCTTCTAATGTCGTAGGCGTAGGCAAGCCAAACCCCTGTGATATCTCGTTTAGTTTGTCACTATTGAGTTGAATATATGGTACCCAGCGGAAGCGCCCCTGAGTGGTTCGCTCATCATAGTTTTCCACCTCTCCGTGGTTGCAAAGATATACCTCTGTGTTGCTTAGCTCTCCCAAACATTTATAATATCCTTCTGTGTCCTCTGGAAACTTCTCACGGATTCGCCGAATTAATTCCGGTGCATTCTCTAACGTGACCTCTTGGTCTTCGAAGCCAAAATATTTGTGCAACATTCTCACAAAGGCCCGAACCGGATACGTTGTTTTTCTGCCGTCATACAACTGCAAAAGCAGTTTTCTCACTTCCTGCGGCTCTTTTCCAAGAAACACTGTTTCATTCATATTCATTGAACTCAATCCGATGAGCACATCTTCCGGTGTGTCAAATATTGCCGATCTGCCCGCTTCCTCATAAGTCGGTACTCCGCACCCAAAAATATGCGTGTGGTCATTAATCATCGGAATTTGCTCAATTTCCTGCAATAAATTCATTTAGAATCCCTCTTCCTCAATTATTTTTTATGGATTACAATAAAACCGCTTCCATTGCCCTGCGCCCCGATTTTTTTATCGGAGTGCTGAAGCAAACGGTTCTCAAATGGCTCAATACGATCCGTTATCTGTTTGTAAGCAGCAACTCACAGCTTAAAAAAACAGTCGCATTTTGGAACAGCAATTTGTGCGCGTACCTTTTTGCCTGCAGCAAATCAATGTCTCCTTCTGTCATCATATCGGAAAGTACTTCATAAATATTTTCGCGCGCTATTGGGCAGTGGCCATAAACCAGCTAAATCGAAATATAGTCCCCGCCAAATCCGAAAATTTTATTCACAGGCACAACGCTCAACCACTCCCGTAAATAGCGCTTTGCCACTATTGAAGAGATCGCATTTAACCAGCTCATATCAAGGGAATCTCTGATTTAATCTGCGCTACCGCGCATGCGCTAAACATGGTAAAATAACACCATCAAAACGGTGGAGGTGCAAGGAAATGAAGCAGAAAACATTTGAAAATATGACAAGCAAAGTGCTTTACAATATATTAATGTCCAGCTCGTACAACCGTCTAATTGTACCAACCCTGAGATACGTAAAGAGAAGCGTCTTCGTCCATTGCGGTAACGTTATTTTAGCTTCTATATGAGGAATCTACATGCGGGAACAGGGAATGTCAAGAGCGTGCAACTAATTTTGTTATTATACTTAAAAACATGCAATGTTTTTTATCAAAATTGCGAATACCTTCATTTGTTTAAAATTTTGTATTCCGTTATGATGAAAATACTTGATTGGTGAGAACGTATATTGCGCATTCCGAATATTAATCTACTTTTTTATCAGGATATAATAAAACGTTTTCTTTTTCTGCGTGAAAGTCGCCCTATTATTGGCCTAAATAGTAAATATTTAGGTTTTTTAGTCTTGCTTTATAGCATTTAAATTGCTATATTTAGATAAAAACGTTTTCTCTTTTGTGCAATATTGGATCTGCTGGGAGGATATCAAACATATGAAACTTTCGATGCATTTATCACAAACATTGACGCAGTATCCGGAAATTCAAGCAACTTTTAGTGTGAGTGCACGGCTTAGCGTATTACTAGCAGAAATCGTCGCTCAAGCAAATCGCAGCGGACAAATACGCATTATCGCCAGCGATCTGTTCAATGAAACCATCCATAATATTGAAAATGGCCTTGTACAAAATATTATTTATAAGAATCCCACGCGACAAGCCTATCTGGCTACCAAAATAATGGGAGATTATATACTTCGTGGTATTACTCCTCATTCGGACATCCAATACGTGGAAAGCCGCGTCATTTTTAAAAGCAATCTAGAATATTACAAAGGAGAAAAAGACAATGAAAGCATTTATGGATGACAATTTTCTTTTGGAAAGCGAGATCGCATGTATTCTTTATCACGACTACGCTGAAAAAATGCCCGTAATCGATTATCATTGCCACATTAACCCTTCCGAAATTGCGGACGACCGAAAGTACGAAAATATTACACAGGTATGGCTTGGCGGGGATCATTACAAATGGCGCGCCATGCGATGTAACGGCATTGCAGAATCACGTATTACAGGCAGTAAGGATACCAATCCCTATGAAACCTTTCGTGCTTGGGCTGAAACTTTGCCGCGTTGTATTGGCAATCCTCTTTATCACTGGACCTATCTTGAACTAAAAAAATATTTTAACATTTCCGAAGCTCTTACCCCTGAAAACTGCGATGAGATTTATGCGCGTTGCAATGCACGTTTAGCAGAATCAGATATGTCTGTACGCGGCATCATCGAGCAATCCAACGTCAAGTTAATTTGTACCACAGATGATCCGGTAGATAATTTGATTCATCATACGCGTATTGCAAACGATCCCTCTTGCAAAGTAAAGGTACTTCCCGCGTTCCGGCCGGACAAAGCAATAAATATTGACAAAGACGGATTTCCCGCTTATATTGCACAGCTTTCCAAGGTGTCCGAAATTCCCATCAACTCTTTTTCCGATTTGAAAACTGCATTATACAAACGCATCGATTACTTTCAGGCACATGGCTGCAAAGTATCCGATCACGCACTTGATTATCCCATCTTTGCTCCCGCAAGTGAAGACGAGCTAAATTCTATTCTTCTGCAGGGACTCTCTGGCCCTGTCCATGGTTTGAAAGCCGATCAATTTAAAACCGCCATTCTGCTGGCACTTGCGAAAAAGTATCATGCCTGCGGCTGGGTAATGCAGCTCCATTATGGCTGCTTGCGCAACAACTCTTCAAAAATGTTCTCCTTGCTTGGCCCTGACACCGGCTTTGACAGCGTTAACGACGCAGGCGGGGCTACTGCTTTGGCCCAATTGTTAAACGCCATGGAAGAAAGCGGATATTTACCTAAAATGGTGCTTTATTCACTGAACCAATATGATAATGAAATCATTGCAACTATTGCCGGATGTTTTCAAACCAACGGAGAATGTGCCGGGCGAATTCAGCTTGGATCAGCCTGGTGGTTCAATGATCATAAAACAGGTATGGAAAAACAGCTTACTGACTTGGCGAACCTTGGCGTGCTGGGAAGTTTCATTGGTATGCTGACAGATTCACGCTCATTTTTATCCTATACGCGGCACGAATATTTCCGCCGCATTCTATGCAATCTTGTCGGGAATTGGGCCGAACAAGGCCTTATCCATGCCGACCTGCCAGCATTGGGGCGCCTTATTCAGGATATATGTTATAACAATGCTGTAAAATATTTTAATTTTGAAGTTTAAAAGGAGCGAAGCAAAAATGGAACAACTGTGCTATGAGACACTTGAAAAGGCCGGATATACCGGCTATCTGCTGAAAAACGCGCCCGAGCGCGTGCTGCAGTTCGGCGAGGGAAATTTTCTGCGCGCCTTTGCGGACTACTGGTTCGACATGGCCAACGAAAAGGCGGGCTGGAATGGGAAATGCGTTCTGGTGCAGCCCATCGCCCAGGGGCTGACGCAGCTCATCAACCGGCAGGAGGGCCTGTACACGCTGTACCTGCGCGGACGGCAGAACGGCGAAAAGGTGGATGCAAAGCGCGTCATCTCCTCGGTGAGCCGCTGCCTGAACCCCTATGAAAAACAGGATTACGACGCCATGATGGATGTAGCCGCCGGCGAAGCGCTGGAATACATCGTCTCCAACACCACCGAGGCGGGCATCGTGTACGACCCCTCGTGCCGCCTTGAGGACTGTCCGCCCGCTTCCTTTCCCGCAAAGCTGACACAGGTTCTGCTGCACCGCTGGAGAGCGGGCAGGCCCGGCGTGGTGGTGCTCTCCTGCGAGCTCATCGACAACAACGGCAAGGAGCTGCTGCGCTGTGTGAACCAATACATAAAGCAGTGGGGGCTGGAGGAAGGCTTTGCCCGCTGGGTGAACGGGGACTGCACCTTCTGCTCCACGCTGGTGGACCGCATCGTACCCGGCCGCATTCGCGACGCCGCCGAGGCCGCTCGGCTGGAGGATGAGAACGGCTACCGGGACGCGCTCATCGACGTGGGCGAGGTGTTCGGCGTGTGGAATATCGAAGGGCCCGAATGGCTGGCGGAAAAGCTGCCATTCCGGGCCGCAGGACTGAACTGCCCCGTGGTGCCCGATGTGACGCCCTACAAAAAACGCAAGGTGCGCATCCTCAACGGCGCGCACACAGGCTTTGTGCCTGGGGCGTATCTGGCCGGGTACGACATTGTACGCGACTGCATGCAGGACGATGTGATCCTGGGCTTCATGAACCGCATGCTTCACGAGGAAGTCATCCCCACGCTGCCGCTGGACAGGCAGGATCTGGAAGCCTTCGCGGCCGCCGTGCAGGACCGCCCCGTGCCTTGCGATGAGCTTCGCCGCCTACATCGCTTTCTATTCCAGCGATATCCAGGCCCTGACGGAACAGGGGCTTGTATGCCGCCGGCCGAAGGGCAACGAATACACCGTCAGCGATGACCGCTGGGTGCTGGAATTCTATTACAGCCGCCGCGGCGTTTCGGACGAAACGCTGGTGCATGACGTGATGACGAACGAAAAAATGTGGGGACAGGACCTGACGCTGGTGCCCGGCTTTGAGCAGGCCGCTGCGGAAAACCTGCGCCGCATCCGTACCGAAGGCGCCCGCGCGGCTTTCGCCGCGTGCCTGGCCCGTCCCGCAGTGTAAAGGGAGGAGGCCCGATATGCCGCAATGCATCCGCATCCACCCGGCCGACAACGTAGCCGTCGCGCTGTGCCCCATCCCCGCCGGGACGCGGCTCTCCCTTGAGGGCCGCGCCGTCCAAAATGCGGGAGGACATCCCGCAGGGACACAAGCTGGCGCTCGCCCAGATCGCCGCGGGCGAAAACATCATCAAATACGGATATCCCATCGGGCACGCCGCTTCGGAGCGTACAGCAATATTGGTGTAGCAACGACTTCAGCCCGCTTCAAAGTGAATTCAAAATTTATTTTTACCCGATAAAGCACGGCAGCCCTTTGGAACATTGCTCCGAGGGGCTGCCGTGCTTTATCTTTATCCTTCTGTGTCCGGTTTTCTGCAGATGCAGATTTCAATTGGCAGTCTGCCGCCTTTTACTTCATCGTTCTACAGCAATTCACATCACTTTATCTCACGGGCGACCACCAGAATGCGGCCATTGTCCCTCTGGTTGTCGCAGGTGCTTAACGTCAAAAGCTGTTCGCCCCACTGCGCACCGGCGCCGCCGCAATAAAGCGATTCCTGTTCCAGCATTTCAACAAAAGCTTCGAATGCCTCCTGCGTCTGCGGTTGTTTGTAATATTGCTCCACGTTCTCCGGCGTCAGTTCTATATGAAGCACCGCCATCAATGCATATCGCCGCACACCGTCCGCAAAGGACAGTTCAAAGGATGAGTGCTCCAGGCCATACTTTTTTTCCAGATAAAAGCGCAGCGGTGCGAACATGCTCCCGTCTTTCATATTATGTCCGTGGATGATAAGGTTCCTGCTGTCCGCCGGGCTGCTGCGCACATCCAAAAACGGCGTGCCCGCCAAAGAGTACTGTTCTTCAAAATCTCTGCGCAGATAATATTCCGGCTGCTGCGGCGTATACATCACGGGATAATCCAGCCCCGTATCCGCACTGTACAGCCAGGCCAGGCAGTCCCTGTTTTGGGCCTGCAGCGTCTCTACGCCTTTCTGCCACGTCTCGTCCCGTTCTTCCGATTGCGGCGCGGCGGCACGAACGGCCTGCGCCAGCTTTTCAAACGTCTGCTGCGCGGCCCGCATCTGTCCCCAATACGACGTAAGCCACGCGGTACTGCATACCGCCAGGCCCAGCAGCGCCCCCACCAGCAGAATCTCATACCATCTCCAGCGGGCATGCTTTTTCTTTTTCATTGTCATATCTCCTCTGCTCTCCGAGGCATCCGGCAGCACTTACTGTACTGAATGCTTCCAAACGGGCCCTCCATGCATTGTGGTCCCCGATACCGCCACTACAATGATATCTGCTTTTGTTCAAAGTACAACCTTTTCGCCAGCCCTACATCCCGACATTCTCTCCGCCTTATCTCTCCAATAGCATTCAGTTTTTTCATTTTTTCTATCGCGTCCGTGCCCCTCTACTTTCATTGCATATTTCAACGCATCGCGCATGATGTAATATCTGCAATAAAAATTCAAGTAAAAGTTGAGAAAAATTTGTAGACATAGGGAACAATAACATAAAAAATCATCGCTAAAGTGCCAGCCTAAATGCGAGAGTTGGTATAAGTCATGCTGGTTCCAGAGATAACAAGTATTCCTTCACTCCGCCATAGTAGATACGAAGAAACTTGTTGACTTCAGTGATCATGTAGACGTAGTAAAGGTTACCCTCGGCACGTTTCTTGTCCAAGAACTGAAACACGGGGTCATCTGCAAGAGAGGTTTAGAGGTATAAAATGTCCAATTATAGATACGAAGCTCTTTACGGTTATGTCATAAACAAGGGAAGCAAGATTGTCACAATAGAAAAACATCAAAACGCATTCTCTCGGTACTTATCATTGCACATAAAATGCCCTCTGTATGCACTTCTATGTACCAGAAAATATGCACGCGGCATAACCTTGCAGATGCCTGTTTACACATGGTATTCTTTATATGTCAAAAATTCTCTAAAGGCTCAGAACCGTTCTCCAGTAGTGGAAAGGTGGTGGGCAAAATGACCCCTCGTGAATATGTAATTCAACAATTGCAGGATCATAATAAAATCCGCAAAGAAATCTCCGTGCTTGAATTTGAATTAAAAGCACTTTTAACAATGAACTCAAACGATTTAATCGAATCTATGACCTTTGTACCGTCGGTAACAGAAACGGTGCAAAGCAGCAGCATATCTGATAAAACTGCCTCCATTGCTCTGAATTACCAACAAGTATATCAAACGCAGGTCCATGAAACTGTACAACAAATTTTGGTACAGTTAAATGAATCCAAATTACAGGTGGAGCGTTTAGAATTTTACATATCCACCCTTGCCCCAGAAATCTCCGAGATCCTACGCCAGCATTATTTTGACGAACTTACATGGGAAGAAATCGCCAACCGAAACTGCAGTTGCTTGCGAACAATCAAAAACCGCCGGGAACGCGGCATTGAATATCTTGCCAAGTTATATGAAAAGCTAGCTGATATGGGGCGTTTGCCAGAAATTTCCATCCCATAGGGTGTCCAATTTTGGACACCCTATAAGAAGGGAGTAATTTTCGATGTCAATGGCATCTGAAAATTACTCCCTTTTTTGGTGGGGCCTCTGGGACTCGAACCCAGGCCCGGTCGGTTATGAGCCGAATGCGCTAACCAGCTGCGCCAAGGCCCCATATATTTATTAGTATACTACAAAATCACAAAATTTGGAAGAGCTTTTTAAAAATTTGAAGATAAAATTAACTTTCTCGTAAAAAATTAACCAGCCGAAAGATTTAATACTCTATTGGAATCAAGTCCTTTCCTCTATATAATAAAATCAGACACAGATTTGATTATATAAAGAAGGGGAGGTTGATTTTCTTTTCAATCTAACGAGGTGAATCAATATGAACCAGTACGATAAAGACTCTGGCGAAAAAGTATATCTTCCGGAGGAAATCGCGCAGATTTTACGGATCAGTAAGCGCGGTGCATACAACTTATGTGACCATGCGCCGTTCCGTGTGCTCAAATTCGGTGGTTCTGTGCGAGTCAACAAGAAGTCATTTGATGACTGGTTCGAGCATTTAGAGTCGGAGGATTGAAAATGGCTTTTATTCAAAAAAGAGGAAAAGGAAAAAACACATACGCAGTAATCTATTCTTATAAAGATCCGCAAAGCAACAAGAATATATCCAAATGGGAGTGTGGTTTTACCAAAGAGGAAGCAGAAAGGCGAAGAGACGAAATCAATATGCAACAGCGAGACGGATGCTTCATTCTTCCAAGCGATCAAACTGTCCGGGAGTTTTTTGAAGAGTGGCTCCCTGTTCAAGCTTTGAAGAGCCGCTGGGGTCTGAGTTCATACAGTAGCAATCGCGGAATTGTAATGAACCATATCAATCCCAACATTGGCGAGTTAAAACTCCAAAAAGTAACATCAGAGGATATTGATAAGCTATATGCAACTTTGCTTCAAACGAAAAGAGGACAGTATGTTCAAGGGATTCGTCAGCGCTGGACCCCTGCACAGGAAGCTAAGAAAAAGTGTCTTTCAACGACAACTGTGAAAGAGGTTCGGGATCTACTCAACGCAGGCTTTGAAACGGCAGTAGAATGGAAACGGATTGCAAGGAATCCGATGCCCAAAAAAGGCCCTCAAAAGGACAGCGTGGAACGAGAAATTTGGGAAGCGGATACAGTTCTTGAGGCCCTTGAGGATTTGGAGGATGATCCGCTTTTACACCTGCTGGTCCATATGACCTTTATCGGGTCGCTGCGTGAAGGAGAAGCCGTGGGGGTACAATTGTCGGATATCAACTTTGATTTTAAAGGTGTTGGAGCTTTTAGCGTTACAAAGATGGTTCAACGTGTACGAAAAGATGCGCTAACATCGGTAAATGAAAAAACCATTTTGTTCCGCTTCCCAGAAGTCTTTTCAGGGAAAAAAAGCATTCTCGTCTTGAAAAAGCTAAAAACAAAATCCAGCGAACGAATCATTTTTATGACACCTCCGCTCAAGGAAGAGATTCAAACACGGCTCAAACAGATCGAAGAGGACAAGGAACGCCTTGGTGAACGCTATTTTGACTATGGATTACTAATTTGCCAACCCAATGGTCGCCCAATTGAACCGGCCCTGAGCTATAAAAAGTTTAAAAATTGGCTGGTCAAACAGGAAGGGCGGTATCCGGATATTGTTTTTCACGGCTTGCGTCATTCCAGCTCTACTTATAAGCTGGAGCTCAGTGAAGGCGATATCAAGTCAGTACAAGGCGATACCGGCCATAAAACAGCGGGGGTTCTTTTAAACACCTACGCTCATATTCGCAATCAGCCGCGCATGGAATTGACAAAGAAGATCGCGCGGGAGTTTTACAAGCAGAACGATCCCCCCCCTGCGGCATCTTCCAATTCAGAATCTCTGAAAGCTGCCGACGAACCACTCCTTGCTTCTGATGTAACGGAAAAACTGATTGTTACAATGTTGAAAAACAACCCCGATTTGCAACAAAAACTTCTGCGCGCGCTGATTGCACCGGATGCGTAGAATACACAAAAATAACAAGTATTGCGTATGCATAGCAAAAAAATAGCAATTGTACAAACCGTAAAATAATACAAATTGGATATATCAAAAAAACCCGCTAGAACAGCGAGTTTATAAGCACCATAAGGTTAAGACTAAAAGCTTCGATACCAAATAGAAATGGTTATGAGCCGAATGCTCTGACCAACTGAGCTAAGGCCCCCAATCACGCCGCGGCACACAGTGATGCGGCTTATATATTATACAGGATTTTCTCCAAAAAGAAAAGCCCTAAAAATTTTTCTGTTTTCCCGCGGTTCACGCTTCCCGGCAGGGAATGCGCGCGGCCATCACTGCGGCGGCAAGAGCGCCTGCCAAGCCCACAAAAAAGATGCAGCGCAGTGCGTGGGGCGGGTAGGCCTCCAGCACGCCGATGAGCGCAGAGCACAGCACCGAGCCCAGCAGAGCTGAAGCCCCGTTGAACAGTGAGTTGACGGAAAAATACATGCTACGCGTGGCGGACGGACTGGTGGCCACCTGCATTTTCAGGAAACCGACGCCCATGCCCGCGTAAGGCACCGCCCCCAGTATGGACAGCACCGGAAACAGGTATGCTGCATTTTGCCGGGTGGCCGCCGCCCACAGCGCGGCCACGCATGCCATCATCGCAATGGTCAGCGCGGTAACATTCTTCCATCCGAAGCGCGCAGCCAGACGTGCCATCAGCGGAGTGCACAGCGACCGGCACAGGTTTCCTGCCGTCACCCAGACCATGATTTCAAAAAACGTCAGTTCCAGCACCTGAATCTGGTACACCGCGGCAAAGCCGCCGATGAACATGCCCGAAAGGCTCCACACCATATTCGTCAGCATCACCCTCCGAAAACGGCGGTTGCGCAGCGGCTCCAACAAGGCGGCCACAGCTGGGGCAGGCTCCTCCTTTTCAGGCCTTTCCGGCGCAGGCAAACGCAGCAGCACTGTCAAGCTGGCGGCCAGCAGCATGGTCTCCAGCACGCCTACGGCCAAAAAGCCGGTCTGCTGTGCGCCGTGCCGGGCAGCGCGGTCAATAATCAGGCTCACGGCGCAGAACACACCGGTATATGTAAGCATGAAAAACATCTCACGCACCGAGTAATAGTCTCCCCGGACACGGCCCTCCACACTGCTCACCAGCCAGTCCGTCTGAGACGGACATGCAAATTGATAAATGCCGATGGCCAACACATAGCACACCACCATCAACGGCGCGCCGGCAGTCCTCGGCAGCAGCACCGAAAAAAACACCAGCGGCAGCAGTACACGCCATGTGCCGTTACACAGGCGCAGAAAGCGCAGCGGACGTGTTGTGCGCTCGTAGGCAAGGCCGCCCGCCAGCTGTAGGATGGGCAGCGTGCCGCTCAGGCCCGTGACCACATTGGACAGCGCGAGTGAAAAACCGTAATATGCCGTCAGGCTGGCAATGATGGCGCCTGTGCAGGCCCAGTATGCCGACATGGAAAGAAGGTTATCGAAAATAAAATCGCGCGGTGTCTTTTCCATTTGCTGTCCGCCCCCGCATCCGTTTGATGCTTATTTTGTTGTGCTATGGGATGCGCTCCGCCGTTCCCGCCTGTAAACAGCCGGCAGCGCAGCATAAATCCCAGCACATCATAGCATGGCCCCGCACAAAATACCAGATGAAAAATCATATTTCGGAAATTTTCGATATCCTTTTTGAACAGACTGCAAAGCCGCAATCCCTACGGTTCTGTTGTACCCCTTTGCGGCGGCATGCTATAATGAAACAAACACTGTCTTCCCAACCGGGAAATGCCGTTTGTTTCTGCCGTTTTTGACAGCTGCGGCCGTTCCCGCGCCGCACGCATCCGAACGTATTTTACAAAGCACCAAAAGCTCCCGGAGGAAATGTATTATGAAAAAACAACCTGTCATCGCAGTCATCGGCGCAGGCGCGCTGGGCGTCATGTTCGGCCAACGCATGACGCAGACACTTGGCCCGCAGCGTGTATTCTTTGCTGCGGATGCACAGCGTGCAGCCCGTTATGCGGCACAGAGCTTCACCTGCAACGGCGCTGCCTGTACCTTCCGCTTTGTGACACCGCAGCAGGCGCTGCCTGCCGCGCTGGCGGTCTTCGCCGTCAAAAGTACCGGGCTTGCCGCCGCCATTGAAACGATGCGCCCGTTCATCGGGCCTGAAACACTGGTCATCTCCCTGCTCAACGGCATTACCAGCGAGGGCGAGCTGGCCGCAGCCTACGGGACGGAGCACGTGCTTTACTGTGTGGCCCAGGGGATGGACGCCGTAAAGGACGGCCCCGCCGTCACCTACCGCAATATGGGAAAGCTTCTTATCGGCAGCGGTACGGGCGCGCGCACCCCGGCTGTGGACGCGGCGGCCGCACTGCTGCTGGAGGCGGGCGTGCCCTGCGAAATACATGAAGATATTCTGTACCGCCAGTGGAGCAAGCTGATGCTCAATGTGGGGCTGAACCAGGTATGCGCGGTTTACAATGTGCCGTACCGGGGCGTACAGCACCCGGGGACGGCGCGGGACACCATGCTGGCTGCCATACGGGAGGCACAGGCTCTGGCCGCACGGGAGGGTGTGACGCTGACAGACGCAGATATTTCCGCCTGGATGAAAATGACCGATGCTTTGAACCCCGACGGGATGCCCTCCATGCGCCAGGATACGCTGGCCCGGCGTCCCACCGAGGTAGAGCTGTTCGCAGGCGCCATGCGCCGCCTTGGGGAGAAGCACGGCGTTCCTACCCCCGTGAACGATATGCTCTACCGCCGCATTGCCGAGCTTGAAGCCGCGTATTGAGCACGCGGCGCGCTATAATCCCAATGGTACAGAGAAACCAGCGGAGCCTGCCCTTTTTATGGGGCACAGGCTCCGCTGGTTTTTCGTCTGTATTCCGCGCTGCGGCGCTCATCCGTTGGCGGGCAGCTTTTCCGCAAAGCCGGGCACATGCACGGCCGGCACCTCCATGCCGCCGTATACCGGCACTTTCTCGGCTGCGCCGCCCTGCGGGGGCGTGCCGCCGCTTTGCCCAAGGCGTTCCTTGGCCACACTCAGCATCAGCTTGATACGGTTCTCCTGGTTCACCCGCGTTGCGCCCGGGTCATAGTCGATGGGTGTGATGTTGGCGCGGGGATATATGGTGCGGATCTTATTGATCATTCCTTTGCCGCAGATGTGGTTGGGCAGGCAGCCGAAGGGCTGGGCGCAGATGATGTTCTCAAAGCCTGTCTGCTGCAGCTCCATCATCTCGGCCGTCAGCAGCCAGCCCTCACCCATCTTGTTGCCAATACCAATGATTCCGTCCGCCATTTTTTTCGTGTCCAGAAACAGTGTGGGCGCATGGAACTGGGGATGCTTTTTAATCGCCGCGATCATCAGCTTTTCCCGCACGGTAAGCCAGCTCATCAACGTATCGGAGCCGAGCTCCAACAGCTTGCTGCCGCCGTACAGGCGCACGGTCTCGGCCATGTTGGCAACACAGTACTGCACAAAACCCATCAGGCCCGGCAGGTTCACCTCGCAGTCCTCGCCGTGGAGGAACTGCTCCAGATTGTTATTGCCCAACGGTGAATATTTCACATAGATCTCGCCCACGACACCCACTTTCACCTTGGGCGTATAGGTAACGGGCACCGCCGCAAAATCCGCCGCGATAGCTGCAAAGTTCGCAGCCATATCCTTTTTCGAGAAGCCCTTTTTTTCATCGAACTGGCTCGCCACCCTCCGCGTCCAGGCAGCCACAAGCGCATCCGCCGTGCTCGGATCGTTTTCATAGGGGCGCGTCTGGTTGGCAAGGCTCATCAGCTCGTCTCCGTAAAACACCGCCGCAACAATCTTTCGGATGAGCGGAAGCGTCAACTGAAAGCCGCTGTCCTTTTCCAGGCCGGAAAAATTCAGGCTGGCCACGGGCACCTGAGGAAAGCCCGCTTTCACCAGCGCCTTACGCAAAAGGTGGATGTAGTTGGACGCCCGGCACCCGCCTCCCGTCTGCGTGATAAGCAGGGCCGTGTGATCCAGATCGTATTTTCCGCTTTTCAGCGCATTGATGAACTGCCCGATGACAAGAAGCGCAGGGTAGCAGGTATCGTTGTGGACATATTTCAGCCCTTCCTGCGCCACGGCATGGCCGCCGGAGCCAAGCACCTCCACATGATAGCCTTCGTCCTCCATGGCGGCGCGCATCATCTCAAAATGGATGGGCGCCATGTTGGGGATCAGGATTTTATGTGTCGCTTTCATCTCCGGAGTAAATTTGGGATAAGTATGGACATTTTCCATGGGCATGCCCCTCCTTTGGGCAAATACGCAGTTATGGATACGGGCGGGAGCATTACTCCGCGTCCGGCGTTTCGCCGGAGGCCGGCTCTATGGCTGCGAACAGACTGCGCAGCCGGATATTCACCGCGCCCAGATTCGCGATCTCATCGATTTTGATCTGTGTGTACAGCTTGCCTTCCCGCTGCAAAATTTCTCTCGTTTCGTCGGTGGTGATGGCGTCCACGCCGCAGCCGAAGCTCACCAGCTGGACGAGGTTCATATCCGGCTGGTCCGCAATGTATTTCGCCGCCGCGTACAGGCGGGAATGATAGGTCCACTGGTTGAGGATGCTGGTGGGGAATTTTTCCACCAGATGTGAGATGCTGTCCTCTGTGATCACCGCCGCTCCATAGCTGCAGATCAGCTTGTCGATGCCGTGGTTGATCTCCTCATCCGCATGGTACGGACGGCCCGCCAGAACGATGATCTGCCGGCCCTCGGCCCGCGCCTGGGCGATGATCTCCCCGCCCCGGACACGCACGCGGGACATATGCTCCGCATATTCGGCATAGGCCGCGTCCGCAGCGCCCTTCACCTCGCCCAGGCTGATGCCCGCGAAGTATTTTGCAAGGATGGCCGTCATCTTCCTGGGAAAATCCCTTCGGCGGTGAATGCCGATATAATCATAAATAAAACGGATATTCTCCAGCTCGTGGCAGTTGGCCGCAATGACCTCCGGGTAATAGGCCACCACAGGGCAGTTGTAGTGGTTGTCACCCAGGCCCTCGTCCACATTATACGTCAGGCAGGGGTAAAAAACGGCGTTCACAGCCATCCGGCTGAGCCGGTGGATATGGCCGTGCAGCAGCTTTGCCGGGTAGCATACAGTGTCGGAAGGAATGGTACTCTGGCCCTCCAGGTAAAGCTCCCGGCTGGAGGGACCGCTGGTCACCACCGAAAAGCCCAGCTTCGTGAAGAAAGCATACCAGAAAGGCAGCAGTTCGTACATCCCCAGCCCCAGGGGGATGCCAATAGTGCCGCGGATGCCCGGCTGGGGCTTGTATTCGGCCAGAAGGCGCTGCTTGTATTCGTACAGATTCAGTGGGTTTTCCGCGCCCCGGTGGGACACCGGACGGTCGCACCGGTTGCCGCTGATGTATTTTTTGCCGCCCGGAAAAATATTGACCGTAAGCTGGCAGTTGTTTCCGCACAGGCCGCAGTTGACGCTACGCACCTTCTGGGTGAAGCCCTCCAGCCCCTCCAGCGTAAGCAGAGACGATTGGCTCTTTCCCTTTGCCTTGCCGTACAGTGCCGCGCCGAACGCGCCCATCAGGCCCGCGATATCCGGCCGGATGACCTCCACGCCCATTTCCATCTCGAACGCACGCAGTACAGCCTCGTTGTAGAACGTACCGCCCTGCACCACGATCTTGCGGCCCAGCTCCTCCGGGCCGGAGGCACGGATGACCTTGTACAGCGCGTTTTTCACCACGCTGATGGCAAGCCCGGCCGAAATGTTCTCGATGGACGCGCCGTCCTTCTGGGCCTGCTTGACGCTGGAATTCATGAACACCGTGCAGCGGCTGCCCAGGTCCACGGGCTTATCCGCAAACAGCGCCAGCTTCGCAAACTCCGGCACGCCGTAGCCCAGCGCGCCCGCAAACGTCTGCAAAAAGCTGCCGCAGCCGGAGCTGCATGCCTCGTTCAAAAAGATGTTGCTGATGGCTCCGTCCTCTATCTTGAAGCACTTCATATCCTGCCCGCCGATGTCGATGACGAAATCCACGTCCGGCATAAAGTGCCTGGCCGCCGTAAAGTGGGCCACTGTCTCCACCACGCCGAAATCCACGCCGAAGGCGCTTTTCACAATGTCCTCGCCGTAGCCCGTGGCTGTGACGCTGGCCACCCGCAGGCCCGGACGCGCCTTGTAAATGTCGATGAGCATCTGCCGGATGATGGGGATGGGATTGCCGCTGTTTGGCTGATAGCTGGTGAAAAGCAAATTGTCGTCTCCGTCGATGACGGCGGCTTTTACCGTGGTGCTGCCCGCGTCGATGCCGATATGCACAGGGCCGGTGCTGTCCGCAAAGGGACGGCGCGGCACGCTCGCCTTTGCATGCCGTGCGCGGAACGCCTCGTATTCCGCTTCGTCCCGGAACAGCGGCGGGTTGAACGCATAGGTGGCCGTGGCGCTGTATGCGCGCAGCTTTTCCACCACACCCGCCAGGTCCAGTTCCTTGTCGGAATACAGCGCCGCGCCCAGCGCCACAAAATAAAGGCTGTTTTCCGGGCAGGTCCCCGTCACGCCCAGCGTCTTGTCGAAGCTCTTTTTCAGCTGGGGCAAAAATGTGAGCGGCCCGCCCAGATACAGCACGTTGCCGCCGATCTTCCGGCCCTGCGCAAGGCCCGCGATGGTCTGGTTCACCACGGCATAGAAAATGCTGGCCGCCACATCCCCGGCCTTTGCGCCCTGGTTGATGAGGGGCTGGATATCGCTTTTGGCAAACACGCCGCAGCGGCTGGCAATGGTATATGTTTTTTCCGCATGCCGCGCGGCTTCGTTCATTTCGTCGGGCGTCATCTTCAGCAGCGTTGCCATCTGGTCAATGAACGCGCCGGTGCCGCCCGCGCAGCTTCCGTTCATGCGCACCTCGGTACCGCCCGTCAAAAACAGGATCTTCGCATCTTCGCCGCCCAGCTCGATCACCACGTCCGCATCCGGCGCGTAACGCTTTGCCGCCACCCGTGTGGCAAACACCTCCTGTACGAAGGGCACGCCGCAGGCGTCGGCCAGGCCCATGCCGGCCGAACCGGAGATGGAAAGTTGCGCGGGCGCGCCGTGCAGCACCTCAGTGTGCATGCGCTGCACCAGCTCCGCCGCTTTTTCCACGATGTGGGAAAAATGACGCTCATAGGTTTTGTATGTAATATTCAGCGCGTCGTCCAGCACCACGCATTTGATGGTGGTGGACCCGATGTCAAGCCCGATCTTCAAACTTGTTCTCCCTTTCCCCTTAAGCGGCGCGCCGGGCGCGCCGCAGCCCGCCGGTAAGACAGGACCTCCTATCTTAACCTTATCTTTACCTTATATCATAGTATTTTACCGCTTTTTGTCGAAAAATCAACGGACAGATGTGAATATTTGTCAAATTTTTTTACGGAAAATTCGTCCTTATTTACAAAATACTGGCGTTATGCCCAAAAACACAGCCTTTTCTTATCAAAACAGGCCCACAGCGCGGAGCCGCAGGCCTGTAAAACCAATTATTCTGTGCGCAGCGCCTCTATGGGGCTCAGGCGCGCCGCCTTGCGCGCGGGGTAAATGCCGAAGAAAATGCCGATGGCGATGGAAAACAGCGCGATATAAACTACAGTGGAGGGTGCCACATAGCCCTCCATGCCCATCAGGCTGCTGATGCCGTAGCCGCCCCACAGGCCCAGCACAATACCGATGACGCCTCCGATGAGCGTAAGCGTACCCGCTTCAATGAGGAACTGGAACGTGATGCTGCCCGTCTTTGCCCCCAGCGCCTTGCGGATGCCGATCTCCCGCGTGCGCTCGGTGACGCTGACGAGCATGATGTTCATAACGCCGATGCCCCCCACCAGCAGGCTGATGCCCGCGATGGCGGCGATGATGCCCGTAAACATCCCTGTCACGCTGCTGATCTGCGCGGTGTACTGGCTTACGTCCATAATGCCGTAGCAGTCCCGCCCGGCGTTGCCGTGTCGGCTTTCCACCAGACGCAGCACCTGCTGTGCCAGCGGTACACTGTTCGCAGTGTCCTGCGCCAGCAGCGCGATCTGGAAATACGGCTGGCCCACATCGTCGGAAAGAGTGGACAGGCTGGACAGCGGCGCCGTCATCTGCGCAGTGATCTTGCCGTTGTAGCTGTATCCGCTCTGGCTTTCGGTTATGCCGATGATCGTGAAATCCGAAGTGCGTCCGCCCACCGTGAGCTGCACCGTCATGCCCAATACGTCGTCGGTTCCAAACAGTGCCTTTGCTCCCGCGGAATCCACGGTCACAACACGGCGCGCGGCATCATAATCCGACGCGTCCCAAAAGCGCCCCGCCTGCAGCGTAGCCGGAAACACCAGAAACATGCTGCCGTTGCCCGCCGAAAGGCTGGCGCCTATTTCTCCCTTTGGGCCGCGCACACTTCCGCTGGCGCCGCCGGCCATCGTCACGCCCGCAACGCCTTCCATACGGCCCACGGCCTCCACGTCCCCGTCGGTAAAATAATCGTTCACAGTGGTATCCTCGCCGGTCACACTCAGATACACCGAACCGGAAGACAGCATGCCCAGTTCGCTGTCCATCATCCGCTGACCGCCGCCGCCGATGCACAGCACCATAATGACAGCCCCAATGCCGATGATGATTTTGCCCCATGCATCTCTGGCCCGGCTTTACCTTTTCCAGATCGTAGCGGGAGAGCGCCACGTCCACATATACATCGCTCAGGCTCTGGATCGTGCACAGCGGACCATAAGCCGCCGCGCTGGAGCCCGGCACCGCACTGAGGGAGGTGACGACGCCGCTGATGGGTGCGGTCACGCCGTCCCTGCCGCGGGCAAGATCCTCCTTGGCGCTTTGCACGGAGAGGGATGATGGCACCTGTGCCAGCTCCAACTGGCGCTTGGCGCTGTCGGACAGGACGGCCTGCTTTTCCGCGTCGTAGGTTGCCTTGGCCGCGCTCAGCGCCTGCTGCTGGTTCGCGAGGTCCGCGGCGGCGGCGTCCAAAGCCGCTTTAACAGACAACGCCTCCTCGCTCTGCTTATCCGCGAGGGCCTCGTACTGCGCGGTCAGGCTGTTCACCGCGGCTGAAGCCTTGTCTTTCTGGACGGCAAGATTGTTAAGGTTCGCAGCCGCGTCATTGAAGCGTGCCTGTGCGCTGTCGCTGGCGGTGAGCGCGTCGCTTTTCTGCAGCTGGCCGCTCTCATAAGCGGCAGAAGCCTGCCGGTAGGCGCGCTCCAGCGGCTCTGTATCAAAGGTGGCAAGCAGGTCGCCCGCGTTCACGATCTGCCCCGCTTCCACCTTCACCTCTGCAAGAGGCGCGGTGACGGGCGACGGCACCACTACGGTCTGCCCCGAGGTGAGCGTACCCGTGGTGGACAGGCTTTGGCTGATGTCTCCGGCTGCCGCCGTCTGTGTTTGCACATAGGTCGGCAGCGGGCCGCGCAGCGCGCTCAGAACGGTGTTGCCCGCCAGGGCCAGCACCGCAATGCCCGCCAGTGAAAGCAGCACGATTTTTTTGATGCTGCGCTTTTTCTTCGGCCGTTTGGGCGGCTGCAAAAGCACCTCGCCGGCCTGCGCCGGGTCCTGCACGTTCTGCGCCATCAATTCCTTTGTTTCCATTTTAGAAAACCTCCCGTTCCCCGTCGTCTATTTTTCCGTCTGTGATACGCACGATGCGCTGAGCCTTGCGGGCCAGCCCTTCGTCGTGAGTGATCAGTACAATGGTGTTGCCCTCGGCGTGCAGAGCACGGATGATCTCGAACACCCTGGCGCCCGCTCTGGTGTCCAGGTTGCCCGTCGGTTCATCCGCGAGGATGAGCGGCGGATGTGCCGCGATGGCGCGAGCCACGGCCACACGCTGCTGCTGGCCGCCGGACATCTGGTTTGGACGGTGGTCCATACGGGACGCAAGGCCCACACGCTCCAGGGCCTCCAACGCCAGCAGACGCCGTTTTCCGGCGGGCAGGCCCCGGTAAATGAGCGGCAGCTCCACGTTTTCCAGCGCGTTCAGGTTCTTGATCAGGTTGAAGCTCTGGAAAATAAAACCGATCTGTTCATTGCGGATGGCTGAAAGCGCATTATCGGAAAGCGCGCTTACGTCCTGCCCGTTGAGAAAATATGTACCGGACGTCGGCGTGTCCAGACAGCCGATCATATTCATCAGCGTGGATTTCCCGCTGCCTGAATGGCCTACGATGGCCACAAACTCCCCCTTGTAGACCGCGAGGATCACGCCGTCCAGCGCGCGCACCTCGTTTTCTCCGGGATTGTAGATCTTGTACATATTCCGGATATCGATGATGGCCTGTTCCAAGCCCATCCCTCCCTGTGCCCGCTGCGCGGGCGTTTTTTCCATCTTGACATTTATGCAACGATATGGTCCGGCCGGCTTCTTCATTTTCTGCGCGCAATAACGAAAACCGTTCCCTTATTTTCAGCAAAAGGCCAAAAATGCAGATTCCCACACAAAATATCCGGCTGTGCATGTACTATATTTTCCCCGCGCCGCATATCCAAAAGCGAGGAGGTGTCCCCTTATGGAATTGATGGACGGCGTAATGGAATATATCCGGCCCGAGCTGCTGGTGCTGGTGGCGGTGCTTTACATCGTCGGCAAAGCACTCAAGGCCTCGCAGGACGTAAAAGACAAGCACATCCCGCTCATTCTGGGCGGCGCGGGCGTGTTCCTGGCCATGCTGTGGGTGGTGGCAACCGGCAGCTTCGACGGCGTACAGAGCATTGCGCTGGGCCTGTTTACCGGTATCGTGCAGGGCGTACTGGTGGCCGGCTGCAGCGTATACGCCAATCAGCTCGTCAAACAGGCGGGCCGGGCGGATTGACCCGAATGCAAAAGAGCATCCCCGGCGCACGGATACCCCGCGCCGGGGATGCTCTTTGTTTTCTGATATTCTCAGGGAACGTACACGTTTACATACTTCACGCCGTTTGCCACGGATTCGGCATAGGTCTCGTAGAACAGGTCCACCTGCATGCGGTTGGACTGCACAAACGCACCCGTATCTGTCGCAATGGCCCAGCCATATACGAATTTGCCGTCAGCGGAGGTGATATACACCTTTGTACCGTAGGGAATGAGCGTCGGGTCGCACGCAAAAGTACCGTAATACAGGCCCAGGCCGCTTGCGCCGCGTCCGCGGGCGGAATAATAGCCTGTCGCCTTCATGGAATACATTTTGCTGTAGCTGCTGGGCACGTTGTTTTCCACCGTGATGCCCTCGGGGGCCTGCAGCGGGCTGACGGCGTCGGAATTGTATTTCCGGTAGATCTCCGGTATCATCTCGGTGACGACCTGGGTATCCACCACCTCGGTGCCGGAATATCCGCCCTCCACATACTTCTGGCGGTAGGTCACGTCCACAAGGCCGTCCTGCCCCGCCTGCACCAGCACCTCGTGGGAATATTTCCCCGTGCTTTCGGCGGTTTCGTCCAGATACTCCGTCTCATAGGGAACGGTCTCCCGGGCGGTATTCTCAGTATATGTTACACGGTGTACGCGCACACGGCCCATGCCCTCGGTCACCGGGCTGTCCAGACTGGGAGTGGTGTAATCGTCCGGCCCCAGCGTCACGCCCGCGCGGGCCAGCACGTCGGCCACAGTGCCGTCGCTGATCTCCGCCTCGTAATATTCTCCATCCGCCGCTACAGAGACCGGAAAAGCCCGCTGCAGAGAAAGCAGCAGCGTGCCGTCCTCCACCTCGTGCAGATGGGTGCTGTCGTTGCTCTCCAGTTCCATACCCGCCAGGTCCAGCAGGACCTCGGGCTCCGTCACCGCAGCCATCACTGTGCGCTGCGCACCGGCGGAATCCGCCACAGTAACCGTATTCACCGTAGCGGCCAATGCCGTGCACACCAGCCCCAGGCTGCCCGCCGTCGCCGCCACCGCAACGATGCGGGGCCCGGCGGCGGCCAGCCAGCGCCGGATATGCTCCTGTCGCTTTGTCATGCAAAAACTCCTTTGGTTCTCCGTCCACACACCGGGCCGCACAGCCAAAACAAAACGGACGGCCCGCACCAGACCGCCCGTGTATCAACAAAAAAGAACAGCGCCGCGCGCGTTTTTGAAAACAAAAACAACGGATGCATGCGGCAGGGGCAGGCCTTGGTACCTGTGCATTATAGCAAAAGAAAGCCGCCGCGTCAAATTTTCGGCTTCAAACCGCCATTTTTCTATACAATTGGTAATATTTTACGCAGATTTTTTCTTTTTTGCCATCCTGTCCAAACGCTCCGCGCACGCTTCGCCACGGCGGCGGACATTGCATGTTTCCCCCTGTGCAAACCCTGATTTTTATGGTATAATAACCCCCAAAGCTGCCGTTTACACGGCTGCGCGTGTGCAAGGCACACGCCCCTGTGCTGACGCACAGGGCTTTGGGAACATTGAACCATGCAAAACCGCAGCAGGTGCGGTTTTGTTGTGGCCGCTTTGCGGCGTCATGGTATAATATGCCCGCTTAGCGAATGCGAGCCGCAGGCGAAGCAAAAGCAGGGCGGCATAGAAACATGGTATACGAAGCATTTAGAGACCCGGCGGCAGCACCGCCCGGCGCCTATCATTCTGATTCGACGGAGGAACGCCCCTTGGCACAGAAAAACATCCGCAATTTCTGCATCATCGCCCATATCGACCACGGCAAGTCCACCCTGGCCGACCGCATCCTGGAATGTACCCAGGCCGTGGACGAGCGCCAGATGGAGGCCCAGCTTCTAGATAACATGGAGCTGGAGCGCGAGCGCGGCATCACCATCAAGGCGCGCGCCGTTACCCTGCACTATACGGCAAAGGACGGGCAGGATTACGAGTTCAACCTCATCGACACGCCGGGCCATGTGGACTTCAACTACGAGGTGAGCCGAAGTCTGGCCGCCTGCGAGGGCGCTGTGCTGGTGGTGGACGCCAGCCAGGGCGTGGAAGCGCAGACGCTGGCCAACACCTACCTTGCGCTGGAGCACGATCTGGAGCTGGTGCCCATCCTGAACAAGATCGACCTGCCCAGCGCCGAGCCGGACCGCGTGGCCCACGAGGTGGAGGACGTGATTGGTCTGCCGTGCATGGACGCGCCCCGCGTCTCCGCCAAAATGGGCGTGGGCATCCAGGATGTTCTGGAGCGTGTCATCACCGATATCCCCGCGCCGAAAGGCGATGCAGATGCGCCGCTGAAAGCGCTGATCTTTGACGCGGTGTACGACCCCTACAAGGGCGTCATCGTCTATCTGCGCGTGTTCGACGGCCGCCTTTCCGTGGGCGAGCCCGTGAAGCTGATGCAGACGGGCGCTCAATTCACGCCCGTGGAGGTCGGCCATATGGGCGCTACGGCGCTGGCTCCCTGCGGCACGCTGGAGGCGGGTGAGGTAGGTTATTTCACCGCGTCCATCAAAACGCTGGAGGACACCCGCGTAGGCGACACCATCACGGGTGTGTCCGCTCCCACGGCTGAGGCGCTGCCCGGCTACCGCAAGGTGACGCCGATGGTGTTCTGCGGCATTTATCCCGCCGACGGCGCGGATTATCCCGACCTGAAGGATGCGCTGGAAAAGCTTCGCCTGAACGATGCGTCCCTGAGCTTTGACGCAGAGACCAGCGTGGCGCTGGGCTTTGGCTTCCGGTGCGGCTTTCTTGGCCTTCTGCATCTGGAGATCATCATCGAGCGCCTGGAGCGCGAGTTCGACCTGGACCTTATCACCACCGCCCCCAGCGTGGAATACCGCATCACGCTGACAGACGGTGCCGTAAAACTCATCGACAACCCCACCAATTACCCCGATCCGGCGCAAATCGCCAAGGCCGAGGAGCCGTTCGTGGATGCGCATATCTATACCCCTACCGATTATGTGGGCAGCCTGATGGAGCTGTGCCAGAACCGCCGCGGCATCATGCGGGACATGAAGTACATGGACGCCACCCGTGTAGATCTGCATTATGAGCTTCCGCTGGGCGAGATCGTATACGACTTCTTCGACGCTATCAAAAGCCGCAGCCGCGGCTACGCCAGCTATGACTATGAGATGAAGGGCTTTGTGGAATCCAAGCTGGTGAAGCTGGACATCCTGCTCAACGGCGACATGGTGGACGCGCTTTCGATGATCGTCCACGCGGATACCGCTTATGCCAAGGGTCGCCGTCTGGCGGAAAAGCTGAAGGAAAAGATGTCCCCCATCCAGCGGCCAGATGTTTGCCCGCGAAACCCCCATCGTTCAGGCGGCGGCGATCGGAAGGGAAAAGATCATTGCCCGCGAAACCGTGAAGGCCATGCGCAAGGACGTTCTGGCCAAGTGCTACGGCGGCGACATCACCCTTTGTTTGAAGGTCTGGAGAAAATAGAAGCTGCTGGAAAAGCAGAAGGAAGGCCGATTTTACTCGCTGGTACTGGGCCAGCCCTGCCGGCGGCGCGCTCCAAACCGCTTCGAAATTCCCGCCGGCGGCGCTTTTGTCGTTATCACGCACTCCGACACAAAAACACCTGTCAACCCCGATTGCTGCGGACTGGAGTTTGCGGTCGACGACGTAGACGCGGAATACGAACGTCTGCTTTCTGCGGGTGTTTCTGTGGAACGCCCTCCCGTCACTTACCCGTGGGGGTACCGCGCCATCGGATTTCGCGATCCGGACGGCAATAACATCGATTTTACGGCGTATGTTGGTAAACCGGAATAAGGAACGCCGGACCGAAAAACAGCGTCCGCCTTCGTCCGTGTCCGGCCGACCCACGATAGCCACGCGCCCCTCGCCGCCGAACTCTTGCCGAACAGCAGCGTGCCTTCCCTGTCCTTACCCACGATAGCCACGTAACTCTTGCCCACATTGACCTGCAGCGCAGCGCCGTTCTCGTCCTTCAGGCGCAGCGGGTCCTCCGGATTGCCTTTTTCCCATGTCACCGCGCGGAACTTGCCGCCGTAGCAGTAATAGCCCGTACCGCTGCTCATAGCGAAGTCCGTCACAAGATTGTTGGGGTCGTCGGGATTTTTCAGTTTTATATCCGTAAAAAGCACCAGTACGTTGTCAAATGCAAGCTGTGCGCCCGTGGATTCATCCACCTGCGGCGCGCCGTAAGCTGTTTTCAGATACTTGGCCGCAGCGGCGTCATAGGTGAGGGTCACCGCACCGGAATCCGAAAAGCTGAACGCCACGTCTGCGGCATCACCTTGGGCAGGCACCACCGGTTGAGCATCGTGAGCCACAAAATCGAACAATGCCTGGCTGGCGCCCGTTCCCGAAAGCCCCAGCTTTTCCATCCCCGCTGCAATCAACGCCGCGTCTGTGTACCAGCAGTGCTCATTGGCGTAACCGGCCGCACTGCGCGCTTCATCAAACACAAAGGACGTGGACCCCAAATACATGCCGTTGATGGTGGAATACTGATACTGGTTGAGCAGATTTTCAGCATAAATGCTGGTGCCGATGTGCACGATAACCGAGTTCAGCGGCATCGCGCACTGAAGATGCTGGTCCCGCGCGGAACGCACCGGCCCCACCTGGGGCACCGTGTCCTTATCTGCGTACAGCGCAAGCAGGCGGGTGATGCCGCCCTCCGTCACCATTTCAAAAACCGCGTCGGCGCTGCCGATGCCCCGCTGGGGCAGTGCGGCCTGCGCATTGTTCACCATGACGGCCACGGGCCTGTCACCCGCCGCCAGCCCTTCGGCCAGCGCTTCGCCTGTGATGAGGTTGATCTCCGGCGCAGGGCCGTCCGGAATCAGCGGGCTGGCTCCCGGAGCAGAGGCGGAGGACGCGCTCTGCGTCCCCGACGAGGTGTTGTCGCCGCACGCCGTCATGCCAAACGCCAGCATAACGGCCAGCGCAAAAGCGATCATGCGTTTCACGGGCTTCAACTCCTTTCCGTTGTTGATACATAAAACCGGGTCCGCCCCGCGCGCGTTTGCGGGCGGGGCGACGCGGGACGGCCGCGGATCAGCCGTCCGTTTCTTCAAAGTTTTCCAGCGTGCTGTTGTCGCCGGTGGGCACCTCGGCCGTATCCGTGGCTGCCGCGCCCGCGTCATAGCTGAACTTTCCGGCCTCTTCCAGGTCCACCACTGCAAGGTACGTCTTGCCGGGGTTCACCTTTACGCTGGTCTCGTTGCCCTCAGTATCAACCAGATACAGCGCCTCAAGGGGAGAGCCCTTTTTCCAGCGGATCGGTTCCGCCTTTCCGCCGTTGAAGTAGTAGCCCACGCCGCCGAAGGTGTAATCCACTTTCTGAAGGTCGTAGCCGGATCCGCCCGGATCAGGATACACGTCAAAATCCGTGAACAGCACGATGACGTTGTCGAACGAAAGCTGCGTGCCGTTGTTCGCGTCGGTGCTGGGCAGGATATCGCGGGCCGCATAGCTGTACTGGCTCATCAGATACTTACCGGCGGCGGCGTCCCAGTCGAAATAGGTGCGGTAGCTTTGGGAGTGCTCGATGGTGATGCCCAGCGCGTTATCGCCTGTCAGCACACGGGCGGGCTCATTGTAATTGACGAAGTCGAAGATCGGGCTGGTGTAGTCGCGGCGGGTATCGGCACCCAAGGCATCAATGGCTTTCTGGATAAAATCTCCATCCACATAAGCCGTGTGTTCCCGCGCCACATTCCCCTTACTTGCATCGCGTGGGAAATCACCCATCCGATCCAAATTCAAATCCATATCCTGATAAGAGTAATCCTTAACATACTGCGTCTGCACCACGCTCTCGCCGATATGCACATAAAGCGGCTGCAGCGGCAGGATAAGCTGGAAGAACTGGTCACGCGCGCTGCGCACGGGGCAGATCTCGGGCAGGTCCCGGTAATCGGTAAACAGGGCGCAAAAGCGGGTGATGCCGCCCTCCACCTTGATCTCGATGAGCACGTCGGCTTCGGACAGGCCGTTCTGCGGACGCGCCTGCTGGTAAGAGGTATTGGAGATATTGTTCACCATGACAGCCGTGACGCGCTGGCCCTCGGGATAATCGTCACTCTTGGGCAGGCCGGTGAGGACGGCCGGGTCATACGGCGGCTCCTGCGGCTCAGGCTCCGAGGAGGAAGCGGCTGGAGCGTCCGTCGTGCTGCCGGACGAAGCGGGCTTGTCGCCGCACGCCGTGAACACGGACGCCGCCAGAGCCAGGATCAAAAGCATGGAAAGAAATTTTTTCATCTGATGGTCTCCTGTTGTTGTAGTGATCTATTTTCAATATCGGGCACTACTGCGTCATTCCGAGTACCGGGCCGCTCAAGACAATTGTCCGGGCAAAACGCTAGCCGGGAATCGTGCGGTGCTGCCAAAAATATTGAAGCAAAAATGTTTTATTCCGCCGCCTGCCAAACAGGCGCCGTATCGTTGATGCGGAAATAGGAATACATGTCCAGCCCCACCACCGCAATATAGGTGCGGCCCGGGTTGACTTCCACAGGCGTTTCGGCGCCGTCGGCGGACACGATGCGCAGCGGCTGTTCCGGCGCGCCTTTCAGCCATCGTACCGGCTCGCATCGTCCGCCGTTGAAATACCAGCCCACGCCGCCCCACGCAAAATTCACTTTCGTGAGAATGCCGCCGGGATATTTTTCGGTGTCCGTGAACAGCACCAGCAGGTTATCGAACGTGACGGCCTCACCGGTGTTCTCATCCAAATGCGGCGCGCCGAACTGTGATTTTACATATTGCGCTTTCTCTGCATCGTAGCGGAACGCGCTGTTGGCATAGCTGGAAAAACGGATATAGAGCTGGGACGCTTCCCCACCCGCCAGCACGCGGGGCTCCTGAACGTAGGGGACGAACTGGAACACGGCCTGCTGTGGGCCGTCCATCTCGGTGTCCAGCCTGTATTGGGCGGCCGCCTGAGAAAACAACTCCCCGCTGGTGAACCAGCAATGCTCAATGGCCGCCGTCAGGTTGCGCTGTGCATCCAACTCCAGCGCGCCGGCCTGAAAATAACCATCCAAAGATTTGGCCTCATAATGGTATTGGCTGAGAAGCGCCTTCGCATACGTGGAGCCGCCCACATGCAGGTACATCGCTCCCAAGGGGAACATAAGCTGCACATGCTGGTCCCGAGCGGAGCGCACCGGCCCCACCTCGGGCATGGAAGTATAATCGGAATATACGGCCATCAGACGGGTGATGCCGCCCTCGGTCACCATTTCATATACAAGATCCGCACTCTGCAGGCCACGCTGGGGCAGCGCCGCCTGAACGTTGTCGAGCATCACGGCCAGAGGCCGCATACCCTCAGGCCAATCATCCGCTTTAGCAAGCCCTGTGAGGGGGTTCGCCGACGGGTCTGTCACGATAGCGGGCGTTTCCGGCTCGGGCTGCGGCTGCGGCTCCTGCGCAGACTGGGACACCGAGGAAGGCGCCGGCGCGCTGGAACTCCCGGAAGGCGGCGCGCCTGAGGCCGAGACCTGCCCGCCCGCAGTGCAGGCGCAAAGGCACATCACAGCCGTACTCAGCGCCAACAGGGCGCTGCACAAACGTTTCGTCATGCCTGTCAACCTCGCGATCGGCAAAACGAGACGGAAAGAAGCAAATAAGAAGAAAAGGCGGCATCTGTATAGACGAAGCAGCCTTATCTTTTGTTTCGTTCCCTATCCCGTTTTCACCATAGCGTTTCAGCGTAACTATCCTTATACAATATACACAAAACCGAAGCTTTTGTAAATAGGAAGGCAAACATTTCACACAAGAGCGGCGCCTTCAAGGAGGCAGGAAAGCCCCGGGAGCCGCGCTTTCCCGCGCACCGTCGGTGCGCGCACGGCGGCTGCTGGCGGGACAATTTTCCGGCGGGGTATTGACAGAATACCACCTGGCTGATATAATAGTCAAGCGTCATTGGAGAATACAGTATTTCCGTCTTTTCTCTTTTTTTTATGAGCCATTAGCTCAGTCGGCAGAGCAGCGCGGCGATCTGCTGCGCAAGGGCTGTGTACTCGTCCAGATGCTTTGCAAGGGTTTTCTGTGTCATGGTATTGGCTCCTTTCTTTTTCGCCCTCTTTTCGGCGGGGCTTGTCCGGCGGCCTTTATCGGAGCGGGCCGCGTGCGGCAAGTAATGGGCTGCTTGCAACCTCTGGGACTTTGGGGGAACCTGCGCTTACGCTGCTATAGTGGGGGACACCGCACATCAAGTCGTTATCGGTTCATTGTCGCTTCCCCATCCCTGTGATTATATTATACATGAATTTTAATGTATAGTCTATTGACGTTTTGCACAAACATACATCAAATTTAATGCATATATTGTACATTGAAAATAATGCATATTTGTGCTATAATATGTACAGTGGAAAAGAATGATTGAACGGAGGTATTACGATGCCAATGAAATATGAAAAGCTCTTTGCTTTGATGAAAGAAAAAGGGCTTACGACTTACAGGATTAGGAAAGAAAAAATTGTATCGGAAAATGCTCTTACAAGCATGAGAGCCGGGAAAAGCGTAACCACCGACACAATAGCCGCTTTGTGTAGGGCTCTGGCCTGCCAGCCCGGCGACATTATGGAATATGTAGACGAAAGCGAGGCCGCAGAATGAAAGTATTCACACTGATCGGCGGCGTGAACGGCGCGGGGAAATCCAGTCTTACGGGTTCGCTGAAAGCAGAGCGAACAGACTTGGGTGTTATTGTTGACCCGGATAAAATCACGGCAGAGATGGGGGGCGATGAATACGAGGGCGGAAAGCTGGCCGTGGAACGCATCGAAAAGGCGCTTGAAGATGGCGTAAACCTCACACAGGAAACCACACTTTCGGGCGGATACCCTAAACGCCTTGCAAAGAGGGCCAAGGAGGCAGGATATTATATTCGTCTGTACTATGTGGGACTGAATACGCTTTCGGAAAGTTTGCACCGCATTCAAAACCGCGTAGCAAAGGGCGGACATGATATCCCACACCATGACGTTGAGCGTCGTTTCTCTCGCCGCTTTGACGATATTGCAAAACTGCTGCCCTACTGTGATGAAGCGAAATTTTTCGACAATGACAACGGCTTTGTGCTAGTGGCTGAATATCGAAACGGTGAGCTGCTGCCCGTGGGAGACAAACGCCCGGCGTGGCTTCTCGAACTGATTAACGCAATAAAATAAGACAAAGCGGACAGCGTAAAAGCTGCCCGCTCTTTTTATGTGCGCTCCGGCGCGGTTGCAACGGCCCTCAAAGCGTTTTTATAGTAAAGGCGGGAAAAGCGCCCGCCCTGCACATTGCCGTGCTTCTGTGCGGCCTGTGTGGGCCTTGCTGCTAACAGCATAATAACAGCGTGCTAACAGGCCGGTTACAAGCTTCCGCGCCCTGAATTAGTGGCAATTAGTGGCATGCGAACATTTACCGAACGTTCCCCGGCGTTCGCTCCTTGGCGGCATGATTCGCCCTGTGTGCTGGTGGGGATAAGGCCCACAGCGCATGCTTGCGCGTTTACACTTTCTTCATAGGGTGGGGCAAGGTATGGACAAGGCATAACGTTTTATAACGCTTATCGCTTCCAACCGTAAAACGGATAGAAAACGGTGCCTTGAAAGCAAAACACTTTTTTATATTGGAGATTTCTGTATATTTTGGGAGATTATCTCGCGTTTGGAAAATTCCCTGTGTGTAAATCGGCGCTGGACGGCAAGGGGCGCTTGGCCCCATGGGGAGGGGTATTCCCCCACTCACGCAAAGCGGGGCGCATGTTCAGAAATGTTAAGGTTCTCGCGCGCGAAGATGCTTTCAGGTTTCTTCAGGTTTTCAGCCGCACAGCTCCGGGAAACGTTGCAATACCTCCGCGCGGCTGCATTGGTAGATCTTCATCATATCCGCTATAAAGGCATCGGCTGTATAGCGCTCTGTGTGGGCTTCTATACGCTCGGCAATGCGTTCTTCTATGCTGCCGCGCTCTTTCCACGCTGTAAAGCCTGCGCCGTGATATACGCCGCCGGAGAGGATATTTTCCCGGTACGCTTCCAGCTTGCGCTGGATCCGTGGAAAGCGCATTGCACGAATGGCTTTTGATTCTGTTTGCCGGACACGTTCGCGGGATATGCCAAGCTGCACGGCCAGACTTTCCAGCGTGCGGCCCTCGTAGAACCGGCCACGCAGTACAGTGGCCTGCCGTTCATCCAGCAAGGCCAGGGCATCATCAAGGGCGCTGTGGAGCTGTGCGGTATATAAGCATTCGTCTGCATCGTTAAAAGCCTGTTCGGCTGCTGCGTCCGGCACTGTGTCCCCTCTGGTGGCGCTGCCGTCGTCCTCTGCATCCAGCGGCGCGTCCAAGCTGTCACAGCGGCAAAGCGGCTCCTGCCTCTGGCGCTCTGTACGCAGGCCCACAGCACAGGCAAACGCATTCTTGACCGGGTAAAACAGGAACGTTGAAAACTTTGTCCCGGCGCTTGGGTCGTACAGCTTCGCGGCTTTGGCTACGGCAAAGTAGCCCTCCTGCTCCAAGTCCTCAATCGTCACGCCCGCCGCGTCCATCCGTTCCCGGCAGGCCGCGGCCAGCCTGCTGAACATGATACGGAGCAAGCCCCGGTTCTGCTCCCATAACGCCGCCAGCGCTTCACGGTCTCCCGCTTTGGCCTGCGCGGCAAGGGCTTCATTTGTGGGCGCTTCGTTCATGCCTTACGCCCTCGTTTCCCGGCGTTCACTCTCCGTTTTTTCTCGCTTCGCCGCCAGCGCTGGAACTCTGCCCACTCTGCTTTTAAATCAGCATCCGCATCTTTGAAATAGACCATGCGCAATTGCATTTCACGCGCTGCCGCTTTCATATAGGCACGCCGGGCACGCGTTTGGCCGCTGGCGATACCGCCGAGCCGTGAAAGCTCCTTGTGCCTCTCCGGCTGCATCTGGTTAAATGTGATAAGGTTTTCATCATTCATTGCGCTGCCCTCCCGTCTGGTGTATAATAATCTCAAGGTTTGGGGCCGTCCGGGAGGGCGGCTTTTTTATTTGGGACGGGAACTTCACGGCCCTATTTTCGCATGGCCTCTGAGCATTTCAGACAGTATACGCCCGTTCCGTACAAATCAAAATCTTTCATTTCCTGCGCCAGCTCTACAAGGTCAACGGCATGCTCTATGCCGCAACGAGGGCAAGAGGTTACAACGTTGCCGGGTTCAACCGGCACTCTGGCCCCTGTTTCGGGGTGGATTGCAATAAACATAATCCAAACCCTTCCTTTGCGCCGCAAGCAAGCGGCTTTTTTTCATTCGCGCGCTATGGCTTCCAACCCGCACGCAATCCCCGCAATTGCGCAATATTCTGTGTATTCGTCCCCGTAAACGTGCGCACGGATGCAGAACGCGCACCGCTCACCAATGCACGGCGCAAGGTTTTGCACGTTTTGACCGCTGGCAGCCTGTGCAATCGCCAGCAGCGGACATACTTTTTTCAGGCCCTGCTTTTCCATCAGCTCACCCCCTTTCCGCTTTGGGCTTGGTGAGGCGCATAGATGCACCCAACCGTGCCGGACGCTTCATCCAAAACAACCACTTGCGCCCCGAGTTCTTCGGCTGTTGTCAGAATGCAGCCGCCCTCCGGCTGGTCTATGTATCTGTCCGGGCAATCCTGTTCACAGGGCTTGCCGTCCAGCGGGCATATTACTTGACGCATTTTTTGCTCCTTTCTCTGCAAAGCCCACAAAGCCGCATAAATACAGGCTTTGCGGGTGTGTGTGTTAGCGTGTGTCGGTCATTTATGTTACCCCTATAAGAAAGCAATTTTTATACTACTATGAGAAAGCAGCACACACTCGCACACACCGCAATTTGTACCCTAAAACAAAGACTTGCGGATTTGATTCCCGACCGCTCCCCGCCGGGCGTTTTCTTTTGATTTCCGCATATGCTGCAATCTCCGCTTTGAAATTCGTCATGCTCTCCGCATAATGCCCGTTGCGGCGGCACCATTCTGAATACGCGCCGTATGCCTCCGTTGTAAGGATTTCTCCCTGTGGCTCTGGTTCCAGCATTTCCGACACAAAGCGGCCTATTTTATCCGAGCGTTTGCGGTATTCGTCCGTTGCGGCCTGCACAGATTCCGGCATGTCAAAGCCGGTCTCACCGAGCATCCACAGCCCATCAAGGCACCAGTTAAGGATCCCTGACAGGCTGGCGGGCTTGGCAAGCTCTTTTTTCAGCCCCGTGTCCCGCTCCTGCTCTGAAAAATGGCGCTCAAACGGGATGAGCTTCACCCGGCCAGAGGAAAACAGCGTCACATCCGTGACTTGCGGCAGATGGTTGGTATTTATGAACAGCTTAAACTGCGGTTGAAATTCAAAGCCGTTTTCATGCAAAAACCGCGCTGTGATGGTGTCGTTTCCCGTCAGGGTTTTTACAAGCGCTGCGCTTAATACCAGCTTTTTGTCCGGCTCCGAGATATTGACAAAACGCGCCCCCGCCAGCCGGGCTATATCTTCGCTGGGCATAGCTTCGTTTGCCGTCGGCTTCATGGCTATTGTCTCCGGCTTTGCGGCCCGCCCATAGTCTCCCAGCACCCGCCGGAATGTCTCCATACTGGTGCCCTTGCCGTTGCGGCTGGTAGCGCCGTAGAGGATAAAGAAGCATTCAAATTCGGTGTCACCCGTCAAGGCATAGCCAAGCGCCTTTTGAAAGAACAAAGCCCGCTCCCGGTCTCCCTGCATGATTTCATTGACGAATTTTTCCCAGCGTTCGCACCGGGCGGCGGGGTCGTATTTTACGCCGGAAATCAGGCTTAACAGGTCTCCGGGGCTGTGCGGCCGAAATTCCCGCGTGCGCAAATCCAATGTCCCATTCAGGCAATTGAACAAAAACGGGTCTGTGTCAAATTCGGCAATAGGGACGGGGTAAACGCTGGCGGCATCTTTAAGAATCGTTTCCCGGTTGTGGCGGCTCTGCCACTTGCCCACATGCTTCATATATGCGCCTTTTCGGGCTTCGTCCTTGATGGAAAGCGCATATATGTACAGAGCGTCGGCCAGCTTTTTGCAAAGCTGCATGGCTTTCAGCCCGCCCGTGTCCGGCTTCCAGACTTTCCCGTCATAGATGTACCATTGTTTCCGCTCCGGCACAAAGCGGGCTTTCTCTTTGTACCAGTCCGCAAACAGATTGCCGTTGCCTATATCGTTGAGGCCGTACCGCTGGTTGTCCTCCGGCGCGATATCCACCAGTGAAAGAGGCCCGGCGGGGGTCGGCATGAACTCCCGCGCCGCCTGCTGCCGGAAATATTCGCCGGGGTCATACCCGCCCCGGCACGTATTCACGGCGTTCTGTACCGTGATTGCGCCGTAAGTACTGCCGCTTTGCTGCCTGTCCCATTTTTCCCGCATCAGCCCGGATTGACGGAAAAGCCTGTCCACTCTGGCAGCGTCGCAATTCGTCCACCACGCCAGCGCATTGCACAGGGCTATATCCGCTTCGGAGTGCGAGGGGGTAGGCCGATATGTCACCGGCCCACAACCGGGAGAACTCCGCGCCGTTCCTGCCGCGCTTCATTTTCTCAATGAGCGGCGCGTCCTCGATGGATACCGCGCCGGGCGGTGCTGTCCGTGCCTCTGTGGGCCTTTCTGCGACTTTCCGTGTCTCGGCCTGTAATTCCTCATACAAAGCGGTTACAGCCTCCTGCGCGTCCCGCAAGGGCTTTGCCGGGCCGTCCCAAGGCTTGCCTGTAATGGTGAAGTACCGGGCACGGTCATACATTTCCCCGCGCGGCTTCTTGACCGCCTCGCCGGGCAGCTTGCCGCGGCAAAGGATGTGCAGGCCCGTGCCGCTGGGGCTTACCTCCGTATAGCTGTTAAACCGCTCCACCCATGCCGCCGCCCATGCATCCAGCTTGCCGCCCTGTATGCAGTGGTCGAAGTCCACGCCGACGATACCGCCGCTGTTGAACTCAAAGCCCACGCCCTCATAATGCCCGGCGTTTACCTCTGCCGTGGCCGTGGCAAGGTCGGCCCATGTGTCCGGCTGTCCCGCTTTGGCCGGATACCCTGTGCGGGGATTGTATGGGCATTTCCGTGCCTTGCCCGGCGCTCCCCAGCACACCCACTGCGGTAACACCATCAGATCTGCGGGGATGCTCCATTTTCTTTCCTGCATGTTTCTGTGTCCTTTCGATGAAATACCCGCCCGCGTTTGCCGCCACGGGCGGGAAAACTGCTTATATTTATCCTTTACGCCTGCGCCCGCTCATTTTTCAACAAAGCGGGGCATTTATTTTTGTCGGGTAAGCTGGTCGTTCAGTTTTTTCATGGCGCGTTGTATAGCGCAAGGGTCCGGCCCGCTATATCTGTGCATAAGATTTCCGGAAATGGCCTGCTTTGCCGTACTTACTGTTTTATGTACATTTTCATAGCGCCCGATGAATAAAACAAAGGTTTTTTCATACCCGAAAAGCGCATACCCTTCTATATCGAACCCTTGCACAACAAGAAGTGTGTTGCCGTTGTAATTGATTTCCTGCGCATTCATCCATGCCTTTCTTAACTGTTCGCGCGTCATCATCACCGCCGCGCCCCCTTTCCATCGGACAGCAGGCCCACAGCAGAGAATACAGCGCCCAGCACAAAGCCCAGGGCTACGGCTCCGAGATAAGTAATCATTGCAAAACCTCCATTTTTCTGTTAAAATGCAGGTGAAACGGCCTTGCAAATCCGCTTCACCTTTGCGCCGCTTTGATGTTCCAGCATCAGGGCGGCTTTTCTTATGTCCTCACACATCAGCGGCCACCATTTCCCGGGCAAGGGTCGTGCGTGTGATAAAGGCCATCCTGCCCTTACCGACAAACGGGAATTGCTTTGCAACGGTTCGCTCATCCCGCCCGCAGTATTTCGCGACTTCTTTCACGCTCATCTGCTCCCCCTGTGGGTGTGCCGCTATGATGTTTTCAAGCTGGTCTCTAAAGCCTTTGCGCTCCCTTGGCATGCGTTACACCTCCCTGTAAAATCTCTCTTATGGCCTCGTATGAATACCCGTCGTCAAGCAGGTCGGTAACAAGACGCTTTTTCTTCTCCACTGTGCGCAGTTCATCAGATGTGAGAAAATCCACAGCGCGCGCATCCTTGGCAGCGCCACGGGCTTTCTTTACCTGTGGAGCCGTCTGTCCCAAGGCAGCGCGGTAAATCAAATTCGTGTAGGTATTGAACGCATGCCCGTGCATCCGTTCCGCCTCTCCGCTGTCCCGGATTGCGTCCGTAAGCTCCCGCTGCACGGGTTTGCCTACTTCGCGGAGTGTTCGCCGCTTTGTCAATTCCTCACGCATGGCAAAGAAGTCATGCACTAACCGTTTTTTGAATCGGCGCACTGGCGGCGTGTTTTGCAGATAGGTGATAAAAAGTGTGGCCTGCTGTTCGTTTAGGTGGGCATTTTTGACGCGCTGGCCTGTTCGACTTCCGCGTAAAGGCTCCATTTCAAATTCCACCTTTCCGAACTGCTCAAGGTCTTTCAGGTGCCGCCGTAAAAGCTGATTTACCGCTTTGCGCGACACTTCCGCAAACTCGGCAATCTTGTCCGTGGTCGTGTACGGCTCCATCCGGGAGCCGATGGGCTTAATAAGTACAAGGTCTGTACTGCGCGCAAAAGTGTGCTCAGTGTCTTTTGATTCATTCATCTTTGTGGGCCTCCTTACACTATTTCCGTCCTAAAAGATAATCAATGGAGCAATCAAAAAATGAAGCCATTTTTTCCAGTTTACTCTGTGGGATATCACCTTTAGATATCCAGTTGTATACAGTTTTTCTTGTTACTCCCAGCATTTTAGCAAGCTGGGCAGTCGACAAGCCTCTTCTCGCACGCTCTGCGTTGATGTTAGGATACCTTGTCATTTTCACCTCCAAATACTCGAATTGGGTACTTTGATAGTATATACTCAATATGAGTATTTTGTAAAGATAAATACTACCCAAAACGGATATTGTAAAATTGTGAAAATTACCCAAATCGTGTATTCCCTCTTGACTAATTACCCGTTTCGTGTAATATAAAGATAAAGTAGGTGATAAAATGAATCGTTTAAAAAGTCTCCGGGAAGATAGAGGCATGACAATGAAAGAATGTGCCATGCGTTTAAAGATGCCCTATACAACATATGTAAACTATGAAAAAGGAGCACGTGAACCAAACTCCGAAACACTAATTCAGATAGCTAATTTTTTTGGTGTAAGTGTTGATTTTCTTGTGGGTAGGGATACAAAACAATCTCTTTCTTGTGAAAACTCTTCAAGTGAAATTGAAAAAAAACAAGCGGAATATGTTGCGCTATTTCGTAAGAGGATGGATTTAGAAGCAGAAGTAGAAAGACTAAATAAAGAAGCCGAACGCTACCACAAGAAAAGTAGGGTAATGGAACAAAGTATTTGTAAGGTAACAAAAATACTTGCAGATGATACTAATGCAAAGTTGAATGATGCTGAAATACAAAATATTGCGATGAATTATATAAACGGCTTTGATTCGGACACTTTTTTCAAAATGCTAAAAAAATGGGCGAGTACAGCAACGGTTGAGAAAAAAAAAGAAGTTATCGCTATATTGGATGAACACGAACAAACAAAGTAACTCTACCCACGCGCCAGCGCCCGGACAAGCGCGTTTCCCCTCAAGGCGATAAAAGATACCACCCCACCCGCAAAGCGGCTGAAATCGCGCCAGAGAGGCCCACACGACGAAGCAAAACCGCTTTGCAATTCGGAGATTTCGGAGGCCCTAAAAGAAAGCCGACATTTCCGACACCCTAAAAAGAAAAGCGCCCCGAGCCGAAGCCCAGGGCGCAAAGAAAAAGAGCCGCCACACCCACCAAAAATAGCGGGCGAGCAGCTCTTTTCAAGGGGACGCCCCCACCAATAGCGGAGGTTCATTCCCTTTGAGGCTTTACCACCCCCACCAGAACGGGCAGAGGGGAGCCTATCATCAGTGTATCAAACAATAACAGAAAGCGCAAGAACAAAATAAACCGCCGGCGCTACCAACACCGACGGCTTATATAGAACAGCTTACACAGTGAAGTGTACAACCTGCCCGACAGCATGATTATACACCTCTTTGTGTGGGCTTGTCAAAGTGCATCATAAGGAGTTTTTTTAATTGGCTAGAAGAAAACGTTATACCCGTCCTGACGGCCTGCGGGAAAAAAGTGTAACCATCGGCGGGCGGCGGCATGTATTCCGGGGACATTCTGAAAATGAAATCATGCAGAAAATAGCGGATTTCAGGGAGCGGGAAGAGCGCGGCCCCACGTTTGAGGAAATGGCCGGGGAATGGTGGGAGCAGCACGAGCCGCTTATCCGTCACGGCACTGTTCACGGCTACAAGGCAGCAATGGGCCGGGCTGTTGAATACTTTGGGAGCGACCCGGTAAAACAAATCGAAGCCGCAGACATAAACGCATTTCTTTTGTACACGGCAAAGCGGGGTTATGCACAAAAGACGGTGAAAAACCAGCTTACCGTTGTGCGGCAAATATTCCTTTATGCCCTTATGACGCGCCACATCAAAACGCTGCCAACGGAGGGCGTAAGGATCCCGCAAGGGCTTTCCCATAGTTCCAGAGAACTTGCCCCGCCGGATGCTGTAGAAATTATAAAAAGTACAACGCCGGACGATTTTCTGCTGCCGGCTCTGATTCTATATACCGGCATGCGCTGCGGCGAAGCCTTGGCCCTACAGTGGCAGGATATCGACTTTAACGCTGGTACGATATCCATAACAAAAGCCGTTGTCTATTATTCGAACCGGCCTGTAGTATCTCCCGTGAAAACAGAGAAAGGCGTGCGCATCGTCCCGCTTTTGGTGCCATTTCGCAAAATCCTTGCACAGCGCGGGCCGCATCTTCCCGGAGATTATCTCATAGGCGGCGCTGCCCCTATCAGCAAATCCGCTTTGTATAAACGCTGGGAAGGGTTCTGCCGGGCGCATGGGCTGGCCCACAAGAACGAGGAAAGGAGCAGCAAAGCGGGGCGTACTGTGTGGGCCTGCGACATAGACCGCCATACGCTGCGGCACGAATATGCTACCATACTGTACGACGCGGGCATTGATGCAAAGGTCGCGCAGGAGCTGCTGGGGCATGCCGACCTTTCCACCACGCTTGAAATATACACCCATATCCGACAGAAAAGATTGACGGGTGCCGCTGCTACTCTCAACAGCTATTTAACGCCAGAAAACACAGAAAATACACAGTGCACCCCACAAAGCGCAGTATAAAGCCATTCTTTCGGGGTTCGAATCCCCGATGGCTCACCATTATCAGCAAACTCGAACTTGCTCTTGTATGAGAGCGAGTTCGGGTTTATTTTTTGTCTGGGCATAGTTTTAAAGTAGAGCAAACAGGCCGCACAGGAGAGACATCTCCCGCGCGGCCTGTTTGCTCTCTATGGAATTTGAACGCATTCCGCAAACTGTTCGAAAGATATCTCCCCTACTTGGTATTTGACCATTGTCTTCTGCGCGGGTCACGCCATTTGTTGTAGGCCTCGCGCATTTTGGCGTTTCCCTGTGCGTAGGCGCAGTGCATCTGGTATTTGTTCCGCAACTGCTGGTAGAGCTGCCGCGCCTTATCCGCTTTCACCTGTGCGGCGTATTTCTCCCGTGCCGCGACCTCCTTGCAGGATGCTCCAATGTCTTCATCGCACACGCGGTCGCAGTATTTGGTGCGGCTCGAAAATGGCAGGAACAGCCTGCCGCAGTTTTCACAGCGTGCGACACGCAGATCAAGCGCGCACATCTGCTGAAATTCCAGAAATACAAGCGCAGGCAGGTTATCACTTGCGTAAAATGTGGCGGCAGCAATGCCGCCCTTCTTTATGCCCTCCGGTATGTACTGCTGCAGCTTGATGTGTACATCATCCAGCATTCTGCTGCATCTGCCATAGAGCTCTCCATTATTCTCCGCCAGCTTTAACAGCCGTGCGGACGGAGCAGAAAGCGGCTGGCCGTCCTTACCGCAAAGTGTTACACCGATAAGAACCCGCAGGTCCTTTTGGAAGGCGCTGATCTTCTTCAGGAAGTTGATAAAATAGTCCAGCACCAGCAGTGCCGTTTCACACAGAGAACGGTCCTCGGTCTCCCATTCGATGTAATACTTCATCTGCTCGGTATATGCCGGAAAGCTCCGGCAGTAGCCTTCCATAATGTTTCCGGTAATCGCCTGGTTTCCCAGGTGGATGAGCCTCTGGTGCACCTCGGATCGGGACAAGCCTGTATCATTCACGCCGGAGGCCAGGGCCTCAAGATACGGCTCACTTTCCTGGTCGTAGGCACGCCATACTGCCAGGCAGTATCCCTCCAGCAGGTCAAAGAATGCCGGAGAAACAGTCTTGACACTCAGGGACATATTGTGATAGAACTCCGCGACCTGATAATACACACAGGTCTCCGGCTCGGACAGCCGCTGCGGCATCGTGTAGGTTTCGCCGAAATCCACGCCTGTATAGGCGCGGAGCAGCGCGCGTGCCTGTTCCAGATACGGTTCCCAATCAACGTCGAGTGTCCCGAAAACGAGCGAACCCAGCGGATAGGCGGTTTGTTCTTCTCCGCCTGTACCGATGTATTCGGTCTTGCCGTTAAAATAGACATAGGTTTTACCGCGCATCCTGTTCCCCATCCTATCCTGTGTGAATTTGCCTGTGTTTCACAGCGGCTCACAAAGCGTGTTCTTTTATCCTACACGAAATCATAGTAACACATCTTGTCATTGAAAACAAGCAGTGATACGCTTAATGTGTCGGGATGTATGCTGACATATATCACAGACACGAAAGCGGCGGAATGTTTCAGAGCGAAACCGTTCCGCCACGGGCGTCAACGGCAGGACAGCGTGGAGATGGGCGGCGGCAGAACAAAGGCCAAACAGAGCAGCACAGCCGCCGCCACTTCCCTCCCGCCGCAGCGGGCCCACGGACACTTTGCCGGCCCTAGCCGGAAAGTGTCCTAGTGGGTCAGACGCTTTCAAAAGCGTCTGCGCGCCCCGCAGGACGGCGGATGCACAGGCCGGTACAAGGAGAAAGGAGGAGCCGATAAGGAAAACGAGCAGGACGGTGGTGCGCAATGAGCGTTACCGCAAAAACGCAATCGGAGTACGGGAAAGGCATAACGAGCGGAAAAATGAAGCGTACTCGAATCCGGATGTTTTACTGGAGTACAGCGGCCAAAATGTTGTTTTCAAAACATGCGGTGCACCAACATATGCACAGCAATTCGACAGGATGGTTGCGGAGGGAGCCGTAAGCACCCGTGGCTTAAAGCCGGACGCCTATGTATTCGATGAAATGGTATTTGATGTAAATACGGAATATTTCGAGCGGCACGGCGGATATGAGTATGCAAAAAAGTTCTATGCCGAAGCGTATGAACTGGCCAAACAGATCGCAGGCGGAGAACAATATGTGATATCGGCGGTGATGCACGCGGACGAGAGGAACCGGGAAGCCAGTGACAGGCTGGGAAAAGATGTGTTCCATTACCATATGCATGTTATTTATCTTCCGGTGGTGGAAAAGGAGATCCGGTGGTCAAAGCGCTGCAGGGACCCCACACTGCGTGGGACCGTTCGGGAAACGGTCATGCAGGTAAGCCATAGTAAAAAGTGGCCGATGGTCCCGGCGACAGATGAAACTGGCAGGCCAGTGCTGAAAAAAGACGGCAGGCCGAGGCTTATCAGTTCTTACAGCCTGCTGCAAACCGCTTTTTACGAACACATGAAAGCGGCGGGTTTCACGGATTTTGAACGCGGTATCGAGGGAAGTACGGCGGAGCATCTGGATGTGCTGGAATACAAGGTCAGACAGGACAGGCAGGCTGTGCAGGAACTTCGGCAGGAAATTGGAGACCTGGGTACACAGGCGGAAGAAGCCCGAAAACAGCGGGATGAACTGCGCGGCGAGGTTACAGCCGCAGCAGGCGATTTACAGGCTGTACAGGCCGACATAGGCGATGTACGGCAGATGCACGGGCGCAGCAGACGGAAGGCCTTGACAAAGCGGATCGAGCTGCCCGAGGATGATTATGCGAGGCTGCTGAAGCTGGCGGAATCGGCGGCAGGATTGCAGGTGGAAAACCGCCATCTGGCGCAGGAGCTGCAGAACAGCGGCACGATGCTGTGGCGGCTGCGCCGTGAGGCGGAAGATACGGAGGAGCGTCTGCATCAGCTTTGGATGGATACGCGCTCTTACCGCGAGGCGGTAAAAATCGCGCCGCGGCGTGTCAACGAATTTCTTTCGGGGGTTCTGCGGGAGCACCGCCGGGAGCAATCAGTGACACGGCAGAGCCGGGCGTAGCAGCGGAGCCGGGATTGGGAAATACAGTTGTGAGCAGATGGAATGAGCAGGCGCCGGGGACGGCCCGGCGGAAAGGAGACCGGATGGGTTAAAGAAAAGCAGGTACATGGCGGAACAGGAGAGTAACAGGCGGAAAGAAAATACGGCACGTCAGGGCGTGCCGGTGGAGGATCTGGAACAGTTTGCAAGGTTCTTACTTCCGAAAATCCAGGCGTTTTACGAAACGGAAGAAGGACAACGGGCGTTTCAGGAATGGAAAAAAAGGAACAAGAATTAATCTTCTAAAAAGCAATAAATGACAAGGCCGAGGAACGGGCAGAAATTCCCATTCCTCGGCCTTGTGCTTCGTTTGTTTTGCTTTAAACACCAGTTGAGATCAACTTAAAGCACCAGTGGGCGAACAAGACAGCGTTGCTGATACAGGCACAGAAGCGCTCCCTTTTGAAAATGTAGCAGACATATTCGCAGTATTGCCCATATAGGCGTGAAAATCGTCCCCGCTTATTTGCGCTGGTCCTTGTCTCATTAATCTCCCAGACATGCCAAGCGGCTGTCCCCTCTCAGTCAAAGACCAACCATGTAAAAACAAATTCTGCCGACATTTCTTTCCCTACCCAGCTCCTGATTGGCAAACCAGCCGCCCCTCTGGAAAAAATTCCCATTTCCCCTTTTGGGACTCCCTTTCCTTGAAAAAACCCGGCTGGCGGTTATCAGCGTATCGGACAAAGCGTGCTGGTCCTTGCGGGTGCGCGGTATCCATTTTGTTCAAATGGCCTTTAAATGAAATGGTAATAGCGGCTTCGGCTTGACTTTGATATGGAAATTGTACTTGCCCGGGCCGGTGTCAACGTCGGGATTGCTGGCGTACTGTTCCTTTGTCGTTCGTGATGGCTTCCAGCGGTCTCTGCCGGATTGTTCCCTTGTGTCAAATCGCAAAATTGCGTTGTGCCATGGAAACCTCATTCCATTCCTTTC